>Ga0315912_10000024_pt1:0-367500 | contig 453601 bp, 357 predicted proteins | sample VfabasoilMG_FD_204469 | JGI IMG/M metagenome (GOLD analysis project Ga0315912, IMG submission 204469) | Garden soil microbial communities collected in Santa Monica, California, United States - V. faba soil | ecosystem: Environmental > Terrestrial > Soil > Garden | place: USA...
CGATCCTCGGAGATCTCGTCTCCGATGCTGGAGGTCTCGTTTCCGATCTCCCCGACACCGTCACCCATGCCATCGGTGTCACCCATGCTGCCGGTCTGATCTGTTACCTATGTAGCCGGTCCGTACCCACCCCAACAGGCTTCCGCGTGCGCCCACCGAGGGCCTGGGCCACCCCACGAGCCTTCACGATCGTCCGCCGAGGGGCCCAGGCCACCCCCGAGCCCTTCCAAGAGCTCCCACCGAGGGGCGCAGGCCACCCTACGAGCCTTCCACGAGCTCCCACCGAGGGGCCCAGACCACCCCGAGTCTCTCGAGATCACCCGCCGAGGGGCCCAGGCCACCCCACGAGCCTTCCACGATCATCCGCCGAGGGGTTCAGACCACCCGTCCATTTCGTCGTACCCTGGCCCGTTCCATCGTAGGCTTCGGTGATGCGACGGGCTCTCGTGATGCTCATGGTGGCGATCTGCTGCGCGTGCTCGCCTTCCACCACAGCCCCCAAGCCAGAGGTCGTTGCCCCAGCTCCGGCGGCCCCGGCGGCCTCCGAGGCGCCGCAAAAGAGCCCACCCACGCAGGAATCGACACCCGCCCCCGCGGCGACCGACGAGTCGTGCGCGTCGCTCACCCGCACGGCATGCATGCAGTCCACCGAGTGCACGCTCGAGGAGGACGACGATCAGCAGCCCAACCGCTACCGCTGCCGGGCGTCGACCGGGTCGTGCGAGCAAGGCTTTGCCCAGGACGACTTCTCGGGTCGGGGCCCGGGGGGCGTGGACGCTGCGCAGGCCCGGCAGGCCGACTGCAATGCCCGAGCCGGCTGCGGCTTCGTCGGAGGCACCTGTTACTGTCACTGCCGCGGCGTGGGGCAGACCGCGGTACCCGATGGCGACGAGGCCGAGCCCTGCAAGTGCAAGTGCGGGGGCGGGCCTCCGCCGACCTGTCGCGCGCTCGAATGAGGAGAGCATCGACGATGAGACGAGCGCGCTGGATCACGGTCATCGCCATCGGCAGCCTGTCGTGCTCGAATCCACCGCCGAGCCACTCGGACGACGGCATGGCGAGCGGGCCGGTCACCACCGGCGATGATGCAGCGAGCACCATCTCCTCCGCGGAAACCTCCTCGGGCTCGTCCAGCGCCGGGGGGCCGAGCACGGGCCAAGCCACCGTCCCACCCGGCTCGACCTCGATCGACGATGCCCCGAGCACGACCGACACGACGACCGAATCCGACGGCACGACCGGCGCCGTCGAGCCCTGCCCACCGTTCGACCCGCCGCGCCAGCCGCCGATCATGAAGTTCGACGTGGCCACGTTCCAGTGCGGCGGGGGCATCGTGTCGTGCGATGCCGACATCGACAAGTGCTGGTGCCAGAACCTGTTCGACGCGCTCGACGTGGGCCCACCCCACTACATGGCCATGGGCAGCGACGATCATCGCAACGAGATCCTCGCTGCGGGCAACGAGCTGGCAGTCTACGTCGACGATCTCAACACCGACTGGATGGACGGCGCCGAGGCCCGAGCAGCCGCCGTGATCGCGGACGCCGAGACCAACTTCCCGTGCGGTGTGCCCACGTGGTTCGTCCTCAACGAGATCTCGGCGGGCACCTGGCCGGGCAACGCCAGCTACCGGCAGTTCGTGATCGACTTCGCGACCGAGATGGACGTCGTGTGGGGCAAGAACGTGCTCATCGCCTCGCCGTTCCCGGCCCCTGGCTCCAATGCGGCGTCGTGGGCCGCGCTCGCCGAGCACGCGTGGATCGGCGTGGAGAGCTATCTCTCGGGCCAGGAGATCAACGCCACCGGCAACCAGGTGGTCTGGTGCGAGGACCAGTACCAGGCCAGCAAGGACGCGTACACCAGCAAGGGCGTGCCGGAGGACCGGCTGGTGCTGTTCGAGCACTTCGGTGGCACGGTCACCGACACGGGCTGGGGACGCTCGGGGGTCTCGGATGCCGGCTGGATCAACGCGATCGAGGCGCGCTCCGCCGCCGCGGCCTCGGTGGGCTTCGCCGGCTTCGCGAGCTACGCGTGGTCGAGCAACCTCATCCACGAGGACGAGACGGCGCGGATCGAATTCATCGAGACCTACGTCGCCCAGCCGCTGCCCTGACGGCCTGCGCGCCCCTACGCTCAATTCACCTGCCGCGTGCGCCCTTGCCAGTACGGTGCCCGCAGCACGAACTTCTGCAGCTTGCCCGTGGCCGTGCGCGCCAGCTCGCTGCGGATCTCCACCGAGGAGGGGCACTTGTAGTGAGCCAGGTGGGCGCGGCAGTGAGCGATGAGCTCGGGCTCGCTCGCACCGGCGCCGGGCCGCAGCACGACCAGCGCCTTCACGGTCTCGCCCCACTTCTCGTCGGGCACGCCGATCACGGCGACCTCGGCCACCTCGGGGTGCGAGGCCAGGCAGTCCTCGACCTCGATCGAGGATACGTTCTCGCCGCCGGTGATGATGACGTCCTTCTTGCGGTCGGAGATCGAGACGTAGCCCTCCTCGTCCATCGTGCCGCCGTCGCCGGTGTGGAACCAGCCGTCCACGATCGCCGCCGCGGTCGCCTGTGGATCCTGCCAGTAGCCCGCGGTCACCACGTTCGCGCGTGCAAGCACCTCGCCGTGCTCGTCGGTCCTCACGCGGGCCCCGATCACCGGCGCACCCGCACGGCCGAGCCGGATGGCGCGCTGTGCCGGCTCGAGCGCGTCGTACTCGGCGCGGCCGCGGTTGATCGTGAGCAGCGGCGAGGTCTCGGTGAGGCCGTAGATCTGGATGAATTCCCACCCGAGCTCGGTCTCGATGCGCTCGATGGTACGGGTGGGCGGCGGGGCACCGGCGACCACGATTCGCGTCGTGCCGGCCCCCGGGATCTGGCCCTCCCACGCCTTGGCGGCATCCAGCACGCCGTTGACCACCGCCGGGGCGCCGTTGCTGGCCGTGATGCCGTGCTCCCGAACCCGGCGCAGGATCTCGGCGCCGCTCACCTTGCGCAGCACCACCTGGGTGGCCCCCATGCCGGCCAGCGCGAACGGCATGCCCCAGCCGTTGCAGTGGAACAGCGGCACCACGTGCAGGAATCGGTCGCGGTCGCAGACGCCGGTGTGCCAGCCGAACGTGGTCGCGTTGAGCCACAGGTTGCGATGGGTGAGCTGCACCCCCTTGGGGCGCGCCGTGGTGCCGCTCGTGTAATTGAGCGTGGCGGTCTGGTCCTCGTCGAGCGGCCCGAGCACGGGCTGCCGATCATGGAGGAACAGCCGCTCGTCGCTCGCCGCACCCAGTACGAAGCGATGCTCGGTCCTCACCTCGGCGAGCGACGCATCGAGCTCGGGATCGACCAGCAGCACCCGCGCACCGGAGTGCCCCACGATGTACTCGACCTCGTGCGCGTGGAGCCGGAAGTTGATGGGCACGAAGATGCGCCCGGACACGCACGTACCGTAGAGCGCGGCCACGAACCGCGCCGAGTTCGGTGAGACGATCGCCACCCGCTCGCCGACCGCGAGCCCCAGCGCGTCGAGCCCGGCCGCGAACGCCCGCACGCGGCGGGCCAGCTCGCGGTAGGTGATCGCTCCCCAGCTCGAGCCCGGCTCGGCCTCGAAGCTCCCCTCGGGCTCGTCGACGAGCCCGATCCGATCACCGTAGACCAGCTCCGCGCGATCGATGAAGTCACGAACGGTCAGGGGGACGCGCATGACGCCGAGGGTACGTCAAGTCACGTCACGATCGCGACGACGCGAACGCTCCAGTCGAGCCCATCGTAGGACCCGCTGCCCTCGCGTATCGACCCCCGCGCCGCGGCAGCGCGACCCCATCGCGGGCGCTCGCCGGCCGGCGTACCCTACACGCCACGTGCTGATGCCCATGGAGCCGCCCTCGGCGCAGCCGACCCCCCTCTCGACCGACATGGCGCGCGTGCTCGACGTGGTGCGCAGCGTGGTCGTCGACGTGAGCGACGGTCGGGGCCTCGGCCGGCTCTCACCCGATGTGTCGTTCGAGCGCGAGCTGGGGCTCGGCAGCCTCGAGCGGGTCGAGCTCGCGGTGCGGGCAGGCGAGGCGTTCGGAGTCCGGCTGTCGGCGGACGCGGTGGGCACCGTGGACACGCCGCGCCAGCTGCTCGCCCACCTCGACGCCCGGCGCTCGCACGAAGGAGCTGCCGAGCCGGCGGCCATCCGCACGGTGACCGACCGCACGACGCTCCTACCCGACACGCCGGCCGCCCCGGTGCCGATCGAAGCGATCACGCTGGTCGACGTGCTCGAGCACCACGTGCGGCTGCAGCCGGACCGCGTGCACATCGTGCTCGAAGACGACGACGGCTCGGCTTCCCCCGTCACCTATCGCGCGCTCCATCGCGCAGCGACGGCGGTGGCCCGCGGGCTGCGGGCCCGCGGGCTCGAGCGCGGGCGCAGCGTGGCGATCATGCTGCCCACCGGGCTCGGCTACTTCGCGACGTTCCTGGGGGTGCTGCTCGCGGGAGGCGTGCCGGTGCCCCTCTACCCGCCGGTGCGGCTCGATCGCATCGCCGAGTACATCGCACGCTGCGCCAAGATCCTCGACAACGCGCAGGCCCAGCTGCTCGTCACGTTCGATCGCGCCGCGCGGGTGGCCGACATCGCGCGCGATCGCGCGCCGACGATCGAGCACGTGCTGCCCGTCGACGCACTGCTCGCCGACACGGGCGAGCTCACCGACGGGCTCTCCACCCACGTTGCGGTCGGGGCTGGCGACACTGCGCTCATCCAGTACACCTCGGGCAGCACGGGCGACCCCAAGGGGGTCGAGCTCACCCATGCCAACGTCATGGCCAACATCCGCGCGGCCGCAGCCGGCTGCGCGCTCTCCCACGACGACGTGCTGGTGAGCTGGTTGCCGCTCTACCACGACATGGGCCTCATCGGCGGCTGGCTGATGCCGTTCTACTGGGGCACGCCCACGGTGCTCATGTCGCCGATGGCGTTCCTGTCGCGACCGATCCGCTGGCTCCGCACGCTGTCGGACTACCGGGCCACGTGCTCGGTGGCGCCCAACTTCGCGTTCGACCTGTGCGTGAAGCGGATCGACGAGGACGAGGCCACCGGCCTCGACCTCCACCGCGTGCGCGCGATCCTCAACGGCTCCGAGCCGATCCTCCCCGCCACCCTCGACCGCTTCGTGGCGCGCTTCTCCCCCGCCGGCATGCGGCGGGAGGCGTTGTTCTGCGCCTATGGCCTGGCCGAGAACATGGTCGCCGTCACGTTCCCGCCGGTCTTGCGAGCCCCTCGCATCGATCGCATCGAGCGGGCTGCGTTCGAGGCCGAGGGGAACGCCGTGCCCACCGATCGCGATCCCGGTGGCGGGGGCGTCCTGGAATTCGTGGGCGTCGGCCAGCCGGTGCCGGCCCACGAGGTGCAGGTGGTCGACGAGCTGGGCCAGCCCGTGTCCGAGCGCCGGCAAGGCACGATCTGGTTCCGCGGCCCATCGTCGTTCAAGGGCTACTTCCGCCGCCCCGAGGCCACCGCCGCCGTCAGGCGCGAGGGCGGCTGGGTCGACACGGGCGATCTCGGCTACCTCGTCGACGGCGAGCTGTTCATCACCGGCCGCGTCAAGGACCTCATCATCAAGGGCGGGCGCAACTACTATCCGCACGAGATCGAGGAGGCCTCGGCCACCGTCACGGGCATCCGCCAGGGCTGCGTGGCCGCGTTCGCGGTGCGCGACGAGGTGGCCGGCACCGAGCAGATCGTGGTGGTGGCCGAGACGCGCGAGCGCGACCCCTTGGCTCGCGAGATGCTGGTGGGGCGCGTGATCGAGGCCGTGACGGCGCGGGTGGGCGTGCCCCCGGATCGCGTGGAGCTGGTGCCGCCCGGTGCGGTACCCAAGACCTCGAGCGGCAAGATCCAGCGCCGGGAGAGCCTCCGCCTGTTCCTCGCCGGGTCGCTGGCCGAGTCGCGCGGCTCGGTGGCACGCCAGGCCGCGGGGCTCTACCTGGCCGGCCTGCCGGCGCGCGCGGGCTTGCTCGCGCGGCGGGTGGGGCGGGTGATCTATGGTGGGTATGCGGCGGCGGCGATCGTGCTGGTGTGCCTGCTGGCGCTGCTGCTCGGCCGCGTGTTCCCGGCCGGCCGCACCCTGCGACGGCTGGCGCGCATGGAATCCCGCCTCGCGCTGGGGCTGGCGGGCCTGCTGCCGCGGGGCCGCGGGCTCGAGCGCATTCCCGAGGGCGCGGCGATCCTGGTCGCCAACCACGCCGGATACCTCGATTTCCTGATCTGCGCCGCGACGCTGCCGGCGGAGATCCACTTCGTGATCAAGGGCGAGCTGCGCGAGACGCCCTTGCTCGGCCCGGTGCTCCGCAAGGTCGGCCACGTGTTCCTCGATCGCCACTCCACCGCCCGCTCGCTCGCCGACCTCGACGCGGTGGTGGAGCTGCTCCGCGCGGGGCAGCGCGTGGTGTTGTTCCCCGAGGGCACGTTCTCCGCCGACGTGGGCATGCGGCCGTTCAAGCTCGGGTCGTTCCGGCTGGCGTGCGAGACCGGGGCGCCGGTGGTGCCGGTGGCGATCCGAGGCTCGCGCAAGGCGCTGCGCGACACCACGTGGCTGCCTCGACACGCGCGGATCGAGGTCGAGGTGCTCGCGCCGCTACGACCCGAGGGCCAGGAGATCGCCGATATCGTACGGCTGCGCGATCGCAGCGCAGAAGCGATCGCCGAGCACATCGACGAGCCGCGGCTCTACGCGGCCGACATCACCGTGCCGGGAGCGTGAGCGCCGGCTCGGGGCGCCGCCACGGTGCCCCGACCCCATCGGCGTGCTAGATTGCATGGATGTCCTTGGCCGATGTCCGTCGTCGCCTGCCGCTCGTGGCCAGCCTGCCCAGCTCCGACAGTCGCTGGACCTCGCAAGGCCGGCGCGAGGCGGGCAAGGCCCCGCGCTGGGCGGTGTGGGAGCTGACGCTGGCCTGCGACCAGAAGTGCGCTCACTGTGGCCCCCGCGCGGGCCAGCGGCGCTCCGACGAGCTGACCACCGAGGAGTGCTTGCAGGTGGTCCGCGAGCTCAAGGAGCTGGGGGCCGGCGAGGTGGTGCTGATCGGGGGCGAGGCCTACCTGCGCAACGACTTCATCCTCATCATCCGGGCAATCCGCGAGGCGGGGATGAGCTGCACGATGACCACCGGCGGCCTCAACCTCAACAAGGCGCGGGCCGAGGCGATGATCGAAGCCGGAATCAGCAGCGTCTCGTTCTCGATCGACGGCTTGCAGCCGACCCACGACCACCTGCGCGGGGTGCCTGGCAGCTGGCAGCGGGCGTTCGCGGGCCTGCGGAACATTCGCGACGCCGGCGGGCGCGTGGCCTGCAACACGCAGCTCAACGCGCTCACCAAGTCCGAGCTGTTGCCGCTGCTCGAGCTCATCGCCGACGAGGGCGTGCACTCGTGGCAGCTGCAGATCACGGTGCCCCACGGCAACGCGGCCGATCACCCCGAGATCATCCTCCAGCCCCACATGTACCTCGAGCTGTTCGAGACGCTCGACGCAGTGGTCGAGCGCTGCGCGGCGCGGCAGGTGCGGATCTGGCCGAGCAACAACCTCGGCTACTTCGGACCGCTCGAGCGGCGGCTGCGAGCCGCCCAGAACAAGCACTGGAAGGGCTGCGTGGCCGGGGTCTCGGTGGTGGGCATCGAGAGCAACGGCGGCATCAAGAACTGCCCCAGCCTGGGCGGCCCGGCCAACGTGGGTGGCCAGTGGCGGGTGCACGGCATCGAGAAGATCTGGCAAGAGAGCTACCAGCTCGGCTACATCCGCGAGCGCACCGTCGACGACCTGTGGGGCTACTGCCGGGAGTGCTACTACGCCGAGACGTGCATGGCCGGGTGCACGGCCGCCGCCGAGCCACTCATGGGCCGCCCCGGCAACAATCCGTTCTGCCACCACCGCGCGGTGATGATGGATCGCGAGGGCCTGCGCGAGCGCATCGAGCAGGTTCGCGGGGCGAGCGGGGGTGGCTTCGACAATGGCCTCTTCCGGGTGATCCGCGAGCACAAGGATCCCGAGCTGCGGGCCAAGCACGGGCCGGTGGCGGTGGAGGAGCCGCGGGTATCGCGGCTGGTCGAGCCCCACGGGCCGGGCTATCCGGTGGATCTCGGCTGACGCGACTGGTGGGCCGCGCAAGGGCTCGGCCGACCGCGCCCTCGTCTCACTTGGTGGTGCCCGAAGAGCGGATCCACTCGTTCTCGTCGGGCCCGGCGTAGCTCACCGCATCGGCGTCCCATGTGTCGTTGCTGGTCGCGCTGGTCATGACGGTGGTCGAGTCGGTGGTGATGGTGGTGCTGCCATCGGCCGTGGTGATGCCCGTGGACTGGCTGTCGCCGATCGTCTCGGTGCCCATCGTGATGGGCGACGACTCGGTCGCGCCCTCGGTGGTCGGGTCGGTCTCGGAATCGGTCACCGTCCCGGTGGAGGTCTCGCCTTCCTTCTCGCAGCCGAACAGGGTCAACCCCATGCCGAGCACGAGTCCCAACCCCAGCCACGAGGGTGTGGCGGACACGACCCGCAGGCTGGTCCGGCAGAACGGACAGCTCGACTCCGAGGCGAGGACGAGACAAGCACAAGCAGGGCAATCCAGATACGACGCAGCCATGAGGTCCGCAGCATAGCCCGAAGCCCAGCCGTAGGCCACCAGCCGCGAAATCGAGCGTCCTTGCCCTCCGCACCATTGCTCCTCGGCTCCGTGGCCTCACCCGTACGCGGCCCCGACGGTCGCGAGGGGCTTTTGGGGTAGCATCGACGGCCGTGGAAGGGGCTCTCGCGCTGACCGCGATGCTCGCGGTGGCAGCGGGGGTGGCCCTGGGTGGCCTGCACCGCGAGGCACTGCGCCGGGTGTTGCTCGGGACCGTCGATCCCCGACCGCTGGCGCTGTTCCGCATCGCGTTCGGGCTGTGCCTCTTGGGGCTGGTGGCCGAAACCGCGCCGCTCGCGACGTACCTCTTCTCGGACGAGGGGCTCCTGCCCAGCGCTGCGGTACCCGAGGTCTTCGACGGCCCCGAGCGCTACGCCGATGGCCCGCCCGACGCATGGGCGTGGTTGCAGTACGTGATGGGCGGCCGCTGGTCGCTGCTGGCCTTCCGCGACGACCCAACCTTCGTGCACGCCCACGTCGCGGCGCTCGCCGTGGCATGCGTGGGCCTGACGATCGGCTGCTGGACGCGAACGTGTGCCGTGCTGGTGTGGCTGCTGCTCGCCAGCCTGCTGCGCCGCGGCAACGCCCACTGGGGTGGCGAGCAGGTGTTCACCGGCTTCGCGTTCGTGCTGATGTTCGCACGCAGCGGCGCGGCCTACAGCGTGGACGCGTGGCGACGCGCGCGTGCGCTGGCCCGGGACCAGCGGCTCGATCTTCGCGAGGGCCCCGGCGATGGCGGTGGGGCCCCGCCGAGCCCCGACCACCCGCGTGGGCTCGCGGCGATCTACCGCCGAGCACCGGCGTGGCCGCAGGCGCTCCTGCTGGTCCAGCTGGGGATCGCATACGCGGCCAACGGCTGGATCAAGTCGGGGGCCACGTGGGCCTCGGGTGACACGCTGCGGCTGGCGCTGCACCTCGACCGGCACACACGCATCGACTGGCACGCGCTGGCCGTAGCGCTGGGACCCTGGCCGTTCCGCCTCGCGACGTGGGGCGTGATGTGGTGGGAGCGGCTGTTCCCGCTGATGCTCGTGGGCCTGTGGCTACGCGCCGTGGCGCGCTCCGGAGCACCGTCGCTCTCCGAACCCGCTCGCATGGCCTCGCGGGGGTGCTGGCTCGTGATCGTTGGAGCGCTCGCGACATGGGCCGCGGTGCCCGGGGCGCTGGCGGAACAACCGGGACCGCTCGCCGCTGCGCGATCGAGCATGTTGGGGGTGAGCGCCGCCGTCGTGACGGTGATGTTCGTGCTTGGCACCGCTCGCCTGCGATCACCTCGGCTTCGCTGGCTGCGATGGTTGGTGGACCCGCGGCCCTGGCTCGGCTTCGGCTTGCTGTTCCACGCCATCAGCATGGTGTTCTTCGAGCTGGGCGCGTTCGTGGGCGCGACAGTCTCTGCGTATGTGCTGTGCGGGATCGGGCCCACGTGCGTGAGGTGGGTGCAACGGCTCGCGCGAGCGCTGGGCCGGCTGGGCGTGCCCGTACCGGCACATCTGCGACGCGAGCAGCCCGCACCGGCCGAGGATCCCGAGCTGCCCCACCTCCACCGCGATGCTGCGATGCTGCCGCGTTGGGCGTGGTGGGCCGCCGGAGCGATCGTGCTGGCGGGGGGCGTGCTGGGGTTGCGAGCAGCCCTGCACGGGCTCGCGTGGTGGCACGGCGGCTGGTTCGTCGCCGCGGCCGGGTTGGTGGTGGTGGGCTGGAGGGTGGCTCGGCGAGCCCGTGGAGCCCTGTCGAACGAGGCCATGCCCTGGGCCTACGGCCCGGCCGGACGTCTCGCGGCCGGGAGTCTGTTGGTCTACCACGCGCTCGCGCTCGGGGTCTCGCAGACTCCCAAGTGGCCGAGCGTGCCCTGGCGCGGCGCGGCGCGGGAGCTCGTCTCCCCGTGGATGGACCTCTCGTTCACCAAGCAGCTCTGGTCGATGTTCGCGCCCAACGGGCCGGTTCGAAACCATACCGTGCGCACGCTCATCGTGGACCAGGCCGGGGTGTCCCACGATCTCCGCACCGAGCTCGAGCACCCCGAGAACCTGCCGCGACCGCATCTCCTCCACGACCGCTGGCGCAAGGTCGACGCGGGGCTCAGCGGTTCGCGGTCGAAGCTCGCGTCCTGGCACGCGCGCTGGCTGTGCCGCCGCTGGGCGCTCGATCACGGTGGCGAGCCGCCGGCCGAGGTCGTGCTCGAGCGCGTGTCCGCCCCGTTTCCACCGATGCGCCCGCTCGACGCGCAGGCGTGGTTCTGGGAGCACGCCGAGGTGGCGCCCCTGGTGGAGGTACGGTGCGGCGAGGAGCCGTTCGCCCAGCTCGACCCGGAGCTTCGCGAGCGTCACGGCCTGCCCCCTGCACCGCCTGGCTCGCTCGTGACCCCCGATCCCATGCCGCTCCGGCACGACCCGCTGGCCCCGCTGTGGTGGAGCGGCGGTCTGATGCTGGTAGGCGTGCTCGCGGCATGGGCCCGTGAGGATCGCATTCGAGCGTCACGCGGCTGAGCGCGACGAGTTGCTCTCGGCATGGCGGTGGGTTCCCATGGTGTCGCGAGGGAGAGCCATGCGCCGTACGTACGTCGTTTCGATCGTCTTCGTCTTGGGCGGCTGCCCGCGGTCCGAGCCGCCTCCGGTCGCGCCCACCGCGAGCGTGACCCCGAGCACCACGGACGAGCCGCCACCCACGAACGGCGAGCGCGAGCCGGGCTGGCTCGCGCCGTCCGACATGGTCAGCCGACCCACCTCGATGGAAGGGTTCCCCAAGCCGGTCTGCAACCACACCGCGGTGTGGACCGGCGAGGTGGTGCTGTTCTGGGGCGGAGACGAGGCCTTCGCCAGGGAGGACGACGGCTATAAGCCCGTCGATCCGATCGGGCGCGCCGACGGAGGGATCTACGACCCGACGACCGACCGTTGGCGACCGCTGCCGAGCGCGCCGGTGGCGGGGCGCTTCGATCACGTGGCAGCGTGGACGGGCACCGAGATGCTCGTGTTTGGCGGGCGTGATGCCAAGCGGGCGTTCAGCGACGGTGCGGCGTTCGACCCCACGAAGGGCACGTGGCGGCCGCTCGCGAGCAAGGGCGCGCCGTCGGGCCGTTCGGCCCCGGGGGCTGCGTGGACCGGACGCGAGCTCGTGGTGGTCGGGGGGCGCGGCCCCACGGGCCAGGCACGAGACGACGCCTTCGCTTACGACCCGGCCAAGGACGCATGGCGAGCGCTCGGCAAGCTCACTCCGCGCGACGAGCCGACCGCGGTGTGGACCGGTGAGGAGGTGGTGGTGTGGGGCGGCATGGACCCGGCCGTCACGACGAAGGGCGAGCGGCTCGTCGACGGCAAGTGGCGGCCACTGGCCGACGCCGGTGCGCCGCCGGTACGACCACAGCAGGTAGTGATCTGGGCCGGCACGACGCTGATCGTGTGGGGCGGCCATGCGCCCGACGACTCGTTCTCGGCGGACGGCGCCCGCTGGGATCCGGCCGTCGACGCGTGGACGCCCACGAGCACCGTCAACGCGCACGGTCGCATGGTCCAAGCTGCCGTATTCACCGGCGAGGTGATCGCGGTGCTCGGCGACGCGGCCGAGGCGATGGACATGGACGAACCGCCAGGCTCGCTCGGCCTCTACAACCCGGTACGCGATCAGTGGTGGAGCGTCGCCGGGCCCTATGCAAGCGACGGGATCGCGATCGCCTGGACGGGCCAGGAGCTCGTCGCATGGGGTGGGTTCGACGGGACGAACATGTCACCGACGGGAGATCGCGTCCGGCTGCGGTGAGCCACGCTCGACCGCGGCATGACGCTGTCGGATTCGCTCATCGAAGGCACCGGAATGGGCCAGGCGATTTCGAACGATTTCAGATCTCGTTCACCGTGGCCGATCGATCGACTCGCGATTCCATGTAAACGATTGCCGTAACGTCGAGTGGGTGTGGGATCATCATGCGACGACTCGTGGTGCATCCGAAGCGACGGTGACCAGGACTATCGCGTGGAGCCTGCACGCCATCGCCGATGTCGCGACGAATCGAAGGATCCGCCATGCCCAGCCTCGCCATCCCCATCATCGTCTTGCTCGCAACCGGAGGGGCACACGCGAAGGCCGAGCCCGCACCTGCGCCCACGCCCGCGCCCGCGCCTGCGCCCGCGCCTGCAACGACCACCGACCCCGCCGAGAACAACGGCTGGGGCCCCGAGCCCGCCCCCGCAGCGACGCCCCCGGCCGCCACGGCGCCCCCCGCCGCTGCCACGCCGGGAGCCGTCGATCCGGCCGAGGAGGAGCGCCTGTGGCGGCTCAGGCAGCACAATCGCTTCAAGGGGATCATGATCTCCGGCTTCACCACGCTCGGCGCCGTCTATGGCGTCTCGGTGCTGATCGGCGCGCTCTCGATCGACTTCGCACGCGACGACGACAACGAGCGACAGCGGCAATATGGCCGCCGAATGATGATCCCCCTCGGAGGCCCGTTCGCCGCCGCCCCCGTGTCGCGCTCTGCGACCCTCGGGGTGCTCACCGTCGCCGCGGGCCTCGGCCAGCTCTTGGGCCTGTCGATGGGCATCGCCGGTGCGGTCAAGCTGCGCGATTTCCCCAACCCGAACAAGCCTCGCTTCGCGTTCGGCGTGATGCCAACGCGGGGCGGCGCGCACATGGGCCTGTCGCTGCGGTTCTAACGGCTCAACGCGGCGGGCTCAGCGAGGCGAGCAACAACGAGTGATCGATCCGCGCGACGCCGTGCACGTCCCACACGCGCAGCGTGACCATGCCGGTCGCCCAGTCGACCTCGACCGATCCGAAGTTCGACGTGGCCACCGTCGGCCCCACGCGGTGGTGGTTGCCCTCGAACGCCGGGCCGAGCGGGCGGTTGAGGCTGCTCGAGGTGAGCTCGTAGAGCGGGTAGCCCACCACGCTGCGCTCGAGCACCGACAGCTCCGCGTAGTGTCGATCGCCGCTCAGCACCACCACGCCGCTCGCTCGCGTGTCGCGTAGGAGCGAGAGCAGCCGCTCGCGCTCCTGCGGGAATTCGTCCCAGCGTTCGTAGTCATGATCCTCGGCGACGAGCTGTACGCTGGACACGAGCAGGCGCAGCTCGGCCGGCTGCCGCAGCTGCTCGGCGAGCCAGGCCCACTGCTCGGCGCCGAGCAGCGTGTCGTGGGGGTCGTCGCTGCGCGCGTAGTGCCCGCTCATGGGCCCGCGCCGCAGCGCGCTGCGAAAGTAGCGGGTGTCGAGCAGGATCACCTGCACGCGACGCCCGACGGGTCCCAGCGTCACCGCATGGTAGACCCCGGGACGCCCGCGCCGCGGCGAGTCGGCGGGCTCGCCGAAGAAGTCGAGCATGATGCGCTGCGACGCCTCGCGCAGCGGGTACTCGGCGCCCGCGTCGTTGCGGCCGTAGTCGTGGTCGTCCCACGTCGCGAGCATCGGCGCCACGGCCCGCAGCCGCGCCCACTCCTCGCGGCGCCCGAGCGTCGCGTAGGCCTCGCGCAGCGTCCCCTCGTCCTCGGCGTCGGCGTAGACGTTGTCACCGAGCATCAGCATCAGCCCCGGCACCTGGCGGGTGATCACATCGAGGATCGACTGCGGGCCGTCTTGGTGCAGGCACGATCCGAACGCGATGCGCTGCAGCTCCACCTCCGCATCGAGCGGCGGCCCGGGCACGGACACCACCGGCGGGCTCGCGGGCGTCGTGGTACAGCCGCCGGCCAGCAGCAGCGAGGCACCGCCCTCGAGCCACTCTCGGCGGCCGAGGCCCGGTGGCCGGGTCGAGCGATCACCGTGCGTCGTCATACGTGCTCGCCCACGAAGCCGGTAACCGCCTCCGCCCATGCCCGCGGATCCTCGAGCATCGGGTAGTGCCCCAGCTCGGGCAGCCATGTCGCGCGAGCACCTGCGATCTCGGCCAAGAGCGCATCGGCGATCGCGACCACCGCGATCGGATCGCGACGTCCCCACACCACGTGCGTCGGCAGGTCGAGCCGCCGTAGCGCCCCGATCCACCGGTGCCAGAACCGCCAGCGCTCGCTCAGGTACTGCGAGAGCGCGGGCAACCGCAGGTGTCCGTCCTCATGAACGATCCCCGCCCACATCGCATCGAGCCGCACCTCGGACACGGCATCGGGGCGCCCGAAGATCCGCCGCATGTTCGCCGCCAACACCCGACGCGTGGACAGCCGCGCGAACGCGGGCCCCACCAGCCGGCTGAGCAGCAGCTTCTGCGCCACCGACACATGCGCCAGCTCGATGTGCATGCTGCCGTTGCACAGCGTCACGCTGTCGAGCTCGATCGGGCACAGCGCCCGCTCGCGACGCGCCAGCAGCTCGGTCGCGACGCTGGTGCCGTAGTCGTGCGCAACCAGGTGCCCGTTGCCGATCCCGAGCCGACGCCACACCTCGATCGCGACCTCGGCCTGCTCGAGCAGCGAGTACGAGTCCTCGGGCCGCTTCTCCGACAGCCCGAACCCGAGGAAGTCGAACAGCACCACGCGGTGGCGCTCGGCGAGGTGGGGCAGCGCTTCTTCGAAGTCGTGCGACGAAGTGGGGAAACCATGCAACACGAGCAACGCCGGGGCATCCCGTGGCCCGGCCTCGACGGTGAACACGCGGCGTCCGAACACATCGAGGACGCGGCCTCGCTCGCGCCAGCTCGCCAGGGATTCGTTTCGGAGTGTCGTCATGGAAGGAGCCCTTCGAGCACCGAGAGTGAGCCGGGTTGTACCGCCTCGTCGCAAGCAGAGCACCGGAGAACGATGTTCGTGCCAAAATCCAGGCCCCACCGATGAGATCGCGCCTGCTTCCCGGTCCATCTCCCCGGCGGCCCCTCACCCGGCCCTGCCCCTACCTCCACCACGCGCGCTTTTGCGCTACCCTCCGCCCGCCGTTCCCCCCGGCCCGCCCCCATGTCCGATCAGCTCTCGTCCGACCTCGCGTCGCTACGGATCGCGCGCGACGAGCACCCGCCGAGCTCCGGCTGGCTGCGGCGCATCGTCATCGTCGCCGTGCTCGCGGCGGCCGGCGGCGCGGCGTGGGTCTATGGCAAGCCGCTCGTCGAGGCCAAGGTCATGCGGCCCGAGGTCGAGGTCACGCAGATCGTGGTCATCACTCCCGCGGAAGCCGAGGCCAAGCTCACCTCCACCGGCTACGTGGTGCCGCAGCGGGTGTCGCGGGTGGGCGCCAAGATGCCGGGCCGCATCAAGGAGATGCACGCGTACGAGGGCAAGGAGGTCGCGGCCGGCGACGTGCTCGCCGAGCTCGAGGCCGCCGACCAGCGCGCGATGCTCCAGACCGCCAAGGCGCGGGTGCTCACCGCCAAGGCCCAGGTCCAGACCGCCAAGGCCGAGCTCGCCGATGCGCAGCAGAAGGCCAAGCGCGAGCGCAAGCTGGCCCAGCAGGGCGTGGGCACGGCCGCTGCCGCCGAGGACCTCGAGTTTCGCGTGACCGCCGTGCAAAAGCAGGTCGAGGCCGCCGAGGCCGGCGTCAAGGCGGCCAAGGCCGAGGCCGAGGCCATCGAGGTCAACATCGGCTTCTACACCATCACCGCGCCCATGAACGGCACCGTGGTGGCCAAGCCCTCGCAGGTGGGCGAGCTGGTCGGCGTGCAGGCGGCGGCGCTCGTGGAGCTCGCCGACTTCGCCTCGCTGATGGTCGAGACCGACGTGCCCGAGGGGCGGCTGCACCTCGTGCAGCCCAAGGACCCGTGCCAGATCGTGCTCGACGCCTACCCCACGCGCACCTACAAGGGCCGCGTCGAGCAGATCACCCCCAAGGTCAATCGCGCCAAGGCCACCGTGACCGTCAAGGTGGCGTTCGAGGGCGGGGCCGAGGGCGTGCTGCCCGACATGGCGGCGCGCGTGAGCTTCTTGTCCGGCGAGCCCGACCCTGCGCTCGCCGACCTGCCGCCCAAGGTCATCGTGCCCGCGGCGGCCATCGACGAGCGCGACGGCCAGCCGGTCGTGTTCGTGCTCGAGGACGACACCGTACACATGCAGCCGGTGCAGCTCGGCGAGCCGGTGGGCTCCGGGTTCGAGCTGCTGGCAGGGCCACCCGCGGGGGCCACCGTCGTGCGCGAGCCGCCGAGCTCGCTCGAGGACGGCCAGAAGATCAAGAGAAAGGACGAATCCACATGAGCACCGAAGCAACGAATGCCACGGATGCGGACGAGGCGGTCGAGCCCGCCAAGAAGACCAAGGGCAAGAAGGCCAGGCAGCCCGAGCCCGAGGTCGACGAGGACGACGACGACGACGACGAGGCGGACGACGACGAGGGCGAGGACTCCGAGGACGACGAGCCGCCGCCCAAGACGACCAAGTCCAAGCCCAAGGCCAAGCGCCCCAAGGCCGACCCGCCCAAGCCCGCGATCATCCGCTGTCAGGGCATCGGCCGCACGTTCTGGCGCGGCAAGGAGCGCCTCGACGTGCTCGAGGCCCTCGAGCTCGAGATCCCCGAGGGCTCGTTCGAGGCGCTGATGGGCCCCTCGGGCTCCGGCAAGACCACCCTGCTCAACCTCATCGCCGGCCTCGACCGTCCGAGCAAGGGCAAGCTCGAGGTCGCGGGCAAGAGCATCGGCGAGATGAGCGACGCGGCGCTGGCCAAGTGGCGCTCACAGACGATCGGGTTCGTGTTTCAGCACTTCAACCTGATCCCGGTGCTCACCGCGCTCGAGAACGTGGAGCTGCCGCTCTTGCTCACCAAGGTGCCGGCCTCCGAGCGCAAGAAGCGGGCGCAGACGGCCCTGCGCGTGGTGGGGCTCGAGGACCGCATGCACCACCGACCGCAGCAGCTCTCGGGCGGTCAGGAGCAGCGCGTGGGCATCGCCCGCGCCATCGTGCACGACCCCAAGATCATCGTGGCCGACGAGCCCACCGGTGAGCTCGATCGCCAGAGCGCCGACGAGGTGCTCACGCTGCTCGAGCGGCTCAACCGCGAGTTCGGCAAGACCATCCTCATGGTCACCCACGACCCGGCCGCCGCGGCGCGGGCCAGCGTGCTGCGCAAGCTCGACAAGGGGAGGCTGCTGTGACGCTCGTCGGCCTCTCGGTCAAGAACGTCAGCCGCAACCGGCTGCGGGCCGCGCTCACCGTGCTCGGCGTCGCGATTGCGCTGCTCGCGTTCGTGTTCATCCGCACCACGCTCTCCGCATGGAGCGTCGGGGCCGAGCACGCCGCCCAGGACCGGCTGGGGACGATGCACAAGGTCACGTTCACGATGGACCTGCCGCGCACGTACTTCGAGGAGCTCGACGGTACGCGCGGCACCGTCCCCGGAATCAAGGCCGTCACCTACCAGAACTGGTTCGGCGCCAAGCACCCGGTGCGCGAGCAAGAGTTCTTCGCCAACGTCGCGGTCGACACCGACACGTTCTTCGACGTGTACTCCGATATGGCGGTCCCACCCGAGCAGCTCGCGGCCTGGAAGGATGATCGCCAGGGTGCGATCATCGGCGAGGCGCTCGCCAAGCAGTTCGGCTGGGAGGTCGGCGACGAGGTGACGCTCGCCGGCACGATCTACCCCGGCGACTGGAAGTTCACGATCCGCGGGATCTACACCGCCAAGCGCAAGGCCGTGGACCGGTCGCAGTTCATCTTCCACTGGACGTACCTCAACGAGTCGCTCAAGCAGAGCCGGCCCGAGCGAGCCGAGCGCATCGGCTGGATCGTCACCCTCATCGACAGCTCGGCGCGCGGGGCCGAGGTGGCCCAGGCGATCGACGCGAAGTTCGAGGAGCGCGACGTCCAGACCCGCACCATGAGCGAGCGCCAGCTCAGCATGGAGTTCATGGGCTCGTTCGGCGCGATCCTCACTGCGCTCGACGTGGTCTCGGGGGTGATCCTCGTGATCATGATGCTGATCCTGGGCAACACGATCGCGATGAGCGTACGCGAGCGAACCAACGAGTACGGCGTGCTCCTGGCGCTCGGGTTCCGCCCCAAGCACATCGTTCTGTTCGTGCTGGGCGAGGGCCTGGCGACGGGCCTGTTCGGGGGCGTGGTGGGCCTTGCGCTCGCGTACCCGTTCATCAACGGCATGGGCCGCTGGATCGAGGACAACATGGGGGCGTTCTTCCCCTACTTCCAGATCCCGGTCGACGTGGCGATCTCGGCCCTCGTGCTCGCCACGCTGCTCGCAGGGCTCGCCGCGGTGATCCCCGCCTACCGGGCATCCCGACTCGACGTGATCGACGCGCTCCGCCGCATCGGGTGAGACAGGAACTTCGGCCATGATCCCGATCAGCTACAACCTCCGCAACCTCGCGGTCCGCCGCGCTACGACCTTCGCCACCGCGCTCGGCGTGGGCCTCGTGGTGTTCGTGCTGGCGGCCGCGCTCATGCTCACCGAGGGCCTACAGCGCACGCTGTCGAAGTCCGGGCACGCCGACAACGCGATCGTCGTACGCAAGGGCACCGACAACGAGCTGTCGAGCTCGATCCAAGACGTGCAGGTCGGCCAGATCGCCTCGGCCCCCGGCGTGAAGAAGGGCTCCGACGGCCGCCCAATGGCCGTGGGCGACGTCGTGGCCGTGATCTTCGTCGATCTCGCCAACGGCTCGGGCAAGACCAACCTCATCGTCCGCGGGGTCACCTCCGACGGCATCGCCTTCCGGCCCGAGCTGAAGATCGTCGATGGCGTCCTGCCGCGCCCTGGCACCGACGAGGTGATGGTCGGCCGCAAGATCGTCCGTCGCTTCAAGAACGTGGAGCTGGGCGGCGAGATCGAGCTGCGCAAGAACCGCAACGCCAAGGTCGTGGGTGTGTTCGAGGCCGGCGGCGCGTCCTACGAGTCGGAGATCTGGGGCGACAAGGACTATGTGGGGCAGGCGTTCGGGCGCGAGGGCATGGCCTCCGCCGTGCGGGTGCGGCTCGACTCCAAGGAACTGTTCGACGGGTTCGCAGCCGCGGTCGAGCAGGACAAGCGGCTCGGGCTCGACGCGATGCCCGAGCTCGAGTTCTACGAGAAGGCGTCCGAGTCGAGCTCGGTGTTCATCAGCGCTATGGGCATCATCATCGCCGTGTTCTTCTCGATCGGCGCGATGATCGGCGCGATGATCACGATGTACGGTGCCGTGGCCAACCGCAAGTCCGAGATCGGCGTGCTGCGGGCGCTCGGGTTCTCGCGCACCACGATCTTGTTCTCGTTCCTCATCGAGTCGGTGCTGCTCTCGCTGCTCGGGGGCCTGCTCGGCAGCACGGCCGCGCTCGCGATGGGCCTGGTCAAGTTCTCGATGATGAACTTCCAGACGTTCTCGGAGATCGTGTTCGAGTTCCAGCCCACGCCGGAGATCCTGCTCACCGCGCTGGTGTTCGGTGGCATCATGGGGGTGCTCGGCGGCTTCCTGCCCGCGATCCGAGCCGCCCGCACCGCGCCCATCGAGGCGATGCGGGGCTGAGCACCGAGGCACCCGGCGCCCGCGTGGAGCGGGCGCCGTCGCGCCGTTTCCACGCTATCCTCGGGCGATGGATGGCACGAGCGCGTCCCGGCGACGATGGGTCGGCTTCGCTGTAAGAGCCCGCCCGAGCGCCCCGTTGATGCCCGCGCCGCCCGTCCGCCCAAGCGGCGACGCGAGGCCGCGGCGCGCCGCCTCGACGGCCACCTACGCCCTCATGCCTGCGCCACGCCCATCGCCGCACGCCCTTCTCCTCGCCTGGCTCGTCGCGCTGCTCGTGCTCGCGTGCCACCCGAGCAGCGGCCCCGTCACCCCGCTCGCACCCCCGGCCCCACGTGCCGTGGCCCTGTCCCTGCCCCCGCCACCGCCCGTGTCGCTCACCGCGTCGGACGGCACGGGTCTCGGACTGGTGTCGCTGCGAGCGCGTGCCGTGCTCGACGACCCGTTCGCGCTCACCGAGCTCGAGCTCGAATTCGAAAACCCGCGCTCCGAGATCATCGAGGGCCGCTTCGAGCTGCTCTTGCCCCCCGGGGCCCGCGTGACCCGCTTCGCGCTGCAGGTCGAGGGAAAGTGGCGAGAGGCCGAGGTCGTCGAGCGGCTCGCGGCTCGCCAGGTCTACGAGGTCGCGCTCTATGCCGGCCTCGACCCGGCCCTGCTCGAGCGCGACACCGGCAATCGCTTCGGCGCCCGCGTGTTCCCCATCGAGCCCTACGGCCGCAAGCGAATCCTCGTGTCCTACGTCGAGGAATTCGCCGATCCCACCGAGCCGTGGCGCCTGGGGGTGCGTGGGCTGCCCGCGATCGAGACACTCGAGCTCGAGGCGCTGGTGGTCGATCCCACGGGCGGCACCCGTCGGAGTCAGCGGAGCCTGCCCTGGGAGGCTCCCACCGCCGATTTCGTGGTGCCTCGCGGCGCCCCGTCGAGCGACGGCGTGCGTCACGGCGAGCAGGTCACCGCGCGGATCCAGCCGCTCGCGGACATGGACCTCGGGCTTGCCGAGCCGCTCGAGCAGCTCACCGTGCTCGTGGACACCAGCGCCTCGCGAGCGCTCGACTTCGACGCGAGCCTGCTCGGCCTTCACCGCGTATTGCAGGCGCTCGGCCGCCACGCGGGCACGGCCAAGCTGCGCGTGCTGGCCTTCGATCAAGAGGTGGTGCCGATCTACTCCGGCTCGCTGCTGGGCTTCGGCCCCGAAGCGCTGGCGGCCCTGCACGCCCGCCGTCCGCTGGGCGCCTCCGACCTGGGTCTCGCGCTGCGAGCCCTCGAAGACGGCGAGCACCCGCGCGTGCTGCTGGTGAGCGACGGCCTCGTGTCGCTGGGCGAAGAGTCCGACGCCGCGCTCCGCCGCCAGCTCCAGGCACTCGCCGCCAGGGGCGTGGAGCGCCTCGATGCGCTGGTGCTCGGCCGCGTGCGCGACGAACAACGCCTGCAGCGGCTGGTGACCGGGCCGCTGCCCCGCGCGGGCGTGCTCCTGCGCGCCGAGCTGCCCCCCGAGCGGGCCGCCGCGCGGCTCGTGCAGCCCACGCTCGAGGGCGTGCGGCTGTCCGTGCCCGGCGCGCGCTGGTGGAGCCCCACACGCCTCGATGGCCTGCAGCCCGACGACCACGTGCTCGTGTTCGCCGAGCTACCCGCCCACGTGGCCGAGGATCAGCTGCTGCGCGTGCAGGTCTCGGGTCCGGTGCACCGCGATCTCGAGGTCCCGCTGCGCAGCACCGAGTCCCCGCTGCACGAGCAGGGCTGGCGCCGCGCACAAATCGAAGGGCTGGTGACGCGCCTCGCCGCACTGCAAGACGAGCTCGAGTCGGCCCGGCTGCGCCGGCACGTGATCGAGCTCTCCGTCCGCCACCGCATCGTCAACGACCTCACCGCGCTGCTCGTGCTCGAGAGCGACGAGGACTACGCCCGCTTCGGGCTCGACCGCCGCGCGCTCGAGGACATCTTGACGGTGGGGCTCGACGGTGCGGCGCTGCTCGATCGCCGCGCGTCCGAGCCGCTGCCGCCCACCACCACCACCACCGGGCACACCACCTCGCCGCCATCCACCGCGACGGGTCCGGGCAAGCTCACGGGCGTCGTCAGGAACCGCGACAGCCGTGCACCCATCGTCGGCGCGCTGGTGGTCTTGCAGTGCACGTGCCTGCCGTCGGCGCTCGAGGTGGTCACCAGCGGCAGCGGCCTCTACGTGTTCGAAGACCTGCCAGCGGGCACCTACACGGTCCAGGCGCTCTACGGGCAGGCCGACGTGAGCAAGGTTTTCGACCTGCCCAACGGCGCCCGCTTTCGCGCCAATTTCGAGATCGATCCCGACAGCGAATTCCGGCGGCTGGTAAGAGTGGCCCCGCGCCATGCGTCACGGTGGACCCGAGGCCGAGCCGGCCGCGGCAAGAGCAAGGACGACACCGACACGAGCATCAGCTACCGCTTCGGCGCAGGCAGCAAGCCCGAGGCCCCTCCGCCGCCTGTGACCAAGACTCCACCGGTGCTCGATCCCGTGGAGGAGGAAGAAGAGACCCAGAAGCAGGAACCCCTCGCCGAGCCCCCGTCGGGCTCTCCCGGGCCGCCGGTGCCCGAGCCCATGGGAGACGAAGACGGAGAGCCCGAGCCCATGGGCGGCGACGACGGAGGGTCCGAGGCCGAAGCGACCCCTGAGGAGCCCGACGCACCGACCCTCGTCGATGTCACCAAGGCGCCGGAGCCAATCTTCGATCGCACCACCACCGCGCGCGTGGTCACGATGGAGGAATTCCGCAACGTCCCCGTCGGCGGCCAGACCGGCCGCGACTTCACGGCGGTCGTCGACTCGACCCCCACCGCCTCGTACGACTCGGTCGGCATCTCGCTCGCCGGGACCACGGGTGCGGAGAGCAAGTACACGGTGGAGGGCGCCTCGTTCTCATCCTCGCCTTCGAGGCCCATGTACGCGCGCGTCCACCTGCAGCAGACCACCGTCACCGGCCCCGACATACGCCGCCGCTCGATCCATCGCTCGCTCCGGCACCAGCTCGACGCCGTCCATGACTGCTACTACCGCGCCCTCGCCCTCGACTCCACGCTCCGCGGACGGCTCGAGGTGCGGCTCGAGCTCCGTGACGGCCGCGTGATCAACGTCGGCAAGCGCGAGCAGGTCGGCCTCGAAGATCCCGAGCTGCTGCGCTGCCTCGATCGTGCGCTGCGCGAGTGGCAGCTCCCCTCGCAGGCCCGAAGCCTCACGCAGGTGCTCGTGTTCCGCCCCAACGACGGCCCGCCCACGTCGTTTTGGTACGACTACGAGCTCGAGCCCGAGCCCACCCCCGCGACCTCGCCGTTTCCAGAGATCCAGGGGCTCATCGCCCGCGGCGAGCGAGGCCGTGCGCTCGCCCTCGCCAGCGACTGGCGCGAGCGCGCCCCGGTGGACGTGCTGGCCCTCGCAGCGCTCGGCGACGCCGCTCGAGCCCGCGGCGACCTACGCCGCGCCGCACGGGCCTACGCCTCGATCATCGACCTCTACCCGTCGCGCGCCGACATGCTCCGCTTCGCCGCCGCGCTCTTGGAGGCGACGGGCGACCCCGCCGCCCTCGACGTGGCCATCGATGCCTATCGTCGCGCCGTCGCCCAGCGCCCCGACCACCCCACCGGCTCGCGCAACCTCGCGCTCGCGCTCCTTCGCCGTGGCGAGCCGCTGGCCGCGTTCGAGGTGCTCGAGCAGGCGCTCGGCCGGCCCTACCCGTCCGACCGCTTCGCCGGGATCCACCGCGTGCTGCAGGCGGACCTCGGCATCGCCGCCGCCGTGTGGCTGCACCGCGAGCCCACCCACGCGGCCACCATCCACGCCCGGCTCGCCGCGCTCGGCGTGCCGCTGGCCACCGCGCCCTCGCTCCGCATGGTGCTCACCTGGGAGAGCGACCTCAGCGACGTCGACCTCCACGTCACCGACGCACAGGGCGGCCAAGCGTTCTCCCAGCAGCCCGTGCTGCCGTCGGGGGAGCTCGTCGCCGACGTGAACAACGGCTTCGGTCCCGAGTGCTTCGTGGTCCCCGACCCGGCCCCCGACTACTGGTACTCGCTGCGGGTGCACTACTACTGGCGCGGCCCGATGGGCTACGGCATGGGCAAGGTCGCCGTGCTCCACCACGACGGCGCAGGCGGCCTACAATTCGAAGATCGCCCGTTCGTCGCGCTCGAGGACGATGCGTGGCTCCAAGTCGGCGAGCTCTCGCAGGCCGGGCCCATCATGTCCCTGCGCTGACCCTTGAGGCCGGGGTACGATGGCAGTGGGAATCTCCGCGCCGCCGCCCGGGTTGCCCCACCCCTCGAAAACGCCGCCATGCTCCCCACCCTCATCCTCTGGCTCGTCTACGCTGTCTTCCTCAAGCTCGCCGTCGGCTTCGCCACCGACGTCGACGCCCGCACCAACAGCCTCGGTCGCGCATTCGTCACCGCCGCGGTGCTGTCGATCGGGCAGGGCCTCCTGGCCAAGGTCGGCGGCATCGTGCTGATGCTGTGGCCCATCGCGTGGCTGTTCATCATCAAGCACTCGTACGACATCGGCTGGGGCCGCTCGATCCTCGTGTGGCTGGCCCTGGTGCTGCTGGCGATCGCGGTGGTGTTCCTGCTGCTCGTCCCGCTCGGCCTCATGGCCGCGGTGGGTGGCGTCATCGGCCTCTCGCTCTAAGAGCCCACGCCGCAGCCACGAGCGACCCGAGCGCTCGTGGCTGCCGTCTTCGCGGGTTCCCAATCAGCCCGCGTCGCCCTTGACCAGCGCGCCGCTCGAGAACATCGCCCATGCGCTGTCGAGGTACGCGTCGGCCTCCGCGGGGTCGGCCTCGCCGGTGTGGGCCCGGTCGCCGAACCACGCGCGCACGAGGCCCACGAACGTCATGAGGATGAACGGCGCGGGGATGTCGGCACGCAGCACCCCGGCCTCCTGCGCCGCCTTCAGGTGCGCGATGCCGGCGTCGCGTAGCTCCTGGATCATCTCGGTGAGATCACGGTCGCCCTCGAGCTGTACCCACGACATCAGCCGCACGGTCTCGGGGTTGTCGCGAAGGAACCGGAAGTACACCCGCATCGACTCGCGCAAGAGCGCGGCGCTGGGGCCCTCGCTGGCGAACAACGCGGTCTGCTGCACGTGATAGCTTGCGAACCGCCGCCGCTTGATCTCCCGCCACAGCGCGTCCTTGGAGCCGAAGTGGTGGTGGATCAAGCTCTTGGTCACCCGCGAGCGCTTGGCGATCTCGCTCATGGATGCTCCGGCGAAGCCGTGTTCGAGGAACAGGCGCTCGGCCGCGTCGAGGATGGCGGCGCGGGAGGCCTCTGGATCGTGTTTTCGAGCCACTTTCGGGGGCGGAGGATGGCACGGCCCCCCGCGAGCGGTCCATCAGGGGTTTGACAGTTGACCATGGGTCATTTACTCTGCCGATCACGATGGACGGCTCAGGTCCCCACCCAGTCGCGACTACGCCCGAGCTGCACGGGCAAGCCCTACAAGCACGCATCGACGAGCTGCAGCGAGCGCAGCGCAAGCACTTCGCCGCCGGTCGCACGCTGCCGAGTGGCGCTCGTGAAGACGCGCTGCGAGCCCTCCTGCATGCGTTCCAGACCAAGGAGAAGCGCATCACCGACGCGCTGCACGCCGACCTGCACAAGTGCACCGTCGAGGCTTATTTGACAGAGGTCGGCTTCGTGACCGGCGAGATCAAGCTCGCGCTGCGGAATCTCCACCGTTGGATGAAGCCCGAGGCGTCGCTGTCGCCGCTCGTGGTGGCCCCGTCGCGTAGCTACATCCACTATCAGCCGCTGGGCCTGAACCTGATCATCGCGCCGTGGAATTATCCCGTACAGCTCGCGTTCGCGCCGGTGGTGGGGGCGCTCGCGGCGGGCAACGTGGCGATCGTCAAGCCGTCGGAGCTGGCGCCGGCTTCGTCCGCCGTGTGCGCCGAGATCGCTCGCGAGGCGTTCGCCGAGGAGCACATCGCGGTGATCGAGGGCGGCATCGAGACCTCGCAGGCCCTGCTCGCGCGCCGCTGGGATCACATCTTCTTCACCGGCGGCACCGCGGTGGGGCGCGTCGTGGCCAGGGCGGGCGCCGAGCACCTGTCGCGGGTCACCCTCGAGCTCGGCGGCAAGAGCCCCACCATCGTCACGGCCTCGGCCGATCTCGACGTGGCCGCGCGGCGCATCGTGTGGGCCAAGACCGTCAACGCCGGGCAGTCCTGCGTGGCACCCGACTACCTCTTGGTGGAGAGCTCGGTGCACGACGGCCTGCTCGCGCGCATGAAGGCCGCGCTGGCCGACTTCTTCGGCAACGACCCGCGAAAGAGCCCCGACTACGGGCGCATCATCAGCGATCGCCACTTTCAGCGGCTCATCGCGCTCATCGACCCCGACAAGCTCGCCCACGGCGGTGAGCACGATGCGGTCGAGCGCTACATCGCCCCCACGCTGCTCACCGACGTGGGCATGGACGACAAGGTGATGGCCGACGAGATCTTCGGCCCGATCCTGCCGATCGTGCGCATCGACGATCTCGAGCAGGCCATCGAGCTCGTTGGCCAGCACCCCAACCCACTGGCGCTGTACCTGTTCACCAGCGATCGCGAGGACGAGCGCAAGGTGATCGAGCGCGTGTCGTTCGGCGGCGGCTGCATCAACAACGCGCTGGCGCACCTCGGCGATCCCCACCTGCCATTCGGCGGCGTGGGCGAGAGCGGCGCGGGGGCCTACCACGGCCGCTGGTCGTTCGAGACGTTCTCGCACCGCAAGTCGGTGATGAAGACCGCCAACTTCCTCGACCCGTCGGTCAAGTATCCGCCCTACGAAGGCAAGCTGGGGCTCATGCGCAAGATGATCGGCTGAGCGCATCGCCATGCCCGTCAAGCAACGCGCGCGCAAGGACGAGGACAAGGCTGCTCGCCGCCGATCGATCCTGGCGGTGGCGGCCCGTCTGCTCGACCGCCAGCAGTACCATCGCATCACCATGGCCGAGGTGGCGCGGCGCTGCAGCCTGGCCAAGGGCACGCTCTACCTCTATTTCCGCAGCAAGGAGGAGCTGTTCCTCGCCGCGCTCGAGGACGAGCTCGCAGGCTGGTTCGATGCGATGGCGGCCGAGCTCGCGCGGATCTGCCCCGGGCCCGACGCACCCGAGCGGTTCGCCGCCGCCGTCGCACGCACGCTGGTCGAGCGCGAGACGTTCGCCGAGCTCCTGTCGCTGCTCCACACGGTGCTCGAGCAGAACATCGACACGCGCACGGCGATGGCGTTCAAGCAGATGCTGCTCGAGCGGGTGAGCCAGGGCGCGGCCGTGGTCGAGCGCGCGGTCCCGGGCCTGCCGCGCGGCAGCGGCGTGCGGGTGCTGCTGCGGCTCCACGCGCTGCTGGTGGGCCTGCGGCAGATGGCCGACCCGGCCCCCGTGGTAGCCGAGGTCCTCGCGCGCCCCGAGATGGCGCCGCTGCGGGTCGAGTTCGAGACCGAGCTCGCCGAGACCCTCGCCGCGATGGTCCGCGGCATGGTCCGCCTCGAGGACGATGCCCGCATCGCGAGCTGAGCCCGGTGTGGATGGCCCTGCCCCCCTTGGGGGGCACCTGGTTGCCTGCTTGCCTACCGCCGGTTGCGGGGGGCCAAACTAGTTCGGCGGCGTGAAGTTGTCGCAGGCGACGTCGATGACCTCGACCGCCTGTGCGAGGAACGGGCTGTAGTCGAGCTCGCAGATCCCGCCCACGAGGCCGTTCTTGCCGAACATCTCGGTGAACTCGACGATGTGGACGCCGTCGTAGACCGGATCGAACGGCGGGCACGACCCAGTTGCGGAGTTGACCAGCGACACCACGACCACGTTCTCGGGGATGTCGTCCTTGGCGGTCACGACCGCGTCATACCAGTCCGTCGGCATGCCGGGCGACGAGGAGCCCTCGGGGTCGTTGGGCCCGTCGTACTCGTCGGTGATGATCACGATCACGAGCAGCGCATCCTCGCGCACGAAGCCCTCGTTGCAGGCGCCGTTCTGCGCCAGCGGGCCCTCGGGGTCGATCGCGTCGATCATCGCCTGCATCGGCTGCTCGAGCCCGTCACCCTCGATGCCCACCTGGGCGGCACACGCGAACGAGGCGTCGAGCTCGTCTTCCTGGGTCATGAAGTTGCTGCCGGCCTCGTAGGGCCCGCACACCATGTTGCTCGAGCTCGAGCCACCGGTGCGGGTCACGAGCCCACCCAGCACCGAGCAGCCCGGCACCGTGGTGTTGGCGAAGTAGGCGTCGGTCGTGACCACGCCGACGTTGTACTCCTCGACCGAGTCGAGCGTGCTCTGGATCGCGGCGATGAACCCCGGGAAGCTGTTGACGAGGTTGACCTGCTCCTCGGACATCGAGCCCGAGTTGTCGATGACGAACACGAAGTCGACCTTGCCGCAGGGGCCCTTGGAGATCGGCGACTCGGGGATGATGCCCAGGTCGAAGTAGACCGGCGGCGTGGTCTCGGACCCGGTCGTCGGGTCGCTCGTGCTGTCGACCGCGGTGGACGCCATCGCGGTGGTCATGGGCGGGTTGCTGGTGGTGCCGGGCGGCGGGTCGCCCGTGGTGGTGAGGCCGGGGCCAGTAGACGCCGAGGAGCTCGAGCCGGTGCTCCCGTCCCCGCTGGTGTCGTCACCGCATGCGCCGGCCAGGCACCCCAACGCTCCCCACATCGTGACACCCCAGAGGAAGGCCTTGCTCATTGGTCAGTCTCCTGTCCACCACACACCGCGGGAGCATTCTACGCGAGGGACGTGCCACGGGACAGGAGGATCGGGATCGCGCCCAGGGCTGCTCACGCCCGCGCGACGGCTGCCGGCACGGCCTGCTACCCTCCGCGGCGATGACCAAGCTCGGCCTCCGGGTGCTTCGCCGTTGCTGGTGCATGCTGCCGCTCGTCATGGGTTGTGCCAGGGCCGCTGGCGGGCCCGCGACCGCCGAGCCGCAGCACCATCACACGCCTGCGGCCGGGCACCACCCTGCGCCTGCGGCCGGGCACCACGCGCCCGGAGCCAAGCCCAACGCAGCGCACGACGGGCACGGCCACGGCCACCACCATCGCTTCGAGGATGCCGAGGCCTGGGCCAAACAGTTCGACGATCCCTCCCGCGATGCATGGCAGAGGCCCGAGGCCGTGCTCGACTTCATGGGTCTCCCGGCAGACGCCCGGGTGGCCGATCTCGGCGCAGGCACCGGCTACTTCACGATGCGCCTGGCCCGGCGGGTACCGCGGGGGCAGGTCCTCGCCAACGACGTCGAGCCCGACATGGTGAGATATCTCGGGGAGCGGGCCGCCCGGGAGGGCCTCGACAACGTGATCCCCATTCAGGGAAAGCCCGACGATCCAGCGTTGCCCGAGGCGGTCGACGTGGCCTTCATGTGCAACGTGGCGCATCACATCGAGGACCGGACGGAGTACTTCCGCAAGCTCGCGGCGCAGCTCCGACCGGGTGGCCGCGTGGTGGTGGTCGACTTCGAAAAGGACGCCCCAGACGACGTACCCGGCCCTCCGCCCGCGATGCGCGTGGCCAAGGATGCCCTCGTCGCCGAGCTCGTGCGCGCCGGCTTCGAGCTCGTGCGAACGGATGGGGACATCCTCCCCCACCAGTACATCGTCGAGCTTCGCCCGGCGAAGCCATGAAAAGCCCCAACGGAAGACCCGCTGAAATCGGCTGAAATCAACGCAAGCCGTGAGAAGGTAAAGTGCCCACAGTGTCGGCGCGCGTGCGAGCGGCTTCGTAATGGACACCTTCGAAATGGCATCGCTGTCTTGACGGGCCGGGTTCCGGCGGATACGTTGGTTTTGGGTCGAAACGACCCTCTTGCGACCCCTGGAGAGCCCAATGGAGCGCATCTGGCTGTACCCGTGCTACGAGGCCGAGCCGGCCCCGTCCCTGAATGCACGCCACTGGCTCAACACCGAGCGCCCGGTCACGCTCGAGAGCCTGCGGGGTCGTGTGGTGGTGCTCCAGGCGTTCCAGATGTTGTGCCCCGGCTGCGTGCTGCACGGCCTGCCCCAGGCAGCGCGGATCCAAGCTGCCTTCGATCCGAACGAGGTCGCGGTGATCGGTCTGCACGCACTGTTCGAACACGACGAGCCCGTCCGCACGCGCGCGCTCACCTCGTTCCTCTACGAGTACGGCGTGGAGATGCCGGTGGGGGTCGACGTGGCGTCGCTCGACGGCCGTACGCCCACGGTGACCGACGCGTACGGGTTTGCGGGCACGCCGTCGATGGTGCTCATCGATCGCGAGGGCCTGATGCGCGCGCACGTGCTCGGGCGCCCCTCCGACCTGCTCGTGGGCGCTGCCATCGCCACGCTGATGGCCGAGGAGGCCGCCCGCCCGGCCGTGCGCACGCGGCCGCGGCTGGTCAAGACGCCGCCGGCCGAGGCGAGCGGCGACGGCTGGGACTTCCCGTAGCCGATGGCCATTCGACTGACCCAGACCGCCAAGCGGGCGGGCTGTGCCGCCAAGCAACCGCCCGGGTACCTGTTCCCGCTGCTGCAGCGCCTGCCCGCGATCACCGATCCCGCGGTCCTGGTCGGCAGTGCCACGGCCGACGACGCGGCGGTGTATCGCCTCGATGACACGCGGGCGCTGGTGCTCACCACCGACTTCTTCACGCCGATCGTCGACGACCCCTACGACTTCGGTGCGATCGCGGCCGCCAACGCGCTGAGCGATGTGTACGCGATGGGTGGCTGGCCGCTCACCGCACTCAACCTGGTGGGCTTCCCCGCCGAGCTCGACGTGGAGGTGCTCGGCGAGATCCTGCGGGGTGGGGCCGAGAAGGCACGCGAGGCCGGGATCGACCTGGTGGGCGGCCACACGATCAAGAGCGAGGAGCCGATCTACGGGCTCGCGGTCACGGGCATGGTGCACCCCGAGCGGATCGTGAGCAACGCGGGAGGGCGACCCGGCGATCGGCTCGTGCTCACCAAGCCCATCGGCACCGGCATCATCACGACCGCGGCCAAGAACGACCAGGACGAGCGCGGGGCGATCGCCGAGGCGATCGTGGTGATGTCGACCCTCAATCGCGCTGCGGCCGAGGCCATGACCGCGGTGGGGGTGAACGACGCGGGCGTGCACGCGGCGACCGACATCACCGGCTTCGGCCTGCTCGGTCACCTGCGCAACATCGTGCGGGCCTCGGGGTGCGGGGCGGTGATCGAGCGCGCGCGCGTGCCGGTGCTCGCGGCGGCCGAGGTGTACGTGCAGCAGGGCATCGCGCCGGGGGGCACGCATGCCAACCGGCGGTTCCTGGCGGAGACAGTGGACTTTGGCGAGGCCCTCGGCGAGGCTGACCAGTTGCTGTTGTGCGACGCGCAGACCTCGGGTGGGCTGCTCATTGCGGTCGCGGCCGCCCGCGTCGAGGCGCTGCTCGACGCGCTGCGCGAGCGCGGCACGCTGGTCGCCACCGAGGTGGGCCGGCTCGTCGACGCGCCCTTGGGGCGGATCGCGGTGCGGTAGGCGCTACCCGCCGTCTCGGTGCTTCGCTACGTCGAGTGAAACCATGAATAAAGGCGCCTGTGGCTCTCCACGGGCGCCTCCGAGGCGGGATCGCCTGGGCTTTCAGGGCTAGCAGGGCCCGTCGAAGCAGCAGTCCCCGTAGGTGATGCATGCATTGTCGCAATAGCAACCACCCGGAGCCTGGCCGCCGCAGTGCGACACGCACGAGTTGACGTTCCCACCACCACCACCGCCACCACCCGAGGGGTAGAGCGTGTTGAGGGCAGTGAGATCGGTGGCCGTCCAGGCGCCCGTGCTGCCAGCGTTGAAGCAGGAGTTCATCACCGAGCCGTTGTTCACGGCGGTGGACGGCGTGCCGGGGATCAGCACCGCCCCCACACCCGAAGCACCCTCGTTGCTGGCCGCACCACCGCAGCTGATCGCGCGGTTGTAGTAGTCCGAGTGCCGGAAGCCGATCGTGTGGCCGATCTCGTGGGTGATGACGTGCGTGGACACGGCCGTGCCGTAGCTCGCGTTGCCGCTGCCGATGTTGAGCGTGTTGTAGGGCAGGCCGCCCGACGGGAACCCGGAGCTGCCGCCGCTGCCGCCGACCTGCACGACGTTGATCGTGGCGTCACAGCCGGAACCCGCCCCGTATGCACCGCCGATCCGCACGATGTCGAACCAGAGGTTCAGGTTGGTATAGTTGGCGATTGCATTGTTGAGCGCCGTGTGCAGCGTGCCGTTCGCCCATACCGCGCCATTGATGCAGATCTTGTCGACCGAGGCGCTGACGGTGTTGGTGGTCCGGTACTGCCGGAAGTCGTCCTCGTGCTCCCAGAGCTCCCCGCCGCGCGTGACGAGGCCGATCATCTCGCGCGAGGCCTCGAGGCTCACCTCGGCGTCACCGCCGGCGAACACCGTTCCGTCGCGACGGACCTCGATCTCCTCGTCGGAATAGCCCGCGTCGACCAGGTTCTGGACGATCTCTCGCGTCTCTTCGTCGAGTCCGAGATGGGCGTCGTGGGAGTCCTCCGTCTCCACGCTACACCCGATTGCAACCATTGCGATCAACACACTCGCTTGCTTGAGCATGATCTTCCCACTCCATCTTCCTTCATGGCACCTCTCTCCTCGTGACGATGTCACGAGCGCCCTTCGCCATGAATGATAGGTCATGCACTTACAGGGAAACGAATATGGACACAAGTGGTTGTTTCGTGAGCTGCTACGCCACAATGACAGCACAATCCCACACATCCGCGGATCGGCGTAACCACTGTCGAGGGGCTCACCAAGCCGACTCTCGGCCGTGCCTGGATTGCAATGGCGACCACGTCGAAGCCGACGAGACCCGCAACCACGGCAAAGCGGCCTACGCAGTCGTCATTGCTGCATGCCAGCCCACGCGGACGACGGCGCCGGCCGCGGCTTTAGAAGCGTACGCCGGCGACGAAGCCCGGCCACACCCGTACGCGCACCCGCTCGGGGTCGTCTGCATAGTCGTAGGCCGCATATTGATAGAGACCAGGACGACTGCGGGAGGCGAGCGAGTCGAGCTCGACGAAGGCATTGAGCGTGGGGCCGCCGAAGATCGACAGATGATCGTAGGGTTGCCAGCCGAAGGTGAGCCGCAGCTTGCCCAGCAAGCCGGGCGTGCGCAGCTGGTCGAAGCCGCGGAGCACGGCGTAGCTGACCAGGTCGATGTCGACGAACAGCTTCTGCGGCAGCTGGATGTGGCCGCCGAGGCCAATCCCCGCCTGCCAGCCCTGGCCCGCGCCACCCGGCTGCACGCCGAGATCGAAGAACGTATAGGTGTGCTTGGCGGGCAGCCGTAGGCCGAGGTTCAGCGCCGAGGTGTCGCTCACCGATACCTCGGGGTGCACGCCACCCTCGCGCGTGACGGAGATGAGACCAACGGCTGCGTCGGCACGCCGGGAGAAGTTGAACAGGCCGAGCTGCGCGCCCTTGACGTCCTTGCCCACGTTGATGACGCCGAGCTGCACGCCCCGCAGGCTGCCCACCGTGTTGACGAGGCCGAGCTGCAGGCCCGGGTCGACGTCCTGCGCGTGGTTGACCATGGCCGCCTGCAGGCCCGACATGCGCCGGGCGTGGTTGAAGCCACCCGAGATCTGCGCGCCATCGGCCTGCCCGGCCGTGTTGGCCACGACCGAGAGCTGGGCGCCGCTCATGCGCTCGTCCACGAAGCTCGCGCCCACCGACAGCGCCACGCCGTCGACTATGGCCGAGCGACCCCACAGCAGCGAGACGCTGCCGACGTTGTGGACCTTCTTGCGGCTGGTGTCCTGGCCGTTGATGCTGAGCGGCGGGAACAGGCCGATGTCGAACGGAATGTAGGTGTACTCGCCGGCGCCGGGCACCGACGGGGTGTTGCCGCGCTGCACGGTGCGCTCGGTGGGCACGGCCACCAGCGCGTTGCGCTCGAGCACGACCTTCTTGCCCTCGGTCACGGTCAGCTCGGTGCGCCACAGCACCGTGCCATCGTCGACGGTGATCTGGTAGCGGCCCGGCTCGAGCGCCAGTCCCACTGCGGCGCTACCGGGAGGCTTGTAGAGCTCGGCCGCCAGCGCACCGCCGGCCGTGCGGATCGAGATGCGCCCGCCGATTGCCTCGGGCAGCTCGAGCCGCGCGGAGGTCTCGCGGAGATCGGTCATCACGAGGTCGCCCGAGCCGGCGAGCTGGATGTCGTAGGCGGCGTGCTGGGCTCCGCCGCGGGTGGCCTCGGTGCGAGCGAGCGTCTCGTCGAACGCGAACTCGTAGGCCTCGGTGAGCGTGATCATGCGATCGCCGTCCACGTCGGCCGCACCACGCAGGCCCGTGGTGAAGTAGTGGGTGAAGAACGAGCCGCCCACGCGGTCGCTCTCTTGCGCGGCCTCGTCGACCGAGCTCGAGGTGAGGAACGCGTGGCCCTTGACCTCGGCGGCGGGGCTGACCAGGAACGGCGCGCGCTTGGTGCCGCCCTTGGTGCGCGTGAATGCCCCCGAGGCGCACGAGTCGAGCACGGCGATGCGCACGTCGGCCGGTACGGCCTGTACGTCGCGTCGCAGGTCCTGGTAGCTCATGCGCTGCCCGCCGAGCAGCAGGCCCTGCTCGTCGGAGTGGCCCGAGTAATAGAACACGAACTGCACGTGCTGCCCGCCGATCCGCGCGGCGCGGATGCGGATCGACATGCCGTCGATGGCCTCGCGCAGCGCCTCGGGGGTGGGGTCGGACAGGCGCACGAGGTCACCGACCGCAACGCCACCGAATCGCTCGAGCACGGCGCTCACGGCCTCGGCGTCGGTGCCCGCGTAGCGCAGCACGACCCGATCGTCGCCGCCGTCGTTGGCCCCCACCACGAGCGCGAAGCGACGGATGGTGATCACGGGGGCGGGGGCGATCGCGGCGCTCGTGCGGGCTACGATGCTCGTGCCGGTCGCGGAGCCCGGGCCGGTCGCCGTGCTCGAGCCGACCGCGACGCCCGAGCCGACCGCAGTGCTCGTGCGGTTCGCGGCCTGGGCCGATGCGGGCAGGCCCGCCGCAGCGGCGAGCACCAGCAACGAGAGCGAGCGAGCGAGGGTGAGCAGGCGGTTCATGGGTGCTTGTGCAGGAGGATGGAGCTCTGTCGCCAGCGGTCGGGCACGGGCAGCGGAGAGTGTCGCGCAGCCGGGCCCTGCTCGGCGAGGTCGCGGGCGGCCGCGACCACGGCGGCGGGAGAGAGCGCCTCGTCGCCCGACGTGACAAACATGAAGCGCTCGTACCCCTGGGCATCGTCGAGCTCGTAGGCGTGATCGAGCGCATGCTCGCCGCGCGCCACCAGCGGGGCCGGGGCATCGGGGCCGGCGGGGTGGTGCAGCGTGACGTGGCCGCGACCATCGAGCGAGATCACCACGCCATTGCGGTTGCCCGCGGCCACGTAGCTGATCTGCACCAGATCGCCGGCGCGTGCCACGTCACCGTCGCGTAGCTCCTTGATTCCAACGGGGCTGCGACGGTGGAGCCGCAGGTGCGGCCGCAGGCCCTTGATCCGCACGGGATCGTCCTGCTCGAGCGCGTCGGCCTCGGGCCGGCCCGTGCTGGTCTCGGCCCCGGCGGGGGCGGGGTCGGTGGGCGTACAGCCCTTCTGGGCGAGCAGCGCAAGCACCGCAAGCACGGCAAGCCCACGAAGGCCTGCGGGAGCGGCGTGGCGGGCAAAGGTGAGGAGCCAGGGCATCGTCGACCGTCTCCAACACCGGCGGGGGGCACCGGTGTCACCCCGAATCGAGCCCGATCGAGCCCGAATGGAGACGGTTGAGAAATTCGCCCGCCGGGGTGACGCTCCGGTCCGCCTCCGGTGTTGCACGAGCCGGGAGGCAAGGCTCCCCTCTCCTTGGCCGTCGACGTCGAAGCGATGTTCCGCCGCTATGGACCCATGGTCCTGCGACGTTGTCGGCAGATCTTGGGGGATCCGGAGCAGGCCAACGACGCCATGCAGGACGTTTTCGTACAGATCGTGCGCCGCAAGGAGCAGCTCGACGACCGGGCGAGCTCGAGCCTCCTCTATCGGACCGCCACCAACGTGTGCCTCAACCGGCTGCGGTCGCATCGACGCAAGCCCAGCGAGCCGGCCACCGAGACGATCGCCCAGCTGGCCGCGGCGGGCGAGGAGGTCGACCGGGGCGAGGCGCGAGCGCTGCTCCAGCGCCTGTTCGGCGGAGAGCCGGAGAGCACCGCCACCATTGCCATGCTGCACCTCCACGACGGGCTCACGCTCGAGGAGACCGCCGCCGAGGTGGGGATGAGCGTGAGCGGCGTCCGCAAGCGGCTGCGCAAGCTCAAGGAGACGCTCGGCGATCTGGCGTTCGAGGGCGCGAACGCGACGCTGCGAGCCGGGCGGGTCGAGCAGGCCCCGGAGGCACGACCATGAGCGAGCGAGAGCAAGCATCGGGGACGGCCGGGACGGGCGAGACGGCCGAGACGGCCGAGCCGCACGCGGTGCCCGAGCTGATGCTCGAGAAGCTGGCGCTCGGCGAGCTGCCCGCGGGGCAGGCCACGGCGCTGCGGCAGCGGCTGGGCGCCGAGGGCGACGAGCGGCTCGCGGCGATCGAGCGCTCGAACGCGGAGATCCTGCGCGAGCATCCGCCGGCCGCGGTCGCGGCCGCGGTGCGGCGTCGGCTGGCACGCCTGGACGACGAAGCTGCGACGAGCCGCAATCGGGCGGGATGGCTGGTCTGGGCGCCCATGGCGGCCGCGGCCGGGGTGGCGCTGCTGTGGTGGGTGAACAGCGGCGACGACTCCTCGGGCCGCGACTCACCGCCGGTGATCGCGAAGGCCGAGCCCGAGGTTCCGTCCGCGAAGGGTGTCGACGACGGGCCCGAGCAGATCTATCTCAAGGGCGACCCGCGGCTGATGATCGATCGTGTGCAGGACGGCCGGCCCGCGCGCATGGCCAGCGGCGATGCGGTGGCGGCGGGGGATCTGCTGCAGGTCGGGTATCTCGCCAACGGCGTGCAGCAGGGCGTGGTGGTCTCGATCGACGGCGCCGGCGTGGCCACGCTGCACTTTCCGGCGAGCGAGCAGGCCAGCGCAGTGCTCGAGCAAGGTGGGCGCGTGGGGCTGCCCGAGAGCTACGAGCTCGACGCCGCGCCCGGGTTCGAGCGGTTCTTCTTCGTGACGGTGGACGAGGCGGAGCCGAAGCTCGAGCCGGCGAAGGTGATGGAGGCCGCGCGGGTGCTGGCGAAGGGCGAGCGGGCCGTGGACGGCGAGTTGGTGCTGCCGCAGGGGTGGACGCAGCAGGCGATCTTGCTGCGAAAGTAGGCGGCTTCAGGAGCTCGAGCTCGGACGGGTGAAGGTTACGAACCGCTGGAGCTCCGGATGCCCGAGCCCCTCGAAGGCCTCGTCGCAGAGCCCGTCGCAGACGAGCTGGCCGTCGGCGTAGAACAGCGGAACCGGAATCGGATCGTTGTGGTGCTCGCTCGCTTCCTCGGCGAAGCGCTGGCACAGCCATCGCTCGGGGAAGGGCTGGAGCCACCAGTGTCCGTCGTGGTCGAGGGCCGCAAGCGTCGACCGGCATGCACTCTGCGCCGTCTCGCTGTTCTGATCGAGCGGGATCAGGTACACGGGCTCCTCTGGCGTGGCATGCAGTGCAGCGCGTACGGCTGCTTCTGCGGCTCCACAGCCCGACCTCACCCAGATCTGCGGCCCATCTTCGGGGACCAGCTGGAACACGCTCGTCGCCCTCAGGACGCCCAGACCCACGAGCAGCCCGGCAGAGGCGACGAGCACCCCCGGCCCAAGCGCTCGCGCGAGCCGGGCAACGACGCCGCGCCTCCTCGCCGTTCGCGTGCTCGAGTCATGATCTTCGGTGGTCGTAGTGTGTGTTGCGTTCATCGGAAGCTCCGCTTGAAGATTGTCGCGCTCGTCGGCGCCGGCTGTGGCCAGGTGGCCGCTGGCGCCGACGAGCGTCCGTTCCTACCGTCGGCGTCGTCGAGCTAGAACCTCGAAGTGAAAGTGGTGAGACCACCTCTGCTGCCGCATGACGTCGACGTGCAGCCCCCTTCGCTACTGATGATGCACATCCCGTTCGGGGAAGGGGCGGAACAATTATGATTGTTATCGCAGATCATGCCGGGGCAGTTGCAATTCGCGGGCACCACGGCGGCGAATTCTCCCTGGTACACGCGCGTCCCCGCTGCCGGGTCGGCACTGATCCACAGTCGGTTACCGGTGAGGCTCGTGAGCTGCAGCGGGAGGCTGCCAAGGGGCGGCGGCGTGCCCGTGAGCGACGCGCCGGTGTCGTAGGCCATCGACAGGGTGTAGCTGCTGCCATCGGCGTTGAAGCCGGTCCACGACTCGGACCCCGATAGCAAGGAGCAGCCCTGGAATGCCTCGGCGGGCGGCGTATAGGTTGCGGCGAGCGGCACCACGAGGCCTACGGCGAACGCCGTGGACAACAGGATCCGGGAGAGCAGTCGATTCTTCTTCATGGTTGACTCTTCTTGGCGCGGTCGAGCGCGCCTGCCTCGGAGGAGGTCCACGAGCCCCACCCGCGGATTGCAGGCACGCGAAGAAATCATCGATTCGCGGCAAACGCGCGTCTGGGCGGCTCCGGCAAGAAAAATCGGGACGCCGCAATCCGGATCGGCACCTCGAGTGCCTTCTCATTCGAGCCCTGAGTGGGCTCGAGAGAGCAAGTCCCATGTCGAGCCGATTCAATACAACTCTAGTGATCTCCCTGTGCATGATGAGCGGCCTGCCGCTCGCCTGTGATGCTCCGGACGATGATCTCGACGCAGAGCTCGACGACCTCGAGACGCAAGAGCTCGACGCGCTCGAGGATCTCGCCGCGGCGCCGAGGGCCACGGAGAGCCAGGCCAGCAAGTCCAAGAAGCTGGCGAAGGCCTGGATCCGCTGGGTCTTTGCGATGCCTGCGAGCACCGGGCCGATCGGCGACACCACGGGCGCGAGCTGTGGCATGGGGCAAGACGGCCCCGTGTGGTTCCTCGCCGGCTCCTCCGGCGGCCCGGTCACGCGCGATTGCACGATCCCGCACGGCAAGAAGCTGTTCTTCCCGCTCGTCAATGCCAATTGGCCGATGTTCGACGGAGAGGCCGAGGACGAGGAGCTCGTCGCGGAGCGCATAGCCTTCTTCGACAGCGTCCACGAGAAGACCTGCGCGCTGACCCTGCGCATCGATGGCGAGGACGTGTTCGAGGGCGGCTTGGAGGAGATGGTCGAAGAGCTGTGGGTCGAGAGCTACAACCCCTTCGAGCTGCTGATCGACGGCGAGTGGGTGGGTGCACCGACCGGCCTCTACGACATGATGGGCGGCGGTTACTATGCGCGAATCAAGCCGCTCTCCCCTGGCGACCATGTGCTCGAGCTCGGCGGGCGCCTGTGCGAGGGCGAGGAGACGTGGTTCGAAACCTCGGTGACGTACAACCTGCACATCGGCGGGTGAGAGCGAGCGGGTTGCGACCCTTCCGAAGGCTCACGGCCCACGTTTCTCGAGCCACTGCTCGAGCTCGGCGAGCTGACTGGCACCGCCCGTGCCGGCTTCCTGGAGCGCCTTGCGGGTCTCCTCGGCCAAGCGTACCGCGCGTGGGCGGTCGCGCCCCCCACCGACGGGAGCTTCCCACAGCGCCCGCACCAGCACGAAGCCAGCTTCCGCCTGCTCGCGGGCAGGAAGCTGCTGGTTCGCTTGCACGGCCACCGCACGCTGGGCCAACGGCACCGCGTCGGCCGGACGGTGTTGCGCGAGCGCGACCTCGGCGAGGCCTACGAGCGGTTGGGACAACGTGTGGTGGTCGGGGCCAAGCGCCTGTTCGGCGATGGAGAGCGCCCGCGCATAGAGTGGCCCGGCTTGCTCGTAGGCGCCGGTGAGCCGATGGACGGTGGCGAGGTTGCCCACGCAGATCCCGACGTTTGGATGCTCGGGGCCGAGCGTCGGCTCCCAGATCGAGAGCGCCCGCTCGGTGAGTGCCCTCGCCTGCTCGTAGTCCCCGGTCTTCAAATTCACCCCGCCGAAGTTCGCCAGCAGGTAGGGCAAGCGGGAATCCGTGCTCTGCTCGAGAATGGCGAGCGCGCGCGCGTAGTATGCCTTCGCTTGCTCGTCGTCGTCGGTGGCGGAGCAGACGTTGCCGAGGTTGCCGAGCTCGATGGCCACCATTGGGTGCTGGAGGCCCAATGCTTCCTGCCTGATGGCCAGGGCGCGCTCGTAGGCGGCCTTGGCTTGCTCGTAGGCGCCTGACTCATAGTAGACGTTGCCGAGGTTGCTGAGCGGCACGGCCATGCTGGGATGCTTGGGGCCGTGCACACGTTCCGTGATCGATAGGGCTCGCTCGAGGAGCAGCCGGGCGCGCTCGTAGGCACCAGCCCTTTGGTAGATGTTGGCGATATTGGTGAGGCTATTGGCCACGTCGGGGTGATCGGGACCGAGCGCTCGTTCTCGGATCGACAGGGCTCGCTCGTACAGCGCCTTGGCTTGGTCGTCGTCGCCCATCCGGTAGTTCACACTCGCCAGGTTGTTGAGATCGCCGGCCAATTCTGGATGGTCTGGGCCGAGCACCTCGGTTTGGATGGCGAGAGCTCGTTCGTAGCCATCCTTTGCTCGGACATAGTCGCCTGCATCGAGATCGACACCGGCCAGATTGAAGAACAAGTGCGCCTGCTCGAGGCCCTGATGCTCGTGGAGGCTCGCCAGTGCCAGCTCGGCGTGCCGGCCCCAGCGTCGCCCGTCGGCGTGTCGCGCCTGGTGATGGCCCACCACGAATACGAGCAAGTTTGCCGCTTCGAACGCCACCTCGGGTGCCGCTCGTTGCGCGGCCTCGAAGTACACATCTTCCAGCGCTGCCTCGGCCTCGGGATACTTGCCCGTGCTCTCCAAGAGGCGGGCCATCGTCCACCCTGCCGTAGCCACGAGCGGGGACCATTCCAACGCCTCGGCGTGGGCGAGCGCCTCGCGAGCCAGCGTCAGCCCGCTGTCGTAGCGCCCGGCTCGCAGGAGATTTTCGGCTCGCACTACGTCTGCTCGCACCGCCCGGACGGCCTCGAGATTGTCCTCGGGCGGCGGGGCCAGCACATCCAGCATCCTCTCGTCGCGGCACCATGCAACCGACGGCAGCCCGGCAGCAGCCTTCACCGCCCGCTGGACCACATCCACATCCGTGTACGTCAGTTCGTCGACCAGCGACTCGAGCTGGCTCCGCCGCTCGTCCAAGCACCACAGCGAGCGGTCGAGTGTCTCGGTGCTCCAGCGGCCACTCACGTCCGCGTCCATGCACGCCGCCACCCGAGCCTCGCGCCAGTTCTCGGCCTGTCGCTCGAGCCACGGCATCACCTTGTCCGCGGTCGTCGCCGCGTAGCTTGCTCCCGTGGCAATCAATGCGTCGTGGAGGGCCTGCCGCCGCTCGTCGTTCCACGCGATCGTGATCTCGTCCCCGCTCGCCTCACACGCTGCAATCCGCTGCGCGCGATCGTAGCGACGGTAGCCCTCCACACCGGCCCCGAGCGCCACCAATGCGCCCGCCACTGCGAGGCCGCTACGCGCTCGTGCTCGTGTACGGCCGGTCGCCAGCGCGTCGAGCAAGGCATCCATCGACGGCCAGCGCTGCTGAGGGTCCACGGACAAGCCTCGCTCGCACGCGCTCCGCACCCAGCCCGGGACCCCGCGGGTCTTGGTGGGCGGCCGCAACCTCCCTATGCAAACTCGGGTGGAAAGGTCCAACAACGACTGCCCATCGAACGGCCGCTCGCCGTACATGGACTCCCATAGCGCCACGCAGAACGCGAACTGATCGGAATGAACGTCGATGGCCTCGCCTCCGAACTGCTCGGGTGACATGTACGCAGGCGTTCCCACCAGCGCATGCGTGTGGGTCACCAGCAGCCCCTCCGAGCGGCCGTCGATGCTCTGCCAGCGCGCCAGCTCGGCTCTCCGTCCCTCTTCGTCGCCGCTCACCAGACCGAAGTCCACCACCCGCGCCCGCCCTTCGTCGTCCACGAGCACGTTGTCGGGCTTGAAGTCGCGGTGCACGAGGCCGGCGGCGTGCGCCGCTGCGAGCCCGCGCCCGGCCTGGACGTACATTGCCAGCAGCTCCGCGGTCGAGCGGCGTGCCCGTTCCTGCCAGGCGCGCAGGCTCTGGCCCTGCACGTGCTCCATGGCCAGGAACACCTGCCCGTGGTGCTCGCCGACCTCGTGGATCGCCACGATGTTGGGGTGCGAGAGCTTGGCGAGCGCCCGGGCCTCGCGCTCGAGGCGGAGCTGGGCCTTGTGGTCGCCAGCCACCTCGGGCCGTACCAGCTTGATGGCCACGCGACGGTCGAGGGCCGGATCACGAGCGGCGTAGACGACCCCCATCGCACCCGCGCCGAGCCGGCGTTCGACCACGAAGCGCCCGATCCGCAGCGCCATGGTCTCGCTGCGGGGAAACAGCGACTGCGAGATCTGCTGCCTCACGACGGCGAGCTCGTGATCGGAGCCATCGATGGACGTGGGACCGGGCTCCGGCGTGGGAAGGTTCGACACGGGATCGGGATCATCGGACTTCATGGTCGTGATTACCCAAGCCGGCCACGGTTCGAATGCTCAGGATTCTCGTGGCGGCTATCGACCCGTGGGCAGCTGTTGGCGCAGCGCCGCCGCCCACTCGTCGAGCCGGCTCATCGTCGACTGCAGCACCGGTCCCACGGCAAGCTTCGCCAGCTCGCGGTCGAGCAGCTCGCGCGCTCGCCGGATCCGGGACTTCACCGTGCCCACCGGCAGCGCGAGCACCTCCGCGCACGCAGCAGCGGACATTTCCTCCCAGTAGTGCAGCTCGAGCACCACCTGGTACTCCACGGGAATCCGCCGCAGCGCCGCGAGCAGCAGCCGCTCCTCCTCGCGCTTGGCCATGCACGCGCTCGCGGTGGGGTCGAGATCGTGGGCGGAGCGCTCGGTGAGGTCGATGCGCTCGTTCCCGCGATCCCGATAGCTTCGAAGCAGCTGGTGATAGGCGATGCCGAACAGGAACGAGCGAAAGCTGCCATCCCCCCGGAAGCTCGCGCGCGCCTCGATGCAGACCAAGAAGGTCTTTTGGACCAGCTCCGGCCAATCATCGGTGGCCTTGTTGCGAAAGAACCGAGCGATGGCATCGAAGTAGCGGCGAAACAGCTCCTCTCCGGCGGCCTCGTCCCCTGCGCTCCATCGCTCGAACAGCTCGGCGTCGCTCGTCATTCGGCCCGATGGTCCGCTTCACGATGCCACGGAGCCACCGGCTCGCCATCACCTGCGACCAACACGCGTTGTCGGGCGGCGCAGCGCCTCCGTGGGAGTCGCTCGACCGTTCGCGCTGAGGTCGCGCCACTGCTCGCGCCATTTGCGCACGCACAAACAGTGTTCCATCCCACGTGACGTCGCGATCACGTACGCGTCGTACGACTCGGGGTGGTGGTCGCTTCGAAGGGCGAGCGGGGCCGCGGCGCTCGGCTAGTCCCACAGCGAGGGAGCGTTCGCCTGCACCCAGATCGGTTGGTTGGCCTCCACCGAGAAGTTGGTGCCCCAGCCCGACGGGTGCTGGTAGCTCACGAACGTCTGCGTCGCCGGGTTCCACTCCGCGAGCTGCTGCACCTGCGCCATGAGGACCGCGACCATCGAGGCGGTGTTGTACCCGAACGGATTGCCCGCCGGGTTGATGTCCATGGGTGCCGCCACCAGGTTCCAGCCGGGTACGATCTGATGCACCACCTCGCCGTCCTCGGTGGGAGCGTGGCCGACCATCACCAGGTTCCCGGGACCCGAGGTGTGCACGAAGAGCGCCTCGCCGGGCTCGATGTCGAAGCCCGGCTGACCCGACCACGGGTTCCAATCGTAGAAGCTCTGCGTGTTCTCATCCCAGCGCGTGAGCTGCCCGAGCGGCCCCCCGAAGCCCCCGAGCGCCGCGTGGAGCGACTGGGCGTCGTCCACCGAGCTGTCGATGAGCGGCATGGAGACCATGTTGGCGCCCGCGACGAGCGGCTGCGCCAGCTTCACGACCGTGGTCGAGAAGCCCCGCGGGAGGCCGGGGGCGTTGAACGCTGCGACACGGTAGTTGTAGCTGCTCGCGCTCGTAGCTGCCCCCACGTGCACGAATTGGTGCTGCGGCTCGAAGTTGCCCCACACGAAGCCGATGTTCGTCGAGTAGCCGATGGGTGAGTAGGGCCCCGGCTGGTAGTACGCCTGAGGGCCGTCGTTGATGACGAAGAGCGTCGCGTCCTGGACCTGTGGCCAGGTCAGCACCACGTCGTTGCCGACGATCTCGATCTCCACCGAGAACCCCGGCACGATCGCAGCGGGATCGGCCGCGGCCGAGAGCGCATCGGCACCGGGCTCGGGTGCATCATCTTCGAGATCTTGGTCGTCGAGCTCCACCTCGGGCTCGAGCTCCGCTTCGGGCTCGACGTCGCACCCGGCGAGCGGGAACGCAAGCAGCAGCAGCGAGGCGATGTGGTGGATCGAGAGCGAGGACACTAGGCTTGGCTTCATCGACGCCACCACTGAGCAAACGCCATACCACGCGCCCAATCACGCGATGGGTCGTCCATATCTCATGTGGTGAGCGGTGTTTGGGTGAAACCGCCCGCCATGCTCCCAGCGCCTGCGGGACCAGGGTGCCAAGCGAAGCACCCAGGCCCTGGTCAGCCGGCTTGACGGCCATGGCTCGATCGAAGGGCCCGAAGCCGGGCGAAGTCAATGGCATCAGGCTCCAGGGCGTGCTCGCCCATCGCCCATCGCCCATCGACTTCGTCTACTTCTTCTCGGCTTCTGCTTCTCCCGAGTCGACTCGGCGCAACCACTGCTCGACCTCTGCGAGCGTCTCGGCGTTGCTCTCGTTGGCCTCCCGGTAGGCCGCCCGTGCACGCTCGGCCAGCGTCTTCGCGCGCACCCGGTCGCGGCCAGCCTCCAGTGGTGCGTCCCACAGCGCCCTTGCGAGGGCGAACGCGGCTTCTCCCACGAGCTCGGCCGCGACGCCCTCTACGTCGCGCACGGCCAACGCCCGGGACGCCGGCGCGATCGCATCGGCGGATCGCCCTTGAAGCAACGCGATCGTGGCGAGACCGACGAGCGGATACCCCAGGTGAGGATGATCGGATCCGAGGGCGCGCTCGAAGATCGCGAGAGCGCGCTGATGGAGCACGATTGCCTCGTCGTAGGCACCGGTGTCCGTCTTCAGGAGCGCCAGGTTCATGAGCGCCACGGCCACGCTCGGGTGGTCCGGGCCCAGTGCCGCCTCGTAGATGACGAGGGCTCGCTCGTACAGCGCCTCCGCTTCGTCGATCTCGTCGAGATACTTGTGGACCACGGCGAGGTTGTTGAGGAGGGAAGCCATTTCGGCGTGGTTCGGATCCAGTGCCTCCTCGTAGATGTCGAGAGCTCGCTCGAGCAACGCCTTCGCGCGTGCGTAGTCGCCTGTGTGCTGGTACGCGGCTGCGAGATTCTTGAGCGCGTGGGCAACCTGGGGGTGCCACTGGCCCAGGGTTCGTTCGACGATGGCGAGCACCCGCTCGAAGAGCACCTTGGCCCCGTCGTAGTCGCCGGTGGCGATGTGGAAGTTGGCGAGCGTGGAGATCGCCATGGCGCCCCTGATGTGCTCGGGTCCCAGCGACTGTTCCAGTAGATCCACGGCCTGCTCGGCGAGGGCCTTGGCCTCGTCCTGGTGGCCGGCCAGGTGCTCGATTTGGGCGAGGCTGATCAGCAAGCGGGCGCGCCTCGGGCCGTGGTCGGAGATGCCGCGCGAGGCAACGTCCGCGAGTCGACTCCAGCGTCGTGCATCGGCGAACCGTTCCGATTTCACACCGACGACGAACACGAGCTGGCTCGCAGCGTCGGACAGGGGCTCGGGCGCCACGCCTTCGGCCGCGTCGAAGTACGCGTCCTCGAGCACGGCCTCCGCCTCCGCATAGGCGCCGCTGTGCTCCAGCAGCTGGCCCAACACCAGCTCGGCCCAGGCCGTGAGCGGGCGCCAGGCCAAGGCCTTGGCGCGAGCGAGCGCCCCGCGGGCCTGCTCGAGCCCCTCGGCATAGCGTCCGGCATCATCGAGCTTGACCGCTCGCGTGACGTCGTCGCGTACGGCTCGTATCGCCTCGCGGTGCTCGTCCGAGGGGAGGACGAGCCGCTCGAGCGCCTTCGCGTCCCGACAGGGTGCGACCGACTCCAGCGTCATGGCGGCCAGGATCGCCCTCTGCAGCACTTGCGCATCCGCCTGGGTCAACACGTCGACGAGGGATTCGAGCTCTGCGCGCCCCTGATCGAGGCACCAGAGCGAGCGGTCGAGCGTCTGGGAATCCCACTGGCCTCGCACCTCGGCGTCCAGGCACACCTCCACCCGCGCCTCGCGCCACGCCGCGGCTTGCTCGTCGAGGACCGGCATCACCTTGTCCGCCGTCGCTACCGCATGGCTCGGGCCCGTGGCGATGAGCGCGTCGTACAGCGCTCGTCTGCGCGCTTCGTTCCAGGCGCTGTCGATCTCGTTGCCGCTCGCCTCGCAGGCTTCCGTTCGCCGCGCAACGTCGAGCCTGCGGTAGCCCTCTGCGCTCGCGGCGAGCACCGCGAGCACGCTCACCGCCGTGAGGCTCTTGCGCACCCACGCCCGGGTGCGGCCCGTGGCCAGCGTGTCGAGCAGCGCGTCCATCGATGGCCAGCGCCGCTTCGGCTCGATTGCCAAGCCGCGCTCGCATGCGCGCCGCAACCAGCTCGGGACGGCGCGGTGTCTGGGGGGCGGGCGCAGCCTGCCGGCGATGACATTGGCGACGATCTCGAACAGCGTACGGCCGCCGAACGGTCGCTCGCCGTAGAGCGCTTCCCACAGCGTCACACAGAACGCGAATTGATCGGCAGCGGCGGTGAGCTCGGCGTTCCCGAGCTGCTCGGGCGCCATATAGCTCGGCGTTCCCATGATCGCTCCGACGCTGGTGATCTGTGCCACCAGCGTCGCGAGAACCGGTGCCATCTGTGACTCGTCGGGCACGGATGGCATGCCGGCTTCGTGGACGCGTGCGAGGCCGAAGTCCATCACGCGGACGCGGCCGTCGTCCCCCACCATCACGTTGTCCGGCTTGAAATCGCGGTGTAGGAGGCCTGCCGTGTGCGCTGCGACGAGCCCCTTGCCCGCTTCGCGCATGACCGCGAGCACATCCTGCCAACGATGCGGTGTCTTCAACCACGTGCTCAGCGTTCGCCCCTGCACGAATTCCATCGCGAGCCACACCTGCTCACCAACGGTGCCCACGTCGTGGATCGCGACCACGTTGGGGTGAGCGAGCTTGGCAAGCGCCTGGGCCTCGCGCAGCAGCCGAAGGCGACCGTCGCTGCCGGTGGCGCCGGGCAGCAGCAGCTTGAGGGCCACCTTGCGGTCGAGCTCGGGATCATAGGCGGCGTAGACGACACCCATGCCTCCGGCGCCGAGCCGTTGGAGCACGACGAGGCGGCCGACGACCGAGCCGCGCTCGAGATCGCGTGGCTCGTCGCTCCCCTGGGCCAGCAAGCCCGACTCGCCCGCTCGCGATGGCGTACCGGCGAGCTGGTCCTCGTCGAGTGGATGCGTCGTCTCCGTCGTAGGCGAAGCCGCACCGGGAGCCCCTCGCCCGTCCTTCACGGCCGCGATCAGGCCCTCCATGCCTTCGAGCATGGCGTCATCGTGGGCGCGATCGGTCGGTGCCATCATCGGGAGGCGGTACTGGGGGAACCCCGGATGCTCGCCGGGAAGCCTGCCACTGATATGGGTTGGAGTGAGTCGGATCGGACGAGGCCGAGCGAAAAAAGGCTGCCGAGTCGCTAGGGCGCGGGCGATGGCGACAACCTGCGGCCGATGCGATCGCGCGTACGCTCGAAGGGCTCTCCCACCCAGCGTTGCAGCGCCCGAGCAAGCCCCAGCGACAGCACCACGGTGATCCAGCCGAAGTTGGCCTCGAGCCCGGCGATGCCGAGCGCGTGCAGCACGAACGTCAGTGGGTAGTGGACGATGTACACGGGATACGAGAGCTCGCCGAGCCAGCGGTCCACGCGGCTCTCGTGGGTGGCGGCGAAGATCCAGGGAATGACGAGCGGGATCACGGCCAAGCCCGGCGCAAGCCCATAGCGCGGCTCGCGCAGCGCGATCGGCAAGCGCTCGTACACCAACACCAGCGCGACGGCCCCGAGCGCCACGCCGAGCCCGATGCGCCGGTACCGGTGCAGCAGCGCCTCGTGGCGCTCGTAGAGCCGAAACGCCACGACGCCCGCGAGGAACAACAGCAGCTCCGTGGGGAAGAAGCGATACGTCCACGGATCATCGAACAACAACCAGCGATGCATGATGTAGACGCGGAGCAACAGGCTCGCCGCCATCAGGCTCGCGACCACCCACACCCGCCGGCGCACGATGAACGGCGCCACCGCGTAGAACATCAGCTCGATGCCGACGGTCCAGGCCGGTGGTACGAACAGGAACTGCCAGGCCGGTAGCGGCTCGCGGTGAAAGGCGGCGGTGAGGTAGAGCTGCCCGCTCGCCGGGTCCACCGCGGCGAACGACACGAGATCCTGGCCGACGATCGTGACGTTGGAGATCCCGAGCAGGAGCCAGCTGCCCACCGACATGTGGCCACCGTGCTCGAGCCAGAATGCGAGCGGCTCGATCGCGCGGCCGGTGGCGAGCTTCACGACCCCCGCGAGCACCAGCGTCGCGAGCAGCACCACGAGGTACATCGGGTAGAGCCGCAAGACGCGGTTCTTCATGAATGCGACGAGCGCTCCCTCGCCCACGTACTTGTGGCGGAGGATCATCGCCATGTAGAAGCCGGAGATCACATAGAAGATCTGCACGGCCAGCGAGGCGCTCATCATCCCGAGCAGCCGCATGCCGGTCGAAGGCGAGACGTGGGCCACCACCACGGCCAGGGCGAGCAAGAGGCGGAATGCTCCCATGGGCGATCACGCAGGATCGCCCGAGGTTACCCCACGCTTACCTCGAGCTACGTGCGCCAGGTTGACGCATGGCGGGCCAATCCCTGCGCCCGCCGACCGCCTACCGCCACTTGGTCAGCACCAGATCGCCATCGACCACGTGCGCCACGTGATCCGCCCCCACCGCCGCCGCCGGCCCCTCGGGCGCGGACCACAGCACCGCGCCCGTATACACGTCGTAGATCGCCGGCGGCTCCGGCAGTAGCACCTCCGTGCTCGACACCCGCTGGAATTCCAAGGGATCGGGGATCGGCGAGGCCGCGATCGGAACGCCCGCCGTGTCGACGAGCTCCACGCCCACCAGCACGTCGCACTCGCCGGGCTCCTGGCAGTGCGCGGCCGGCACGTAGTCGTAGTGGGCCACGAGCAGCGTCGCGTCGTCGACGAAGCCGTGAGTGACGCCCTCGAACACCGCCACGAGCCCGGCCGCGTCGAGCACGTAGCTCATCGTGCCCTCGAACGTGGCGTCGAACCCCGCCTCGTAGGCATCGGTGCGCACCGCGAGCAGGCCGTTCGGGGCGATCGCAGGGGTGAGCGCCCAGAAGCCCGAATCCCAGGTGTCCCACGGGTAGGCGCTCACCGAGGAGCCCGACAGGCCGGTGTTCATCGAGCGCAGGCCGAACAGATCCGCCGCGTCGGACACCTGCATGCCGCGGTGGTAGCTGGTGCTGAGCCCGTAGATGTCGGTGTCGAACAGCGTCGCGGTCGCGACGTCGTAGAGATCGATCGAGAGCTGCGGGTGGTAGGCGACCGAGACGAACGTGGCTCCGTCGCCCGCGAGCAGACCGGGCCGACTCTGACGCGCGATGCTGCCGACCTCGGTGAGCACGCAGGCCGGCGAGACGTCCCAGAACGTGGTGAGCTCGAGCGTCGTGGCCACGCCCACCCGCCCGGCCGCCGAGCCGTGCACGAGCTCGATCTCACCGGGGGTCAGCGAGTCGCCCTGCTCGTCGTAGACCTGGCCCTCGGCGCCGCCGATCACGAAGCTCCCGTCGTCGAACGCGAACGTCCAGCCGGCATCCTCCACGCAGCAGCCCACCGCCACGTCCTGCGGAGCCGGCAGCGGCTCGTCGAGGCGCACGAGCACCGCCATGCCGAGCCAGCCGTCGCCGAGGATGCCCGCCCCGTCGGTCTCGGCGAACGGAACGTCCACCACGGGGGTGTCGACGTCGTCGATGGCAACGACGCGGGCGCCGGTGGAGGATTGCCGGAGCACCAGCCACTCGCCGTACCCGTGCCGCGGGTGGCCCACCGCGAACGCGAGCTGCGTGCCGTCGGTGTCGTAGAGCCGGTAGGCGTCGCCCTGCTCGCTCCAGAAGCGTGGAACATCGTGGAACCATCCGCCGAAGCTGCCCATGAACGGCGACGTGGAGACCATCTGCGTCACCACGTCGACGTGCTCTACCGCGGCGCCGGTGGCCGGGGCCTGCACGTGGATCTCGGCGGACAGCGCCAGCACCCGCGCGTCGGAGTAGTCGCCGAGCCGCTCCCAGCGCAGCGTGCCGTCGAGCTCGAACAGCCGCAGGCTGGTGCCGTCGCCCACCCACGCATACGCGCCATCGCGCGCGAGCCCCCACGTCGCCCCCGTCACGTCCACGCTGCCGAGCAGGCCGGCGTCGGCGGTGCTCCGCAGCGTGACGGTTCCGAGCACCTCCACCGCGAACACATCGGCGGCGAGATCGGCCGCGTCCACGCCGTCGTAGCGCGCGATCACGTCGTCGCCCGGCGCCGCCCACAGCATCGCTCGCCCGGTCTGGTCGAGCCCCAGGCGGGCGCCAGGGGCGTGCCACAGGCTCGTGTGGCCCTCGAGCGTCGCCACCAGGACCTCCTCGCAGCCCGCGACGCAGCTCGCGGCGCAGCCGTCCACGGGGGGAGGATCGGGGTCGCCATCGGTGTCGGTGTCGGTGTCGGTGTCGGTATTCGTTCCAGCATCCGTCCCGCTGCTGGTGCCCGTGACATCACCGGTGGTCGTCGAGCTGCCGGTGGTCGTCGAGCTACCGGTGGTCGGACCCGCGTCTGGGTCCACGGTGGTTACCGTGGTCTCGGCGCTCGTCGACGTGGTGCCATCGGGCACATTGCTGGTCGTGGCCTCCGTGCCCTCGCTCGAGCCGGTCGAGCCGTCGGTATCGACCGCGCCACCGGGAAATCCCGGACACGCCGTCGCCCCGAGCGAAACGACCACCAGCGCGATCGTGCTCGCATGGACATGAACCGGCGGAAACGCCGTGCGGAGGGGACGCTGGAGGAGGCGCATGGAGCCTCCAACACGCGTGACGGATTCTCCAGTTGCCGGCCATGGCCCAGTCGAGACCCATGCCGACGTCAATCGACGAGGGCACACGCAGGCGATGGATCGAGGTTCCCGTGAATCTCGTGTCGGCGAGCGAACATTGCTCGCGGCGACCTGCGACGAGTGGGACAAAGCAGAGCGCCTCGGCGCTTCGGCGGAAACCCACTTGCCCATCGGAGTTTCAGGTCTAGATGACGTGACAGCGACTCGTTGCTCGAGCCGCCGTCCCGAAGAGGTACACAATGCTTCGTCGTTTTCCGATCGCCCTCGCTCCCTTGGCGCTCTTGGCCCTCGTGGGCTGCAACGACCACCCGCTCAAGCCCATCTGCTATGGGCACTGGAGCGAGGACACCACCCAGGTCTCGCTCGACTCGCGGCGCAAGGTCGACATCCTGTTCGTCATCGACGACTCCGGCTCCATGGGTGAGGAGCAGGCCGCGCTGGCCGCCAACTTCTCTGCGCTGGTGGAGCAGCTCGAGAGCATCGAGGTGGGCGCCGACTATCGCATCGGGATCACCACTACCGACAACCCCCACCCGTTTTGCCCCGAGCGCAGCGGCGAGCTCGGGGTGCTACAGATGCGGACCTGCCTGTCGCACATCGGCGACTTCGTGTCCCCCACCACCGGCGACGACCGCAGCGACGAGGCCTGCCGTTCGCAGTGCCCGGCCGAGCTCGAGGGGCTTGCCCCCGTGCCGACCGCGCTCGAAGACGGCGGCCCGCTCGCACCTCGACCGTGGCTCGAGCGCAACGACCTCTCGTCCAACGTCCCCGAGGGAGTCACCACCGCGCAGGCGCTGGCGTGCTGGGGCCCGCAGGGCCTCATGGGCTGCGGCTTCGAGGCGCCGCTCGAGGCCGTGCTCGCTGCGTTCGCGCGCAGCGAGGACGACGACGATCCAGCCGCGGGGTTCCTGCGCGACGATGCGCTGTTGCAGGTGGTGATCGTCACCGACGAGGTCGACTGCTCGATCGCGCCGGGCGGCGAGGAAGCGTTCGATCCCGACGGCTCGCGGGCGCTGTGGAACGGCTTCCAGGGCGATGGGGCCCCCAGCGCGGTGTGCTGGCGTGCCGGCACGGCCTGCCAGTCGCTTCCCGATGGTCGCACCGAGTGCGCCCCGGCCGACATCGATGCCGAGGGTCGACCCGCGGCGCCCGAAGACGCGGTGCTGCTGCCGGTGTCGCGCTACATCGACGCGCTGCGCGACCTCGACGCGCGCAAGCGAGAGCACATGGGCACCGACGACACGCAGGTGCTGCTCTCGGTGATCGCCGGCGTTCCGCAGGGCTGGGACGGTGCTCCGATCGACTACGGGCTCGGCGACGATGAGCATTTCTCCGACAACTTCGGCGTGGGCGCCGGCTGCCGCAGCGATATGGGCGAGGCGGTCCCCCCGGTGCGAATCCTGTCGGTGGCCAGCGAGCTCGATGCCAACGTGTTCTCGATCTGCGACGGCGACTACCGGCCTGCGCTGGCGGCGATCGGCGGGCGCCTCATCGAGCAGCTCTCGCGCCCCACCTGCATCGAGCCCGGTCGCGAGCTCATCAGCGACGACGAGATCGACGGCTGCTGGGTGCAGCGGCGGGTGGGCGACACGGTCCTGCCCGTGCCCTCGTGCGAGCGCACCGCCGACGGCTTCGCGCTCGGAGCCGAGCAGACGCTGTGCAGCTACGTGGTGACGGAAGAGCTGAACCCGCGCTGCACCGCCGAGGGCAGCGACATCGAGCTGCGCTACCTCTACGAGGAGCACATCGAATTCGGCGAGGTGGAGGTGACCTGCGCCGTGCAGACCGGCGGCGAGTGTGGCCCGAGGGGGGAGTAGCGCTCTAGCGTCGCCGGCGACCCACGAGCCCAAGCACCAGCAGCAACAGCGCGCCGAGTGGACGGCTCGGCGCGCTGTTGCTGCAGCCACAGCCGCCACCGTCGCCGCCACCGTCGGCCCCCGCCGACGAGCCGGTCGAGTCGTTGCTGCCACCCTCCGAGGCTCCGAGCCCGCTGCCGCCCGTGACGTCGTTGTTGCCGCCCTCGGACGCCCCGCCCTCGCTGCCGGCCGTGCCATCGTTGACCCCGTCCGTATCCGGGGTGCCGGTGTCCCCGGTCTCGCCACCCGTCTCGTCGCCGCCGCCGTCATCGGGAAACCCCTTGAACTCGGCCGCGAGCACCCAGCCGGGGTTGCCCTCGGCATCGAACAGGTAGGCCCCCACGTCGGCCACACCTCCGCGCGCCAGCGTGTTGAAGTCGTCGTCCGCCACGTACGCGGCATCGCCGGCCCCCACCAGCGCGCCGCCCGGGGCCGGGAACGGGTCGATCGGCGGCGCGCCACCGAAGTGCCCGTCGAGCATGTCGACCGCGGGGTCGCCGTCCACGTATCCACCGCCCGGCCCGCCCGAGACCCCGCCGAGGCCCACGTTGCCCGCCAGCACCACGCCCGCGTTGTCACCCGCCCCGATGAAGATCGCCGCGCCGGCCTGGGCATAGACCGCGTTGTTGGCGATGACCACGTCGCCCACCGCATTGCGCAGCGCGATCGCGTCGCCGGCGGCCTTGAGGATCGTGTTGTGGGTGACCACGAGGTTGTCCGGCGAGCCCGACTGGTGCATCTGCATCGCGATGCCGGTGCCGTTGGCGGAGAGGATGATGTTGTTGCGGATCACCGCATCGGCGGCCGACTGGATCCCGTTGTCGCCGCAATTCCACATCACGTTGCGCTCGATCACGTTGGGCTCGCCATTGCCCGCGGTGCTGTAGGTGAGGATGCACGGGTAGTTGGTGTCGTGGACCACGTTGTCGCGGATCACCGTGCCGTAGCTGCCCTCCTTGAGCTCGATGCCGTCGCCCTGCTCCACGGTGTCCTGGTTGGTGTGGTGCACCCAGTTGCGCTCGATCACGCCGTTGGCCAGCCGGCAGCCATCGTCGTTGCAGCCGAGGTACATGCCCTCGCCGGTGCCGTTGGTGTCGTGGATGTGGTTGTGCACGAAGTGCAGCGACTCGTACGTCGCTCCCCCGTCGTTGGCCCGCAGCGCCACGTCGGCGGTGCCGAAGATCTCGCAGTCCTCGATGGTGAGGTGATCGGCCGCGCTGATGCGAATGCCCGCCGAGCCGCCCTGGAACCGGATGCCGCGGATCTCCACCCACGTGGCCGAGTCGATGTCGACGATGTTCTGGTCGGCGTTGGGCCGGTGCAAGAGCGGGCTCGCCCCGTCGGCCGCCCGGATCACGATCGGCGCGCCCTCGGTGCCCGCGATGGCGAAGCCGAAGCGATCGCCGAGCATGTACTCGCCGTCCGCGAGCACGATCTCGTCGCCCGGCTGCGCGGCGTTGATCGCCGCCTCCACGTCGTCGCCCGGCCCCACGTTCACCACTGCGGCGGCGGCCGGCATCGCCACCGCCGAGCATCCCAAGCCGAGCACCCACCCCCACCCGATCGACCAGCTCCGCATCTTCATGGAGACGAAGGGTACCCGCTCGTCCCGTGCCGGGCGGGGGTGGCCGGCCCCAAACCCGCCGAATTGGGCTCGAACGGCCAACGAGGGCGGTTTTGGTGGGTTCGGCCCGCGACGCACTCGTGGCCGCGATCACGCCCGCAACGAGACCGGTGACGCTCCCCGGCGCGCACGGTGTTGCACGGTCATGACACATGCTGCTCCTACCCTTCGCTCGCTCTCCTCGCTCCGCCGATGACGCGGGCGATTCCGACAGTGCGGACGATGCCGATGACGCTGGCGACTCGGCCGACGTCCCCGACCCCGCCTGCTTCGAGATCCACACCGCCTGCGTCGCTCAGGCCACCACGATCGCCGAGGTCGACGCCTGCGAGGTGCTGCTCGATCACTGCGTCGCGGCCGAGCCGTGCGACGACACCTGCGAGCCCGTGTGTCCCGACCCGGGCGTGAGCGCCTGGCCCGGTCACGAGCGCCGCACATCCTGATATGCTGGGGCGGTGAAGCGAATCGCGCTCGTCGAGGACAATGACGACAACCGAGCGCTCATTGCCGCCATCCTGGACGATGCGGAGGGGTTCGAGCTGCACGAGTACGTCGACGGGCCCTCGGCGCTCGAGGGCATGACGAGCACCCGCCCGGACCTCGTCCTGCTCGACATCTCGCTCCCGGGGATGGACGGCACGGAGGTGCTCGAGCGGATCCGCGGCCACGAGGAGCTGCGAGCGCTCCCCGTGGTGGTGCTCACCGCCCACGCCATGCGTGGCGATCGCGAGCGCTTCGTCGCGCTCGGCTTCGACGCGTATGTCGGCAAGCCGATCGTCGACGAGGCGGAGCTCGTCCAGACCATCCACCGCCTGCTCGGAACCACCCCATGAGCCTCGGCCCGGACGCCCGCGCCCGCCTCCGCGCTCGCTTCCTCGCGGGCCTGCCCGACCGGCTCGCGGTGATGCTCGCCGTGGAAGCGCGCCTCGACGCCGGCGATCCCACGGCGCCAGAAGAAAGCCGAACGCTCGGCCACCAATTCGCCGGCACGGGCGCGAGCTTCGGCTTTCCCGAGCTGTCCGAGCGCGGGCGGGAGCTCGAGCGAGCCGAGGTCGACGAGCTGCGGTCCGCCCTCGACCGACTGATCGCGTGCGTGCGCGCCACGCTGGAGTCTGCAGCGCCACCGCTGACCACCCCCCGAGGAGACGGCTGAGCCCCGATGGAGAGCCCCCTGATCCCACCGAGCGAAGCGGAGCGGCTCGCCGCGCTGCTCTCGTACGACGTCCTCGACACGGCCCCCGAGCAAGCCTACGACGACCTCGTCCGGATCGCCGCGCACCTGCTCGACATGCCCATCGCACTGGTCTCGCTGGTCGATGCCGAGCGGCAGTGGTTCAAGGCCCGCGTGGGGCTCGACGCGCCCGAGACCTCGCGAGAGGTCTCGTTCTGCGGCCACGCGGTGTTCCACCGCGAGTCGCTGGTGATCCCCGACGCGCTCGCGGATCCCCGCTTCCACGACAACCCGCTGGTCACCGGCCCGCCGCACGTGCGGTTCTACGCCGGAGCACCACTCCAGAGCCCCGATGGCCACGTGCTCGGGACGCTGTGCGTCATCGATCACGAGCCACGGAGCTTGGACCCCGCCAAGCTCGAGCTGCTCGAGGCGCTCGCCCGTCAGGCCGTCAGCCTGCTCGAGCTACGCCGCCGGGCCGCGGAGGCCGAGCGGACCGCAGCCACGCTCCGCGAGGTGTCGACGCTCCAGCGCCGCTTCTTCGAGCTGTCGCTCGACATGCTGTGCGTGGCCGGCAACGACGGCTACTTCAAGCGGGTCAATCCCGCCTGGACCAAGACACTGGGCCACCCCGAGGACGAGCTGCTCGGGCACCCATTCCTCGACTTCGTGCACCCCGATGACCGCGAGCGCACGATCCAGGAGGCCGCCAAGCTCGCCACCGGCAGCTACGACACCATTGCGTTCGAGAACCGCTACCGCGCCCTCGATGGCTCCTGGCGCTGGCTGATGTGGTCCGTGTCGCCCGACCCGGAGAGCGGGCTGCTCATGGCGGTGGCCCGTGACATCACCCCGCTCAAGCAGGTCCAGCAGCACCTGCGCGAGGCTCACCTGGCCGCCGAGGCGGCAAACAAGGCCAAGAGCGACTTCCTGGCCAACATGAGCCATGAGCTGCGTACCCCGCTCAACTCGGTCATCGGCTTCACCAACATCCTGCTCAAGAACAAGGGCGGGGCCCTGAGCGCCCGCGAGCTCGACTACCTCGCGAGGATCGGCACCAACGGCAATCACCTCTTGCGGCTCATCAACGACGTGCTCGACCTGTCGAAGATCGAGGCCGGGCGCATCGACGTCCAGCTGGAGGACGTCGACCTCGGCGAGCTCGCGCAGCTGGTGGTGGACCAGCTCCAGGGCCAGGCCCACACCACCAAGACCCGCCTGGGCGTGACCGTGCCCGAGCACCTCCTGCCGCTGCGGACCGACCGTCACCGCCTCGAGCAGATCGTGATCAACCTCGTGGGCAACGCGATCAAGTTCACCGCGGACGGCATGGTGGAGGTGCGGATCCGAGCCGACGTCAGTGGACGGCCGCTGCGCCTCGACGTGGTGGACGATGGGCTCGGAATTGCCGCCGACAAGCATGCGATCATCTTCGAGTCGTTCCGCCAGGCCGACGAGAGCACCCGCCGGCGCTTCGGCGGCACGGGCCTGGGCCTCGCGATCTCTCGCTCGCTGTGCGAGCTGATGGGCTTTCGCCTCGAGCTCGCCAGCGAGGAAGGTCGCGGCTCGCTGTTCGCGATCTCGTTCTGCGATCACGCGCTCGCGCTGGTGTACGAGCCACCGCACCGCTCGGCCAAGCCGGCCAACGTGCGTGTGCCCGGCGCCGAGCCCGGTCCCGGGTCCCGCGAGCACAACACCGTGCTCGTGATCGACGACGACGCCGACGCGCGCGCGGTGCTCGAGAACTACCTGCAGGACTACGGCTGCCAGATCGTGGCGGCCGACTCGGGCACGCGCGGGATCGAGCTGGCCCGCAAGCTGCATCCGGATCTCGTGACGCTCGACCTGATGATGCCCCGCATGGACGGCTGGGCCGTGCTCGAGGCCATGCGCGCGGATCCGCAGCTACGGACGATCCCCGTGGTGATCTGCAGCATCGTGGGCCGGGAGAGCCGGGCGAGCCTCGCGGGTGCCATCGCGGTGATGGACAAGCCCATCGAGCGCGAGGACCTCTACGCCGTGCTCCGCGAGCACCTCGCCGACCCGAACCGCAGCGCCGCGATCGAGGAGGTGCTCGCCCAGGTGCTCGGGAGCAAGCGCAGTTGAGCCTGGCGTGGGCCGCTCGAGCTGTCCGTGCCGACCCGGGCTAGCCGGTCGATTGGGCGACCACGCGGCGCACGACGTCGAACAGCGTGTCGGGATCGACGGGCTTGACGAGGAAGCGGGTGGCGCCGATCTGGCTCAGGAGCTGCCACTCGGCTGCGCCCCCGACCCCGGAGAACACGACGATCGGCACCTCGCGGGTGCGGGCGCTGCCGCGGATGGCGGCGGTGAGCTCGATCCCGTTGAGGTACGGCATGTCGAGATCGGTGATCACCAGCGCGGGTGGGCGGCTCTCGATGATGGGGAACGCGACCCGCGGATCTCGCAGGATCACCACCTCGGCCCCGGGCAGCGCCTCGCGGACGACCTCTTCGACGAAGATCAACGCCTGCGGATCGTCGTCCACCACCACCACGAAGTGCGACTTGGTGGCCGCCCGCCGCCGAACCACGCCGTGCGCGTGCAGCAGCGCCTCGCGAAACGCGGCCGCGGTGGGCCGCTGCGCGGGGTCTTCGTGCATCGCGGCGAGGATCGACGCGTCGAAGACGGTAGACAGCGCGAGGTTGCGCTCGCTGGGCGGCTCGAGCTCCGCGGGGTAGTCGGCGATGAGTCGCGCGATGTTGTTCGTCGTGGGCCGCGTTCCGGTCAGTAGCCAGTAGGCGGTGATGCCCGCGGCGTAGACGTCGGCCATCGACGCGAGCTCCGAGCGCGCGTTGCCGTGGACGAGGATCTCGGGGGCCAGGTACCCCGGCGTGCCGCTCGGCTCGGCGAGCCGGTCACCCTCGTGGGCAAAGTGGGAGAGGCCCAGATCGCCCAGCGTGACCCTGACGTCGTCGGAGACGAGGATGTTGCGGGGCTTGACGTCGCGGTGGACCAGCCCGAGCGCATGCATGGCGGCCAGGCCCGTGAGGACCTGATCCATGATTCCGATCGCGACGTCGACGTCGAGCGGAGGCTCGCCACGCACTTGACACCAGGTCTCGAGGTCGTTGCCCTGCAGGTAGGGCATGACCAGGTACGGGAAGTCTCGCCAGGTACCGACGTCGTAGATCTCGAGGACGTTGGGGTGCCGCAGCTTGGCCATGAGCTCGGCCTCGCGCAGGAACCGGGCGCAGGACTCGGCCTCCTCGGCGAGCTCGGGGTGGGCGATCTTGAGAGCCACGTCGCGCTTGAGGCGGAGGTCGGTGGCGAGGAACACGGTCGCCATGCCCCCCGCCCCGAGCTTGTGCCGGATCGAGTACTTGCCGTCGACCACATCGCCCGGCTTCGCCACGCTCTCGCCCACGTGGGCGCCCTGACCCAACATGGTCTCCGGATATCGATCCGTGTCCGTCACTGCCCGCCCGCTGGCAAATGATAGCGCACTTGCCAGCGAACGAAGTGGGGACTTGTGCCCCGAGCGTGCGGCTCGCGTCGTGGAACGCTGCTCACCACCGTATCGTCGTTGCACGCGTCCAGCGGCAGTGCGAGCCTCGATGCATGTCCTTCTCCGAGGCGGAGATCGAGACGATCCTCGACGAGCTGCGCCGCGGCGCCACCGTGCAGTCGGGTGGCTCGCGATGCCATACCACCTGGTTCTACCGTGATGGCGCGTGGGGCTGGGAGGACTTCGACGAGGGCTACACGGAGGAGCACCCAACCGACGAGGCCACCATCCGGAGGCTCATCGCCACGGAGCCGGGGCTGTTCGAGCCCGTGCTCGCCGTACCCCACCGAAAACGGTTCTCGACGGCATTTTCTCGCGGGTGAGCGCGAGGTCGCTCGCGAGGCGCTGCGCTCGGCGCTCGCTCATGGCGACCCCCTCGATCACGGCAAGGTGCTCGCTGCGATCCTGGCCTGGCCCGAGTCCACGCCCTCCGACGCGATCGTGCAGCTCCTCCGCGCCAAGCTCCACGATCTCACGGCGTACCACGTGTTCATGGGCGCGGTCGGCTGGGATCGCAGCCCGGCCGTCGGCGCCAAGGGGGTCGAATTCGCCGACCGGATCATCGCCATGATCGGCGACGCGCCTGGCGGCTGGTACCTGCGAGCGACGTTCCACGAGCAAGCAGGTGATCTCGCCGCGGCCGAGCGCGACATGGCGACCGAGCTCGAGCACACGCCGGCGGGCGACTGGCACCAGGGGGTCTTCCAGGAGCAGCTCGAGCGCCTGCGCGGGCTCGGAACGCAGTAACGGTCACCGCTTGCGCGGATTGGCGATGTGGATCGCCTCGCCGAGCGCGTGCTTGGCCGCTTCCATCAGCGCCTCGCCGAGGGTGGGGTGCGGGTGCACGGTGAGGCCGATGTCGGGCGCGTAGGCGCCCATCTCGATCGCCAGCGCGGCCTCGGAGATGAGGTTGCCGGCCTCGGGCCCCACGATGCTCATGCCGAGCACGCGCTCGTCCCCGGCATCGATGACGATCTTGACGAAGCCCTTGGTCTCGTCGATGGCCATCGCGCGGCCGAGCGCGGAGAACGGGAACTTGCCCACGGTGACCTTGTGGCCCTTGGCCTCGGCCTCGTCCTTGGTGAGGCCGGCGGTGGCGATCTCGGGCTCGGTGAAGACCACGGCCGGGATCACGCGCGCGTCGTTGATCGTCTTCTTGCCGGCGATCACCTCGGCGACCACCTCGGCCTCGTGGGTGGCCTTGTGCGCGAGCATCGGCTGGCCCACCACGTCGCCGGTGGCGTAGATGCCGGGCACGTTGGTGCGCAGCCGCTCGTCGACCACGATGAAGCCCTTGTCGAGCTTGACGCCCACCTTCTCGAGCCCGAGGCCCTGGGTGACCGGGCGGCGGCCCACCGCCACCAGCACCACCTCGGCCGCCACCTCGCGGGCCTGTCCGCTCACCTCGATCTGCACCACCGCCTTGCCGTCGCGCTCGGTCCAGCCCTTGGCGCGGGCGCCGGTGATGATCGTGCCGCCGTCGGCCTCGATCTGCTTGCTGACGAGCGCGGCGAGGTCCTTCTCCATGGAGGGCAACAGGCGATCGAGGCCCTCGACCACGGTGAGCTTGGTGCCCACGCGCTGGAACGTCTGGCCGAGCTCGAGGCCGATGTAGCCGCCGCCGATCACGATCATCGATTCGGGCACGTGGTCGAGCGCGAGCGCGCCGGTGCTGTCGAGGATGCGCTTCTGGTCGAACTCGAAGCCGGGGATCTGGATCGGTACCGAGCCGGTGGCGATGACGATGTGCTGGGCCTCGACGATGTCCTCGGGCTTGCCGTCGGGATACGTGAGCTTGACGCGCCCCGGACCGACGATCTCGGCGGTGGCCTGGCGGAACTCGGCGTTGTTGCCCTTGATGAGCCCCTTCACGCCCGAGGTCAGCTTGGTCACGATGCCGCGCTTCCACGTCTGCATCTGCCCCATGTCGACCTCGGGCGCCGCGAAGCGCAGCCCCATGGTCTCGGAGTGGGTGGCCTTGTGCGCGAGCTTGGTGGCCGAGATGAGCGCCTTGGACGGGATGCAGCCCACGTTGAGGCACACGCCGCCGGGCTCGCCCTTCTCGACGATCATGGTGTCGATGCCGAGCTGCCCGAGGCGAATGGCGCAGGGGTAGCCGCCGGTACCGGAGCCGATGACGAGAGCGGTCTTCTTGATGGTGGCCATGGTTGGTCCTAAATCCCCGCGAGCAACAGGAGGGTGGGATCCTCGAGGAAGCGCCGCACCTCTTGCAGGAAGCTGGCGCCCTCGAAGCCGTCGACCACGCGGTGGTCGAGCGAGACGGAGAGGTTCATCAAGTGGCCCACGACGATCTGGTCGTGCTCGTCGACCACGGGCACCTTGCGGATCGCGTGCACGCCCAGGATCCCGACCTCGGGATAGTTGAGGATGGGCGTGGCCAGCACGCCGCCGATGGCCCCGAGGCTGGTGATCGTGAAGGTGGAGCCGGTCAGCTCCTCGCGCGAGGCCTTGAACGCCTTGGCGAGGTCGCTGACCCGCTGGATCTCGCGGCCGATGTCGAGCAGGGTGAGCCGATCGGCATCGTGCACCACCGGGACCATCAGCCCTTGGTCGGTGGCCGTGGCGACGCCGATGTTGTAGCGCTTCTTGAGCACGATGTTCCCCGCGGCCTCGTCGAGCACCGCGTTGACGATGGGGTACTTCTTGAGCGCCAGGATCACCGCCTTGACGATGAACGGCAGGTAGCTGAGCTTGACGCCCTGCTCCTCGGCCGCGCGGCGGGCCTGCTCGCGCACCTTCACGAGCGCGCTCACGTCGACCTGCTCGACGTAGGTGTAGTGCACCGCGGTGAAGAACGACTTGGTCATGCCCTCGGCGATGCGCCGCCGCATGCCGCGGAACGGGATGAGCTCGTCGGGCGCGGGCTCGCCGAAGCTGCGACGGACGACCGGAAATGCGGGGGCCGGCGCGGGAGAGGTGCGGGCGGCGGTGGGGGTCGGCGCGGGCGCGGCGATCGGGGCCGGTGCGACGATCGGCGTGGGCGCAGCGATCGGGGCTGGCGCGGCGATCGTGGTCGGCGCGGCGATCGGTGCCGGCGTCGGTGCAGCCCCCGGCGTGGGCATGAAGAACGTCCCCGCCACCGCCTCTGGCCTCGGCGAGGTCGCGGCCTGGAGCACCTCGGACTTGGTGATCCGCCCCTCGCGACCGGGGACGGTCTCGAGGTCGATGCCGTGCTCGCGGGCGAGCGCGCGCGCGGCCGGCGTGGCGAGCACCTTGCCGGTGGCGGCGTCGCGCGGCGCAACAGTGGAGGCCGAGGTCGCAACGATCGACGGCGACACGGGCACGCCCACGGACACCCCCGCGGCCGAAATGCCCGCCGGAGGATCGGGCGCAACAATGGATCCCTCCGGCGCAACAATCGGCGCCGTGGCGGCGGGGCTGGCCGGCATCGCCGCGGCCTCGCCGAGGATCGCGATCACCTGCCCCACCTCCGCGACCGACCCCTCGGCCACCACGATCCGCTCGACCACGGCGGGGTACGGCGCGGGGATCTCCACGGTGGCCTTGTCGGTCATCACCTCCACGATCCCCTCGTTGGCGGCGACGCGGTCGCCGGGCTGCTTGAGCCAGCGGACGATCTCGCCTTCGACGACGCCTTCACCGATGGCAGGAAGCTTGAACTCGGGCATGTCGGGAGGATCTCCGTGTGGGCTTGGGCGCAGCGGGCCCCACTGGCTAGTAGTTCGAGAGCCGCTTCACGGCCTCGACCACCCGCTCCACGCGAGGCAGCGCATCGGCCTCGTCGAGCGGGCGCAGCGGGGGCTCGGCCCCGCTCACGCGCAGGATCGGGGCATCGAGGCTGAGGATTGCGGCATCGGCGAAGTGGGCGGCGAGCTCCGCCCCCACGCCGCCGGCTCGGGGCCCCGCATGCACGATGAGCACGCGGCCGGTGGCGCGGGCCTCGGCCTCGAGCGTGGGGAGATCGAGCGGTGCGAGACAGGCCACGTCGACCACCGCCGCGTCGGCCCCCGCGGCCTCCACGGCCCGGAGCGCCACGGGCAGCGCCGCGCCCCACGAGAGCACCGTGATCGCTGCGCCGTCGCGCACGCGGTGGGCGGTCGTGGGGCTGCGCCCCAGCTCGCGCGCAAACGGACCCTGCGGAGCGTCGAGCAGCATGCGGCGCGGCAACAGCAGCACCGTAGGACCGTGGCCGGCCGCGTGCTCGACCGCCGCGCGCAGCCATGCACCCGCCTGCTCGGGCCGGCTCGCGCACAGCACGTGCAGGCCAGGCACCGCCACGAGCATGGCCGCCGCCGCCTCGTCCGCGTCGCCGCCCACACCCAGGCCCGGGCCGCACGGCGCCACGATGCAGAGCGGCACCGACACGGCGCCCTCGTTGCGCCACGCCCACGCGACCGCCTCGCGAAGGCCCGCGAGGCCCTCGAAGAGCGCGCTGGTCCCCGGCAGGAGCACCAGCGGGTGGCGGCCGGCGGCAGCCAAGCCCGCGGCGTGGGCGAACGGCACCGTGGGCACGAGCGGCGTGGCGATGGCCCGCGCCTGCAGCTCACGGTCCTTCACGAGCTTCTGCGAGAGCCCGAGCATGCCGCCGTCGAGCACGTCCTCGCCGAGCACCACGCGGCGCTCGTCCTCGCGTAGGAGCTCGGCCACCACGTCGGCCAGGTGTGCCAGCACGCTCACGAGGGTGTATCTCCTGCTGCGGCTGCGAGCCGGTCGAGCTCGTCCTCGAGCTGGACGAACGCCTGGTCGAGCTGACCGCGGAGCTCGGCCTCGCACACGTCCTGGAACGTCACCGACCACTCACCGCGCGAGTCGAGGAACCGCCGCAGGCGCTCGACGGGGTCGCGATGCGCGGGGGGATCGTGGATCTGCTGGGTGACCACCACGTCGACGATGCCCGCGCCTCGGCCCGTGCGAGCGCGCTCGGCTGCCGAGGCGATCACGTTGTGCACCGCCACGGGGTCGGCCCCGTCGACGCGACGCGTCCACAGCCCACAGGCGCGCACGCGATCGGCCACGCTGTCGCCCAGCACGCCCGCCTCGGCGGGCGCCCCGTTGGGCCAGAGCTGCGAGCGCACCACGATTACGAGCGGCAGATCGCACGCAGCGGCCAGCGCCAGGGTCTCGGTGAAGCCCGCGGTGGTGCTGGTGCCCTCGCCGCAGAGCGCGAACACGGCCCGCCCGCTGCCGGCCAGTCGCTCGCCGTGCGCATGTCCAGCCGCGAGCGGCAGGTGCATGCCGAGCGCGTCGGTGCCCGCCGCGATGCGTCGTGCCGGGCTCGACACGCGACCGGCCGGGCCGTGGCCCTCGCGGCCCATCACGCGGCGCACCAGCTCGGGCATCGGCATGCCACGCACGAGCGCCACGGCCACGTCGCGACCGCCGGGAAAGATCCACTCCTCGGGGTGGGCGACCCGGGCGGTGCCGACCAGTGGTGCCTCCTCGCCCGCGGCCGAGGCCCACATGGGTAGGCCCGCGCGCCCGAGCCGGAGGTCGAGGCTGCGCGCCGCGACGAGCTGCTTGTAGTAGCTCCGCGCGTCGAGCCCGCCCAGCGTGGCCCCACCCGCGAGCCGACCTTCTGCGTCGAGCAGGGCGGCGGCTCCTTCGGGATCCCAGGGCGTGCTCTCCATGTCGGCTCGCGTTGGCGGGAGCAGCGACGAGTGACCCGCAGCGGTCCAATACCGCCGTTTGGGCCCTTTCGAGCAGCTCCGTGGGCCTTGTAGCCGCCGGCCCCCGGCAGCGTCAAGCGCGGCCGGGGGCAGGATCGGGCGCCTGCGCGTGGGTTTCCTCGGCGCGGGCGGGGGACCGTGCGGGGTCGTCCGGGACCCAGCTCACGAAAGCAACGAGATCGACCCGCCCGGCCGTGCTACAGCAGAGAAGGCCCTTCGGACGCCGCCAGGGAAGACCACGATGCTGACCGTCGCCTCGCTCCTCGCTGCCATGACCATCGCCGGGGCCTTCTGGGTGGGTGTGCTGGCGGCCCGCCGCCTGCGCGACTGGGGCGAGGGCCGCCGTGCGCTCGAGGAGGGTGGTCCCACGCCGCTGGCCCTGGCGGCGGCCTCGGGGGCACCGCCCGACGACGCGGGCTCGCGAAGGGTGAGGGCATTGGTGGCTCAAAGGATCAAGGACGCGCGGTGGAACGGTGCGCGATCGCTGCCGCGCGGCTCGGGGGCGCAGGCGGGCGCAGTGGGGCCGGTCGACGTGGGGGAGCTCGGGCTCACCACACTGCGCGTCGGCGACGTGGTGGTGCTCGACGGCGGGGTCCCCGAGCTCGGCAGCGACTTCATCACCGACGGGGTGATCACCTTGCGCGAGGGCGGGACCACGACAGTGGTGGCGAATCTCTCCGACGGCGATCGCCGGCGCTGGCTGGTGGGCACCGAGGGGCAGGAGCGGTGGTTGATGGTGGCTCCGGTGAGCGACCACGGGCTCTCGGGCGAGCCGCCGCGGAACATCCGGCGCGACAAGGGGCTCTACACGCTCGAGCGGCGTGGGCAGGCCAGCGCGGCGTGCGTGGGACGGCATGATCGGCCCGCGCAGTCGCGGGCGGCCACGTATTTGTACCGCGCCACCGGGCGAGAGGTGCTGTGGGTGGAGCGCTGGGGCAGCGAGGTGCTCGTGGGCGAGGGACAGGCGATCGAGGCGAGCGCGGTGTCGTTCCTGCCGGGGTCGTGAGGCCCGTTTGGGATTGGCCACCCCCGAGCAGCGCACTCCCTCACCGCGAGTCCGCCGGCACCACCAGCACCGGGCATGCCGCCTGCCGGATCACTCGATCCGCCGTGCTCCCCACGAAGAATCGCGCCACGCTGCCCCGGCCGCTCGCCGCCATCACGATCAGATCCGCCTTGAAGCGCTCCGCCTCCTCGAGCACCACCGCCAGCGGCTGTCCCGGTCGCACGATGTACTCGAGCGCGACCCCTTGCGCGAACTGGGGCCCGAGCTGCTGGAGCGCCGAGGTCGACGTGGCCCGCGCTCGCTCGTGGATCTCCTGGATGAGCTGGCTCGGTAGCGTGATCGGTCCCGAGTACACCGCGCTCGCCTGCAGCGGCGGCGTGGAGTGGACCAGCCGCACGGTGCTGCCGTAGAAGCGGGCGAGCGACGTGGCCAGCGCGATGGCCCGCAGCGTGGGCCCCGTGAACACGATCTTGTGATCCTCGACGGTCACGGCCTGCGCGCCCTTCTCGGTGTCTTCGTCGCCAGCGTCGACGAAGTCCACGGGCACGAGGATGCGGTGGAAGGTCTCGATGACGTCGCTCATGGGGAGGGCAAGGTATCACCGCCCACGAACGCGCGTGACGGCAAGCTTTGCTCGGCCTGGTGCCGCGGCGATTCCTCGTTCGGTCCGTCTTCGGGCTCGCCGGCCGCCTTTCCGGCCGCTCGCCGCCCTGCCCGCCGCGTGGGCCCGCACACCAGCTCCGCAGCCCGTCGATCCTGGAACGAGCCCGAGCAGCTCGGTCCAAGCCCCGTGATGGCGATCGCCGCAACGGGACTGCTGCTCGGAGGGTTGCTCGCGATGGCCCCGACCAAGGGCTCGATCGAGGCCGAGGGCTCGGCCTCGGTCTCCACCCGCGGCAGCTCGTCGGCCGAGGGCCGAGCCGACGCCTCGGGCGAGACCCGTCCCATGCGGAAGTGGGCCCCCGAGCGCAACATGTTCGAGCTGGGCCTGTGGGGCGGCGTGCTGGTGATGAACCGCGAGCACGAGCTCTACGACCCGCGGGTCGCTCCGCACCTGCGCTACAGGCCGGCCGCGTTCGACCTGGGCCTGCGCTTCGCCTACTTCCCGCTGCGCTGGCTCGGCGGCGAGATCGAGGCAGGGGTGATGCCCACGCGCAATGCCGCGGACGCCCGCACCACGCTCTACACGGTGCGCGGCCACGGGATCTTCCAGCTTCCGTGGTGGCGGCTGACCCCGTTCCTGGTGGTGGGCGGCGGCGGCATGGGCGTGGGCTCGCGGCCCAGCGCGCTCGGCAACGACATCGACGCATCGTTTCACTGGGGGCCGGGCCTCAAGTTCTACGCCAACCGCTGGCTGGCCATTCGGCTCGACCTGCGCCACCTGGTGGGCGCGCGCCGGGTGCTGGACAACGGAGCGGCGAGCCACTTCGAGGCGCTCCTCGGGCTATCGCTGACGCTCGGGCGCGGCAAGGATGGCAAGAATGGCGGCTCGGGCTCGAACGGCTCGGACTCGGGCAAGGACGGCGACCCGGACCACGACGGGTTCTACGGCGAGGACGACCGCTGTCCCGAGGAGGCCGGCGTGTATCCGCACGGCTGCCCGGGCAAGGACGGCGACGGCGATGGCGTGGCCGACGACAGCGACAAGTGCCCCGAGGAGCCCGGTCCAGGCCCGAGCGGATGTCCAGCCAAGGACGGCGATGGCGACAGCGTGGCCGACGACAGCGACGAGTGCCCCGAGGTCGCGGGGGCCAAGCCCGATGGCTGCCCGCCCGACAGCGACGGCGACGGCGTGGCCGACCCCGACGACGAGTGCATCGACCAAGCCGGCGATCCACCCGATGGCTGCCCGCCCGATGCCGACGACGACCGGATCCCCGACGCGACCGACGAGTGCGTCAAGAAACCCGAGACCCGCAACGGCTACGAGGACGAAGACGGCTGCCCCGACGAGGTGCCCGAGAAGCTCACCGGCGTGACCGGGGTGATGCCGGGAATCACCTTCGAGACCAACAGCGCCAAGATCACCCGCGAGTCGAAGCCCACGCTCGATCACACGGTCGAGGTGCTGAAGGCCAACCCCAAGTACGACGTCACGATCGAGGGGCACACCGACGACACCGGCAGCCGTGAATACAACGTGGAGCTGTCGCAGAAGCGCGCCGACGCGGTCGCCGACTACATGGTGGAGCACGGGGTCCCGCGCGAGCGCGTGCACACCCGCGGCAAGGGCCCCGATGACCCGGTGGCCGACAACTCCACCGCCGAGGGACGCGCCCAGAACCGGCGCATCGAGTTCAAGCTGCGAAAGCGCGTGGGCCGAAGGGCCAAGGGGGCACGATGAGCATGCGTTGGGTCGGGTTCTTCTCGGGGCTCCTGCCGCTGTGGCTGGCGGCCTCCGAGGCCGCGGCCGCGTGCGGCCAGACCGAGGGCTGCAGCGGAGGGCCCGCACGGATCATGCTGATCGTGGATGCGTCGTCGCCTACGCTCAACGTGGGTAACGAGGCCGGGGGTGAGGGGCTCACCGCGTGGGACGTGATCCGCGAGGCGGTGGCCGGTGACGGTGACACGCTCTACGACGCCGAGGTCGAGCCTTCGGGCCTGGTCGCCTCGCAGGTGACCCACTTCGGCCTGGCGGTGTTCGGCAACGATGCGCCCGATCCCGGTGAGGCGGAGATCCTGGTGGACTACGCGCCGTGCTCCGAGCCACGGGTAGAATGGTCGCTCGATCCGCGCAGCTCGTGCTTCGACCCCGGGTGCACGGATCCATGGGCGGGGCCACCGATCACGTGGACCTTCCAGGACGGCAGCGAGATCGATCCGCCTGGCTTCGCCGAGCCGACGATGAGCCACATGCCTCGCTGCGACGGCAACGGCATGGCTTGCGAGGGCTCGAGCCGGTTCGTGGAGCCGGCGATCGAGGACGTGACCAGTCATCGCTCGGCGTATGCGAGCGCTACGCCCTATGTCGAGGACGCGAGCACGCACTATGTGAACGTGCTGGTGATCACTGGGCTCTACGATGGTAACGACGACGATGTACGCATCGCACTCGAGGATGCGTTCGATGCGGGGATCACTACCTACGTGATCGCGTACGGGGAGCTGGCGAGCTCGCCATCGCAGGAATTCGACGATCAGCTCACGCTGATGGCCGATGCAGGCTCGGGAGCCACCATCGGGTACCTCACGGCAACCGACGCGAACGGGCTGTCGGGCGCGCTGGAGATCATCGTGGATGCGCTCGATCTTCCCTGTTGTGCGACCATCGACTGCTCGCAGGTGGGCGGAGCCGACTCGGGGGCCGATGCCACGGATACATCGGATCCGGACGCGGGCGCCGACTGGGGCGGGGCCGACGGAACGGCGGGGGATGCCGATGGAAGCGCGAGCGGCAGCATGAGCGCGAGCGGCAGTGCCAGCATGAGCGCCGGCGGCAGCGACGGCGACGGCAGTGCCAGCCCGACCGATACCGCGGGCGAGATCGATGACGATGGAGGGTGTACGTGCCGCTCGGCGTCGGGGAGCGTGCCTTCATGGTCGTGGCTCGCTGCGCTCGGGTTGCTGCGTCGCCGCCGTCGAGGGCGCTTGGCGTGATCGAGCAGCCAGGGTGCCCTCCTTGGGGCGTGGCGGCATGCTGCGGCCCATGTGGCACGCCGCGGTTCTCTTGACGCCCCAGGGCGTGCGCGACTACGGTGATCTACAGGTTCCACGTGCAGAGAGATCTGCCATCCCTGGTCGCCCAAGGTTCGGCTGCACTACATGACACCATCGGTCCCAATCGAAGGCTCGCACATCGTCGCTGCGATGACCCCTCCGACCTCCAAGTCAGCGTTCAATCGCGGACAGCCGATCATCCGCGCGGGCGACGGCACGGTGCTCCAAGTGCATACGTACACCAGTGGGCACCGTGCCGAAGGCGCGGTGATCAGTGAGGAGGACCTACAGGCCCTCGTGGAGACGGGGCATGCCACGACGCTGCCAGTGCCGATTCCAGCGGCGCCTGGGGCATCGTTGTGGGTGCTGCGGCCTCGTCTACCGATCCGCGACGGCAAAATGAGCGAGCTCCGGATGAGCAGGCTCCTCATCCACTCGCCGCTGGACGGCCCGGGATGCAGCAAACTCTGTATGGTCGACGAGGGAAGGCCCGAGGCCTCGGCAATGCTAGACCGCTGGCGAGACGAGGCCATGACGAAGGGCAGGTTCCATGCTGAGCATGGCGAGTGGGACCTCGCGGAGCTGCACGGAGGGGTCGCCAATGCGGTCGGCCGCGGCCTCGACCCCGAGGTGCTCGGCTTCCTCAGCTTGGTCTACGAGCACCTCGGTAGAACGGAGCGGGCGGCCGGATTCATAGTGATGGCTCGTCGGTCCCGAGGCGAGGACTTCGAGGCCCAGGTGATCCGCGCGCGTGAGCGCTTCCGGAGAACGCTGTCGGCCGCTGGCCAGTCGGCACGGGACCGGCTGCTTGCCTGCCTGTATACGACCTTGCGCGAGCGCTTTCCAAAGCTGGGCGCCGATCTCGTTGGGTCGAGCTCGGCCCGCCTTGGCGCCTAGTCCGAGATCGCCGAGTCGATCATGCAAGAGCCCAACCCTGCCACTCACCGCTCCGCCAACCACTCCTCCACCATCTCCACCGACTCCTCCTGCCCATTCGCCGCATACGCCCCCCGCGCCCGCCCAGCCTCCGCACGCGCCTCCTTTCGCTCCCCCAACACCCACCGCGCCTGCGCAAGCAAGAACCGCGCATTCGCAAACACCTCCTTGGCGTCGAACTTCCCCTCCAGCGCCAACACCCGCTCGCACAACCCCTTGGCCCGCGCCACATCCCCCCGCTCCACCAGCGCCTCGGCCAGGTACGTCAGCGTCTCCGCGGTCCCCATGTGCTCCGCCCCCTGCCGCACCTCGCGGATCTCCAGCGCCCGCTCGTGCATCGACACCGCCTCGTCGAACCGCCGCAGCGCCACCAGCTCCACGCCGACCTTGTCGAGCGTATCCGCGATGGCAGCATCATCGGGCTCGCGGGTCTGCTCCTGCACCGCGAGCACCTGTCGCGTCATCGCCAGCGCCCCCTCGTAGTCGCCCTGCTCGAAGCGCAGCGTGGCCATGTTGCTGCGGGCCAAGAGGAGCTGCGCGTGCGTGGGCGGGAGCTCCCGCTCGAAGATCGCGAGCACCCGCGCGTTGGTGGCTTCGGCGTCCGCGAGCCGCCCCGCCGTGATCTGGGCCATGCCGAGGTTGTTGAGCAAGCGCGCCACGTGCAAGGCATCGGGGCCGAGCTGGGCCTCGGCCACGGCGACCGAGCGACGACCGAGCTCGAGCGCGTCGTCGAGCCGCCGCTGGCGGGTGGCCACCACGGCCAGCCGCGACAGCGAGAACGCCACCAGCAGGTGATCGGGCCCGAGCGCGTTTACGCGAATCTCGAGGGCCCGCTGGTAGAGCGCCCGCGCGGCCTCGAGGTCGCCCTCGTCGTACGCGAGGTCGGCAAGGCCCTGCACGGGCTGCGCCACGTCGGGGTGCTCGGGGCCCTCGAGCGCCTCGAACAGCGCCTGCGCGCGCTCGTAGTGCGTGCGCGACTCGGCCCCGCGCCCCATGAACGAGAGCACGTTGCCGAGGTTGTGGTGGGCCATCGCGGTCTCGTAGTCGTGGGGGCCGAGCTCCTCCTCGGCCTGCCGCAGGCCCTGCTGGTGGATCGCGAGCGCCTGCTCGAGCTCTCCGCGCTGGGTGTGGAGCAGGCCCCGCAGACGCGAGAGGTTCCGCCGCGCCGCCAGCGAGCCGCCGCTGCGCTCGAGCAGCGCGTTGCCGTGCCGCACCCACGCGAGCGCCTCGTCATGCCGCGTGAGGTGCTCGCCGAGCATGAGCGCCAGATTGCCCGCAGCCTCGAGCGCGACCTCGTCGTGGCGCTGCGAGAGCCCGAGCTCGTACGCCCGCTCGAGCCGCAATCGCGCGCCCTCGTACCGGCCGAGTCGCAGCCACAGACGCCCGGCCACGAGCACGGCCTCGGCATGGAGCGGCGGATACGGTACGGTCGCCAGCTCGAACAGCGCGGCCTCGGCCGCTGGCAACGCCTCCCGGTAGTGCCCCACGCGCTCCTCGGCCCGCAGCACGGCCAGGCGCTCGCGCCCGGCCTCGACGCGCTCGGCCAGCGCGGCCTCGGGCGGTGCCACGCCCTGCAAGAGCGCCTCGAGCTGCTCGCACGGCTCGAGCTCCGGCAGCTCGCCCACCGCCCGCACCGAGGTCGCCACCGTCTCGGCGTCGGCGCGCGACCATGCGTCGAGCAGCGCCCCGAGCTCGCGCCGCCCGCGATCGAGGCAGGCCATGCGCAGGTCGAGCAGCGCCTCCGATTGCGTACCGTGCACGCGCGTGGCCTCGCATGCGGTCTTGCGCAGCGCAGCGCCCCGCAGCACGTAGGTCTCCACGCGCGGCGCCACGCCGCTCCAGCTCGTGGCGGCAAACGTGGCCCCCGTGGCCTGGAACGCCGACTCGAGCTGGACCTGCCGCGCCTCGCTCCACAACCGCTCGAACGGCTCGGCCGCGTCGCTGCAGGGAGCCGCCGCCGGCTCGCCCCCGCTCGCGAGCCCCCACGCCAACAGCCCGACCGCCGCAGCCGCCCCGAGCCCACCAGCCACGAGCCCCCGTCGCCGTCGCGGAGGGAGTGGCCGCAGCGCGAGCAGCAGCTCGTCCATGCTCGGAAACCGCGCCGAGGGCCGCGCCGACAGCCCGCGCACCAGCGCCTCGCGGACCGCCCGCGGCAGCTTGCGCTCGGGCGGGGGCTCGCGCACGGCTCCCGCGCGGATCTGCTCGAGCCGAGCGGTGAGCGTGGTGCCCACGAACGGCAGCTGCCCGCACAGCGCGTCGTAGAGCGCCACGCAGAACGCGAACTGATCGCTCTTGGCGTCGAGCAGCGGCTCGGGCTCGATCTGCTCGGGGGCCATGTACGCGGGCGTACCCATCGCCACGCCGGTGCGGGTGATCTGGGCGTCGAGCACCACCTCGCTGCGACCCTCGTCCTCGGTGACGTCGTCGTGGACGGTGGTGCTGGTGGGCCGCGCGAGCCCGAAGTCGAGCACGCGCACGCGGCCGTCGTCGCCCAGCATAACGTTGGCGGGCTTGAAGTCGCGGTGCACGAGCCCCGCGGCGTGGGCGGCCGCCAGGCCCCGGCCGGCCTGCTCGAACACCGCGAGCACGTCGGCGGATTCGCGCGACACCAAGAGCCACTGGCGGAGCGTCACCCCGGCCACGTACTCCATGGCCACGTAGACCTGGCCCGCGAACGCGCCCACCTCGAACACCGGGATCACGTTCGGGTGCGAGACGCGGGCCATCGCCTGGGCCTCGCGCAAGAGCCTCGCCTCGCCGTCACCGTCGCTCTCGGAGCCGGCCTCCACGTCGCTCCGCAGCAGCTTGATCGCCACGCGGCGATCGAGCTTGGGATCGTAGGCGGCCAGCACCACTCCCATGCCGCCCGCGCCCAGGCGCTCGAGCATGGTGAAGCGGCCCACCTTCGAGCCGGGGGCAGGCGCGGGCGCGCGATCGGGGGTGTGCGTGGGCCGGGGCCGTGCGTCGGCCACCGTCTCGAGCTCGAGCTCGACCTGCATCTCGGACTCGGCCTGGGTGCCCAGCCGCTGCCCTGGCGCGCGCGCCTGCGTCACCCCGGCCTCGAGCTCGGCCGGTACGGTGGCATCGTCGGCGGACGAGGGCGTGGAGGGGCTCATCGGATCCTCGATGACAATCGCGCGAGTCTCAGGACTCGAGGTGGAGCAGCCGCAGCGAGCATGCACCGACCTCCACGTCCTCGTCTCGCGGCAGCCGCTGGCGCTCGCCCTCGGTCAGCGCGCGCCCGCCGACCCGCACGCGCCCGCCGTCGTGCAGTGCATGCAGCTCGGGCAGCTCGGGTGGGCCGGCCCACTCGAGCACGGCCTCCTCTTCGGCGAGCGCCTCGTCGCGCAACGTCACCTCGCAGTGCGCCGCGCGGCCCAGTCGGTGGCTGCCGGGCAGCAGCAGCAGGTCCTCGTGGCCGCCCCACGGGTGCGTCAGCCGCATGATCGCGCCCGACACCGCGCCGAGATCATAGTGCAGCGCCTGCCCCAGCGCGTTCGCGAGCGCGCGCGCGTCGGGGAACCGCTCGGCGGGATCCTTGGCGAGCCCGCGCGCCACCAGCTCGTGCACCGCGGGGGGCAGCGAGGCGCTCGCCGGGTAGCGCGACAGCGGTACCACGGGCGAGCGCGCATGCGCGGCGATCCACTCCACCGGTTCGTCGCGGTAGGCCTCTCGCACCTCACTCCACGGGCGATCGGCGAAGTACACGCTGTGGCCGGTGAGCAGCTCGTAGAGGATCGTGACCAGGCTGTACACGTCGCTGGCCGGCGTGAGCTGGGCGCCGTACATCTGCTCGGGCTGGATGTAGCGCGGCGTGCCCACCAGCATGCCGTCGATCGTCACGCCCATGCCGACGGTGCTCGCGGCGTCGTACGCCCGCGCGAGCCCGAAATCGATCACCTTCACGTTCTGATCGGGCTCGACCCACAGGTTCTCGGGCTTGATGTCGCGGTGGATGATGCCGCGGCCGTGGGCCTCGGCCAGGCCCAGGCACGCCTGGTGCACCACCCACAGCGCCTGGCCGGGGGGCAGCGGGTCGTCGAAGTCGTGCCAGTGATCGAGCTGCGCACCCTCGAGCTCGTCCATCAGCATGAACACGTGCCCCGACTCGTCCTGGCCAGCGTCGTGTACCCGCACCACGTGCGCGTTGGTCAGGCTGCGCAGCACCGTGATCTCGCGCAGCGCCCGGCGAGCGGTCGCGGGATCGAGCACGGGATGCAGCGACACCTTGAGCGCGGCAGGCTCGGCGAGCCGAGGCGAGCGCACGCGATACACCGCCGCGAACGCACCGCGACCGAGCACGTCGAGCACCTCGTAGTCGCCGAAGCGATCGCCGATTCGAAGCTCGTGCGCCATGGACCAGGAGATCATGCCAAACCCTGGTGCGCGGGGCGCTCGTGCTTGGCCCGATGATGCACGCCCCGACGCTCCGCCGACGCAATGTCGGGTGCGGTCGCGATCCAGCCACCCCCATGGATTGATGGATGCCCGAGCCGCCTTGCGAGCAGGCGCAACCACGCTCGCGTGCAACAGCGACGCGAGCGCGTCCGGCCCATGGGACGGCCCAACGACGACGGGAGTGCGCTGTTTGCGACAGTCGGGGGGTCGTGATAGCCTCGTCAGCCCACAGTGCTTCGATCGCCCGAGGCGAAGCCAACTCGGGTGGGCGGCGGTCCGTCGCCCCAAACCGAGCGGCCGAGCCAGAGCCGGGCATCGCCTGCGCCGTCCTCACGACACCCACGAGAAGGCTGAATGAGCAGCACCGAACAGGACCCCGCCCCCCAGCCCGGCGACCGGCTCTACCAGCACAGCAAGCGCAAGCAGTGGGGATTCGCCGTGCTGGCGTGGGACCGTGACGGCAAGCGCGGCTACCAGTTCGAGGACGGTGAGCTGCGCGTGTTCACCAAGGAGTACTACGGCATGCTGCTCGAGGCCGAGTGCCCGCCCGACCAGGCCGGGCGCTTGCTCGCCAAGCTCGGGCGGCAGAGCGGCGCCGGCAAGGGCGGCGACGGCAAGGCCAAGGAGCGCCAGCTCACCTTCGCCGAGCAGCTGCAGGTGTTCCTCGCCGAGTACCCCGAGGGCTTCGCGGGCAAGGGCTGGAAGGACGAGCATCGCGGCGAGGGGGTGCCCCGTCGGCTCAAGCGGCACCGCGATTTCGCGGTGGCCGAGGCTGCCGAGCTGCTGTCGATCGAGGCGCTCGATGGCCTCATCGCCGCGGGTGACCACCACGAGGTGGCCCGCCGCCTCGGCGAGATCGTCAACGGCAGCGACCTGGTCACGCGCGCGCAGGCCGAGCCGATCTCGCGCGCCGCAGCGAGCCCCGACCTGTCCAAGGGCGTGCGCGACTTCCTCTACGGAGGAGGCGAGATCGAGGCGCGCTTCGACGAGCTGTGCCGCGTGCTGCTCGAGGCCGGCCGCAAGCAGCTCTCGTGGCCGCTGGTGACCGCCGTGCCCGCGGTGGTGCGACCCGCGGTTCACGTGGCCGTGCGACCCACCGTGCTCGCCAAGCAGGCGCAGTGGGCCCACCCGCGGCTGCGCTGGGCCGCCAAGCCCGACGGCAAGGCCTATGCCCGCATCCTCGCCATGGCAAACACCGTGAGGGACGCGCTCACCGGTGCCGGCTACCCGCCCAAGGACCTGCTCGACGTCTACGACTTCATGCTCGTCACGCTGCGGCCGGCTGCCACCAAGATCCTCGTCGACGTACGCCGTCGCATGGACATGCACGAAGATGCCGCGCCCGCGCCCGCAGCTGCCGAAGACGAGGCGGCCGCGGCCGACGAGCTCGACGACGAAGAGCTCGACGACGAAGAGCTCGAGGACGAGGAAGAAGAAGAAGCCGAGCCCGTCTAGGCCCGGCTCACCACACCAACGCCGCCGCGGTGATCGCCGCGGCGACGGCCGTGGCCGAGAGCAGCGGCGCGACCGAGCGGCCGTGGTAGCCGAACCGCCACAGCGGGCCGAAGATCGCGCCCGCGACCCCGCCGGCCGCAGCGGCCGCGACGAGCGCCCGCGGCACCGTGACCATCGAGCTGCTCGCCACGACCACGAGGCCCACTACCGCCACGGCGGCGAGCACCCCGAGCGCCATGCCGAGCCCCGCGGCGAGCGAGCCCTCGAGCTTCATCACCGGGTCGTGCTCGTCGTGCGGATCGATCTCGATGCGAGCGACGCGGCACACCGCGCGCGTCAGCGGCCACAAGAGGAAGCCCACCGCGGGCATGCCCACGAACAGGCCCAAGAGGGTGCCCAGCGCGGCGGCGAGACCCAGGAGGATCGCGACCATGGCAGCTCGTCCTCGCGTGTTGGCGCGGCTACGGCCAGCGGAGCTGGGCCTCGTGCGGCAGCGTGGTCCGCAGCGGCTTGCCGTCGTCGGCCTCCCACTGCACCCGCAGCACCTCGGGCAAGCCGGTCACCGTGACCGCCTGCCACCCCGAGTTGCCGCCGAGGCGCAGCTCGAGCTCGGCGCCGTTGGACAGCGGGCGACCATCGAGGATGTACTGCGTGGAGCCGCTGTCGCGGCGCGTCTGGACCTGGCCCATGGCCCAACAATGAATGCGCACGGGCGGGTGTGGCAAGCCTCGGCGCGCCGGCCCGCCCGATCCATCGATGGGCGCGGGCTCACGTGGCCGATTTCGCGGTGCAGGCCCAGGCGCCCTGGAACACGTACGCGCGCGCACACGACACCTCGACCGGGCCGGCGGAGGTCTTCCAGGTGTACTCGCGGCCGAAGAAGTCGGTGCGAAGCTCGATCGGCCGCAGGCCCTCCACGGTGCAGCCCTCGCGACCCTTGCAGGCCTCGGCCTTGGACAGGTCCTCGGTCGCCTGGGCGGGCTGTGAATTGCGCCAGCCCTCGTACGTGACGTACAGCGACAGCGCGAGCAGCACCCAGCCCACCCACTTCTTCATGATGGGCGCATCGTCGCACGCGCTCGCGCGCTTGACCACCTGGGAGCGCGGCCGTACGGTCCCCGACCGTCGTGAACGAACCCCGCTACGCCGACCCCGCCCTGCGCCCCATCGACACGTTCGCGGGCGTGCGGCAGCACCCCACCCCCACCGATCGCCTCGCGGCCATCCGCAGGCAGGCGCGAGCGTTTCGCGAGCAGCTGCTCGCCGGCCCGGTCGCCCGGCTCGTGCGCTCGTTCGACCTCGTGAAGGTGCCCTACCCCACGCGCTACGCCCTGCGCGACGCGTGCTCGCTGCCCACGCCCTACGTACACATCTGCAACCGCCTGTTCGTGATCCAGCTCGACACGCCGCACGGGGTCAAGACCCTGCTCGTCGGGCCGCTCGATCGCGAGGGCAACGCCCGCACCCCGTTCTTCGACCGCATGGTCCGCAAGGTGGGCGGAGCCAAGGGCGCCATGTCGCAGCTGCTGTGGCCGAGCCGCAACGACGTGGCCGATGCGCTCGCGCAGCTCGGGCTCACGCCGAACGACATCGACTACATCACCTACGACCATCTCCACACCCAGGATCTGCGGGGGTGGCTCGGCACCGACTCGCGCCAGGCGTTCTTCCCCCGCGCCAAGCTCCTGGTCATGCGCCAGGAGTGGATGTCGGCCAAGGGCCTCTTGCCCTTGCAAGCCGAGTGGTACTGCCCCCACGGCACCGAGGGCGTGCCCGAGGACCGCGTGGTGCTGCTCGACGGCGACGTGATGCTCGGCGACAGCGTGGCGCTCGTACGCACGCCCGGGCACACCGAGGGCAACCACTCGATCGTGGTGCACACCCCCGAGGGCCTGTTCGTGATCAGCGAGAACGGCGTGAGCGCGGACTCGTACTCGCCCGACAAGTCCGACATCCCGGGGCTACGGAAATACGCGTCGATCACCGGGGCCGAGGTCGTCCTCAACGGCAACACGCTCGAGAGCTCGGTGGACCAGTACCTCTCGATGGTGCAGGAGAAGGAGATCGCGGGCGTGTCCGAGCGGAACGCCGACTTCTTCAACGTGGCGCCCAGCTCGGAGATGACCGCGCACGTGCTCTCGCCGGGGATCCGGCCCACGTTTTATGTGGGGGAGCTGCGGTTCGGGGCGCCGGTGCGAGGGGCAGGTCTTCCACGGGTCGAGCCGGTCGGTCACCATGGGTCCGATGCGGGACCGATGCGGTGATCGAGCGAGGCCTGCGACGTGGCGATGGGCGCTGGCGTGGCTGAGCTGCGCCTGCGCCTGCGCGCCGGTGTTCAGCCCCACGGTGCCACGAGAGTCCACGCGCACCCGAGCCGCGGTCCGCATGGATCCCAAGGAGACCGAGGCGTGCCTGCGGCTCGGTGACCGCTACGACCTGCCGCTCGCCGGCCCGGTGGAGGACCCCGAGCTCGCGGCATTCCTCGGCGAGGTGCCGTCCGAGGTGCGGCGCGTGGCCCAGAGCGCCGGCGTGGAGCCGCTCCTGGCGGAGCTCTTGCGTGCGGCGGCGAGCAACGAGGACGGCGCGCCCACGCCGATGAAGCTGGAGCTCGTGATGCGCCTGTCGTCGCTCGAGATCCAGATCGCAGCGCTGCTGTTCGAGGCCGATTGCGTCGGCGACCAGATGGAGGCGGTGCTGGCCGAGCTCGAGCGCCGGCACCGGCGACGAGAGGTGGGGCTGACGGTGTCGTCGATCCTGCTGGGTGCGGCAGCGGCAACCGCTGGCGGGATCTGGGAGCTGCGCAGCAGCGGCGGCAACGGCCCGGCGGCGCTGGTGATCGGCGGCGGGGTGGCGAGCGCGGCTCTGGGCGTGGCGGCGTTCGTGCCCGAGCGCGGTGCGGTCGTGTTCCCACACGAGCGCAACCTCCTGGTGCCGATCGTCAGCGGCGAGGATCCGGAGGGGCTCTACCCGACGTTCGTGTTCCGCATGCTGACGGCGCCCGATCCCCGCGATGGAACGACCCTGCGCGACGAGATCATCGACGAGTGGGCGCGGATCCTCGACGAAGAGGTGTCTTCGCAGCAGCGGCCGCGGGCCGAGGCGGTGCTCTACGGCGACGGTGGGCTCTACGACGCACGACTGGTCGACGTGCGCGAGCGGATGTTCGACGTGCTCGAGTCACACGTCAACGCCGTCGATCGCGAGCTGGAGCTCTTGTATCGCTACTCGGCGCACCTGGTCGAGGTGGGCGGCGCACCCGTGGTGCCGGTACCGGGATCGGGGTGATCGAGGTGCGCCTATGATCCACAGGGGCGGCCTGGCGTGCTTCCACCCCGGCCTACTTCGCCCCGACCGCCTTCACCCGCGCGACCGCCTTCTCGTACAAGGCCTTGCGCTCCTTGCTGCGCGCGTCGATGAACTTCACCAGCGCCGTCTCGAGCTTGACCATCGACTTGCGGCAGCCCTTGTGGATCTTCACGGCCTGGGCCCGGAAGTTCACGTTTTCCTGGATGCGCGTGGGCTTCCAGGCCTTGGCGACGCACACGTTCCACTCGCCGTCGATCGCCTCGAGCTCGTCGACGGTGCTCTGCGGATGTGCTCCGGCCTTCACCAGGCTGCTGACCACGGTGATGTCGGCGTAGGTGTCCTGCAGCGGCGCAGGCCACTCGGCCTGCGGCCCGGCACCGCGAGCGATCGGGGGCACCCCGTTGGCGCTGCCCTGGTTGAGATCCACGGAGTACCTTCCGCCGTCGAGCGTGACGAACACCACCCGCGAGCCGTCGACCTCCCAGACGAGGCCGGGGGTCTTGTCGGCCAGCTCGTCGCGCTTGTCGCTGCGGCGCACGAGGATGTGATTGCCGAGATCACTCTCGGGCGACGACACCCCGATGATGGCCGCACCGTGCTTGACGGCCGACTTGAAGCGCGCGGCCTCCTCGTCGTCGGTCGCGAAGTCGCCTCCGCCGTAGGCCATACCCGAGAATTGTGACGGCACCGTCTCTGCGCGGCCCACCCAGCCCTCGGGGCCGGGATGGACGTAGTGGACGAACATCGATGCATCGGCCTTGGCGATCGCGGCCTCGATCTTGGCGAGATTGGCGGAGTCCTTCGGCTCCATCCCCGGCACCTTCTTGCGCACGCTGATCGCCTCGAGCTCCGCGGCGAGCTTCATGTAGGCCGGCGTCTCGGCCGGCTTCACCACCGGCGGCCCCTTGATCGTGGGGGTCCCGAGCGGCTTGGCGGCCTTGTCGGCCGTCGCGGGCAGCTCGTCGGTACCACGCACATACGTGATGCCACCCCCCTTGCCGATGAGGATGCGCACCGTGTTCGTGGGATCGACGAGCTTGTAGCCGAGCAGCTCGTTGCTGTCCTCGTCGCGCACCTCCTGCTGGGTCAGCTCGACGATGTCCTTCTGACCGTCGACCTGCAGCTTGAGCGGGGCGCCCGAACGATCGAGCACGAAGCCGACCATGCCGTCGGCGGTCGAGAAGTGCGAGAGCTTGACCTGGGCATCGGTCGCGGGCTTGGTCTTGGTCTCGCCACCCCGCTCGCCGGGCGTGGTGGTCTGGGAACCGTCCTTGCCGCAGGCGGCGAGTGCAAGGGCGAGGCCGAAGCGCGAGGCATACGAGAGCGTACGACGAGTGAGCATGAGATCCTCGGAGGCGCGAAGGGTACGACAACCGCGGGCGGTGCCCGCGCTCGGCCTCGGAACGCCGTCTCTGCCGGCAACGCCGGCCCGGCGCACAATCGCTCGGCGCACCGATGGGCTACGCTTCGCGCCGATGACCCGCCACGTTCGTCTGCGCGAGCTCCTGATCGGCATCGAAGGCATGGCGCTCTTGCGGCGGCTCTACGACGGCACCGACGAGGAGGCCGAGCGGCGCATCGCCGAGGTGCGCCGCATCGTCGACGACGAGGCGTTCGCCGCCGGCGAGGCCACGGGCGAGGCCGACGCACGCAGCGGCTACGAGCGCTGGTCCACGCGCTACGACGAGCCCGGCAACCCGCTCATCGCGATCGAGCAGCCGGTGGTGTGGGGCCTGCTCGAGCCCATCGCACCCGGACGCGCGCTCGATCTGGCGTGCGGCACCGGCCGCCACGCGCGGCGGCTGGTGGAGCTGGGCCACACGGTGGAAGGGGTCGACCTCACGCCCGAGATGCTGCAGCGGGCCGCCGTGAACGTGCCCCAGGCGCACTTTCGCGAGGGTGACCTACGCAGCATCCCCATGCCGAGCAGCGAGCTCGACCTCGTCGTCTGCGGCCTCGCGCTCGCACACGTCGCCGACCTGGACGCCGCGGTGGCGGAGATGGCTCGCGTGCTGCGGAGCGGAGGAATCGCCATCGCCTCGGTGCTGCATCCGCTGCTCGCCCACCTCGGCTGGCATGCGCCGTTCGTGGACGCGGAGGGGACGCGCCGGTTCGTTCGCGAGCACCCCCACGAGCATGGGGCGTACTTCGATGCGTTCCGCCGCGCGGGTCTGCAGGTACGCGACTGCATCGAGCCGCGCCTTCGGGCCGAGCACCTTCGCGAGAAACGCCGCGCGTTCCAGCACGCGCCCGAGGCCACGATCGCTGCGTACGAGGGGCTTCCGGGGGCGCTGGTGTGGTGCGTGGAGAAGCTGTGACTTCGCAGCTCGCGAGCGCAGGAGTAGCATTGAGGACGTGGCCACGCGGATCCACGTCCTGCTGGCACGCGATGCTGCCATCGCGGTGATCTTCCGGCGCGGGCCGACCAAGCAGGTGCGGCTGCTCCGCTGGGATCTGCGTACCGACGAGATCACCGGTGGACAGTGGCTCGCGGGTCGCGCGTACCCGGAGCGCTGCGGGCTGTCGCCCGACGGCCAGCTGCTGGTCTACTTCGCGATGCGCAAGGGACACACTTGGAACGCCGTCAGCCGGCCGCCGTACTTCACACCGCTGGCGGTCTGGGAGCAGGACGGCACCTGGGGAGGCGGTGGGGAGTTCGTGAGCAACCAGCGGTTGCTGCTGCGAACGAATCCCGCGTGCATGGTGCTGGATCCGAAATTCACGCTGCCCGAGGGGTTCGAGGTGGCGTGGACCGGGAGGGAGGAGCGCGAAGCTGTCCCGGGGGACTGGACCTACCGCCAGCCGGACGCGGAGGACACCAAGACGCCGTCGGGCAAGCTGCGACCGTCGGGGACCTACAAGCCCTCGATTCGAGCGCGGGAGCGGCCGGGGGATCCGTCGACCGTGCTGGAGGCGCATCCGGTGGTGGTCGAGGATCCGAACGGCCCGTTCGATGCCTGCGAATACGTGCTTCGCGACGTGAAGCGGGCACGAATACAGCAGCTCGGCGATCTCGACTGGGCAGACTGGGATCACAATGGTGAGCTGCTGTATGCGCGTGATGGGGAGCTGCTACGCGCAGAGGTGCATCATGGGAAACCCGCGGAAGTCCAGGTGCTGCGGCGGATGGTCGATGAGCGGTTTGCCGCCATGCCACCCCCGGACGAGGCACGATGCTGGCCGCGAATGATCGCGAGAGACCGGCCCCGCTGAGCTGGCGCGCTCAAGCGATGCAGAACGGGCGGGCATCCCCTGGCAATAGACCGCGTCGAATGGCGATGAGGGTGCGTCGCAGGCCGTCGAGGTCGCGCCCGACGACGGTCACGTCCCAAGCGCCGCTCGCTCGCTGGGAGGCGCGCACACAACCCGCCTTCTTCCCCAGATCGTGCTCGATGCGGCCGGTGTCTGGCATCGTCTCGCGCAGAGCCTCTCGGTTCGCGGCCAGCTCCTCGACGGTGACCACGACCCAACGCGAGATGCTGTCTGCACCGGCCGAGTGCTTCACGAATTCTGCGACATCCGACGAGGCGAAGCGGCTGCGTCCCCAAAACAGCCCATCGAAGTACTTGTTCTCGGTCTCTCCACCCACGAGCAGCAACGCAACGTGAGAGAAGTGGTCGAGACGCGGTGCTGCGACCTCTGCCTGCGCGGCGAGGAGAGCTTCGAGGTAGCGTCCCTCGAAGGGCTCGCCCTGGGCCAGCGCGTCACGTACGAGCGGCTCTGCTCGCCGGGAGAGCGTATCGATGATGTCGGGATAGTCGAGAGTGGGCTCGTAGGAGTACACGAACCGTTCATCGAGCGCCGCAGGGAGCCGTTCGCGCATGAAGAGCAGGTTTCCAAGCGCGGCCTGCGTTGCCTCGTCGACGACGTTCGCATGACGACGCCGCAGAACGCCACCCACTGCGAGGATGCGATTGGAGATCCGCCAGCGCTGCACGTCCGGCACGTAGGCGAGGAATTGGTGCCCGAATTCGTGCACGATGACACCGACCCAGCTCGCCAGCTCCTTCGGATCGTTCGCAATCTCCTCCGAGATGGGAATGATCATGTGGTCGTCGACTGCCGTCGCTTGATGCGAGTCCGGCGGCCCCCACACGAGATCGACGTACAGCGGTACGGGCATGGCATCGCCCGTACCGAAGAAGCGGCCCATCGCGAACAGGAACTCGGACATCCTCGCCTCGTCCGCAAGTGCCTTCATCTCCCGCTCCGCACGCGGCAGGAAGCTCGTACGTCGAATTTCCGCTTCGAGGCGGGGACGAAAGTGCGTGAAGACGCTCGCCAGCGTCTGCTGATCCGATGGTGTCATCGAGAGCCGAGCGGCTGCTTGGTCCGTGCTGACGGCACACATGAAGGCGTGGGCGAAGCGCTGCGAAGGTGTGGCTCTCGGCGGAAGCATGTCCGAAGGAGTCGCCGGATCCGGCTCGGGTTCCGCGGTGTCGCGCGCTTTCGAATACTCCCGGCGCAACCGCGCGTAGGTCTTCAACAGCTCGGCGTCGCCGGGGGTGCTCGCGGGTCCGTGCGCAAAGAATTCGGCGTACGGCGATGACATGCCCTCGTCTTCCCATCCCGACGCCTGATCGATCGCCCAGAACAAGGAGACGAAGAAGTCGGTTCGCCAGACGACCTCGATCGCTCCCTCTGCGTGTGCGCCGGTCGCCGCTGCACACGTGGACGAGACGTTAGCGGTGTCGCCAGGCGCTGGCGCACTGGGCGTGACGTCGGCGGCTGCCGGGGATGCAGCAGGAGCGGCAGGGACAGCGGGCGCGGGCGCGGGCGCGGACGCGGTCGTCTGGGGCGGAGCATCACCGCAACCAGCCGCGACCGTGATCGACGCAATCAGAAGGATCCCGATACCAAGCAGCTGCATCGATCCCAACGTATCCCGGACCAATGTCGCCCGGGAAGCTCGTGATCTCGTATCGATCGCTGCCGCAGCCCGGTGGCGGCCCGTGGTAGCGTGCGCGGCACCATGGGCACGCGTTCGCGAACGATCCTCGTCACCGGCTGCGCCAGTGGCATCGGGCGCGAGCTGGCCAAGACGTTGCTCGAGGCCGGCCACCGGGTGCTGGCGACCGATCGCCTGCTGCCGCCGCTCGAGCAGGCCGCGCGCGACTGGCCCGCTGCCAGCGAGCAATTGCAGCTGCGCGCGCTCGACGTGACCGATCCGCTGGCGTGGGAGGCCGCCGTCGCGGCGGCGCGGCAGCGCTTCGGTGGGCTCGACGTCCTCGTGAGCGTGGCCGGGGTGCTCGTGCCCGGCTGGGCGCACGAGCTGACCGACGAGGCCGTCGATCTGCAGCTCGACGTCAACGTCAAGGGCGTGGTGCACGGGGTGCGAGCGGTGGTGCCCGGCATGATCGCGCAGGGCCACGGGCACATCGTGAACGTGGCCTCGCTGGCCGCGCTGGCGCCGGTCTCGGGCCTCGCGGTCTACTGCGCCAGCAAGCACGCGGTGCGCGGCTTCTCGCTCAGCGTGGCGCTGGAGCTTCGGTCGCACGGGATCGCGGTCACCGTGGTGTGCCCCGATGCCGTGCAGACGCCGATGCTCGACGTACAGCGCGATGTGGAGGCCGCTGCATTGACGTTCTCGGGGCCGCGCGTGCTGACGGCGCGCGAGGTCAGCGAGGCAATCGTACGGGCGCTCGACGAGCGGCCCCTCGAGCTCTTGCTGCCACCGTCGCGGGGATGGCTCGCCAAGCTCGCCGAGCTCGTCCCGCAGGCCGGTCGGGTGCTCGAGCCGGCGCTGCGCTGGCAAGGGCGTCGTCGGCAGCAACGTGGAGGTTGACACCTGCGATCGCGGCGCGATTGTGTCAGCAAGTCGCTCGTGTACCGATATACTCGCGAGGACCCATGCGTACGACGCACGCTCGATTCCCCGCCCACAGGATGCTGCCGGCGCTGCTGCTGCTCGGCTGCCACCCGGGCCCGAAGCCCGAGCCGCCCACCAAGGCCCCGGCGACGACCATCCCCACCACCGACGCCGAGGAGCTGCGGGCGTTCGCCAAGCTCTATGGCTACGTGCGGTTCTTCCACCCCTCCGACGAGGCCGCGGCGGCAGACTGGGACCGCGTGGCGGTGGAAGGGGCTCGCCGCGTGATGAAGGGGAGCACCCGCGCCGAGCTCCTCGCGGCCTTGCGCGAGGTGTTCGAGCCGCTCGCCCCCACGCTGCTCGTGTATCCCGAGGATCAGCCGCCCGCCCCGGCCGAGCCGGCGCGCGACGGGCCCGTGCTCGCCTGGCAGCACATGGGATTCGGTGGCGGAGACATGCGCTCGGTCTACGACTCGACGCGCCTCGGACGATCGCGGGGGGTGTACGCCGCAGGAATGGGCTGGGCGCCGGTCGTGGGTCAGATCGATGCCACTGCGCTCCATGGCAAACGGCTGCGCCTACGCGGCTTCGCCCGCGTCTCCGGCAAAGCCGCCGACGAGAAGGCCCAGCTGTGGCTGCGCATCGACGCCACCGATCCCAGCAGCGCTTTCTTCGACAACATGAACGGGCGGCCGATCGTCGCTCGCGAATGGACGGAGGCGACCATCGAGGGGCCCGTGGTCGGCCCCACGGCCAAGCACGTGGTGTTCGGGGGCCTCACGTACGGGTCGGGCACGGCGTGGTTCGACGACTTCTCGCTCGAGGTCGCCGAGCCGGGCTCGAAGCAGTGGAAGGCCGTCACCATCGCCAACCCCGGATTCGAGGCCGCCGACAAGCCCGAGGGCTGGACCACGACGGCGACCGACTTCACGTACACCGTGGTGGCCGACGCACACGGGGGCAAGGCGGCGCTCGAGATCCAGCGCAACCTGACGGAGACCTCCAAGGAGCTGTTCCCCGAGCAGCCGAAGCTCGGTGAGACGTTCACACGATCGCTGGGAGCGGGGCTCGCCTGCCGCGTGGTGCTGGGGCTGCCCCCCGGCAAGCCGCCCAAAGCGGCGACCGAGACCACCCGGGGCGAGGCATTGCCGAGCCCCGAGGATCCCGCGGTACGAGCCGCCGCGGTCGTCGTGGCCTGGAACGTGCTCCAGCACTTCTATCCCTACCATGACGTCATCGGCGAGGACTGGAACGCCGTGCTCGACGACGTCATCGCCGACGTGCTCGACGACGGGGGCCCGCGGGATCTCGGGCTCACGCTGCGCCGGCTCGTGCACCGCCTCCACGACGGGCACGGCAACGTGAGCGGTCCCGGCGTGGAATCGGCTGGCATCCCGCTGCGGCTCGCGCACGTGGAAGGGCGCTACGTGGTGCTCGCTGCACCCGCGAGCCTTGGAGTCGAGCGAGGCGACGAGCTGATCAGTATCGACGGCGTGACGATCGACGAGCGAATGGCCGAGCGACGCGAGCTCCACTCCGGCTCGCCCCAGTGGATCGACTACAAGCTGCTCGCGTGGGGTCTGGTCACCGAGGGGTCCGTGGGCAGCACCGCGACCCTCGAGCTCCGCCGCGGCAGCGCGGTGCAGACGCTGCCGCTCACGCGCGTCGAGCAGAGCTGGCCGCCAGAGGAGCAGGAGCGACCGTACCTCGACGTGCTCGACAACGGCGTCTTCTACATCGACCTCGACCGGTCACCGAGCGCCGAGATCATGAAGCGCATGCCCGAGATCGCGGCTGCACCCGGGGTGGTGTTCGATCTGCGCGGCTATCCCATGGAAGATCCGCCCTGGCTGGCCCACCTGATGTCCAAGCCCGAGACCGCGAAGTGGATGTTCGTGCCGCACATCATCCACCCCGACCACGAGGGCGTGACGAAGTACGAGGAGCACGACTGGGAGCTCCAGCCGGCCGAGCCCCACGTCGCGGGCAAGATCGCGTTCATCACCGGCCCCGGGGCGATCAGCTACGCCGAGTCGCTGATGGGCTACGTCGAGGGTTACCAGCTCGGGGCCATCGTGGGCGCGCCCACGGCCGGCGCCAACGGCAACGTGAACCCGTTCACCGTGCCCGGCGACTACCACATCGTCTTCACCGGCATGAAGGTCACGCGGATGGACGGCCGGCAGCACCACGTGGTGGGCGTGCAGCCGACCCATCCCGTGCAGCGCACGCTCGCGGGGATCCTGGCCAACCGCGACGAGGAGCTCGAAGCGGCGCTGGCCCTCGTGCGCCCGGCGATGCCCACCAAGCCGTCGAAGAAGCCGAAGAAGCCCAAACCCAGCAAGGCACGGCCAGCTCCGCGGTGATGACGAGCCGCGCCGCTTCTCGTTGCTACCGCTGACCCGTAGAACACGCTACTACTCGCGCATGAGTCGACCCCAGCTCATGATCCGCTCCGCGCGTGTCGAAGACGCGTGTGTGCTGGCGCAGGCCGAACGAGCGATCGCGGCGACCCCCGGGTTCCTCGTCTCGCAGCCCGCCGAGCTGACCGACGAGCGCTTCGCACAGAAGATCGCTGCCCTCGGTGCCGCGGACAACGGGCGCTACCTCGTGGCGGAGACGGCGGGCCAGCTCGTCGGTCATGGCATGCTCGATCCGCTGCCGCTCGCCGCCGTGCGGCACGTCGTCCACTTGACACTGGCCGTTCATCCCGGCTGGCAGGGCAAGGGCGTCGGTCGCGAGCTGCTCAGCAGCCTGATCGACTGGGCGAGAGCCGCCTCGGCCGTGGAGAAGATCGAGCTCAACGTGCGCTCGTCCAACGAACCGGCCCAGGCGCTGTACCGCAAGCTCGGTTTCACGGAGATCGGACGCTGGCGCCGCCGCGTGAAGATCGGCCCGGAGCAATACCTCGACGATGTGGCGATGGAATTGATGGTGAAGTGACATCGAGGGTGGTCACGGCTGCATGCATGCCTCCGGAAGTGGAAGCGGGCACGGCTCGTCGTGCTCCTCCACCCCCGGGCAGATGGGGTCACCTTCGTACTGTTCGTCCACGCGTCCGACGTCGGCCAGGCATAGGAGCTGTGCATCCTGGGAGCCGATGACGTCCTCCGGATGGCGCTCGGTGTCCGCGTTCTGACAGAGAGAATTGCGGCACTCGTATGTGAGCATGACGGGCCCCTCGGCATTTCGGGTGGTGAACTGCGGGCAGTCGTCGTCGGTCTCGCACACGAGCGGCCGACAATCCGCGGGGATGAAACCGCCCGAGGATTCGAGGTTGCAGCTCGGGCATGCGGAGAAGAAGCGGCCCCAAGTGAGCACGATCCCCGGGGTCGCGTCACCGTTGCACTCGCCGAGCCCGTGATCCCCCGTGGGTGTGTCGTCGCCGACGCCGGGGAAGCAGAGCCCGCGATCTCCGGTCGGATAGGGCTCTCCGAGCGAATCGAACATCACCTCCGCACACCGACGGATCTCGGCATCGACCTCGTCCTTGGTCGAAGGTCCACACCCGAGCACCAACGTCACCGAGAGCCCGATGTACCAGCACATACGTCGATCATATCCGATCCAATGCAGCAGCGGCAGCAGAACCGCAGCGTGAGCGGCTCGCCGTACCGTAAGCGAGCTGTAAGGCTCGCTTCGGCCGTGTAAGGCCCTCGTAAGGATCGGTCCCACCGCCGATTCCACTCATCGTCCGCGAAGGCACCGAGCCTCACCGTTTCTCCGGATCCCGAACCCCAAAGACGACGCCATGCGATTCATGCAAACCACTCCCCATAGCATCCCGCGCTCGCTCGCGACCGCTGTCACCCTGCTCGCGCTCTTCGGTGGCTGCACCGTCGACCCGCTCGATCCCGAGCTCGACGAAGCGGTTCCCGAGGAGATCGAGCACGACGGGCAGGTGTTCGAGCTGCTCGGCCCCGTGCTCGAGCAAGCGGTCGAGCCGGGCCCCGATGCGGTGATCCGCCCGCTCACCATCATCGAAGAAGAGGAGGACGAGCCTCGCCCGCTCACCGACTTCACCCGCGAGGAGCTCGCCGACCAGCTCCGCCCCGTGATCACCACCGGCGGACACGTGTATCTCGCGCAGGAACCGGCCTGGGACGCGGCCGACTCCGTGCTCACGGGTCCACGCGGAGAGGCCTCGCTCGACGTGCGCGTGCGCGACGGCGAGGGCCGGCCCAAGCCCGAGCGCGTCGATGCGCAGGCGTTCCGTAACATCATCGGCGGCGACGGCCGCTGGGTGGTGGGCAACACCACGGCCGCGCCCCACAACGCGATCGTGCAGCTGTTGCTCTACTCGGGCGATACCTACCGCGGCATGTGCAGCGGGTCGTACATCGGCCCGTGGACCCTCATCACCTCGGCCCACTGCGTGGTGTTCAGCGACACCGACCGGGTCAACCGGATCATGTTCGTGCCGGCGCGCAACGGCGACTCGGTGCCCTACGGCTGGTCCGACTGCCGCCTCGACGATGCCAATGGCAGCAACGACTACACGTGGTCGGTGCCGTGGGGCTACTACTACGGCCAGAACGAGAGCCTCGACTACGCGGTGATGGACACCTGGCCTTGCCACGGTGCGCCCAACTGGTTCGGCGGCTACGTGATCAACAGCGGTGACGGGGCCTACAGCAACCACGGCTACCCGGGCGACACCTGCCCCGGCGCGCCGGGGCCGTTCAACTATCAATGCGGGATGAGCGGCTCGGCGTACATCAACGACTGGCGCATCGAGACCGACCAGATCGACACGATGGGCGGTCAGAGCGGCTCGCCGTGGTACGTGCTGTGGGACACCTACCGGCCGGCAGGCGTGCATCGTGGCTACCGCGAGTACTTCGACTTCGGCCGCTGCGGCTTCGACGTGTGCCGACGCAACTTCGCCCGGCGCATCGACAACGCGTTCAGCGACTTCATCGTGCAGATCGCGTGGGACTACTGATCGCGCGTGGAAGCACTCCGAGGCCGGCGCGTGAGCCCGTACGCGTCGGCCTGCTTGTCCACCCCAGTGCACTCGTCTAGCGTGGAGGTCCACGTGGCCACCCTCGTCTCCCCCACCCGTCCGCTCGTGCTCCCCGCCCGCTGCCTGGTCGGCCGCTCGCGCGATTGCGACCTCGTCGTGCGGGCCCGCGACGTCTCCGGCCACCACGCAACGCTCGAGCACGACGGCGCCGACTGGGTGCTGCGCGACCTGGGCAGCCGCAACGGCACATGGCTCGATGGCGAGCGCCTGACGGCGGGCACCGCCCGGGTGGTGGCCACCGGCGCGCGCGTGGGCTTCGGGCGCGAGGCCGAGACGTGGGAGCTGCGAGACACCGCCCCGCCCGAACCCATGGCGTGCTGCATGGGTGACGATCGCCAGCGCCTGTCCGAGGGTGGGTATCTCGTGCTGCCGGGGTCCGACGCGCCCGAGCACTGCATCTACCGCGGCTCCGACGGCCGCTTCGTGGCCGAGCACGAGGGCAGCACGCGCGGGATCGAAGATCGCGAGATCATCAGCATGCAAGACGGGAGCCTGTGGCGCGTGCACCTACCCGGCACCGAGGCGGCCACGTGGCAGGAGGATCCCACGGCGCTGTCGCTCACCCGGCTGCGCCTGCGGCTCACCCACAGCCGCGACGAAGAGCACGTGGAGTTGCTGGCGCTGTGCGGCGAGCAGCGGCTCGACCTCAAGGCTCGCGCGCATCACTACGCTCTGCTGGTGCTCGCGCGCCGCCGCCTGGCCGATCAGGCCGCGGGCATCCCCGAGGCCGAGCAAGGCTGGATTCGGCAGGACGAGCTCGGAACGATGCTGCGAATGACCGACAACCACCTCTACATCACCATCCATCGCGCGCGTACGCAGCTCGGCGAGCTCGGAGTGGCCGATGCGGCGGGGCTGGTCGAGCGAAGGCCCGGTACACGGCAGCTGCGGCTCGGGGTCGGGAGGATCGAGATCGTGCCGCTGTCGGGGTCGTGACGCGATCCATCGAGGTATCAGCTCGCGGTCTCGAGCTCGGCGATCGCCGCTGCGAACGCATCCTCCAGACGACCATCGCACAGGTCCCACCACACGCCTCGGCCCGCGTCGATGAACACGTCGGTCACGGCGTGCAAGGTCTCGGCCTCGTGCGCCTCACCATACGGACCGTCGCACTCTCGTTCTGCCCCGATGCCGAGCACGAAGACATCGTCGATGTCGCCCTTGGCGGTGACGAGGGCGTCTGCGAGCGCCTCCGGGGTGCGCTCGGGCATCGGAGCCTCGTCTTCGTCGGTGATCACCACCACGAACAGGCTCGCATCGTCGCGCAGGAACCCGGCGTTGGGGCCCTCGTCGCGGGCCAGCGCTGCGGCGGCGGTGCTCGCCGGCTGCTCGTCGTCGTTGTGACCGGTGCACCGATCGGGCTGACCCTGCGAGCCGTAGGTGGTCAGCTCCATCACGCACGCGTATTCCGCGGCGAACCCCGGATCGCTCGAGATCATGTAGCTCGCCCCGCTCGCGAAGCCACAATCGCCCGACTCGCCCCAGTCGTGGAAGCTCGGCGGATCGATACAGCCGTCGATCACGGCGAGCCGGAAGTCGACGAGGCCGTCGCCGATCGACAAGAGCGCGCTCGGGAACGAGTCGAACACGGGGCCCTGGAGCGCAGCGATCTCCTCTTCCATGCTGTTGGAATCGTCGACCGCGAGCACCACGTCGACACGAGAGATCCGGCCGCTGCCGCCGGCATGACCAGCGTCGTCGTGCTCGAGCGCGAACGGCCCGAGCGGCGAGCGGCCGCATGCGGTGAGCATGCCCAACGACATCACCCAGCGGCCTAACGAAGGGCGCACGTGGTGATCATAAGGGACCGCCCCGAGCCGAAGAAACCACCACCTGGCCCCGCGGCTTGAAACACCCGCAGGCAACGCGGTATCGAAGCGCGCATGCAGGCTCGCCGAACGACGTGGGGAGCAGTCTTCGTGCTGATCGCGGCTTGCGGGCGCGGAGCACCTGGCACTGCCCCGCGAACGACGTCCGTCGAGGATCCAGCAGTCACGGCCACGCCGCCGGAGCCGACCGCTCGGCCCGAGCCGCCGCCGAAGGCAGCGCCCGAGCCAACGGCCACGACCCCGGCCCCAACCGCGGAGGAGCCGCGGTTCGTGGCACCGCCGGTGGACACCGAAGAGACCACGGCCCGGGTCGCAGAGGTGGCGGCGGCACTGCGCGCGGGCAAGCTCGACGTCGACGCCGTGCTCGGCGACTCGAAGCACCTCGACCTGCATGGGCTGACGCGATTTCGCGAGCTCGTTCGAGCCCACGCGCCCGTCGGCAAGGTAACGCTGGTGACACCAGACGAGCCCGGCCCCCGGATCGTGACGAACGGTCGCCTGCTCGATCCCAAGGGCAAGCCGCTCTCCGGTGTGCTCGTCTACGCTTACCAGACCGACGCGCGCGGCTGGTATGCCGCCGAGGCTCCGCACGTCTCCGGTAACTCCGGCGACCAGAAGCACGCGCGGCTGTTCGCCTACGTGAAGACCGACGCGAAGGGCCGCTTCGCGCTGCACACGATCCACCCGAGCGGCTATCCGCGCAGCGACCTTCCGGCGCACATCCACGTCGAGGTCGAAGGGCTGGTGACGGAGATCCTGTTCGAGGACGACCCACGGCTCACGCCCGCGGCGCGCGAACAAGGAATCGCGCAAGGGTTCCAGGTCGCTCCCCCGAGCCCCGAAGCTGGTGGAGTGACACGCTACGAGGCCAGCTTCACGGTCCGCCGCTAGGCTCGTCGCGCGACTGCGGTAAGCTCCCGAGCATGCTCGTTCGTGCTTGGACTCGAGGCATCGTCTTGCTCGCGCTGGCTCCTGCCGTGGGGGTAGCTGCCCCCATCGAGTCGCACCCCGACATGGTCGATGGCACCCCCACGCAAGCGATCACGTGGACCGACGCTCAGGGCCAGCTCCGCACGGTGCACGTGCTGACCGACAACCACCGCATCATCCGCTACGCGTACACCGTCGACGGGGCCGAGGTGATCGACGATCAGGTCCCCGACTACGGCATCGGCAACCTCGTGCACCACGGTGGCTGCGGTGCGACGGTGAGCTGGGAGGGCGAGCAGGAGTACGCGGCAGAGATCGTGCTCGCCGGTCCGCACCACTACATCTGGCGCAGCACGTTCCGCCTGCCGATGTGCGACCACCCCGAGGTCTCCTGGCGCGTGACCAACGAGTACGTGTTCTTCACCGGCCACGACGGCTTGATCCAGACCGTCGCCTACGACTCGAGCGACCTGCCCGCGGACCAGGCGATGAACGATGACATGCGCGGGCCCTACAACCAGACCACGTGGCCCGGCGCCGGGGACATCAGCGGGTTCGGCTGGGGCTCGGAGTATCGGTTCAGCACCACCGGCCCGATCCCCGATGGCGACGCCAACGTGGGCGGAGCCATCGCTGCCCCGTGGGACTGGACCGAGCCCAACGTGATTCCGTACGTCTGGGAGTGGGCCGACCCCGCGCAGGGCGGCGCGGTGGATCGCGAGTACGGCGTGGTGCAGAACCAGCCCTACGTGGAGCAGGATTTCGGCGGTGCGTTCTTCGGCTGTGGCTCCGATTGCTTCGCGAGCCCGCCTCCGCTGTCCGGACCTGCCCTGCCCGCCTCGTGGGCCATGTCCAGCCAGATGAGCGCCTACGACAGCAACTATCGCTCGGGCCGCATCACCTGGGGCGCCACCTACGGCACATTCGAGAACGGGCACGGGAACGACACGGGCTCGATCCCGAACATGGGCGACCGCTTCCGCCCGATCAATGCATGGAGCTGGACCCACGTGGTCGGCAAGCACTCGGAGGGCGGAGTCATGGCGAGGGTGGCCGACACCGAGCATGCCTACGCCGCCACGCTCACCACCGACGCCGGAACGGTCGTCACCAGCGGTCCGCGAGGCCCGGGCGACTTCGTGGGCCCCGAGGTGGGCGCGATGCCGACGATCGACTGGTCGAACCCGGGTTTGGACTTCATCTACCGGACGTGGAACGTGTTGGCCGAGGATGGCGTCGCCGGCATGATGCTGAGCGTCCCGTCCGGTGGCCTCGTGCGCCCGGTGCTGGTCGTGCACGAGTTTCCTTCGGAGGACGAGGTGCTGTGGCTCGACGACGAGCTGCTCCAGCCCGACGACGGCTATCTTGCCTCGTACGACCCGTCGGCGCGCCGGCTGTGGCTGACGCTCGACCGCACGCTCGAGGCCGGTGACCACGAGATCCGCGTGGTCGAGGCCCATGGCGAGCCCGTGCCCGGCGAGTCCACCGGTGCCGATGGAGGCCTCGACGACACGAGCAATGGCACCGGCCCCGGTGGGGATACCACCGGCTCCGCCGGCTCCGCCGGCTCGGGAGGCGACGGCACCTCGACCACTCCGGCCGCGGACGACGACGGCGGAGGCACGGGCGGCTGCGGATGCCGTGCATCGTCGAGCTCCGGCCCGGGCTCGGCGCTCTGGCTCGCGGGGTTGCTCGCCATCCCGAGCCTTCGCCGGCGCCGCCCTCGGTGACCGTTCCACCGGTGCTTCGCCATGGAAAAGAACGTCGTTCGGAGCACGAATTCGGCCCATTGCGGCGATTCCGACGATCTTTCGCCGCCGGCCCCTCCACTCTCGCCTGCTCGCGACAACCAGGGGTCGATGCATGCCTCTCCTCGTGCCGACCTCGGCGTGGGCGCGCTCTACCGCGACCACCAAGCCTTCGTTCGCAACTGCCTGCGGCGCTTCCGCCTGCGCGAGGACGAGCTCGACGACGCGGTGCAGGACGTGTTCACTGCGATGCTCGGACGCGCGGGGGAGCAGCTCGACCGCACCCGCTCGGTGCGGCCGTGGCTCTTCGGCATCAGCCGCAACATGGCCTTCAATGCCCGGCGCCGCACCGCTCGTCGCTCGCGGCTGCTCACGCGTGCTCCCGGGCCCGCCTCCACCGCGGCCCCCGACGAGCACGTGCAGCGCCGCGAGGCCACGCGCATCCTCGAGCGGTTCCTCGAGCGCCTCGACCCCGACAAGCTCGCGCCGTTCGTGCTGCTCGACATCGAGGGGTTGCCTGCGCGCGAGGTGGCGCAGCGGCTCGAGCTGCCGGTGACCACGGTGCGCTGGCGGGCCCGCGCCGCGCGGGCCGAGCTCGAGCGCCTCGCAGGTGAGGAGTCGCCGCGACGCTGGGCCGGGTATCTCGTGTGGCTCTTTCCATGGAACAGCGCCCGACTCGCGCCCTGGCTCGTCTGGCTCGCGGCCGCGATCCTCGTGCTCGCCTGGCTTACGAGCCCCCGCGACGCCTCGCAAACGGATCCGTCGCCGACCGACGAGACAGCGATCGCCGCGGCCGCACCCGTCGAGCCCACCACCGACCCCGTGCCCCCGCGGCCGCAGCTCCCACCGAGCTTGCTCGCCCTCGATCCTCGAGCCGCCTCGATCGCCGGCCGTGTGCTCGACGAGGACGGCCGGCCGATCGCCGACGCGCTCGTCTGCCACGCGATCGACGTCACCGAGCGCTCGCGCAACGAGCACGTCGATCCCCAATGCACCCGCAGCGACGTGCTCGGCCGCTACCGCGCCGCCGGCATGCCTCCCGGCCTCGGCCGCATCGGCGCGAGCGCGCCGGGCTTCTTGCCGGCCGATCACGCCGGGCCTCACGGCGTCGGCTACCTCACCGTCGCCGCAGCGGGGCAGCACGCCGGCATCGACATCGTGCTGCGTCGCGGGGGCGCCCGGGTCCGCGGGACGGTCGTCGACGAGACCGGCGGCGTGGTCTCGGGTGCCGTGGTGCGCAGTCAGGACTTCACCCGCTTCGGGCGCGGCTGGACCGGGGTGACCACCTCCGACGACGAGGGTCGATTCGAGCTGTGGGTACCGCTCGGCGGCGTGGCGCTGCAGGCCACCGCCGACGGCTACGCCACCGCCAACGACCAGGCCAACGCGCCGGAGGACGAGATCGAGCTGCGGCTCATGCCCGAGGTGGTGCTCGAGGGTCGCGTGGTCGATCGCACGGGCGCCCCGGTGGCCGACATCCGCGTGCGGGCCAACCCCGAGAGCCACAACGCCGACGAGATCTTCGCGTTCACCACCACCGATGTCGACGGTCGCTTCGAGCTCCACCGGCTGGGTCCCGGCCGCTACCGCCCCACCGCCGAGGGCCCCTCGAGGTTCGGCCAGGCCGAGGCGATGGTGACGCTGGCGTTCGGCGAGCCCGTGCCCGAGCTCGTGATCGTGACCAGGCCCGCGGCCACCGTGCACGTCCAGGTCGAGGCCCCCGCGGCGCTCGACGGCTGCGAGGGCGACTGGCTCGAGGGCTACATCGAGGGCCACCGCCACTTCGCGCGGCTCTCGGGCTTTCGCGGGACGCTGTACGGCATCCCGCCCGGTCGCCTGATGCTGCTGGTCCTCTGCGGCGGCCAGCGGGTCCACACGGAGCTCGAGCTGGGCGAGGTCGAGAGCTTCGAGACGACCCTGCGCATCGAAGCGAGCGCCACGGTCACCGGGCACGTAGCCCTCGCGGAGGACGGGCTCGGCTCGTTCATGTCGATCAACCTGATCCCCGCGGGCACCGTGCTCGATGGCCCCATGCTGCCCGAGGGCACCGTGCACATCGACAGCGACGCCAACGGCCGCTTCGCGGCCGCGATGCCCCGCGCCGGCGGCTTCGAGGTGATCGGCTCCACCATCGATGGGGGCTCGCTGCCGCTCCGGAGCTTCACCGTGGCGGAGGGAGAGCAGCTCGACCTCGGCGAGCTACGGCTGCCCGCACTCGGCCAGCTCGAAGGCCGCGTGGTGGACCCCGAGGGACACGGCGTGGGCGGGCTGAACGTGCGTGCGCTCCACACCGCGGGCGTGGGCGACCGGACGCGGGCCGACGGCACGTTCTCGCTCTTGCAGCTCGTCCCCGGCGAGTACCAGCTCCAGGTCGGCCAGCAGCTCGTGCCGCTGCACGACGATCCGGTGGTCGTCGACGTGACCGCGGCCGAGACCACGCGCGTGGTGCTGCCGGTGCCGCGGCTCGACGGCGTGCTCTCCGGCGTGGTGGTGGATGCCGACGGCGAGCCGGTTGCCGATGCCAAGCTCGCGATCGCCTCGCTGCACGGCGCCCCGTCGCTCGAGCGGCTGTTCCGCGTGATCGCCCGCGTGCAGGCCGACGACGAGGGCCGCTTCTCCTACGACGGCCTGCTCCCCGGCACCTACGAGCTCGAGGCCACCGCGCTGGTTGGCGAGGGCACGAGCGAGGATCGCCCCGGCTGCGCGGGGGAGACCCGCGCCGAGGCGAAGGCGGGCGGCTCGACCGATGTGGTCGTCACCTGCCGGTAGCCGGCCCGCCTTGCCTCGCCCTGAAGCGCTACTCCGCCGACCAGCCGCAGGTCCGCCCCGTGTTCTGCTCGTCGAGGTACGCCTTGAGGGGCCCGAAGTACTCGAGCAGCGCCGCCGCATCCATCTCGCGCGTGCCGGTGAGCAGCTCGAACGCCTCCGGCCAGGGCTTGCTCGCCCCGAGCGCCAGCATCGCCTCGAGCTTCGCGCCGGCTTCCTTGTTGTCGTACACCGAGCACTCGTGCAGCGGCCCGGTGTGGCCGGCGGCCTCGCACATGGCCTTGTGGAACTGGAACTGAATGATGTGCGACAGGAAGTACCGCGCGTAGGGGGTGTTGCCCGGCACGTGGTACTTCGCGCCCGGGTCGAAGAAGTCCTCGCCGCGTGGCGCGGCCGGGGCCACGCCCTGTAGCTTGGCCCGAAGCTTCCACCAGTCGGCGTTGTAGCTCGCCGGAGTGGTCTTGCCCGAGAACACGTCCCAGCGCCACTGGTCCACGAGCAGGCCGAACGGCAGGAACGCGATCTTCTGCAGCGCATCTTGCATCTGCTTGTTGACCACCGCCTTGTCGCTCTTGCCCGCCTCCGCGAGCAGGCCGATCTTGACGAGGTAGTCCGGCGTGATCGACAGCGCGACCGCATCGCCGATGGCCTCGTGGAACCCGTCGTGCGCCCCGCTCTGGAACAGCACCGGCAGCGTGTAGTAGTTGTTGTAGTAGTAGTTGTGCCCGAGCTCGTGGTGGATCGTCACGAAGTCTTCGTGGTTGATCTTGATGCACATCTTGATGCGTAGGTCGTTGCTGTAGCTCAGATCCCAGGCGCTGGCGTGACACACCACCTTCTTGTCCTTGGGCTGCTCGAACATCGAGCGCTCCCAGAACGTGGCGGGCAGCGGGTCGAGCCCCAGCGAGGTGAAGAACGCCTCGCCGGTCTTGACCATCTTGATCTCATCGTACTTCGCCTTCTCGAGCGCCTTGGTGATGTCGAGGCTGGGCTCGCCGGGGTACGGCTCGATCCATCCGTAGAGCGCGGACCAGTCCTGCGCCCACAGGTTGCCGGTCAGGTACGCGGGGATGAGGTTCTTGTCGCACGTCGGGCATGCAACGATTGGATCATCGCCGTACTTCTCCTGCAGCTTGGCACGCACGTGGCAGTGCAGCGACTCGTAGAGCGGCTGCACCTGGCCCCACAGCCGCGTCATCTCCTGCTCGAATTCCTCCGGGCTCATGTCGTAACCCGAGCGCCACAGCTGCCCGAGGTCGCCAAACCCGATCCCGCGGGCGCCTTCGTTGCCGAGCTCCACCATCCGCGTGTACTGCTCGCGCATCGGCACCGAGACCGTGTGCCAGCGCTCCCACGCCTCGAGCTGCTTCTTCGCGCTCTTGGGCTTGGCGGCCTCCTTGCTCAGCACGTCCGACAGCTCGCCGATGTCGAGGCACGTCTTGGGGTCGGGCTTGGCGGGGTCCTTGCACCACTCGCCCTCGCCATAGGACGCGTCGAGGCCGGTCGCGATGGTGGCCAGCTCCTTGCGCTTGGCCTCGTCGTTGGGCGCGGGCAGGGTCGAGGTGATCTTGAGCAGGTCGAGCTGGCGGCGCACGTCGGGCTCGGCCTGCACCCCGTCGAACTTGGGCACCTCGAGGATCGCCTTGGTCTCGTAGGCCATCACCTCGGCCGACGCGGTCGCGGCCGCGGCCGTGTGCTCATCGGTGATGTCGGTCTGCTTGGCCCACTCGGCCGCAGCCGCCTTGTTCCGAACCTCGCGCAGCTTGGCGTCGACCTCGGTGATGAAGGCCTTGGCCTCCTCGGGCGTGGGCTTGTTGGCGTCGGCGATCGACGGGCCCTTGGGGGAGTCCTTCTTGAGGTCGACGGCGACCTTCTTGTCGTCCTTGGCCTTGACGTCCTTGCCGTCGGCGCCCTTCTTGACGTCGGCCTTGGCCGCCTTGGCGTCGGCCGGCTTGCTGTCGGGGTCGGCCCCGCAGGCGAGAGAGACGAGGGCCAGCGTCAGCGCGGGCGCGAGCGAGGTGATCGATCGAGACGTGCGGTGGGGCGACATCGCGCGGACGCTATCGCCCCGCGATCGCGCTTGGCAACTCGAACACGGCGTACGCCCGTGGGAGCACGCCGTGGGTGGTCTCACGGCCCTCGAGATCGGTCGCACGAAACCCCCGCGGGCCTTTCACCTCGGCCAGCGCCCGGGCCTCTCGATCCCGTCATGCGAAGCCGCTGGTGCCCTTGGAGCGGTGGATCGCGAACATCACCTGTACCGCGGCCTGCACCTGGATGCTGCCCGGGGCGGACGGCTGCAGGCCATCGCCGTCGCTCTCGAGACTCGACGCATCGGCGCCGTGGCTCTCGCGACCGCGAATGCCGTCGGGGTTGACGTCCTCCACGTGCAGCACCTCTCCCAGGCGCACGCCGGCCTCCTCCGCATAGAGCTCGCCCTTGCGGCGTGCAGCCGCGAACGCGCCGCGGCGCGCCTGGGCGCGCATCTCGGCCAAGCGCGTGGTCTGGAACTCGGTGGCCTGGATCTGGTTGGCACCGGCCTGCACCACGCCGGCGAGGATCTCCTCGAAGCGGCGCAGATCCGTGAGACGCACCGACAGGCTCGTGCGCGCCTCGTAGCCCATGAACACGCGCTCCTTGCCGTAGCCCTGCCAGTCGGCCGAGAGGTTCACGACCGAGGTCTGGACCTCGGCGGGCGAGACGTCGGCCTTGCGCAGGTAGGCGCGGATGTCCGTCACCGCCTCGCGGGTGGCCGCGAACGCGGCCGGCGGCTCGGGCTTGGTGTGGGCGACCGAAAAGGTCACCAGCACCACGTCGGGCTCCACGCGCATCACATAGGAGCCGAAGACGCTGATGCCGGCGGGACGCTGGATCGACTGGACGACGTACATGGGATCGACGGTAGCAGCTCTCGGCGGCCAAGGGAGCCCATCGGAGCGGGGCGCCTCAAGCGCTGGTGGACACGACCGGCTGGGCGTCGCTGTCGGAGCAGAGCACCACGAGCAGGTTGCTGGCGAGCTTGGCCTTCTGGGCGTCGTCGAGCGTCACGACGTTCTTCTCGTGCAGGTCGTCGAGCGCCATCTTCACCATGCTGACCGCGCCCTCCACGATGCGCTGGCGCGCGTCGATGATGGCCTCGGCCTGCTGTCGCCGCAGCATCACGCCCGCGATCTCCGGGGCGTAGGCGAGGTGGGACAAGCGCACCTCGAGGATCTCCACCCCCGCGTGCGAGAGCCGATCCGTGAGCTGCGCCATCAGCTCGGCATTGACCTCGGCCGAGTCGCCGCGCAGCGACACCTCGCCCTCGGTGGGCGCGTCGTAGGGGTGCTTGGCCGCCGTGGTGCGGATGGCCGATTCCGTCTGGGTGGCCACGTAGCTCTCGTAGTGCTCCACGTCGAACAGCGCCTGCGCGGTGTCCTTGACCCGCCAGACCACCACGGCCCCGATCTCCACCGGGTTGCCGCGCTTGTCATTGACCTTGAGCTTGGTGCTGTCGAAGTTGCGAGCGCGCAGCGACACGTGGCGGCGGGCGGTGAACGGGTTCATCCAGTGGAAGCCGGCCTTGCGGATGGTGCCGCGGTACTTGCCGAACAGGAGCACCGCCTTGCTCTCGTTGGGCTCCACGAGCACCAGGCCACGCATCACGATGATGCCGAGGCCAAAGAAGAACAACAGCGGGAGCGAGACGAGCAGCATCAGCACGCCCGGGAGCACGAGGCCCTGGTAGTCCTCCTCATGGGTGGGGACGAGCTTCCACTGGGGGGAGATCTCGAGATCCTTGACCTCGTCGTTGCGGTACGGCACGTCGAATGGAGTACGCCGAGCCCGGGGCGCGGGCAAGGGTGGTGGTGGAACGGCGTGTAGGGCGTCGACGGGCCCGTTGGTCGACAGCGCTCCGTGCTCGATTTCAGGCGGACCGAGGGCCGAGTATCGGGACGAGCCGGCCATCGACCTCCGCGAGGAAGTCGGCCACTCCGTTGGAGGCGCCACGCTCGCGGAGGAGACTCGAGTCGGCGATGCACGTCCGTCGCCGGTCTCCATCGCCGCCACAGAGCGCATAGAGGACGCGCTTGGCGTCGGTCGCGGCGTCGTTGGGATGCGAGGTCAAACGGTGAGACTGGAGGACGGGATCAAAGGAGAGGCTTCGGCGGATCTGGTCCAGCGCATCGCGCTCGTTCGTGTCGGCCGGTACGAAGCCGGCCACGTGCCAAGCCTCGATTTCGGGCTCCGGTGCGGCGATGACGACCGCGAATGGCCACGGCATGCCGTTGCGAACCTGCTCCATGCCCTTCCTGCGGTCACCGTAGCCATCCATGTCACGAACCAACAGCACCGCTTCGGGGCGTGGCTCGCAATGGCAGAAGAGCAACAGCACTTTGCGCCACATCCCCGCCTCGAGCTCGAGCGGTTCGCCATTGATGTGGCCGTGAGGCTTGATCACGACCCCGTCGAGCACCAGCGGCCGGACGTCGTGAGCGTCACGGGGATCGTACTTGTACCAAGGCTCGGGTGGCTCGAGACCGCACCAGGAACGACACGAATCGATGATGTCGCGCAACCACGTGTGCTCGACCAGAAGGGCCGCATCCACGAGAAACGTCACGGCCGAGAAATGGCCCTCGTCCTCGCAGGCCACACCGATGATCACGGCGCCGGATCCTCGGGCTGCTTGGCGACCCATGCGTCCCCAAGGGCTGCCCAGAGCTCGCCGGTCTGGGTGCCGAAGCGCCACTTGTCGAACTCAGGATGCGCGGTCAGGGGCTTGGCATGAGTGGCTCGGTTCGCATCGAGGTCGAGCACGCGGACTTCGGAAGGATCGAAGAGGTCGAGCAAGTACGTCGAGTGGGTCGTACAGATGATCTGGAGCTCGGGGTCGAGCCGCATGAGGTCGCGGAGCACGGCAACGAGCTTGGCCTGGGCGCCGATGTGGAGGCCGCGATCGATGTCGTCGAGGAGCAGCACCCGCGGGCGCTCGGGTTCATGGAGCTTGGTGAGCAGACCGAGGGCTAGAACCGTGCCTTCGCTCAGGAGATCGGCGGGAACCTCGGTACCATCGTCGAACTCGATCGAGAAGCGGTCGCCGAGCCGCGCGCGTTCGACTGGACGCCAGACAGGCTGGCCATCGATCGAAACTTTGTCCATCTCCTGATGGGTAATGCGCTCGCGATGGATGAGGATGCGACGCACGCCTGGAACCACGCGCGCGAGCTCGGCAGCGATGCGGTGCACCACGTCCGGCTTGGCACCCGCCAACCAAGCGAGTGTAGAAGCCAAGCCACCACCGTTGTGCGCCATGACGGGCTCTTCTTCCTCCGTCGCCGACGTCTCGGCCATCGCACTTGCGTCGAGATGAAGGTAGGCGATCGAGGAGAAGCGGCGTATGCGAGGATGATCGAAAGGAGTCTCCTCGCTCTCATTCGTGGGGATGAACCCTCCACGAGGCAACGATGCCTGAACGGAACGCCCGATCGGCCCGGTCACAGAAGCAGAAAACGAGAGTCCCGAATTACCGTCGTCTTTCATCACCCGAAGGGAAATTGCGAGGGACAAGGTATCTCCTCCAACTTCACGCATCGAGAGCTCCATGGTGATGGGCCCAGCCGCGCTCGCCAAGCGTCGAGGAGCGAATGCTCCTCCGAACGTGAGGCCAAATCTGCCCCAAGGATGCTCGCCCGAATCCGGGACTCCAGTCCGCGACAGAAGATGGATCCCGAGCAACACGCTGCTCTTCCCGCTGCCGTTGGGCCCCACGAGCACAGTCAGCGGGCCGAGGTCGATGGTGACCGCCTTCAGGCTCTTGAAGTTCTTGAAGGACAAACGGTCGAGCACGACGAGCCTCGAGGTCGGAGTCTTCGAAGGATAGGAGAAGCGCTCGCACGACACAACGTGAGCCCCTGGGTCTCGCCATACGCCAGCCTCACCCCCGCTCACGCCGCCGCGAGGCCCACCACCCTTCCACCGTGAACACCGCCACCGCCGCCCAGATGCACCCGAACCCCCGTAGGTGCACGTCCGTGAGCTCCTCGCCGTACACCAGCACGGCCAGCGCGAGCTGTCCCGTGGGTGCGAGGTACTGCATGAACCCCAAGGTCCGCTGGGTGAGCCGTCGCGCCGCGTTGGCGAACCACACCAGCGGCGCGGCGGTGATGATGCCGGCCGAGACCAACAAGAGATCGAACCGCGTGCCGAGCTGCCCCATCGCACCCGTGCCCTCCACCGCCAGCGTTGCCAGGTAGAGCCCGCCGATCGGCACGAGCAGCACCGACTCCATCGTCGCGCCGATGAGCCCGTCGACCGGCGCGACCTTGCGGAGCAGGCCATAGCCCCCGAAGGTGCCCGCGAGCACGAGGGCGATCCACGGGATGCCATCGGCCAGGCTCACCATGAACACCATGCCCAGGCACGCGAGCGCCACGGCGATCCACTGCGCCGGTCGCATACGCTCGTGGAGGAAGATCATGCCGAGCACGATGGTCAAGAGCGGATTCAAGAAGTACCCGAGGCTCGCGTGCAGCACCCGATCGGTCGACACCGCGTAGATGAACACCAGCCAGTTCATCGCGATGAGCAGCGCCGATGGCACGATCACGCGAAGGGTCTTCGCGCTCACCAGCGCCCGTCGCAGCTCCCCTCCCCGCCTCCGCGCGAGCACCAGCACGAGGTACGCCGCACATGACCACACCACCCGGTGCGCCACGACCTCGAGCGAGGGGATGTGCTCGAGCAGCTTCCAGAACAGCGGGAACAGCCCCCACGAGCCGTACGCGAGCACGGCATAGCCGAGGCCAGCGGCGGTGGTCTCGGCGGGCTGGCGATCGTTCGCGGGCGTGGACATGTGGGCGAGTGCCCAGGACCCGTGTCAGCCCCGCAGCGCCGCGCGGAATTCGTTCACGGCCTTCGTGACGGACAAGAAGTCGAGGTGCCGCAAGAGCAGCTCGTGGTCGAGGCCGGGCAAGACCTCGCTGCGCGCGATGGGCTCGTAGGCACTGCTGCGCAGGGCGTAGAGGTGCAGGCGCTCGTCCATCCAGTACCAGACCTCGCGCACCCGGAGCTTGCGGTAGATCTCGAGCTTGTCGAGCCCACCCGAGCTCCACACCACCTCGATCGCGAGATCCGGGACATCGGGCTCGGTCACCTCGCCCACCACGTAGCACTCGTCGGGCTCGATGCCGCGACCGTGCGTCTTGCTCTCGAGCAGCCACGAGCCGTACGGCATGATGTCGACGCCACGCTCGATGCACCACGCCTCGACGAGACACCCGATCATGGACTTGATGTGCTCGTGTGAGCGCGACGGGCTCATGATCTCGAGGGTTCCTTGGAGGTAGGCAAAGCGGGGCACGGAACGATCTCCGCGCAGCTCGAGCAAGCGCTGGAAGTCGCCCCACGTCGCGCCGTCGATGCGCCACACGTGCGAGGGCTCGCGCGGGCCGGCGGGCGCCGGCTCGACCCCCGGCGCGGGCGCGTGGGCAATGGCGGTCTGGGGCATCTCGCTGGCAGGATACCCCGTTCGGCTCGGCGCCGCATGCTCACGAGGCCGTGCGCTTCCCCCGGCCTCATGCGATCGTAGGACCTCCATGACCCGGGAGCCCCCGCGCATCTACGTGCTCTACACCGGCGGCACCATCGGCATGGCCGGTCGCCCGCTCGCCCCCATGCCCGCCGATCGGCTCGCGGCGCTCTTGCAGACCATGCCTGGCTTCGAGCCACCGTGGCTCGACCTGCACCCACTCGGCCAAGGCGACGTACGCATCCGCTACACGCTCGATGCGTTCGAGCACCCGATCGACAGCTCGTCGATGACTCCGCAGGACTGGGTGAAGATCGCTCGTCGCGTGCTCGACAACTATACCGATCACGACGGCTTCGTGGTGCTGCACGGCACCGATACCATGGCCTGGACCACCTCGGCGCTCGCGTTCCTGCTCGAGGGGCTGGCCAAGCCCGTGGTGGTGACGGGCTCGCAAGTACCGCTGGCGCAGACTCGAACGGACGCGCTGCGCAACCTCGTCACTGCGATGCAGCTCGCCGCCACCTCCGGCGTGCCGGAGGTGGGTCTGTTCTTCGACGCCGCGCTCTACCGCGGCTGCCGGGCGGCCAAGGTGAGCACCAGCGCCTTCGGCGGGTTCGCGTCGCCCAACCACCCGCCGCTGGCCACCGCGGGCATCACCATCGAGATCGCCGAGGCCCTGGTCCGCCTACCACCGCCCGCCGAGATCTCGCTCGAGCGTCCCGAGAACCGGGCGCGCCTCGCCGCCCGCCTCGATGCAGTCATCGCCGCGCTGCCCCGCTTCACCGTGCTCTCGCTGGTGCTGTGGCCGGGGATCCAGTCCTCCAACGCGGTCGAGGTGGTGCTCGGCCACACCGAGCCGCCCGTGCGCGGCGTGGTGCTGCAGGCGTTCGGCGAGGGCAACGCACCGTCGACCCCGTCGTTCCTTCGCGCGCTCGAGAGCGCTCATGATCGCGGGGTGGTGATCGTCGACGGTACGCAGGTGGTGCAAGGCTCGGTCAACGTGGACGCGTACCAGTCGGCTTCGGGGCTCGAGCAGGCCGGAGCGATCAGCGGCTACGACATGACGCCCGAGGCGGCGCAGGCCAAGCTGATCTACCTCTTGGCACTGGGCCTCTCGCAGCGCGAGGTCGAGGCGCTCATGCAGCGCAACCTCCGGGGCGAGCTCGAGGCCTCGCGCGGCCCGGCGCAGGGGCTCGTGTTCGCGGATCACTGACGCGCGGCCGGGGTGGCACGGTCATCGAGCTGCCAGCCTAGCCCCGACCGCGCGGCGCCGTGGACCGCCGCGAGCGCGGCCTCCACCGCGCCGGGGTAGTCGCGCAGGATCTCCTGGTACCGCGCGGGACTGATGCGCGCATCGGGCAAGAGCCGCTCGAGCATGTCCACGGCGTCGGCTTGGCGTGCGAGGCGGGCGCTGCCCACGGTCTCCACGACCTCGGCCACGCTCGCCAGTGCCACCAACACGGCATCGAGGTCGTCGCGCTCGAGCGTGCCCTCCGGAGGCAGCGCGCGCCGCAGCGCGCGAGGGTCGAGCTCCCGCCCGTGCCCGGCTCCGATGAGCGGCGGGAACCATCGCTGGTAGCGGCGCTCCAGCGCGATGTCGTCGCGGTGCAACGCCTCGAGCCGCGCACGCTCGCCCTCGCCGGCGGTGTCCACCTCGGCACGCTCGATCCGGCGATCGCGATCCGTTCGATCGAGGTCGCGCAGCGCTTCATCCCTACGCGAGCGCTGGAGATCGGCCAGCTCTTCCAACAGCGGACCAATCCGCTCCTGCACAGCCTCGGTCGCCCGTGCTCCCCCCACCGGCGCGGGCGGCAGGTGGACCACGAGCTCATCGTCGATGCGCCCCTCGGACAGCGCCTCGAGGTAGGCGTCGGGCACGAAGTGGTAGAACGCGCGTTCGTTCCGCGCACGTTGGTGGGCCACGATCTCCCGCAGCGCCAGGTTCTCGAGGCCCAGCGCGATCACGCTCACTCCCACCGGCAGGTCTCCGATCGCCCGGCGGGCCGCCAGCACCTTGGCCTCGTCGACCGCCGCCTCGCCGTCGGTGATGAGCACGATCTGCGCGCGTCGGAGGTCGGCGTCGCCCTCCTTGGCGGTCTGCACCAGGCGCAGGCTCGAGAGCAGCGCGAGCTCGATGTCGGTGCCACCACCGCGCGGGGTGGCCGTGACGTCGCCTATGGCCTCGAGCGCCCCGCCGGGCGTGTCCACGCGGCACACGGGGCCGAGCGCTTCGTCGAAGTACTGGTAGTAGAGCACCACGCGGCCGTGCTCGCGCGGGCGCTCGAGGCGAGCGAGCACGGTCGCGAGCTCGGCGAGCAAGATCGCATCGCGCATGCGAGCACGCGGGCCCAGCATGGAGGTCGAGCCATCGAGCACGTACACCCGTACCTCGCCCTGCATCACCGTGCGCGGGCGGGTGCTCACCTCGTCGCGCACGAATCGACGGCTGAGCAGCCGACCGGCGGCCAGATCGAGCACGATGGTGCGCGGGTCGACGATCACCGCGGTCGGCAAGTCATGGGGCCCCAACGCGGGCTCGAGCTCGAGCCGCTGGGTAGGGAATGGCACGAGGCGCGGCCGCACGTGCTCTTCCTGGATGCGCACCGGTGACAGCACGCCGCCCACCTCGAAGCATCCATCGACCGAGAGCGCGTGCGCCAGCGTGGCGCGCTCGGCCCCGGGCGCGAAGTGACGCTTGAGCATCGATGCGAGGAACGGGTCGTCGGCTTCCTCGTCGCTGGGCTCGCGCTCGCGTGCGCGCTCGTAGCCCGCGTGGATCGCCGCCACCACGCGCTCGCCGAGCACCTCGTCGGCGGAGCGCTCGAGCGAGGCCTCGGCGGCCTTGCTGGCCTTGCTGGAGCTCGAGCGACCCGTGAGCCGCTCGAGCGCGAGCGTGGTGCGCGTGGCGACGTCCGCGTCTCCCATGTCGACGGCACGCCGTCGCAGCACCGAGAGCGCCGCGAACAGCCGGTCGGGCTCACCACGCGCGAGCGCCGTGCGAGCCTGGTGCAGCAGCGCCACGTCGGGCCGCAGCCCCGCCGCCTCGTAGCGGTTGAGGCGGGTGATCTGCCGCGAGATGCTCTGCTGCCGCTGCTGGACGCCCTCGGCGTCGAGGGCCAGGGCCGCCGAGGTCTCGAGCAACAGCTGCCGCGCCGTGTCGAGCAGCCGTCGACGGCGGCCGAGCAGCGCGTCTTCCTCGCGCGCGGCGGCCAGCAGGTGGTCGATGGTGTCGAGCCGCAGCTCGAGCACCCGCGTGGGATCCGCGAGCGGCTCGGGCTCGCCGTCGCTCCACTCGGGCTCCTGCGCCTCGTCCACCCCCGCGCGCGCGCGGCCCATGGCCAGCGGCGGCAACAGCTGCCCGCGGTCGCGCGAGGTCACCAGCGCCAACGACGTGTGGTCCTTGGTGTCGGCCAACGCCTGCTGCGCCAGCGCCAGCAGCTCCCAGCACCGCCGCAGCCACGCCGCATGGGCGAGCGACGGCTTGCCGTTGATCACGGTGGCCCGCTCCACCTGCACCACGTTGGCCGCGAGCTCGTCCACCGCCTCCGCGAGCAGCTTCGCGGCCACGACTCGTGCATCGGGGTCGTGGCGCACGGCATCGAGCCCCAGCACCAGCGCCTCCACGGCCTCGATCTTGGTGCGCGGCCGCCAGCCGATGCGAAACAGCACCGGGCGAAAGAAGCGAGTGATCGGGGCCGAGATCGACGCCGGCTCGCCGGTGAGGCGCTCGATCCGACGCCCGAGGTGCTCGAGCTCCTGCGCAAGGTCGGTCATGACGCTGCCCGTGATTCCACTGTTCCGGCTCACGCGGCGCCGGGCCTGGGTGCACGGCCGGCGCGGCTGCTCGACAGCGCCTCGGACCACGCGCGATCGGCCTGGTCCTCGAGCCGGGCCACCAGCGCTCGTGTGCTGCTGGCGTCGAGCTGTTCGATGCGCTCCCGCAGCCGGGCCACCTGCACGCCGCAATCCGGAAACACCTCGACGAGGTGACCGAGCTCGGTGACGAGCCGCAACGGCTCTGCATCGCCTCGCATGGCCCGCAGCCAGCCCGAGCGCGCCACTTCCTCGAGCAGGGCCACCCCGATGCTCGCGCCCTCGGGCGCGACCTCGGCCGTCTCGAGCATCGCGCGCCACCACGACTCGAGCCCCGCGATGCACCGCTCCACGCGGGCCAGGTCGAGCTCCACCAGGCGCTCGCGCTGGGCCTGGTCGAGCGCACGCAGCACCTTGCGTACCGTCTCGGCGGCCGCCGCCGGCTCTTCGGGGACGAGCGCCTCGGCGGACAGCGTGACCAGGGTCACCGCCACGAGCGTGTCGGTGATCGAGATCGCGGCCTCCCGCGCCCGCGCGTCGTCGTACTCCCGGCGATGGGTGATGCGCGGCGAGTCCCCCGGCGCCGGGTCGTCGCGCACGAGCACGGGCACGGTCCACGCCACGAAGCGCTCGGGCGTGATCACGGTGCCGAGCCCAACGCCGCGCAGCTCGGCGATCACCGCCTCGACCTGCCCCACGAGCGCCTTGCGATCACGACCCTCGAGGCGCTCGAACGCGCGGGCCACCACCGGCTCGAGCCGGAGACCGGTGACGCGCCGCAAGAGCTCGCCAACCGGCCACAGCTCGCTGAACCGGCGCGCGTCGGCCCGCAAGCTCGCGACCACCGGCGACAACCCGCGCAGCACCTCGGCCAGCGGGATGCTGGCGGCACGGCTCAAGAGATCCACCGCCGTGAGCCGAAACGCCGTGTCCCAAAGCAGCGTCAGCTCGCCTTCGAGCTTGGCGAGCGCCGCGTGCCACGCTTGCTCGTGGGCCTCCTCGGGCACCAGCGCGGCTGCGCCGCTGGCCAAGAGCTGCCGTCGCAGGGCAGCGACCGCCTCCATGCTCGCGAAGCGATTCTCGAGCTGCCGGGCGATCGCATCGATGCCGGGTGAGGAGGCCAAGAGCTCGAGCGTGGAGCTGCTGACCGCCGGTGACAGCTGCAGCGCCTCGTCGAGCAGGTGCAGCAAGCGCCCGCGCAGCCACTGCGCAAGCGGACGCCCGCGACCGGTGGCCCGCTCGAGGCTGCCGGCGAGCTCGGTGAGCTGGCGACCGAGCGGCCCCAGCACGTCCTCGCCCTCGAGGCTGGGCAACAGGCCCGCGCGCAGCGCCTGCTCCGACAGCAAGCCCATGGTGTCCACGAGCATGTGCACCGCGGTGCTGGCATCGGTGGCGCCGCTCTCGGTCGCGACGATGAGCGACTTGACGGCCTCGGTGAGCGCGTCGGGGTCACCCGAGGCGCGTGCATGGCTGGTCATGACCTCGAGCGCCCCGAGCTCGAGCCGGCGCGGCGAGGCCGGTGCGGCCACCCGCGGCAGCTTGGCGTAGCAACGCGCGAAGATCTCCGCCTCGGTGGCCATGATGTCGAGCTGCCGGCGCTCACGCGGGTCGGTCTCGCGGGCGATGCACTCCGCGATCGACTCGCGGGCCACGCCGTTGAGCAGCAGCGAGTAGCGAAGCCACCCGATGTCGTCGTGCGAGGCCTGCAGCTCGCGATCGGGGTGATGGAAGATCTTGTCGAGCAACACCACCGCGCGCAGCACCCGGGTCGCCTGCACCGTCGTACGCGTGGAGAGGTAGCGGGTCGGCTGGAATTTCGCGTCGGCCTGCTGCGCCTCGGCGAGCTCCACGTCGAGCATGGCCACGAGATCGGTCACCGCATCGCAGATCTCCTCGGGTACGTACACGAGGTCGGTGGCCGCCTGCAGCACGTCGAGATCCTGCACCGAGAGGTACGCGCTCGGCGTGTGCTGCCCGAACCCGCCGCCGTGGCGCCGCACCACCGCGCGCAGGCTCTGGGCGCTGGCGAACCCCCGCGGAATGAAGCTGATGTAGCAGACGCGATCGATGAACGCGAGCAACGTCTCACGCGCCGAGTCCAGCACCTCGGCGATGTAGCGGTTGCTGGTCATGAATGCACACTCGATGCGGCCCTTGGTGACCGTACCGCCCTGCTTGAGCTCGCGCTCGTGCAGGATGTTGAGCGTGGACCGCAGCAGCATGTCGCGGCCGTCGAGCACCTCGTCGAGGAACGCGTGCACCGAGCCGAGCATGCCCTCGTCGGTGAAGTGCTCGGTGCGTCCGGAATCCATCAGCGTCTTGAAGTCGATGGGTCCCACGAGATCGGTCTGCACGGTGCTCTCGGTGAACTGGCGCGAGAACAGGCTGGGTGCCCCGGTGGACTCGTCGATGATGCGCCCGAGCACGAGCGATGCGAGCTGGCTCTTGGCGGTACCCGGAGGCCCGGTCATGAGCACGTGCTGGCGACCGAGCAACGCCAGCCCGATCTGCACGAGCACGTTGTCACGCTCGACGAAGGTCGCCTGCAGCTCCTCGAAGAATCGACGGAACCGAGCGATCGCCGTCACGAGGTGATTGGGAGCATGGGTCGTAATCATGACGAACGCCGGGCACGAGCCCTTCGGCGATGATGCCACCTGGATCGCGTCGCGCGTTTCACGCAGATCCGAGCCCACCCCGGGGCTCACTCCCGATGGTACGTTCCGCTTGGGCCGCCTCGGCCCCGTGGAGAGGGCGAGCATGACGATGGACTGGCTTCGAGGATTGACGTTGTTCGTCGCGAGCTGCGGCTCGCTGGCCGCGTGCGGGGGACCTGCGAGCACCGACGGCGACGGCAGCGAGGGCAGCAGCACCACCACCGACGGCAGCACCAGCGCCGGTACCGAGGAGCCGTCCAACCCCACCGCGGACCCGAGCACGAGCGGCCTCGACTCGGGCAGCGGCGGCATGGAGGGCAGCACCAGCGACGGCGGCAGCGGGGGCCCGGTCGACGGCACCACCGACAGCGGCGACACGACCACGGGCGATCCGCCCGCCGGCTGCCAGCCCACTCCCACCCGCATGGTGGTCCTCGGCGACAGCATCGCGGCGTGCGCGGTCGTGGGCGGCAAGGACTCCGACGACTGCGCGCCCAAGCGCCTCAACGATCACCTCGCCGCCACCTACGGCCCGCTCACCTACGAGAACCTCGCGGTCGGCGGCGCGGTCACGAGCGACATTCCGCAGTACCAGCTCCCCGACATCGAGGTCGGCATCCCCGGTCACGTGTTCGTGATGATCTACATCGGGGGCAACGACCTGGCGGCCTACATCTTCGGGACCGACCAGGCCGCGACCGACGGCTGGAACAACACCACCGGCCCCGAGGTGGCGGCCGCGTGGGAGGAGATCCTCGCGTTCCTCGGCGACCCCGCCAACTTCCCCGACGGAGCCACGCTGCTCATGAACACGCAGTACAACCCGTTCGACGACTGCACCGCGCCGCCGTACTTCGTGAGCGAGACCAAGATCGAGCTGCTCCACGCCCACAACCAGGCGCTCATGGATCGCGCCCACTCGCAGCCGTGGGGGTTCATCGCCGACCAGCACCCGTCGTACCTCGGCCACGGCCACTACGTGAACGACGCGAGCTGCCCGTACTACGACGAGAGCTTCGACGGCTGGATGGGCGACCTCATCCACCCCAATGCGCTCGGCCACCACCACCTCACCGACGTGATGCTCGAGGTCGTCGAGCTCGAGATCTACGGCGGCTGCCGCTGACCATTCGAACGACGGAACCCGAGGCCGCAGGCCCCGGGTTCTCGTCACGACGCTCTCGATGAACGGCTATTCCCCGTCGCACCAGACCTCGTCGAGGTCGGCCGCCGTGGTCGCGTCGCACATCAGGCCGCCGAAGCGGACCACGCACTCGCCCCAGCACTGATCGGAGCTCGTGCACGTCTGGCCGGGCCGCAGGAGCTCCGCGCACGTGCCGTCCACCGCGCCCACGGGGGCCTGGCAGTACGAGCCCACGATGCACGGCTCGGCGGTGTCATCGGTCTTGCACTGGGCGCCGATCACCGCGCCCGCGGTGCACTCACCCATGAAGCAGGCCCGCGACGCGCACTGGACGCTGTCGAAGCAGGTGGTGCCGTTGGGGAACGGCTGGCGCAGGCACACCGCGTCCACGCAGAACAGGTCGTCATCGGGGTCGCACTCGGACCCGTTGGGGCACGGCCCGCCCTCGGCGGCGTAGGCCGTGCACACCGGCATCGCCATGGTGTTGTCGCAGTACCCGTCCAGGCACTCCTCGTTGAACCCGCTGGCGCACGGCATGCCGACGCCGAACGAGGGCTGGCACAGGGCGTTGAAGCAGAAGCCCGACGAGCACTCATCGTTGCCGAAGCAATCCTCACCGGTGGCGAGCAGCTCGGAGCAGACCTCGTTGAACGGGTCGCAGAAGTTGGTGGAGCAGTCGTCGGCCTTGCTGCACGGCGAGCCCACCAGCCCCGGCTGCTGGCACGAGGACTGGGTGACGAAGTTGCCCACGCAGTAGTAGGTCTCGGGGCAGTCGGTGTCGCCCAGGGTGTCGAAGCACGGCGAGCCCGCCGAGCAGTAGCCTCCGGCGCACTGGAGTGCCACCGGGTCGCAGGTGAGCCCGTCGGCGCAGCGGATCGTCTCGGTGCCGGGGATCGGGCTGGCTGCGTTGGCGTAGGCACACGGCTCGCCCGACAACGCGCCCTTCTTGCACACGCCCTCCTCGAAGTTGCAGACCAGGCCGTCGGCGCACTCCGAGTCGGAGAAGCAGTTCCCGTTCTCGCGCGATCGCAGCGCACACACGCCGGCGACGCCGAAGTCGGCGCAGCGCAGCCCCTCCTTGCACTCCCAGGGGCCCTGGCACTCCTCGCCCACGGCCTGCTTGCCGCGGAACATCTCGTTGGGATCGCAGGGGTTGGCCTCCACCGCGGTGGCGCTCGGCGTGCAGCGACCGACCGGTCCCGTGGTCAGCACCGGCGCGTTGCAGGCCCGGTCGGAGGTGGCATCGGCGCACTCGTGCACGGCACCGGCGTTCACGTCGACGCGGCCCTCGTTGATGGCCAGCGCCAGCGTCAAGAGGCCCTCGGCCGGATCGTCGCTCAGGCCGGGCTGCACCAGCTCCAGCGGCACGCCGGCGGTGATGGCATCGAGCAGCCGCTCGCTGCAGTCGTCGGCGTCGACCGTGAAGTTGCCGACCTGGTAGACCAGCTCGTCGGGCGAGCAGCAGCCGAACATCCAGTCGCACGCGGCATCGACCAGCGGCTTCATCTGGCTGCGCGCGGTCGAGATGCCCGAGCGCTCTTCCTCGGCACAGGCCGAGAGGAGCAACAATGCCAGGGATCCGAGTAGGCCGGCTTTACGCATCATCGTGCCCGAGTAAACACCGTCGCCGCCGATTTGCCCAGCGGGCCGGGGACGGGCTGCCGACTTTGTGCCCAGGTCCGGATCGATGTGGTCTTGCGGCCCACCGAGGCCCTGACGGTGGGTTCGATTCCAGGCCCGCGGGCTGCTAGCGTGGAGATCCGATGGGACGGACGCGACTGGCCGCGGTATGGGCCGCGGTGTGGCCCGCGGTGTGGCCCGCGGTGTGGCCCGCGATGCTGGTCTCGGCAAGCGCATGCCCGGCCGACGACGCGCCCCCCATGGGCGACCCGGCCACCGGCACCGGCGACGACCCGACCAGCGAGGGCGGCCCTTCGTCCGGCATCGGCACCGATGCCACCGGGCAGACCGGCGAGCCCACCGCGTGGATCGAGGCCGGCTGGGGCCTGTCCGACTGGAACGCGTTCGACGGCGCGCTGCCGATCATCGTCGGCCCGCAGGGCCTGGCGATGTTCTCGGTGCCGCTGCGCGGCCGCGGCTTCCACAACCCAGAGGTCCCCGGCTTCGAGAACCCCGACATCCCGATCCTGCAGGCGTGGGTCGACGTGGAGGGCCACGCCGAGAGCCCGGGCGGACACCTCGCCGAGGTCGTCGACCAGCCCGGGCTGTTCTATCCGACGTTCGACGATCCCGAGCTGCTCGAGAGCTCCGCCGTGTGGCTCGTGATCCCCGACACCGTCGCTCCGAGCGTGCTCGTCGACGAGCCCGCGCGCTTGCACGTGGAGCTCGTCGACGCCGACGGGCTCCGGCTCGCCGACGATCACGAGCTGACGATCGGCGCGGTAGAGCCGTAGCCGCCGGGCCCTCCGCCGAGCGACGCCCCGGGGCGACGCCCCGGCTGCATGTGAGGATCGGCCCAGATCCAGGCCGCAGCAGACCTCGATGCCGAGATCCTCACGCCTGCTCACGGTCCGCGCGGCGACCCTGTACATGGATCCAGCAGGGTTGCCCGGACCCATTCGAGGGATGGCCCAAACGTCGCTCCACCATTCCGGCCCGTTGGCCGCATGCGCGAAAATGGCCCCTAAGGCCCCTCTACGGCCCGAATCCGGGGATTGAACCCGACCGAGGAGTGCGATACGCCATGGTCCCTACGACAAGGTGAACAAATGTTCCGCCCCGGCGACTACCTCAGCGAGCTGCTGACCGAAGGTCCCCCTTCGACCCGCTGCGAGCTGATCCGACCCCTGCCCTCGGACGACTTCGGTCCGCGCGTGCTGGCCCGCCGGCGCAGCGACGATCAGGCGGTCATCGTGCGGGGCATGGCGATCGCCGACGCGGCCTGGGCTCGCACCGTGCGGCGGCTGCAGGCGATCGCCGGCATCCAGGGCGAGCACGTCACCCCGCTCGTCGCCTACGGCCGCCACGCAGGGCTCGCCTACTTCGTGCACGAGCACGATGGTGGGCCGCGGCTCACCTCGCTGCTCGAGCAACGCGACGGCCGGATGGCGCTGTCGGCCTTGCTGCCCGTGTTCGCCCAGCTGCTCGTCGCCCTGGGCGAGGCGCATCGGCGGGGCGTGGTGGTGGGCGGCGTACGACCGCAGGACGTGCGAGTGATCGCCGACGAGGGCGGCGCGGTGCGCATCCGGCTGCTCGACCTCGGCTTTGCCTCGGTGCTCGGCGTGCCTGCGGGCCGCCGCGGCGCCACCGACCACCCCGCGATCTATCGCGCGCCCGAGACCGACGTGGCGGCCCACCCCGCCTCCGACGTGTTCTCGCTCGGCGTGCTGTTCGTGCGCATGCTGACCGGGCCACTGCCGCGCCCCACCTGCGATGCCGAGCGGATCGAGCTGCTCCGGGCTCGCCTCGCGCAGGCGCACCGCGACGATCCATCGTTCTCCGACGGGCTCTACACGCTGCTCTCGGAGGTCATCGATCCCGATCTCGCCACTCGCCCTCGCGACGCGCAGCGCCTGCTCGAGGCCATGCTCGAGGTGGTGCCCGCCTCGGCGCTGCGCCTGCCCGGCCCCTCCGCGGCCGCGCGCCTCGAGCCATTCGTGGCCGAGGACGGCGCGCCGATCTGGCCGGCGCGACAGTGGACCGTGCTGCAATCGTGGGATCAGCCACGGCGGCCCACGCCGTCGCCCGCTCGGGTCGCGGCCGCGGCCAAGCGATCGGTGGCTCCGCGGCGGCGTGCGGCGGCGGCCGGGGTCGCGGCCGAGGAATCGATGGCCGGGGCCTCCGCCACGGCCGAGGCCTTCACCGCTTCGTCCTCCGTCACGGCCGAGGCGTCCGCCGAGACCTCCTCCGTCTCGCCCTCCGGGATCGCTCCCGTCATTCGCCTGGTACCCCGGCCTGCGCCGCGGCGACGAGGGCTGGTGAGCCGGGTGGCGCTCGGGGCCGCGTTCCTCGCCACCGGCACCGCGCTGGGCCTCGCGATCGCGGTGGGTGAGCCGGGCGCCACCGCGGCCACGGCCGCGGCCACGTCGATCACCGCCATTGCCGACATTGCCGAGGGTCCCGCCGCGCCTGCGCCCACTGGCAGCACGCTCGTCGTCGAGACCACGCCGCCGGGTGTGCTCACCATCGACGGCCAGCGCGTTGGCTCCACTCCGTACCTGGGATCTCTGCTGCCCGGAGCGCACGTGGTGCGCGTGGAGTCGCCGGGGCACCAGGCCTGGCGCTCGCGCATCGAGCTCTTGGCCGGGCAATCGCGGCACGTGTCGGTGTCGCTCGAACCGGTGGCTGCGAGCACCGAGCTCGCGCGCGCCAGCGCGGTCACCCCCTGATCGTCGCGCTTCATTCGAAGCGCTCTTCGAATTTACCACGCAGCGCCGGATCGCCGCGCCGCTCCACCGCTGCGAGCACGCGCTCGCGGAGGCGCTCGTCGTGGGCGAACGCGGCGAGGGCTTCGAGCGCCTCCGCGGCCGCCGGGGGCGGGCCCTGCTCGACGAGCTCCACGAGGTACGCCCAGCCCTCTTCTGCGCGCACGAGCGCGATCGCCAGGAGCACCACGCGGCGGCGGCCCTTGCCCATGAAGCCGCGTGCGTGCTCGAGCAAGGGCGCCAGGGCCCCCGAGAGCCGCGACCCGCCCAGCGCGAGCGCGGCGGCCTCGGCCATGACGTCGTCGGCACCGGCGAGGAAGCCTGCCACGTACTCGAGGCTCGGCCCGGGTGCGAGCTGGAGCAGCGCGCCGAAGCACTCGCCGAGCACCTCCGCGTCGCTCTCGCCCGCCTGCACGCGCAGCCGCAAGAGCGGCTCGGCCACCTCGGCGCGGCCCGAGCACCCGAGCGACCGTGCGGCGGCCATGCGAGCCGCGGCCATCGGATCGGCCAGGAGCTGCGCTGCCTCCACCATCGCGCGCGGGTGATAGCTCTCGACCAAGGCCATCAGGCATACCCCGCGCAGCTCGGCCGCGCTGTCGACCTTGCCGCCCCACACCGGCTCGAGCTGCACGTGGCGGACCCCCGCGAGGAACACCTCCTCGGTGCGGGCCTCCGCGCGCCGCAGCGCCTTGGCCACCACCGTCTTGCCGCGACACTGCGGGTCGCGCTTCTCCGGCTCGTGCAGCAGCCGCTCGAAGGCCGCCGGTAGCCGCTCGAGCAGCCCCTTGTCGATGACGGGCTCGTCCTCGTCGCCGCCCACCGCTGCCGCGGTCGCCGTCGCGATCATCAGCCCGCTGTTGCCCTCGAGCGCCTCGACGATGCGAGCGCGTGCCTTGGCGGCGGTGGGGTCCTTCACCGCCTGCTGCAGCGCAGCCAGTTGGGTGTCGAAGCGCTTGGGCATGACCGGACGAGCGTTCCATCCCGCCACCCGCGTTGCAACGCGCAGGGCCGGCTCGGTCCGAGCGCTGCGCGTGACTGCCGTCGCGCACCGATACGGGCAGGACCTCTCACCCGGCACGCCACCGCTCGGACGGCTGCAGCGAGCTTCGCACGGTGGCGCCGGCCGGCCGCTCGGCCCAGGCGCTCACGGCCTGCTCGAGCTCGCGGAGCGGCGCACCGGCAAGCGATGGCGGCGAAGGGCGCGGAGCGTCGACGCCGAGCACGAGCCGAGCGGTGACCGGGCCGCTCGCGTCCCCGGTGGGCCGCGTGAGCGCGTACGGTCGGAGCGCGAGGCTCTCGGGCAGCGTCCGCTCGAGCGCGTGGACGAACGCTGCCGCACGACCCCGCAGGAAGCCCTCGAGCTCGTCGAGCGCGTCGTGAGCCGGGGCTTCGAGCTCCACGACCAGCCGCCACGGATGCGCCTGCTCGGGGTCGATCGGCGTCGACAGCTGCGCGAGCGACTCGCCGCGATCGAGGCCCGCGACCGCGCGCGCGAGCTCGGCCATGAGCACGCGCACCGTCGTGGCCGAAGCGCGACGCATGCAATTGTTCCACGAATTCTGCGAACCGTTCCACGCGTCGCCCAAGCCGCTGCGCCCCGGTGCGAGCACGATCATCGGGCTCGCGATCGCGTCTCGATCCCGCGGCTCGGCGACGGGCCCGATCGCGATGGGATCACGGCGCCAGTCGTCCGCGGTGCGATGCGCCAGCATGCGCAGGCACGCCTCCGCCAGCGTACGGGCGGGATCCTCGTCGGTGGGATCGCACGGCACGGCGTACGCCGCATCGGCCAGCATCACCGCCCAGGCGAGCCCTCCGGGGTAGCCGAGCGCGTTGTCGTCGACGTCCCGCGCCGCGGCCCAGCGCCGCAGCCTTCGCAGCGCCTCGCGCCAGCGCTCCTGCCCACCATGGCGAGCGGCGTGCTCGAGCAGGACCTCGGCATCGACCAAGGTGCACACGGCCGAGCGGCTCTCGGCATCGAGCTCACCCGCGCCCGCGAGCATCTCGATGGACGTCGGCCACGGGCTTCCCTCCGGCCATGCCACGTGCTGGAGATCGACGTCCCGCCCGTCCACGCGCAGCGCGAGCCGGGGTGCGGTCCCGTCCACGATCCGCGCGCCCACCGACGTGCCTTGGGCGCGCAGCTGCTCGGCAAGCCGCAACAGCAGCTCGGCGCGTAGCATCCCTCGCGGAGCCACGGCCACCAGGTCGAGATCGGCCTCGGGCTCGGCCACGCCGAGGCGGTGGGAGCCGGCTACGTGGAGCACGGGCCGCGTGTGCGGATCCACCTCGACGAGCTGCCCCCACGCACGCGCGATCCGTCCGACCAGTGCTGCCACCGGCGCGGGCAGCTCGGGCGGTACGACGACATGAGAGGCCGCCAAGAACGGTCCTCCGCCGAGCTCGACCACGCCGTGCACCGTGAACGGATCTCGCTCGCCGCGGTGGATGACGGCCACCGCATCGACGACGAACGAGATCGGCGTCCACTGCTCCTGCCAGCGGGCCACGGTGGCCTCGATGTCGGGCTCGCGGAGCCGGCCTACCGTGAGGTGCGGAACGAAGCCGAGCGGTGACTTCTTCGACTGTTCGTCGCACTGCTCGAATCCGCCGACGAGCGCAGCCTGCAGCCGCGAGAGCGCAGCGGGCGGCTCGCAGCGCGGCTCGAGCCACACCGTTGCGCCGCCGCGCCGCCGAAACCACCGAAAGCGCTCGAGCGTCACGCGAAATGGGGGCACCTCGGACACGAGGGCCGCGAGCGCACGCCCGGCCTCGCCGAGCTCGGCCGCGGGCGCAAAGCCGTAGAGCAGGTTCACGTGCGGCATCCAGCGCGACACGGCCGGATCGTGCTCGCGCCGGATCGCCTGGATCGCCGTCCAGGTCGCGTGCGGCGGCACGATCGCCACGGCGGAGCGATGCGTGGGTCGAAACTCCGGCACGCGGTGGCCGGCGAGCGGGCCGCCTTCCACGCGCAGGCGCGCACGCAGGCCGAAGTGATCGGAGATCGGCAGCGCCCGGCCCTCGGGATCGCGAGCGGTGGGCCGGGTCCCGATCCGCACGATGTCGAGCGGCTGCAGGCCGGGTCCTTCTTGCGCTCGTCGCCCAACGGTGCCGATGACCTTGCTCGGCCGCTCGTGCGGCCTCTCGCCGGCCCGCAGCATGATCCGATCGAGCCGGCGCGGGCGTCCCGAGCGGCTGGCCAGGCGAGCCAGCGGGTTGGCCTCGGGATCGAACGTCGCCCCATCTTCATCGGGTCGCAGCGCGAGCCAGAGATCCACGAACCCCGCCGCGTGCAGCGTCTGATCGAGCGGCCCATCGTCGGCGTTGAGATCACCGAGCAGCAAGGTCGGTGCGGGTCCGAGCTCGTCGAGGTCGCGCAGGATCCCGGCGAGCTCGCGAGACCGCCGCTGCGCGGCGTCCGGCCTGCGATCGCTCGTCAGGTGCATCACCGCCACGTGCAACGACGCCTGCGCGAGCTCGATCGTGGCCAGCACGGTGTGCTTGTGACCGCCATCGGGCGCCCGTCGCAGCCGCGCCCGCATGGGCAGCCGCGACAGCAGCACCACCCCGTAGGGCTCCACGGTGGCCGCCAGCGGCCCGTCGCTCACGGCATAGCTGCGTCGAACCCACGGCTCGGCGAGGAGCGCCGCGAGCGTACGCGGCGTGACTTCCTGCAGGGCGATGAGATCGGCCCCGCTCTCGGCCAAGAGCTCGAGCATCGCGGGGATCCGCCGCGCGGTGTGCAGTGAGCCATCATCGTAGCGGTCGAACAGCACGTTGAGCGTGGCCACGACGAGCGAGCGGGGTCGAACGAGCGGCTCCCTGCCGCCCGCCGGTGCGGCCACCCAGGCGCAGGCCTCCGCGTCATGGCACCAGCTCTCGAGCGCCTCGAGCGTTCCCTGCGTCGCGGTCGCGTACGACGCTGCATCCGGCAGGATCCGTCGCTGCCAGTCGGCGATCGCCGCCCGGACCTCGTCGAGCCGCGGCGCTGGTGTGTCGCCGGACCCGAACAGAAGATCGGTGCGAGCCTCGCGGCTCCACACCACCAGCGCGTCTACGCGATACTCCCAGACGCGGTGCCATGGGATCTCGCCGTCGGTGGGGAACTCCGTGAACGCCCGCGTCTGCCGCCCCGTGAAGCGCTCCTCGTAGGCCACCACGAACGCGCGCTCGTCGAGCGACGGATCCCAGCGGATGCGATCGTGGATCTCGCGGCTGGTCTTGAGCGTCGTGCGCTTGCTTCCCATGGCCACCCGGCGAGCCCGGCGAGCCTACCCCAGCCCGCCACGCACGCACTGCTACCCGATCGGGACGCAGTTGTAGGTCGCCGACAGCGTCCCCACGTTGTGCAGCGCGTCGCAGGCCGCGGCGCACAGCTCGATCTCGTCGTACGGGCCCATCGGGTTGGTGTAGTGCCAGCCGAGGTCCTCGCCGTCGCAGCTCTCCACGAAGGGGATCTGCTCGCCGTCGATGTAGATCGACAGCAGCTCGGGCAGCTCGGGTGGCATCTCGAGCGGGATGATGCAGCCGATCTGGCTCGAGATCTGGCTGATCGCCGAGCGCAGCTCCTCTTCGTCGCGAGCGTTGTGGAACTTCTCGGCGCCGGGCTGCGGGTACCCGCCCGCGATCGCCACCTCGTTGAGGCGGAGGTACGGGTTGTCCACCGGGTAGTCGACGATGCCGTCGATGATGTCGATGCCCACCACGTAGGTGGGGATCGCCTCGTCGTTGTACGCCGAGGCCACGAGCCCCGGCAGGTTCTCGTCGTAGATGAGGAACACGTCCTGGTCGGACGTGCCGGCCAGGCAGTTGGCGGCGCCGTCGGTGATGAGGATGATCGCCCGCGGCAGCTCGGGGTCGAGGCTGCGCAGGTGGTTGAGCGCGGTCGAGATCCCCTCGCTGGTCGGGGTCCCGCCGAAGATCTCGAGCGAGTCGCGCCCCGGCAGCACATCGAGCACGGCCTCGCCGCCCAGCGGCGCCACCGGGGAATCGGGCTCGAGCGCCACCAGGCACGCGTTCTGCCACTCGTTGTCGGGCACGTCGACCGCGGGGAACAGCACCGCCCCGAAGTTCAGGCCGTCGTCGAACTCCTCGACGATGAACTCGACCGAGTCGTACAGGCTGTGCCAGCGGGTCACGACATCCGTACCCGGGTCGCTGTCGTGATCCCAGGAGTTATCGATCATGCTGTAGGACTTGTCGAGCACGAGCACCACGTTGGTGGGCTGGTGCTGCAGCATGAACGTGCTCGCGCCGCAGTTGTCTGGTAGGTCGTCGCCTTCGGTGGCGGTCCCATCGGCGGTACCTCCACTGGCGCCGTCGAGCGTGCCCCCATCGAGCGTGTCACCGCCTTCGCTCGGGAGGTGGATACCCGTCTCGCCGTCCGCGGCGGAGTCGTCTCCACAGGCCCCGGCCAACATGGCCAGCATGGCGATCCACAGCGAGCTCTTCTTGATGTCCGCGGTCTTCATCGTTTGTCCCAAGCCCTTCGCGGTTGGCTCCACTGAACCGTCCCTGTATCCAATGTAAGCTAGCACATTTCAAGTACAGGATGGAGAGCGGGTCTTCCTCGAATTTGGGCAGGATTGGCGTTCTGAGGCGAATTTGCGTGATTTGCGCAAAATCGGCCAGCCGTCCTCTCCTCCCACATTCTCTCTCCTTTGACCCCATCGGCGCGGAAACTTACGGACGGTGGAACGCATCATTTTCAATTGCGCGATTTGCGCGAATGCACCGCAGCACAATCGCCGCGGTCGGCTCTTGGCACGTTCGGAACCACCCATCTCCGGGCCCCATCGCCCGGCTCGCACCCCCGCATCACACCTGGTCGATGTTCAGCGTGATCGGCCCTTCCAAGCCGCTGTAGCCTTCGACCACGATGATCACCGACTGGCCGGCGGCCAGCATGATGGTGATCTCGGAGGTGACCGGGCCGCCTCCGACGTCGTCGTTGCAGTCGAGCTCCATGCCGCCGCAGCCGTCGAGGATGGAGAGGATGGTGTCGATGGAGCTGCCGGCGGTGTCGAACACGTAGGTGCCCGCAGCCATGGCGGTGAACTGGTACATCGCATCCGCGCCACCAGGGGGCCCACTGCCAATGCCACAGCTCGGGTCGTGGTCGTTGCCGAGCAGCCCGTTGTTGCCCATGACCGACTGCGGCACGGTGCTGCCGAGGTCCTGGTCGGGGCAATCCCCCGGCAGCAGCGCCCACAAGCACAAGAAGCCCAGCGCGCAGACCATGCCGTCGGGGCAGATCTCGCCCATCCCACAGTCCAGGTAGCACTCGTTCATGGGATCGACGGCGAGGTCCTCGCACGAGGGCACGGCAGTGCCCGTGGTCGGCACGCTGCAATCGCCCGGGGCCAGGCAGCCTTGCTGCATGCACACCGCCAACCCGAGCGAATCGGGGATGTCGACGCAGACCTCGTCGGGCAAGCACGCCTCCGCGTCGGCAAAGTTGGCGCAGTCGCCATAGCCATCCATCGGCGGCGGCTCGCCCGAAGAAGAAGACTCGCTCGACCCGCCCGTCGTCGTCGATTCGCCTGTCGTCGTCGTGTCGTCCGGACCCGTGGACGTCGTGTCGTCCGGGCCCGTGGATGTCGTGTCGTCCGGGCCTGTGGACGTCGTGTCGTCCAGCCCCACCGTCGTGTCCGGGCTCGTGGTGGTCTGGTCCATGGTCGTGTTCATGGTGGTGGACACCGTCGTGACCATGGGGCCCGTGGAGGAAGAAGAGGACTCGGTCTCGGTGCCGGTCGCGGTGGTGTCGTCACTCGGGCACGCGGTGAGGACGGCCGAGCCGCAGAGGGTGGCGAGGAGGGTGGGTATGCTGAGCTTGGACATCGTAGGGCTCGTTTCTCTCCGATTGGGTCGGCGATTCTCTCAGCTCACCTCGTCGCGCCCCATGCTCTGGTACACGTCCTCGAGATCGCTACGCACTTTTGCGAACGCGATGACCTCGACGTCGGCAAGCACGAGCTCGCGCAGGAGGTGTGCCGCTCGCTCCTCGGCGCCGTGGATCCGCACCTTCACGAGCCCGCGATCGCCGGTGGTGGGGTCGGGCTCCGGCTCGCCCTTGTGCAGCGGTGCGAGCCCTTCCACGAGCCCTTCGTGCTTGCGCAGCACCTCCACGGCCTTCTGCAGCCCACGCGTGACGTGCACCTCGTGCAGGCGGCGGCCCACGTCGTAGCTCTCGATCACCTCCTCCACGGCGCCGTGGACCTCGAGCTTGCCCTTCTGGATCAGCGCGACGGTGTCGCAGAAGCCGTCGAGCTCGCGGAGGATGTGCGAGGAGATCACGATGCCCACGCCCTGCGCCGCGACCTGGCGCAGGATGTCGCGGAGCTGCCGGCGCGCGAGCGGATCGAGACCGTCGGCCGGCTCGTCGAGCAGCAAGAGCTCGGGCTCGTGCACGAGCGTGCGCGCGATCGCCAGGCGCTGGCGCATGCCCTTGGACAGCTCGGCGATCGCGACGTCGGCCTTGGTGGTGAGGTCGAACATCGCGAGCACCTCGCCCACCCGGCGGCGCGCGGTCGCGTCGTCCTGGCCGTAGCACTCGGCGAAGAACCGCAGGTAGCCGGCCGCGGTCATGGTGGGGTAGAGCGCAGTGCCATCGCCGAGAAAGCCGATCCGGCGGCGGATCTGGAAGCGGTCCTCCCACGCGTCGGTACCGTCCCACAGCACGCGCCCGTGGTCGGGGCGCTGCAGCGTGGCGAAGACGCGCAGCGTGGTGCTCTTGCCCGCGCCGTTGGGCCCGATGAGCGCGAGCACCTCGCCCCGCCGCACGGCGAGGTCGAGCCCGGTCACGGCGTCGCGGACGCCATCGTACGAGTGACGGATTTCACGGCACTGGACCTGTTCCATGGGGCGACCTCGTGAGGGGCGTACGGCGCCCATCGTCCCGCCTGGGACGCATGAGCCGCGAAAAAGGTTCCCCGCGGCGTGGCGCGTGCACGACGATGAGCGTACAACCTTCGGCACCGATGCGTGGTCGCCCGCTGCTGCTCGCGCTGTCGCTGCTCGTCCTGCCGCTTGGGCTCGGGTGTCCGCGCGGCGGAGGTGCGGTGCCCCCCGAGGGCGGCGACGAGGCCCAGTCCCGCGTCGAGGACGCGCACACCCTGCCCTCGTTCGCCCCCGCCGGCCAGGGCCACGAAGCCGGGCCGGTCGAGGTCGAGCGGTTCTACGTGCCCTTGCTCGACTCCCCCGCCCGCGGCCCGGCCGGCGCCGCGGTCACCGTGGTGATGTTCAGCGACTTCGAGTGCCCCTACTGCCGAGAGGGTCACGAGATCCTCCAAGCGCTTCGCGAGCGCTACCCGGGCGCGGTGCGGGTGGCCTACAAGGCGTTCCCGCTCGACATGCACCCCAACGCCCTCGTCGCGGCCATGGCGGCCCGCAGCGCGCAGACCCAGGGCAACTTCTGGGGCTTCCACGACCGCCTGTTCAGCCAAGACGGGCTCGACTTCGACACGCTCATGCGCAACGCGGCACAGACCGGGCTCGATGCCGCGGCAGTGCGCCGCGACATCGAGTCGCTCGCTCACGGCCCCGAGGTCATCCGCGACCTCCGGCTCGGCCGGCGGCTGGGCGTGAGCAGCACGCCCACGTTCTTCATCAACGGCCGCATGCTCACCGGAGCGCAGCCGCTCGACGAGTTCGAGGCGCTGGTGGAGGAAGAGCTCGTGCTCGCCGAACAGTGGCTCGCGGAGGGCGTACCGCCCGAGCAGCTCTACGAGCACGCGATCCGCGACGGCTACCGCAAGGTGGTCTACACCGGCGGCAACCGCATGGATCTCGACGCGGTGGTGCCGGTGCCGCTCGGCGGCTCGCCGCGGCTGGGGCCCGACGACGCGCCGGTGACGATCGTGACATTCGGCGACTTCGAGTGCCCGTACTGCGTGCGGGGCAACACCACGCTCACGAGCCTGCGCGAGCGCTACGGCAACCGCCTGCGCCTCGTGTACAAGCACAGCCCGCTGGCGTTCCACAGCCACGCATTCGTGGCCGCGCGCGCCACGGTGGCCGCCCATGCGCAGGGCAAGTTCTGGGCGTTCCACGACGCGCTCTACGCCCGCCACGCCGAATTCGACGAGGACGAGATCAACGTGATCGCCAAGGAGGTGGGGCTCGACATGAAGAAGTTCCGCAAGGCGATGACCACCCTCGAGCTCGACCGCGTGATCGAGCAGGATCTCTCGCTCGCGATGAGCCTCGGCGTATCGGGCACCCCGGCGTTCTACGTCAACGGGCGTGCGGTACACGGAGCCCAGCCCGAGCTCGTGTTCCGCCTGATGATCGAAGAGGAGCTCGATCGTGCGGCCGCGGCCACGGCCCGCGGGGTGGCGGGGACCGAGCTCTACGAGACGCTCACGCACACGCCGCTGGCGGACGCGCCAGGAGCGTAGGGCGGCTCGTTCAACGCCCCGGTGGGTAGTACCCGGGGCCTCCGGTCGGTGGGCCCATCGGCATCCCGCCCATCGGCGTCCCGCCCATCGGCACGCTCCCGGGCGCAGCGAAGGCCTGCGTCCACTGCCGACCGTCGAACCAGCGCAGCATCCCCGAGCCCTGCGGGTCGGGGTACCAGCCGGGCGGGGCCGCGGTGAGCATGGGGTACGCGTTGATCGGTGCGAGCGCGGCGCGGGCGAGCTTGGGGCGGATGGCGAGCAGGTAGCCGATCGAGCCCGGTAGACCAACGAGCAGGATGAGCAGCAGCCACAGCGTTCGATCCTGCCCCACGGCCTTCCACTGGTGCTCGGGCCGGCCGAGCATGTCGATGAGGCTCCAGACCCACGCCCCGATGGAGCCGAACACGACCCCGAGGATCACGAGCTCGAGCACGCCGAACATCACGAGGAGCCTACCGCACTTGACCCCGGCGCGCCCGCGAGCGGGCTCGGGCATGGCGATGCCACCACGCGATCCGGCAGCGCCGAAGCCCGGCCGCACGAAGGGCCGCTCGCGACGGACGTGCGCGCGGCCCGAGGGGCCCGTAGACCCCCGAGTCACCGAGACGGCCCACGGGGCCCTGCAAGCCCAGCTGCGACGTGCGAGCGCGGACGGGCGGCCGGGGACGACCAGGCACGCGGTGACGGGCGGAGCCGGGGGCGTGACCGCGCGCCCACCATCGACGCGCACGCCTTCGCTCGACCTCCGTCATCGGCGACACGAAACCACATGCAGGGCGCGAGGATTCCAGCACACGCGAGCCCTGCGGCACGGCTGCAGGTATCGTGGGCGCATGTCCGACGAAGAGCTCGACTACGGCCAACCCGACGAGGCCGAGCGCGCGGCGATGACCGAGATCGAGAGCCACGCGTTCGGGGGCTCGTACGAAGGCACGGTGGGCTGGCTCGAGTCCGTGGGCCACGACAACATGCGGGTGCTGCGGGGCAAGGGCGGCGTGCGGGCGTGCCTGGGCGTGGTTCCCATGGGGCAGTTCTTCGGCGGGCGCTCGATCCCGATCGAGGGCATCGTGGGAGTCGCGGTGCGCAGCGACTGGCTGCGCCGAGGCGTGGGCACCGAGCTGATGCGCCGCGCGCTGCGGGCCGCTCGCGCGCGCGGGGCCGCGGCCTCGACCCTGTTCGCGTCCATCGCGGGGCTCTACCGGGCGGTGGGCTACGAATGCGCGGGCACGCGGCACATCGCACGGCTCCCGCCGGTGATGGCGCAGGGCCGCGAGCACGGGTTGCGCGTGCGCCGGGCGACGAGCGACGACATGGCGGCCGTGCAGGCGTTCTACCGCGGGCTCGCGGCGAGCCACGACGGCCACCTCGATCGTGGGCCGTACATCTGGCCACGGCTGTGCGGCGTGCGGTTCGGCGTGGCAGCGCACGGGCTGCTCGTGGACGACGACGACGGGCTCGCTGGCTACCTGTACTACCGCAAGCACCCGATCCCCGGCAACGAGCGGCATCGCGTGGAGCTGACCGACGCATGCGCTCGCACGCCCGCGGCGTGGCGACGGCTTTGGACCGTGCTGGGGGATCTCGGCACGATGGTCGATCACCTCGAGATCCCCACCGCACCGCACGATCCGCTGTACCTGCACCACCCCGACCCGCGGTTTCGCACGGAGCTGCACGAGAACTGGCTGCTGCGCGTGACCGACGTGGCAGCAATGCTCGAGGGACGCGGCTACGGGCCCTGCGTGGCCGGGCGGGTGGACATCGAGCTCGACGACGAGGTGCTCCCCGAGCAAGCCGGCGCGTGGCGGCTGGAGGTCGAGGGCGGGCGCGGACGGCTGACGCGAGGGGGTACGGGCGCGCTGCGCCTGAGCACGCGCGGGCTGGCGGCGTGGTGCACCGGCTTCGCCTCGCCGCATACGCTCGCGCAGCTCGGGCACGCTCACGGGTCCCGCGAGGTGCTCGAGCTGGCGGGGTCGATCATGGGCGGGCCGGCGCCGTGGATGCGGGAGATGTTCTAGCGCGGGAGATGTTCTAGCGCGGGAGATGTTCTAGCCGGGGGCGCCGGCCACCCAGCGCTCGCCGGCCACGAGGTGCTCACCCTTGGCCATGCCGCGGATCTTGTAGACCGACCACACCTTCGGCGTACGCATCCATGCGTGGAAGTCGTCGCCGCGCTGCAGGATGTAGTGAAAGCCCGCGGGTCGTCCGGGCAGGGTGCGCAGCACCACCGCGTCGTCGGACAGCGGCAGCGCGAGCATGTTGTCCTTGAACGGCTTGCGATACGTGAAGTACTGCTCGATGTTGGAGAGGTAGAGCACCTCGAGCGGCAGCGAGCGCGCCTCGAGCACGGCGGCCACGCGGCGCAGCACGCCGTCGCGGGTGAAGTCGCCGCGCAGGGCCACCACGCGACCGCGCGCGTGGAGGTCGGCGACGAAGCGATACTGCTCGGGCGTGTCGAGCCACGAGTGGACGCCGAGCTCGACGTAGCGCTTGGCGAGCTTGCGCAAGCGCCGGTGGACCACGTCGCGCGCAGAGTCGTAGAGCTCGACCAGCGCGGGGCGCTCGGGGTGGGCCGAGCGCAGCGCCGCGCGGGCATCGGCGGCTCCGTCCTCGGACCACAGGCGGCGGAAATCCTCCACCGTGGGCGCCGCGGACATCAGCGCGCCGTGGATCGCGTGCAGGTCGACCACCTGCTGGTCGAAGTCGACGATGACGAGCAGCTCGGTCCGCGACCACGCGGCCATCACGTAGTTCTGATCGGTACCCACACCCAGGAGCACACCGCCGAGCTCGTCGAGCTCGGGGCGAAAGAGATCGAGCCGCCGCTCGTTCGACACGAGATAGTGGAGATCGTTGGTGGTACGCGCGGGCGCGGGGTCGGGCTCGAGCGCGCGCAGCTCGTCGGCGGCCGCGTCGAGCGAGGCCCTCGAGGCCGTGCGCTTCGCTGGCTCCGGCACGGGCGAGGCGGGCGGGAGCGAGCTGGCCGCGTCGGGCACCGTGCCCGCCACGGGCTGGGGCTCGGGCGCGGTCTCGACGTGCGCACTCACGAGCGCCGGCGACTCGACCGCTGAGGCCTCCCGCGGCGCGGTCGCGACCACGGAGCCCGGCCGCGGCGACGGACCGGGCTCGGGCGCGGCCGTGGAGCACGCGGCTGCGATCACGCCAGCCACGAGGGCGGCCCGAGCCCGCTTCACGAGGGCCCCTCACGCCCGAGCCCAGCGGCCATATTCCCGGCCGGAGCCCGACGCGAGCGGTTGAGAACGCCGTGCCGCCGCGGTAACAACGATGCATGCCAGGACGGGTCCGGGTGTTCATCGCATGCTCCCTCGACGGCTTCATCGCGGGGCCCGACGACGATCTCTCGTGGCTGCCCGCGCCCGAGGGCACCGACGACTTCGGCTACGGGGCGTTCATCGCCGAGGTTGGCGCGCTGCTCATGGGCCGCCGCACCTACGACGTGGTGGCCGGCTTCCCCGGCGAGTGGCCGTACGGCGAGCGCCCGGTGCTGGTGGCCACCCGGCAGCCGCTCGCGTCCCCGCACGCCACGGTGCGCGCGGTCGCGGGCTCGATCGAAACGCTCGTGCGAACGGCCCGCGAGGCGGCGGGCGAGCGCGACGTGTACATCGACGGCGGCAACCTGCTCCGTCAAGCGGTCGATGCCGGGCTCGTCGACGAGCTCACCATCACCGTGGTGCCCGTGGTGCTGGGCCGCGGACTGCCGCTGCTCGCCGGCACCGAGCGCCGCCATGCGCTGGATCGAGTCGACGTGCGAACGCTGAAGGCCGGGCTCGTGCAGCTCGTCTACCGGCCGCAGGCGTGACGACGGATGGACGCGTCGATTTACGCCGCTGAACATTGTTCTGCGAGCATTTACACCGTAAGCTCCCGCTGCGGCCCGGCGTTAGGGGTCCGGATGCCGATCACCGAGCGTTCCCATCCCGCGATCTCCGTCTTGCTCGCCGGCATGGCCGTGGCGCTCACCGCCGTCGCGTGCAAGGCCCCGATGACGGCCCAGAGCCCCTCTGACGCGGCGCTCAGCGAGGGCCCGGTCGTGGCGACCGACGAGTCGATCACCAACGTCCAGGAGCAGGGCGTGGACGAGGGCGGCATCGTCAAGTCGCATGGCGAGCACCTGGTGGTGCTCCGCCGCGGTCGCCTGTTCTCGGTGCACCTCGGCGACGACGCGCTGCGACCGATCTCCTACGTCGACGTGACCCCGCACCCGAGCCACGACGCGTGGTACGACGAGATGCTGATCCACGGCGACACGATCGTGGTCATCGGCTTCAGCTACCGCGTGCGCGCCACCGAGATCGGCCTGTTCCACATCGATGGCGAGGGCACGCTGTCGTACGAGGACACGTGGTTCCTGTCCTCGAACGACTACTACTCGTCGCGCAACTACGCCAGCCGCCTCGTCGGCGACCAGCTCGTGTTCTACATGCCGAGCTACGTGAGCTCCGAGGACGACGAGGGCATGCCCCGGCTCGCACCGTGGAAGGGCGGCTCGCGACGCACCCGCAAGCACGGCGACTGGGCCCGGCTCATCGAGCACGCCGAGATCGTCCCTCCGCTCGAGGATGGCGAGCGCAACGTGCTGCACTCGGTGATCACCTGCGATCTCGGCCCGGACGCGCTGGGCTGCCACGCACGCGGCATCCTGGGCGGCGCGAGCCAATGGTTCTACGTGTCGCCGACGGCGGTCTACGTGTGGACGGCTCCCTTCGGGGTTCCACCCACGCCTGGTGCGCTCTACCGGCTACCGCTCGGCGACGGGCCGATCGGGGCCACGTACGTGCCCGGCGGCCCCGTCGATCAATTCTCGTTCGACGAGACCGCCGATGGCCACCTCGCCATGCTGGTGACCACCGATCCGATGAGCGAGGAGGTGTGGGGCGCCGAGAAGCCCGTCGTCGATGTGGGTCTCTTGCGCTTGCCCATCGCCATGCTCGAGCGCCGGGGTGGGCGCATTCCACCGACCGCGTACCGCGACCTGCCCGACAAGGGTCCGAACCCGTTCTCGCTGCAGAACCGCTTCATCGGCGACGTGTTGGTCTACGGCGGCGGCACCAGCTGGGACGCGCCCTCCCCCATCACTGAGCCCGTGTCGCTCTACGTGCACCACCACGCCGACCCCGACGCGCGCACCGACACCATCGAGCTACCCCACGCCGTGGACCGCATCGAGGCGCTCGATCGCCACGGCCTCGTGGTGGGCAGCGACGGCAAGAACCTCCACTTCACCTCGCTGCGGCTCGGCGCGCGGGCGGATGTGGCGAGCCGCTACGTCGCCCCCGATGCCTCGCAGGGGGAGCTGCGCAGCCACGGGTTCTTCTACAAGCCGAGCGGCGACGGCCACGGCATGCTGGGCCTGCCGGTGCGCGACTGGAACGCTCACGGCGCCGAGTACTTGTGGCACGGCTCGGCCGGGGTGACCTTCCTGCGCGTGGACGACCTGCGGCTGTCGCTGCTCGGCGAGCTCGAGAGCGACCCGCGAGCGGGCGCCCGTGATGCCTGCATCACGAGCTGCGTGGACTGGTACGGCAATGCGCGGCCGATCTTCTATCGCGGCCGCGTGTTCGCGCTGCTCGGCTACGAGCTCGTGGAGGGCCAGGTGATCGACGGCCAAGTGCACGAGAAGCGGCGCACCGACCTCACGACGATGCTGGGGGGCGGCGGCCTGCGGCACGCGGGGTGATCAGCTGCCGATCATCGCCAGCGATCATCGCCAGAGATCATCGCCAGAGATCATCGCCAAAGATCATCGCCAAAGATCATCGAGAGCCGCGCCGGCCGAGCAGCGGCCGCGCCACCTCCATCGCGAACGAGTCCACGATGCGCCCCGCCCAGATCCCGGGGATGGGCTTGCCCGTGGACGGCGGGAACGGCCACTGGACCAGGCAATTCTCGTAGACCCACTCCACGACGTACTTGCCGGGCGGAGTGTCCCGCGGCAGCAGCAGCGTCTGCGTGGCTCGCAGCTGGCGGCGCGGGCCAACCAGGTGGAAGTCGTGCACGGTGGGCACGTAACCGCCGCGAGGCGAGGGCTGCACCAGCAAATTCGAGCCGATGCGCAGCTGGAACGTGCTCTGACCAAAGCGGTACGACTCCTGCTCGATGAGGAACAACGTACGCGTCCGGCCAGCAAGGTTGAGGAACCGTAGCGTGACCACCACCGCCGCCCCTGCAGACTGGGGCTTGGGTGGGATCTCGGCCTCGATCCGTAGGTCGTCGACGATCGGGCTCATGGCAAGGACCTCCCTCTTTGCCAAGCTAGCACGTGACGGCCCGCTGCGCGCTGGTTCGTGATAGCGTAGAGATCTCCGATGCCGCGAGTCCCCTTGACTGCTCGCCCGCGCGTGCCGATGTTGGTGCACGCCACCGCCCTAGGCACGCTGGCCTTCGCGGTCTCGGCCTGCGGTGACGACGGTGGCACGACCTCCACCACGAACGTGAGCACCACCGACCTGCACCCCACTGCGGGCCCCTGCTACCACCAGAACCCACCGCCGCCCGAGTGCGCGAGCACGGGCCTGCCTCCCGGCACGACCGGGAGCGAAACCGGCTCCGGCTCGTCGGCAGCGGACGCTGCGACCGACCAACACCCCACCGCGGGGCCTTGTGCCCACGATCCGCAGGCTCCCGAGTGTGCCTCGACCTCCGATGGCGGCTCCGACTCGAGCACGGCCACCGAAGGTCCAACCGGAACCGACACCGGCACCGGCACCGGAACCGGCACCGGCACGACCTCGGGCTGAGAAGGCGGTGAGCGGCACCGACGAGCGCGATCCGTGGATGATCCACCCGCGGTGGCAGGCATGGGCCACCGAGAACCTCGCGCGCGGGGCCGCGCTCGATGACGTGACTTCCGCGCTCGTGGAGGACGGTGCTCCGCCCGATCGCGCCCGCGCATTGGTGACGGAGCTCGACCGCTCGCCGGCGATGCACGAGGCCCGCGCGCTGCAGCGACGGGTCGCCGCGCTCGAGCAGCTCGTGCGCCTGCGCCGGGACCATCGCGCGCTGCGGCCCGAAGGGCACACCGAGCTCGCTCGCCGTCCGCTGCCGGCCGTGGACGAATTCCTCGCCCGGTACGTCGTGCCCGGCGTGCCGGTGGTGCTCACCGATCTCGTCACCCGCTGGCCCGCGCTGCAGCGCTGGACCCCCGCTGCGCTCACCGAGCGCATGGGCGACGTGCTGGTGGAGGCCTGCGTGGGCCGCGAGTCGGCCACCGATCCCGATCCGGAGTGGGAGCCGCTGCGGCAGGAGCTGACGCTGCGCACGCTCTTGGAGCGCATCACCACGACTGCGGGTAACGACACCTACGTGATCGCCAAGAATGCCGCGTTGCGTCGCCCCGGCCTGCAGCCACTGCTCGACGATCTCGTGCTGCCGCCGGAGCTCTTCGGCGGCCGCCCCAGCCCCACCCGCATGGGCCTTTGGATCGGCCCCGCCGGCACCCACACTCCGCTGCACCACGACGGCGACGACTCGATGTTCTGCCAGGTGCTGGGCCGCAAGCGCATTCGGCTGGCGCCGCCCGAGTCGCTCGCGCTGCTCGAGCGCTCGCGCGGGGTGTACTCGCGCTGGGATCCGCGAAGCAAGGCCGAGCTCGACGCGGGCCCCGAGCCCCTGATGGAGATCGTGCTCGCCCCCGGCGAGGCGCTGTTCATCCCCGCCGGCTGGTGGCACCAAGTCGACGCGCTCGACCCGAGCATCAGCGTCAGCATCCTCGACCTCGCCTGGCCCAACGACTTCGGCTGGTACCGCCCGGGGAGCCTGCTGCGCGGCTCCTGGAGCCCCTGACCCGCCGTGTGCCCCAGTTGAGCTAGGCTTGCCACGTGGCCGCGCCGTTTCAGTCCGCCAAATCCCTGCTCGAGGAGGCTCGCGTCGAGTCGTTTCAGCTCGAGTTCAAGGCTGGCTGGGACGAACACACCAAGCCGGCCATAATCAGGACGATCTGCGCATTCGCCAACGATCTGCTCAATCACAACGGCGGCTATGTCATCGTGGGGGTCGAGGATGCGGGCGGCAGCGCCGCCCTACCACCCAAGGGACTTCCCCTAGAGTCGCTCGAGCAGGTGAGCAAGGAGCTCTTGGGACAAGTCAAGCAGTGGATCAACCCAGACTATGTGCCCCGAGTCTACCCCGACGAGGTGGATGGACGGCACGTCCTGGTGGCCCACTGCCCGACCGGGTACAACCGCCCTTATACTGCACCGGAGCGGCTCGAGAAAAACGCCTCACCCGTCCAGTGGGTGCGCGTGGGTGCCGAAACCAAGAAGGCCGCCGGTGAGCTAGGTCGTCAGCTCGCCGAAGTCGTCGTGCGTACGCCCTTCGACGCCCAACCCCGTCATGAGCTAACGGCCGATGATCTAGATAGTGACGTCGTCGAGCACTTCCTCCGGCAGGCCAACAGCGGCCTCGCCGGCGACGCGTATACGCTCCATGACAAGCTACGTGGGATGGATCTCCTGCGACGGGTCAACGGCCACGACGCACCACTCAACGCCGCCGTGCTCTTCTTCATCAGTGAACCACAGAAATACTTTCCCGGCGCCCAGATCGAGATCGTGCAGGAGGACGAGCCAGGTGCGGACGAGGCGCGAAGGCATACGATCACGGGTCGACCGCAGTACTTGGTCCGCGAGGCACTCAATTGGCTCGAGGCACACAACGGCACGCTCGAGAAGAAACACGCCGATCGTGCCGAAGCGGACCGCGACCGGGCTTGGCCATACGCCGCAATCGAAGAGGTGCTCGTCAACGCGGTGCACCATCGAGGCTATGATCCAGCAAATCCCGACCCGATTCAGATCTTCATCCGCCCCGACCACATGATGGTGATCAGTTTTCCTGGCCCCATGCCGGGTATCACACTCGAGCAACTCCAGCGTGGCGAGTTCATGCGCGTACCAGCCCGGAATCGCCATGTCGGACAATTGCTCAAGGAAATCCGGCTCGCAGAAGCACGCAGCAGCGGATTGCGCAAGATTCGTCAGGCGATGGAACGAGCGGGCAATCCACTACCGCAGTTCGAGTTCGATGAAGGTCGCACCTTTTTCAAGGTGGTGCTGCCGATCCACCCCGCTCACCTTCCTCGCGCACGAGCACTGCCGTTGCGGGTGGGCATACCGGCGCTCGCCACCGAACTCGTCGGTCGAGAGGCATTCATCAACCAGGTGAATCGGAGGCTCGCGCAACGCAGCGTGTGTCTCCTCGCACCGAGGGGGCGCGGGCGGTCCTCGCTGCTCAACGGTCTGGTCGCAGCGACCGTTGGTGACCGGCGGCACTACCTCGACATGAGCCATCTCAACGGGGCGAAATTTCGGCGCTACGTGGCCGATGTGATCCAGCAACGAGCCGAGGGTGAGCGACTCGTCTTCTTGCTCGATCACGTCGACGACGAAAACGAATCGCTGGTGCTGCCGTTGCTCGAGAGCGCCGACGTGCGCGTCGTCGCAGCACCGCTCGGCCTCGTCGAGGATGACCATTGGTGGTGGGACCACTTCGATTCGCTCGTTGTCCCACCGCTCTCGTCGGATGAGGCTCAATCGCTCGCTTCCCGGTTGCTGGCTGGGCTGGGCCACCCCAGCAATGATGCCCTGGCGTTGGCCATCGGACAGGCTAGCGCTGGCATTCCCCGTCTCCTTCACCTGCTCGTCGGTCGTGTGCACGTCGATCCGACACGGGCTGAACCAGGACGAATTCCTGAATTCTTGCACGAGCTGGTCGCAGAGCGCGGGGATCCCAGCGGGCTACGCGGGCGCACCGTTCTGCTCCACGACCATGGTTTCGGCCCCCTGGAGACGCATGCCCTCGACAGAGCCGCCGATGCACCCGCCGGAGGACTCTCCCCCGACGAGCTCCGCGCCGCGCTCGTCGATGACGAGGTCACCCCTACGCAGGCCCGCCACTCCATCCAGTCTCTGCTCGACCAGGGCTGGCTCGTTGAGCGCGATGGCCGCATATCGTTCGAGCACCCGGTGCTGCAAGCTGAGTGGATAAAGACGCGCCAGCGCGAACGTTCGCAATTTTCCTCAGACGACGACATCCCGTTCTGACCAGGCGAACGCTGGCCTACCCCACCAGCCGCTCCACCAGCTCGCGCAGCATCGAGGGCTCGATCGGCTTGCCGATGTACGGCAGCCCGCTGCGCTCGAGGAGCGCGGCGGCGTCGTCGAGCTCGTCGCCCACGATGAACGCGAGCCGGCCGCACAGCGCGGGGGCGATGCGCTGTACGTTGCGGTAGAAGTCCATCGCAGACATGTCCCCGAGGTCCATGTCGCACAGGATCGCGTCGATCGAGCCGCTGCCGTCGAGGATGGCGAGCGCGTCGCGGCCGGTGCGGAGCGAGACTACCTCGTAGCGGCTGCCCAGCATGCGCGAGAACGGGCGTCCGAGCTGCCCGGCCTCGTCGACCACCAGCACGCGCGCGTGCGGCTCGGCCTCCATCGTCATCGAGAACGTGCCGCTGCCGTCGGGCGCGGCCGGCAGCAGCACGCTCACCACCGTGCCCACGCCCTCCTCGCTCTCGATCTGGATCTCGCCGTGGAACGACTTGATGATGTTGTTGGAGATCGAGAGCCCGAGCCCCGTGCCCACGCCCACGGGCTTGGTGGTATAGAACGGGTCGAACACGCGTGCCTTGACGGCCTCGGGCATGCCGAGGCCATTGTCCTTCACCGATACCCGCACGCGACCGTCGGAGTCGACGGAGGTGCGAAGCTCGATGATCCCCTCCCGGTCGCGATCCGGCGGCTGGTTGCGGCGCTCGGGGATCGCCTGCGCCGCGTTGACGACGAGGTTGACGAACACCTGGGTGAGCCGCGACTCGTCGGCCACCACCGCCGGTACGTGCCCGTAGTCGCGCACCAGGTGCGCGCGATACTTGAACTGGTTGGTGGCGATGTTGACCGCGATGTCGAGCGCCTCGTGAACGTCGACGCTCTCGAGCTGCTCGGGCTGCGAGCGCGAGTAGGTCAAGAGGTCGCGGACGATGCGCTTGACCTGATCGGCACCCTGCTGGGCCTCGAGGATCATCTTGCTCACCTGGCCGAGGCTCTCGTCGTCACCCCTGCGCAGGCCGTACCTGCCCGCGTCGTGCTCGGGCTCCTGGAGCTCTCGCAGCGCACGGTCGATGGCGTCGAGGTTGGCGATGACCCAGGTGAGCGGGTTGTTGATCTCGTGGGCCACGCCGGCGGCGAGCGTGCCCACCGTGGCCATGCGCTCGGAGTGGACCACGCGCTCGTGGAGCTGCTTGCGCTCGGTGACGTCCTGGAACACGCCGAACACCGCCAGCGGGCGTCCATCCTCGGACACCTCGCACTTGCCCTTCGAGAGCACGTTGCGCATCGAGCCGTCGGGCCGCACGATTCGCAGCTCGAACTCGAAGTCCTTGCGCAAGAGCGCCGCGTCGCGGATGTGGTCGATGACGGTGAAGCGATCCTCGGGGTGGTAGGCCTCCACGGTCCGCTCGACATCCGGCACGAACGTGCGCGAGTCGAGCCCGTGGATTCGATACATCTCGGCCGACCAGGTCAGCGTGTCGGCGGTGAGGTCGATCCGCCAGTGGCCCACGCCAGCGACCTCCTCGGCCATGAGCAACAGGCGCGTGCGCTCCTCGGCCTCGCGCTCGGCGAGCTTGCGCTCGGTGATGTCGCGGGCGGTGCCGTAGGCGGCCCCGCTGCGCATGGGCACCGCGCTCCACTGCAGCCAGCGGAAGCTCCCGTCGTGGCAACGCAGCCGGTTCTCGAACCGCACCTCCTCGTCGCGGTCGTGCAGGGCCTCGAGCGCGGCGGCGGTGTCCTCGACGTCGGCGGGGTGTACGAGCGCCAATAGGCCCTCGCGCCGCAGCTCGGGCGCGTTGTGGCCCAAGAGCCGCTGCCATGCCGGGTTGATCCAGCGCAGCGCTCCCTGCCGATCGACGATGCACATCAGGTCGACGGCCGTGGCCGCCAGGCGCCCCAGCGCGCTGCGGGGGAGGATCTCTGGTGGCTCGCCGCGATCCGTCGGAATCACCGTTCGCGTCGAGTATATCCCGGGCGCCGCTGCGCGCGGCCGCAGCCTGGAGGCCAGTCTCGCTCGAGATCGCCAGGGAAACCCCGAATGGAGCGTCGGTGCGTGCGATCCCATGGACGCGCACGCAGGAGGGGCTAGGCTGCTCCAATGTGGGGGAGCCCTCGACCGACCAGGCCTCGTGGTCGATCCGCCTCGGTCCCGGCGAGCACGGAGACGACCCGGCGATGCGCATGTTCGACGAGCTCGTCGAGCACGTGCCCGAGCTCCTGGCGTGCTCCTTTCCCCCCTCGTGCGGCTACGAAGCGCACGGCGTTCGCCTCGGCGGCCCGCTCGATGGCGTGCGGTGGCAGGTGACGCGCGGCCCGTTCCGCGCGGAAGTGGGCCTGCAGCGATACCGCTGCAGCGCGGGCCCGGGGCAGCGTGCGACCACGCTGCGCCTGGTGGCCTCGGCTGGCCTCGGCGAGGGCGACTCCACCGATGCCAAGCAGCTCGAGCGACGCGTGGTGGGCTGGGCGATCACCGGCTGGGGCCTGGGCAGCGTGGCGCTGGTCGTGCTGCTCTCGAGCCTGCATGGCCTGGGGCCGGTGTGGGTCGAGGCCTTGCTCTTGATCCCCGCGGTGGCCGCCTGGAGGGCGAGCGTGGGCGCGATGATCCGTCGCGCGCTGCCCTCTGCACCCGAGCCGCTTGCGCTCCCCGCCGAGACGATGCCCGTCGCCGATGGCCTGAGTCGCTGGCGAGAGCTGCTGCCCACGCTGCAGGCCCAATACGAGCTGCTGCAAGCCGCCACGGGGCAGGCGCCGTTCCGCAGCCCCGGCCATGCTCTGGCGGCTTCTTCGTATGCGGCCGCCCTCGGCGTCCGCGAGGCTCGGGCCGAGCCGCGCGCGGGGGTGGGTTAGGTACTGGCCACCGCCTCGTCATCGCCTGTGTGGCTGCGCCCGGCCCTTGCGGCCCTCGAGCGGCGCCAGCGGTCGTGCAGCGCCTCCACCGGGAAGAACGACGCATAGGCCACCCCCGCCAGTGGGTAGTGGAACACGATCGCCATCATCACGACCACGCCCGCGTGGAACGACCACGCGGCGAGGCACCACCACCGGGCCACGCGCGGGTGCAGCAGCACCAGCGGGGCGGCGAGCTCCACCGCCAGCGACATCGCGGCCATCGGCGGGAACAACCACTGGTGCTGGGCCAGCGTGCTGCCGATCCACGAGTAGCCCGCGCCCAGCTCCAGCTTGCGGAGGTTGTCGTAGGCCACGTAGACGCGCAGCGTGTCGCTGGTGACCCAGCCGAAGCCCGAATTGTGGAGCTTGGACCAGCCCGCGATGAAGTACGTGGTCACCGTCACTGCGCAGAGCAGGCGAATGGCCCAGCCGTAGCGGGCGCGCGGGGCATCGTCGACCGGCGGACGGCCGCGGGCGTCGAGCGACAGCGCGTCGGCGGCGGGCGACAGCGCGAGCACCAGCACGTGCAGCACCAGCAGGTTCTCGGTGTGGAACACCATGCTCCACGAGTTGCGGTAGCTCGTGATCCACAGCAGCACGACCGCGAACGCGGGGCCCGTGAGGCGAAAGCGCAGGCCCGCCACGAACGCCGCGCCCAGCAGCACACCGAGCACGGCCGAGGCCACCACCGCCGCCGCGGGCAACGGGGCAGCGAGCAGCGCCACGGGCCCCACCGGCTTCCACTGCTGGGCCGACATCTCGCTCACGCTCACGAGGTGGCCGAAGCGGACCAAGAGGTACGAGAGCGCGTAGGCGCCCACGAGGATCCGCAGCATGGCCAGGCGGCGTGCGGGCGCGGGCGCGTGCCACCAGCGCTCGATGGCCGTGAGCGCCGCGATCATCCGCCCGCCTCCGCGTGCACCGGGCAGCGGGCGTGCACTTGCGTGCGGCGGGGCTTGGTATCGCCCGCGAAGTAGTCGAGCGCGTCGTACCAGTCGGTGCGAACCTCCAGGCGCTCGAGGTCGGCATAGTCGGGCTCGGCCTGCACGCGCGCGGCGGTGCGGTCGCACAGGTCCTGAGCAAATCCGTTGCGGATCGCCACGCGCACGGTCTGGCTGGCCTGCATGATCTCCTCGGTCCCGAGCAGCTCGGGCGGCACCGGGCGGTGGCGGCCCTCGCGGGAGAAGCCCACCACGTGGCCGATCTCCGCGTCGGCGCTGCGCCGGTCGGACGAGAACATGGGGTAGTTGGACAGCGGGAACCCGTCCCGCGGGGGATCGCGCAGGATCGGCCACAGCACGGCCACCAACAGGCCCAGGCTCCACGCAGCCACCCACACCCGCTGCCCGCGGCCGAGGTCGTGGATGGCTTCGCTCGGCCCGGTCATGGCGACAGCGGCTCGGGGATCGACGAGCCGTCGTGGAGGCCCAGCACGCGACCGCCGTGGCCGAGGCCGGCCATGGCGTGCTGCACGAAGTCGATGCGGATCTCGGGCGAGCCCATGTGCTCGGAGAACGCGCCCAGCATCGAGTGGGGCTCGGTCGCGCACGCGAAGCACGAGGTCTCGTCCCACTGCTGGCGGACCAGGAACTGCAGCGCCCGTCGCAGCGCCGCCTCGTCGGCGGTGGTGTCCTCGCCGCGCGCCCGTCGCAGCGCGATCGCGGCGCTCATCGCCTCGCCGAAGCCCGACGAGCCGGTGTTGTGGGGGATGAGCACGTTGCCGAAGCCGTAGCCGCCCACGAGCTCCGGCGCCACGCCGTCGTCCTCCGCGAGGATGAAGCGCGTCTTGTACTGCGCGTAGTCGATGCAGAATTGCTCGTAGGCGTCGTGGCGGTGGTGCCCCAGCGAGGCGCGGGCGGCCAGGCAGTGCCAGTTCTCCTCCATGAAGAAGAAGTCGGAGATGAAGCCGCTCCAGTACTGCTCGGCGGTGTAGGTCATCGCGGCATCCACCGCCGCGCGGGTGGGGCCGGGCGCCGGCAGGTGCGGGAGCGAGTGCTCGGTGCCGAGCCGCTCGAGCAGGGTGAGCGCGAACACGGCCTGCCCCACCGCGTAGAGCGGGTCGGGGCCGGGGATCGGCGCGCCGGTGGCCATGTCGATCTCCGGGTAGAAGCCGCCGTCCTCGCGCTGCATGTGCAAGAGGAAGCGGGTCATGCGGCCGATCGCGTCGTCGAACTCGTCACCCACGCGCGCGCGACACGAGAGCAGCGCGATGGTGGTGAGCGCCGTCGCGCCCAGGCCCACCTTCTCGACCTTCTTGCCGATCGGGTACACCACCATGCCGAGGTCGCCGGTGGTCTGCATGGCGCTCACGAGCATCGCGAGTGCCTTGCGGGCTACTTCGCGGGCGCGCTCGTCACGGGCCAGCTCGCAGACGACGAGCGTGGTGCCGGCCTGGCGCGCGAGCGCGAAGCCCTGGTAGCTGACCTGGCCGGTGTACGGGTCGGCCTTGTACTCGAAGCGCCCGTCCTCGCCCTGCGCGGACAGGATGTAGCGCTCGGCCGCGTCGACGGCTGCGCCGAGCTGCGGCGCATCGAGCGGGGGACGCTCGCGCCGCATGCGGTGCATGCGATGGAGCTCGCCGTGCGGGTCGAGCACGAAGCTCGCGGTCTCGATGCGACGCAGGCCCTCGAGGCGGGGGTGCAGACGCTCGGGGCGGTCGGGCCATGCGAGCGCCTTGCGCAGCGAGATCGGGTCGAAGCCGAAGCGGAGATCGGGGACCACCGGGATCGGCATGAACGAGTTGAACTGGTCGAGCGCGACGAGCTGCCACGGCGCGAGGCAGCGGGTGGCTTCGCAGATCCCGTCGAGGCCGGCGCGCAGCAGCATCGCATCGACCACGGGCACGAGGGGCTCGAGGTCCTGGGTGCCGGTGATCACGTCGACGGCGATCGGGCCGCGCAGCGCGTGCTCGCGCAGCTCGACGCCGAGGCGCTCGAGGGCCTCGGGCAGCGTGGGGGCCTGCACGCAGCGGCTCTTGGCCTCGGCGCGGGTGGGGGCCACGGACACCAGCGAGGTGGCGAGCACGGTGACGCGATCCGGGCCCGGAGCGGCTTCGCAGGCGACCGCCTGGCGGACCATCAACGACGGCGCACCGGTAGGCGGAACGGGCTGGCCGGCGGGATCGGGCAGCGCGGCGGCCACGGCCTTCGCGAGCGAAGCGTCGTCGGTGCTCGCAGGGCCGAGCGCAGCTTGGGCGACGGGCAGCGTGGCTGCGCGCCACAGACCCACGCTCACGAGCAAGAGCACCGCCGCGGTGCCGGCCTGCGAGCGTCGATCCCAGCGCAGCCCCCCGGTGACCGCGAGGCCCCAGGCGGAGAGCGGCAGCACCAGGAAGGCAACGATGGCCCAGGCTCCCGCGAGACCGACCGCGACGCCCTTGCCGAGGCCCCCGTAGAGCGCCGCGATGTAGGTACTGGCGCTGAAGAGATTCCAGGTGATGTAGGCCAGGAAGCACAGCGCCACGAGCGACTGGATCCGCCACGCGCGGCGACGGAGCGGGTGGCCGAGCAGTGCGAGGATGGCGTGGGCTGCATGGGCGATCGCCACCACGGTGGCGACGATCGCGAACGGAGTGAAGTCGCGCCACGGCAGCACCGTGGCGCCCCAGCCGAAGATCATGGCGACCAGCCCCGAGAGCAGGGCGGGCGACCAACGGGGAAGCGCGTGCGCGTTGGGGGCCATCGGCTCCTTCTTGCGATCGGGCGGCGAGGCCCGTCAGGTGTAGATCTGCAGCTTTCGCTGGTAGGGGTCGGTGAGCTCGTGATCGCGGCCGAGCAGGCCGAACAGCACGAGTACGGCCTTGTGGGCCGCGGCCTCGCGGTACTTGGGCCTCCGCATCACGCTCTCGAGGAAGGCATCGAGGGATTCCTGCCAGCGGTGCTCCACCGCGAGGCAAGAGCCGAGCGCGTACCAGGCGTCGAGATCCTTGGCGTCGGCGGCCACGCGGGCCTCGGCCGCCGCGCGACCGCCGATGGCGTCGCATTCGCGGCGGAAGACGAGGGCCTTGCGCAGGAATTCGGCCTTCTCGCGCGCGCGGGCGGCGAGATCGATGGCATCGACGTGCTGCTCGACCGCGGCGGCGTCGCCTTCGTCGAGCGCGAGGCGGGCGAGCGCGAGGTGGGCCTCGGGGTGGCCGGGGTCGAGCGCGAGCGCGGCCTCGAAGGCGAGGCGGGCGGCTGCGGGGTCGCCGGCGGCGAGCTTGGCCTGGCCCTCGGCGAGCTTCGCGTCGGCCTCGGAGGGCAGGTGCTCGGCAAGGAACTTGCGGATGCTGCCGCCCGGCAGCGCGCCCACGAACTCGGCGATCACCTTGCCGCCGACGAACAGCTTCACCGCGGGGATGCTGCGGATGCCGTAGCGAGCCGAGGTGCGCGGGGCGGCGTCGGTGTCGAGCTTGGCCAGCTCGAACACGCCGTCGTGCTCCTCGGCGATCGCTTCGAGCACCGGCCCCAGCATGCGACAGGGTCCGCACCACTCGGCCCAGAAGTCCACGAGCACGGGAATCTCGTGGGAGCGCTCGAGCACCTCCACGTCGAAGTCCGCGTCGGAGACTTCCTTGAGCATGGAGCGGAAGGTAGCAGGGCGGGTGTGGTGGGGCGCAAGGGTGCGCAATTGCTGCGGTTCGGCGGGCTCGGGGGCGGATGCGGACGCGAGGTCAGCGAGCGAAGACGCGGAGCAGCGCGAGCGCGGCATCGGCATCGGCGGCGTCCATCTCGAGCTGCTCGTCGAAGCCGTCGACGCCGACGTGGAGCACCGCGCGTGCGCCGGGAACGACCTTGGCGTGGGTGACCGAGTCGTAGGAGAGCTCCGGGTCCACGAGCAGGCTTCGATCGTGGACGAAGCACGCGCGGTCGCGAAGCATCACGAGGTGACCATCGCGGGAGGATCGGCGGGCACGAGCGACGAGCTGGATGTCGGGAGGGTGGCCGAGGTGGTCCGCGATGGCCTGATGGACGACGGGATGCGACGAGCCTTGCGAGGAGCTCGCGCTGGGGCGCGCTGCGGCAGGCGAGGGCTGGGGTGCGAGGGTGGGCTGGGGAGCGGGCGCGGGAGCCGGCGTGAATGCGGGCGCTTGCCCCGGCGCGACGGACGATGCTCGACGGCATCCTTGGCGTCCTTGAGACCGAGGTTGGTGAGGGCTCGGTACTCCTTGATCGCCATGATCTTCTGGCCGGCGGTGGCCAGGGCTTCGATCTCGGTGAGGGTGGACATGGGGTCTTGCGTCGCTCAGATTCGGGTCGCCTGGATCGTGATCGCAAGACCTTGATCGGTTGTCGCCTCGGCCGGGTTGAACGCTTCGGTCGTCCAGATCTGCGTGCCGCTGGCGTCGAAGCCCCGGACACTCCCGTTGTTGCCGACCCTCACGATCGGGAACGATCCGTCTTGACAAGCGGCGAGCTGCGCCGTCGGCAACGGGCCGAAGTACAGCTCGCGATTCTCGAGGGGGCCCGTGATGTCGTAGGTGACCGTCATCGCCTTGGTGACGGCGAGCTCTTGCGTGATCATGGCGACCGTGCAGTCCGCCAGCACGGGATTCATGGCAGTGCACAGGGCGTTCTCGAGCACGACGGTCTGGAAGACGGTGCTGCCTTCCACACCGACCTGCTGCCAGTCCGGATTGACCTCATAGAATTCGATGAGGCACTCCCGGTAGAGGAGCGTGACCTCCACCTGCGTCGTGCCCACGAACGGGTCGTCGGTCTCGCTCTCGCCGCGCCTGAGCTCCAGCTTGACCACGCCATGGTTCATGCCGAGCGGCGGCGGGACCTCACCGGTGGAATCGGCGCTGGAGGCCCCGTCGTGCGTCTCCGCCGAGCTCTCCGTGCTTTCCATTCCACCTTCGCCGCCGGCGGACGGACCGCACCCGAGCAGTAGCAAGACGGCGAAACCGAAGGCTCGACCACGTTCCATGCCTGCCACGGTATCACGCGGCACGCTCAGCCGGACCTCACTTTCGCCTGGTCGTGTGCTGGAGGCGCCCGCTCACCAGCGCCAGCAACCCATCGACCACGCTCTGAGCCCGTTGATCCTCACGATGCCGTCCAATCCCACGGCCGGATCATGGCGCCGCGGGGTGGCAATCTGCCGGGCCGCGCAGGACCAGCCTTGCATGGACGCCGCAGCCGCCGGTCGCAGACAGCCGCCACGTTCGGTATCCTTGCCGTACCTGCCGAAGGCACGGCCATGTACGTCACCGACCTCGAGATCAAGGACCTTCGCAGCTTCCGTGGGACCCAAACCATCTCGCTCGATCGTGGTGACGGCACCTATGCCGGCTGGACCGTATTCGCGGGTCGCAACGGCGCTGGCAAGAGCACCCTGCTGAAGGCATTGGCTCTGTCGATCGTAGGACCGTTGGCCGCTCGTTCCGTGGTCGGTTCGTTCCCGGCGTGGGTTCGCAAGGGCGAATTGGTCGCGCGCGTTGCCACTTCGCTCGCCTTCGACAGCGAGCTCGATGCCTTCCAAGGCAGCGGGAACACGCCGTACTCGCCAATTTGGTCTGGGCTCGAATGGAAGGCCAATCCAGGCGGCTCGGATTCCGTGGAACGTGGGGTTGGGGAGAACGAACGAGGCGTGGACCGGGGTCCTTGGCACGATGCGCCGAAGGGATGGTTCGTCACGGGTTATGGCCCGTACCGACATCTCGGACCGGTGACCGCCGAGATCATCCAAAAGACTGCTGACCCGGTCGTTGCCCGGCTCATCAACCTCTTCAACGAATCCGCAACGCTCTCCGACGCTGTCGACTGGCTCAAGCACCAACACCACCGCGCGCTGGAGAAGAAGTCTGGAGCAGTCGAGCTTCGAGATGCGGTGCTCGCTTTGCTCGGCGACGGGCTCTTGCCGGATGATAGCACCGTCGACCACGTCGATTCGGACGGCCTCTGGCTTACGCGAGATGGTGTCACCCTGCATCTCGAGCAAGTCAGCGACGGGTACCGTACCGCGACGGCGTTGGTCGTCGACTTGGTCAGGCGGCTCCATACCACCTATGGCCAGCTAGGGCTTCATACCAGCGACGGGCACCAAGTCTGCTCCCTTCCTGGCGTCGTGCTGATCGACGAGGTGGACGCTCACCTGCACGTGGCATGGCAGCAGCGTCTTGGGTTCTGGCTCACGAGCCGCTTCCCGGCGCTTCAGTTCCTCGTTACGACACACAGCCCCTTCATCTGCCAAGCGGCGAGCAAGCGAGGGATCATTCGTCTGCCGGCGCCGGGAGAGGATCGCCAGATCGAGCATGTCGACGATCGCCTCTATGCGGCAATCGTCAATGGAGGCGCCGACGATGCCGTGATGAGCGAGTTGTTTGGGCTCGAGCACGCGCACTCGGAGCGTGCCGAAACGCTGCGTGAATCGGTGGCAGCGCTAGAAGTCAAGGTGATCGACGGCACCGCTTCTTCCGAGGAGATCGCGCGCTATGAGAAGGGAAGCGACACTTGCTCGATAACATGGAAGAGCTCGCCGACCGCAGCGTTCGCGCGCTCTTGGCTCGAGGTGCTCAATCATGAGAGCGGTAGCGCGGCGGCCATTGTCGGAATCGACGACTGCCGTCCTCTCGAGCCTCACCATGGAGGTCGCTAACGCTACCAACTCCAAGAACCGCGCTGCCGAGCTGTGGAAAGCCAAGTCGAAGGAGGCATTCGCTGAGATCCGTGGAACGCTCCGAGAGATGGCTGGTGGCCGTAACCGCTGCATGTATTGCGAGGACAACGAAGGTACGGACATCGAGCATTTCTGGCCGAAGTCCGAATATCCCAACCGGGCGTTCTCGTGGTCGAACTACCTGCTAGCCTGCGCCTACTGCAACAGCAACTTCAAGCGGACGAAGTTCCCCACGACCAACGGGCAGCCCGATTTGCTCGATCCCACCGCCGAGGATCCCGCCGACGCTCCAAGCAAGCACCTGCGGTTATTGCCGAGTAACGGCAAGTACAACGCGATCGGGCCCAAGGGGAAGCCGAGTATCGAGGTCTTCGATCTCAACGGTGACGTGCGGGGACGCAAGCTCCCAGAAGGGCGCAAGGACACGCTCGTGAAGCTCCAGCTCCTCGTGCTCGACTATGATCGCCTCGTTGGAATCAGCGATCACGCCAAGGCCCACCAGACGAGGCAGGCCATCACTCGGGAGCCCTTCCCGGCCGTGCTTCATTTCCTCGTCGATCTTGCCCAGAAACCGGTCGCAGATCTCATCCTTCGGCCGGGCGTTTCGCAAGCGATCCGACGCCACGGCATAGACCACTGGTGAGAGTGCTATGCTCGCCGTACCGCATGCTGCAGGTGCCCGCTCACCAGCGCCAGCAACCCATAGCACCCCGCCCCGATCATCAACGTCGTCGGGATCCCCCATGCCATCGACGAGGTGAGCGCTAGCCCGCTCGCCACCACTCCGCAGGCGCCGTTGATGCCCCACATCCACGGCCCGAGCGGCGGCCTTCCCTCGCCCTCGAGCCCCGCCACCAAGCGCAGCCCCAGCGGGAAGCCGAGCCCGAGCCCCAGCGCCGGCACGGCCACCAAACCGAGTCCGAGCAGCACCCGCACCGACGTTCCCGCAGCCCCGAACGCGCCCATCACCGGGTCGAGACTCGCCCCCGCGGCCACCACCAGCCCCGCGGGTACCAGCGGATAGAGCCGCGCCACCCACTTGCGCTCCACCGGCACGCGACCGCTCGCCATGCTGCCCACGCCGGTGAAGAAGATCACCCCGCCGAGCAGCACCGCGAGCGCCAGCGTGGGATGCCCGAGGAACACGTTGAGCCGCGAGAGCAGGCCCATCTCCACGAACATGAAGCCGAGGCCGATGAGCGCGAAGTACCCGGCCGCCGCGATCATGTCGAGCCGGGGATACGCCGCGAGATCCCGCCGCCGCGACCACAGCGGCACGAGCACCGCCACCAACGTGAGCAGCGCGCTGATCGCCGTCGCGTACACCAGCGTCTGCGTCGCATGCAGGTTCCCGAGGAACGCATAGTCGAGCTCGTCCACCTCGTCGGATGCAGAGAGCCACGTGGCGGGCTTGAGCATGTTGAAGAAGAACGGCCGCGCGTCGGTGGGCGGGGTCAGGTCGAGCGTCTGCTGCTTCGTCCACGCCCACATCGCGGCGCGATCGGGCTGCTCGGCCAATTCGCGCAGCAGCGGGTTGAGCGGCACCTTGCGCGGCGAGAGCAGCACGTTGAAGCCGCGCCCCGCCGCCTCCTTCTGCATCCGGTTCACGTCGGCCGTGGAGAACGGCGACGGCGAGACCAGGATGGTGGCGATGTTGAGGCTCTGCAGCAGCATCACATGACGCCGCGGCTCGGCCACCCCGAGCGACCACAGCGTCTCGTACGCCAGCGCCAGCATGCGCGCGGTCTCGCCGGGCGAGTCGGGCTTGTACCAGCGCGACACCGTGAAGATCCCGGTGGGGGTGAGCCGGCGCAGGAAGATCTGCCAGCCCTCCACGGTGTAGAGCCCGTTCTCCGACAGCGAGTAGGCACCTGCGCCCGTCGATGCCCACGTGTCGATGAGCGACATCGTGACGACGTCGTAGGCCCGCGCGTCGCGGGCCATGTACGCACGTGCCTCGTCGTGCACGAGCTCGACGCCGGGCAGGTCGGCAACGCCCGAGAACTCGCGCATCGAGCCCTCATGCAGCGCCACGATCAGCGCATTGAGCTCGAGGCCCAACACCGGCGAGTGGCCCACCCGCACCGCCTCGAGCACGTCGCGGCCGCCACCCACCCCGATGACCGCGGCGGGCCCCTTGGGCCGCAAGAGGTGCGCGAACGCGGTGACGTCCCAGTCGAGGTACGCGTGGTCGGCCGCCGTGCCAGGCCGGCCGTCGTCGGGGTCGCGATCGAGCGCCACCATCACCGTGCCCGCGGCGCCATCGATCTTCATCCCGCGCTGGGGCAGCGGCGTGAACAGCTCGAGCGGCGTCATGCGCCCGGCTGCCCACAGCACCGGCGGAAACAACAGCGTCTGATCGACCGTGACGCGCGAGTATGTGTTCCAGCCCTCGTAGAGGTACTGCTCGGGGCTCTCGCTCTGCCCCTTGACCGTGCGCGCGCGCAGCCACGGCCGCTCGGCCGCGGCGTTCCACAGCCCCAACACCACCAGCACCACCGCGAGGCCACCCGCCATCCGACGATGCCGACCGGCCTCCACGTCGTCGCGCGCGGACGCGAAGGCGAATGCCGCCAGCGCCGCGAGGGCCGAGGCCACGAGCACCGCGCTCGGGGCATCGAGCCAGTCGAGCAGCGGGATCACCAGCGCGCAGCCGCTGGCCGCACCCACGAGATCGACCCCGTACACCCGCCCCGGCGGCAGCCCGGCGCGCGTGAGCATCAGCGTGAGCACCACTCCGCTCACCGTGAACGGCACGGCCAGCGCGCCGCCATACGCGAGCATCGCGGCAAAGCCCGCCGCCGAGGTGATGGGCTCGAGCGGGATCATCAGCGCCACTGCGATCGCCAGCGGAGCGGTGGCAGCGAGCGCCAGGCAGGCCTGGGTGGCGCGACGGGCGACGAGCGCGTCGGTGAAGGCGCCCGGGCGCACGAACACGATCACCGCCCCGGCCGTCATCCCCAGCATCGCGAGCGAGATCACGAAGAACGCCAGGTGGTACCAGGCCACCACGCTGGTGATGCGGGTGAGCAGGATCTCCAGCACCAGGGTGGCCAGCGCCACGAGGAACACGCCGACGTAGGCCTTCGTCGCCGAAGGCGACGAGGGGCCGCCAGAAATAGCCTCGGAATGGTCCATGGGGCGCGAGCCCGGGAGGATACACCGGCTGGCGGCCGTGTACGCCGAGCGTGGCCGACGGTTAGAATGCCGGTATGTGGCGTCCACCGCAGCGGATCCGTCACGAGCTGCCGCCGGGCGAGTGGCCCGACGCCGCGACGGCCCGTGCTGCGCGGTGGTTCCAGCCGATCGAGCTCGGCCCGCTGACGCTCGAGCAGCGCACATGGGTGCCCGCGATGGTGCCGTGGCGCGCCACCGAAGACGGCTACGTGACCCCCGACGTGCTCGACTGGTACGCCCGCTTCGCCGCAGGGCGGCCCGGTGCGATCGTGGTCGAGGCCACCGGGATCCGCGACGTGCCCAGCGGGCCGCTCCTGCGGATCGGCCACGATCGCTTCCTGCCGGGCCTCCGCGAGCTGTGCCGGGTGGTGCAGCAGGCCAGCGACGGCCACACCAGGCTGCTCGTGCAGATCATCGACTTCCTGCGAATCCGCCGGCGGCCCGCACCCGAGCGATTCTTCCGGCAATTCCTCGTGCTCCGCGACGAGCACCGTGCCGCGGTGCCCGAGGCCGAGGGCGACGAGGCCGTGCGTGAGGCGCTGCTCGGCCTGACGCCGGACGAGCAGGCGCGGGTGCTCGATGCGCACGAGCTCGAGGCCCTGCGCTACGGCGAGCGCGAGCGCGTGACCGATCTGCACCTGCCCCACGTGCGCGAGCTACCGCGCGTGCTGCCCGAGCTGTTCGCCGCCGCGGCCCGGCGCGCACGCGAGGCCGGCTTCCACGGCGTCGAGCTGCACTACGCCCACGCCTACACGATGGCGTCGTTCCTCTCGCGCCACAACGCTCGCGACGACGGCTACGGTGGCTCGCTCGCGGCCCGACAGCGGCTGCCGCTCGAGACGCTCGCGCGCGTGCGTACCGAGGTGGGCACCGACTTCTGCGTGGGCTGCCGCTACCTGAGCGAGGAGATCATCGAGGGTGGCAGCGAGCTCGCCGACGCCACGGCGCATGGCATCGCCTTTGCCGCGGCCGGCGTGGACTTCCTCTCGCTCTCGCGCGGCGGCAAGTTCGAGGACGCGCAGGAGCCCAAGCCCGGCTGGGCCGCCTATCCGTACACGGGCCCCAGCGGCTACGACTGCATGCCCACGGTGCTCTCGGACGAGCGCGGGCCGTTCGGGCGCAACGTCGAGGCCGCGGCGACGATCCGCGCGGCGATCCGCCGAGCCGGCCATGCCACGCCAGTCGTGGTGGCAGGCGGCATCTGCAGCTTCGGCCAGGCCGAGGCGATCCTCGCGCAGGAGGCCGCCGACGTGGTGGGGGCGGCCCGGCAGACGCTGGCCGACCCCGACTGGTTCCGCAAGGTGTACCTCGGCCGCGGGCACGAGGTCCGGCGCTGCAAGTACACCAACTACTGCGAAGCGCTCGATCAGAAGCACAAGCAGGTGACCTGCCAGCTGTGGGACCGCGACCGCCTCGATGAGCCTGGTGTCCCGCTCGCCAGCGACGGCCGCCGGCGGCTGGTGGCGCCGCGGTGGGAAGAGTGAGCGGCATGCGAGCGAGCGCGACTCGAGCCAGCGCGCACGGATGGGCCTGCTCGCTCGTGCTCGTGCTGCTCGTCACCGCCTGCGTCCGCCGCCCGCCGCCCCTCGACGACCCCGATCGCTGGGGTTCGGGCGAGTGCCGCGCTCGCTTCACGATCGAGCACGAGGGCTCGCCGCTGGCCGAGCTGCGCGAGCTCGGCGGCTGGCGCGACGAGCTCCAAGCTCGCTTCCCCGCGGCAGCGATCGACCCCGAGACCCAGCGCCCAGTCACGGCGGCCGCGGATCTACGCCTCGAAGGGCGTCCGATCGCGTGGTTCAGCCCCTCGCTCGACGCCGTCGTGCTCGACGGGGCCGCGTTCGCTCCGCTGCGCCGCGCCGATGCGACCATGCTTCCTCCCACGATCGCCCCGGCGTCCACGGACCCTCCCCACAGCGGAATCGAGGCCGCTTCCCTTCGACAAGCCGTCGGACGCGTCACCCCGCAGGCGCGCAAGGCCCTGGGCGACCGGGGGGTGCTCGAGCTCTTGCTGCGCATCGAGGTGATCCAGACCTACTGGCACATTGGGGCCGATGTGTGCCTCACGTCCGAGCCGCCGCTCGACCGCACCTACCGAGCCGAGCTCCACGGAGTGCACCAGTGGCTCACCACCCCCGGCGCCTCCGGTCGCACCCGCACGCTCGAGGCGGGCTTCGCGTTCGCGTTCGAGATCGACCCCGAAGGCGAAGCATCGGTGGTGGGGCTCGCCGCGTCGTCGAGCGATCCATGACCAAGTCCCGGCACGACGCGGCCTACGGCGACTTCCAGACGCCCCTGCCGCTCGCGAGCGACGTCTGCGAGCTGCTGGTCCGCAGGGGCCTGCGCCCCGCCACCGTGGTGGAGCCCACGTGCGGCCGCGGCAGCTTCCTGCTCGCGGCCGCGCGAGCGTTCGACGGCGCCGCGCTGTGGGGACAGGACATCGACCCCGCCCACGCTCGTGCGACGCGAGCCGCCCTCGCCGAGCACCGGCACCGCTGTCACGTGCGCGTGGGCGATGCCTTCCGCACGGCGTGGTCCCAAGCGCTCGACGGCTGGGAGCCGCCGGTCCTCGTGCTCGGCAACCCGCCGTGGGTGACGAATGCGGCGCTCTCGGTGCTCGGGGTGGACAACCTCCCGCACAAGTGGAACCTCAAGGCGCTGTCGGGCCTGGCCGCCAAGACCGGCGCGAGCAACTTCGACGTCTCCGAGTGGCTGCTCTTGCGCCTGCTCGCGCTCGGCCAGGGGCGCGACGTGACGGTGGCGATGCTAGTGAAGACCGCGGTTGCGCGCCGCGTGCTCACTCATGCGCACACCCAGGGGCTCGCGCTCGACGATGCCTCGCTGCATCGCATCGATGCGCAGGCGGCCTTCGGGGCCGCAGTGGACGCGGGGCTGTTTTGCTTCTCCACGCGCCGGAGCGCACCGATCTACTGCCCGGTCTTCGCCACGCTCGAGGCGCCCGAGCCCGAGGCCGAGGTCGCCATCGTCGACGGCCGGCTCGTCGCCGATGCGCGGGCCTACGCGCGCGCGGCCGCCGTCATCGGCCGAGCCGAGCCACCGTGGCGCTCGGGCATCAAGCACGACTGCGCCAAGGTCATGGAGCTGCGCCGCGAGCACGGCAGCCTACGCAATGGCCTCGGCGAGCAGGTCGACGTGGAGCCCGAGCACGTGCATCCCTGGCTCAAGGCCTCCGACCTCCGCGGTGACGCTCGCCCGAGCCCGCGGCGCTGGCTGGTGCTTCCGCAGCAGCGCCTGGGCGACGATACTGCCGCGCTCGCGCGCACCGCCCCACGCACGTGGCAATACCTGCTCGGCCACGCCACCGCGCTCGACGGTCGCCGCAGCTCGATCTACCGCAACCAACCCCGCTTTGCCGTGTTCGGCCTGGGCGAGTACTCGTTCGCCCCCTGGAAGGTGGCGGTCTCCGGCTTCCACAAGCACGCCGCCTTCACGCTGGTCGGCCCCGATGCCGAAGGCCGGCCCATGCTGCTCGACGACACCTGCTACTTCCTCGGCTTCTCCGACGAGCGCATCGCCGTGGCCGCTTGCGAGTTGCTGCGCTCCGAGCCCGCGCGAGCCGTGGTCCAGGCGCTCGCGTTCTGGGACGCCAAGCGACCGATCACCAAGGAGCTACTCGATCACCTCGACCTTCGCGCGCTGGCCGGGGCGGCCTTGGCTGCCCGCCCCCCACGAGCGCTCCGCCCGGCGCTTCGCATGCTCGCGGACCGCTGAGGCTCGAACAGCTCCTCGACCGTCATTACCTCGCAGGCCCGTCGAAGCCAGGCCTGGAGCTGGAGATCGTCGGTGCATCGAGCCATGCGCTCGACCTGCGCGGGCGACGGTACCAACCCACGCGAGATCAGCACCAGCGCGGTCGCTCGCCGGAGGCCGTCTTGCCGGCCATCTTGCAGGCCCTCTTGCAGGCCCTCTTGCCGGCCCTCTTGCAGACCCTTCAGCAGACCTTCCTGCACGCCTGCCTGCCGGCCCAGCTCCTTCCCCTCGGCCACGCCTGCGAAGTAGTGCTTGCGTGCGTACCAGCCGTACGGCTCGCCCTCCTTGTAGACTTCCGTCTCCGTCTCCATCTCGATCTCCTTCAGGATCTTTTCGTCCATACAGCCAGTGATGACATCCATCAATAGCCTATACCCTTCCTCGCCCCTGTCGAGTCCCTCCTTCACCGCCGTCCACACTGCTGCGCTGAGTCGTTTCGAACCAGGCTTCTTCCCATGCATGAACACCGCCAGCGCGGCCAGCTCCGGGAACCGCCGAGCGTCGTCGAGGTCGAGGTCACTCGGGAGCTGGCCAGGCCCGATCACGATCGGCTGCAACACCATGTACCCGCGCCCGAGATCGATCGGTTCGGCCGCCCAGCGGGCCGTGTGCTCGTCGTTGGTGATGACGACGAGCGTGGTCGGACAGCGGAGCCGCGCGCGCGTGCCGGCAACATGGATCGGCCAGGACCAGCGCTTGTCTTCATCGGGTTGCTGCTGCACCTCGGTCACGAGCGCTTCCACGAGCTCTCCGCCACCGGTCTTGCGCAGGACCACCGCCGTGTCGACGTTGTGCTCGGGAAACCGGATCTCGCGGATCGTCTCCGGCGCGGGCAATAGCTCGACCTCGTTGGGGACGACCTGCCCCGGCTCCGTTGGGACCAGCGCGAGCAAGACCTCGGGATGCTCTGCAATGAGCTTGCAGATGCCCTGGTGCTCGAAGGACGCGGCGCCCATGGTGCCCAGTCCTGTGCGGATCCCGTACCAGCGGACGACTCGTATGATCTCGCAAGCTTGAGACGACCCACGTGTTCGACGTGGCCAACGGGCGGGCCAAAACCTTGGCCACCGGCCAGCGGGCGGGCCGGCACGAACGGGACAGCTGCCTCGTCACCGGGCCAGCCGCACGCCGAGCCGACGAAGCGACGAGACGTCGCCGGCTCGGGCCGCGGCAGGGCCTACTCGGGCTTGGGCGCTTCGCCTTCGGCCGTGGCCTTGCCTTCGGCCTTTCCCTTGGCCTTGGCCCCCACGTGCTTGGGCCTACGCGGTTTCTTCGGCTCCGCCGCGGCCTCGCCAGGGCACGCCTTGAACGCGCACGCGGGACCCTCGCGGCTCACGAAGCTACCGTCGGAGCACTCCTTCACGTCCGCCGTGCACACCACCCCGCCGTCCGCGGGCGGCGGCGCCGACGTGACATCGCCAGGGCACGGTGCGAATTCACAGCTCGGCCCCGTGCGCCCCACTGCGCTGCCGTCCGGGCATACCTTGGCTTCCTTGGTGCACGCCACCGGCCCGCCGCCAGCCGCGGGCGCTTGGCCGGTGATGAGCTTGAACTCGATGCGCCGGTTCTTCTGCCGCCCGGCCTTCGTTGCGTTGTCGCCGATCGGCTCGTCGGGCCCCGCCCCGCGCGTGACGACGCGGTCGTCGGCGACGCCCTTGCCCACGAGGTACGCCTTGACCGAGTCGGCGCGGCTCTGCGAGAGCACCACGTTCTTGTCGCGCTTGCCCTGGGTATCGGTGTGCCCGCTGATCTCCACCCGCAGCGACGGATAGTCGGTGAGCACCTTCACCGCCGCGTCGAGCGTGCCGTACGACTTGCTGCGGATCGTGGCCTTGCCGGTGTCGAAGAAGATGCCCTCGATGACGCCGGTGTACTTCTTGACCTCCTCCGGAATCTCGTCGGGGCAGCCCTCGTCGTCCTCGAAGCCGTTGAAGGTCTCGGGCTCGTCGGGGCACGCATCTTGCGGCGGATAGATCCCGTCGCCGTCCACGTCGCGCAGCGGGCAGCCATCGGGCTCGATGCCGGGCTCGTCCTTGCACGCGTCGTCGGGGTCGAGGATGCCATCGCCATCGGTGTCGGGGATCGGGCAGCCCTTGTACTCGGCCACGCCCGGCACGTCCTTGCACGCGTCGTCGGGGTCGAGGATGCCGTCGCCGTCGGTGTCGGGGATCGGGCAGCCCTTGTACTCGGCCACGCCCGGCACGTCCTTGCACGCGTCGTCGGCATCGAGGATGCCGTCGCCGTCGGTATCGGGCGGGGGCGGCTCGGCCTTGGGCTTGCGCGGCCCGAGGGCCAGCGAGAAGCCGAACAGGATCTCGGGGCTGTGGGCCGGCGCCGTGGGGGTGCGGCCCTCCCTGGGCGACATCACGTCGCGCCCCTCGAGCCGCAGCGCGATGTGTTCCTTGACGAAGTACTTGAGGCCGCCGCCCACGTGCAGCGCCTCGTCACCGTTGCGGCCGGCCGCGCTGGGCTCGCTGCGCACCGACAGCGCACCGCCGCCCACCAAGGCAAACGGCACCAGCCGCCAGAGCCCGAGCTGCACCACCACGTGGGCGCGTGCGGTCGACACGAACGCGCGCTGCTCGGTCTGCAGGCGCGTGGGCATCATCGCCAGCTCGCCTTCGAGACCGAAGTGGCGCAGCGGGTAGTAGCCCACGCGCAGGCCCAGCTCCGAGCTGAGGTCGTAGCGAACCGGCGGGGGAACGTTGCGGTCGTGCAGCTCGATGTTGCTCGCCGGCAGCCACACGCCGCCGAAGAAGCCAACCTCCCACATGTTGCGGCGAGGGGTGTAGCGACGGATCCACGGGCGCTGCGCGGCCTCGGCATCGGCCTTCGCCTTCGCGTCGGCCTTCGCGTCGGCCTTCGTGCTCCCCGTGGCTCCGGCATCGGCGTCGGCCTTGCGCTTGGCCTTCCCCTTCCCACCGAGCTCGACGGAGCCCCCTGCTTCGCCCATGGCCTCGCCCTTGGCAGGGGCGGCCTGGGCCACGGCCGGCAGCGCGAGCGCGAGCGCGGCGACGAGGGCGAGACGACCGGGAGCGAGGCTCATGACGGAGTCGTGATGCGACATGGCTAGAAGAACCGGTAGACGAGGTTGAGCGACGACAGTGTGTCGAGCTGCTTGACCCGCGGCAGCGGGTCGTTGTCGAGGCGCACGGTGAAGGTGGCGGCCAGCGACAGCTTGGCGACCAGGAGCGCCGAGATGCTGGTGCTCCAGTTGATCCGCCAGCGCTGGGCCTGCAGCAAGCTCTGCAGGTACTCGAGCTCGGTGGCGAACCCGAACACCTCGTTGAGCTTGTTGGTGTAGCCGGCGGCCAGGCGCGCGGCATGGGTGATGCGGGTGCGGGGCAGGTGCACGAACTCGCCCTGGGCGGTGTAGCGAGGGGTGCCGTCCGGCAGGTACTCGATGGCCGTCCTCGCGTCGCGCACGTCGAACTGGAAGTCGTAGCCGGCCTCGACGCGCAGCTGCTCCTTCTGCTGGTTGATCACGTAGAACGCGACGCCCGGGTCCACGTTGAGGCGGAGGTCGAGGCGCTGGAACGGATCGTGGCGCGCGGTGACCATGCCGAACAGCGACCAGCGCTTGCCGAGGAACAGGTCGTAGCGGGCGCGACCCTGCAGGTTGCCCACGGTGTCGACCGGCTCGGCGTCGCCGATGGCAGCGCGCCCGTAGTTGCCGAGGAACGTGGCGTAGACCTGGTGGCGGCTGCGCCGCAGGCGAAACGTGCTGCCGCCGGTGATCGCAGTGCTGCGCGCGTTGCCGGTGCTGAAGAGCGCGCCGAAGCTCAGATCCCACTCCGTCGCGTCGCCGGCCGCCTCGTCTTGCTTGGCCACCTCGCCAAACGAGCCCTGGCCCGCGAGCTCGGTGCTCCCGCTGGACGCGGGATCCTTGCTGGCGGTGCCCGCAGGGGGCCGCGCGGAGTCGGCGGGTGGAGCTGCGGCGGCTGCTTCGGTGACGAGGGCCGTTGCCAGCCCGGCCACGGCGAGGACGAGGCGTGGGCGCATGAGCGGCGCCCATCCTACTCGCGATTTTCGAAAACGAACCCGTGGCCGGAGCAATTTCGCCGCTGGGGCGAAATTCCCCGGTTCACGGCCAGCCGCGGCGGCCTACCGGTGCAGGGGATCGCGTCGGCGGCGGGCGAGGAAGGCGAGCACCAACAAGCCCAGCGCCCCCGGTAGCCCGCCTTCGGACCGCGCCCGGCAGGCGCATCCGCGGTCGACCAGGCCGCCCTCGTCATCGAGGCCCGGCTCGTCGCCGTCGTCGCTCCCGGAGGACTCGTCGTCGCCTCCGTCGTCGCTGCTACCACCACCGCCACCGCTACCGCCGCTGGTGCCGGTTCCGCCCTCGAGCTGGCACAGCACCCCGCACCCGTCGCCGGGGGCGAGGTTGCCGTCGTCGCACTGCTCGGTGCCCTCGAGCACTCCGTTGCCGCAGGCAGCGGGCGGGACCTCGCTCGGGCGGTAGCCCATCACGCACAGCTCGTCGACGTTCCAGCCGCCCATCTCGAGGCCGCCGTCGCTCTGGAGCCCGAGCTCGAGCCGAACCTCGCCATCGCCGACCCACGGCGTGAGATCGATGTCGTGGAACACCCACTGCGCGTCGCGATGGTGCACGGTGGCCTCGCCGTCCCAGTCGCTCGCGAAGTTGTTCCACGCGGTCTGGTCGTCGGCCAGCACGTAGGCCTGGTCGAAGAAGCCGTCCTCGACGGTGAGCCAGCGCCAGTAGTGCAGGCGCACCGACTCGTAGCCCGCAGGCACGGCGATCGAGGGGCTCCGCACGCTCGTGCTCTCGAACGACGGATAGAGGCCGTCATCGGTGAGGTCGAGGCCCAGCACGAACGGGTCGGGCCCTGCGGGCTCGGCCGGGTCGCCTCCGAGCCCGAGCGGCGCGCCCACCTCCCAGCCGCCCGGCACCGTCCAGCCCGAGGCGGAGCCGTCTTCGAAGCTCGTGCAGTAGATCGGCTCGACCGGACCGAACCAGTGCTGGAACCACGGGTCGCCGAGATTGGCCGGCACGAACCGCTCGCCGCCGCTCTCGTACTCCACGCGCACGCGGTAGCGCATGACCTGCCCGGGCGGCAGCGGGGGCACCACCGCCTCGTAGCCGCCGTCGGCGGGGATCATGTCGACGATCTGCGTCGGCCCGCCGCCGTCGCGGGGGCCCCACTCGAGCTCGGCGGTGGCCTGGATCGGGCACGCCTCGAACGAGGGCAGCGAGAGGTTCACGTGCACGCTCAGGCCCTCGGGCAGCTCCTCGGCGGTGACGTGCTCGCTGGCGCCGCTACCCCCCGAGAACAAGCCGTGCGAGCTGAACGCCGCGTTGATCTCGCAGGCGTTGGGCGTGCCGTTGTCGAGGTTGCCGTCGTCGTCGTCGGCCAGGAGCGCCGCGCCGTACATCGACGGCATGTCCACCGCCCGGCGGATCGACTCGAACCAAATATGGTCGGTGTGCTGCACGCCCTGCGCGTAGCCATACTTGTCGATGAGCAGCCCCCGCAGGTCCCACAGCGCGCCGGCGATGATGCGGCCCGCGTCGTGGACCTCGCCGTTGTCCTGCGGCCACATGTACTCGAAGCCGTCCGGGTCGATCTCGCGCAGCGGATCCTCGGTATAGAAGAAGCCGCGCGCCATGCCGGAGTCGTTGACGATGGTGGCGGCCAGGTAGTCCGAGATCCCCTCGGACAGCGCGCCGTCGAACGCACCGACGCCGGGGATGATCGAGTTGTGGTGCACCGAGTGTCCGAACTCGTGGTAGATCACGTCGGACATGCGACCGGTGTTCTCGCACGTCATGCTGTGACGGAAGAAGAACAGCGAGTCACCATCGGACATCGCGTTGCATTCGTCGTCGATGTTGACGGTGGCCTGGATCGTACCGTCGAGCCATGCGAAGTCGGGGGCGATGCCCCGCACGTAGCCCTTGACGAACAGGAGCTGCGCGTAGGTGGTGAGCTGCGCGTCGAGGAACGGGTTGGCCCCCTGGTTCCAGGTCACGCCCCCGCCGTCACCGAGCACCAGCGCCCCGGTGGCCAGCTCGACCGCCTCGTCCATCATCTCCACGAACGGCCCCGAGAGCCCCGGCTGCACGTTGGCGGTGGGGCCCGCGAAGGTCACGAGGCCCGTCGTGTCGCTCACCTGCGAGAGCCCGTCGACCACGTGCTCGGTGGAGGGCGCGGGCCGATCGCTGCGCCCGAACATGGGGCTGCGCTCGGCGACGTTGTAGAACACCAGGCCCGACGCGTAGTGCATCCGCGACACGCGGGCCACGGGCTCACCGGTCTCCGCGTCGAGGTACACGTGCCAGCGGCCGCGCGGGGCCTCGCTCTCCACGTCGACCCGCAGCACCTCGCGATGACGCGGGCCGGTGCTCGCGTCGCCCACCGGCAGCACCAGCGGGCCCTCGACGGCACCGCGCGTGCGCACCACCCCACCGCGCCACGCGTGTGAACCACCCGAGAAGCCGTCGGTGATGAAGCCCCGGGCCTGGTCGTGAGCGGTGGCATCGTCCACGAGCACCCCGGCGGCGGGCACCAGCACGTTGGGCTCGGCGGTGCTGGTGATCATCACCAGGCGGTCGTGCGCGAACGAGAAGCCGAGCTGCCCGCCCACCACCTCGCGGCCGGCCGAGCGCTGGGCGAAGCCCACGCTGCGGATCCCCGAGGACACGTCGTTGCCGATCAGCACGAAGTCGCTGGCGCTCGCGCCGGGGGCGAGGAGCTCCACGTGGCGCGCGAGCAGGGCCAGGGCCACGCGCTCGGCTTCGGCGGCCGAAGCCACGGTGCCCGGCGCGAGCAGGCCCGTGCCGATGATCTGGCGCGGCCGCTCGGCGTCCCAGGTGGCCCACGCCGACCCGAGCTCGCTCGCGAGGGCATTCCATGCCCGTTCGCGTCCCGGCTGGGCCTGGGCTTGCCAGGCATGCGGAGCCGCGGAGCGCAGCACCCGGCCGCTGGCCAGCTCGCGCTCGCCGGTCCCGGCGTGGTGGGTAGCAGGAGGCGTGATGGCCAGCGCGACGGCCGGCCACACCGCGAAGGCGAGCGAGAGGGCAAGGGTTCTATTCACCACGAAACCTGCAATCCCAATGCCGTTGTAGGTGTGTGGGTGCGTTGGGTCAAGCGATCGTGGGCACGGTGGTGCGGATCGGAGGATCCCGAGGCTCGCGAGCGAGCGGCGCAGCCACCGCTAGTTCCGAGGAGCGGGTGGGCGGCGGAGGGGAGCTGCCGATTCTCGTGGAGATCGGCCGGCCGAGTAGGTGCGGGATCGGCCATCGGACGCCAAGAGGCATCCGAGCTCGAAGCGGTCACCCACGTGAGCGGTCGCGCGATCAGCCGGAGAACGGCTGGCACACCAGCGGGCCGCCGTCCTCGCCCGAGCCGCACGGCTCGCCCTCGGTCGGCTCCTCGTCGGCCCAGCCTGCGCTGGTGAAGAACGTGTCGTCGGGCCACGACGACAGCGGGTCGTCGCTCTGCAGCGGGTCGACGCTGGCGAGCAGCCCATCGGCGCAGCGCGGATCGGCGGGGTCGCAGCCGGTGACCGAGGGCTCGGCCATCGTGGTCTCGTCGGTCGCCGCCGCCACGCGCGTGGGCGCGTGGGCCTCGTCCTCGAGCTCGAGCGCGCCGCGGCCGGGCTGGCACACGAGCAGCAGCACCGCGGCCGCGCTGGCCCACAGTGCGCTCACGGCCCCCATGCGATGGCGCAGCCACGTCGGCTGCAACGGCGCGGGCTGGAGCGCAGCCGGTCGAGGCACGGCGACCTCGGCCTCGAGCGCGGCCGCAGCGTCGTGCACGAGCATCTGCAGGCTCGCGGCTCGCTGGAGCCGCCGCGCGCACACGGAGCACTCGAACACGTGGGACTCGAGCCGCTCGACGTCGCCATGCGCCAGCGCATCGGCGACGTAGTCGGCCAGCTCCTCCTCACGAGGATGGCCATCGATGGAAATGACCGTCATCGTTCGTTCCTCTCTTCAAGGCCACCTCGTGGCCGTACGTCACCGGCGAGCTCGGCCCGCATGCGCTTGCGGAGCTCGCAGACGATCTGTCGCACGCGCTGGACCGACAGGCCCAGCTCGCCGGCGACCTCGGTGGGGGACAGGGCTCGCTCGCCGTAGAGCAGCGTGAACACGCGGCGAGCGTTGGACGGGGCACGGTCGAGCACCGCTCGCACCACGCGGAGCTGCTGCCGCGCATCGACCTGCTGCTCGAGATCGAGGGCGAAGTCGCCGCCGGCTTGCTGCCGCGGCTCGTCGAGCTTGGCGCGCCGCCCCTCGCGACGGAGATCGTCACGTGCCAGGAAGCTCGCCTGCGTGATGATGAGCCCGGGCAGCGAGAGCTCGGTGATGAGCCCGGCGCGGTGGCGATCGATCACCCGCATCCACGCGTCCTGGGCCAGCTCCTTGGCGCGCTCGAGCGGGATGCCGCGCGAGACCAGGGCCACGACCACGCGTCGGCCGTGGCGGCGCATCAGCTCGTCCCACGGCACCTCCTCCACGGGGCGAGTGGAGACGGCGGCCTCGTGCCGCGCCGATGGGGTGGGCTCGTCCGCTTCGGTGGGCCACACCCATACGGTGCCGTCACCCGCCGCAGCAGCAGCGGGGAGGGTTCCTCCTGGGCCCACCGGGGCGAATATGCTCGGGCGGCTCACTGGCGAAGCTCAACGTCGCGGACGGTCGGCGTATATCGTAGCGAGGAAGCATGGGGCGCGGCGGCCAACCCCAGCGCTACGCCAGCGGCAGTGCGTTTCGCGCGAGCCGGAGCTGCACGAACGCAAAGCACAGCGCGATTAGCGCAACGATCACGGACAGGCGAAAGCCCGTGTAGGCCGTGAAGGCCGCGATCGGGGCCACGCAGCCCACGAAGAACCAGCCCCGCGCGCGCGGACGGTGGCGGCGCAGCAGGGCCGCGGTCGCGATGCCGAGGCCCACGAAGAACGCGATCTGCAGGAGCGGCACCACCACCATGCCGAGCTCGAGCGTCTCGGGCGAGGTCAGGAGCACGATGAGCCCCGATCGGTCGGCGACGTCGATCACCGGGATCGCCGCCACTCCGATCCCGAGCCACTGCGCGGCCGTGGCCAGGGCGCGCCGGGTCATCTCGTCTGCAACGTCGTGCATCGACATCGGAAGGAATACGCGCTCGGGCGCGACAGGTCACGCGCCCCCGCTCCGAATTCGCGGTGGCGCGGCGGCAAGCTCGTATCGCTCAGGCCGCGTGGGTGGCCGCCCGGGCCCGCAGCTTGCGGAGGATCGACTCCGGCACCCGGTATGCGGCGCTCGCGGAGGGGCTCTTGATCACGGTGTAGGGCGGGATGTCGTCGCTCACCACGCAGCCGGCTCCGACCACCGAGTGCTCGCCCACGGTCACGCCGGCCAGCAGGATCACGCCCGCACCCACCATGGCGCCGCGCTCGATGGTCGTGGCCTTGGCGTGGGTGGGGACCAGGGCAGCCAGCGGGCGCAGGGGGTTGGTGTCGAAGTTGAGGTGCGTGAGCACGATGCTGCGCATGCCCAGGCCCGCCCCGTCCTCGAGGGTGATCGGCGCGGTGAGGTCGAGGAAGACCTCCTTGCCGATGTGGCAGTGCGCGCCCACGCGCAGGTTGGCGTACCCACTCGGAGCCTCGTGCACGGTGATCCAGGGGCCCACCGGCTGGCAGTCGGCGTGGATCTTGGCGCCAAAGCGCGCGAGGGTCTGGCGGGTGATGGTGGGCGAGCCGCACTGCTTGAGGTAGGCGGTCACGGCCGCAATGCCGCCGTGGGCATGGATCAGCTCCACGTCGGGGAACTGCAGAGCGGCCCACAGGCGCATCTTGACGTGCTCGAGGATCTTCTTGTGGAGCATCCAACCGTCACTCTGATCCGAGAATGCGGAGTTGCGACTGCTCACGGACGGAGATCGACACATGAAGTCGTGCTCGGCGACGAGGCCACGCGCGCGCTCGCGGCTGGCGAGGTTCCTCGCCGCGCGTGGCGTCGTCGGCGCCAGTACGGAGGCTTCAGGTCGGGCAGGGCCGCGGGCTGTCGACGCAGCTCGTGCCGTAGCCCTCGAGGTCGCAGCACGGCTGATCGTCCGGGCACGCATCACAGGCGCCGCAGGCGTCGCAGCCCGCTGCGGGCTCGTAGTCCCAGCAATTGCCCGCGAAGCACAGCTGATCGACGGCGCAATCGTCGTTGCAGCCGCCGCAGTGGATCGGGCTCGTCTGGGTGTCCACGCAGGCACCGTCGCAGACCTCGAGCGGGCAGTCGGCCTCCTCGAGGCACTGGCCGTCCACGCAGGTGTCGTCGCACGGCATGCTGCAGCCGCCGCAGTGCTGCGGGTCGGAGCTCGTGTCCACGCAGGCGCCGTCGCACACGGTCAGGCCGGGGCGGCACAGGCAGGTACCGTCTTGGCAGTATTCGAGGTCGGAGCACGCGTCGAGGTCACAGCCGCCGCAGTGCTCGGGATCGTTGCTCACGTCGCGGCACTCACCGCCGCAGTCGATCAGCCCCGGCGGGCACACCACGTCGCCGCCGCACGAACCCGAGCCACAGCGCTGGCCGCTCCCGCAGACGCTGAGGCACGCGCCGCAGTGCGAGGGATCGGCCGAGACATCCGTGCACACCATGTCGCACAGGATCTCGCCCGCGGGGCACTGCGGGCCCTCGTCGGGCCCACCGGTGGGATCGCCGGTGGAGGACTCCGCGCCGGAAGTGGCGGTGGAGGTGCCGGTGGCGCTCGACGTGGAGCCGGAGGTCGTGGCGGTGCCGTCGGCTCCGGTCGCGCCCACCGTGCCGACCGAGGTCGCGGCCGTGGAGCTGCCGGTGGAGTCGGGACCGGACGTGGCGGTGCCGGTGGTGCTCTCGGCCGAGCCTCCCGATCCCGGGCTCGGGGAATCGCCACCGCACGCTACGAGCGCCAACATCGACAAGCCAAGGAATCCCGTCCGCATGCCTTCCATCATGCCAGGAGGCGGGCGGCGACGGCGGCGGCCCCGGGCGAGCGCGCTCTACGGCGTTCTCGGGTCAGGGCGCGGCGGCGTCGATCGAAGGCCCGAAGGGATCGATGGTGGTCACGACGTCGGTGATGGTGACGTCGACGGCCTCGAAGGGATCGATGGTGGTCACGGGCGGAGCGACGGCCAGGCCAGCGACCGGCAGGAAGCCCTGGGGGAGCTGGCGCTTGGGGGCCGCGGCGTCGGAGGGCTCGGTACCCGCGGACGTGACGTCGTCGATGATCGTCACCGTGACGTCGTCGTCGGTCGCAGGCGCGGGGCCGGCGAGCGGAGAGGTGAACGACTCGCTGTGATCGGGGGCCTTCGGGACGGTGATCCTGACCGCCGCGACGCGGAACGAGCGGGGCTGCTCGGGCGGGAGCTCCCCAGCGAATGCGTCCTCGTCGTCGAGCAGCACGATCTCCACGTCGTCCGCGGGCAGCGGCTCGTCGAGCGAGTCGAGCGCCAGCGGGCCCACCGCGGCGAGCACGGGGTCGTGCGGGCGCGAGTGGTCGGTGTCGAGGTCGGCCGGGCGCGGCGTGGCGAGGCTCGTGAGACCGCCGGCGAAGCTCGCGGACGACAGCTCCGGCGCGCGGGCCGAGTGGTCCACCATGCTCATGCCGCCCAGCGTGATCACGAACGCGGCCAGGGCCGACACGGCGCCCACCCGCCAGGTTCGCTCGCGGCGGACCTGCGTCTCGATCATGGTCGCGTGGGCCAGGCGGGGCTGGGCGCTCAGCGGGCGACGCGAAGGCGTGCGCACGCCGGCGAGGCGCTCGATCTCGTGGACCAGGCCCGGCGAGTCGTCGACGCCGAGGATGTGGAGGTCGGCCTCGGGCTCGGGCCGGAACGCGGTGCGCAGCTGCTGCGCGAGCACGCGGTCCACCGTGCCCGGCACGCACAGCACCCGCACGGAGGGCGTTACGGGCGGGAGCTTTTGCACCCACGGCCGGGCATTTGCGCCGAATTCGACGTCGACCTCCCAGCCCCGGCTGCGCAGCGCCGATTCCAGCGCGCAGGCGACCGGGCGCAGGTCTTCGCAGCAGAGGAGGATCAGCCGCTTCCGGCGGGGGAATTGGGTCTCGGCTTGGTATGCCACCTTGTCCTACCCATTCGCATGGGATCGGAGGGACGGCCAAGAAAGCGGTGGATCCGGTCGGGGGAGCGCTAGCGAGGCCGCGGCCCGTGGCGCTGCTGCTTGAGCTCGAGCTGGCGGTCGATCATCCCGTCGAAGGCCTCGAGCAACCCCGCCAGCCCCGGCGTATCGGGCTCGATCGTCTGCAGCGCCGCCACGATGGCCTCGATGGTGGAGAGCTGCACCGCGGGCCGGGGTGCCCGACGAATGCGGTAGCGACCCGGTCGAGCGGGGGCGAGCGAGACCATCGGCAACGCCTGCAACCAGTCGCTGTCGCGCCGCAGCTTCGCCGCGGTCGACCACGTGCCGTCGAGCACCACCAGCGTCGTCGGCGGCTCGGGCAGCAGATCGATCCGCGTGGCTTCGCGCGCCGGGTACAAGAGCGCTGCGCCGGGCAGCTCGCGCGCGGGGCAGTGGTTGCGGCCCGCCTCGTCGCGCGAGGCCACGTAGACCTCCGCATTGCGCAGGCCCAGCCGCGCCAGCCGCACCGTACCGAACGGGTGCCGTCGCTCGGCGCCGTGCTGGATGATCACCACGTGCGTGCGATTGTCGACCGGCCGCACGAGCTCGCACACGCACGACGGCTGCGGTCGCATGCAGCGGTAGCAGGTGGGCCGACCGCCCGGGGTCGCGGGGCTGGGCTGGGGAACGGCGATGCGTGGGCCATACCACGCACCCAGGCCCGCGGCCAAAGGCCCATCACTCCCCGAGCCGCGGATAGTCCACGTAGCCCTTGGTCCCCGGCGTGTAGAACGTGGCGAAGTCGGGTGGGTTGAGCGGGGCGCTCTCCTGCAGCCGGCGCGGCAGGTCGGGGTTGGCGAGGAACGGGGAGCCGAAGGCGATCGCGTCGGCCTGGCCCTCGGCCAGCGCTGCCTCGCCGAGCGCTCGATCGTAACCCCCGTTGAGCAGGAGCACGCCGCCGAAGGCCTTGCGCAGGTGCGGGTGCACGATCGGTGCGCCCGGCACTGCCATCATGTGGCCGGGTCGCGGCTCGAACACGTGCAGGTACGCGAGGCCCAGCACGCCGAGCTGCTCGGCGCCGTAGGTGAACGTGGCGATGGGATCGGTGTCGCTCATGCCGTTGTAGCCGCCGGTGGGCGACACACGGAAGCCGGTGCGCTGCTTGCCGACCGCATCGGTGACGGCCTTGGCGACCTGGAGCGGGAAGCGCCAGCGCTTCTCGAGCGAGCCGCCGTACGCGTCGTCGCGCTGGTTGGCGCCGTCGCGGATGAATTGGTCGAGGAGGTAGCCGTTGGCCCCGTGGATCTCCACGCCGTCGAACCCGGCCGCGATCGCACGCGTGGCCCCGGCGGCGTAGTCGGCCACGATCCCGGGCAGCTCGTCGGCTCGGAGCGCGCGCGGGGTGACGTAGTCCTTGGCGCCCTTCGGGGTGTGGGATTGCCCCGTGGCTGCGAGCGCCGACGGTCCCACCGGGAGCTCACCGCCCAGGAAGTCGGGGTGCGAGACGCGGCCCATGTGCCACAGCTGCAAGAAGATGCGCCCGCCCACGTCGTGCACCGCACGGGTGATGGGGCGCCAGGCCTGCTCCTGGGCATCGGTGAAGATTCCGGGGGCCCCGACCCAGCCGACTCCCTGGGGCGAGATCGTGGTGGCCTCGGTGACGATGAGCCCGGCGGACGCACGCTGCCGGTAGTACTCCACCATGATCTCGGTGGGCACGCCTTCCGGCATGGTGGAGCGACCACGGGTCATGGGCGCCATGAAGATGCGGTTGCGAAGGGTGTAGGGGCCGACGTCGATGGGATCGAAGAGGTTGGGCATGACCATGCTCCCGAGAGCCCGGTTCGTCGCCGCGGCGTACGGCGTTACCACAGGCTCTCGACGCGCTCGATGATCGAGCGGGCCTGCGCGGGCGTGGCCGCGGCACACAGCTCGTCGGCCACGTCGTAGCTGGCCAGCCGCGCGATGCGAGTGAGGAGCTCGAGGCGAGCGCGGGCATTGGGGCCACCCACGAGCACGAACGCCACCCGCACCGGCCGCGAGTCGGGGGTGTCGAGCGGCAGCGGCTCGGTGAGCGTGAGCAGCACCAGCGCCTCGGCGCCCCGCTCGACGATCGCGTGCGGGGCCACGAAGCCGCCGCCGAGCAGCGTGGGCAGCTCGCGCTCGCGAGCGAGCACGCGCTCGGCCACCTCCCGCGCATCCACGTCGTCGCCGAGCCGCGTGACCGCCACGCTCACCAGATCCTCGAGATCGGAGCACGACACGCCCAACACGATGCGCGACGCGGGCAAGAGCTCCGCCAGCCGTGTGCCCTTGGATGCACCAGGCGCGGCGGCGTCCGGCATCGGCAGCTCCGCGTCCATGAATGCCTTGATCCGGGCGATCTGCGGCCCCCGCAGCCCGCGACGGGCAATCTCGAGGAACAGCGCGCCCGCCTCGGGCACGCGCTGCAGGTAGCCGTCGACGGCCGGGCCGGTCTGGCGTGCGAGCTCCACGAGCACGGCCCGCGGCAGCCCGAGCACGTCGGCGATCGCCACCAGGCGATCGGGGGTGGGTGCGGGGTCGTGCCCGTGCTCCACGCGGCTCAGGTAGGTGCCCGAGACGCCGATGCGGCTGGCGAGCTCGCGCAGGCTCAAGCCGGCCTCGACGCGGATCAAACGAAGGGTGGCGCCGAAGTGCATGATGGATCCTCGCTTCTAGGCAGACGCACCACGGGGCCGTGACACGAGCCCGCTGCGCACCAGCAGCAGCGGCGCCCGGCCGTCGTGGGAGGAGAGCCCCGTGGGCTCGGGGTGGGAGGCAACGACGAGATCGAAGCGAGGCTCGCGGCTCGCGGCCCGAGCCTCGCGCAGCACCGTGACCCGGGCATGCCGAGGCTCGGCCAGGAACGCGTCGAGGGCCGCGCCGGGGCGGCCAGGGCCGCGCTGGATCGCGAGCTCGGCTCCCCCGTCCACGAGCCGACGGCACAGCTCGAGCAGCGCGCCGTCGCGCTCGTCCTCGCACGCGATCGCGAGCACGCGATCGATGCGCTCGAGCTTCGCACCGTCGCACAGCACGGCCACGGTCGCGTGGCTCTCGAGCAGCACGCGCTCGACGGTGGCGCCGAGCGGCGCGCCGTCGCGAGACGGCCCTGCACCGAGCAGCACCAGCTCGATCGCCTTCACGTCGGCCACGCGACAGATGTCGCGCCCCGGCTCGGTCGACGTGAACGCGATCTGCTTGATGCCGGAGCCGAGCCACGCCGGTCGCCCCGGCTCGTCGGCGGGGGCCGCCGTGGCCGGCGGGCGCAGCACCAGCGCATGGGTGCGGGCTCCGGGCTCCGCACGCCCGAGCGCCGCCGCCAGCGTGGCGAGGCCGCGACCGACTCGCTCGTCGTCGATGCCGAGCAGCATCGTCAGCTCGGGAGCCGCGCTCGGCGGGGGCGCGCTCGGCGGTGCGGTGGCCAGCAGATCGTCCACGTCCTGGCCCGGCGGGTACACCACGTCGAGCACGGGCGTGGTGAGGAAGGTGGTCACGAGGGTCATCAGCACCATCATCGTGAACAGCGTGGGGCCGATCACGCCCACGTCGAGCCCCAGGTTGAGCACGATGAGGACCATCAGGCCGCGCGTGTTCATGAGGATGCCGAGCGCCCCCGACTCGCGCCAGGTGAGACCGACGAGCCGCGCAGCGAGGGTGCCGGCGCCCAGCTTGCCCGCACAGGCCACGAGCATCAGCACGCCGAACACGCTCCACGACGCGGGCGAGGCGAGCAGCCCGAGCTCGGTGCGCATGCCGCTGTAGGCGAAGAACAGCGGCAGCAGCACCACCACCACCAGGTCCTCGAGCTTCTCCGCGAGCGCGTGGGCGAGCCCCCCCTGCCGCGGAAGGATCACGCCGGCCACGAACGCGCCGAACAGCGCATGGATCCCGATGACCTCGGTCGCCCAGCTCGACGCGAGCACCACCAGCACCACCACCGCCACGAGGTCGTGGGAGAGCGGGCTCGTCGTCGATACGCGCCGGGCCAGCCGTGCGAGCAGCGGGCGCACCACCAGCACCATGATTGCGATGTAGAGCACCGACAGGAGCGTGGTGGTGGCCGCCGCGGCGATGCCGTTGGCGCGCGACCACGCCACCACGAACGCGAGCAAGCACCACGCGAGCACGTTGTCGATCGCGGCGCACGTGATCGCCATCGTGCCCACGCGCGCCCGCAAGAGCCGGCGCTCGGCCACGATGCGGGCCAGCACCGGGAAGGCCGTGCTGCTCATCGCGGCCCCGAGGAACAGCACGAACGCGGCCAGCGGCACGCCCGGCTCCGCGAGCAGCGGGTGCAGCCACAGCGCCAGCGGCACGGTGAGCCCCAGCGGCACGAGGAACGTGGTCTGCGAGATCACCAGCGACGCCTGCCCGCGCTCCCGCAGGAGCCCCGGGTCGAGCTCGAGGCCGATGAAGAACATGAAGAGCACGAGGCCGAGGCTGCTGACCACCTGCAGCATCACCAGCGAGTCGGAGGCGAACAGGGCCAGCGAGACGTCGGGCCAGAGCCACCCGAGCAGCGACGGGCCGAGCAGGATGCCCGCCGTGATCTCCGCGACCACCATGGGCTGCCCGAGCTTGCGCACGAACCGGCCCAGGAGCCGCGCCACCACCATGATCGCGATGACCTGCGCGATGAACCGGGGTACCGGGTCCAGCAGCAGGGGCGTCATGAATCCCTTCGTACCTCGGATCGGGCGGGCCGGGTGAAGGCCGAGCCGCTTGATCAAGTGTTAAGTGTTCACTTATTATCGGATTTCGTGTCGCCAATCGAGGCACAGGCGCTGGGTTTGGGGCTGCTGCTGGCCGTTGGCAGCCTGTTGGCCCAGGGAGCACGGCGCCTGGGCCTACCCGCGGTGAGCGGCTACGCGGCGACTGGTCTGGGGCTCGGCGCCACGCCCCAGCTGTTTCCCCCGAGCCAGAACGGGAGCGTGCAGGCGCTGCTGCTGCTGGGGGCGCTGTGGGCGGTGCTCACCTGGTCGAGCACGCTGCCGGTAGCAGCGCCGCTACTGCGCCACGACGGCGCCGCGGTCGGCCGCGAGCCCGCTTCCGCCGGGCTTGGCCCTCGGCTCATCGGTTCCACCGAGCGGGCCGGCCTCACCGAGCTCGCCAAGCTCGCCGTTCATGGCCAGGAACCGAGCGCTCACGTCACTGCGAAAGCGGGGGGCATGCTCGCGATCGAACACGAAGCCTCGCACGCGCAGCCACAGCAGACCCGGGGGGCTGTCGGGAGCCAGCAGCACCTGCGGAGCGCAGCGAGGCGAGGCGTAGGGGCTGAGCGCGGCGGCGATCCGGGCTCGTTCCACGGCCACCCGCGGGTCGACCACGAGCGGGGCATGCAGCAACAGCTCGCACGGCGCGTCGCGGACCTCGAGGTTGAGGCGCACCACGTTCTGCTTGGCCAGCACGGCGTGCGGGATCGTGATCTCGGTACCGTCGAGGGCCCGCAGCACCACGGCGCGGGGCCCCACGGCCGACAGGCGGCCCTCCACCTCGCCGACCCGCAGGTCGTCGCCCAGCCGATAGCGGTGCTCCAGTCCGAAGACCACCGCGTGGAACAAGTCGCGCAGCCAGGGCAGCCCCGCGAGCGCCACCAAGCCCACCGCGATGGCGCCGGCCAGCCCGTGCAGCCCCTCGTCGGGAACGAGCCGACGTAGCCACACCGCCACCACCAGCGCCCAGACCAAGACATGTACGATCGGGATCCAACGCCACACGATTGCGAAGGCTCGGGCGCGACCCAGCCGCTGGAGCAGCCAGGACAGCCCCAGCGCGAGCCCGGTCAGGAGCGCCAGCAGCCACCACGCGGGGCCGGCCTCCGCTGCCATCGACGGCGAGCCGCTCGGGGCATCGGGTACCATCACGCCCCGGACGATGCCACATCCATGAACCACCCACCAACACCCTCGCATGCTGCTCGTCTCTGAAATCGAGCGCTTCGTCGCTTGGTTTGCCGCGCTCCAGGGCCGCATCGAGGCGCTGGTGCGGGAGATTTGCACGCCCGTCGTCACGCCGGCGAGGGTGGAGCCGGCACGGGTGGCGACCAAGGAAGACGAGGTCACCACGGAGTGGGGCCAGTGGCTCGACGCCAACGCGCACCCCGAGCTCTTGGGCCTGCGCGAGTGGACCGCGCGCGCGCGTGCGCGGCTGCAGCAAGAGCACCCGATCGCGGCGCTCGCCGGCGAGCTGCAGGCCCAGATCCAGGCGCTGCCCGAGCACGTGGTGCTCCCGCGGCTGCCCGTCGACGTCGACGAACGAACCATCGGGCCCGGCGCGGAGACGCCGCTGCGGCGCTGGTTGCAGCTCGGCTTCGCGGTCGGGGTAGCCCCCGCGTTCGAGCGCCTCGAGCAAGCGCTCGCGGCGGGCGTCTCCGACATCGAGGGGCGCATCGACGAGCTCGAGCGCGTGCTCGACTACTACACGCTCGCGGTACGGCGGCACGCGGCCGACGTCGACGGCTCGGCGCAGGCCGAGGAGGTGGCGCGCACGGGGCTCGCCCGCGTGCAGGCGCTCGTCGCCGAGCTCCACCGCCACCGCGCCGCGTGGGCCCGTCGCGCGCTCGGTCGCTTCGTCGACCAGACCGCCGGCGCATTGCAGGACGCGGTCGCGCCGTACCGCGCCTACCGGCCCGAGGAGCTGCTCCGCCGCCTCGAGGAGCTCGAGCGGCTCGATCGCGCCGGGCCGCCTCCGCCGAGCCTCGGCCAGCGAGCGTGGGGCCGGACGCTGCGGGGCTATCGGGCGGCGCTGCCGTTCGCCCGCCAGCTCACCGCCGAGCTGCACGCGCTGTTCGCCGAGCAGGAGCCCGAGCCGCTGCGCCAGGCCTATCGCTCGCTGCTCGCCACCGATCCCGAGGCGCTCGGCAGCGAGCTGCCGCCGAGCTACCGCCGGTTGTTCGCCGCCGTGCCCATCGAGCTGGCCGATCTCTACATCCCCCGCCCCGCGCTCGAGGACGTGTGCATGGCCGCGATCTCCACGTGGAGCACCGGCGTGCCGCAGGCGGTGCTCCTGCACGGCGACCGCGGGGTCGGCAAGCGCACGCTCGCCAACCAAGTGCTGTCGCGGGTCAGCAGCCGCGCCTCGCTCGACATGCGGTGGATCCGGCTCGGCCCCTGCCTCTACGAGGAGCACGACGTGACGCGCACGCTCGCGCGCGCGCTGGGCCTGCCCGGCAACCCCACGAGCTTCGCGGCGCTCGCCAAGCTGCCCGCGCGCCACGCACGACACCGGGCCATCGTCATCGAGAACGCCGAGCGCCTCTTGTCGCCCACGCCCGCCGGGATCGCCCGCATGGCCGCGTTCCTGTCGATGGTGGGCGAGACGGCCGCCGACACGCTGTGGGTCCTGCTCATGGCCACGCCGGCCGCCACGCTGGTGCTGCACCGCCTCGAGCTCGCCAATCGCATCCCCACCGTGCTGCACGTCACGCCCATGGAGCCCGACGACCTGCGGGCAATGATCGACGTGCGCCACCGCCGGTCGGGCTTCGAGCTCGGGTTCCTCGCCCCCACCGTGCGCCTGCTCGACCGCGTGCGCGACCCGGTGGCCAGCTTCCGCGCCAAGCGGTCTCCCGACGATGCGTTCATGAGCCGGCTCGCGAGCGTCACCGGCGGCAACCCGCGTCAGGCCCTCTACTACTGGCTCGCCTCGGTACGCCGGCACGCCCAGCAGGACGGGCGTCTGCTCGTGCACCCGCTCCCCGCGATCACCTTGGAGCTCTTGCCCCCGCTCACGCTCGCCCAGCGCCTGGTGCTCGCGCTCCTGGCCCAGCACGGCAGCCTTGCCCGCGAAGAGCTCCAGGACGTGCTCGCCGCGGCCGCCGACGACGTCGAGGGCGATCTCAAGGTGCTGTGGGTGCTCGGCTACGTGGCCCCGAGCCGCGAGCAATCCCGCCACTTCACGCTGCGCCCGACCGTCGCCCATCCCCTGCTGATGGAGCTGCGCGCTGCCAACATGATCTGAGGTTCGCCCATGACGATGCTCGCGCACACCTTCGTAATGGCAGCCGCCGACGCCCCCGCCGTGATCAAGGGGCTCGCTCATGAAGCGGTGTTCCTCTTGCTGCTGCAGCTCGCGGTGCTGTTGTTCATGGCGCGGTTCCTCGGTGAGCTCATGCGCAAGCTCGGGCAGCCCCCGGTGGTGGGCGAGCTGCTCGCCGGCGTGGTGCTCGGCCCCTCGGTGCTCGGCGTGCTGTGGCCCGAGCTACAGTCGGCGATCTTCCCCGTGAGCCAGCACCAGGCCGATCTCTTGTCGGTGATCTCGTGGATCGGCGTGCTGTTCCTGCTGATCGTCACCGGGCTCGAGACCGACCTGCGGCTCATCAAGCGGCGTGGGCGCTCGGCGCTGGTGATCTCGGCGGGCGGGATCATCGTGCCGTTCGCCAGCGGCCTCACGATGGGTCTCCTGCTCCCGTCGGCCTACGTCGCCCATCCCGAGGGGCGGCTGGTGTTCGCGCTGTTCATGGCCGTGGCGATGAGCATCTCGGCGGTGCCGGTGATCGCCAAGGTGCTGATGGACCTCAAGCTCACCCGTCGCGACATCGGGCAGCTCATCCTGGCCGCCGCGATGACCGACGACACCGTGGGCTGGATCCTGCTGGCGGTCGTGGCGGGCCTCGCGACCGCGGGCACCGTCGACGTGCTCTCGGTCGCCCAGGCGCTCGGGTTCGCCGCGCTGTTCCTGCTGTTCTCGTTCACGATCGGCACCCGCATCGTCAGCCGCATCATCAACGCCACCGACACGCTGTTCGGCGGGGTGAACTCGCAGATGTCGGTGGTGCTGGTGCTCGCGCTCGCGGGTGCGGCGCTCACCCACGAGATGGGGATCGAGGCCGTGCTCGGCGCGTTCGTGCTCGGGATCCTGGTCGTGCAAGCCCCGCGCTTCCGCCACGAGGTCGCGCACGGGCTCGAGCTCGTCACCACCGCCTTCCTGGCGCCGATCTTCTTCGCCTCGGCGGGCGTGAAGGTCAACCTGCTGCGGCTCGCCGATCTCGAGGTCCTGACCATTGGCCTGCTGGTGCTGGGCGTAGCGTGCCTGGGCAAGTTCGTGGGGGCCTACATCGGCGCGTGGGCGGCCAAGGTGCCGCACTGGGAGCGACTGGCGCTCGGCTCGGGCATGAACGCCCGCGGTGCGATGGAGATCGTGGTCGCCACCGTGGGCCTCGGCCTCGGGATCCTCACCGTCGAGATGTACTCGATCATCGTGATGGTCGCGATCGTCACCTCGCTGATGGCACCGCCGCTCTTGCGGTTCACGCTGTCGCGGGTGCACATCGGCGCCGACGAGGCGGCGCGGCTCGAGAAGGAGGAGATCGCGGCCGTGAGCTTCGTGCGCGGGATCCGGCGGGTGATGGTGCTGTCGCGCACGCCCGCGATCATGCGGATCCCGGCGCAGCTCGTGGGCTACCTGAGCCACGAGCAGACGCTCGAGGTCACCGGCATCTACGCGCGCGCCCCCGCGGTGCGCATGCGCTGGTGGCCGTGGCACGAGCGCTCGCGTCGCTACGCCGAGATCACGCGCAAGGCCATCGAGCAGCTCCGGCGGGCGTTCGGCAACATGCGCGGGCCCAAGGAGATCCGCGTGCTCACCGATACCGACCGCGTGCAGATGGCGCTCGCCGAGGCCACCCGCGGCTACGACCTCGCCGTGCTCGCCGACGTGCAGCGCGGCCACGGCTCGCGCACGCTGTTCGGGACCACGATCGATGAATTCCTGCGCCACGCTCCGTGCGCGACGATGCTCGTGCAGACGCCGCGGCGGCGCGAGCCCGGGCCCGTGCCGTTCGAGCCGTGGTGCCCCAAGACGATCCTCGTGCCCACGGTGGGCACCGAGCGCTGTCGCCACGCGGTGGAGATGGCCGCCGTGCTGGCCGCGAGCACCGACGCCACGCTGGTGGTGCTGCACGTGGAGCGGCGCTCCGAGAGCGAGGGGCCCGATCGCATGGGGCAGCAATTCGTCGAGCACCACGCCGCCTGGGCCTCGCGCTTCGGCGCTCGCACGGAGACGCTGCTGGTGCAGTCGCACACGCCCGACCAGGCGATCCTCGGGGTCGCGCGCGAGCGGAAGATGGATCTCATCGTGGTCGGCAGCGGCCTGCGGGTCGGGAGCACGCGGGCGTTCTTCGGGCACCGCATCGAGCGGATGCTGGCCGATGCACCGTGCCCGGTCGCGGTCGTGTGCGCTTCGTGAAAGGACGTGGGCATGTCATCGTTCGCTGCGCTGGTGCTGCTCGTCGCTTCGCTCGGCCCGGCCGCGACACCCTCGCCCGCATCCGCCGCTGCACCGCCACCCACGGCTCCGCAGGCCCCCATGCCCGCCGAGGAGCCCGAGCGCGAGCTCGAGTTCCAGCCCGGCGTGCAGGTGTGGCTGCGCGGCCAGGCGCGGCGCAATCCCGACTTCTCCGGCGACGCGCCGCCGTTCGACGCGGTCGACGTGCTCAGCCGCGTGCGCCTCTCGGCCTCGATTCGCTGGCGGATGCTCCACGCGTTCGCGCAGGCGCAGGACGCTCGCAGCTGGGGCGGGCAGGAGGAGACGACCACGCCGCCGTTCGGGATGCACCAGGGCTTCATGGAGCTCACCGGCAAGCGCGGCGACCTGTCCGGCTGGATCCGGATGGGGCGCCAAGAGGTCGCCTGGGGGCGGCAGCGCATCCTCGGCCCGCTGCCGTGGGCGGCCCAGGGCCGCTCGCTCGACGCGGTGCGCATCGTCGGCACCAAGGGCATCGCCGAGCTCGAGCTCCTGGCCGCGATGATCGATCGCCCACGCATGTTCACCACGGAAGACGGCGCCTCCGTCCACACGCGCGGCGTGACGCTCGGCGCGATGCGCTTCGGCCTCAAGCCGCACGAAGCCGCCAACGTGGAGCTGATGGCGCTGATCGACCGCGCGGGCCCGAGCCCCACCCAGCTCGGGCGCGATCGGCTGGTCGCCGACGGTGGCGTGCACGTGTTCGGCGAGCCCGTGAAGAAGGTGCTCACGTACGATGTGGAGGCCCACGGCCAGCTCGGCCACTGGAACGGCGCCAAGCATCGCGCGTGGGCGCTCGCCAGCATCGTGCGCGCGCAGCTTCCCAAGCCCAAGGCGCACCCCGGGCTGCACCTCGGCTATGCGATGGGCAGCGGCAACGCCTGCACCGGCGAGCAGGGCACCAGCTGCTCGCCCACCCGTAGCCGCGAGTTCTTCAACTTCTACCCCACCAACCACCCGCCCTACGGCAACCTCGATCTCAACGACTGGTCCAACCTGCGCGACGCCGAGGCCGGCCTGTTCGTGCGCGAGGATTCCGGCTTCGAGGTGAGCGCGATCTATCACTCGTTCTGGATGAACGACCCGCGCGGCACCTGGACCGACTCGGGCAGCCGGCTCGTCGCCGCCGGCTGGGACCCCACGAACACCGCGTCGCATCTCGGGCAGGAGCTCGACGTGATCCTCACCTACACGCCGTGGGCGCCGCTGATGATCCAGCCGGGCTACGGTTTCTTCGTGCCGGGACCGGCGGCGCGACGGCTCGCCGGCAACGACACGCAGCACTTCGTGTACTTGTGGGTGATCTTGACGTTCCCATGATCGGTGATCGGGTGGTCCGGGTGATCGGCGAAGCCGGCGAGTCCTGCGTTTTTCGATCGCTTCGTGCTTGCAGCCCTCGGCGCGCGGGGCTATGTTCCGTTTCCATCGATCCTCCTTTCGGAGGCCGTGTCATGGTCTTCACGCACTTCCTCTAGTCCGACTTCGAGCTTCGTAGGTGGCCCTGCGGGGTCGCTGCTGCTCGAACATCGTCTCGCCCGTCGCGATGCATGCTGCGTCGCCTTGGCCGAGGCAAGGACTACTTGCGTCTCGCGCGCTGCTCCGTCTGCCGTCTCACGACGGGGCGAACGCCGTGCGGGCCGCATCGCCAGGAAGCCGCGTGTCGTATGAAATTCCAGTCGAATCCAATCGAAGAGCACCAAGAGGTGCCCCTCGCCGACGAGGGGCAATGGGAAGCGCTGGTCGCCCGCTGGGCCGAGCGCCACAAGGGCCCCACCGAGCCGGGGAGCGGCCAGAACCGCTGCTACGTGGTCAGCGTGGGCACCTGGGTCGACGACGTGCAGCGCGACGCCCAGCTCGCGGAGATCCTCGGGCTCGTCCGCGCGCAAGGAGACTGCGTGGTCGGGCACGAGACGCTCAGGCGCCCGCGCCCCGATCCGAAGACCTACCTCGGCCGCGGCGCATCCTCGGCCGCCGCGACACGGGCACGAGACAGCGGCGCCGACATGCTCGTCGTCGACGCCGAGCTGAGCCCATCGCAGGCGCGCAACCTCGAGGACGCCACCGGCTTGCCCGTGTGCGATCGCGAGGCCGTGATCCTCAACGTGTTCCTGCGCAACGCCAGGACGCGCAGATCCAGGATCCAGGTCGAGATCGCCCACCTCGAGTACCTGCGCCCGCGGATCCGCGGCCTCGGCCTCGACATGGATCAGCAGGCCGGCGGCATGGTCAAGGCGCGCGGTCCGGGTGAGACCGCCTCGGAGCTGCTCGCCCGACAGCTCGACGGGCGCCTGGCCGAGCTCCGCAAGCAGCTGGCTAGGCTCGCACGCGCGGGCGACACCCAGCGCAAGCGGCGAGGTGAGTGCGAACGGATCGTGCTGGTGGGCTACACCAACGCCGGCAAGACCTCGCTGATGAACGCGCTCGCGTCCGCGGAGCTGTCCGCACGTGACGTGCCGTTCGAGACGCTCGACACCACCTCGCGCTGCCTCACTCGCCACGGCGGCGACGTGATCCTGAGCGACACGGTGGGCTTCATCCGGCGCCTGCCGCCGCGGCTGCTCGAGAGCTTCGAGAGCACACTCGCGGAGATCGCCGAGGCCTCGCTCGTGGTCGTGGTCGTCGACCTCTCGGATCCCGAGCACGAGATGCACCTCGAGATCACCGAGGCGCAGATCGCCAAGCTCGGCGCCGCGGAGGTGCCGCGGCTCTACGTGTTCAACAAGCTCGATCGGGTCGAGGAGGTGCCGCCCGACGAGCACCTGCGGCGGATGAGCCACGACCACGCGTGCATGGCGGTGTCGAGCCACGACCGCGCGGCGATCGATCGGCTGCGGGCGGCGCTGCTGGATGCGGCCCGCAAGCAGCACCAAAAGGTGCGGCTGTGGGTGCCCTACGAGGCCACCGGGGTGCTGACGAGCGCGTACGCCGAGTGCCGCGTGCTCGAGGCGCGAGCGGTGGAGCGTGGCATGGTGCTCACCGTCGAGGGCGAGGCGCACGTCGTTGCGCGGCTGCAGCGGGCGGCCAGGGAGGTACGATCATGACTGCATCGTTCGTCGAAATTCATGGTCTCAGCGTCGACACCCCGGAAGGGCGACCGCTGTTTCGCGACTTGAGCCTCGGGCTCGGGCGCGACCGCGTGGCGCTCGTCGGGCGCAACGGTGTGGGCAAGTCCACGCTCTTGCAGATCCTCGCGGGGGAGGCGGCGGTGGAGCGCGGGTCGCTCGTGCGGCGGGTGACGCCGGTGCTCGTGCGGCAGGATCTCGCTCCGGGCGAGCCGGAGCGGGCGGCGCAGAGGTTGCTCGAGCGGTCGCTCGGCGATCCAGGGCTGGCCCGTGCGGTCGCGGGCGATGCCGTCGAGGCGGGGCTGCGCCCGCTGGCAGAGCTGGTGAGCGCCCCACCGAGCCGCGGCGAGGCCCGCAAGCTGCTGCTGCTGGCCGCCAAGCACTCCGGGGCCGAGCTGCTCCTCCTCGACGAGCCCACCGAGGACCTCGACGAGGCCGGCCTCGCGTGGCTCTGCCGCTGGGTGCAGCGCTGGGATCGCGGCGTGATCGTGGTGTCGCATCACCGGGCGTTGCTGCGGTGCTTCGAGCACTTCTTCGTCGTGGCCGAGTCCGGGTGCCGCCACGTCTCCGGTACGTTCGACGAGCTCGAGCACGTGCTCGAGCGGGAGAACGAGGCGCGCGAGCAGAAGTACGTGGAGCGCCTCAACGTGCTCGACGAGCAGGAGCGACGCGACGAGAAGATCCGCCGCCGTCGGCAGCGCAAGAAGAACGTGGGGCGGCTGCACGAGCTGGATCGCTGCACCTCGCGGATGCGGCTCAACGCCAAGCGCAGCTATGCGCAGGAGAGCCAGGGTCGCGCGGCCAAGATCCGCGCGGAGCGGATCGGCGCGGTGCGGGACTGGGCCAGGGCCACGCGCAGGGCCCTGGCCGTGACGCTGCCGCTCGAGCTGCCTGGGCCGACGCTGGACGAGGCCGACGGTCGGGAGCTCGTGGTGCTCGACGGAGTGGGGGTGACGGTCGACGGGCGGGGGTTGTTCTCGGGGATCGATCTCCGGGTGCAGCGCGATCGCGTGGCGATCGTGGGGCCCAACGGCGCGGGCAAGACCACGCTCCTCCGCGTGCTGCTCGGACAGCAGCAACCGACCACGGGCGCGGCGGGCAGCCGGATCGAGCGGATCGGATCGATCGCGCAGGGCGCCACCGACTGGATCGCCGACGAGAGCTTGCTGTCGCGCCTGCTCGACGGCTCGCCGTCGTCATCGCTCGCCGACGTGGCCGCGCTGGTGGTGGATCACAAATTCCCGCTCGCGCTCGCCGAGCGGCCGCTGTGGTCGCTCAGCCCCGGTGAGCGGGTGCGGGCGGCGCTGATCTGCCTGTTCCAGCAGGCTCCGGCCGTGGAGCTGCTGGTGCTCGACGAGCCCACGTACAGCCTCGACTTCGTGGGCGTCGCGGCGCTACAGCGGGCGCTGCGAGCGTGGCCGGGGGGGCTCGTGATCGCGAGCCACGATCGCGAGCTGCTCGAGGGGATCGGGATCGAGAAGACGCTGGTGCTCGACGGGAAGGGAGGCCACCGGATGGGCTGACCAGGTCACGGCACAGGGCTAGCGGAGGAGCGCCTCGAGCTCCGCGGGCCAAGCCGATCCCCGTGCCATCGCCGCTCGCTGCTCGGCCCGGAGCTTCGCGACGAGATCGGGATCACGGATGTCACGGAGCGCTCTCGCCCCGTAGTGCCGCTGGCGCTCGCTGGGCGTCGTCACCACGAAGCGAATGAGCGGCACGGTGGCCTGGGGATCCTGGGCCACGCCGAGATAGAAGATCTCGGCGAGCACCCGCCACGGCGGATCGTCGGTGTCCTTGAGCAGGCGCAGTGCGATCAGTGGGACGATGCGATCCCCGAACACGCTGAGCAGGTCGTCGGCGGTGCCGAGCGGGATCGGGCCGCGCATGGGCGCCCCCTCGAAGCGACCGGGCTCTGCATCGAGGTAGGCCAGGGCCGCTCGCTGGTCGCTGGGATCGTGGATCCACGCATGGATCACGCGAGCCAGGAGGGCCTCCAGGGGATCGGTCCATGGCGGGGCCGCAGCAAGCCAAGCGGCGGTGTCCGGGTGCCGTCGCAGCTCGTCCTCGAGCGCGCGATAGTCCTCCGCCTGGGCGACGATTGCCGCCGCGAACGACTCCTGGGGCATGCGAGCGCTCATGATGCTCCTGCCGAGGATCCCACTCGCGCGGGGGCCCGCCAAGGGGATCCACCGCCGCTTTCGTGGCCCCGGATGAGGGAATCCACGGGTTGTCGCCCCGTTCTCGGGTGCTACGCTCGAAAGTGCGTGCTCTTTCGACGCCTATTCGCCTCGTTGATTGCGGTGCTGTGCATCGCGGGGTGGATCGGCCTCGATACGGGTCGCGCACATCGCAGCAGTAGCGACCAGGTGACGGCCTCGGCCGGGCCGGGCGCGGTTGGCTGCCACTCGGCCGATGCCAAGGCGCAGCCCCGCAGGCCCGCGCCGCCCCGGGGTCTCGTCGCCGTGATCCAGCCTCCGGTCGCCGCCCCCGATGCGGGCGCCGGCCGGGTCTGGGAAGCCTCGGCCGCTGCGCCCGTGCTGGTGCGCGGCGGTGATCCCGGAGCCCCGCGCGGGCCGCCGTCGTCGTTCGTCGTGTCTTGAGGCCGGTGGCACGCGGTTGCGTGGCACCGCGAGCCGAGGACCGAGGCAGCACCCGTCGCGAGGTCGCGCGACGGATCGCAAGGCCCGGTCGGTCGGAGCACCTACGGCGACCACGAACGACGAACGCGGGACCACCCGCCGCTACGAGGCACTCATCATGCGATCCTTCTTCGGCAAGCGCCGCCACTCCGCCAGCCAGTCCACTGGCCAGTCCACTGGCCAGTCCACTGGCGAGGTAAAGATCTCCGCCCCCCACGGGCTCCATGCTCATTTTGCCCGTCGCGTCACCGAAGTGGCGCGTGGCTTCGAGTCGTCGGTGACGCTCGAGGACGGCCATGGCCGTCGTGCCGACGCCCGCAGCCTGCTGCAGCTGCTGCTCCTCGGGGCCGCGTGCGGCACCGCGGTCAGCCTTCACTCCGTCGGCAACGATGCCGACATGGCGCTCGCTGCGATCGCCGACGTGCTGGGTGGAGAGGCGGTGGCGGCATGAATTCGATCCGCGGGCTGCGGCAGGAGCTGGTCCCCATCGACGACCTCCAGGCCCCGATGGACATGCCCGGCTTCCTCTCGCGCTCGTCGGTCGCGCGCCGCTGCGCGTACATCGGCCTGTGGGTACTGGCGGTGGGGCTCGTGCTCGCGATGACGGGCACACCAGCGCTGTCGCTCGCGACCCGAGCCGCCCTCCAGGAGCTCGGCCGCGCAGGCCTGCTGTTCGGAGTGGTGCTCGAGCTGCTGGCGTTCATCGTGTCGCGGATCCACCGGGATCGGATGCTCGTGGAGCTGCAGCCGGCGGCCGCCGGTGCGGCCACGAACGACGTCGCGCTCCGCGACCTCGCCCCGCCGAGGCCGTACATCCTCGCGTCCGAGGGCTCCGTGCTCGCGCCGAGCCGGGCGCTCACCGGCAGGTAGCCGCCAGGCCGCCACGGGGCTCGAGCCGCTGCGGTACGCTTTCGCCCCGATGCGTCGCCCTCTCGTCCTCCTCGCGCTCGTGCTCGTGTCGACCGGCTGCAAGGACAAGCCCTCCGACGCGACCGGAGCCGCGTCGCAGGCCGACGCGCAGGCGCGCTTGCAGCAGATCTGCGACGGCATGAACGACCTCAGCCTGCTCTACGTCGCGGGCCTGCTCGAGCTCGAAGGCGTCGAGTCGCTCGACCCACCCGGCACGCGCGAGCGGATCGTGACCGCCTGCAAGGGCCTGTCGCTCGAGATGGCCGAGTGCGCCGACCGGCTCGCGCTCGACGACCCCAAGTGCGACGCAGCAATCGAGAAGCAGCTCGGTCTCACCAACACGACCCCGAAGGGGAGCGGGCCGGTACCGACATGGGGGCTGGAGACCCCATTCGAGATCTACGACCTCGAGGTCTCGCCCGAGGGCCATGTCGCGATCGCCGGCGAGAAGGGCGTGGCGCTGGTCGTCGACGGCGCGGTGAAGTGGACGGTGGAGCTCGAGGACGCGAGCGCGAGGGTGGGCTGGTGGAAGCGCTGCGTGCTCACCGGCGTGGGCGGCGAGCTGCGCTGCTACGACGGCGCCGGTGCGGTGACGTGGTCGGCTCCGGTGGCGAAGGAAGAAGCGGTATGGCTGAGCGCGATCGAGGCCGGCCCCGCGGGGCGCCTGACGGTGGTGACGAGCCACGGCGGGATCGTGCACGTCGACGGTGACGCGTGCGCCAAGCAGGCCGAGGGCTGTGCCACCGCGCTCGCCACCGTGGAGGCGCTGGCGGCCGCGAGCATCGAGGTGCTGCCCTCGGGGGCGATCCTCGGCTCGAACGATTCCGGCGTCGCGCTCGTCTCGGCCGCCGGACAGCTGCTCGCCAGCCGCAAGGCCGAGCTCGCCTCCAGCACGCCGAGGGGCGGCCTCGTGGTGGTCGGGCGCGACGTGCTGCGGGCCAATCCCATGTGCACCCAGGGCGCCGACGAGTGCTTCGCGGTGGTGGTGAGCAACGCCGACATGGAGATGGTCGCGCCCGTCGAGCTCCCCGGCGTGGGCGTGGCCCATGGCGACAGCTACGGCGTGATCCACATGGTGGGCGACACGAAGTGGAAGATCGACGCCGGCAACGACGGCGATCTGCTCGCGAGCGGCACCACGATCTACTCGGTCGGCCACCAGCTCGGCCTGGGCGATGCCCTGGAGGCGCCGCCGCAGCTTCGGGCGATCGATGCACGCACCGGCGAGACCCACTGGATCACCAAGCTCGGCACCGAGCGCGCCGGGCTGTTGTCGGGCTACATCATCGCGCTGCACGGTGACCGCGTGATCGTGGCCACGAAGTCGCAGCTGTTCGCGGTGCCTGCCGGTTCGGGGTGATCCTTCGACGGTGCCATGCCGTCGTGCGAGGATGCAGGCGAGAGCTGCGTGCTGTTCGTGGCGGACCAGCCGCAATTCGGCGGGGTGTGCCGGCCTGCGTGAGCCACGGTGTGGCTCACAGCCGGATGGTGGCTCCGAGCCGCAGCGACAGGTTGCGCTCGAGGTACACGTTGCCCGGGACGTACCCCGCCGTCTTTGCGTCGAGCGTGAGATCGAGCGAGGCACCGGGCAGCGCCCGCCAGCGCACGGTGGCCGCGAGCCTGCCGCCCGGTCGGGCGCGACGCTCGTCGTAGCGCAGGCGCTCGGGCTGCAGCCATGCGTCCACGTCGAAGTCGAACGCGAGCGGCACCCGTCGCAGGCCCACGTCGAGCACCCGGGCCGTGGCGGTGGGGAACCAGCCTTGTGCGTTGACGCCGTTGCGGAGCGTGAAGAGCCCGGTGAATCGCCGCCGCTTCACGCCCGCCTCGGCGTCGATGCTGTACCCGAATGGCGTGAGCGCATGGCCGAGCCGGGCGATCCAGCGGTCGCTGTACAGCCCTCGCCGGCCGCCGAGGCGGAACCCATCGATCGCGTAGAGGTGTGGATCGAGGAGATCGAGGAAGTGCAGGCCCAGCTGCCTGTGCATGAAGCCGCGCTCGCGATCGTCGAGGTCTTCCCACGAGCGGTAGCGATCCACGCCATCGCCATACGGGTGCGGCCCGCGGCCCGCGTAGGGCTCGTCGGGCCGGTGCAGGTCGTAGGTGAACGCGGTGCAGTCGAGGCCGGTGAAGTCCCGCGAGAGCACCGTGAGCGTGTTGCGATTCTCCGCGTCGGTCACCCGATCGCTGCCCGGGCCCGTGCACGTGGAGTAGTAATAGAGCGAGTTGAGGAAATTGAGCTGCAGCGCGGCGAACATCATCGTCTCGCTGAAGTAGAGCGGCCCGCGCCAGACCCCGCGATCGCCGTAGAGGAACGCGTGGTCACCGATCCGCCGCGCGAGCACGTCCTGCGCCTCGAGCCCCGCCATCATGAGGCGTACCGTGTCGGCGGGGTGCTCGGCCTTGAGCCGCGCGAGATCCTCGTCGGTCACGTGATCGACCGCGATGAGGCCGTTGGACCACGCGCTCGGGTGGTAGATGCCGTTGCGGCTGTCGATCCCGCGGTGGGTGAGCACCGCGCGGTGCCACTCCTCGTGGGTCCACGCGTTCACGAAGAAGAGCGGCGCATTGACGGCATACACCGTCATGATGCCGAGCCCGAGCCGCAGCGACGGGTTGCGCACGCGATCGAAGCCTCGCAGCACGCCCCACGTCGGCAGCCGCATCCCCGCATAGCCGAGGTCGAGCGACTGCATCATGCTCGGCCAGCCCTGCGTGTCGAACGGCACGTCGATCACCGTCAGCGGGATCGGCGTCTCGTGCTCGCTGCCGTCGCCCGGTGCCGCCCGGCCGGTGCGGGGCCACGCGAGCACGAGCAACAGGATCGAGAGCCGCGCGAGCTGCTGGATCACGTACACCTCGCGATACGTGCGCTTCATGCCTGCCGGTCGCATCACCAGGGTCCGAGGATACCCGACGATCCACCGCATGATCATCAGCCCAGCGACTCTGGTGTAGCATTCGAGCATGCGCTCGCGTCTGCTGCTCGTGCTCGCGCTCCCCTCGCTCGCGTGCCCGAGCAGACCTCCAACGGCGGAACCCGCTGCAACGAACGGCGAGCTCCAGCCCGAAGCTGCGGGCGAGCCCGACTCCGGCGAGCCCGGCTCGGCCGAATTCTCGGTCCCGCGGTTTCAACGGACCAACATCGGCACCACCGGGCTCTCGGCCTATCTGCCTCCGGGCTCTCCCGAATTCGACATGAGCGCCTCGGAGGATGGCTCGCAGGTGCACACCGGCGGGCTCGAGCAGGGCGGCTTCGTGTACGGGGTGATCGCGTTGCGCTTCGCCACCCCGCTCGACGACGACCCCGAGACCTGGGAGCAGCTGCTCATCACCTATCTCGACTTCTTGAAGGGCCAGCTCGGGGTGACCGGGGCTGCCGGCTATGGGCCCGGGCACCGGCTCGAGTCGGAGCCGAGCGCCCGCGGGGTGATCGACTTCTGGGAGGACTCCTCGGGCACGAAGTACGCGATCAAGGGCTGGGTCACGCAGACGCACCTCGCGGTGCTCTACATCGCGGGTCCGACGGAGTATCCGGTGTTCAACGCCCAGCAGATCTATCTCGACGGGATCCGCTTCTCGCCGGTCCCTTGACCGACCGCGATCGCGCAATTCATGCGCTCACGCGCTACCCTTGCCCACGATGATCCCGCGCTCGTCCGCCCTCGTGCTCCTCGTGCTCTGTGCGCTCGCCTGCGACTCCAAGCCGGCGCCGACCAAGCCCGCGGAGGCGGAGGCCAAGCCCACCCCGCGAAAGAGCGAGCCCGAGGACGACCACTCCAAGCCGAAGGCGCTGGCGCCCGCGCCCGAAGGCGCCGTCGCGATCGGTCGGATCTACGTGCAGACCTGCGCCGCTTCGAACCCATGCCCCGCGCTCTTGCAGGACGCGGGGGTCGCCCATTGTAAGTCGCTCGGCCTCGGGGGGCTGCTGTGGCGGCTACCCACGCTCGAGGAGCTCGAGTCGCTGCGGGGCAACGCGGACCTCGTCGGCTACGACGTATTCCACTGGAGCGGCAGCGCGTGGAACGAGGATCCCGGGCAGCTCTGGATCTACGATCCCGGATCGGGCTCGAAGACGACGGCGAAGCCGGATCGCAAGCCGTTCACGATTCGCTGCGTGGCGTAGGACTTGGACCACCACCGGGCGAGGGCAACATCTGCTACGAATGCGCCGAGATGCGCGCTCGCTTTCGCTTTGGGGTGGTGGCCCTCGCCGTGGGGTCGATCGCCTGTCGTCCTTCGACTGGTCCCACCGCGGTGAGCGAGGTGGTGCCCGAGCTCGAGCCGGTGGCGGAGCCGCAAGCGCTCGAGGCATCCGCGCCCGTGTGGTCGCCGTTGGCCAGCACGATCAAGTGGCCCGCGGGTGCGCTGGCCATCGAGCTGCCGCCGGGCGAGCCGGCGGCATGGTTGTTGCCACCGTTCGAGCCCGGGCACGATCACCCGCTCGATCGGCTCGCGGTGGTGGCCTACGGGGAGAACATCGCGCTCGCGCGCAGTGGCGAGCTGTTGGTGGTGAGCGGGCGTGACGAGGGCCTCTTGGGCACGATCGTGCTGCCGACCGGGATCGGCTGGATCGGCGTGGGTGGCGGTGATCGGATCTTCGCCGCCGATGAGCATGGCCGGGTGTACGCGGCGGATGGTGTCAACGACGTGCTCGAGCACGGGCTGCAGCCCACGGGACCGGTGCTCGACGGCGTCACCACGTGGGATGCCGCGGGCGAGCGGGTGCTCGCGGTGAGCGGCTCGGCGGTGATGGTGTCGGAGGACGGTGCTCGCTCGTTTCGCTCCACCACGCCCGTGCGACGGACGACGGTGGTGACCGCGGTGGTCCGCGCCGACGGGGTGATGGTCGCGCAGCTGCAGGGGACGCGGTCCACCAGCTACATGAGCGCCGATGGCGGCCGGAGCTGGAGGCGATCGTCGTGGCACCCGGAGCAGCTGTGGCGCGAGGGCGCGTGGATCATGGGGTGGATCGACGGTGAGGCCGGCGTGCTGTCTTCGGATGGACGCGCCTGGGCGGGCGGGCTCGATCGTGCCAGCGCGCTGGAGGGCTATCGAGCGTGGGACTCGGACTTCTTCTCCGGTGGGCTCGAGCCCCGTACGGGCCGGTGGCCCACGCCGACCGATCCGCCTGCACCCCCGCCTCCCGCGCGACCGCTGCGAGGTCGGCCCGGCGATGGATCGTTCGAGGGTGGGGTGGAGGGTGGAGGCATGGGAGGCATACTCCACGGCGGAGACGCCAGCTGCGGCGACGGCTTGGCCTGCTTGCACGGCAGCGTGGGCGAGGCTCCGCCGTCTTCGCGGCTCGACCTGCGGATCTTCGGCGACGCGCGCTGCGAGGACGAGGAAGCGCTTTCGTGTCCGCGAGCACGCTGGCGGGCTCCTCACCTGGGAGTGTTCGATCATGGTGCGGGGCGTGTGACGCTGGGGCGCATGCCGCAAGTGTGCGATCGGGTACAGGTTGCCGATGCCCGCGGCCTGGGGCTGGTGAGCTGCAAGCACCAGGACACGATGTCGCTCGTCACGGTGGCGCCCGACGGCACGGCCCACGTCGAGCTCGAGCTGAGCCTCGGCGAGCCCGACCCGAGCTACGTGATGATGGCGGAGGATGGGACCGTGCTCGTGCCGGAGATCCCCACGTGCGACCAGTGGGCCCGCGCGTGGGTGCGACGCCCGGTGGCGCCCGGGGAGTCCGGGGCGTGGACGCAGCTCGAGCTGCCGGGGGCTCGGACGTGGCGTCCGGTCGGGCGTGGGTACGCGGTGGCGGTGGCGGAGCATCGCGGCGGAAAGGGGCGTAGCGCCGATCTATGGCTCGCGGGGCCGGGGATCGAGCCGAGGCGGGTGGTGGAGGGAATTCCGGTGCTCGAGAAGGTGACGGATGTGCGAGTGGACGATGGGCGCGTGTCGCTGCATGCGGATCGGTGGATGGTGGTGCGACGTGATGCGAGCCTTGCGGAGGTCGAGCTGCCCTCGCGGGAGCGGGTGGTGGGTGGGGTGACGGTGACGCGGGCTCGGCCGTGGCTCGGGTGTGCCGAGGGGTCGATGCAGCTCGAGTGAGCATCGTTCCTCGTTCGGCTACCATCGCCTCGCATGGGTGTCACCGCGCACTTCTTCGCCTTCGACCCCCGCGCATACACCACGCCTCCCACCATCGAGCGCTGGGTGGAGTGGGGAGATCTCGATCGCGAGCTCGAGGTCATGGACGAGGCGAACGCGCGGCTCGTGGCGATCCCCTCCCTGCTCGGCGACAACAAGCGCTGGTACGACAACCTCGCGGGCGACTTTGCGTGGACGTGCGCCCGCAAGCACGTGGCGCCGAAAGCTCGCGCGGAGCTCGACACCTGGCTCTCCCATCTGTTCTGGGACGCCGGTGACGAGGGCTGCTCGTGCGGGCACGGCCCCACCGCGGTCGCCGAGCACGAGGTCGTCTACGATCACGCCCTGCTCGAGCACATCCTCTCGCTCGAGCGCTCGCTGCTGCCGGTCGAAGCTGCGCTGCCGCTCGAATTCGACGGCGACCCACCGAAGACCGAGCGCCTTCACCGACCGTGGATCTACGACTACGAGTGCTTCTGCGAGCTGGTGTTCGAGTGGCAGCGGGGCTTCGAGCGCGCAATGAAGGCCGGCCCCGGCTGGAGCCTGCTTCGCTGGGTCTGGTATTGACGAAGGCTCGCCCCCGGATCGCGACGCCCGCTCGCCCATCGGTTACCCTCGTCGGGCGATGACATCGAGCGCAACCACGGTGCCGGTGCGAGCGCATGCGCAAGCCGCCCGCATCGATCTCGATGCCGATCCCTCGCTCCTCGAGGCCAACGCGGCACGCTGGCGAGCCACGGTCGCCGCCGAGCTCGGCCGCCCGTGCACGGTCTTCGCGACCCGAGCTCACCACCTCGTGCTCGAGCGCGGCGAGGAGCTCCCACCAACCCCCGCGCCAGCCCCTACCGATCCCGCCGCCTTCCCCGAAGACCTCGGCCACGTCTACACCCCCGCCGGCCTCGCCGAGCTCATCGATCGCGAGAACCGGATCTCCTTCGACTTGCTCGTGCAGCAGATCCGCTCGCCGATGGGCATCGTCCCGTTCGTCGGCGCGGGCATGTCGGTGGACTTCGGCTTCCCCTCGTGGTCGAAGTTCCTCGTCGACGCCGCGCCGCTGCACCCGGCCCCGGAGCAAGTCCTCGCCAGGCTCGCTACCGGCGATCCCGTGGGTGCCGCCACGATCCTGTTCGAGGACTCCCCCGAGCGATTCCAGCGGCTCGTGGTCTCCTACTTCGGCCGCGAGGTCGGCCCCGATGAGACCCGCGGCCGCCCGGTGGGCCTTCTGCCGATGATCGCCAGCGGTCCCGTGATCACCACCAATTTCGACTGCGTGCTCGAAGCCGCCTTTGGTGCCTCGGGCTCGCCATTCGTGCGCGTGGTGACCGGGCAGGAGCCCGATCACGTGATCCGGGCCATGCACCGCAACGAGCGCGTGCTCATCAAGCTGCACGGCAACGCCACCGATCGCTCCGCCCGCGTGTTCACCGGCCTCGAGTACGACAAGCAGTACGGCAACGAGGGGATCTCCAAGCTCGCGCGCATCATGTTCACCAACCGGCCGCTCCTGTTCCTCGGCAGCAGCCTCGACGAGGACCGCACGCTCGACGTGCTGCGAGCGCTGCATGCCGAGCTACCGGGCCTCGGGCACTACGGGGTGCTCGCGGTGCCGGTGAGCGTGGCCGCGGCCACCCGGCGGCGGCGGCAGCTCGATCGCCTCGGCGTCAGCCCGCTGTGGTTTCCGTCCGGCGAGTTCGAGCGTGTGCACGAGCTGCTGCAGGAGCTGCTGCAGGAGGCCTCCACGCGGCTTCTGTGGCGTTCCTCCGGCCCCCGTGCTCTGTCGCCGACTCGAGCCACGCCCACGTCCGCCAGCCCGGCCGAGCCATCGCGCGAGCCACCCGCGCTCGGCGGCGAGCTCGAGCTCGTCACGCAGCGCCTGGCCCGACGCATCGTCAACGGGCGCCTCACGTTCTTCCTCGGCTCGGGCGTGCACCTCGGCAAGAGCATGACCGCGCGCTCGTTCTACCGCGAGCTCGCCAAGGACTACGGGTTCGAGGAAGCCGACGGCCAGCGTGCCGAGGTCGCGCAGTTCATCGTGGACCTCGAGAGCAAGGCCGAGGCCTGGTCGGTGGCGCGGCAGAAGCTGCAGGCCACCACCGCCCTGCCGAGCGAGGTGATCTCGTTCCTGGCCGAGCTACCGGCGCTGCTGGCCGGCTCCAGCGTCGCCCCACCACGGCTCTGGTTCCTCACCACCAACTACGACACGCTGCTCGAGGACGCGCTCGCGAGCCGCGGCGAGCCGTTCCACCTGCTCTACTATCAATCCGACGGCGAGTGGGAGGGTCGCTTCGTCTACCGCGATCTCGAGGGCACCATTCGCGTGCTCGAGCGCCCGCAGAACATCCATGCGCTGGGCGAAACGGGCCACGTGGTGGTCAAGCTCGACGGAGGGATCCCGTGGGACGAGCGGATTCCCGAGACGGTGACCTTCGCCCCGCTCGAAATGAGCATCTCCGCCGGTCGCCTGCCCGCCGCGTTCCCACACGTGCTCCAGCAGCTCGTGCGCGAGCAATCGCTGCTCGTGCTCGGCTCGAGCCTGCGTGACCCCCACGTGCAGCGCATCGTTCGTTGGTCTGCGGGAGGGCGGCATGCGGTGAAGACGTGGGCCGTGCGCAACGACGTGACGCCCACGCTGGAGCGCTACTGGTCGGCCACGGGGGTGCAGCTCTTGAATTGCGATCTCGAGGACTTCACGCCACTGCTGCGCGCGCAGCTCTTGGCGTTGCTCGCCTTGCCGAAGGCGTGACTCTCCCACTTCGAGTGGGCAGCCGACGGTGTGCTCGAGCTGCACCGCTGGAGCGCCGAGTGGCTCGACGACGACGAGGCCGGCAGCATCCCCACCACGCTGCCGACGAGTGATCGCACCGGCTGTGACTGGTGAACACCGCCGGCCTCGCCGACCGCCGCGAACGGTCAATCGCCCTGCGAAGCCGCACGGCGAGCCGCAGCGACGCGCTCGAGGCAGCGCTCGTGGAGCGTCCGCGCGAGCGCGGGCTCCATCGCGAGGAGCTGGGCTCGCTGGTCCACCGACAGGCAGTACGTCGTGCGGGCCCATAGCCGCGGGTCGTCTGGTGTGACCGGCGTGACGTCGTTCCACACGGTGATCGCCTTGCCTTCGAACGACGACGTGGCGAGCCGCGTGCCATCGGGGCTCCAGGCCAGGGAATTGGCGAAGGTGTCGAGAACGGCCGGCTCACCCGTGCCGTCGATGCGCTGGATCCACAGCTTGCCATCGCCAGTATAGCTGGCAATGAGCGCATCATCCGGGCTGACCGCGATGGGAGAGACCGCTCGGAGGTGAACGATCGCGGGCTCGGGCTCGCCGGTTCCATCGACGGACCAAAGCCTGATCGCCCCATCGCTCGCGGACACTGCGAGCCGCCCATCCGGGCTGAAGTCGATGTCGTGAAAGCCCGCGGCTCCACCGCTCCGATCGCTCGGAACCAGTCGCTTGCCGGTACCATCGCCGCTCCAGATCCACACCCCATCCACCTCCGTGGAGGAGGCGAGCCGCGCTCCATCGAAGCTGAAGCGCACGCGATAGATCGGCCCGGCGTGGCCGCGGAGGATCAGCGGCTCGCCGGTACCATCGCTGCTCCAGATCCGCATCGTCGCGTCCGCGGCAGCCGAGACGAGCCGCGTTCCGTCGGGGCTGAAGCGCACGTCGTACACGGCCCCGGTGTGGCCCCGGAGCACCAGGGGCTCGCCGGAGCCGTCGGTGTTCCAGATCCGCACCGTGCGATCCGAGGAGACCGATGCAATGCGCCGCCCATCGGGCGCGAACGCCAGACCCCAGATCACCCCGGTATGGCCTCGAAGCACCCGCGGGTCGCCGCGTCCGTCACTCTCGTGGATCCGCACGGTCTCGTCATCGCCGGCCGCGGCGACGTGGGCTCCATCGGGGCTCCATGCCACAGTCCACAGGTGATCGGGTGCCTGGAGCACGAGCGGCATGTCCGCGGTACGCGCGGGCCACACGCGCACGGAGTGGTCCGCGGACGCCGATGCGATGCGCGTGCCATCCGGGCTCCATGCCACGCCCAACACCCAGTTGCCGTGGCCGCCCAGCACCCGCGGCGTGCCGGGGCCGCTTGCATCCCATACCCTCAGGGTCGCGTCGACCGAGCCCGAGGCGAGCCGCGTTCCGTCGGGGCTCCATGCGATGGTCCAGACGTGACCAGTATGGCCCGTGAGCACCAGTGGCTCGTCGGTGCCATCGGCGTTCCACACTCTCACCGTCAAGTCGTGTGATGCCGAGGCGATGCGGCGACCATCGGGGCTCCAGGCGACGGCGTGGGCCGAGTCGGTGTGACCATGGAGCACCAGCGGCTCGCCCGTACCCTCGGTGCTCCACACCCGCACCGTCTGATCGTCCGAGGCGGAGGCGACCCGTTGGCCGTCGGGGCTAAAGGCCACGCTGGAGGCACCCTTGGTGTGGCCGCGAAGTACCAGCGGGTTCGGGGAGCCGTCGGCGCTCCATACTCGGATCGTCGCGTCGGACGAGGCGGAGGCGATCCGTTGGCCGTCGGGGCTCCAGGCTACACAAGTGATTCCGCTCTCGTGACCGCGGAGGACCAGGGCTTCGGTGGAGCCGGCCGCGGGCCACACGCGGATCGTCGCGTCGTCCCCCGCCGAGGCAACGCGATGCCCGTCGGGGCCCCACGCGACGCTCTTGATCGGCCCCATGTGCCCGCGAAGCACCTGGGGGTCGTCCATGTCGTCGGGAGCCCAGATCCGTACCGTCCCGTCCCGTGATGCCGAGGCGATGCGGTGGCCATCGGGGCTCCACGCCACGGCCTGGACGGGTTGCGTGTGGACCTGCCGTACGACCTCGGCCACGCCGCCATGCAAGGCGCGCTTGGCCTCCACCGCCCACCCGGGCGGGGCTTTGGAGCCCTCGATTTCGCGGAGGATGGCGAGCTGCAGCGTCGGATCCTCGAGATGCAGGCGAGCGGCCGCCATGCGAGCCGCGTCGCGGGCCGCAATGGCGGCGTCCTGGGCCGCCGCGGCGGCGTCCTGGGCCGCCGCGGCTGCGCGCTCCGACTCGGCGAGGCTCTGGTCGCGGAGTGCCGACAGGCGAGCGAGCTCCAGTCCGCCCGCCACGAATCCCACGATCACCACGGCCCCGACCCCCACCAACCAGCGCAAGGGACGGGCCACGACCAGGCGCTGCAGCTCGGCCAGCAGCGCCGCCATGGAGGGCCATCGGTCCTCGGCTCGGGTCGCCAGGCCCCGGAGCAGCACCCGCCGCAGCTTCGCGGGCACTCGGGAGCCCCTGGGGGGCGGCCGGACTCGTCCAACCGCCAGTACCGAGGCCAGCTCTCCGACCGTGTCGTCCTCGAAGGGCCGCTCGCCGTAGAGCGCCTCGTAGAGCGAGGCGCAGAAGCTGAACTGGTCGCTCTTGACGTTGGCCGGGCGTCCCTGGAGCTGCTCGAGCGCAATGTAGCCCAGCGTACCCAGCACTACGCCGACCCTGGTCTGCGGGACCTCCGTCGACTCGGCGCCCGCGGTCTCGTCCTTGGCCCCGTTCGGCGGCCTGGTCTCGACCTGCTCGTCGGTCTCGCGAACCAGCCCGAAGTCGAGCACTCGAACGCGGCCATCGTCGTCGAGGATGCAGTTCTCGGGCTTGAAGTCCCGGTGGGTCAACCCCGCCGCGTGGGCCGCGGCAAGCCCCGCGCCCGCCTGCAGATAGGTCTTGATGCACACCCACCAGGGTGGTCGCTGCTTCTGCCACTTGCGCAGCGTCTGGCCGGAGACCAGCTCCATCGCGATGAACCACTGTCCTTGATCCTCGCCCACCTCGTACACCTGCACCACGTTCGGGTGCGACAGCTTGGCGAGCGCCTTGGCTTCCGCCACCAGACGCTTGGCGTGAGACCGCGCGACCTCGGGGTGGAGCAGCTTCACGGCGAGCCTGCGATCGAGCCGCTCGTCGTAGGCCGCGAGCACGGTTCCCATCCCGCCGCGGCCGAGCACGCCCTGGATCACGTAACGGCCGACCCGGCGCGGATCATTGGGCTTGCCGAGCAACTGCTGCACGGCGAGGCCCAGCATCGTCACCGTCTCGGGGGCGGGCGGCTCGTCGTGCCGAGGGTCGGTGTCGACGCCGACGCCTGTGTCGGAGTGCGGCGCCTCGTTGGGAGCATCGCGGCTGCTCGCCTCGGCGGCGTCCGACCAGGCCTGCGAGGGCTCGTTTCGCTCGGAGCTCATGGGCGTGGCGCTCGGCCCCGCCGCGAGACACGGCGGCAGGCTCGCATCATCCCATGGAATGGCGGGCGAGTCTCGATGCGCCCAAGAGCCCGGACGACGAGCGTGCCTCGAGCACGCCTCGTGGTCGCCGACGACACCACGTGCGGTGGTGCTCGAGCGCAGGTGCGGCTATCGTCTGCGTCGATGCGCTTGCCCGGACCGGGTCCCTCGGATTTTCGTCAGCTCCGGGAGGAAGGTCGCTTCTACGTCGACAAGACGGCGTGGATCGCCGAGCTGTTGCAGAGACCCGAGCAGGTGGTGCTGCTTCCGCGGCCTCGTCGATTCGGCAAGACGCTCAACCTCAGCGCGTTGCGTTATTTCCTCGAAGCTTCCGAAGAAGAGCGCCGGCCGCTATTCGAAGGGCTGGCGATCGCCAGCGCCGGTCCCGAGGTGCTCGAGCACCAGGCCTGCCATCCCGTCGTCTCGCTCAACCTCAAGGATATTGGGCTGCCCAATTTCGAAGGTTGCGTCGAAGCCCTATGCAGGCGCATCGCCAACGTCTATGGCGCCCATCGCACGCTGCTCGTGGGCGAGGCTCTGTCCCCCGAGGATCGTGCTACCTTCGAGCGGCTCCTCTCGTGCACCGCCTCCCATGTCGAGCTGCGGACTAGCCTCCAGAATCTCACTCGCTGGTTGCATGCCCAACACGGCGAGCGTTGTGTGCTGCTCATCGACGAGTACGACGCCCCGATCGAGGCTGGCTTCGCTCACGGCTACTACGACCAGATCGTCAACGTGCTCCGAGACTTGCTCGGCGGTGGGCTGAAAGACAATCCACACCTGTTTCGAGGCGTGCTCACGGGAGTACGGCGGATCGCCAAGGAATCGCTGTTCTCCGGCCTCAACAACGTCGTCGTGCTCAGCCTGCTCGCTGATCCGTTCCGGACCAGCTTCGGCTTCACCGACGACGAGGTCCGCACCGTGCTCGAGGCGGCCGGCCATGCCGAGCGCATGGACGAGGTACGGCGCTGGTACAACGGCTACGTCTTCGGTGGTGCGATCGTCTATAACCCGTGGTCGGTGCTGAGCTTCGCCGCCATGGGGCGGGCGCGTCCCTACTGGGTGGCCCCAAGCGCAGATACCCTTCTGCGTAAGCTATTCTTCGCCGGTACCATCGATCTCGCCAAAGAAGCTCCTGCGCTCTTGGCTGGCCAGCCCCTGCGCCGCAAGCTCGACGAGCACACGGTGTTGCCGGATCTCGAGCGCAACCCGACCGCGATCTGGAGCTTCCTGGTGTTCGCAGGCTATCTCAAGGCCGAGCACGTAGAGGACTCTCCCAAGGGGATCGTCGCCGACGTGTCGATCCCCAACCTCGAGGTCGACGGCCTATGGCGCGAGGTCTTCGTAAGTTGGCTTGGCGAGCGCATGCACGGGCTCGGCCAGGTCGATGCCGTGGCGCGAGCGCTCCTGGAAGGAGATGCGGCAACGACGATGGCGCTGCTCGGCGACCTGGTGCGAGACGTCTTGTCGGTCCACGACACGGGCACCGGGCCGACCGCCCCCGAACGGGTCTACCACGCCTTCGTCCTGGGGCTCCTCGCCCACCTCGAGCCCGAGTACCGCGTGCGCTCCGAACGCGAGTCGGGTTATGGGCGCAGTGATGTGCTCATCGTTCCTACGAAGCCCGGCCGGGCCGGGGTGGTGCTCGAGCTCAAGCGCGTGCTCGAAGATCAAGGCGAGTCGCCCGAGGACGCGCTCGCGTCGGCGCTGCAGCAGATCGAAGATCGCGACTACGCAGCCGAGCTACGCGCAGCCGGAGCCGCGCCCGTACGCAAGGTCGCGATCGCGTTCGCGGGCAAGCGGGTATGGGTCCGATGCGGGTGAATGCGCTCCGAGCGAAGCTCGCCGAGCGAGCCTACGCCGGCACCTCTTCCGTCTTCTCGACGTTCCCGCCCTCGCTCTGCTTGCTCTTCGCCTCGAACGCGAACGCGAGCTCGCCGCCCTCGCCCAGGTCCACCTTCACCGTCCCGCCGTGCTCGAGCTTCCCGAACAAGAGCTCGTCCACCAGCTGCTCCTTGATCTTCTCGTCGATGAGCCGCGCCATCGGCCGGGCCCCGAACAGCTTGTCGTAACCCTTCTCGGCCACCCACTGCCGGGCCGCCTGGGTGTACTCGATGTGCACGTCGCGGTCGGCGAGCTGTAGCTCGAGCTCGCCGAGCATCTTGTCGGCCACCTGGCGGATCACCTCGGGCCCGAGCGCGGCGAACATCACCGTCTTGTCGAGGCGGTTGCGGAACTCGGGGCTGAACGTGCGCTCGAGCGCCTTGTTGGCGTTGCTGGCCTGCACGCCCTCGTCGGAGAAGCCCACCTTGCGCGCGGTGATCTCGTGCGCGCCCGCGTTGGTGGTCATGATGATGATCACGTTGCGGAAGTCGGTCTTGCGACCGGTGGTGTCGGTGAGCGTGGCCGCGTCCATCACCTGCAGCAGCACGGCGAAGATGTCGGGGTGGGCCTTCTCGATCTCGTCGAGGATCACCACCGAGTGCGGTTGCTTGCTCACCGCGTCAGTCAACAGGCCGCCCTGATCGAAGCCCACGTATCCGGGAGGTGCGCCGATGAGCCGGCTGACGCTGTGCTTCTCCATGTACTCCGACATGTCGAAGCGCAGGAACGGCACGCCCATCAGCCGCGCGAGCTGCTTGGCGAGCTCGGTCTTGCCGACGCCGGTGGGGCCCGCGAACAGGAACGAGCCGATCGGCTTGTCCTCGCGGCCCAGGCCCGCGCGCGCGCGCTTGATCGCGTGGGTGACCGTCTTGACGGCCTCGTCCTGGCCGTAGAGCACCTGCTTGAGGCCCTCCTCGAGCCGGCCGAGCACCTGCCGGTCGTCGGAGCTCACCGACTTGGGCGGGATGCGAGCCATGCGGGCGATGACGGCCTCGACCTCGGGCACGTCGATCACGATCGGCTCGGGCGCGGCTGCCGTGGGGGTGCCGTCGGCATCGGCCGGCGAAGCGGTGTCACCGGCGCTCTTGCCCTTGGCCTTGGTCTTGCCCTTGGCGTCCTTGCCCTTGGCCTTGGTCTTGGCGTCCTTGCCCTTGCTCGGCTTGGCGTCGTCCTCGTCCTCGCCGCCGCCGTCCTGGGCGTCCAAGATCGACGGCTCGGGCAGCTCGATGGGGCTGTCGATGCGCGCGGCGGCGCCCACCTCGTCCATGACATCGATGGCGCTGTCGGGCAGGTGACGATCGCGCAGGTACTTGTGCGCGAGCTCCACCGCGGCCTTCAGGGCCTCGGGCGTGTACCGCACCAGGTGGTGCTCTTGGTACACCTCGGCCAAGCCCTGAAGGATCAGTAGAGTTTCCTCCTTGCTGGGCTCGACGATCTCGATCTTCTGGAACCGCCGGGCCAGCGCTGCATCGCGCTCGAACGACGACTTGAACTCCTTGTACGTGGTCGAGCCGATGCACTTCATCGAGCCCGACGACAGCGCGGGCTTGAGCATGTTGCTCGCGTCCATCGATCCGCCCGAGGTGGCGCCAGCGCCTACCACGGTGTGGATTTCATCGATGAACAGGATCGCGTCGGGATCGGCCTCGATGGCGGCAATGACGGCCTTGAGCCGCTCTTCGAATTGACCGCGGAACTTGGTACCCGCGAGGAGCGCCCCCATGTCGAGCGCATAGATGTGGGCGTCCTTGATCACCCGCGGGACCTTGCCCTCGTGGATGCGGAGCGCGAGGCCCTCGACCACGGCGGTCTTGCCCACGCCGGGCTCACCCACCAGCACCGGGTTGTTCTTGCGGCGCCGGCACAGCACCTGCACCACGCGGCGGACCTCCTGGTCGCGGCCGATGAGCGGCTCGATGCGCCCGGCCTCGGCCTTGGCCTTGAGGTCGACCGAGTAGGCCGCGAGCGGGTCGTCGGCCACGTCGCCGCCGTCGGCCTCGGGATCGCGACCCTGCGGCGAGGAGGAGCCGGTGCCGCCCGGCCCGGCCCCACTGCTGGCCCGCCGCGGGCGCGGCACGCCCTTGCCGAGGCCATGCGAGATGTAGAGCGTGACGTCGCGGCGGGTGATGCCGTGGCTCTGCAGGATGAAGGCGGCGTTGGACTCGGGCTCGGCGAAGATGGCGACCAGGAGGTTGGCGCCGGTCACCTCGCGCTTGCCGGCGCCCTGCACGTGGAGCACGGCGCGCTGCAGCACCCGGCCCACCCCGATGGTCTGGTGGGTGGTGAGCTCCTCGTCCTCGGGGACCTCGTCCATGTTGTCGTCGAGGAAGGCCTCGAGGTCGGCGCGCACCGCCTCGATGTCGGCGCCGCAGCCGGCGAGCACCTTGCCGGCGCTACCGTCGTCGAGCAGCGCCAGGAGCAGGTGCTCGAGCGTGAGGTACTCGTGCCGCCGCCGCTGGGTGTCCTCGATCGCCTGTTGGATCGTGGCTTTGAGCTCTTCACTCAGCATCTTCGCCGTCGTCTTCCGGCTCCATGGAGGCCATCAGGGGGTGATCGTTCTTGCGGGCGAGCAGGTGCACCTGCGCGACCTTGGTCTCGGCGACCTCGTGGGTGTAGATGCCGGCGACACCGGAGCCGTGGTTGTGCACGTGCAGCATGATGCGCGTGGCCTCGGACTCGCTGCGGTGGAAGACCGTCTCGAGCAGGCGCACGACGAAATCCATGGGCGTGTAATCGTCGTTGTGCAACACCACGCGGTACATGCGCGGCCGCTTGAGCTTCTTGGCCGTCTCTTGGCGCTCTTGCAGCGCCACCCCGTTCTCTGGTTGATCCTTGCTCTTTCGCTCGCTCACTGAAGGCCCGCCGACTTGGCGCCGATTCTAGCAGGGGCGCCGGGGGTTGCCTCCCGCCCGAACGGGCAGGGGTGCTCGTCTGGGGGCCCTTGGTAGCTCGGACGCCGCTGGCGTCCGAAGCTCGCTCTCGCGGTCGGGAATTGCGGTGCGCGGCGGGCCGCAGTAGAAGCGGCAGGCGGTGCCGCTCCTCGTTCGCACGGTGCTCGATCTCGGGGGCGTCGATCCCGCGGCCTGGGATGCGCTGGATCACGGCCCCAGCCCCTTCACCGAGCACGGCTTCCTGCGGGCGCTCGAGCTTTCGGGGTCGGTGGGCCGCGGCACGGGGTGGGAGCCGCGATACGTGCTGGTGGAGGACGGCGCCGAGGGATCCGCCGGCGCGGGAGCGTTGCCGCGGCTCGTGGGAGCGGTGGCGTGCTATCGCAAGAGCCACAGCTACGGCGAGTACATCTTCGACTTCGGCTGGGCGCGCGCGAGCATGCAGGCGGGGGTGCCGTACTACCCCAAGCTGGTGGTGGCGGCTCCCGTGACGCCGGCGACGGGGCGGAGGTTGCTGGTCGCGCCGGGGCTGCCGGCGGCGGAGCGCGAGGCGGTGATCGAGGCGCTGCTGAAGGGCGTGCGCGCAGTGGCCGACGAGCTCGAGTGCGGCTCGGTGCACTGGCTGTTCTGCAGCGCCGACGAGAGCGAGCTGCTGGCCGAGGCCGGCCAGCCCGCGCGCACGAGCTTCCAATTCCACTGGCACGACCGGCCGGGGCAAGGGTACGAGGACTTCGAGGAGTTCCTCGCTGCGTTGGCCTCGCGCAAGCGCAAGCAGATCCGCAAGGAGCGACAGCGGGCGCTCGAGGCGGTGGACGGCCCGGTGGAGCTGGTGGCGGCGGAGGACTGGAAGCGGGAGGACGTCAAGCAGCTCGAGGCGTTCTACCGGCGTACGTGCCTCATGCATGGCAACGAGGGCTATCTGACGCCGGAATTCTTCGAGCTGTTGCCGCGGATGTTGCCGCGGCGGGCTCGCTTCGCACGGGTGCGGCAGGGGGGCGTGACGGTGGCGGGGGCGCTGTATTTTCAGAGCGAGCAAGCGCTCTATGGGCGCTACTGGGGGTGCTCGCGGGAGATTCCGTTCCTGCACTTCGAGGTGTCGTACTACGCGGGCATAGAGCACTGCATCCGGGAGCGGCTGCCGCTGTTCGAGGCGGGGGCGCAGGGGGAGCACAAGCTGCTGCGCGGGTTCCTGCCGGCGGCGACGTATAGCAATCACTGGATGCGGCATCCGGCGCTGCGGGAGGGGGTGGAGCGGTTTTTGCCGGCCGAGGCGAGAGAGGTGCGGCAGTACATGGGGCAGCTCTCGCGGTGGAGCCCGTATCGGAAGGATGGTGATGGGCAGCCGCTGCCTCCGCCGCCGGGGAAGTGCGGCGAGGCGGGGGAGGCGGGGGAGAAAGCGGCGGCGGAGGGGGAGGATGGACTGGAGTGATATGCTCGAGCGACCAGAGCGGTGCTGGGCCTGTCCGGGAGCAGGTAGTCACGTGAAGATGCTGAGTCGACCAGAGGCCGCAATCCTGGACCTTCATTGGCCTACCAATCTCGTTGGGAACGACGGGAGGACTTACAAGGCAAAGGCGGCCTTCATCGAGAGGTTTGCACGAACGCCCGTCACTGGCCCCAATGCAAGGGAGCTCATCGAGGAGCTTCAGCGGCGTAAGTTGCTTGGGACCCGCGATGACGGGCTACATGTGACGAAGACCGGCCGTGCTGCTCTCATGCACTCAGCTGGCCTAGGAAGCGTGGCCGCTGCACAGGAGTTCGAGATGCCTCTACCCCTCGCCGACCAATTGGAATCCTGGTTTGCGACGTGGATGGGTTCGCGTTTGTGTACTCTCCTTGAGGGATCCGTGGTGCCGTTCGAGATGCCGTCGAAACCGAAGGCGGAGCGGGTGACCGATGGATTGCTCAAGCACTGGCAAGCTCAGCAGCGATCCTGGAAGATCCTCTCCCTTGTGCAGGATGCTTGTGCCCAGGAATGGTGGATAGCGCGGTCCAAGGAACGAACGGAAGCGATCTTCGAGGCCAACAAGCTACTCTATCACACCCAAGTCCTTGTCTCTTGGCACAACGGTAGGCTCAATTGCATCGACGCCAATGACGTGCACCACGAACGTCTTGCCGTCGAGGGCGTGCTGAAATCATCGCCTCCGGCCCAGGACACGCGGTCGGACCGGACCACTGGCCCACAGAAGAAGGGAGATGTCGACTGGGAGGCCTCGGGCAACGCTCTTTGCGACGATTTCATTATACCTCTGCTTCGTGGCTGTGGCTTGTGCGACGTGATTTCGTGTCGTTCCCCCGGCAACCTCCGTCGGTCCGGACGTAGCCATAAACCCTCGCGCTTGTCGCACTCGACGGACCTGCAAGGCGGAAGTTTGGAGCAGCGTGTGCTCGGTGAGCTCGCCGAGGTGTACTCAGATAAAGATCAGGCAGTAATGCTCCTTGGGAAAGTTGGCTTCCCCAAGGAAAGGATGCCCCCGTTCACCTCTTCGCTTGTATTTTGGACGAAGGTGGTAGAGGAGGCCCGTCACGGGGTGCTTGAAGGTGGTGCCTCGCCAATCATCAAGGCAGCGGCAAATCTGTATCCCAGCAACTCGGCATTCACCGAGTATTGCCGTGTGCTTTCGAGCAGGGCGACATTGTCATCCACGGCGCCAATGATCGATATTATGGGTTGGTATCCGTCACTTCTCGACCATCGACGTTGGGTCGCCGTCGAGGTAAAACGCACAATTCGTGCGAGTGACGTCTTGGCACTCCAGCAGCGAATTCACAGTACATTCCTAGCCCCAATTCCGGAACGATCTGGAGAGTCGATCGCGGAGGTCTGGGTGATTGTTACCTCATATGTTTCAGCGGTTGTCCGGGGCAGGATCTTTGATGGTCTCGACCCTGTGATGAAGGCCAACGTTCGCTTGTTCGACCGGAGCGCCCTCGAGGCCCACGCAGTGAGAGCATCTGGCCTGCAGTGCTAATACAGCCACCGTTTCCGGCTGCTCGTGGTCTCCGCGACCGACTTCTCGCCGCCGTTCAACCCAGCCACGATGAACAGACCGGGCTCGCGGGCGCTGCGGGGCTCATGAGCCCTCGCCCTTGCGCTCGTAGCGGGCGCGCTGCTCACACGCAAAGTGGGCAGCCTCTTCGAGACGCGCAGCTATCCACGCATTGGAGAGCGCCTGGCGCTGGATGGCGAGCTCGAGTGCGGCTTCCATGACGGCCGCGAGCTCCTCGTCGGTTGGTTCCGTGTCGGGCGCCATGAGATCGCGAGCGGTCATCCGCATTCGAGGATACCAGGATCATCCTGCGCAGAGGCAGCCACGTGGGATCGTCTCCCGGAACCGTGCCTTAGCGGTTTCTCAATTGCCTCCGCGTTGCGGAGACAATCTGTACCTAACCACGACGCGGTGCTCGTCGAGCACCTCGGTGCACACGTCGGCCGATCCGCCGGTGGAGGGATTGACCGCGCGCGGCAGACGGCGGCAAGATTTCCGCATGCTCCGTTTGGCCTCGTCCTCGTTCGTGCTGCTCGCCGGCTGTGTATTGCTCGCCTGCGGCTCCCCGCCGCGCGACGACGAGCCGGTCACGATCACGCTGCCACTCCCCACCACCGATGCGATGGACACCGTCGCCGACGCCGACGCCGACGCCGACGCCGTCGGTACGATCACCAGCAGTGCCGACGGCACCAGCGGCGGCATCAAGCTCGACGTGGCCCCCGGCGACACCGAGGGTGTGGCTGACGATGGCGGCCCGCCCGGGAGCTGCGAGGAAGCGGCGATGGGCAAGAGCAACCAGGGCTGCGAGTTCTGGGCGGTGGACCTGCCCAACGCGTGGGCGGGCATCAACGGCAGCCCGGCGCCGCAGGACCAGCAGTTTGCGGTGGTGGTGGCCAACACCGCCACTGACGCCGACGCCAACGTGGAGGTGTTCGTGGGCAACGGCAACGCGGCCGTCGACTCCGCGGTGGTGGGCGTGGGGCAGGTGCACGAGTTCCGGCTGGCCGCGCTCAACCAGGCGCCGCGCGCGAACACCTACGACGGCTCGGCGTATCGCATCGAGAGCGATCTACCGATCACCGCATACCAGTTCAACCCGCTCGACAACACCGTGCAGGTGTTCTCGAACGATGCGTCGCTGCTGTTTCCCACGCACGTGCTCGATACGGACTACACGGCGGTCACGGGCGATGCGATCCTGCTCGGCACCGACCAGGAGCCGGAGGGCGACAACAGCGGGGCGTTCGTGTCGATCGTGGCTACCGAGGACGCCACCACGGTGGATCTCTTCGCCACGTGGGGGCTCTACGCGGGGGGCTCGCAGGACATCATGCTCGACCGCGGGCAGGTGTTCACCGCGGTCTCGCAGGGGCCCGAGACCTACCCGGGCATCAACGGCGACGGGAACCTCAGCGGCAGCCGTGTGGTGGCGGACAAGCCCGTCGCGGTGTTCTCGGGCAACGTCGCGACGATCGAGCCGAACCCCGGGCAGTGCTGCGCGGATCACCTCGAGCACCAGATGCTGCCGCTGGTCGCATGGGGCAATGGCTATGCGGCCGCGCCTCCGCCCTCGCCGATGGGGGCGGCCAACGACAATCCGGCCGTGTATCGCATCACGGGCTCGTTCGACGGCACGGCGCTCGCATACTCGCCCTCGGCTCCAGCGGGGGCGCCCGGGCTCGTCGACGCGGGCGAGACGGTGCGGTTCCAGACCGACCAACCGTTCACGGTGACGAGCGCCGAGCCGGAGAAGTCGTTCGCGCTCACGCAGTTCCTGCTCAGCAACCAGTTCATCACCCCGTTCGGGCAGGCCGGCGATCCGGCGATGATCGCCCTACCCGCGGTGGCGCAGTTCCAGACCCGCTACGTGTTCCTGGTGCCGGATGGATACGCGGCCAACTACGTGACGGTGATCCGCGTGGCGGGAGCCGACGTCACCCGCGACGGGGTCTCGGTGGCGGCGGCGAACTGGAGGCCACTCGGGGAGCTCGACGGGCAGGACTATGAGTATGTGGCACTTTCGGTACCACCTGGGGCACACCTGGTGGAATCGGACGAGCCGTGCGGGATCGTGTCGGTGGGGTACGACACGGATGTGAGCTACGGCTATCCGGGGGGGAGCGGGCTCGAGATCATCTCCGAGCCGCCACCGCCTCCGGCGGGGTGATGGGCTTGCTGTTGTCCGTGTGGCCACCCCTCGAGACGAGAGACGATGATGACGACAGCTCCGTCGTCACTTCTTGCGTCCCTTGCGTTTGGCCGTCGTGGTGCGCGTCGGGGCGGCGTCGATCACGGTATCGACACCGGCCCCCAGCACGAGCCGGTTCCGGGCGGCCTCGATAGCGCGGTGCAGACGTTCCTCGAGCACCTCACGAGGAGGCAGCTCGGTCAGGTATTCGGCGACGTGAATACCCCGCGTGTCGAGGTCCAGATATTCCACCGTCTCGCGCTTCTTGCCGGCGCACAGAATGATGCCGAGCGGGGGCTGCTCGGAGGGCTGACGCTCGTGGCGGTCGAGCCAGCGCAGGTATAGCTCGATCTGGCCGGAGTCGGCGGGCTTGAAGTCGCCGATCTTCAGCTCGATGGCGACGAGCCGTTGCATACGCCGGTGGAAGAACAAGAGGTCGAGGTAGTAGTCGTCGCCATCGAGCGTGATGCGCTTTTGTCGCTCGACGAAGGCGAAACCCGTGCCCAACTCGAGGAGAAAGCGCTCGATCTCGCGAAGGATTGCGGACTCGAGGTCCTTCTCGCGGTAAGTATCGGCGAGCTCGAGGAAGTCGAGCATGTACGGGTCGCGGAACACGAGCGCTGGTGAGAGCTCGCCCTTTTCGTGTAGCGTGGTCAGCTCCTTGCGGATGAGCGCCTCCGGCTTCTTGGAGAGCACCGTGCGCTCGAACAGCATCCCGTCGATGCGCTCGGCGAGAGCGCGCGTCGACCACCCTTCCACCCGACACATCTCCGCGTAGAAGGTGCGCTTGAGCTCGTCGTCCATGTAAATGAGCTGCTTGAAGTGGCTCCACGACAATTGTCTCCGCAGTGCGGAGACAATCTCCGCACGGGGGAACGCGCGCGCGAACCGGATCATGTGCCGCAGGCTCTTCTCGCCAAAGCCACGCCCGTAGCGGGCCTCCAACTGTCTCCCCACTGCGGAGACGATCCGTACGCCATACGCTGCACGGCGCTCGTCGAGCACCTCGGTCTGAACGCGCTGGCCGATCTGCCAGTAGAGGCCCGTCAACGTGGCGTTCGCGGTGACCGAGAGCTGATTGCGCGCGGCGTCGATCATCTCGCCGATGTCGTGCACGAGAGGCGCGATGTCGGACTCGAGGTTGGCACTGGGCGCGGGGGCAGACCTCTCGACGGCAGCGGCCGACGATCGTCGCGGTGGTGCTGCGACTTCTTCGGGCGGCCGGTCTTGGGTTTCCCGGTCGGACGTGATGGTCGCCCAGCTGTCTTGCGTGAGCTCATGACCCCTTCTCGTCGGACATTTCGTGCGCGGGCCGCGTGGCCCGAGCGAGTGTATCGCATCACGGCCTCGTTCGACGGCACGTGCTCGCTACTCCCCCTGGACTCCGGCGGGGCGGGCTCGAGATCATCTCCGAGCCGCCGCCGCCTCCGGCGGGTGATTCGCGACGATCGGGCGTCTTCCGTGACAGTGCTACTGCAGCGCGCCGTCGAGGATCCACTTCTCGATGGCGTCGAGCTGCTCCTGCGTGAGCACCGTGGCCTGCATACCCGCGCGTCCCTTGGGCATCATCAGTCCCGATCCACCGACGTCGGCTTGGGTGCCGTTGATCTTGTGCCAGAGGTAGCTCGCCTCCGGTTGGTAGGGCTCCACGATCGACATGCTGGGGAGCTCCGGCGAAGGCACGCTCACGGTCTCATAGAAGGCGCTGGGCGAGAGATCCAGCAGGAACCCCCACTCGCCGTCGGGCTCGTGGCAGGCCATGACGCAGTGCTCGTCGAAGATCGGCTGGATGTCGACCTCGAAGTGCAAGAGAAGGTCACCGGAGGTGACGGTGATCGTGCCCGGCCCGGTGTCGAGCGGTGGCGTCGTGTCGCTCGCAGTGGTCTCGTCGTCGCTCGGATCGTCGCCAGCGGTGGCGTCGTCCGCATCCAGCTCATCGATGATGGGCCGCGCCACGCAGGCGCAGAGGAGCAGGAGCAAAGCGGTGGAGCGGAGCATCACGAGCAGGCACACGCTATCACCGGATTTCGGTGATATCGGGCCCGAGCCTTTGACGGCACCCCAGACCGCAACGACGAGCAAGCAGTCGTCTCGCTCGACGTAGTCGTGAAGGCTTGCTCATCGGCGACGAGCGCGAAGACGCTCCAGTACGCGGTCTGCGGGCGCCAATTGACCGCTCGCAGCCTGCTGGAGGCTCGCCGTGATGGATGCATCCAAGGCTCGGCGTTGGTCATCGTCCAAACCGATCCCCTCGTCGAGCTCGCGAGCCGAGTCCTCCGCGATCAATGCCCCTCCGTTGGGGTGGAGGGGACCATAGCGTACCGGGGCTCGACCGCTCACGTCGTGAGAGTATCTCGTTGGATGCTCGTTCGGCAAATACACTCGGGAGCAGCGGCTTCGGGCGCGAACGGCGTGGTCGGCGTAACCGCCGTGCTGGCGCGCGGGGCGACCGAGCCAGTCCAACCCGAGTCGGCTCATCAGGCCAGCCCAGGCAGCGCGCCCCGGCAGATATCGGGATACCCGAAGCTCGTGTCCGAATACCCGAACATGTTCAAGATCGACACCAGCAGATCATTGGTGGTGTGACCCGAGCCAGGGTTGTGCACGCGACCCTCGAACTGCAGGTGCCGCCCCGTCTGCAGCGCGCCGCCGACGTTCCCAGCCAGCACCACCGGTAGATCCCACGCCCAGTGCGCGTCGCCGTCGCCGAACTCGGTCACCCACACGACCAGGCTGGAATCGAGCAACGATCCGTCGCCGTCGGGGGTCTCGGCCATGCGCTGCAACAGATAAGCAAACTTCTCGGCATACCAGGTCATCGCAGCCACCATCGCAGCCCGCGGCTCGGGATGGTCGCGCGCAGGATCCGGGCTGATATGGAACATTCCGTGCCAGTCGGGCCACTCGACCGCATTGTAGCCAGGCCACCCCACATCGGGGATCGTCAGTCCCAGCCAGGGGAAGCGGTTGTTCTGGCCCTGGGTGAACTGCAGCGAGGTCACCCGCGTCATGTCGCATGCCAGCGCCATCACCATCATGTCGATCTGCGCCATGGCCCCGACGTCGTCGAAGTCGGAATTATGCGGATCATAGCCCTCCGGCAGCGAATAGCTCGGGATCCCGCAGCCCTGGCCTCCGCCCGTGCCGCCCGCGAAGCGCTGCTCGAGCTCGCGGAGCTTGTCGGCGTGGGCCTCGAGCACCTGGCGATCGGCCGCGCTCACGCGCCCGGCGAGGCCCTCGTAGGAGCCCGCGACGCGGTCGAGCACGCTGCTGCGGGCCGATCGCAGGGTCTGCAGCGGGCTCGGCTGGCCGGGGTCGAAGTCGGCGAACAGGCGATCGAAGGCCGCACGCGGGTCGTGCATGGTGCCGAGCGGCTCGTCGGGGCCGCGCAGGAACACCTGCTCGGCGTGGAGATAGCTGTCGGTGCCGACGCCGAACTCCAGGCTGCGGTACGGCGTGGGCGCGTCCATGCGATCGGCGATCACCTGGTCGATCGAGGGCCCGCCCGCGAACACGTCGAACGACTGGTCGGCCGAGACGTGTTGCTCATTGGGCAACAGCGAGCCGTCGGGCGCGAGGTTGGCCGACAGCGGCATGCCGGTCAGGATGCTCTTGAGGGCGCTCGAATGGCCACCAGCCTGGAAGTTGAGATCGGGGGCCATGTTGTCGAGCCCCGAGACCACCACGATCCGATCGCGCAGCGACTCGAGCGGCGAGAGGATCGGCGAGAGCTGGAAGTCGCTACCGGTGCCGACGGGGCGCCACTCGTCCATGATGAAGCCCTGCGGCTGGACCACCACCACCAGCCGGCGGATGCCATTGGGGCCTTCACCGCCCGCGCGGGCACCGAGGCTCGGCAGGAACGGCAGCGCGAGCGTGGCTCCACCGGCACCGCGCAGGAAGCTGCGCCGCGAGACGGGGCTGCGCAGGAAGGAACCGAGGTTGGGACGAGAAAGGATGTTGCGAGTGCTCATGGTGACTCTCCCACGTCGCGGTACTGGAAACCGTCGCTGCGCACGAGCTCGGCGACGAGCCGGGGGAGCTCCCCGCCGGACTCGATGAAGCTCGTCACGAGCTCGTCGGTGGCGCACTGCTCGACCTCGGTGGTCGGCGTGGTGCCACGAGCATGGTGGACGAAGTGACCGACGTAGCAGGCGGCCACGTCGTCGGACCCGGAGATGCGCTGGGCCAACTCGACGGCGCCCTGGAACTCGCCGTCGGTGACCCCGGCGGGCGGTGCCACGAGGTTGCCGGACGCATCGACCGCGGTGCCGCTCGGGTAGCTCTCGCGCCAGGCCCCGACGGCATCGAAGTGCTCGAAGCCAAAGCCGATGCCGTCCATCAACGAGTGGCAGGCGCCGCACTCGGGGTTCGCCATCAGGGCCTCGGCCCGCTCGCGCTCGGTCGCGTCGGGGGGCAGCTCGGGGGCCTGCGCCGCGGCACCCGCGGGCGCGGGGGCGATCGAGTGGCAGAAGACCCGCGTGCGGACCATCTTGCCGCGATGCGTGGTCGAGCTGCCGATCGCGGTGGCGTGTCCGGCCAGCAACAACGGCGTGGCGAGGATGCCCGCGCGCTCTGCGGGGTCGAGCGAGAGCTCGGTCCAGCCATCGCTCGGGGCCTCCACGCCGTAGATCGCCGCGAGGTTGGCGTCGATCTCCACGGCGTCGGCGGTGAGCAGGCGCGTGAGCGTGGGCTCGTCGCCGTGCACGACGGAGGCCACGAGCCGATCGAACTGCTCGCCCATCGACGCGACGAGCTCGGCGTCGTACTGCGGGTACATCACCGGATCCTTCTCGGTGCCGCGCAGCGGGGGCAGGTCGAGCCACTCGCGGTGGAAGCGACCGAGCGCCGGCTGGGCGCGAGGATCGGCGAGCAGCCGGCGCGCCTGCTCCTCGAGTGCATCGGCGTCGCCGAGCGTGCCGGCGTCGGCCAGGCCCCGCAGCTCGTCGTCGGGGAGCGTGTCCCAGAGGAGGAACGAGAGCCGCGCCGCGAGCTCGTGATCGGTCAGCCGCACGACATCGGGATCCTCGGTGTCGACCGCTCCCGATTCGAGCAGATAGAGGAACTGCGGCAGCTGCAGCGCGACCGCGACCATGCGGCCGGCCCCGTCGGTAGGAGACTCCGCTGCGCCCTCGTCGTAGGCGTCCATGAGCAGCGCGCGCTCGTCGTCGGTGACGGGGTGGCGGAACGCTCGCGCACCGAAGTCGTCGACGAACGACTCGACGCACTCGCGCGAGGGCTCGCAGCCGAGGATCGCGGCGGCGTCGGTCATCACCTGCGCGGCGACGTCCTCGGCGGCGATGAGGACCTGCTCGGCGGCGAGCTCGGTGATCTCGTCGGCCGCGGCCTCGGTGGTGTACTCGTACGCCAGCGAGGTCTCGGGGAAGTCGTCGCTCGGCGTGACGGCACCGTGGAACAGGTCGGTGACGACGTTGCGGTACTGCACGTCGGTGAGCCGTCGCAGCGGGGCGTGGGCGGGCCGCAGGCCCTCGCAGCCGACCTCGGGCGGATCGTCGCCGGTCTCCTCGCCGTCGGTGGTGGATGAGCCGTCGCCGGTCTCGTCCGAGCGCGCGCCCTCGTAGCAACCGGTGGCGGCCGCGAGCGCGAGCGCGAGGATCCAGCGCATGGCGTGTGGTGTGTTCATGCCTCTCCGTTCGTCGTGCCACCAGAGAGGCACCCACACACCGATGTGGCTCAGCCCGCGGCGGATTTTCTTTCGTGGGGCTCGATACGGCGCGTACGCGCGGTGTCGAGGCCACGTGGGGCCTCGAGCGGCTACGGAGCTTCGATCCCGCCGTGGCGCCGAACTGCCGCCGCGCGCCGGCCCTCGGGGTACGCGGCGAGGTACTCCTGCGCTCGCGTCCGCGCCTTGTCGCGCTCGCCCGCCTTGGCCCACGCCTCGACCTCGCGCGCGAGGGCATCGGCCGCGAGCGCGCCCTTGGGAGCGAGGCTCCGCGCCTTGGCGAACGCCCGGGCCGCCCGCGCGGCGGTGCCGAGCTGCTCGAGGCACACGCGGCCCAGCGTGAACGCGGCAAGCGGGGCCATCGGGTGGCGCGAGTGATCGTCGATCACTTCCTCGAGGTAGCTCGGAGCCTCGTCGGGGTGGCCGCCGAAGCGCGCGGCATCGGCCGCGGCCATCAACGCATCGACCGAGCTGCGCACGCTCTTGGGGTCGGCCCGCTTCATCTCGGTATAGGCCTCGGCCCACTCCCGCGACTGCACGAGCGCGCGCCACTTGGGCTTTTGTTTGCCCTCGCCCCGCGAGCGCGAGCGCTCGGCCGGTGCGACGTCGGGATCGCTCGGCGCGGGCTCGCCGGCTTCGGGCCCGCTCGGTGCAGGCTCGGCCGCCTCGGCGTCGGTCACGGCCGGCACGGCGCTCGGCTGGAACACGAGGTGCGTGCCGGGCCCGAGCTCGCGCTCGCCGAAGCGCACGCTGCCCGTCTGCACGCGCAGCTCGAAGCCCTCGCCGGCTCGTACGAGCTCGAAGCCGGCCTCGTCGGCCACGAGGCGCTGCCCGGCCACCTGCACGTGGAGCGCGAAGGCCTCGACGCGCACGGCTCCTGCGGCCAGCTCGAAGCCGGTGCGATCGCCCTCGGAGGGCAGCGCACGCACGTCGGTGTCGCTGCGCAGCACGGCGATGCGCGAGCGGCCGAGCTCCATGGTCCACTCGACGGGCGAGGTGGATTGCATGTCGGCCGCCTCGACGCCGGCCATGAGCTCGCGGCGCTCGTCGAGCCCGCGTGCAACGAGCAAGGAGCCAAGGCCGGCCACGAGCAACAGCGAGGCCGCCACCGCGAGGCCCACCACGCGCTGTCGCCGTCGCTGCTCCACGAGCTTCCGCGTGCGCTCGAGCATGGCCTCGACGCGAGCACCGTCCCAGGCGCCCTCGGATCGGTCGAGCGCCTCGCGGGCGAAGCGGAACGGCTCAGCCATCGTGATCCTCCGCTCCCACCGGTGCGCCGGTGGCCGCACGGATCCGCTGCGTGGCGGCGGCGATGCGGCGCTTGGCGGTGGCCAGCGAGCAGTCGCACAGCTCGGCCACCGCCTCGAGGCGCTCGCCCTCGACGTGGCGGAGCGTCCACGCGAGGCGCTCGGCGGTGGGCAGCCGGTCGAGCTCGCGATAGACCGACAGCAGCATGGCGCGATCCTCCGGCGTCGCGCCGTGGTCGGCGAGGTGGGGCGAGCCCGCCACGTCGCCCGCGATGCCGAGGATCCGCTTGAGCTTTCGCCGACGCAGGTGCCGCGCCGCCTCGCGCACCGTCACCCGCGAGAGCCACGCCTTGGTGGCCGCGCGATCGCGGACCTTGTCGAGGTGGCGATGGGCGATCACGAACACCTCCTGCACGACGTCCTCGGCCTCGTCGGCCGCACCGAGCACCGACGACGCAATTCGCCCCACGTAGGGAGCAAAGCGGCGGAACAGGGTGTCGAAGTCATCGGGACCGTCGTCGGTGGGGGCCGCTGGCGAGCCCTCGCCCCCCTCGAGGAGGGTGAGGCGGGCGTTGGGCGGAGCCATCGGCGGAACCTAGGAGGGCCGCTCGCGGAAAAGCGGCTCACGCCACGATACGATCGGGGGCCGGCCCCGTGAGCTTTTTTGGTGCGGGCGGTACTCTTCCAGGCTCGTGGGGGCCGTTCATCGCGCCTTGGGGGCAGCCTTGGGGCTGGGTGTGGTTGGATGTACGACCACCGGGGACGTGCTCGAGGCGATCGACACGGGTGAGGGGACCGGGACGAGCGCGGGTGGGACCGAGACGGGTACGTCGAGCGGTGTGGACGACTCGAGCGGGGCGCCGACGGATGCTTGCGGGGCGGACGGGGGCTGGTGGTGTCCCGAGCCGGCGGCCGGGCTCACCTGGCAGGTGCAGCGTCTCGTGCCGATCGATGCCGCCGAGGACGGCGAGATCTTCGGTGTGCCGATGTTCGCCACCGATGTCGCCACGATCGCGGCGCTGAAGGGCGAGGGTCGTCGCGTGGTGTGCTGGTTCAGCGCGGGGATCTCCACCTGGAACGATCCCGATCGCAACATGGTGCTGCCCGCGACGGGGCCCGACATCGTGGCGGGCCAGCCCGAGCGCTGGATGGACCTCGGCAGCACGATCGTGCGCGATGCGATGCTCGCTCGCCTCGATCAGGCGGTGGCGCTCGGGTGCGATGCGGTCGAGCCCGGCGACATCGACGGCTATCTCGTCGACAGCGGGCTGCCGCTGACCCGCGAGGGTACGCTGGAATTCGTCGCGTGGCTGGCCGAGGGGGCCCATGCGCGGGGCTTGGCGATTGCGCTCAACGATGGCAACGAGCTCGCGGGCGAGCTCGAGCCCAGCGTGGACCTCGCGATGGACTACGGCTGCCTGGCGGCGGGGACGTGTGGGCAGCTCGGGGTGTTCACGACGGCCGACAAGCTGGTCCTGCACGCCGAGATCGTTCCGGTCGAGATGATCGCCGAGGTCGAGATGCTGGCCGTGGAGGTGTGCTCCGACAGCGACGCCCTCGCGCTGGTGACGATCTTCAAGAAGCCCGACCTCAACGCGTGGCGCCACCCATGCGACTGACGTGATGCGAGCTGCGCTCCTCTCGTGGCCGCTCTGGCTCGCTGCGCCCGCGGCCGAGGATACGTGGGCCGACGTGCCGGTGCGGATCGACGAGTGCGTCGACGTGCGCGGGGTGGATCGCGAGCAGCTCGCATACTTGGTGGGCAACGAGCTCGAAGGGCCGGCCGCCGCGATCACCGAGCGGCTCGGCGAGCAGGGGGCGAGCTTCGTGCTCGAGTGCAGCGCCGATGGCGTGATCGCGAGGCTGGAGGGGCCCACGCCCGCGGAGGCGCGGGTGAGCACTCGAGGGCTCGAGAAGCCGGTGGCGACACGGACGATCGCGCTGGCAATCGTGGAGATGGTGACGGAGCTGCCGGAGGTGGCGTCGGCGGAGCCGGGGCCCGGGTCGGTGGAGCCGGAGCCCGGACCGGGGCAGGAGCCCGAGGCCTCGGGCGAGCCCGAGCCGCAGGCCGAGCTGGAGGGCGAGGCGTCGCGGGTGCGATCGACCGCATGGGTCGTGCGGGCGGGATTCGAGGCGCTCGGGTTTCCGCTCGCGTCGCTCGGGCTCTATGGGCTCGCGCTCGATGTGCGCCATCGTCCGACGCGCCGCTTCGGGTGGCTGGCGGGCGTTGGAGCCCACGGCGGACGTGATCGCGAGGCGCTCGGGATCGTGCAGGCGGTCGCGGCCTCGGGGACGCTCGCGGCGACGATCCACGGCGGGCCCAAGCGCTTCGACGTCTATGGCGCTCTCGGTGTGCGCGGTGGGCTGGCGGCGCTGCGCGGCGTGGCGGCGGGCGACGGCGTGCTCGCGGGCAGCGTGCTCGGCGCGTGGCTCGGGCCGGCGATCCGCGGCGGTGTGGATGGCTTCGTGGGGCGACGGGCGGTGATCGGTGCGTACATCGAGCTCGGTTGGGCGGTGATCGGCACGCGAGCGCGCGTGGACGGGCGACCGGGGGCGGGCGCGACGGGGCCGTGGATCGGGGTGGGGGTATCGGCCGGGTGGCGCAGGCCGAGGTGAAGCGCAGAGGCTCATCGGATCAAAGTCCGGCGAGATCGGGCCGGAACGGTTCATCATGAAGCGATGCAGGATGCGCTTCATGGATCGATCCTCCACGCCGAGGCACGGGCGCGCTCGGGCCCCTGCGCTCGGGCGCTGGGGCGGTGGGGCATCGTCCTCGCGGCGCTCATGAGCGCGTGTCCCTCGTCGTCGGGACGGCAGACGTCACCGCCAGGCACTCCTGGATCCACGGCTGCGCCGAAAGCCACCGGTCCGTGCCCAACCATCGACTACGCGCAGCTCGAGCCGGCCACGCAGCACCCCGACTCGCGCACCATCGAGCTGACCCGCGTGTTCCAGCGAGAAGAGGCGCGCAACGCCATCGTCGTGGTGCCCACGCCGCTCGACATCGACGTCATTCGCGTCGGCCGTCCTCGACCCGGGCCGAAGCTCGGGGGCGGCATCGGGCTCGGCTGGATGGGCCTCGAGGCGAGCTGGGTGGCGACGGCGACGAGCCCGGAGGTCGAGGCGCCACTGGCCGCGTGGCTCGCGGCGCAAGCGGAGCTCGGAGAGCACCAGCGAGGGTCCTACCTGCTCGACACCCGGGCTCGATATGCGCGATCGGTCGACCCACCCGCTGCGTGGGGTGGGCTCGGCTGCGTAGAGGAAGCGGCTGCGCGGGCCAACCGCGAGGAGAGCCGCGCCGAGGCGGCGACCGACCACGCCGCGCAGGCGCTGCAGGGGATCCTCGAGGCGCTGCCGTCACCGCGACCGGGGGACGAGCTGCTCCTCGGTTACCTGCTCGAGGCCCAGCTCGAGCATCCCTACGAGCCCAAGCAGGCCGAGCGATCGATCGCGCTGTTCTCCAAGCTCGTCACCGACAAGACCCTGGACCGCGAGCTGCGAGCGCGGGCGGCCGAGCAGCTCGCGCGGATCCACGGGCCCGGCTCCAAGGCATTCGTGGGCGGGCTCGAGCAGGTCCTGGCGCTCACGCAGGATCCCGCGCTGACCACCGCGACGCTGGTCAAGCTCGCCGACGTCGCGGCGTTCCAGGACGACGCCGCGAAGGCGGAGGCGCTCCGCGTGAAGCTCATGGCGCGGCCCGACCTCGAGCGCTGGAAAGCAGCCCAGACGCTGGCCTTGCTGGCCCAGGATCGGCTCGACCGCGGCGCGTTCGAGCTCGCGCGGGACGATGCGGCTCGCTGCGCGCGGGAGAGCACCGGGGATTTCGCCCTGGATCCCGATCCGTGGGGCTGCGCACCCGTGCTGGCCGAGGCGCTCGCGGAGCTCGCGGAGGCGCCGGCCAAGGCGACCGTGCCCCTCGCCTTCCTCGGCCCGCTCGCGATCGCATCGATGGAGAGCGCGCTCGCGCGTCACGACCACCAACAAGCCAGACACGTGGGCATGCTGCTGCTCGCCGAGCTGCCGGAGGCCGCGGAGGCTCCCGAAGCGATCGCGATGCTGATGGGGATCGTGCAGTCCGAGGCCGAGAAGGCCGCGCTCGCGGACAAGGAGCGCCAGTACGGTCCCGGGAGCCCGTGGGCCGCGCAGCAGCGCCAGCGGCTCGCGTGGGAGGAGGAGCCGACCGCGGTGGAGCAACGGCTGGCGGCGCTGATCGAGCCCAAGCGCGAGCCCGTGATGGTGCGCTTGCCGAGCAAGCCGATCGAGCTCACCGCGGAGCTCCGGGAACGCGCGACGATGGTCGCCCATGCGTGTGCGGCCACGCTGGGGAAGGGGCGCCGCGTCGTTCGGATCGGCGTGGACACCATCGGCACCACGCCCGTCGCCACCGTGCGCGGGGCCAAGCCGGCGACGGAGGCGTGCTTGCGTCGGGCGACCGAGTCGCGCTTTCGCAGCGTGGGGCCGGTGCAGATCAGCTTCGGCGTGGCGCTCGAGTAGCGACGCGCCGGCCGATGAAGCGAGTGAGGCGACAGCCGCCGATCACAGCGGAACGGCATTCGCATTGGCCTTGCGGGTCGCAGGCGCCGCTGCGAGCTCCGGCAATCCGAACAGCCGATCGTCGCCCGCCTCGGCGTGGCAGTCGGCGCACGAGTCGATCACGCCGACCGCGGTCACGGTGATCATGTCGGGCTTGACCGTCGCATACACCCAGCCCGCATCGGTGCCGTCTGCAGCACCGTCGGTCTTCATCATCACGTAGAGGCCCTTGCGCTCGCCGGCGAAGAAGCGCTTTCCGTCGCGCTCGGCGGGCCGCAGGTCGTGCTCGCCCATGCCACCGCTGGGGCCACGCGACAGCTTGGTGTCGAGGCCGTCCTCGAGCGGCATCGGGGCGAACGACTCCTTGACGATCACCTGCGAGAGCCCGGAGAGCAGCGCGGGCTTGCCCATGGCGGAAGGCCGCGCCCCGTAGGCCTCGGGGTCCATCGCGTAGAGCGTGTAGAGCTTCTGGCCGTGGGTGTCTTCGTGCTCGCTCTGGCTGACGTGGGCCACAGCAGCGAACGGCATGCGGCACAGCCCCGGCGCCCAGCGCATCTCGTCGTCCACGCGGCCCCAGCTCTCGTAGGCTGCGACCACCGAGCGCACCTCGTCGGCCCAGCGGGAATCGAACGGGACGGCCTCCGTCGCGGCGGAGCTGCGGCTCGGGGCCGGATTGGGCTCGGCCGGCGGCGTCGTGCGAGCGGTCTGCGAGGGCGCGGGGGAGACCGCAGCCTGCTCGGCTGCGACCGGAGGCTCGGCCTCGCCTTCGCCCGCAGCGAGCTCCGACGCACCAGCGCAGCCCAGCGCGAAGAGCCCGACGAACAGCCCTATGGACCACGAGGTGGAGCCGAGCGATGGCGGAAGCCGCATGAGGCAACCATACGCGGTGCCAGCGGGCGCGGTGTATCGGATTCGTCACGGCCTGCGGGGAACGGTTCCCTCATGCCCCCACGCGAATGCACACCTTGCCCTGGTGCGCCCCGGAGGCCAGGTATTCGAACGCGGCGCGGGCCTCGTCGAACGCGAACACGCGGTCGATCCGCGGCCGCAGGCGATGCTGGGCGATCGCGCGGGTCATGGCCGAGAAGCCCTCGCGGTGGCCCGTGAACACGCCTTGCACGCGCACCTGGGTCATCAGCACCGAGGTGAGGTCGAGGTCGGCCACCTTGCCTGCGAGCACGCCGATGAGGCTCACGGTGCCGCCGGGCCGCACCGCCCGCAGCGACTGCGCCATCGTGCTCACGCCGCCGACCTCGATCACGTGATCGACCCCCTCGCCGCCCGTGAGCGCTCGCGCGGTCTTGCCCCACTGCGGATCGGCGCGGTGGTCGATCACCTGCCAGGCCCCGCGCGCGCGGAGATCGTCGAGCTTGTGCGCGCCTCCTCCGCTGGTGGCGATGACCCGCGCACCGTGCATGCGTGCGAAGTCGAGGGCGAAGCTCGACACCCCGCCCGTACCCTGCACCAGTACCGTGTCCCCCGCCCGCACGTGCCCGAGCGTGACCAGGGCGCTCCAGGCCGTGAGCGCGGCACAGGGCAGCGTGGCCGCCTCGAGGTCGTCGAGGTGCTCGGGCACCGGGGCCACGCCCTGGGCGTCGAGCACGACCTGCTCGGCGAGCATGCCGTCGCGCGGACCCCCGAGGGTGGAGCGCAGCGCCTCCGCCGTGGGTGGGCCCGACCACCAGCGCTGCGCGAACAGGCCGGCCACGCGATCGCCGACCGCCACGCCGTGCACGCCGGGGCCGAGCGCCTCCACCACGCCCACGCCATCGGAGCACGGCACCAGCGGTAGCGGCTGGCGCGAGTTGTACTCGCCGCGGGCCATCATCAGGTCGCGATAGTTGAGCGAGACCGCCCGTACCCGCACCCGTACTTGCCCCGGGCCGGGCTCGGGCTCTGGTCGCTCGGCGCGATGGAGGTGCTCGAGGCCGAAGCCGCGGAGCTCGTGGGCCAACATGGGCGCAGACGGTAGCAGGGGGCCACGGGCCTGTCGCGGGTGGCGGCGGCGACCGTTCGTCGACGGTTCGGTGCCGGGTGTGACACATCGGCATCGTGCCGTCAGCGGCCGTGGTGAGATCACGGGCCGCGTGGTTCGGCACGCCGACTGCAAGGCCGCGTGCGACCATGCACGCGATGACTTGGTTGGCCGCTGCGCTCGCGGGCCTCGGCGCCCTCTACTGGACCCTGTTCGCGATCCTCGGCGTGCTGGCGCGCCGCTCGGCGCAGCAGCTCGCCGACTTCCCGCCCGCGGCTCCCGGCCCATGGCCGAGCCTGAGCGTGGTGATCGCCACCCGTGACGAGGGGCGGCGGCTCGCGGATGCGCTGTCGAGCCTGCGGCGCAGCGACTACCCGGGGCTCGAGATCGTCGTCGTCGACGATCGCTCCGGCGACGACACGCCCACGGTGCTCGCCGAGCTCGCCCGGCTCGACCCCCGCATCACGCCGGTGAGGGTCGACGAGCTACCGCCAGGATGGCTCGGCAAGCTCAATGCGCTCGCTCGCGGCCTCGAGCACGCCCACGGCGAGTGGGTGCTGTTCAGCGATGCCGACGTGCACCTCGGCCCCGACACGCTGCGCCGCGTGATCGGCCACTGCGAGCGCCACGGCTTCGATCACATGGGCGTGCTGCCCGAGGTCTTGCCCACCGGCGTCTTGGTCGACGCCGCACTCGGCAACTTCATGCGCCTCGTGCTCGCCATGGGTGCGCACCGCCACGCCGTCGAGGACCCCGAGCACCGCGCCTCGATGGGCGTGGGGGCCTTCAACCTGTTCCGCCGCCGTGCGCTCGCGGCCAGCCCGGGGCTCGCGCACCTGCGCATGGAAGTGCTCGACGACGTCGCGCTCGGCCAGCTGCTCAAGCGCTCTGGGGCCCGCTCCACGCTCGCGTTCGGCGTGGGCCACGTGCGGCTGCAGTTCTACGACTCGCTGCGCGATCTCTTGCGCAGCACCGATCGCGCCGGCATTGCCGGGCTCGGTGGCTTCAGCGTGGGTCGCCTCATCGCCGCAGCGCTGCTGATCGGTCTCGTGGAGCTCGGCCCGCTGCTCGGTCCGCTGCTGGCCCCCGGCCCGTGGATGCTGGGGCTCGGCGCCTTCGGCCTCGTGATGAGCGTGGCGGCCACCCAGCCCATCAGCCGCGCGCTCGGGCCAGGTACATGGCCCGTGCTGCTCGTGCCGCTCGGCAGCCTCGTGATGACGTTCGCGTACCTGCGCTCGGCGTGGGTCACGGTGGCACGTGGCGGCATGGTCTGGCGCAACACGGTCTACCGACTCGACGAGCTCGCGGCCGGTCGCGTGTTCAAGCCGTGAGCACCCGTCACGGGCACCCGTCACCGCACCTCGGCATCGATGGCGAGGATGCCGTCCTCGGCCGTCACCCAGGTGGACACGAGCTCGAGCGTCTTGGTCTCGCCCGCGCCGAACGCCTGCAGCTCCAGCATGGCGCCGAGATCGAGCACCGGCAGGCGATCCGAGCGCACCCGCAGCTGCTCATCGAGCAGCTCGCGTAGCACCTCGGGGTCGAGCACCGCGGAAAAGCACGACACGCGCCGCTCGAGCGCTTCGCCTTGCTCGCGGCAGCCGAGATAGACCTCGTCGAGATCCGCGACGAGCCGCAGGCGCCCCGGCTCGGGCTCGGGGCGCAGTCGCACCGCGCCGGTGCCCCCCAGCACCACCGTGCGCGCCTTCCCACGCTCGGGGTCGTCGAGCTCGAGGGCCACGCCGCCCACCGCCGCGTCGATGCGCCCGTCGGCCCACGGCCGTACGTACGGCGGCAGCTCGGCCCGCAGCGCCCGTACCTGCCAGCGCGTGCGCTCGCCGAGCACGTCCTGCACCTCCTGCTGCAATCCGCTCGCGTCGAGGCTCTGTTGCAGCCCGCCGCGGGCCACCCACTCGGCCAGCAGGCGATTGACGAGATCGGCGCTGACGTCCACGTGCACGTTGGCCCCGTCGTGCGACGGCGAGCGCGGCTCGGGCACCGCAGCACGGAGGAGCACCGTACGCGTCGCCGCCTGCTCGCTGGCCTCGTCGTCGTGCAGCTCCAGCCGCAGCCGCGCCTGCAGTCCCGTGGCCGCCGTGAGCGTGGGTCCTCCAGGGGAGGCATGGCCAGCCTCGTCGCACCAGCGAAGCCGCGCCCGCAGCGCGGGATCGGTGGGCAGCACCACCACGTCGTCGGGCAGCCGCAGCGCGTCGGTGGCCACCGCGAGCGCGCGCTCGAGCTGCGTTCGAGCCTGCCGTGGCACCTCGCCTCGAACCACGCGCTCGCCCACCTCTTCGCCGACCTTCGAGCCGAGGTACGCGCCGCCGAGTGAGCCCGCGAGACCGAGCCACGAGCCGCCGCCGGCGGACTTCACCAGGCGCTCGCCCGCTGCGGCCCCCACCCCGCGCAGCCGGCGGCTGCCCTCGGCCCGCGCCAGCGCCTCGAGCTTCGGCCCGGGCTTTGCCGTCTCGATACTGCGCAGCTTCGCCACCACACCCGATCCGCCGTCGCCCGTCACGTCGACTGCTCCGGCCACCTCGAGATCGCCCTTGCCCTCCTCGGTGGTGTCGAGCTTCACGGAGAAGCGCAGGCCCCCGTCGATCACCTCGAGCTCCTTGCGAGCGAGGTAGGCCGTCTTCCCGAAGTAGTCGTTGTCGCGCACGCCCGCGAGCAGCTTGGCCTCCACCACCGGTACGAGCAGGTCGTGCAGGCCCTGCGGCGTGAGGGTGAGCGAGAGATCGCAGCCACGCGGCTCCTCGGCCTGGAACGGGCCCGCGAGCACCTCGTCGGTGATGGTGGTGATGCGGCCGCCGCGACGCTCGAGCGAGAGCTCCACGAAGTGAAGGCCCGGTGAGAGCGGCATGGTCGGCAGCGCGATACCGTCGAGTCCTTCGAGCGCGAGCGGGACCGCAGGGCCGCGATCGAGCCGTGCCACCAAGCGCTCGCGATCCTCGGCCGGCGACCAGCGGGCGCGCCAGTCGAGCTGGCCGTCGGCGGTCCCGAGCACGTCGACCGGGCGCTCGAGCATCACCGGAGGCACGGGGATCGAGCGCACGCCGTCCGCCGCGAGCGCAGCCACGCCGAGGAACGAGAGCATGCCGATCGCGATGGAGAGCCGCATGATCTCACCCGAGCACGAGCGGTAGGGTCAAGAGCTCCAGCGCCACGATCCACAGCGTCGACGCCATCACGCTGCGCACCATCGACGCCGTCACCGCCTCGGCGCTGTGTTTCTCGCGAGCGCCCTTGGCCACCGCATCCGCCGAGATCCCCACCGCATAGAGCGCGAGGAGCAGCCCCGCGCGCGCGAGCAGTCGCCCATCGCCCGGTGCCGGATCGAGGATCTGCGCGGTAATCAGCTCGTACGCCGCGCCGACCTCCACCCCCGTGCTCGCGATGTACAGCATGCCGCCGGCCACCATGCCCACCACGAACAGCGACGACAGCACCAGCGACGACAACGAGAGCCCCACCCACGCAGGGCCCCACAAATAGCGGCGCGTGCTCACCCCCAGGCCCTGCAGCGCCTCGGCCTGCCGGGTGAGCGAGATCCCGCCGAGCCACGCGGTGATCGCATTGCCCGAGGTCGCGCAGAACAGGATCCCCGAGAGCGGCGGCGCGAGGGCGATGATGTGCCGCGAGCCCAAGAGCGTGAACACGAACCCGTCGCGCAGCGCGAGGTCGCCATCGGCGAACGCGCGGTGGAAGATGTAGAGCACGCTGTAGCCGATGAGCGTGGACACGATCGCGAAGAACGGCGCCGGCCGCAGCAGCGTCTGCTTGAGCACCACCGGCAGCACCTCGGCCACGTCGCGCAGGCTCCGGCCCAGCGTCGACGGCGAGCGCGGCAGGTGCCGCATCACCTCCACCGGCACCGCGAACGGCTCGAGCCACTGCACCATGCGGTCGCGTACCGCGGCCCAGAGCCTGCCCTTCGCTTGGCCTGGAGCCGGCGGAGCGTCCTCCTCGAGCCGTCGCAGCACCGCCTCGCCGAGCTGTTGCTCGATGCGCCACACATCCTCGGCGCTGCGCGAGACCTCGGGAGGAAGATCGGGCAGCCGCAGCTCGTCGACCCCGCGCCGGCCGCGATCCATGTACCAAAAGCGATCAGCGAACGCCGCCGCGAACGCGAGGTCATGGGTGATGACGATCGCCGCCGCCCCGCGCTCGCGGATCTGCTCGCGCACGAGCGCCGCGAGCACCAGCACACGGTAGGGATCGAGCCCCACCGAGGGCTCGTCGAGAAACAGGATCCGCCGCCCGCCCGCCAGCGTACGCGCCACCGCCACCCGCTGCGCCTCGCCACCGGAGAGCCGCGTGGCCGGGTGAGCCTCGCGTGCCCACTGCTGCGGCAGATGCATGCGCCGCAGCCACTGCTCCACGGCCGCATCGCTCTCGGGCTCGATCACCTCCGCGCGGGCAGGTCCCGCATCCGCATGGCGCAGCGCCAGCCGCAGGTTGCCCCCCACGCTCAGGTGATCGAACAGCGCCCCGCGCTGCGGCACGATGCCCACGGTCGCCCGCAGCTCGCGTCGCGCATGCTCGACCACGAACCCGCGCTCGCGCAGCGCCGCCGGATCCTCGATGCAGCCGAGCAGAGTGGACTTGCCCGCCCCACTACCGCCGAGCAACGCGATGACCTCGCCGGGCCGCACCTCGAGATCCACACCCGCGAGCAGCTCCACACCATCGGGCCGCTGCACGCGAAGGCCCTCGAGCACGAGCAGCGGCTCCGATTCGTGGTCCGAGGACATCACGGCCACGGTACCAGCCTGAACCGGACCCTTGCGAGCCACAACCGACGTCGCCGAGAGCGCCCCGCCGTTTGTTGCACACGAGGGATTTCGCTAGCCTCGCACCATGGGCATCGTCGACTTCCTCCAGGTCTCCTTGATCATGGATCTCATGCTCGAGCTCGACTACGACCCGCGCGTCGACCGATTCCTCGAGTGCTCGCCCGAGCAGTACCAAGCGCTCTCCGAGCAGGACTACGACACGAGCACGCGATGGTTCGTCATCTCTCGATCCACCGACGAGCCCGCCCGCGAGCCACCCACGGACGTACGCCTGGTCGCGGAGCCCGAGCGTGATCTCATCGTCCAAGTCGCGCTCGGGATCCAAGAAGAAACCGAGGCCTCAGGGGAGACGTTCTCGAGGTTCCGCGAGCGGGTGGAGCACGTCTCCAACACGATGCCGCAGCTCGTGGCCGTGCAAGGCGGCCCGCGCCCACGGCCGCGGGTCTCGACCACGGTGCCTGGCCCCAAGTAGGCCCCGAACGTCGTTCGAGCGCGCCACGGCCGCAGAGAGCCCCTTGCGCTAGTCTGACGTCCGCTCGATGACACGCCCGCTCTCGACGACCCTCCGCTCGCCCTCCGCTCTGACCCGCCGCCTGGGCCTCGCGCTCGCGCTGTGGGCCGCCGCGTGCGGCAAGACCCCGCAGACCCAGCCCCCCACCAAGCCGCCGGTCGCTCCGGTCACCAAGACCGCCGCCCCCAAGGAGCAGGACGAGCTCGCGGTGCGGCTCGAGCGGCTGCGCACGCGCCTCGAAGCCGCGCGCGTGCAAGAGCACATCCCCGGGATGGCGGTGGCCGTGGTCAAGGGTGACGAGGTGATCTTCGCGGAGGGCTTCGGCTTCGCCGACCTCGAGGCCAAGCGCCCGGCCACTGCGAAGACCGTGTTCGCGGTCGGCTCCACCACCAAGGCGTTCGCCTCGGCCCTCGTCGCGATGCAGGTCGACGCGGGCAAGCTCGCTTGGGACGACCCGGTGTCCAAGTACGTGCCCGAGCTGCAGCTGCACCCGCGCTCCAAGGAGACCGGCATCAAGGCCGCGCTCACCGGGGGCAAGACGCCCGAGCTCACCGTGCGCGATGCGCTGTGCCACCGCAGCGGCTTCACGCGCATGGCCCTCCTGTCCGCGAGCAACGAGCTGTCCACCACCGAGGTGTTCACCCAGGCCAGCAAGGCCGAGCCGCTCGCCGGTTACCACCAGCGCTTCCTCTACAACAACGAGATCTACGCCGCGGGAGCCGAGGCCGCGGCGCGCACGGCCGGCACCACGTGGACGGAGCTCTTGCAGACGCGCCTGCTCGACCCGCTCGGCATGGAGCACACCACCTTCACCGTGGAAGCTGCCCAGGCCGATCCCGAGCTCGCCCGCGGCTACCGCTGGCGCGAGGTGACCGAGGTCCACGAGGCGGTGCCGATGCGCTCGCTCGACGCCATCGCAGCCGCAGGCGCCATCAACTCCAACGTGCTCGACATGGCCAAGTGGCTGCGCCTCCAGCTCGGGCGCGGCAGCTTCGAGGGCAAGCAGCTCGTCTCCGCCGAGCGGCTGCAGGACACCTGGAGCCCGCAGATCGAGGTGGGTAGCGGGATCCGCTACGGCTTTGGGTGGATGCTCGGCGACTGGCAGGGCCACCGCGTGGTCGAGCACGGCGGCAACATCGACGGCTTCGCGGCCGAGGTGGGCATGCTGCCCGACGACGGGCTCGGGTTCGTGCTGCTCACCAACGTGAGCATCACCTCGCTGCAGCGCGAGTCGCTGGGCATCGTGTTCGACAGCCTGCTGGGCGAGCTGCCCAAAACGGACGCCAAGGCCCCCGCGCTCGACCTGCGCCCGTACACCGGCAAGTACGTCGCCGACTTCGGCTCGTTCGACGACGTGCGCTTCACCGTCACCGACGAGGGCGGCAAGCTGTTCGTGGACGTCCCCGGCCAGCGCAAGTACGAGCTCAACGCCCCCACCGAGCAGGGCCGCTGGGCCTTCGCGCTCACCGACACGATCCAGGTGTCGTTCGAGCTCGATGACAAAGCCAAGAAGGCCCAGGTGATGCACATGTTCCAGGGCGGCCTCGACTTCGAGCTGCCGCGCGAGGGTTACTCGTTCCCCCCCGACTTCGCGCTGACCGAGGTGGAGCCCAAGCTCGGGCGCTACCAGGGCGAGGACGGCAAGCTCGAGGCCACCGTCCGGTTCGAGGGTGGGCGGCTCTTGGCCGACGTCAAGGGCCAGATGGCGTTCGCGCTGCGCAAGCCCGACGACAAGGGGCTGTGGCGGTTCCGCGCCAAGGACGACGTCGGGGTGAGCTTCCGTGAGGATGGCAAGGGCCGCGTCGACGCGATCGTCGTCCACCAGGCCGGCACCGAGATCGTGCTATCCCGCATCACCACCAAGGAGAAGCCGCTGCCGACCGTGGCGCAGCTGCTCCAGCGCAGCAAGGCGACGAGCTTCGACCAGCGGCTCGCCAAGCTCGGCGCGATCGAGATCACCGGCAAGGCTCGCTTCCCGGCATCCGCCGTCGAGGGCCGCTTCCGCATGGTGATCGACGCCGAGCACCACCACCGCGTCGAGCTCGACCTCGGCCGCCACGGCCGCATGGTCGACACCTACGACGGCACCTCCGCGTGGAGCGTGTCCACGCTGGGGCCGCCCACCGACTCGCAGGGCAAGTACCTGCAGCAGGTCGCCTTGCTCTCGATCCCGATGATGAGCGGCGACTGGACGCGCGGCTTCGACGAGGCCGTGGTGGAGGGTCGCGTGGGCAAGGGCGCCGACGAGCGCATCGTGGTGATCCTGCGCGCCAAGGACCTGCCGCCGGTCAAGCTGCTGGTCGATCCCAAGCGCGGCGACGTGCGCGGTATCGAGTACGTCCAGCTGTCCGAGGGCATCGGCGGGATCCCGGTCGAAGGCGAGCTCGGCGAGTACCGCAAGGCCCTGGGCATGCGCCTGCCCTACCTCATGAGCAGCAACAACGAGCACTCCGGGCCCACGATCTTCGAGGTCGAGAAGGTCGCGGCGGTGAAGGGCGACCGCGCGCAGCTGTTCGTGAAGCCAGAGAAGCTCTGAATCGGTCGGGGATCGCGGGAAGTCCGCGTTTTCGCTGACACAGAGATTTCGCACGCTTTCCCCTGCCGGAGGCCTTCCCTGGTTCTTGAAAAGGAAAGCTGTTTTCAATATCGTCGATTCGATGCCCGTTCGTTCAGAGTTTGCGCTATTCGCGCAGCTCCGAGCCGTCCTCGGCTGCCTCTTCGTCTCGCTCGCCGCCTGCGACGAGCCCGACGGCGAGTCGCTCTTGCTCGTGAGCGACGACCCGAGCGACGCGCCGCTCGCCGAGCTGTCCGACGAGTGGCTCGAGCGCTTCGCCATTGGCGACGCACTGTTCGAGCATCCCATGCGCGAGGGTGACGGGCTCGGCCCGGTCTACATCCGCCAGTCGTGCGCGTCGTGCCACGCCGACGACTCCAAGGGTCCGGGCAGCGTGACCAAGCTGGTGCTCGTGGAGGCCGACGGCGTCACCCCGGCCGCCGATCAGTCGGGCCTGCCGTGGGGCCAGACGGTGCGCCCGCGCGTGGCCGCCGGTGCGTCCACGCCGATCGAGGCGCCCGATCGCCCCGATCTTCGCAGCAGCCGGCGCGTCGGCCCCGCGGTGTTCGGCCGCGGGTACATCGAGGCCGTCGCCGACACGGAGATCGAGCGCATCGCCGCCGAGCAGGCCACGCGCGACGACGGCATCTCGGGTCGGATCCACCGGGTGGCGTATGACAGCGAGCAGCCGAGCGACCCCGCGTTCGGCTCGTGGCGACCCGGCGATGACGGCCTCATCGGCCGCTTCGGCGTCAAGGCCCGCCTCGCCACGCTCGAGGAGTTCTCCGCCGACGCGGCGCAGGGCGACATGTCGCTCACGAGCCCGATGCGCTCGCAGGAGCTGCCCAACCCCGATGGCCTCCTCGACGACGATCTCCCCGGCCTCGACCTCACCGGGGACGAGGTGCGGACCATGGCCGACTACGTGCGCCTCCTGGCGATCCCCACCCGCCCCGCCCCCAACTCCGAGGGCGCGGCGCTGTTCGCCGAGGCCCGCTGCGACGGCTGCCACGTGCCCGCCCTGCACACGCGCGCCGACTACCCGATCCCGCCGCTCGCCGACATCGACGCGCCGATCTACAGCGACCTCTTGCTGCACGACATGGGCGTGGATCTCACCGACTGGCGCCCCGAGGGCGATGCCGCGCCGCAGGAGTGGCGCACCGCACCGCTGATGGGCATGCGGCACCTCACCAGCTACCTGCACGATGGCCGCGCCCCCACCCTCCGCGACGCCGTGCTGATGCACCGCAGCGACGGCTCGGAGGCCAACGACTCCATCGATCGGTTCGAACGCCTGTCGTCCGACGAGCAAGCGCGGCTGCTCGGCTTCGTCTCCAACCTCTGACCCCATGATCACACCCACGATGAAGAACGCCATCGCTTCGCTCTCGCTGCCGCTGCCGACCCTCGCGCTGTCGCTGCCGACCCTCGCGCTGTCGCTGTCGGCCCTCGTCGCCTGCCAGCCCGCCGACACCTCGCCGGAGGACGAGGCCACGCTCGCGGTCAAGGCCGTCGTTACCGACGAGCTCGGCAACCTGCACGCGGCCGCGGTCGCGCTGCGCGACGCTGCGCCGGACCCCGACGGCGACGGCTGGAACGTCAGCGCCGATGCCGACGCGGTCGGCCGCATGCGCACCCACTGGAGCGAGGCCCGCATCGCGTACGAGCGCATCGAGGGCGCCATCGCGGTGCTGTTTCCCGACCTCGACGCCGCCACCGACGAGCGCTACGACGGCTTCCTCGAGACCGCGCCCGACGACGACCTGTTCGACGGCCAGGGTGTGATCGGCGTGCACGCGCTCGAGCGGATCCTGTGGGCCGACGAGCACCCGCCCGAGACGGTGAGGTTCGAGATGGCGCTCGAGGGCTACCAGCCCGCCGCGTACCCGGCCGACGCGGCACAAGCAGCCGCGTTCAAGGACGAGCTCGCGCAGCGGCTCGTGGACGACGTGGCGGAGATGCAGGCGTCGTTCGAGCCGCTCGCGCTCGACCCCGCGGCCGCATACTCCGGCGTGGTCGGCTCGATGGCCGAGCAGCTCGAGAAGGTCGAGCTCGCCGCCACTGGCGAGGACGAGTCGCGCTATGCCGACCACACGCTGGCCGACATGCGCGCCAACCTCGCGGGCGGCCACGAGCTCTACGATGCGTTCGTGCCGTGGCTGACCGGTGAGCCCGGCGGCGACGCACTGCACGATCAGATCATTGCGGGCTTCGATCGCATCGACGCCGGCTACGAGGACCACTCGGGCGACGGCGTCCCGCCGGTGCCCGAGGGCTGGAGCGCCGAGCCCTCCGACGAGCTGCGGGCCACCCCTTACGGTCAGCTGTTCGGCATGCTCGAGCACGAGGCCGACCCTGCGGCCGAGGACAGCCTCGTGCACGCGATGATCGAGGCCGCCGAGCTCATGGACATCCCGGTGGCACCATGACGACCGCGAAGGTAGCTGTGCTCGCGCTCGCGCTCGCGGGCCTCGGCTGCGACAGCACCAACGGCGAGCTCGAGCCGGAGGAATTCATCGCGCTCCAGCACGACTTCGAGGGCTTCGCCCGCTGGGAGCACGATTCGCTCGGCTTCGCCGAGACCACGCCCGGTCACCCGGGGGGCCAGCGCACGGTCTACGTCAACCAGCGCCCGCCCGCCGGCGCCGAAGCGGTCCCCGTGGGCACCATCATCATCAAGACGATGGAGACCGACGACTTCGGCCTGTTGGTGCTCGCGATGGCCAAGCGCGGCAACGACTACAACGAGGACGGTGCGGTCGGCTGGGAGTGGTTCGAGCTCGCGATCGACGACGCCGGCCGCCCCGTGATCGTGTGGCGCGGCAAGGACCCGCCGGACGGCGAGTGCTACGGCTGCCTGCCGGGCACCATGTCGATGATCGAGCCCACGAGCTGCAACGACTGTCACATCGCGGCGGCCGATCAGGACTACGTGTACACGGCGCTCTCGGAGTGACGCCGCGAGCACGTGAGCGGCGGTGACGGCGGCGGCGAACGCCGCGGGCGCCGGGCTTCGCGGTCCGGGCGTACGTATGGGGCACACCAAGGCTTGCACTCGCGAGCCCAGCGGCTAGGTCGGTATTGCCCTCCTGCGATCCACGCGGCGGGGCACACCACCCGCTGCTGGAGACGCCCCATGCGATACCAAGGCACTGCCGTCCAGATCTACGAGATGCCGTCGCCGTCGGGCCCCGACGTGCACATCAACCAACGCATGGCCCTGATCGTGTCGACGATCGGGCTCATCGCGCTCCTCGCCCTCGTGGGCTTCTTGATGTTCGGGCTCCTCTCGCAGCGACTCTGAAACCAGGAGCACCGAGCATGGCCATGAAGACCATCGTCGCCCTTTTCGATGACCGGCACCCGGCCGTACGAGCCGTGCGCGAGCTGATCGCCCATGGCATCGCGAAGGAGCACATCAGCTTCGTGTCGCGCGTGGCGGGCTTCGACGTGAACCGCAGCCACATACCGCTCGAAGACGAGCCCGAGGACGTCGAGAGCCCGAACGCGCCCTACGGAGCGGACCTCGACGTGGCCAGCCCCACGCACACCGTGGGAGCCACCCTCGGCATCGGCAGCGTGCTGCTCGGGGTCGCGTTCCTCAGCCTGCCGGCCGTGGGCCCGGTGCTGGCCGCAGGGCCGCTCTTGGCCGGCATCATGGTCTCGGGCGCAGGAGCGGGCAGCACCGACCTCCCGCAGCGGCTGAGCGAGTGCGGCATGCCGACCCCCGATGCGGAGCGCTACGCCCGGGCCGTCCGCCATGGCGGTGCGCTGGTGATGCTCGCGATCGGCGACGAGGACGTCGAGGACGCGGCGATCATCCTGGCTCGTCACTCGCCGATCGACCCCGATCTGCTCCGCGAGCCCCCGCTGGCCACGGCGAGCGTCCTCGCGCAGACATGGCCCGGCCCGGCCGCAACCGCCTTCGATCCGAGCATCGGAACGCCGGTTCGGCACGAGCACTTGCTCTAGCCGCGCTGCGCCGCGCCACGAGGAACACCGTGCACGGGCGGTGGAGCGTTCTGCAACGGGTGTTGCAATCCACCACGCTCCATCGTCCGGCAACCACCGGCATTGCAACCTGGCGCCGTTCTTGCTCCACTGATCGGCACCATGCATCGCGCGCTTTGGCTCTTTGGAATCCTCGTGGTGGCCGGTTGCAAGGACGACGGCAACGGTGGCGCGTCGGTGGGCCCGGTGCCCGAGGACAAGGCGCCCGAGACCGCCGTGAACGTGATCTGCGGGCAGTTCGAGAGCTGCGACTGCGACCCCGCGAACGCGGCCCCCGACGGCTGCGAGGCCTCGATCGACGAGCAGGTGCGCCAGGCCCAGGGTGACGCGACCGCGGCGGGGCTCGAGTACGACGCCGATTGCATGGGACGCCTGCTCTCGAACTTCCACGACATCGAGTGCCGCACGACGGGTGACCTCAGCCTCGACGAGGCGCTGGCGTTCGCTCGCAGGAGCCAGGAGTGCAAGGTCTTCTACGGCACCGCCGAGCCGGGGGAGGCCTGCGAGATCCTCGACGAGGACCTCGGCGATTCCTGCCGCAAGGGGGCGCTGTGCTACGAGGCGGTGTGCGTGGAGATCACCGCGCCCGCCGCCGATGGCGAGGAATGCGACCCCGCGCTCGAGGCCCTGGCGTGCTCAGGGGCGGCCATCTGCATCGATCTCGACGGCGACGAGCGTCCGACCTGCGTGAAGCTCCCGGAGGCGGGCGACCCGTGCTTGACCGTGCTCCTGGTGCAGGTCTGTGGCGAGGGCCTGGCCTGCGAGAACGAGCTCTGCATCGTCGCACCCGGCAACGGCGAGCCCTGCCACGAGGGCGACAACGCCTGCGCGGCCGACCTCGAGTGCAACCTCGAGACTCGCGTCTGCCAGCCGCTGCCCACGGGCGGCGAGCAGTGCACGGGCAACTGCGCCGACGGCTTCGAGTGCATGAACGAACGCTGCGTCGCCCTCGAGCCCATCGTGTGCGACGTGGGCATCTACGACGAAGCCTGAGCGACGGACGGCCGTCCCAGCCGGTGCCGGTGGCAGAGCGGGCCTCCAGCCCGGCGACCCCGTGCGGTGCAGTGGCTCGGCCCTCCGCACGGCTGCGACGCATGGTAGCGTCGACTCGGCTGATAGGCTGCCGGCTTACGCCCGGATCCGCGCCATCGTGGGATCGTAGAGCGGCTGCAGCGAGACCCGCGCCGGGACCATGCGCCCCGCAACGTCCACCGACCAGCGACCGGCGTCGAGCCACGCCTTGTCGATCGGCTCCTGCGACTCGATCATCGCCAGCCCCACCGCCCCGCCCAGCGTGTGGCCGTACGACGCCGCGCGCACGTAGCCCACCGGCTTGCCGTCGCGGTGCACGATCTCCGCGTGGTAGAGCATGGGTTCAGGGTCGAGCAGCAGCACCTGCAAGAGCCGCCGGCGCAGCGGGCCCGCGGCCTTGAGCGCCGCCACGGCGTCGCGCCCGATGAACCCGCCGGGCTTGTCGAGCGCGACCGCGAAGCCGAGGCCCGCCTCGAGCGGCGAGTCGGTGTTGTCGATGTCGTGGCCGTAGTCGCGGTAGCCCTTCTCCATGCGCAGGCTGGCGAGCGCCTTGAGCCCCGCGTGCCGCAGCCCCACCGCCTCGCCGGCCGCCACCACGCGGTCGTAGACGTGGAGCGCCTGCTCGGCGGGGATGTAGAGCTCGTAGCCGAGCTCCCCGAGGTAGGTGATCCGCACGCACAAGAGCCGCCCGAAGCCGATGTCGAGCTCCCGCGCCGCGCGGAACGCAAATGCCTCGTTGCTCATGTCGGCGGTGGTGATCGACTGCAAGAGCTCGCGCGAGCGGGGCCCTTGCACGTTGAGCTGCGCCCAGCCCGAGGTCACGTCGGTCACGAACGCGTGCGCATCGGCCGGGAACCGGCGCCGCATCCACGTGAGCACGTGGCGGTGCGCGGTGTCGGAGGCCACCACCCAGTAGCGCTCGTCGTCGAGCTTGGTCACGGTGAGGTCGGCCTGGAGCTTGCCGGCGTCGTCGAGCCACTGCGTGTAGGTGATGACGCCGCTGTCCCCGTCGACGCGGTTGGCCGAGAGCTGCTCGAGCGCCCGGCCGGCGTCGCGCCCCTGCACGAGGAATTTGGCCATGAACGACATGTCCATCGCGATCACGCCCTCGCGCGTGGCCTGGTGCTCGGCCTGCCAGTGCGGGAACCAGCGCTGGCGTCCCCATCCGAGCGGACCGGGATCGGGCTCGACGCCCGGCGGGGCGTACCAGTCGGGGCTCTCCCAGCCGCTCACGTCGCGAAAGTACGCCCCGCGGGCGGCGAGGCGCGCGTGGAACGGCGAGAGCTTGGCCCCGCGTGCGGTCTGCATCGAGCGCGTGGGGTAGTGGCACTGGTAGACCATGCCCAGCGACTCCACCGTGCGCGTGCGTCGGTACTCGGGGTTGGCCTGGTACGGGTGCAGGCGGTCGATGTTCATCCCGGTCACGTCGACCTCGGGGCGCCCGTGGACGATCCAGTGCGCGACGACCTTGCCGAGCCCACCGCCGGTGATGATGCCGATCGAGTTGAGACCCGCGGCAACGAAGTAGTTCCGTAGCTCGGGCGCCTCGCCCACGATCGGCAAGAGGTCGGGGGTGAAGCTCTCGGGGCCGCAGAAGAACTTCTTGATGCCGGTGTCGAGCGAGCGTGGCACCCGGCTCATCGCTCTCTCCACGTACGGCATCATGCGATCCCAGTCGGGCTCGAGCTCGCCGAACGAGAAGTCCTGGGGGATGCCGCCGAGCTTCCACGGCGCGCACACCGGCTCGAACAGGCCGATCATCAGGCCGCCCACCTCCTCGCGGTAGTAGCCGTAGCTGCCCGGATCCTCGATCACGGGGTGCTCGATGGAGAGCCCCGGCATGGCCTCGGTGATGAGGTAGTAGTGCTCTGCGGCCTGCAGGGGGATGTGGACCCCACTGAGCGCCCCCAGCTGCCGCGCCCACATGCCCGCGCAGTTGACGACGTACTCGGCCTCGATGTGGCCGTGCGAGGTGGTGACGCCCGTGACGGTGCCGCGCTTGCGACTGACACCGGTGACGGTGACGCCCTCGATGATCGTGGCCCCTTGCAGGCGCGCGCCCTTGGCCAGCGACATCGTCACGTCGACCGGGTTCGCGCGGCCGTCCTCCTTGACATAGAAGCCCGCGCGCACGTCGTCGGTGCGAGCGAGCGGGAACAGCTCGGCGACCTCGCGGGCGGAAATCTCGTGCACATCGACGCCGCAGTGGCGATTGAACGCCGTGGTGCGGCGGAACTCCTCGAGGCGATCGTCGTCACACGCGAGCTCGATGAAGCCGACCGGCTTGAACCCCGTGCTCACACCGGTCTCGGCCTCGAGCGTCGTATAGAGGTCGCGGGTGTAGCGACGCATCCACGTGGAGGTCTCGGAGGTGGAGCCGAACGTGACCACGAGGCCCGCTGCGTGCCAGGTGGTGCCCGACGTCAGCCGATCGCGCTCGAGCAGCACCACGTCCTTCCAGCCCATGTGCGCCAGGTGATAGGCGACCGAGCAGCCGATGATGCCGCCGCCGACGATGACCACGCGTGCGCGCGAGGGGAGCTCTTGGGTCGTCATGGGGGGCGGGAGGATATACGCGTTCGCAGCGGCTGGTTGTCCGTAGCGCCGGTGGCGAGCCCGCCGCCATCGCTCGCTCGAAGGAGTCGTACACGCCGTCGCCCATGGTTGCACCCACGCCGTTCGCGCGGTACGTTGCGGCCCGCTTCGGCTGGGCTTGCGGCCGACCGGGGCTCGCATGGAGCTCGTACCGCTCGCGGCAGGGGTCGTTCGCCCCTGCCGGTGCAGCGGATGCCCGACGCGAGCCCGTCCAAAGACGACCCATGATCGAGCCCACCAGCCACCGCCAACCCCGACCATCCAACGACTCTCAGCTCGCCCTGGGGCGGTCGGGGCGGCGTTCGGGGGCGCTGCTGCCAACCCGCACGCTGATCGGCTTCGCTGCCGCCGTCGTCGCGGTGCTCGTGATCTGGGCGCTCTCGCTGCAGAGCCAGGAGAGCCGCTCGGACAGTGTCATGCGCATGACTCGAACGCTCGAGCTCTCGCAGCGGCTCGAGACGCTCGGATCGACGATCAAGGACGCCGAGACCGGCCAGCGCGGGTACCTGCTGACGGGTCAGGACGAATACCTCCAGCCGTATGCGTCGGCGGTCGTGAGCCTGCCGCGGGAGCTCGAGCAGGCGCGCCGCGCCTTCGCCGACAACCCCGCCCAGCTCGAGCGGCTCGAGGAGGTCGAGCAGCTCACGATGCACAAGCTCACCGAGCTCGCGGAGACGATCGAGCTGCGTCGCGTGGGCCGCTCCGAGGCCGCGCTCGAGCTCGTGCGAACCGGCGGCGGCCACGAGGCGATGGTGCGGATGCGCGCGGTGTTGGCCGAGATCGCAGCCGTCGAGCGCGAGCAGCTCGACCTGCACACCCGGGAGTGGCGCGAAGCGGCCACGCTGTCCACGTTCGTGATCACGGCCGGCTCGGGGCTGCTCTTGTTCCTGATCATCGCGGCGGCGTACGTGTCGTCGAAGGACTTCCGCGAGCAGCAGCTCGAGGCCTGGATCCGCACCGGCCAGACCGAGCTCGGCCGCCAGATGCAGGGCGAGCACGACGTGCAGCGGCTCGGCGACATCGTCGTCGGCTTCCTCGGGCGCTACCTCGGGGCGCAGCTGGGCGTGGTCCACAAGCGGACCGACGACGGCCAGCTCCGGCGCGTGGGTGCCTATGCGCTGCCCAAGCTGGCTCCCGGCGAGCCCGCCGCCGCACCGCCGCTGGGGCTGACGCAGCAAGCACTGGTGGAAGAGACCGTGCTGCACGTCACCGACGTGCCGGACGACTACTTCCCCGTGACGTCGGGCCTCGGCAAGAGTCGGCCCCGGCACCTGCTCGTGGCGCCCACCACGGTCGATGGTCACCCCAATGCCGTGGTGGAGCTCGGCTTCTTCCACTCGCTCGAGCCGCAGCACCTCGAGCTCATGCGGCGCGTCGCCGAGTCGATCGGGATTGCGCTGCGTTCGGCGAAGCTGCGCTCGGAGCTCCGCGACCTGCTCGAGGAGACCCAGCGCCAGGCCGAGGAGCTGCAGACCCAGCAAGAGGAGCTGCGGGTCAGCAACGAGGAGCTCGAGCAGCAGAGCCGGGCGCTGCAGGAGTCACAGGCGCGCCTCGAGAACCAGCAGAGCGAGCTCGAGCAGATCAACGCCCAGCTCGAGGAGCAGGCCCGCGCGCTCGAGCGCCAGCGCGACGAGGTGATGCGCGCCCAGGTCGAGACCCAGCGCGCGAGCGCGTACAAGTCGGAATTCCTCGCCAACATGTCGCACGAGCTGCGCACGCCGCTCAACAGCTCGCTGATCCTGGCCAAGCTGCTGCTCGACAACCGCCAGGGCAACCTCTCCCCCGAGCAGGTCAAGTACGCCCAGACGATCTACTCGGCGGGCAACGACCTGCTCTCGCTCATCAACGACATCCTCGACCTGTCGCGCATCGAGGCCGGCAAGCTCGACGTGCGGCCCGAGGACGTGGCGCCCGCGCGGCTGGTCGACGACCTCGCCCAGGGGCTGCGGCCGATCGCCCAGGACAAGCGGCTCGAGCTCGCCGTTACCGTCGCGCCCGCTGCTCCGGCCACGATTCACACCGATCCCGCGCGGCTGCTGCAGATCCTCAAGAACCTGCTCTCGAACGCGCTCAAGTTCACCGAGCGGGGCAGCGTGGCGCTGGACGTGCGAGCGGCCGGCCCTGGCCGCATCGCGTTCGTGGTGCGCGACACCGGCATCGGCATCGCACCCGAGCAGCACGCGGTGATCTTCGAGGCGTTCCGCCAGGCCGACGGCACCACCAACCGCAAGTACGGCGGCACGGGCCTGGGCCTCTCGATCTCTCGTGACCTCGCGCGCCTGCTCGGTGGCGAGATCACGGTGGACAGCGCTCCGGGGCGCGGTAGCACGTTCACGCTCGAGCTGCCCGAGCACCACGAGCCCGGCGACGGCCAGCTTCCGCCGCCGCCTCGCGAGACCCCCTCGGTCGCGATGGCCCGGAGCCCGCGGCCCGGGGCGGCTCGCGGCGCGCCGGCGACGGCCGTGGTGGACGACCGCGAGCGCGTCACTCCGGGCTCCCGCTCGATCCTCGTCATCGAGGACGACCTCGAGTTCGCCGCCATCGTCCGCGACCTGGCCCGCGACCTCGAGTTCCTGGTGCTGCTGGCGCACACCGCCGACGAGGGGCTCGTGCTGGCAACGCAGCACCGGCCGAGCGCGATCGTGCTCGACGTGGGGCTGCCCGACCGCTCGGGGCTCTCGGTCCTCGACGCGCTCAAGCGCGAGCCCACCACGCGCCACATCCCCGTGCACATCATCTCCGGCTTCGACCACACCCGCGCGGCGCTGGAGATGGGCGCGGCCGGCTACGCGATAAAGCCGATCGCGCGCGAGGAGCTCGCCGTGGCGCTCGAGCGGCTCGAGGCCAAGTTCACCCAGAAGCTGCGCCGCTTGCTGGTGGTGGAGGACGACGACACCCATCGCGACAGCACCTGCCGGCTGCTCGCCGCCGACGACGTCGAGACGGTGGCGGTGGGAACCGCCGCCGAGGCGCTCGCGCAGCTCCGCGAGTCGACGTTCGATTGCATGGTGCTCGACCTCTCGCTGCCCGACCGCACGGGCCTGCAGCTGCTCGAGGAGATGGCGAGCAAGGAGCAGTACGCGTTCCCCCCCGTCATCGTCTACACCGGCCGCTCGCTGTCGCGCGACGAGGAGCAGGAGCTGCGCCGGTTCTCGAGCTCGATCATCATCAAGGGCGCCCGCTCGCCCGAGCGGCTGCTCGACGAGGTCACGCTGTTCCTCCACCAGGTGGAGACCGAGCTGCCGCCCGACCGCCAGCGCATGCTCCGCGACGTACGCCACCGCGACGCCGTGTTCGAGGGCCGGCGCGTGCTGGTGGTGGAGGACGACGTGCGCAACGTGTTCGCGATCACCAGCGTGCTCGAGCCCACGGGCGCCAAGGTCGAGATCGCCCGCAACGGCCGCGAGGCGCTCACCCACCTCGCGAACCACCCGGGCGTCGACCTGGTGCTGATGGACATCATGATGCCCGAGATGGACGGGCTCGAGGCCACCCGCCGGATCCGCGAGCAGCCCGAGCTCGCCAAGCTGCCGATCATCGCCCTCACCGCCAAGGCGATGACCGATGATCGCGAGAGCTGCCTCGCCGCCGGTGCCAACGACTACATCGCCAAGCCGCTCGACGTGGACAAGCTCCTGTCGCTCGCGCGCGTGTGGATGCCCAAATGACCCCGTCCGACCCCTACCCGAAGTACGACCCGCAGCAGGGCTCGGAGCGGGCCGATGTGGAGCTCAGCCTCCTCTTGGAGGCGATCTTCCACAAGTACCACTACGACTTCCGCCGGTACTCGGAGGCGTCGCTCAAGCGCCGGGTGCACACCGCTCTCGCCCACTTCGGATGCGAGACGATCTCGGGGCTGCAGGAGCGCGTGCTCCACGAGTCGCGGGTGTTCGGCGAGCTGCTGCGGTTCCTCACCGTGCAGGTGAGCGAATTCTTCCGCGATCCGTCGTATTTTCGAGCGATACGCGAGAAGGTCGTGCCCTATCTCGAGACCTACCCGTCGATCAAGGTCTGGGTGCCCGGCTGCGCCACGGGCGAGGAGGCGTACTCGCTGGCGATCGTGCTCGCCGAGGAGGGGCTGCTCGACCGCACGTTGATCTACGCCACCGACATCAACCCCGAGAGCCTGCGCACCGCCGAGGAGGGCATCTACGCGGTGGACCGATTCGCGCGCTTCAGCGAGAGCTACCGCCTGGCCGGAGGGCGGGCGTCGCTGTCGAGCTACTACATGGCGCAGTACTCGTCGGCGATCATCGCTCGCTCGCTCAAGCAGTCGATCCTGTTCTCCGACCACAGCCTCGCGACCGACAGCGTGTTCGCGGAGGTCGAGCTCGTGTCGTGCCGCAACGTGCTCATCTACTTCGAACGCGAGCTGCAGGATCGTGCGGTCGGCGTGCTCCACGACTCGCTGTGCCGCAAGGGCTTCCTGGGCCTCGGGAGCAAGGAGTCGCTGCGGTTCTCCGCGCACGCGACCGCATTCACCGAGCTCGTCCCCGCGGACCGGATCTACCAGCGGATATGAGACACGACATCGAAGCGGTGGTGATCGGGGGCTCGGCGGGCGCCCTGGACGCGCTGGCCGCAATCCTGCCCGCGCTGCCGCGCAGCCTGCCGCAGCCGATTGCGCTCGTGATCCACCTGCCCGCCACGCGGCCCAGTTGCCTACCGGAGGTGATCGGCACACGATGCGAGCTGCACGTGAAGGAAGCGGAGGACAAGGAGCCGCTCGCGGCGGGTACGCTCTACGTGGCCCCGCCCAACTATCACCTCTTGATCGAGGCGCGGCGCTGCCTGTCGCTGTCGGTCGACGAGCCGGTCCACTTCTCGCGTCCGGCGATCGACGTGCTGTTCGAGTCGGCCGCCGATGCCTACGGCCCGGCGCTCGTGGGCGTGCTGCTCACCGGCGCCAGCGAGGACGGCGCGCGCGGGCTGGCCCACATCGCGGAGCGGGGTGGCACGACGATCGTGCAGGCGCCCGAGACGGCGGCGGCGCGCACGATGCCGGAGGCGGCGCTGCGCCTGCACCAGGCGGGGTACGTGCTGCCGGTCACTGAGATCGGCCCGTGTCTCGCGCGACTCTGCGGCGGCGAGGCGGCGAGCGGGGGGGGCGAGTGATGGCGGAGCCGATCAAAGTCCTCATGGTGGACGACACCGCGGAGAACCTCGTGGCACTCGAGGCCTTGCTGCGGCGCGAAGGCCTGCAAGTGCTCACCGCCCGCTCGGGATTCGAAGCGCTGGAGCTGCTGCTCGTGCACGACGTGGCGCTCGCGCTGCTCGATGTGCAGATGCCGGGGATGGACGGGTTCGAGCTCGCCGAGCTCATGCGGGGCACCGAGCGCACCAAGCACGTGCCGATCATCTTCGTCACGGCCGGCGCGCGCGACCCCCAGCGCATGTTCAAGGGCTATGAGAGCGGAGCAGTCGACTTCCTGTTCAAGCCCGTCGATCCCCACGTGCTCTTGGGCAAGGCCGACGTGTTCTTCGAGCTGCACCGCCAACGCCTCGCGCTCGCCGAGGCGCTGCGCCTCAACGAGATGTTCGTGGGGATCCTCGGGCACGACCTGCGCAACCCGCTGAGCACCTTGCTCACCGGCACGCAGCTGCTCGAGCGCCAGCTCGTCGACGAGCGCCAGCTCCGCACGCTGCGGCGCATGAACGCCGCCGGGCAGCGCATGACGGACATGATCGAGCAGCTCCTCGATCTCACGCGGGTGCGACTGGCAGGGGGCGCCGGCTTTCGGCGCGCGTCCGATCATCTCGACGTCGGTAGCCTGGTCCAGCGCACGGTCGAGGAGCTCCACGGAGCCCACCCCGAGCGCGAGATCATGGTCGATGTCCGCGGAGACTGCACGATCGTCGGTGACGAACATCGGCTGCTCCAGCTGTTCTCCAACGTCGTCGGCAACGCGCTCCAGCACGGTGCCCCTGGCACTCCGGTGCAGGTGACGGCCGAGGGCGCCGAGCACGACATCGTGGTGCGCGTGCGCAATTCCGGGGCGATCCCGGCCGAGGTGCTGCCCACGATCTTCGACCCATTCCGCGTGCGGCAGGGCTCGGCGCCCCCGTCGGCCGGGCTGGGCCTGGGCCTGTTCATTGCGAAGCAGGTCGCGCAGGTGCACGGGGGCACGGTGACCGTGGAGCCGGGCGAGGCCACGGCGACGGTGTTCGCGGTGCGACTGGCACGGAGCACGGGGGCAAACGGGCACCGGACGGAATTGCAGTGAACGACGAACGCGCAGGCTTCCACGCCACCTGCGCGGCCACGATGTGCCGCTCGATCGACGGATCGACGCCCAGCCACGAGTCGCGTGCGGGCTCCCGAACGGATACCCTGGCCCTCGAAGCTTGCGCGCGTGGTGGCGGGAGGAGCAGGGCATGGGAAGGCTCGCAGCATTTGGTCGGGTGAGCGCCGCGGAGCGGCGCTCGGCGGATCTGTTCTTCGCGGAGCTCGTGGGGCTGCGGGTGCGTCGGCGACCGGAAAGGCACGCACGACGGCGATCCCGCGAGGCGGTCGAGGCGGTCGAGGCGATCGAGCAAGCCTCCGACAATGGCTCCGCGACGGCCGCGGTGTTGCGTACCGGCACGGTTCGCGGATCGGGGCTGCAGCTCTGGCCGCTGCGCATCGCGAGCACCCGCATCGGTCCGGTATCCGGGCAGGGCGGGTTGCTCGTCGACACGCGCAATCGCCTCAACGCCATCATCGCGCCGGGGATGACGGTGCGGAAGCTGGCGGAGGTGCTGCTACCGCTGTGGAACACGGCAGCGCCATTCGTACCGCCTGGGGGCGGCGCGCCGGTGATCGGTGCCCCACTCGTGGTCGAGGAGCTCGCGCGGGCGTTGCTGGTGTACAACCGGTACTACCTGCGGGTGATCTCCGTGCCGCAGGGGCAGATGACCGGGTGGGCCGGAGGGCTGCGATTTCCGCTGCCGGTGGAGATCGAGACCGGTGACGTGGCCACGGTGAACCGCGACTTGGTGCGCACCTGGGGGAGTGGGTTCGAGGCGTCGTGGGGGTCGCTGCTCGATCAGCCTGCGGCCACCGTGACGCCGCCGGCGGCGGCCGACGTACAGCGTGCGATTGCCGATGGCGTGACCGCGACACCCGATGTGAGCGAGCGGGGGGGCCGGCTCGCGATTCGCACGCTCTGCAACGCCGTCGAGGCGCGCCCGTTCGTGGAGGAATCGTTTCGGCGTGCTGGGGCCGCGCAGCACGATCTGGCGCTCGCGTTCATGGGCATGCTCGTGAATCGGCAGCTCGCGATCATCGCCGCTCAGCGCGATGGAGCGGCGATCCTCGCGATCGTCCGCGCGGCTCTGGCCGCGCGACCCGTGAGCCCCACGACGCGCCAGCAGGAGGCGCTGGAGCGCGCCAACACCATGATGGGCGCAGTGGCGGGAATCGTGGCGCGGGAGCCTGCCACGTTGGGCGGGGCGCCAGCGGGGCCCGGGGGGACGCCGTTCCCCGACAGCCGGCTCGAGGCGTTCGGCACGGCGGAGCAGACTGCGTTCAAGCGAGCGGTCTACAACGCACACGTGGCCTCGGCGGTGGCGCGAGGGCGTGTGTTTCGCATGGGGGTGGATGCGGCGGCGCTCGAGGCCGTGGAGAACGGACGACTGCTCCGCACCGCGGCTCCGTCGCTCACGGCCCTGCTCACGCGGGCGCGGGCCGATCTCGAAGCAGCTCGGCGCGCCGGCGAAGCGCTCGCCGTGGCGGCCACGGCCATCGGCGTGGGATCAGCGTATCGCGGGGCCGTGGAGGAGCTGTCGATCTGGGAGCAGCTCTTTCCGCAATACTACGAGGCCACCGCGACCGATCGCGCCGCCGCAGCCGGAGGGCAGCACGGGCCTGCGGCGGTGCAGGTCATGGTGCGGCACTATTCGGGGCGAAAGGCCGCCCCGGGGTTCGGCAATCATACGAACGGCATCGCGGTCGACTTCACCACGACGCAAGGGGGTACTGCGCTGGGACCGAGCACGGTGCAGGAGGCCCAGTGGAGGGCTTCGTGGTTTCACCGGTGGTTGGTGGGCCATGCGCGAGAATTCGAGTTCCAGCCGATTCCCACGGAAGCGTGGCACTGGGAGCACCGGCCTTGAGGTCGGGGCGGTCGATGCACGAAACCGTGCTCACACCGCTCTGACCTGCTGCTCCCGCAACGCCCGCGCGGCATCGGTCTTCGCCTCGATCACTCCCTGCCCCAGCAGCCACGCGTACGCATCTCGCACCGTCTCCTCGAACGCCCGCGGCGCATACCCGAGCTCCTTCGCGGCCTTGCTGCGGTCATAGGCCATTCGCAGCTCGAGCGGCATCAACGACTCCGACGTATAGAGCGGCTCCCCGCCACGCATGGCCCATGCTGCGAGATCCATGAACGGCGCCCCGACCTGCGCGACCCACTTGGGGCACACCAGCCGCGGTCGCGGCACGCCGGTGACGCTCGCCGCCGCATCGGCCACCTGCGCCACGGTGCGGTAGTGGCCCGTGAGCAGATAGCTCTCGCCGGTACGTCCGCGCTCCGCCGCCGCGATCATGCCCGCCGACACGTCGCGTGCGTCCACCCAGTCGAACCCACCCGCGAGCAGGGCAGGCAGCCGCCGCCGGTAGAGCTTGAGCAGCACGTGCCCCATGCGCGAGGGCTTGAAGTCATAGGGGCCCATCACCCCGGACGGGTGCACGATCACCGCATCGAGCCCTTGGGCCACGGCTTCGCGTACCACCGCCTCGCCCTCGGCCTTGCTCACGTCGTAGGCGGGCGCCTCGCCTCGTTGCACTCGCGGGCGTGCCTCGTCGGTGGGTCGATCGAACGGCTCGGGCTCGAACACGTGCACCGAGCAGCAGTGCACCATTCGCCGCACGTTCGCCCGCTTGGCAGCCGCGGCCACGTTGCGCGCGCCTTCCACGTTCACCCGGTTCACGAGGCCGTTCATGGGTCCCACGATCGAGATCTGCGCCGCGAGATGGAACACCAGCTCCGCGCCGTCGAGCAGCGCGTCGAGTCCGTCGCTCGAGCTCACGTCACCTGTGACGCGCTCGATGGACAGGCCCTGAAGCTCCTTTGGGTCGGGGTTGCGCGTCAGCGCCCGCACCCGATCCCCCCGCTCTACGAGCTGGCGGACGAGGTTCGAGCCGACGTGACCGGTGGCACCCGTGATCGCGACCGTGGCCATGGACCGCGGATGGTACGCGCTCCGGCCGCGGGACGGGAGCGACCGGGGTCACTCGCCACGAATGGGGCTCGTTCGTTCGATAGGGGCCAGTGCAGCGCGGGACCCGAGGCGATGTGATCTCCCCTGGCCGCGTCAGCGGCCTGTGTCGCGCGGGAACAGCTCCCCGATGCTCTCGACCACGGCGGCTCGCCGCAGCCACGCATCGAGCCGCCGCGGGTCGGTGCAGCTCTCGATGCGCTTCCGCTGAGTCGGCGTGGGCGCAAGGCCGCGAGACCGAAGCACGAGGAGCAACGCCTCTTGCCGGCCCTCTTGCCGGCCTTCTTGCCGGCCTCTTTTCAAGCCCGTTTGCAGCCCCCTCTGCAGCCCTTCGCGCTTGCCGAGCGCACGCCCCTGGGCAATTCGCTGCTTGGACCAGTTGCTCAGCAACGGAGTCGTATGCACATCCATCTCGTCCTCGATTTCTCGCAACGTGCTCGCTGGCAGAGAGCCCACGATGAGCTCCAGCAGCAATCTATCTCGCTCCTGCTTCTTCGCCAACCGCTCGAGCACGGCTTCGAGCGCAACTCGGGCGAGACGTTTCGACTCGGGGCGATGGCCATGCACCATCACGGCAAGCGTGGCCAGCTCCGGGCACGCCCGCGCCTCATGGAGCTCGAGCGTCCGGGGGATCTGTCTCGGACCGATCACCAACGGCTGGATCATCCCCTGCTTGCGTCCGAGATCGATCGGCTTCGAAGCCCAGCGCGCCGTGCGTTCATTGGTGGTGATCACCACCAGGGTGGTTGGACACCGATGGCGCACCCGTGTCCCACACAGGTGGATTGGCCAGGACCACCACTTGTCCCGATCGGGCCGCAGTTGCACCTCGAACACGCACCTCCAACTCGTGAGCAAGCCCGTACTCGACTGCTCAATCGTCGCTCGTCGGTGGCAAGACGCGATCGAGATCGGGAAGCCCCGGAATGTGCTGATGATCGTGCGAGTGGTGATGCCGGTGCTCGTCGCCGGGAGCGTGCTGCCCGTGCGCATGCGCGTGGTCGTGATCCACGTGGTCGTGACTCGCGTGCGCATGTCCGTGGTCATGCGCATGCTCGTGCCCGGGATGATGATCGGGATCGTGCTCCCCGTGCCCATGCCCGAACCCGTGGCTGCCCGCGTCGAGGATCTCGAACCACGGATGCGGACCCCACCGCCACAGCTGCCGCAGGAGCATCACCACGAGCACCACCATCGCCACGGTGGAGACCGACAGCCACTCGTGCGGCTCGAGCACCATCGCTGGTGCCGTGGGCACCTCGAGCGCGTTCACCAAGGCCCCGAGGCCGAGGCTCACCCCCACGAGCACGGCGAGCCCGAGCCCCACCACGCGCCAGCCATACCCGCGTCGCAGCATCCCGATCGCCGCCATGCTCGTCGCCGGTCCCACGAGCAGCCCCACGAGCACCGCTCCCGGCGAGAGCCCCTTGAGCACCAGCACTGCGCCGAGCGGCGTGGCCGAGGCAGCACACACGTAGATAGGCACCACGAGCACCGCCACCACCACGAGATCGAGCCCACCCTCGGCGAGCCCAGCGAGCGAGCCCGCGGGCACCACCGCCTGCACGTACGCCGCCGCAACCAGCCCGACGAGCGCCCACGGGCCGATGTGCAGCAAGAGCTCGTCGAAGTACGCGAGCGCGTCGGACCATCGGACCTTCTCCGGCGCTGCCACGCTCGCGCCCTCGGCCGCAGCACCCTCGGTCCCACCAACTTCACTCGTACTCCGCTTGGCCAGCCACCCGAACGCCACCGCCGCCACGAACGCGAGCAACAGCGCCGCGCCCAGCCGCACCGCCGCGAACGGCACCCCGAGGAACCCCGCACTCAGGAGCAGCGTCTCGGGCCCGAGCTCCGGTGCGCTCACCAGGAACGCCACCACCAACGCCGCCCCCGCTCCACGCTTGCGCAGCGCATCCGCCAGCGGCAGCGCCCCGCAGGCACACAGCGGCAGCGAGGCGCCCGTTCGAATCCCGCGCCACGCCTGCCGCACCGGCCCCCCCGTGCCGAACCAGCGCCCGGGGATCCGCGAGCCCACCACCTGCAGCCCAGCGCCGAGCACGAGCCCGAGGAGCAGCATCGGCGCGGTCGCAGCCGCGAGCCCGAAGAACGCGTCCGCCAAGGCCTCGCGCAGCCCCTCGTGCTCGACATGCGCTTCATGGTGATGCAACCCCGCGGCCCACCAAGGCAACGCCACGCCGCACAGCCCACCCACCACGTCGAGCGCCCCCGTCAGCGGCGTGCGCTTCACCGAGAGCCCCTCGTCGTGCAGCAGGATGTGGCACAGGAACCCCGCCACCACGGCCGAGAGCCACGGCAGCACCCCGGCCACGTCCGAAGCGCTGATCGTGCCCGCCGCGAGGAACCCGAGCGCGGTCGCGCCGAGCAGCGCCCCGGTGCGAATCATCGCCGACCTCCGCCCGCGCGCCGCCAGGGTCGCGGCCACGAACACCGCCGTCAGCGGCACCGTATGCGCCGCCATCCCGAGCACCAGGTCACCATGCCCGTGCCCCGCATGCTCGTCGCTCACGAACGTGCCGAGCGCGAGCCCCTCGGCCCACTGGTGCAGCAGGAACCCATAGAACCCGAGATCGACCCCCACCCCGCGCGCCGACACCCCGCTGCCGCGAGCCAGCCTCGCGGCGAGCAGCGCCACGAATTGCGGCAGCACCAGCGCCCCTACGAACGCGGCCAGGCCCGCACCGCCGAGCTCCTGCACCGCCTCGGGCAGGAGCTGGATCAGCACCGCGGCCACTACCGCGATCGCGGCGAACGTGCGCAGGGCCCCGAGCGCCACGTGCCCGCGCGTGGTGACCAGGGCCAGCGTCGCCCCGGCGGCGACGGCTCCCAGGGTCACGATCATCGGGCCGAGCAAGGGCGTGCGTTCCTCGGAGCCCGGGGCAAGGGCTCGGGCGCGGGTTGTAACACGGGTGACCCGAGGCGGTGCGCCGACCCACGTCGGCCCGGTGCGGCGATCTCAGAACCGGCCGCGCATGCCCATGGCCATGCCACCAGGCAGCGATGTCACCGACGGGCCCGTGAACGCGAAGCTCTCGCGCACCCACCTCTGATAGCGCCGCTTGCGAGCGCTGCCCACCACGAGCAACAAGGCCCCCGCCACGACCTCCGTCGCCGCGATCGCGACGTTGCCCACTGGTACCTGGCCCGTCTGATGGACGTACGCGGCCGCCCCGAGCCCGTCGTAGAACCCGACACCCAGGAGGACCGAGCCGCCCACGAGCATTCCATTGCCCGTCTTGGGCACGGCGTAGTTGCTCTGGGCCTTCCACGCCGCCAGGCGCCGGGCTCGACGCGTGCCGTAGGCGACCAAGGTGATCCCGGAGCCCAGCTCCACGATACCGAGCGCCAGCTGTGCGATGCCGAGCGGGCGCCCGTCCTCGTTCCCCAGCGCCATGACGGTGCCTCCCACGAGCGTGTCGAGCCCACCGAGGCCGATGAGGATGCCGCCACCCACCCGCATGCCGGTTCCGGGCGGCGGTGGAGGATCGAGGATGACGAGGGGCTCGGGCGGACGCTTGACGACGAGCGGATACGCGAGGGGAGCGGCCGGCGGCACCTCCGGCTCGGCGACGACCGTGGGTGGCGCAGTGGTTGCGGGTGCCTCGACCCTCGGTGGCAACGGCACGTCCATGCTCGGCTGCGGCGCCATGGTGCCCCGGGGCATCGGCCCGAGCCTGGGGAGCGGGGGCGTGACGCGTGGTGGAGCCGCTTCGGGTGCAACGCCCCGAGACAGCGACGAGAGCGACGCCGCATTGCTGGCACTCGCCGGCAAGCCGATCGACACCGCCAGAACCATCGCGACGCGTCTCATGGTCTCACCGTAAGTGGGTTTCTCACCCCATCACTCCGAGAAGAAGCGGAAGTACGCCCACACGCCGACCAGGACCAAGCCGATCACCATCAGGACCGGGTTGTTGCTGATGATGATGAACAGCGGAAAGCCCCGCCGGGCATGCGCAAGGCTGGGCCAAGCGGTCCACAGGGCGAGAGCGAGGGGGGTAGCGGTCAGGGCGTGTGAGCGGAGCGTGCGCATGACTGGGTCCTCGAGACGGGTGGCCTCTGCTCCATCAGTGACGCCTGAGAGGGAATTGGACCGCGCGTGACGAAGAATTCTCGAACGCGCTCACCTTCACCCGCAGCAGGTAGTAGAGCCCCATCAGCAGCAGCAACACGCCGAGCCCGAGCCCGGCGGCCTTGCCTGCGGCGTAGGCCCCGGAACCCAGCGAAGGGGCGCCCTCGGCCATGTACTTCACCAAGATACCGCCACCCCACACGACGCCGATGGCTCCGGTGATTCGATCGCGCATGCGTACCTCCGAGCGGGTCGATACCCCCTCGTTACGGATAGCGCTCCGCGTGAACGGAATCGGACGGCGGCGATCGTTTTTCCTCGCCCCGTGCGGCCGCATCGGATCAGCGGCCCACCCAGGGCCGGTCACCACGAGAGCGGCCTCGCAGCCGCAGCCTCGCAGCCAAACGCTGTGTACCCCTACCTCCGCCCCGCAACGCCCATCCCAACCCCGTACGCGTTCGCCCCTTCGTCCCGGTTTACGCCCCCCACCCCCCCGCGATAGCCTCCCGCCGTCTCGCAGAAAGGCCCCCGTGATCTTCCAAAAGTTCTGGTCCTCGATCCGAGCGCAGCTCAACAAGCTCGCCAATGTGTTCTGGGAGGCCGACCCCATCGCCCAGATGCGCTACGAGTACGACAAGGCGGTCGCGGAGCTCAAAGAGGGCCGCCTCGGCCTCGAGCAGTACCGCGGCCTGGTCGAGAAGGTCACCCGCCAGGTCAAGGAAGGCGAGCGGCACCTCGCCAAGCTGCAGGCGCAGGCCAAGGCGTACCTCAAGGCCGGCGACCGCGAGACCGCGGCTCGCTTCGCGCTCGAGGTCCAGAAGGCCAAGGGCCAGCTCGAGCAGAACCAGGAGCAGCTCTCGACCCACGAGAAGGCGTACGAGAACAACCTCAAGAAGATCAAGCACGCCAACAAGACGCTCGCCGACGTCCGCGAGAAGATCGAGAAGTACGACGCCGAGCTCAAGATGTCGGAGGCCGAGGCCGAGATCGCCAAGCTGAGCGAGAGCTTCGACGTGAACGTGACCACCGACTTCGGTGAGCTCGAGAACGTGATCCAGGGCAAGATCGACAAGAACCGCGGCAAGGTGCGCGTGGCGTCCGACCTGAGCGAGCGCGGCATCGCCGAGATCGACGCGCAGGAAGCAATGGAGAAGACGCTGGCCGAGGACGCGCTGCGCCAGATGGAGATCGAGATGGGCATGGTCACGCCCGCCACCGTCGACGCGCCCGCGGTCGAGAAGCAGCTCGGCCCCACCGAGGACCAGACCACCTGACGCCGAGCCTCACGCACGGCACGACGCCCCATCCCCAGGACCACGCACCATGTCCAGCAAGCCGAAACCAGCATTCTACTTGGCGATCTTCGCGGTCGTCATCGCGCTCGTCGGGCTCGCCATCTGGCGGTTCGGCAGCAGCGACGCCGACAAGGCCGGCGGCGGCAAGGCCACGGCCGACGGCGGCAAGGCGCCCACCCTCACCAAGGAGGAGATGGAGCAGATCAAGCACATGGCCGAGGCCGAGACCCCCGACGGGATCACCACCGTCAAGGAGTACGCGTTCGTCCCGGCCGAGCGCCTGCCCGAGGTCAAGGGCGTGAGCGACTACAAGCCCATGCAGGGCGAGGTCGTGAAGTTCGCGATCAACGTGTGGGCCGGCTGGGCGCCCATCATCTACGCCAACGAGGGCTTCAAGCCCAAGAAGGCGTGGAAGACCCCCGAGGGCAAGGAATTCAAGCTCGAGCTGGTGCTGATCGACGACCCGGTGGCCATGCGCGACGCGTTCGCATCGGGCGACATCCACATCGGCTGGGGCACGGTCGACATGCTGCCGCTCTTGCTCGAGGGGCTCAAGAAGGACTCGCGGGCGATGCCGCGGATCTTCCAGCAGATCGACTGGTCCAACGGCGGCGACGGCATCGTCGTGCGCGACACGATCAAGACGATGAGCGATCTGCGCGGCCAGACGGTGGTGCTGGCCCAGAACTCGCCCTCGCAGTTCTTCATCCTCAACGCGCTCATCAACTCGGGGGTGCAGCCGGCCGAGGTGAACTTCAAGTACACGTCCGACGCGTTCGAGGCGGCCGCGGCGTTCAACGCCGACAAGTCGCTCGCGGGCGTGGTGAGCTGGGCGCCCGACATCTACAACCTCGAGAAGGTGCCGGGCAACAAGCTCATCGTGACCACGGCCACCGCCAACAAGCTCATCGCCGACGTGTGGTTCGCCCGGGCCGACTTCGCCAAGGACCACCACGCGGTGTGCGCGGGCCTCGTGCAGGGCATCTTCGACGGGATGACCGCGCTCAAGGAGCAGGACGCCAAGGTGCAGGTGTCGAAGTGGATGGCCGAGGGCTACTCGATCCCCGAGGCCGACACGCTGGGGATGCTGGCCGATGCCCACTCGACGAACTATGCGGAGAACCGCGAGTTCTTCCTCAACCAGAACAACCCCACCAACTTCGAGCGCACCTACGACACGGCGTTCTTCCTCTACAAGAAGATCCGCGTGGTCGACACCAAGGTGCCGTTCGACCAGCTGCTCGACTTCTCGGTGCTGCAGGCGCTCGGCAAGAAGGAGCCCTACGCCAGCCAGAAGAACGAGTACGAGGTGAAGTTCGCCCCCACCACCGCGGCCGCGATCCAGGCCGAGGCCGACGAGATCCTCACCAAGACCGTGGTCATCCACTTCTATCCCAACTCGTGGGACATGCAGAAGGTGGTGATCAAGAGCGAGGGCGGCAAGGACAAGGAAGAGCTCTACGATCCCAACGCCGACTTCGTGGTCGAGGAGGTGGGCAAGCTCGCCGGGCAGTACGGGGCCGCGCGCGTGGTGATCGAGGGCCACACCGACTCGTCGATGAAGGGCCGCACGCCGGCCGACGTGGTCAAGGAGCTGGCGGCCAACCGCGCCAACGCGGTCAAGGAGGCGCTGGTCAAGAAGTTCCCGTCGCTGGCGCCGAACCAATTCACCAGCAGCGGCGTGGGCTGGGACCGCCCGGCCGATGCGGCCGACCCCCAGAACCACGCCAAGAACCGGCGGGTGGAGATCAAGGTCTACCCGGCCGAGGCGGTGCCGGAGTGAGGCCCAGGACGGCTCGAGGAGCGCGGCGGTGAGCTGGTTCGCACTACGCAAGGAGCCCCCGCTGTGGGCCCAGGTCGCGTTGGGCGGCGGGCTGCTGGTGGCCCTCTTGCTCCTGTGGATGGTGGTCACCGCGGGCGAGGCGGCCGAGGAGCGCATGGTGACGCCGACGATCCTGCCGAGCCCCGGCGAGGTGGTCGGCGGGTTCGACTCGCTGCTCAACGAGCGGGGCCTCATCAAGAGCATCTTCGCGACGCTACGACGGGTGTTCCTGGGCTTCGGGCTCGCGGTCATGGTGGGCGTGCCGCTCGGCATGGCCGCGGGGGCATGGCGGCCGCTGTCGGCCGCGCTGTCGCCCCTCTTGATGTTCGGGCGCAACATCCCGATCGCTGCCCTCATCCCGCTCACGATGGTGTGGTTCGGGCTCGAGGAGGGTCAGAAGGTGATGTTCATCTTCCTGGCCACGGTGCCGTTCATGTTCTCGGACGCGGCTGCCGAGGTGAGCGGAATCCACGAGCGCTATGTGGAGACCGGGCAGACGCTGGGGGCCAGCTCCTGGCAGATCTTCCGCAAGATCCTGGTGCCGCTGGCGCTGCCCAACGTGTTCACCAAGCTGCGACACCTGTTCGGGCTGGCGTTCGGCTACATCATGCTGGCCGAGCTCATCAACACCGATACGGGGCTCGGGTTCCTCTTGCGCATGAGCCAGCGGCGCGGGCAGACCGAGCACATCTTCCTCATCTTGTTCATCATCACGCTCCTGGCGGTGGTCATCGACCGCGCGCTCGCGTGGTTCCAGCGGGGCGTGTTCCCGTACCGAAAGGACCTCTAGATGGCGGCCGAGCCCGAAGCCCCCGAGGGTGAGCCGGAGGCGAAGGCCGCGGCGGAGGTGAAGGCCGAGGCCGAGGCCACCGCGCGGGCCGAGGAAATCGTGGAGGCCGATCTCGCCGCGAAGCCCGAGGCTCGAGCCGCGGCTGCAGCCAAGCCCGAGGCCACCGCGAAGCCCGAGGTCGCCAAGCCCGAGGTCGCCAAGCCCGAGGTCGCCAAGCCCCAGCCGAAGATCGAGGTCGCCGGAAAGCCGGGCAGCCGTCCCACCTCCGCGGTCCCGGTGGTCGAGTTCAAGAACGTCACCAAGCGCTACGGCGAGGGTGCCGACGCGTTCACGGCGATCCAGGACATCACGTTCAAGGTCGAGGATCGCCCCGATCACGGCGAGTTCGTCACGATCCTCGGCCCCTCGGGCTGCGGCAAGTCGACGATCCTGCGGCTCATCGCAGGCCTGCCCCCGCAGCACCCGGCCACGCGCGGGCAGGTGCTCGTGGACGGCAAGCCGGTGCTGGGGCCCGGAGCCGACCGCGGGATGGTGTTCCAGGACTACACCTCGTTCGACCACCGCACGGTGCTCGAGAACGTGGCGTTCGGGCTCGAGTGCCGCGGCATGGCCCGCAAGGAGCGCGAGGACCGGGCGCGCGAGTGGATCGGCAAGGTGGGGCTCGACGTGCGCGTGGACGCGGGCAAGTTCCCGCACGAGCTGTCGGGCGGCATGCGGCAGCGCGTGGCCATTGCGCGCACGCTGGTGCTGCACCCGCGCATCATCCTCATGGACGAGCCGTTCGGCGCGCTCGACCCGAGCACGCGCATGCACATGCAGAACCTGCTGGTGGCGCTCTGGCGCGAGCTCGAGGCCACGGTGTTCTTCATCACCCACTCGATCGAAGAGGCGGTGTTCCTGGGCGACCGCATCTACCTCTTGTCGTCGTCGCCGGGTCGGCTGCTCCGCGAGATCGTGGTGCCGCCGCCGGACAAGCCGGCCAAGGACATGCAGCGCGACCCCAAGTTCCTCGAGACGGTGTTCGACATCCGCGACACGATCGAGAACCTCGAGGCCTCCAAGCGGGCGGGAGACGACTAAGTGGCCCGACCGCGCACCCGGACCTCGCCATCGCTCGCCACCGTCGCACCGGCGCGACCTGCCGTGCCCGCGGCCACGGGCCCGAGCTGGCTGCACTACGTACGCAAGGCGTTCCTGTGGCGCTGGAACCTGCTGGTGTTCGGCGGCGGCGCGGTGGCAGCCCTGCTGAGCGGGGCGCCCGACGTGGCGCTGCCGCTGGTGGCCGCAGCGGAGCTCGTGTACCTCGGCGGGCTCACCGCGGCGCCCAAGTTCCGCGCGGCGGTGGAGGCCGAGCTGCACGCCCAGCACGCGCCGGCCGAGCAGGCCGAGCGCGCACAGCAGAGCCTGGGCAAGCTGCTGAGCGGCCTCGCTCCCCCGCGCCGCGAGCGGTTCCAGCAGCTGCTCACCCGCTGTCTCGACATGAAGCGCATCGCCGCCGGCGTGCGTGGCCACAGCGGCGAGCCCGGGCAGGGCAGTGTGGCCACGCCTGCGCTCGACCGCATGCTGTGGGCGTTCGTGCGGCTGCTCTGGTCACAGCAGGCGCTGGAGCGGTTCCTCCGCTCCACCGATCACGCGGCCATCGAGACTCGCATCGGCGAGCTCCAGCGCAAGATCGCGGACATCAAGGCCGCCGGTGAAGCGCAGGTCGAAGCACCGCCGCCCATGGCGCCCGAGGACGACAAGATCCTCCGCTCGCTCATCGACAGCCTTGCCACCGCGGAGCTGCGCAGCGACAACCTGCAGAAGGCCCGCCGCAACGCCGAATTCGTCGAGATCGAGCTCGATCGCATCGAGGGCAAGATCCAGGCGCTGGTGGAGATGTCGGTGGGCCACGAGGACGCCGACTCGCTCGGCACCCAGGTGGACTCGGTGGCCGAGAGCATCGCCCACACCGAGGAGGCGATCCGCGAGATGCGATCGATCACGGGCCTCCAGGGCGACGCCGACGAGGCCGCACCAGCGATCCTCGCCAACCTCGAGCAGATGTCCTGAGAACAGGCAGGGTCCCCGATGAGCGACGCCGAAGGCACGACCAAGACCGTGGCCGTCACCGCCGGGGGCCAGGCCGCCACAGGATCGGCCGGCCTACCCGCATGGTTCCCCGGCTGGGGCCGGCGGCTGGCAGAGCTCTACTTCTCGGGCACGACCAGCATGTTCGTGCTGCACGGCAACACCGATGACCTCACGCGCAGCGCGGGGCCACAAGGGGATGCGCGGTTCGTACAGCTCGCGGATCTACTCGCCACGCAGGTGTTCGGCCGCTGGGACCTGGTGCTCTACTACGACCTCTCGACGGGCCTGCGCGTGGTGGCAGGGGGAGACGCGACGCGCCAGAAGGACATGGCCGCGCTGGCGGCCCGCCGCATCGGCGCGCTCGAGACGCTGCCCAAGGACCCCACGGCGGTGCTGCACGTGCTCGACCGCTTCGTCGACAAGAACGTGATGTCCGAGGGCGCCGAGCGGCTGTCGGTGGCGATGATCTTCGGCCACGCGTCGTACATCGCGCCCCGCGGCGACAAGAGCCTCAAGAGCTCCACCCACGTGGTCACGCTGCTCAACTGGGCGGCAAGCCCCTACGTCAAGCGGCTCAACACGGCGTTCGTGATGATCGACGGCGTGCTCGGCGACCTCAACGAGCGACTCGTGGGCAGCCCCCACGTGGCCACGCTCGAGGTGCCGCTGCCCGACACGGCGGCACGCCAGGGCTATCTCGAGGCCTTGGTATCCCCGCGCGACCCCGCGAGCTTCTCCGACTACGGCCTTGCGGAGCTCTCCGAGCTCACCGCCGGGATCTCGCTCACCGACCTGCGGGTGCTCGTCACCTCCACGATCGAGGCCGGGCGGCGGCTCGACGCGGCGCGCTTTCGCGAGCTCAAGAAGACGCTGATCGAGCGCCAGGCCGGCGGCCTCCTCGAGTTCATCGAGCCGCGCTGGGGGCTCGACATGGTGATCGGACACGAGCCGGCCAAGCAGCGGCTGCGCGACGACGCGGCGCTCCTCCACCGCGGGTCGCTCGAGAGCGTACCGATGGGGTACCTGCTGTGCGGCCCGGTGGGCACCGGCAAGAGCTTCCTGGCGCAGTGCGCCGCGGGCACGCTGGGGGTGCCGTGCGTGGAGCTCAAGAGCTTCCGCAGCAAGTACGTGGGCGAGACCGAGGGCAACCTCTCGCGCGTGCTGGGCGTGCTGCGCAGCATGGGCCCGGTGATGGTGATCGTGGACGAGGCCGACGCGATGCTGGGCGACCGCAAGTCCGACGGCGACGCCGGAGTGTCGAGCCGGATCTTCGGGATGATCGCGCAGCAGATGGGTGACACGCGCTATCGCGGCAAGATCCTGTGGATGCTGCTCACCACGCGGCCCGACTTCCTGCCCATCGACCTCAAGCGCCAGGGGCGGGCCGAGGTGCACATTCCGCTGTTCTACCCCACCGACGAGCAGGAGATCCGCCAGACGTTCGTGGTGCTGGCACGCAAGCTCGGCGCGAAGCTGGCCGAGGCCGACGTGCCGCCGGTGCCCGAGGACAAGCGCGGGCAGCTCTCGGGCGCCGACATCGAGGGGATCGTGGGCCGGGCGTGGCGGACCGCGCTCTTGGGCGGGCACGACCACATCACGGGGCCCGCCCTGCGCACCGTGCTCGACGGCTTCATCCCGATGGCGCAGAGCCTCGAGCGCGAGCTGCAGACGCTGGCGGCGATCATCGAGTGCACCGACAAGGAATTCCTGCCCGCGGCCATCGAGGCCCGCACCGCCGAGCTCGGCGGGCGCGCCAAGGTGCAAGAGCGGCTCAACCAACTCAAGGCCGTCGTGGACGGCGCGTGAAGAGGAGACGACATCATGGCAAGGATCAATTGGCTCGACGAAGAGACGGACCTGCCGGCGCTCGATGAGCACGTGCAGCAGCTCGAGCACTTCACCCAGTCGCTGGCCGACGGGGTGATCGACGCTGGCGAGCTGGCCAAGCAGAACGACGCGGTGGTGGCGGCGATGAAGGCGGTGCAGGACGAGCTGAGCGATGCCCAGCATGCCAAGGTCACCAAGCTGCTCGTCGAGCTGACCGCGCTCAACATCATGCAAACCTTGCACGAGCTGACCGGAGACCGTGTACGGCAGGTGGTGGGGCGCTCGTGAGCCAGCCCGGCTCCGGCGACAGCCGGCCCGCCCCCGGCGACAGCCGGCCAAGTGACGCGCGGCTACGCGCGGTATTCGACACCGTCGAGCCCTACATCGAGCGCCGATACGGCGTTCCGGTACGGATCCGGGAGGTCCCGAATCCGTTCACTGGTGATCTCGATGGGGCAGAAATCCACGTCGACCACGACCAAGAGGTCGAGAGTGCGGTGTTCATCATCGCGCACCTCTTCGGGCACACGGTGCAATGGAACACTAGTGCCGAGGCCCGTAAGATCGGCTATCGACTCTATGTCGATGCCACCGAAGCGGAGCTTGCTGCGCTCACCGACTACGAGATCGTGGCATGCCGCTACAGCATTCAGCTGTTCCATGAGGCCGGCGTTCACGACCTCGATCAGTGGCTGAGCGACTTCTCGGCGTGCGATCTTGCGTATTTGATGCACTTCTATCGTACGGGTGAAAAACGACCCATCATGTCATTTTGGGTCAACGGAACCCAGCGGCTCGAGCCGCTGGCGATTCCGGAGTTCACGCCACAAAAATGGGTGACGCGCTGGGAAGGGATCGTGGTGTAGGCTGTGCTTACCCGAACCGGGTGGCAACCCGGCGTCGGCTCGCAGCACGGTCTTTTCCCTGGTGGCTCGCCGTGCGCCGCCGGCGAACCATTGCATACCGTCCCCGATGGCGCTTCCCTGGCTCACCTGGCGTCGCAAGTCCCTGCCCGAGCTGGCGGTGGAACCGCCAGTGCCCCTCGGCAACCGCTCCAATGGCGAGCACTTCCACGCGCAGACCGAGCACGAGCGGCGGATTCGTGAGCTGATCCTGCGCGAGGCCGACGTGCAGGCTCGGCACCGCGGGCTCGACCGCCGGGAATTCCTCGCATCGTCGGTGGGCATGGCCACGGCATTGGCAGCGATCAATGCGTGCAAGACCGGAGGCCTGGCCGGCGAGACCGGCAATGGCTACGACGTCCCATCCGGAGACGAGTGCGAGCCGCTCGGCCCACCGGAGTTCATCTTCGACGTGCAGACCCACCATGTCGATCCCGAGGGCGCGTGGCGGGAGACCAACCCCGTCTATGCAAACCTGCTCGCGGGCCTGCCCCAGGCCGCGTGCGGGCCCGATCCATTCGAGTGCTTCTCGGCGTCACAGTACGTCGACCTGATGTTCCACGACAGCGACACCTCGGTCGCCGTGCTCTCGGGCATCCCCGCGGCGGCGTGCTCGAGCACGAGGCCCGAGCCCTGTGGATCGCCGCTCGACAACCGCGAGATCGCAGCCACGCGCGAGCTGATCGCCCGGCTGGCTCACTCGCCGCGCTCGATCAACCACGCCCTGGTCACGCCCAACGTGGACCTGCCGCGCCAGCTCGAAGAGATGCAGCAGCTCGTGGAGGAGCTCGGGGTGGCGGGCTTCAAGTTCTATCCGCCGTGGGGCCCGAGCGGCATGGGCTACTGGCTCGACGACCCCGCCGTGGGCATCCCCGCGATCGAGAAGGCGCGGAGCCTGGGCGTGCGGACGATCTGCGTGCACAAGGGCCTGCCGCTGCCGGGCTTCGATGTGGTGCACACCGACCCGCGCGACGTGGTGGCACTGGCCGCCATGTACCCCGACATGAATTTCATCGTGTACCACTCGGCGTGGCTGCACGGCGGCTTCGGCAACGGCGAGGGGCCCTACGACCCCGAGGGGCGCGTGGATCCGAGCAACCCCGAGCGCTTCCCGGTGACCATGGGCGTGAGCAGCCTGGTGCACGCGATGAAGCAGTACGGGCTCGGACCCGGCTCCAACGTGTATGCCGACCTCGGCAGCGTGTGGTCGACGCTGTTCTCGGTGCCCGACCAGGCCGCGCACGTGCTCGGCAAGCTGCTCGTGCACCTCGGCGAGGGCAACGTGGTGTGGGGCACCGATTGCGTGTTCACCGGCTCACCGCAGCCGCTCATCGAGGCATTCCGGGCGTTTCGGATCTCCGAAGAGTTCCAGGACACCTACGGCTACCCGGCGCTCGACGACGGGCGCAAGCGCAAGATCTTCGGGCTCAACGCGGCGCCGCTGTTCGGGGTGGATCCCGCCGCGGTGGTGTGCGAGCTACAGAACGATGCGATCGCACAGCGAAAGTGTGCCTTGGACGAAGAGCTCGGGCCGCGGCGCTGGACGGTCAAGCCTGGGCTCGGACCGCGGACGCGGCGGGAATTCATGCGGCTGCAGGCGATGAGCCACGGGCCCACGTAGGGCCGGCGCGAGCCGTCGTGGTCAGATCGTCCACTTCAGCTCGGCCAGCGCCCAGCCGGTGCCGAGCTTCTCGCCGAGCGTGAGGTACCAGAGCCCGGCGTCGCCGGCCAGCGCGGAGACTCGCCAGAGGTCTCGCGTGAACCGCTTCTGGCCGCGTAGCTCCCAGTCCGCGGAGCCGCGGCGATGGAGCGCGAGGATCTCGGTGCCCACGTCGGCGTCGCGAAGCGCGAACAGCCACAGCGAGCCGTCGTGGCCGGGCACCAACGCGTGCTCGATGACACGCCCCAGATCGAGCTTGGCGCTGAGGTCGTGCTCGTCCTTGCCGTCCTCGACCACGACCAGCGCTGCGCCGCTCGGCGGCACGCCGGCCTGGAGCCGCTCCGTGAGCGTGAACGGATGCGTCGGCCCGCCGGGCTGCAAGAACGAGACCACCAGCGTGCCGTTCACCATGCATGCACGAGGGGCGAAGGCGCCGGTGACCGGTGACAGCGTGCCCTTGGGTCCGCCGGGCGACGGGGAGGCGAGGAACCTCGCCTCCCCGGCTGCGTCGGTTGCTGGACCGGATGGACGCAAGCGCACGACTTTGCCATCTGCGGCGTTCACCACCACCTCGGGAACGGCATCCTTGCCCGCGACGAAGCGCGGCCCGAACAGCCACTGCTTGGGTGGCAGCGGCGTGGCCACGTTCCATCCATTGGCCGCGGGAAGGTCGACTCGCAGGGCATCGGCTGCCGACAACCCGCCTTCCCAGACGAGCCCGAACGCCAGGGTCTTGGCGGGATCGGGCAGGTCGGCCAAGGCGAGCCGAGCCCACTGCAGCGCCTTGTAGCCATTGTCCTCGATCGCGAACAGCAGATCGCGGTCCACCACGCGGCCGTCGACGCCACGGATGTCGATCCCGGGCTCGGTGAGCGTCCGCAGCTGTACGTTGTGCCCGTCACCATCGGGCCCGAACACGGACATGGTGGTCTCGGTCCATCCCTCATCCCGCCCAAACACGACGGTGTAGCGCGAACCCGCTGCGGCCACCTGGAAGAACCCGACGAGGACGTCGCATGTGTGGAATTCGTCGAGCTCCGCGTTTGCCATGTCGGTCGTGCCGTGCTTGTGAGGGTGTGATTGCGTATCGGTGGATCGCGCGCCGCAGCTCACGAGCAGCGATCCCCATACGAGCAGCAGCAGCCGCCGAATCCGCGAGCTCGAGGCTGCCTGTTTGCCAGCGCTCAATTACTCGCTCCGTTGCTGCGTTGGAGGGTGTAGAGCGCGAGCCCGCGACACTGCCATGCCCGCGCCGGGTTCATCTTCGCCCAGAGCCAAAATCCGGTCTGGTATTGATCGGCCGCAGTGCCCACGAGCCAGCCAGCGACCGCGCCGTTCCCATAGGCAAAGATGCTGTTGGCGTGGATCGCTCCATACGACGAATCGTAGAGGCTTCCTGCGGTCTCCACGATCCAGTGGTTGGAGAACCCGAGCGGCGCCTGGCTCTGCCCCTGGGCCGGCACTCCCGACTGCTTTTGGCAGTCGATGACGAGCGGCACTGCCGGGGGTGGCGGTGGCGGCGGTGCTGGTGGGGCCCCGGGTGCGGGCGCGGGCGCAGGCGGTGCAGGCGGAACCGGCTGCGTCAGCGTGCCGGTCACCGCACGGTTCAGCGGCGGGCTCGGATCCGGGACCCACGTACCTCCGTAGTAGAGCGTGGGATCGGTGTACCAGTTGGGGGTAGGGCTCGTCGCAACCGTCCAGTTCTGCACGAGGAACATGTACGTGCCGGGGGCCGTCTCCGGGATGACCTCCACGCACGAGATCCCGTGCACAGCCAGGCACTCCATGAAGAGGTGTGCGATCGCCCGGCAGCTCCAGCCCATTGCGGACGCGATCCGGGGCGGGCGCAGCAGGACGTCGAGGCCCTGCACGGGCGTGCCCGTCTTCCAGTACGCCCAGCCCGTCGCGTGGGATACGCGGGCACCGGTACCATCCGAGAACTGGTCCCACAGCGCCGCACGCACCGCCGCCTCTGCGGACTTGCCGTCGGCCCACTCCGTTGCCCAGTCGATCACCTGCAGATAGTGCTTCTTGTAGCTCCAATAGGCGCCGCTCACGGGCTTGGGCTTGGCATCGACGAAGAAGAGCTTGACCGGGGAGCCGCCGAACATGGGGAAGGTCGTGCCAGCCGCGGTGATCTCCCACGTGAGATCGACGCCCGTGCCGAAGTTCTTGACCACGGCGGGCTTCTTGGTGAACTTGCAATTGACGACGGCGTTGCCGTTCTCGCCCGAGACGTTGAGGTCGCCCTCGATCACGATGGTGCCGTCGGTGGACTTGCCCTTGAGCTTGGCGCTGCCGTCGTAGCCCTTCTGGGCCCACAGCACCTTGACGTCGACGTCCTTGGTCTCGCCCGAGCCCCCCTCGCGCGCATAGACGGCGGGAAAGATGTTGGCGGCTCCCCAGTGGGGGGTGCCCGCGGCGGGGATCAGTTTCTCGGCGGCGGCCTCGAAGTCGTAGATCTCGATGCCGCTCTTGAAGGTGATCTCGACGACGCCCGTGACGAGGTACTTGTCACTGAACAGGTCTTCCAAGAATGCCCTGAGGGCGACGGACTCTCCGACCTCGGTCATGGCTCACTCCGCTGGATCTGGAACGTTCGAGACAGGCGGCGAGCGCCACAGCGTGACGCAGCCGCCGTCGTCGGCAAAGCCGTAGCAGGCACGAGGGGTGGGCAGACCGCTCGCCATCGCATGTGCAGCCAGGCTCAGGATGATGGGGCCGAGCGCCGGCCCGGCATCGCCGACTCGCCACAGGGGACACGCGAGCGGATCCGTGGCGTCGTCGACGAGCTCGCCATGGGCGAGGCCACAGGCGCCCACGCCCGCCTTGCCGAGCACGGGCACGCACGGGCGTACGGTGCCGGTGGTACCGGCCTGGGCGGCGAGCGGCGCGGGCATGGGCACGACCGCGCGACCGCCGAGCAAGGCCACGGCCACGGGGGCGCGGGGATCGGCAGCGGCGGAGGCCTCGATGCGCAGCACGGAGGCTGTCCTTGGCGGCCGGTTGGGCTCGTCGCCTTCGGCGCCGAAGGCCTTGCTCTCGTCCTTGGGATTGCGGCCGAGCAGCAACAGGCCCGCACCCTCGCCGGGGCGCATGCGGCCGTCGAGGTTGCGTCGGGCCCGGCGCTCGGAGAGGTCGCGCTCGAGCAGGCGCGGATACTCGAAGAAGCTGTCGATGCCGCCGGCGATGATCGGGCCGGGTCGCCCGCCCTGGAGCGCGAGGCAAGCCTGCTGGATCGCCCGCAGGCCCGCATCGTGACCGCCGGCGATCACGACGCTGGCGGCCGCGTCGAGCCGCACCTGGGCCTGGCGCATGAGCTGCTCGACGAGGTCCTTGGGTGGCACGCCGGCGTAGGCGGGGATGCCCACCATGATCGACACGGGGGCCTCGTCGTCGAGCATGGGCGCGAGCTGGGCCAGCGCAGCCCCGCCGAGGGCGACGACCCGGGCGTGGAGCGAGTGGGGCTGCACGTCGCGGACCTTGCGATGCAGCCCGCCGAGCGCCTCGGTCTCGAGGAACCCACCCTCGTAGATCCGGCCGTCGAGGCCGGCCCAGCCGGTCTCGTCGACGGTGCGAAACCCGTGACCCCTGCCGGCGAGCGCCTCCGCGACCGCGGCCGGCCCGACCCCCATGGAAGTCACGAGGCCCACGCCGCGTAGCTCGATCGCGCTCACCGTAGTCACCGGGGCCGGTGCCTCACCCGGGGATGTTCTTCTTGTTGTGGAACAGCGGGTCGCCCATGCGGCACACGTTCTTGCCGTCGAACTTGACGTCCATCGAGTACATCATGAACTCGGCCTCGCCGCGGTTGCAGCTGCTGACCACGCCGCCGGCGGTGCCGGGCTCGTCGCCCATGGACTGGCTGTACTTGGCGCCCTTGACCATCGGCATCTCGCCGTCGCAGGTGACGGTGGTGGGCCCGCCCGAGGTGTCGGCCGCCTTGGCGGTGTTGGGGTACGGGAGCGGGACCGGGCCGGCGGGCGAGGGTGTCTTGCACACGTCGGGGAACACGATGCTCATGCCCCCGCTGCCCTTGTGGACGACGCCGCGACCGTTGACGAAGATGGTCTGTGCCATGCCGTCGCTCCCGCCGGCGCCTAGCCGGCCGCCCGCACCACGAGCGCACCGCGCTCGGGCCCGTCGGAGGAGGCCCACACCAGCACGGGCCCCAAGAGGTGCCCGCGCCGCAGCCCGATCGCCGTGGTCACGAGCATCATCGGCGCGAGCGCGGCCCCCATGTCGCCAGTGTACTCCGCGGGGTGCTCGACCCTCAACGCCTCGACGAAGCGCTCGGCGTGGCGAAGGTACGCCACGCCCCACTCCTTGGCGTGGCTGCTCTCGCCCGTGAAGCCGGCCATCACCGCGCGCATGGGCTCGTCGGCCTGATCGGCGAGCGCCCGCGCGAACGCGAGCGCGAGGCCGTCGCCGCGAAACGGCTCGGTGCTGCGGCGGTGCCCCGCCTCGGTGCCGAGCCCCAGGGCCGTGATCCACGCGAGCGGCTCGAGCCCGAGGCGGCGGCAGGCGCTGCGCGGGGCGAGGAGCACGAACGCCGCGCCCTCGCCGGGGGTGAACGAATCCTTGGGCAGGTCGGTGGGGAGCCGGCCGTCGGCATCGAGCTCGGCGAGTCGCTGCAGATCGAGGTAGCTGTCGACGCCGCCCACCACGGCGAGCTCGGCCTTGCCAGGCTCGAACAGCTGGAGGCGGGCGTACTCGATCGCGGCGAACAGGCCGGCGTGGCCGGTGGCGAACATGCGGCTCTGGGGGACGTCGATGGGGGCCCCGGTCTGCCGCGCGAGCTGGCCGAGGAGCGACCCGGACACGAGCGGCTGCGAGGGCGATGCGGGCCCGGCCAGGAGCAGCGGGAGCGAGGCGAGCCCCGGGGGCAGCACGGTGGAGGGCGACGGCTTGCGACCAGGCTCGGCAGGAACGGGCTCGAGACGAAGCAGCTCTTGCAGGGCCGGAGTCGCCAGTCGCAAGAGCCGCATCTGCAGCGTGGTGAGCCCCGCGCGGAGATCGACGAGCGCGGGCACGAGCGGCGGCAGCACGTCGTCGGGCAGGTGCCCGAGCACGATCGGCTCGAGCTGGGCGTCCATGATGAGGCTCTCGGTCTTGCGCGGGATGCCGGCCCGCATGGACGCTACTGCCTGAGGGGCGTCGAGGCCCACGGGGCAAAATGCCCCCAGCTTCACGATGCCGAGCGGCTCCTTCATGCGAGCTTGCCCTTGCGGCCCACGCCTTCGATGCGACGCAGCGACACGCCGACCCGCTCGACGCGCAGGGGCTGCTTGTCGACGCGCAGCGCGGCCCGCCACGACAGCGAGAACGACTCGGCGGTCGGCTCGAGGACCACGGTCTCGAGCCGGCAGGCCAGCGCCTGCCGCTTGCCCGCGAGCACCACGGAGACGTCGAGCTCGCAGCGCGGCAGGCTGAACCGCTGCGCGCCGCGTGGGTGGAAGCCGACCAGCGCGACCGGCTCGCCACCGGTGAGCCCGCGCATGAACCACAGCTCCTCGGGCGCCACGTTGAGGAAGCGGCGATCGAAATCGGTCGGCAGGTAGGGCGCCCGGGTCTTGCGCCAGACCTCGTCGTAGGTGCCTGCGTGCTGCACCCGCGGCTGCCACGACGCGGCGATCGGCCCGAAGCCCACCGGGGTACCGCGGTTGGCGGGGCCCTCGAGCGGGGCGCGAAGATCCTCGACGTTGGGGGCCGGCTGCCCGAGCAGCTCCGTCGGCGCGCGCTTGCCCAGGAAGCCGCGTCCCACCGGGTTGCGCGGCTCGGCGAGATATTCCCCGGTCTTGGCGTCGAGCACGTGCTTGCCCCCGAACGTGCGCTCCCAGGTGACGGGGATCCGCACCAGCGGCTTGGGCTTGCTGGGTCGTACCCCGCCCACGCCCTCGGTCCAGTAGCGCTCGCCGTAGACGCGTGCGTCCTTGCGGCGGTCGCCGACTTGCACGCTGACGTCCACGTGGGGCACGGGTCGCTCCCCGGCGGCGCAGGCGTCCGCGACCATCACCACGTCGGTGCCGAGCTTGCCCACGTGAGCCTCGGCGGCGTACGCGAGGCTCGACTCACCCGGCTCGCCCAGGTGCTCGTCGGCCGTGAGCACGGGGCGGGGCTCGTCGGCGATGGCGAGCTCGGCCCCGGCGGTCGAGAACGTGCCCTTGACCACGACGAAGAGCGAGTCGATGCCCTCTTCGTCGGGGAACAGGAACAGGCTCGCCGCGAACGGCGAGGTGTTCTCGAGCTGCAGCATGGTGGCCCACGCTATGCGTGGCAGAACGTGGATGCAAGCCCGCGAGACGGCCGGGGGCGCTGGGACGCGGCTTCGGGCGCATGCTCAGGGGCGGGCCCACGCACCGGCGACGACGCGCTGGCCGTCGAGGTGGGCGCGAATTCGTCGGAGAGCCTCGCGCTGCTGCGGCACGAGCAGCCGCGGCGACCAGGCCAGCGGGGCGCCGTGGCGGATGGCGAGCTCGCACGCCACGAGCTCGCGCATCACGCTGCTCGGGTGCGTGCTCGCCAGCGCGTCGAGCGAGCGCGCGGGAAGGAACGGGGCGCCATGACGGTGACGGAGCTGGCGTGCGGCGAACGTTCCGGAGCGCTCGGCCAGCCACGCCGACCAGCGCTCGCGCGACCGCGAGGGTCGCAGCACGAGGATGCCGTCGTCCTCGTCCTCGGCGGGCTCCTCGGGCTCCGGCTCGCCGGCAGGCTCGTCGTCTTCGGATGGCCCGGCCTCGGCGGCGGTCGTCGGCATCGGCTCGTCGTCCGCGGGTGACTCCTCGGGCATCGGCTCGTCGGGCTCGGTCGGCGTCTGGTCGGGCTCGGCCGCCTTGGCTCCGCCGGCCGGCACGGGCTCTTCCATTTCTTCGTAGAGACCGGCACCGGTGATGAGCTCGAGCGCCTCGGCGGCCGCCCATGCCACCGCTTCGTGGTCGAGCGCCGCGAGCAGGGGATCGATCGCATCGACGTGGCCGAGCAGGCCCAGCGCGAGGATCGGCTCGGCGGCTGCCGGCGTGCGCCGGTGGGCCGTCAGCAGCCGTGGCAGCGCGTCGGCACCGGCGATCATCGCGAGTGGAATCGTCGCCCAGGGCTCGGACTCGACGGATCGCTCAAGCCGGGCGAGCACCCAGCGGGGGTCGAAGCGCAGCGCGGCTGCGGCCGCGCTACTGCGCAGCCCCGCATCCTCGGCGTGCTCGACGAGGCTCACCAGGCCGGGCAGCGCTGCCACGAGCGCGAGCCGCGACACCGCGTCCACGAGGCCGTGTTGGTCGCCGCGGCCCGCCTGCAAGAGGCCCACCAGCGCGTCGCCGTGCGACCACCCGCGAAGGCCTGCCACCCGCGCCAGCGGACCCAGCGCGGCCTCGGGCGTCTCGGGGCTCGCGAGCAGCATGCCCACGGCGGCCTTCCACGAGGTCGGGGCGTCCCACACCAGCGCGTCGACTGCTGCTTCGGCGCGTGTCGGCTCGTCCCACGCGAGCGCACCCACGAGCGTCACCCAGCGCTCGGACAGATCGGCGCGCGCGAGCATGCGGACCGCCGTGTGCAGCTCGCCCGGGTCGCCCTCGAGCGCACGCGCCTCGCACTCATCGGTGACGAGCCGGCCACCGAGCATCAGCGCGTCGACGTGCGCCTCGGCGCGCGACTCGATCTCGAGCCACTGCTCGGGCGGCACCAGGCCGCCTTGCAGGCGCTGGAGCTCGCGGCGCTCGTACAGCCACGCGGCCTCGGCCCAGTGCTCGGCAAAGAGCCCCTGGGCGTAGTCGACCGCCGCGGAGGGCAGGCGTGCGAGCGTGCGAGCCAACGACATGCCGGCGTGCGCCGATGGTAGCAGCCGCGGTGCTCGAACCGAAGCGCGCGAGCGCGAGCGGCTCAATCCCCCAGCGGCTGGTCGAGCGGCGTCGCGATCCCCAGCCGCGCGAGCCCGTCGTCGCCCACGCTCTGCACGTAGTGGCGCCAGCACACCGGCTGGTAGTCCTCGTCGCCGAGGCTCACCTGCGCGCCTTCGACCACCGCCCGGCCACCCACGGTGCGGAGGTTGAACACCGCCTTGCGACCGCACTGCTGACAGGTGACCTTGACCTCCTCGATGCTGTCGGCCACCTCGAACAGGCGCAGCGAGCCCGGGAAGCCGCGGGTGCGGAAGTCCGTGCGCAGGCCGTAGCAGATCACGGGCAGGTCGAGATCCAGCGTGATCATGCGGAGCTGATCGATCACGGCGGGCGAGAGGAACTGCGCCTCGTCGACCAGGACACAGTCCACACCGCGCAGCCGCTCGAGCGCGATCCGGGTGTCGGGCTCGAGCAAGAGATCGGCCTCGCCTTGTAGACCCGCGCGCGAGGCCACGCTGCGGTCGCCGAAGCGCACGTCGAGGGCGGGCTTGGCCAGCACCACTCGCTTGCCCTGCTTGCGGTAGTTGTGGGCCACGGCGAGCAGGTTCAGCGTCTTGGCGCTGTCCATGGCGCCGTAGCGAAAGTAGAGCTTGGCCATGAAAGGGAGGGCCGCGTGGTGGCTCGCAGCCGGGGCAAGCTCGCAGAACGGCGTCCCACCGTCAAACGCTGCCAGAGACGGTGACTTCGGCGCCGTTCGGAGGCAAGCTGCGGGCATGAGACACGCGCTTGGTTTGGTTGGAGTGGTGCTGGCGCTCGCGGGGACGGGCTGCCCGGGAGGTGACGACGGAACCGGCGAGACGACCGGGCTCGGCACCACGACCATGAACCCCCCTCCAACCACCACCTTCATCGAGACCTCGACCGGCATGATGGAGGACAGCGGCAGCAGCGGGCCGGCGAGCACGACCGCGGCCGAGAGCAGCAGCAGCGGGGCCGTCGTCGACGGCTCGAGCAGCAGCAGCAGCGGCGGCGGCCCGCTGTGCGACCCGCCGGTGGTGGGCGAGTGGAACGCGTGCATGGACGCGGACGGCGACATCGACAACACGCTGTGCAACTGGCTCGGCGACCCCGACGGCACCGGGTTCCTGACCTGCCTCAGCTCGCCGCCGATGGAGCTCGACGGCGGCAACGTGTGCACGATCCGCGACTGTCGCGACACCTGCGATTGCTTCGATCCCCCGGCCACGGGCACGGCCCAGGTGGTCTGCGCCCCCATCCTCGCCGACGGCGCGATGGCCTGCGGCCTCGACTGCAGCAACGGCGAGACCTGCCCCGACGGCATGGAGTGCGCGAGCGGGCTGTGCTTCTGGCCGCCGGCTTGAACCAGCCCCCCTTGGGGGGCACCTGGATGCCCGCTTGCCTACCGGTGGTCGCGGGGGGGCATGGCTAGAACCTGCCGCGGATCGTCACGCTGCCGAAGCCCACGCCGAAGCGAGGCCGCCGCGAGGCAGTGGCCGGCTTGGCTTCGGTGCCCTTGTCGACCGCGCTCTTCTTGGTGCGACGCTTGGCCGAGTTGAGCAGGATCGCGACGCCCAGCGTGGTCAGGCCCGCGCCGGCGATCGCGGTGCCGAGTGCGAACCAATCGAGGTCCCACAGGCGCGGGCAATCCTTTTGCGCATCGGGGTGGGGGCACGCGTTGCCCACCCTGAAGTTCCGGTCGTCGAGCGCGGTGAACGCGACGGCCGTACCCACGCCCGCCAGACCCACGCCGAGCGACACCCAGCCCCACGGGCGGGCGGGCAGGCGCGAGGGCACCTTCTCGAGCTCGAAGCTCTGCGTGTCCTCGATGCCCTCGACGAACGTCACCTCGCGCTCGACGGTGATGTAGCCGTCGTAGCTGATGCGCAGCACGTGCTTGCCCGCCAGCACCGGGCCGTTGAACGGGGTCACGCCCCGAAGCTCGCCGTCGATGCTCACGCGCGCGCCGACGGGCGTGCTCGAGACCACGAGCGTGGCCGGGCCCTGCGCGAGGTTGTCGAGCTTGGTGCGCAGGGTGGCCGCGGCGGCGTCGAGGATGTCGCCCACCTCGGCCACGCCGCAGATCTGGCAGCTGTCGGCGTTGGAGGCCACCTGTGCGCCGTTCTTGCCGTCGACGAGCAGGACCTCGACGGTGTAGTCGCGGTCCTGTGCCTGGACCACGGCCCGCACCACGTGGGTGGCCCCGGTGGCGCTCGCGATGGAGGTGTAGCAATCGGCGGCGCGGCAGCTGGCCGCGGCCGGGGCCTTGGAGAGCACCTCGTCGGGCGCGACGACGTCGAAGTCGCCGCGCTGCAGGCCTTCCACCAAACGGCCGGTGAGCTCGGTACGGTCGGCCTCGGGCAGCTCGTCGCCCTCCACCGCAAGCGGGAGGATGGCCGCGCGAATCGGCGTGGCCTCGGCCGACGGCCCCGCGGCCTCGGGCTCCCCGGGCGCGGCGCGCACGACGGTGGGCACGGTGACCACGCTCAGGCCGAGCGCAGTGGCCGAGGCGACCAGCCCTCTGCTCATGCGGCTGGCCGACCAAGAACGGCTGCGCGGCCCGATGGGCATCTCGCCGCACACTATCACGCTTGACCACGCCGCCGCCACCCACGCACGCTCTACCGAGGTCGGCCATGATCGAGCGAGAGACGAGACCGCGGTGTCATGGTCGAGCGTGGCCGCGAGCGAACCATGATCTGCGGCGCACGCCCTGGGCTCTGCCGTACCCGCTATGGGTCGCTCTCTTGGGCGGACTGGCAGCCTGCGGGGGCGAGAGCGCGGGCTCGCGGGAGCCTCCCGCCCCTACGGCTCCGGCTGCAACCGGCGAGCAGGACGGATCGACGAAGCCCTCGCCATGGCGCTTCGTTCCCACCCTCGAGCAACACCTGCCCGCCGGAGCGGTGGGGGAGCCCGTGCTCGAGCTATCGCAGCCACGGCAGCGAACGGTGGTGATCCTGGCCGCCGTGCTGCGAGCAGGAGCAGAGCACGTGGAGCTCGAGCGCTGGACGTTCGCGCAGAGCCCCGACGGCCAAACGCTACAGCTCGTGGAGGGCGGGGAAGCCTTGGTGAGGCTGCGACCCGGCACGCGGAGCCCCAAGCTCGGCGAGCTTCGGCGGGAGCTGGCCACCCCGCGGGCGGTGCTCACCCGACCGGTCGGGCTGTCCGTGGACGACCCTCGCGCCGTGCTCGACATGCTCGCAACGGCGTTCGCCACCCTCCGCGACGCGAAGGCCGAGCCGAAGGCGCGGTTGGGAGCGGCCGCGACCGTGGTGCGGGGGCTCGACGATGCGGTGATCTTCGAACGCGACGCGGCATGGGAGGTGGCCGAGCTCTTGCTGCCCATGCCCGCGAAGGTCGAGGTGGAGGTGCTCGCCGAACGCCGTGCACGGGCGAAGCTGACCCACGCAGGCGGCACTGCCACGCTCGAGCTGCAGCGCAAGAGCGAGGGCTGGGCGATCGCCGCGGTGGAGCGACCCGAGCCCACCGCCGCGGCTCCGAGCGAGACCGGATCGACCGGCGGCACTGGCTAGCCTAGCGTTCGTTCAGCGCAGCGGGCTAACCGGCATCCGCCGCTCCCGCGGCCGAGCCGTCGCCCACCGCCCCCTTGCGCTGGTAGAGGTCCACGGCCTTATCGTGCTCGGCCACCGTCTTGCTGAACTGGTGGGTGCCGTCGTTGCGCGAGACGAAGTAGAGGAAGCGCGAGGTCTTGGGCGCGAGCACGGCCTCGAGCGCATCGCGGCCGGGGTTGGAGATCGGCCCGGGCGGCAGGCCCTCGTGCGCGTAGGTGCTGTACGGGTTGTCCTGATCGCGCAGCTGGATCGTGCGGATGCGCCCCTCGAACTGCTGGCACGCCTTGGACTTCTCCGCCGGCACGGTGCAGCCGTAGACGATGGTGGGATCGGTCTGCAAGAGCTTGGGCGAGAAGCTGGGGAAGCGCAGGCGGTTGAGGAACACCCCGGCGATCAGCGGGCGCTCGTGCCTGGCCGCGGTCTCCTTCTCCACGAGCGACGCCATGATCACCACCTGGTGATCGGTCCAGTCGAGCGAGTCCTCGAGCTGCTTGATCTCGGTGCGATAGCGCCGGCGCAGCTCGGCGAACACCTCGCGGTGCCGCTGCACCATCCGCGTGACCACCTGCTGGGGCGTGGCGTCGGCCCGAAACTTGTACGTGTCGGGGAACAGGTAGCCCTCGGCGGTGGGGCCCGCGATCTCGAGCGCCTTCAAGAGCTCGGGGTCGCGCATGGCCGCCTCGAGCGCGGCCGCCTCGCCAAGGCCTGCCGCGGACAGGATCGCCGCGACCTCGAGGATGTTCTTGCCCTCGGGCACGGTCGCGACGAGCTCCTCGGTCTTCTGCTTGCGCGCGAGCTCCTCGACGATCTCCGCCGGCGTCATGTCGCCGCGGAACCGGTGGCGACCCGCGGTGGTCTTGCGCGCCGCGCCTTCGTGCAGCACATAGAGCTTGAAGTAGATCGCGTCGGCCTCGGCGACCACGCCGTGCTCCACCAGGAGCTCGAGCACCTCGGGGAACGTGGCGCCCTTGGGGATCTCGAGCTCGATCGGCTCGGAGCTGCCGGAGCCGGGCCGCTCGGGGTACTCGACCAGCTGGGTGTACGCGCGGTGCAGTGCCCACGCCGCCACGCCGAGGCACACCAGCACCACGAGCAGCGCCACGCGCTGCACCGCTCGCGAGCCTCGCGGCTTCCACCACGGCCGGCGGCGAGCGGTCATGGATGAACCTCCGTCGACTGCTTGCGCCTGGAATCGAGCCAGCCCTGCAGGATGAGCTGGGCCGCGAGGGCGTCGATCTTCTGCTTGCGGCGCTGGCGAGACACGTCGGCTTCGAGCAGCGCACGCTCGGCTGCGGCGGTGGAGAAGCGCTCGTCCCACGTGAGCACCTCGACCGGCATGCCGGGCCGCTCGCCCAGCCGCGTGCTCAGCCGCTCGCGCAGCGCCTCGCACAGCCGCAGCACCCGCCGCGCGCGATGGCCCTCGCGCCCGTCGAGCTCGAGCGGCAGGCCCACGACCACGTGACCCACCTCGCGGGCCTCGATGCGAGCGAGCAGCTCCGCCACGTCCGCCGCCTCGCCGCGGCGTGACAGGGTCTCCCATGCGCTGGCCACGATCCCGTCGGGATCGCTCAGCGCCAACCCGATGGTTCGGGTGCCGACGTCGAGGGCCAGAGCCCGCATGGAGCGCGTTGTAGCACGGGCGGGGGTTGGCCCGAGCCACCGGGGCCAGGCATGCTCCCGGCAAGCAATGCCCCACGCCGCCCGGCTCTCGGCGCTATCGACCGCAATCGCCCTGCTCGCCGCTTGCCCGGCGCCTGCGCCGAGTGCCGACGCTGCACGTCGCGAGCCGAACGCCCCGCGCATCACCGAGCCCGGGCCCACACCCACGCACGCGCCCTCGCTGGCCTCGCCGGTCCCCGCGCCCCAGCCCGCCCTGGAGCCGGCTTCCGACCTGGAGCCCGAGGCGATCCCCCTGCCCTCCACGCTCGCCGCGGACGGCGTGCACCCCGTGGCACGCTCGTTCTGGCGCGCGCTCGAGGCCATCGACGCGGGCGATGCCGCGGCGATGGCCCAGGCGATGACCGCAGACGCCCGCTGGTTCCCCCCCGGGCGCGTCGAGGAATCGGTGCAGGGAGCAAGCGACCTCGCGCGCGCGATGGCCCCGTGGAGCAACCCCACCATCGACATCGACGTGCGCCGCATCATCGACCCGGGCGATGGCCCGTTCGTGGCCCAGGTGAGCGTGGGGAACCGCGAGAACCCGGCGCTCCGCCACGAGCTGGTGCTGCTCATCGAGGTCCGCGACGACCGCATTGCCGCAGCGCACCATTTCGGTGACCCATTGGGGCCAATACGCTTGGGCCAGAGCCAGCAGGAACCGCTCGACCTCGGGCCCGTGGGCGAGCCGGTGCTCGAGCAGGGCGCCGGCGCTCGAGCTCAGGTCGACGCCGCTCGAGCGCTGATCACGGCCGTGGATGCTCGCGACGATGACGCCGTGCGGGCGCTCTTGACCGAGGACGTGACGCTCCACGACATGGCGGCGCGCCGCACCCGGCGAGGCCGTGACGGCTACGTGGAGGGCATGCGGGAGACGCTGGGCACTACGGGGCACCTCGCGGTGGACCAGCACCTCGCAGGGTCGCGCTTCGTGGTCCTGATGGGCGTCGTGTTCGGGCGCACGACCCCTCCCAGCAAGGACAGCGCCCCGTCCGAGCCCCAAGAGCACGGCTTCGCCGACGTCCATCGCATGGTCGACGGCACGATCGCGGAGACCTGGCACTACGTGAACCGACGCGGAAGACCCCGCCCCTGAATGTCCGTGCATGCTCGGGGCCGGCGCCCCCCACAGGCACGCACACCGCGTACCCGGCCCTTGGCACGGGGGTCCATGGGAAGACGTTCGAGTGTGCCGGCCAACTGCGCTAGCATCAACCTTCCAGGTCTCGTGAGCGACGTCAGGTCCAATTCATCGGAGCCCGAGGAGGTCCTGCCCCGCGGGGTGCCGAACCTCAGCGGAACCATCGTCGACGGTCGCTACCAGATCGGCGGGATCATTGGGACCGGCGGCATGGGGGCGGTGTTCGAGGCGCAGCACCTCCGCCTCGGCCGCAGGGTCGCCTTGAAGGTGCTCAAGCCCACGCTGATGCACCGCGACGACTACGTCGAGCGGTTCAAGCGCGAGGCCACGTCGGCCTCCAAGATCCGCCACCCCAACGTCGTGGAGATCATCGACCACGGCGTGATGCCCGACAGCACCGTGTACACGGTGATGGAGCTGCTCGTCGGCGAGGACCTGGCGCGAAGGCTCAAGCGCGTGGGTCGGCTCCCGTGGCCGCATGCGCGCTGGCTCATGGTCCAGATCGTGCGGGCGCTCCACGCCGCGCACTCGAGCGGCATCATCCACCGCGACATCAAGCCCGCCAACTGCTTCCTCATCGGCGAGGTGTCCGGGCAGGAGCTGGTCAAGGTGCTCGACTTCGGCATCGCCAAGCTCGACCAGCTCGACGCGGGCGAGCGGGCCCTCACCGGCACCTCGGAGATCCTGGGCACCCCGAGCTACATGGCGCCCGAGATGGCGCGCGGGATCTCGGCCGACGCTCGCTCCGAGGTCTACTCGGTGGGCGTGCTCGCCTACCGCATCCTCGGCGGCCAGGTGCCGTTCGACGGCAACAACGCGTTCGACGTGCTGCTCCAGCACGCCACCCAGGCCCCGCCCCCGCTGCAGGCCCTGGCGCCCCACCTGCCGCCCAAGGTCGTGGAGCTGGTCCACCACCTCTTGCAAAAGGACCCGGCCACGCGCCCGCAGGACATGCAGGCGGTGGAGCGGCTGCTCCTGTCGCTCGACGAGAACGGCCAGCCCTGCGAGCCCAACCCGCAGTCGGTCTACCCGATCCACCCGGGAGCGAGCGGCTCGGCCCCGATCCCCCGCGGGCTCGGTGGGGGCATCCACAACACACCCTCGGGCTCGCTGTTGCCTCCGCCGCCCACGCCTCCGCCGATGAAGCGCGACTCGGTGCCGGGGCTCGCGATCCCGCCGATCCCCCCGGTTCCTCAGGCCGCCACCAAGCAGGCGCCGACGGCCACCCGCACCATGGTGCCGCAAGGTCGCTCGCCGACGCTGCGCCCGGGCACGGTCCCGGCGCCTGCCAGGCCCGAGCCGCCCGTGATCGGCACCGCCAAGACCATGTTCGCGCCCACACCCGAGCGACCCGCGGCGCAGCCCGGTGGAGCCGCGGGTGCAGGTGCGTTCAACAAGCCCGTGGCACCGCGGATCGGAGGTCCCGCTGCCACGCCGGGGCGAAGCGATGCGCCGCGACCTGGCGCCATGCAGCCGCCCGAGGAGCCGGACTTCGAGGATCGCACCATGCTCGCGCCGACGCCCGGCTCCCGCCCGGCGCCCGCCGCCGCGCCCAAGCCGTTCACGCCGCAGGACTCCGATCGCACGATGATCCAGCCGCCGTCGGCGCGCACGCAGACGCCGTCGCGAACGGCGGTGCCGTCGAGCATCGGCACGCAGCCGCCTCCCGGCTCCCGCTCCATGTCGAGCCCGAGCCTCACACCCGCGCCTCGACCCGCTGGGTTCTCACCGGTCGCTCCCGGGCCCGCGTCTGCACCCCAGGGCTTCTCTCCCGCTTCACCGTCGCCGCCGGTCGGGTTCTCACCGGTCGCTCCCACGCCCCCACCCGCTGGCTTCTCACCGGTCGCTCCCACGCCCCCACCCGCTGGCTTCTCGCCCGCTTCGCCCATGCCGGTTGCTCCGGGGCACGTCGGCTACTCGCCCACCGGACCCACGCGGCCTGGGTTCTCGCCCCTCGCCCCTGGCCCTGCGCCCGTGCCCCCGCCTCCTGCTCCCGGGTACTCGCACGCTCCGCCCGTTCCTCCCGCGCCGCTGCCGGGCTCTGCGGATCGGACCGAGATCCACGTGCCGCTGGCCCGGCCTGCGTCTGGACCGCTCGCCAGCCCGCCCAGGCCCTCGGCGCCCGAGTCCGTCGATCGCACGATGATCCAGCCGTCGTCCGTGACGGTGCGACCCCAGTCGGCGGCGTCGGTCGACCGCACGATGCTCCACGTCCCACCGGGCGGGGAGAACGATCTCGCCGATCGCACGATGATCCACGGCGGGTCCGAGAACGACGAGCGTCCCAAGCACACGCTGATGCTCGACGCTCCGCTCGCGAGCAAGCCGATGTCGGATCGCACGATGATCCTCGACTCGGGTGCCGGTAACGCGCTCGAGCTCGACGGCAACGACATCATGCAGGTCGCCGACGGCGGCACGCAGGTCGTCGACATCAACGAGGTGAACAAGGCCGCTGCGCTGGCGGTGGTGGGCATCCAAGCACCACCGCAAGCCATGGGGATGCCGCCGCAGGCCGCTCCGCAGCAGCATCCGGGATATCCCCAGCCCGGGCAACCCGGGCAAGGGTTCCAGCCTGCGCCGCCGATGGGCCTCGGAGCCCAGGGGAACATGGGGCAGTCGACGCCCATGGAGGTCTACGAGCCGGAGCCCGAGACCAGCAGTGGCGGGCGTTGGATCGTGATCGCGCTCGTGGCTGCGATCGTCGCAATCGGAGCGGGCGGGCTCGTGGCATGGATGCTGTTTGGCGCCGACGATTCCGACAAGGTCGCCACGGCCGACGATGCGGGCAAGACCGCCGAGACCCCACCAGCGGATGACGGCAGCAAGGCTGCCGACGACGGCAAGGCTGCCGACGACGGCAAGGCTGTCGACGACGGCAAGGCTGCCGACGACGGCAAGGCCGATGGTGGCGTTGCTGCCGACGGTGGTGCGGTCGCCGACGGTGGTGTGGCCGCCGACGGTGGTGTGGCCGCCGATGGTGGTGCGGTCGCCGATGGTGGTGCGGTCGCCGATGGTGGCGCTGCCGCCGATGGTGGCGCCGCCGCCGATGATGGTCCCGCCGCCGATGGTGGCGCCGCCGATGGTGGCGCCGCCGCCGATGATGGCGCGGCCGATGGTGGTCCCGCCGACGATGGTGGTCCCTCCGACGACGGTGGTCCCGCCGACGATGGTGGTCCCTCCGACGACGGTGGCGCCATCGAGCCCAAGCCCGAGCCCAAGCCCAAGACGCCGTCCAAGCCCAAGGGTCCGCCGGCCGATGGCTCCGTGGCGAAGCGGGTCAGCAAGGAAGCCGCAAAGAAGTGCGGCCCCACCAAGAGCTACAGCGTGTCGTTCCTCATCGGCCTCGACGGCGTTCCCAAGGTGCCCAGCGTGACTCCGCGCGATGTCACCGGAAACTGCATCCTCGAGGTCGTGCGCAAGGCCAAGTTCCGCACCCGGACGGCGACCTCGCGCCAAGAGCTGACCGTCTCTCGCTGAGTCGCCCGTGCCCACCTCCCCCACGTCGACCCTCGTCCCTCCGATCGCATCGCGCGGCCAGTGTGCGAGGCCTCATTCGCAGCACGCGCAAGATTGTCGCGGACCCTCGAGCGCGGACACCCTCCGTGGCGGCCCCGTGGTGCTCGTCCGCCTGCAGCGCCCAATGGGCTTAGGCGCCCGATGGGCCCACGTGGGCGACTGTGCGCACCCGTGGGTGTTCATGAACCACCCGCTCTTGCACGAAAACGCGCCGATCCCCGCTTCACTCCGATTGTGGGGGCCCACGGCAGGTGTTTTGATGGACCGAGCCCCGTGACGATGCAAAGCCACCCCCTCGAGATCGTGCCCGGCGAGGTGCTCGATGGGAAATACCGGGTCGAGCGCCTCTTGGGTGTGGGCGGCATGGGGGCCGTCTACATCGCCGAGCGCACGTCGTTGCAGGACAAGGTCGCCATCAAGTCGATCCTTACCTCGCAGAACACCGAGATCAACCGCAGGCGCTTCCTGCAGGAGGCTCGGGCCGCCACCAAGATCCGCCACCCCAACGTGGTGAAGATCTTCGACTTCGGCGAGCCCGCCGGCCGCCCACCGTACATGGTGATGGAGTACCTGGCGGGCCCCACCCTCGCCGCCGTCGTTCGCGACTACGCCCCGCTGCCGCTGGCTCGCGCGCTGTGGATCTTCTCGGGCTTGTGCGCCGCGGTCGAGGCCGGCCACCGGCGAGGCGTGATCCACCGCGACCTCAAGCCGGGCAACGTCATCCTCTCTCGCGCCGACGACGGCCGCGAGACCGTCAAGGTCCTCGACTTCGGCCTGGCGCGCATCCTCATGGAGTCCGAGGTCTCGGCGCTCACCAGCCCCGGCACCATGCTCGGGACCTGCAGCTACATGGCACCGGAGCTGATCGAGGCCAACCTGGCCTCGCCCGCCAGCGACATCTACGCGCTGGGCGTGATCCTCTACGAGATGGTCACCAACAGCTCGCCGTTCCGGGCCGAGAACAACGCTGCGACGATCTGGAAGATCACCAGCGGCGAGTACGAGCGACCCGCCGACCTCGTACCCGATCTGCCGCAAGAGGTCTGCGCCGGCATCGAGGCCGCGCTGGCCCGCGACCCCAAGAATCGGCCCGCCTCACCCGAGGAGCTCGCCGCCCGCGTGGGCGCCCCGCTGGCGGCTTCGGCCTCCGAGCACGATCCGCCGCTCATCGAGCTCGCGCGGGCCAACGCCGCGGCCGCGAGCGATCAGAGCGGGGCCGCGATGCCCCGCCCCGAGGCCGCCCCCAGCGTCGTGCTCGCAACCCCCGCCGCCAGCGAGGTCACCACCGCCGACGTGGGCATCAACCTCGACGGGGGCGAGCGCACGATCCCGCCGGCCCTCCGCGATGGACCCGCGGTCTCCGACGTGTTCGTCGGCCGTGCCCCCGAGCTCGACGTGCTGCGCCGCGAGTACCGGATGACGCTCGACGGCCGCGGTCGCCTGGTGATCATCAAGGGCGACCCCGGCGTGGGCAAGAGCCGGCTGCTCGGGTCGTTCGGCGACTGGGCCCGCAGCCAGAGCGCCATCGTGATGCGCGGGCGCTTCTTCGCCTACGAGGGCGACCAGCCGCCGCCCTACGAGACGTTCCTGTGGATGCTGACGGCGCCGACGTCCCACAGCAACGTCTCGCGCCGCACCACCATGTCGGCCACCCAGATCGCGACGCGCAGCGACCCGAACCTCGTGCAGGACAAGTGGCGCGCGTTCTCCAGCCTCACCCAGGGCTTCGCCGAGCGCGCGCGCGGGCGGCCGCTGGTGCTCACCGTCGACGACTTGCAGTGGGGCACCGGGCTCGACCTCGAGTTCCTCGCCCACCTGCCGAGACAAGTGGAGAGCCCGGTGATGGTCGTGGGCACCGCCCGCACCGGCTCGCGCAGCGAGCACGACGGCGAGCTCGAGGCCTGGCTCGCGCGCCTGGGCAGCCAGCGCGCCCTGGCGGCGCTGCGGCTCGAGGGCTTCGCCATCGGCGAGGTGCGAGCCTGGTTCCAGGCCTGCTTCCCCGGGATCCGCATCCGCCCGCAGGATCTCCGCCGGCTGCAGCACGCCACCAGCGGCAACCCCTACTACCTCGCCGAGGTCGTGGGCCAGCTCGTGCAGGGCCGCCAGATCCAGCGCAATGCCCAGGGCTACTCGTGCGCCCCGCTCGACAAGGTCGCGCTGCCCGACACCGTGCACAGCGTGGTGCAGGCCAAGCTCGAGGGCCTGCCCGAAGACCTCCGCACGTTGCTCGAGACCGCCTGCGTCATCGGCGAGGAGTTCCGCTTCGACCTCTTGCAGGCTGCGCTCGAGGCCGACGAGGACGAGCTCGAGGCCTTGCTCGAGCGCGCGGTCAAGCTGCACCTCCTGAGCGAGGAGTGTCGCTCGCCCACCTCCGACTTCCGCTTCGACACTACGACCCTGCGGAGCGTCCTCTACGACGGCCTCAGCCGCCGCCGCCGCAAGAAGCTCCACCGCACCGTCGTCGACGCGCTCTTGCGACTGCACGGCAATGCCAATGCCGACCGCATCGCCCGCGTGCTCTGCTACCACTACCACGCGGTCGAGGACCACGAGGCCACGCTCTCGTGGGGCCTGCGCGCGGCCGAGGACACGCTCGCCCACTACGACCACGATCACGCCGAGCAGAGCCTGCGCCGCGCGCTCGAGGCCGCCGACGCGCTCTCACAAGCGGGCCAGCCGGTGCCCCCCCGCAGCGCGATCGACCTCGATCGCCTCACGGGCCTGCTCTACGCGCGCATCGGCCGGCTCGAAGAGGCCGACGCCGTGCTGCAGCGAGCGCTCGAGGCCGCGGAGCAGGCACCCCCCGAGCAGGGCGCCGTGCTGCAGCGACTCGACATCATGCTCACCCTCGCCGACTGCCAGCACGGCCGCGGCTTGCTCGAGGTGAGCATCGACCTCGGCCAGATGGCGATCGAGCTCGCCGAAGAGGTGGGCGATCGCCCGCGCGAGCTGCAGGCCCGCCTACGCACGGCCAAGGCCGCTGCCGGGCATGGCCAGCTCGACAGCGCGGCGCTCTTGCTCGAGCCCATCATCGATTCCGCCGACGAGCCGGAGCTCGCTCCCGTGCGCGCGTTGGCGATGGCCGAGCTCGGGCTCATCCATGCCGAGCAAGGCGCCTTCGATCGCGCCCACGGCCTGGCCGAGCGCGCGCTGACGCTGGCCCGCGAGTGCAGCGACCCCCAGTCCGAGTACCGCGCGACCTCGGTGCTCGGGCAGATCCACCTCGAGAGCGCCGACCTCGTGGTGGCCAGCCAGCACCTCGAGACCGCGCTCGACATGGCCCGCAGCCTGTCGCTGCGCCGCCGCGAGGGCATCGAGCTGCATCACCTCGCGACCTGCAGCCTGCGGCGCGGCGAGGTCACCGAGGCCGAGGGCCGCGCCCGCGAGGCGCTGGCGATCTTCCTCGAGATCCACGACCTCGCGTCCGAGGGCGACTGCCGCGTGAGCCTGGGCCAGATCCTGCTGACCACCGACGCCCAGCAGCAAGAAGAGGCCCTGAGCCTGCTCGAGGCCGGCCGCGAGCTGTGCGCTACCGTCGGCCGCCGCGTCTACGAGGGCCTCGCGCTCCTCGAGCTCGGCATGGTCCACACCCAGCAGACCGAGCTCGCCGAGGCTCGCGAGCAGCTCGAGCGCGCCAGCGAGCTGTTCGGCAGCATCGACTCGCTGCATCTGTGGCGCTCGGAGCTGGCGCTGGCCAAGCTGGCGCTGGCCGAGGGTGACCGCCCGCGCGCGGCCACCCACGCTCGTCGCGCGTCACAGCTCGTCGACATCCTGCGCTCGCGGCTCGGGCACGCGATCGATCATGATGCGTTCGACCAGTCGGTGATCGAGGTGCGGGACATTCTCGACGCGCTCGTGCGGTGACTGACTAGGTTGGCCCCCGCATTCAACGAGGGCCAGCGATCGACCGGGTGCCCCCCAAGGGGGGCAGGGTCTAGCAAGCAAGGCCGCAGACCGAGCCCACCTCGCCCACGCAGATCCCGTCCCACGAGTTGCTGCAGCAGAACGCATCCGCCGCGCAGATCTGGCCGACGCACGGGTGGCAGCCATTGACGAGCGCCACCCCGGTCGTGCACACCAGGTGCGCGCACGAAGGCGAGATGCAGTCGGCCTGCCCGCACACGGTCTCGACCTCGCCCACGCAGATCCCGTCCCACGCGGTGCCGCAGCAGTACGCATCGGCTGCGCATACCGCGCTCACGCACGGATCGCAGCCATTGGTCTGCGGCGTGACCATTGCCGTGCACAGGCCGAACGGGCACCCGCAGCCATTGTCGACCACGCCGTTGCAGTCGTCGTCGAGCCCGTTGCCGCAGACCTCGGCCACCGCCCCTTGATTCTGCTGGCACACGAGGCCGCCGCCCGAGCAGGAGAAGATGCCCGCGCTGCAGATCCCCGGCAGGCCCGTGTTGCACCCGCCGCCGCCGCCAGGGTTGCCGTCGTCGACGACACCGTCGCAGTCGTCGTCCTCGTTGTCGCAGGTCTCGGCGGACGGCCCCACGTTGCCCATGCATACCAGGCCCCCGCCGCTGCACTGGTTGGTGCCCGGGCTGCAGACTCCCGACATGCCGGTGTTGCACGCACCGCCGCTGCCAGGGTTGCCGTCGTCGACCTGGCCGTTGCAGTCGTCGTCGACCCCGTTGCATGACTCGGCCTGCGGCGCGACCGCGGGATTGCAGGCGATCGCACCACCTTCACATGCAGTGGTCCCCGCCGCACACGGGCCCGCCATGCCGGTGTTGCAATCCTCGTCAGCTCCCGGATTGCCGTTGTCGGGCTCGAGATCGCAGTCGTTGTCGATCCCGTCGCAGATCTCCGCCTCGGGCACGCAGCCGGCGTCGGCAGGACCCGTGTCGGGGTCGGGCCCCGTGCTCGGGCCGTCGGGATCCGGCCCGGTGTCGCCCGTGGCGTTGCTGGTCATGACGTCGCCGGTGTTCGGGTTGGACGTCGAGGCACCCGTGCTCTCGGCGTCGTCACCGGTGTCCATCTGCCCCGTCCCTGGGCCGAAGGAGGACAAGGAGGTGAAGCCATTGCTGGGCTCACCGCCCGCACAACCGATTGCGAGCGAGAGCGCCGTCAGTGGCAGGAGTCGAAGTCGAAGAGGGCAGTCCACGCCCCCATCGTATCAGCAGCGAAGGTCGTCAGGTGACGGAGCAGACCGCTCACGTCCTCTCACGTCGTAGCGGGCTCCTCGCGAGCATCCTCGGTCTCACCGTCCTCGGCTCCCGCTTTGCTCCCAGCCTTCTGGCTCCTCGATTGGCCGCGTGTTTGGCCGTGGCACTTCTTGTAGCGCTTGCCCGAGCCGCAGGGGCACGGATCGTTGGGGCGTACCTTCGGGACCTCCTTGTCGGCCACCGCGGCCTTGACCGCGGCCTCGGCGGCCTCCTCGATCGAGGCGGAGGAGGACGCTGCGCTGACGGCGTCCGCGGCGGTCTGGAGCTGCTCCATGGCCCTGCGCGCGGCCTCCTGCAGCTTGTCGAGCTGCGCTTGCCCGGCCACTCGCCGGGGCTGCCCCGCACCCGCGGCCCCACGCTGCCGTGCGTTCGCCCGGGTCAGCGCGGTCTCGTACTCCGCGCCTTCTTCCGCCTGGCGCCGCTCGGCCTCGGTCAGCGCCATGCTGATCACCTTGTCGAGCACCGTCTGCTCGATGCCCTCCCACATCTCCTTGAACAGGTTGTACCCGCGGAGCTTGTACTCGTTCTTCGGGTTGCGGGTGGCGTAGCCCACGAGCCCGATGCCGGTGCGCAGGTGCTCGATGTTCTTGAGGTGGGCGATCCACTGGCTGTCGATCTCGTCGAGCCACAGCCGGCGAATGTGGAACAGATAGGTGGTGAGCCCGAACTTCTCCTCGCGCTCGAGCAACAGCTTCTCGAGCGCCCGCCAGCAGATCGCCACCAGGTCGTCGAGGTTCTCGGGTATGTTGCGCAGCTCGAGCTTCACGTGGAAGCGCTGCTCGAGCAGCTTCTCGAGCTCGGGGATCTCCCACTCGTCGGGGTGCACCGTGGCGGGGCAGGTCTGCTCGACCACTTGCGCGATGAGGTCGTTGGCCAGGTCGTGCAGGCGCTCGCGCTGCTGGATGAGCGCCCACGCGATGTCGTGCACCGCGAGCTCGAGCAGCTTGCCGTAGTCGCCCTTCACGGCCGCCAGATCGGGCGTGGAGCCGTAGTGGCGATAGAGCTCGTGGGTGAGCGCTTCGGGCAATACCCCGTCGGTGGGCCACTTGCCGCCGGCGATGCGCGCATCGTCGACCGCCGCGACCTGTCCCTTTCCTTCCGAAGGACTCTCCACTCGCGCCAAGCAGTGCGCGTCGATGATCGCCTTGACCCGCTCGCGGATCTTCTCCGAGAGGTTGGGGATCGTGTGGGGCCCCGACTCCTTGGGCGGATCGGGCAGCTTGTGCTGCTGCTCGTCGCGGGCCTGCTCGTCGAGGATCTCGGGGCGGTAGCGGCCTTCGAGGATCTGGCGGCGCAAGAGGTAGATCGCCTTGCGCTGCTCGTTCATCACGTTGTCGTACTCGAACAAGTTCTTGCGCGTGTCGAAGTGCATCGCCTCGACCTTGCTCTGCGCATTCTCGATCGCCCGGTTGACCAGCGGGGCCTCGATCGGCACGTCCTCTTCCATGCCCAGCCGCTCCATCAGGCCCGTGATGCGGTCGGCCCCGAAGATCCGCATGAGGTCGTCCTCGAGCGAGAGGTAGAACTGCGACGAGCCCGGGTCGCCCTGGCGGCCCGCACGGCCGCGGAGCTGGTTGTCGATGCGGCGGCTCTCGTGCCGCTCGGTGCCCACGATGTGCAGGCCCCCGGCCGCGAGCACCTCCTGCTTCTCGGCCTCGCACTGCTTCTTGAGGCCCTTGGCCAGCTTCTCGAACTCCTCGGGCTGCTTGTCGGGGTCGTAGTGGGCCTTGGCCATCATCTCGTGGTTGCCACCCAGGATGATGTCGGTGCCACGACCGGCCATGTTGGTGGACACCGTGACGGCGTGCTTGCGACCGGCCTGCGCGACGATGTAGGCCTCGCGCTCGTGCTGCTTGGCGTTGAGCACGTTGTGCGGGATGTTCTCGCGCTCGAGCAGCTGGTGGATGATCTGGCTCTTCTCCACGCTGGTGGTGCCCACCAGGATCGGCTGGCCCTTGGCGGTGCGCTCGCGGATCTCGGCGACGATCGCCTTGAACTTGCCGCGCTCGTTCTTGTAGACGAGGTCGTGCTTGTCGTCGCGGATCACCGACCGGTTGGGCGGGATCACCAGCACGTCGAGCTCGTAGATCTTGTGGAACTCCTCGGCCTCGGTGTCGGCGGTGCCGGTCATGCCCGCGAGCTTGCGGTACATGCGGAAGTAGTTCTGGTACGTGATGGTGGCGAGCGTCTGGCTCTCGGGCTGGATCTGCACGCCCTCCTTGGCCTCGATCGCCTGGTGCAGGCCGTCGCTCCAGCGGCGGCCCTCCATCTTGCGACCGGTGAACTCGTCCACGATGATCACCTCGCCGCGCTCGACGAGGTAATTGACGTCCTTCTTGTAGAGCGAGTGGGCCCGCAGCGCCTGGTTGACGTGGTGCAGGAGCTCGTTGTTCTCGGGTGAGTAGAGGTTCTTGCAGTCGAGCAGCCGCTCGATGCGGTCCACGCCCGCATCGGTGAGCTGCACGCTGTGCGCCTTCTCGTCGACCACGTAGTCGAGGTCGCGACGCAGCGACGGCACCGCCTGGTTGACCGTGATGTAGAGATCCGCCGGCTTGTCGGCCTCACCGCTGATGATGAGCGGGGTGCGAGCCTCGTCGATCAGGATCGAGTCGACCTCGTCGACGATCGCGTAGTGCAGCTCGCGCTGCACGTACTTCTCGATCGTCTCCTTCATGTTGTCGCGCAGGTAGTCGAACCCGAACTCGTTGTTGGTGCCGTAGGTGATGTCGCAGCGATACGAGCGCTGACGCTCGGCATGGAACAGCCCGTGCACGATGGTGCCCACCGACATGCCCAGGAAGTTGTAGATCTGCCCCATCCACTCCGCGTCGCGGCTGGCGAGGTAGTCGTTGACGGTGATGAGGTGGCAGCCCTTGCCCGGCAGCGCGTTGAGGTACAACGCCGAGGTCGCCGTGAGGGTCTTGCCCTCGCCGGTGCGCATCTCGCAGATCGTCCCGTTGTGCAGGCCGATGCCGCCGATCATCTGCACGTCGTAGTGGCGCAGGCCCAGCGTGCGCTTGCTGGCCTCGCGCACCACCGCGAACGCATCGGGCAATAGCTCGTCGAGCGAGGCCCCGTTGTCGAGCTTGGTGCGAAGCTCGGCGGTCTTGCCCTTGAGCGCGGCATCGTCGAGCTTCTCGAGGCCGGGCTCGAGCCCGTTGATGCGCTCGACCAGCGGCCGCAGCTTCTTCATCTGCCGCTGGTGACGGGTGCCGAAGATCTTCTTGACGAGGCTGCCTAGCATGTTGCGCTTTCTCTGGCGGCGGGCTCGTCACGAACGCCTGGGGCGCTCGTGGGCCTGCCGCGGGGCGACGGGCCGGGCCGGGGAATTCGGGATTCCCGGGCCGAGCACGACGCGCAAGGGTACGGCCCGCCCACCGGGCGTGTCCACGCGCCGAGGACGCCAAGGCCGGTGGCGACCCCGAACGCAGCCCCGAACGCAGCCCCGAACGCAGCCCCGAACGCAGCCTTGGTTGCGGCGGTTGCGGCCCGGGCCGTGGAAGCCTGGGTTATAGTGCCGGCACCCGCCCCAAGGATGGCCCCATGACCGACGCTGCCGCCCTCGAGCTCCGCCACGTTCGCTTGGCCGAGCCCGTCACCCTTCGTCCCGCGTCGCTCGGGCCTACTCCAGAGGGAGGGGTCGAAGAGGGCGTGTTCGTCGCGCTCGACGACAGCCCGCCCGTGCGCACCGTGTTGGCCGTCGTGGAAGGCGAGCGACGCCGCGCGCTGGAGGTGGCCTGGGTGGTGGAGGTGGCCGAGCGCGAAGGCGACGAGCTCGGAGGACCACCCGTGCGAGGCTTCTACGGCCGGTGGGTCGGAGACGAGGCGCTGGAGCGCGCGGCGAAGGTGGGAACGGAGCATCTCGAGGACGGCATGCCCGTGGTGCAGCCGGTCGTGTACGACAATAGCGTGATGCTCGACGTATCTGACACGAACATGGCGATGCCAGCGCCGGTGATCGTGCTCGACGGGAGCGACGAGGACGACGACGAGGACGACGACGGCAGCGAGGATGGTACCGACCGCGAGGGCCGCGAGCCCGGTGGGGAGCTGCACCTCCATGCTGGCGAGACCGTCAGCTATGCCGACTACGGTCACGGGGGCGAAGCAGCCGGCTCCGGCGAGCAGGCCGCTTCCGAGGACGCGGGTGACTCCGGTGATGGAGCCGAGGCGGCCGGCGAGGATGAAGTCACCGAGACCAGCACCGACTCGGGCGAGGCGCCGAGCGAATCGGCCGATGGCGACGCAGGCGAGTCGCGCAGCAAGGGCCGCAAGAAGCGGGGCCGGCGGCGACGGTGAGCCTTCCGGCGGCCCACCGGCCTCGCGAGCGGGTGCACGTGGTCGCCCCCTCGGGCCCCGTCCCCGCCGAGCGCTTCGATCGCGGCTTGCGGGTGCTCCGGCGCCATCTCGACGCGGAGCTCGTGCTCGCCGACAACATCCACGAGCAAGAGGGCTACTTCGCGGGACCCGACGGCCTGCGCCTGCGCTGCCTGCACGCCGCGCTCGGCGACCCCGACGCGCGCGTGGTGGTGGCGGCCCGCGGCGGCTACGGGGCCACGCGCCTGCTCGGGGCGCTCGACCCCGATCTCCTGCGCCGACACCCCAAGCTGCTCGTGGGCTTCTCCGACATCACGGCGCTGCTCTGCTGGGCGTGGGTGCGCGCGGGGCTGCCCTCGGTGCACGGTCCCGTGGTCACGCAGCTCTCCACCGCGTGCCCCGACGACGTGCAGCGCCTGGTGGACCTGCTTCGCGGCGAGGTGCCCGCACCGCTCGAGGCCAGCGAGGGCACGGTGATCCACGGCGGCACCGTGGAAGGTCCGTTGATCGCCGCCAACCTCGAGGTGCTGCACGCCCTGGTGGGCACGAGGTTCATGCCCTCGCTCGCTGGTGCCGTGCTGGCGCTCGAGGAGGTGGGTGAGCGCCCGTATCGCATCGATCGCACGCTCACCCACCTCTTGAGCGCCGGGGCGCTACGGGGAATCCGGGGTGTCGCGGTGGGTCAGCTCATCGCCTGCGAGGAACCGGAGACCGGGCGCTACGGGCCCACTGCGCATGACGTGGTAGTGGAGCGCCTCGCCACGCTGGGCGTGCCAGTGGTCACGGGGTTTCCGTTTGGGCACGACCCCGAGCACAACGCCGCGCTGCCATTTGGAGCGAGGGTGCGGCTACAGGCCGACGACACATCGCTGGTGTTCCTCGAGCCCGTGGCAGCGCAGGGTTGATTGCGGCCAGTGGGATGAACCGCTGCAAGCTCAGCGGCTCGAACCGACGAAGAGCTCTGCCACGCTCTCGACCACGGCAGCGCGGCGAAGCCACGCATCGAGCTGACGCGAGTCGGTGCAGCTCTCGATGCGCCTCACCTGCATCGGTTTGGGCGCGAGCCCGCGGGCCCGCAGCACGACCAGCAGCGCTCGCTGCCGACCATCGCGGCGGCCGTCTCGTAGGCCCTTCTGTAGGCCCTTCTGTAGGCCCTTCTGTAGGCCCTTCTGTAAACCCTTCTCCAGGCCCTTCTGTAGGCCTTTCTCCAGGCCCTCGCGTTTGCCGAGCGCGCGCCCTTGCGCGATGCGCTGCTTCGACCAGCTGCTCAAGAGTGGTGTTTGCAGATCCATCTCGTCCTCGATCTCTCGCAACGTCTTCGAAGGCACGGAGCCCAAGATGAGCTCGAGCAACAATCTATCCTGCTCGTAGCCCTTCGCCAACCGTTCGAGCACGACTTCGAGGGCATTTCGAGCGAGACGTTTCGACTCAGGGAGATGCCCGTGGACGATCACCGCGAGCGTTGCGAGCTCGGGGCATGCTCGTGCTTGGTCGAGCTCGAGCATGCGAGGGATTTGCCGTGGACCGATCACCAGCGGTCGAACCACGCCCTGCTTGCGCCCGAGATCGATGGGCCGGGCAGCCCACCGCGCCGTCCGTTCGTTCGTAGTGATCACCACGAGCGTGGTCGGGCACCGATGACGCGCCCGTGTGCTGCACAAGTGGACCGGCCAGGACCACCACTTGTCCCGATCGGGTCGCAGCTGCACCTCGAACACGAACACGTCGTTCGACCGACGAGCAGTGGCCCGCCGGCTGGCCACCACCACGTCGGCCGCGTACTCGGGCAACCCCAGCTCGCGGATCGTCGCGGGCGCAGGCACGAGCACACAGTTGCGCGGTAGCTTCACGCCGAGCGTCGTTCGGAACAGAGTCGGCACGAAACGGGGACGCTCCCCGAGCAGCTTGCACAAGCTCTGGTGCTTGAAGGAGGCCATGGTGGCCTCGTACATCTGCTGATTCGATGCCAAGCGTTCGCCGGAGCAGTTCCGCCGAGTTGCGAGCCTGGGACGGTCGCGAGTGGCCCACGGGCGGGCCACCCCTGCCCATGCACGGGCCACGTGAGATCTTGCGGCCGAGATCGTGTGAGCAGCGATGCGACGCCCTCGTGGGCTGATGGCGTCAGGTATGCGATCCATTCCGAAAACGTGAGCAAACCGGATGTCTGGACCATTCGGGCTCGCGAAGCCGCCCATGGAACGGAGCCGCTGTTGCGCCGCCCCGCCGGTGCGGCATCATTCGCAGCGTGGATCACTGGCCCCTCGTCCTGGCCCTGGGCCTCGTCACCGGTACCGGCGTGTGGCTGTGGGCGCGACGGTCCTCGGCCACGGACCGCCTGGCCGCCGACGCGACCGATCCCTATCGGCGGTGGGTGCAGAACGCCTTCATGCTGGTCACCGGTAGCTGCGACTATGCACACCTGGCCGGCGCCGAGGCCCGCCGCGTGCTCGCGCACTGGTGGGACGTCTACGGGCCGCTCGAGCTGCGACGTACCCTGCGTCGGCTCGCCGATCCCAGCGGGGGCGAGCACGCGTGGCCGCTCGTGCGCTTCATGCTCGTCTCGCGCCTGGGCGTGGCCGCGGGCATGGTGGACGACGAGGTGAGCTGGGACGAGATCCTGCCGGTGGCCAAGCGGCTGCAGGCCGCGTACCCGAGCTGGCGCGCCATGGCGCAGGCCTACGTCCAGGCGCGCCGGCAGTGGCGAGAGCTGCCGCTCGACGGCAGCGCCGATGACGACGGCATGAAGAACATCCTCGACAACCTCGCACGGCTCGACGACACCCGCTGGCGAGAGCTCGACTACAAGGCCGAGCTGTGGGCCAGCGAGCCCTCGGATGAATTCGATGGATCGGAGGGTGACAGCCATGACTAAGCGACGCAGCCGCCGTGGCCGTCACAAGGGGCCGCCGATACCACCCCCGGCGCCCGGGCACGAGGTCGGACAGGAGGTCGAGGTGACGATCGACGCGATCGCACCCAAGGGCGATGGCGTGGGGCCGCTCGGCGACAAGCTCGCCTATGCCGCGCGCACGATCCCCGGCGAGCGCGTGCGCGTCAAGATCCGCCGACACCGTCGCGAGTGGATTGCGGTGGATCTCGTCGAGGTGATCGAGCCCTCGCCCGATCGCGTCGAGCCGCGCTGTCCGTTGTTCGAGCACTGCAGCGGCTGCCAGCTCCAGCACGTGGCCTACCCGCGACAGCTCGCGCTCAAGCAGGCGCTGGTCAGCCGGCAGCTCCGCGAGCATGGCGGGTTCGCGGAGGCGCCCGTGGCCGCGACGATCGGTGCCGATGATCCGTGGCACTACCGCAACCACGGCCGCTTCACCGTGCAGAACGGCCAGATCGGGTTCGTGCGGCACTTCCGGCGCGAGTTCCTGCCGGTGCCGCAGTGCCCGATCATGGAGCGCCGCATCAACGACGTGATGGCCCGGGTCGATGGGAGGCTGCACGGTGCGACGCAGTGCAATATTCGAGTCGGTGGGCGAGTCGGTGGGCGAGTCGGTGGGCGAGTCGGTGGGCGAGTCGGTGAGCCGGTGAACGAAGCCGCGGGCTCGATCATGATCCAACCGCGATTGCCCCAGCTCGAGGGCGTGATGGAGAGCGGACAGACCAGCCTCGAGGAAGAGCTGCTCGGCCGGCGCTTCCGCGTGTCGGCGGCGGCGTTCTTCCAGGTCAACCGCGCACAGGCCGAACGCCTCGTCCAGCTCGTCCAGCAGCGCATCGACTCGGGCCCGGAGAGCACGGTGATCGACGCCTACGGCGGTGTGGGCACGTTCGCGGTGCTGCTCTCGCCGCACGTCGGCAAGGTGATCTCCATCGAGGAATCCGGCCCCGCCGTGCAGGACGCTCGGCTCAACGCCGAGGGCCTCGCCAACGTGGAGCTCGTGCTCGGCAAGACCGAAGAGGTGCTCGCCGGGATCCCCGGCCCGGTGGACGCGATCGTGCTCGATCCCCCGCGCAGCGGCTGTCAGCCCGAGGCGCTGCGCGCCGTGATCGCGCACGGCCCCCGGCGGATCGTGTACGTCTCGTGCGAGCCCGAGACCCTCGCCCGCGACCTGCGGGTGCTCGTGGACGCCGGCTACGAGCTGCTCGAGGTCCAGCCGGTGGACATGTTCCCACACACGCACCACATCGAGTGCGTGGCCACGCTGCGACGCAGCGATACGGCCATCGCCTCGATGGCGTGAGACGCCATCAGCCGCGCTCCTCGAGCCACGTTCGCACGGCCTGTACGGGCTCGTCCTCGGCGAGGTCCGACGCTGCGTAGCTCGTGAGCGCCTGTTCCGCCAATGAACGCGCGCGGGCCCGGATCTGCGGATCGCGCCCGCTCGCCCACAGCACCTGCGCAAGCACGAAGGCGGTCTGCGCACGGGACTCCGGCGGTACGTCATCCCGCTGTCGTCGCTGCCATGCACGCTCCGCGTACACGAGCGCCTCGTCGATGCTGCGCCGCGCCAGGAGCACCTCCGCGAGATTGATGCACGAGCTCGCGACGTCGGGATGCTCGGCACCCAGCGCCTTCTCGAGCTGCTCCAGTGCCCGCCGCTGCTCCGCCTCGGCCGCTGCCAGCTCGCCTCGTCGATGCAGGACGTTGGCGAGCAGGGCCCGCGACCGCGCGGTGTCCGGGTGCTCGGCCCCCAGCGCCTTCTCCAGCAGCTCCAGCGCACGCCGGTGCTCCACCTCGGCCGCCTCGAGCCGCCCCTGGGCCGAGAGATCGTTGCCGAGGCTGGTGTGCGTCCTCGCGACGTCCGGGTGCTCCGGGCCGAGCACCTCCTCGAGCGCCTCGAGCTCGCGACGGTGCTCCACCTCCGCCTGCTCCGGTCGCCCGGTGTCGTGCAAGAGCGCCCCGAGGTTGCCGCGCGCCACCGCGACCTTCGGATGCCGTGGGCCGAGCGCCTTCTCGAGCTGCTCCAGCACCGCGCGGAGCTCCACCTCCGCCTCGGCATACTGGCCGCGCTTGACGAGGATCGACGCCACGTTCGAGCGAGCCATCACGGTGTCCGGGTGCTCGGCCCCCAGCGTGGCCAGGTCGAGCTCCAGCGCTCGCCGAAACTCTGCTTCCGCCTGCTCGTGCTGGCCTCGTGCCTGGAGGACCGTCGCCAGGTTGTTGTGCGACATCGCAACGTCGGGGTGCTGCAGGCCGAGCGAGCGCTCGCGAAGCTCCAGCGCACGGCGGGTCTCGAGCTCGGCCTCGTCGAGCCGGCCTTGCTCGCTCAGGACGACGGCGAGGTTGCTGCGGGAGCTCGCGACGAGCGGGTGCTCGGGGCCCAGCACCCGCTCTCGCAGCGCGAGCGCCCGCCGGTGCTCCAGCTCGGCGTCCTCGAGCTTGCCCTGCGCTTGCAGCGCATTGGCCAGGTTGTTGCGCGACGCGGCGATGTGCGGATGCTCGGAGCCGAGCTCGCGCTCGTAGATCGCCAGCGCTCGCCGATGCTCGGCCTCTGCGAGCTCGCTCTTGCCCTGGATCCTGAAGATCGACGCGAGGTGGCTGCGGGCCCGCGCCTCCAGCTGCGGGGCTCCACGCGAGAGGCCGAGGGCCAGCTCCCGATAACGCAGCGCTTCGTCCGGGCGCTGGTGCCGAACTCCGACCAGGAACGTCAGCCGCAGCGCCGCCTCGGCCATCGCCTCCCACTGCCGCCATGCCGACGCCGACTCCAGCGCCTCGCGCAGCCGCGCCTCCGCGGTCTCGTGCTCACCGAGCTGCTCGAGCACGACCGCCTCGCGCAGCGCGAGCTCGGTCCAGACCGGCTCATAGCCCACGCTCCCCAGGCGAGCCTTGGCCTCCTCGACCTTGCTGCGCGCCTGCGAGTAGCGCCCGGCCTGCTCGGCAACACGCGCTTCCTCCAGCGACCGGCGGGCTTGCTCGACCGTGGCCGCGTCCGCGGCCGCGGGCGGCTCCACGTCGGCCTGTAGCGCCTCGACGTCGGCGCACCGCGACAGCGGCCGCAGCCCCGCCACGATCTCGTGGGCCCGCTGGACCACTTGCGCGTCCGCATCGGCCAAGAGATCGACGGCGGCCTCCAGCTCCATGCTCGCCCGCCGCAGGCACGCCATCCGCAGGTCCATGACCGCCGCCGACTGCTCGCCGCGGATCGTCGTCGCCTCGCATGCCTCGGTGTGCATCGACGCCCACGCGTCCGCGTAACCGTCGAGCTCGCGTGCGGTCCGCTCCCACACCTTCGTCACGTACGCGGCTCCGACTCCGCGCATCGCCGCTTCGACCTCGGCACGTCGTGCGGCGCCCCAGACCTCGTCGAGCCGGGCTCGCGCGCCAGAGCACCGCTCGGCCCGAGCGGACGTCCACGCCTGCCAGCTGGCCCCCACCGCCACCATCGACGAGAGCCCCACCGTCGCGAGCAACCACGTGCGACGCCGCCGCCCCGGATCCCACGCCAGCGCCGCGAGCAGCTCCGACATGCTCGGCCACCGCTCCGCCGCCCGAGGTCGCAGACCGCGGCCGATCGCCTCGGCAACCCTGCGCGGCACCCCGGCCTTGGGCCACGACGGCGGGCCGTGGACCTTCTGCAGCTCCATCGTGGGGCCATCGAACGGCGCCGCGCCGCACAGCGCCTCCCACAGCGCCACGCAGTACGCGTACTGATCCGCCGCCGGCGTCAGTGGCTCTCCTCGCAGCTGCTCGGGCGACATGTACCGCGGCGTACCCAGCACGATCCCGGTCTGCGTCAGATCCTGGCCCACCACGACGAGGTCCTCGGAGCCCACCCCCGATGCGCTGCGCTCCTGGGTGCCCTTGGCCAGCCCGAAGTCGGTCACCTTCACGCTGCCGTCCTTGCCCACGAGCACGTTGGCTGGCTTGAAGTCCCGGTGCAGCAGCTCCGCGGCGTGGGCCGCCGCCAGCCCCCGACCCGCGGACACGAAGCACTGCACGATCTCGGCCCAGCCGCGCTCGGCCGCTCCGAGCCACTGCTTGAGCGTCCGGCCCGGCACGTACTCCATCACCAGCACCACGTTGGCCTCGTCGAGCAGCTCGACGTCGTACACCGCGACCACGTTCGGGTGCGAGAGCTTGGCCATCGCCCGCGCCTCGAGCACCAGGCGCTGCACGAGGTCGCGATCCACCGCGTCGGAACGAACCTCCTTGAGCGCAACCTCGCGCTCGAGCTTCGGGTCGTAGGCCCGCAGGACGCGGCCCATGCCGCCGCGCCCGAGCTCCTCGAGCACGACGTAGCGCCCCACGCTCGCCCCCACCGCGGTCGGCACGCGAGCTCGCGGCACACCGATTCCCGCCCGCGTGTCCGCGAGCTCCGCGTCCATCACCACATGGGCTTCGGCCACGGTCTCGAGCGCCCCGCGGCTCGTGTCGTCGATCGCGCGTGGCGAGCTCACCACGAACGAGTATCCCCCAGGCCTCCATCGTCGGGGAACGACGATCGGGGTCATGGTGCAGCCGGATCACGGCAGGTTGCAGGTCACCTGGAAGTACCCCATGGGCCCCTCCACACAGTCGCAGCCCGGCTGACCTGCGCACTCACAAGTGGGCGGCACCACGTCGTCGCAGGCCGGCGGGATCGGTCCGCACGAGTAGGTCGTGACCGGTTTCGCCCCACCACTCGAGGTCGTACATACCGGCTCGGTCGGTCCGCACATCAGCCGGTCTCCACACGCGATCTCGGGGCATGGGCACTCGGATCCCATGCACAGGATCTCCACCGGCACGCACTCGACCCCGCAGGTGGCGTCGTAGGTCATCCCGTCCACGCCGCAGGCCGGCACGTAGGCCCCCAGCACGCAATCGCACGGATCTACGCCCATCGTCGTCTCTGCAGCCGTCGTCTCCGTGCTGCCCGAGCCGGAGGCGTCGCTCGTCATCGCCGGGCCGTCGGTGCTCGCGTTGCACGGGCACTCGCCCATGCACTCGATCTCCACCGCCACGCACTCGACCCCGCAGACGGCATCGTAGGTCATCTCGTCCACGCCGCAGACCGGCACGTACGCATTGCTCTGGCAGTTGCAGTCCCCCCCGGAGTCCGAGCTACCCCCGTCGTCACCGCCACCCGGGCAGGCCATCACCAGCCCGAGCACGCAAGCCCACCCACCCCGTCGCATCGCTTCGAACGTCATCGCATACCCTCGGTACGAGCATACCGGGTATGCCCGCGCCTGGAGCCCTCGGCGAGAACGACGATCTCGACGCCCCAGCCCCGCTCGCGGGTGTAGCATCGCCGCACGAGCCTGCTCGTGCCTTGGTGATCGCCATGACCTACGCCCGCCCCTCGACCTCCACGCCCGTGCTCCCCACCCTCTGCTGGCTCGTGGCGCTGGCCACCGGCTGCTCCGACCCCGACCCCAGCGTCGACTCCGAGGACGGCTCGGGCGGCAGCGAGACCGCAGAGTCGACTGCCACCCCCGACGGCACGACCGCCAACGACGACGCGGCCACGAGCACCGCGGGCAGCGGCGAGCAGAGCAGCGGGGTCGTCGACGACACCACCGCCGAGTCGGGCGAGAGCGACACCGGCGAGCCACCCGGCGTCGCGTGCCTCGACGAGCAATTCGTCAGCGGCGCCTCGCCCGGCCCCAACTACAGCGACTACGACGTCCCGCTCGGCTCGCACTGCAACGGCACCAACCAGCAGGACATCACCGACATCGAGCGCGTGGTGTTCGTCGGCGACTCCGTCACGGTGGGTACCCCGCCGACCGCAGCGGGCGACTCCTACCGCTCGCTCGTGGCCGACGAGCTGGCCACGCTGTTCGGCCTCGAGCCCCCCGAGCAGGCGTGGAAGCAGTACGACCTGCTCGAGGGGACCGCCACCCTGCAGGAGAGCGGCGGCTTCGCGTCGTGTGCCGTGTGGGGCGCCCAGAACGAGGATCTGCTGCCCCAGCTCGAGCAGTGCTTCACGCCCGAGGACTTCGAGCTGCGCACCCTCGTCATCACCACCATGGGCGGCAACGACGGCTCGGCGATGGCCAAGGACTACATCGACGGCGTGCCGCTCGACATGATCCTCGCGGAGCTCGAGATGATGGTGGCGCAGCACGAGGCGGCCGTCGACTGGCTGGTGGGCGATGCGAGCAAGTTCCCCAACGGCGTATTCGTGGTCAACGCCAACGTCTACGAGTTCACCGACTTCACGCTCGACTTCCTGAGCTGCCCCACCGCCGGCCTCGCGGGCTTCAACATGAATCCCGACAACCCGGAGGTCCTGCTGGGCTCGCTCAACACCATCAACGGCGAGTACATGCGCGTCGCAGAGGAGAACGGCACCGACGTGGTGTTCATGTCCGAGGGCTTCTGCGGCCACGGCTACCACGCCGACGATCCCAGCAGCCCCTGCTACCGCGGCCCCGACAACGAGACCTGGTTCGACCTCACCTGCATCCACCCCACCCCCACCGGGCACGGGGCGCTGGCGCAGATGTTCCTCGACGTGATCACCGAGTGAGCCCTACAGGCTTCGGCCCGGGGCATGGTAGGTCCCGAGCACCGTCGTGCTCCGCACCGCCCGCACGTAGAGCGTGGCCTGCAGCCGGCAGTACGCCTCGTCGGCCAGGAGCGCCGCCTCACCGGCCGCGTCGGGGAACGACAGCGCGATCACCCGGTTGACCTCCGCCTCGCACGGGCTCTCGATCACCTCCTCTATCACGAAGTCGTACTCCACCCGCACGCCGTACCGCACGAGGATCGGCTGCACGTGCACCCGGTAGAGCGAGTAGCCCACCGGGTCGACGACCTCGAGAGCCATGATGACGACGCGACGGACGAGCTCGTCGAGCATGGAGATCCGCGAGGCTATCACCGGCCGACCGCGACGCGCCGGGCGAGCCGCGCTCGGGGGTCGAGAGCTCGGTCCGGCCCGGCCTCGGTCCGGGCCGCTCGGGGTGCTCTCGTGCCGCGGTTCGTGCCATCATCGCGCCGTGCAGGTCACCGGTAGCGTGCTGCGGGCGCGCACCCTGTTCATCAAGGCGCAGAGCGACGACGCCTGGCCGCGCGTGCTCGAGCAGCTCCAGCCGGCCACGCGCGAGGTCGCCAAGGCCGGGTTCCTCGAGACCCGCTGGTACCCCTACGACGTGCTCATCGACATCTCGGCCACCACCGACCGCGTGCTCGGCAAGGGCGACATGACGCTCTGCCACCAGATGGGCCGGTTCTCCTGCAACATCACGCTCGGCACCGTGCACCGGCTCTTGCTCAAGTTCGGCAACCTCGGGCACCTCGTCGACCGGGCCGCCACTGCGTGGCGCGTGCAGTTCGACACCGCCGAGATCATCGTCCACGAGAAGATGCGCGACCTCTACGTGTTCGAGCTGCGCGGCGTGCCCAACCCGCACCGGGCCCACTGCGCTGCCATCACCGGCTGGATGGAGCGCGCGGCCGAGCTCTCGGGTGAGGACGACTTCGAGTGGGACGAGAAGTGCAAGGCCACCGGCGACGCGTACTGCTTGTGGACGTTTCGCCGCACCCACAAGCTCGGCCTGGTCAAGCGCTGACGCCCACGCCGACGCCGCGCGCAGGCGTGCGCGGCGTCGGTGATGCAGGCGTCGGACGGGGACCGGCTACTTGCTCTCGCCGCCGCCCTCGGCCACGGGATCCCCGGCCTTGGTGTCCACGGCCACCCCTTCGGCGTCCTGGGTGATCTGGAACTCGATGCGCCGGTTCTTCGCGCGCCCCTCGGTCGTCTCGTTGGTGTCGATCGGCTGGTCGGGCCCGAAGCCGTCGGTCTCGATGCGGCCCTCGTCGATGCCCTGCTCGACCATGTAGCGCTTGACCGACTTGGCGCGCCGCTTGGACAGGTCCACGTTGTGACGGTAGGGCCCCTGCGAGTCGGTGTGGCCGTGGATGACCACCTTCAGCTCGGGGTACTTCTTCATCACGTCGACGGCCTTGTCGATCCGCGGCTTGCTGCCGGACTTGATCGTGTCCTTGTCCGTGTCGAACGTGATGCCCTCCATGACGCCGGAGAGATCGCCGAGCTCGGGCGGCACCTCGTCGGGGCAGCCCTCGCGGTCCTTGTAGCCGTTGCGGGTCTCGGGCTCGGTGGGACACTGGTCCACCGGGTTGGACAGGCCGTCGCCGTCGCTGTCGTCGATGCACACCTGCGGACAGCCGCGCGGCGCCTCGCCGAACACGTCGGGGCAGAAGTCGTCGCGGTCGAGGATGCGGTCGCCGTCGCGGTCGCCCGCGCCGGGCCGGGCCTTGCGCTCCTTCTTGCGGCCCAGCGTGACCGACAGACCCAGCAGGATCTCGGGGCTCGACGTGAGCCCCTCGGCCACCCCCACGCGGTTGCTCACCACGTCGCGGATGTCGAGGCGGAGCTGGATCCAGCGGTTGATGTAGAACTTCACGCCGCCGCCGAAGTGGATCGCGAGATCCTGCTCCGACCCGAGCGAGGTGGGCGGCGCATCGCTCGACACGCCGAGCACGCCCGTACCCACGAGCAAGAACGGCGTGATGCTCCAGAGCCCGAGCTGCGCCACGATGTGCCCGCGCACGGTCCACGGCAGCGCGCGGCCACCCCCTGCGTCGAGGCGGGCCGGCATGGCGCCGCCCTCGATCTCCACGCCGAGGAAGCGCAGCGGGTAGTAGCCTGCCCGCACCCCGAAGTCGGGCGCGGCCACCTTCAGCAGCTGCAAGCCGCTGTTGGCGAGCGCGGGGTTGGGCGCATAGAGCTCGAGGTGGCGGCTCGGGAACCACACGCCGCCGTACACCCCGACCTCGGCCATGTTGTTCTGTGGCGCCCAGCGGTGGATCCACTTGCTCTCGTCGCGGGTCTTGCCACGATCGGAGAAGCGAACCGAAGAGTCGGCCTCGCTGCTGCCGCTGGTCTCGGCATCACCGCCGGCCTCGGCGCTGCCGCCGAGCTCGACCTTGGCGTTGCCCTCCGCCTTGCCCTCGCCCTTCGCGTCGGGTTCGGGCTCGGCGGGCTCGGGCACCGTGGGCTCGGCGCCCTCCGGCGGGGGCTCGGGAACGGGCTCTGCCGCCGCCACGCTCGGCATACCGAGCGCCGCCGCGACGATCCAGGAATGCGTCGATCGGACCATGGTGGTGGGGTGGTGGTGGGATCAGGGCTCGCAGGAACAGTGGAGCTGGACCTCGACGACGCCCTGCTGGATCGCGTCGCAAGCGGCTCCTTGCAGCTGGAGGGTGACCTCGTCGTCTTGCACGGTCCAGCCGTCGGGGTCGTCGTAGGGGAACGGGGCGTCGTTGACCGTGAGGCTGCACGACGGCGCCAGCGAGGCCGGCAGCACATGGTCGAGGGTGAAGTCACAGGGGCGCAGACCCGCAACGATCGAGTTGAAGGCCGCGACGAGCGAGGCGTTGTCGTTGGCGACGTAGAACTCCGCGTCGGGGTCGCCCGGCATCGCGCCCACGCCGGCGTTGGCGAGGTCTTGCAGGTGCTCCTCGGCGACCTCGAGCCCCACGCTGATCACGAACGTGCGGATGCCGGCCGCATAGGCCGCGGCCACGGCATCGACCGCGACCCCACGCACCATGTCGGTCTCGCCCTGGTTCGCGGGCTCGGGGATCGCACAGGTGTCGGGCTCGCCGTCGGTGGCCAGCACCATCACCTTCTCGCCCTCCCAGGCGTCCTCGAGCAGGTCGCTCGTGATCTGCTCGATCGACTCGCCGGTGGGGGTGTCGCCGCCGGGCATCTCGCTCGCGAATAGGGCCGCGATCTCGTCGCCGGCGTCGAGCTGGGGCGCGATCGTCAGCACGTCGGGGCAGGTGCCCATCATCGGGTTGTCGTAGAACGAGGCGCCGAAGCGGATGTCCGACTGGAGCTGCGTCACCACGCCGTCGGGGCCCACCAGCGTGTCCTCCACGGCCTGCCAGCGGGTGTTCCCGCCGTCGAAGTCCTCGTCCATGCTGCCGCTCTGGTCGATCACGAGCTGGAACGTGGGGATCTGCGGCAGCAGCACCTCCTCCAGCTCCGGGCACTCGACGCCGGTGCCCCCGGCCGTGATCACCCCGGTCTCGGCGGTGGCATCGGCCGCGGTCGCGTCGCCGCGGGTGGCGTCGGCGTCGGCCATGGTGTCCGTCGCGGTCACGGAGGGATCGGTCTCCTCCTCCGGGCAGCCGCCCTGGTTGATCCCGTCGTCGAAACAGGGCTTGGCGCAACCGACGGCGCCGAACGACAGCGCCATGGACGACGCGAGCGCGAGAGCGACGTGCGTGCGTGGTTGCTGGGTCCGCCTCACCTCAACCAGAGTGGACGAGCCGGCGCGCCTTTACCAGTCCGTTCGTGCCCCTGGGCACGGCCCGGATCCGTCCCGGACACGCCCACTTCGTGAGCACAACCAACGTTCGCGCAGCATGGTGCGCACCTGGGGGATGCGGTGCGCCCGTCGATCGCCTGGCCAGGACCTAGCTCGCGCGAGGACCCTAGCTCGCGCGAGGACCCTAGCTCGCGCGAGGACCCTAGCTCGCGCGAGGAATGGGAGCCTCGATCACCTCGACCACGAGCTTGGCCGCAGCCCCCTGCGCGAGCCCGAACAGCAGCGGGCCGATCAGCGGGACCGCCATGATGAACATCAGCGGCAAGCCGAAGCCCACCAGCGCGGGCCGGTGAGCCGCCACGAACCCCCGCTGCGCGGAGAACCCGAGCCCGAGCTTGTCGAGGTACGGATCGAGCAGCTCCCATGCGAGCCCGCGCGCACCGAGGTAGCCCTGCATCACGGGCCCGAGCACCTGCCCCACCACCGGCACGAGCGAGAGCACGAACGCCCCGATGCCCAGCGCCACGAACCAGAGCAGGCGCACCATGGCCACCCCCAGCGCGGTGGACAGCGGCAGACCGGGCGCTGCCGCGAGCTGCTCGGCGCGGACTGGCGAGACCACGCGCATCGCCGCCAGGAACACCCGCTCGCCGAGGAACGGGAACACCAGGTTGACGAGCGCGAGCCCCACGAGCGGCGCGGCCAGCAGCACCACGCCGATCCCGATCACGCGGGCCACCCACCGGAGCGCGATCTCCCACCAGCTCGCATCGCCACTGATGGGGACGAAGTGCAGCACCGACCAGATCCCCACCACGTCGAGCACGGTGGCCACCAAGAGCAGCGCCAGCACCAGCTGCACGTACGTGCGGCGCAGCTCGGCGCTGTGCGTGGCCAGGCGCAGGCCGGAGAACGCGGCCGAAGCGCCAGCCATGAAGGCCCCGGGGACGCGACTGCGGGTGTCCGAGAGCGACATGCCCGGGAGCGTGCGCCGGCCGGCACTGTCCTGCAAGCCCGCGCGAAAACCCGGCTGGGTGCTACGGGAACGGCGAGTCCACGCAGAATTGCCCGAAGCTGAAGTTGTCGATGAACCAGCCGCGCTCGAAGCTGCAGCACGAGTCGAGGGTGTTGTACGTGAAGCGAAGCTGCCCCACCTGCCCCGCGAACGCGCCCGTGTCGATGACGATCGCGTCCCAGTCGCCGCCCAAACGGCCGTCGTCGCGGAACGTGCAGAACGCCGGCGCCCCGCCGATGCCACCGCCGCAGTCGACGAGCACGTTCCAGCTCGCGCCCCCGTCCACCGAGACCTCGATGATCTTGTTGTCGACGAAGCTCCCCTCGTCCACGTTCCACGACGAGAACGTGAGCTGCGCCGGCACGACGTCGGCGACGGTGGTGATGCGCGAGTACTCGGTCTCCCCACCCGGGTACGGCGCCTGGCGGTTGCCGTCGGTCCCGAACGACGGGGCGAACGACAACGGCACGGGCACCGAGCCCCCGAGCTGGTTCTGCGGCGCGCTGTTGTAGATCTGCCAGTCGGCCCCGGTCCCGCTCAGATCCTCGATCAACCAGCCTCCGGGGGCTCCTCCACCGAAGTCGTTGGGAATCAGCGTGGTGCAGTCGACGCACGTGCCCTGCTGGCACGCGTTGCAGTTGCCGGGCCCCGCCGGACAGTCCTCGCACTGCGTGAAGCCGCTCGGCGCCGCGTTGGTCGCGCAGTAGCCGTTCCCGTCGCACGCGTCGGGATCGTTGCACTCCCCGTCGGCCGCATCGCCGCACCCCGTGCCCGCGCCCACCGCGTCGAGCTCGCACTCACCGGTGGCGCCACACACCGCTTCGCCGCACTCGCCTCCCAGGCCGCTGCACGCATCGTCGCCCGCGCAGGCGCACTCGCTCGAGAAATTCATCGTATCGATGAACCAGCCGCGCTCGAACTCGCAGCAGCTGTCCCCCGTGTTGTACGTGAATTCCACGAAGCCCTCGTCGCCCACCAGCTCGGGCGGCACGGGCAGCGAGATCACGTCCCAGTCGTCGGGCGCGCGGGTCTCGTCGCGAAACTGGCAGAACGGCGGCGACGCGTCGACCATGCAGTCGGCCAGCGTCACGAAGCTCGCGCCGCCATCGGTGGACACGCGGATCTGCTTGGTGTCGTAGGAAGCACCGCCCTCGTCGACGTTCCACGACAGGAAGTCGATGGTGGCCGGCAGCGTCACGGTCCCGGTGCGCGCCGAAGACGTCTCTTGCTCGCCGCCCGGATACGGCATGGAGCGATTCCCGTCGGTCCCGAACACCTGGCCGCCGAATGCGATGGGACCGATGTACTGGCTCTGCGGCGCCTCGCGGTAGAGCGCCCAGCCGCCCGTCAACGTCCAGCCCGCAATCGAGCGCGTCGTGATGAAGTTGTTCTCGGCCGCGAACGTGTCGCAGTCACCACACGTCCCCCCCATGCACGCACACACGCCCGAGGCGCAGTCGGTGCAGGTGGTGCCATCGAGCGCGTCGTTGGGCACGCAGGCGCCGCGAACACACGTATCGGCGGCCGAGCACTCGCTCGGCTCCGGGCCCCCGCACTCCATGCCCTCGCGCGCGTACTCCACCATGCAGACGCCATCGACGCAGGCATCCACCTGGCAGTCACCGTCGGCCTGGTTGCAGTCCATCGCAGCTTCGCACTCGGGCATCGGGCCGGTCGTGGCATCGGTGGTGGAGGACGGGTCGGTCATCGTGGTCGTGTCGTCGGCGGTCCCGCACTCGCACGCCCCGAACCCGCTGCCGTCATCGCTGCAGCTCTGCGTACCCATCTGACCGTCGTCGCAGACGCAGTCCTGTTCCTCGCCCGGCTCGCAGACCGAGCCGACCGTGGTGTCGCCGTTGGTCGTGCCCACGCTCTCCGTCTCGAGCGGCGTCGGATCGGGATCGAAGCACGCCCCGAGCAGCAGGGTCAGGCCCAGGGCGGAAGATATTGGAACGCTCTTCTTGAGTCGGCAAGCCAGCACACCGCCAGCCTATCGGGAACCCTCGGGGCCCCACAAGCCGCTCACTCCACCGGCCGCTCACCCCACCCGCGACGGCCCCAGCGGATCGAGGAATTCCTTGAGCCGCGCGTTCACGCTCGCCGGCCTGTCCACCTGCACCCAGTGGCTCGCGTCGTCGATCGAGTCGAAGCGCAGGTCGGGCACCAGCGCCGAGGACGGCCGCGAGAACTCGAGGCCGAGGTGACGGTCGCGCGCCCCCCAGATCACCTGCACCGGCGCCTCGATGGGCCGCAGCGCGCGGTGCTGGGCCAGCGGGCTGCGCCGCAGCACCGCCCGGTAGTAATTGAGCGCCGCGTGCATGCTCGCACCCGACAGCGCCTGCACGTAACGATCGATGTCGGTCTCGCTGAACGCCCCCTCGCGCTCGGGATCGCTGCGAAACAGCCGGCGCAACAGCTCGCCGCCGTTCTTGGCCAGCTGCCGCTCGGGCAGCCACGGCAGCTGGAAGAACAGCATGTACGCGCTCTTCTTGAGCTGCGCGCGGCTGCGCATCATGCCGAGCGAGTGCTCGGGGTGCGGGCAGTTGAGCACCGCCAGCCGTGACAGCCGATCGGGGTGCCGCATCGCGAACCACCACGCCACCATGCCGCCCCAGTCGTGGCCCACCACCGCCGCCTTGCGCTCGCCGAGCCGCTCTATCAATTGAGCCACGTCGGCCGCCAGCCGCTCCACCCGGTAGGCCCGCACCCCGGCCGGCTTGTCCGAGAGGTTGTAGCCGCGCATGTCGGGCGCCACCACGCGAAAGCCCTGGCGCACCAGCACGGGGATCTGGAAGCGCCACGAGTACCAGAACTCGGGAAAGCCGTGCAGCAGCACCACCAGCGGGCCCTCGCCGGCCTCCACCACGTGCAGCCGCACCTCGTCGAGCTGCACGTAGCCGTGCGTGACGAAGTCGTCGTTCCAGGGGATGAGCTCGGGGGCGAACCGCGAGGACGAAGAGGTGGACGGGGGCGTGGCGGCCATCGGCGCGGGCAATATTACGACGACCGCCGCGCGGCACGTCGTCGCAGCGCGGCCACGGCCTCCGCCCACTCCTGCGGCGTGTTGCAGGCCAGGGTCACGCGCGGCTCGGGCAGCGCGGCCACGGGTAGCCCCCGGGCCGCCAGCTCGAGCAAGAGCGCCCGCGCGGCCCGCTGCCCGGCCTGCACGAGCGTCTGCGCGGCGCGGCTGGCCGGGGCCACCCGCACCGCGGCGCACAGCGGATGCAGCACGCGCGTACCAGCGGGCCCGGGCTCGTCGTCCTCGGGCACCACCGCGTCGAGCTCGGGGCGTGCCCGCAGCTGCTCGAGCACGAACCGGACGTGCGCAGGCCCGAGCCACACCGCATCACAGGCGGCAAGGCTCGCGAGCGCCACGCCCCGCGCGGCCAGCCGCTCGAGCCCCACCGCCAGCCCCGACAGCGGCCCCTCGTGCCGGCGATCGCTGGGATCGTCGACCCGCGTCACGCCCGGCGGCAGCGGGGGCAGCGACTGGCCCGGCGAGGCGACCACCACCGCCTCGCCCACCCCTGCGTCGCGCCCGGCCGCCAGCACCCGCAGCAGCACCGGCTCGCCGTCGATCGGCAGCCACGCCTTGTCGCGACCCATCCGCTGGGATCGCCCGCCCGCCAGCACCAACAGCGCCGCCTCGTCCGCCACCGCCGGCCCGAGCGTGGCCCACCGGTACGCACCCGTCGAGCCCTGCTTGCGTGCTACCTTCTCGAACGGCCGGGCCCGCTGCCATGAAGCTTCGCATCCTCGACGACTCGCTGCGCCTGCGCCTCTCCCAGGGCGAGCTCGAGCAGCTGCACACGCTCGGCCGCGTCGAGGCCGCCATCGGCTTCGGCCCCGGACCCTCGCAGCAGCTCGTCTACGCGCTCGTCGTCGCCCCCGGGGCCCAGCGCATCACCGCCACCCTCACCGAGCGCGAGATCGTGGTCGCCCTGCCCAAGGCCATGGCCGACCCGTGGATCGCCGGTGACGAGGTGAGCCTCCGCGCCGAGCAATCGCTCGGCCCCGGCCGCACGCTCGCACTCCTCATCGAGAAGGACTTCAAGTGCCTGCAGCCTCGCCCGGGCGAGGAGTCCTACGACGGCTTCCCGAACCCCAACACCAGCTGTTAGCCGGCGACGACCCGCTCCGCCCCCGCGTACACGCACAGCCGCTGCCCCCGCAGGAACGCCACCAGCGTCATCCCGGCGCGCGTGGCCAGGTCGACGGCCAGCGACGACGGGGCCGACACCGCCGCGATCACCGGGATCCCCGCCGCCACCGCCTTCTGCGTGATCTCGTACGACACGCGCCCCGAGACCATCAGCACGTGCCCGCGCAGCGGCAGCCCGCCGCGCTGCATCGCCCAGCCCACCACCTTGTCGACCGCGTTGTGGCGGCCCACGTCCTCGCGCACCACCAGCGCCTGGCCCTCGGCCAGGAACAGCCCCGCCGCGTGCAGCCCGCCGGTACGCGCGAACACGGCCTGCGCGGCCCCGAGCCGCCCGGGCAGCTCGTAGAGCCGCCCCACCGTCACGCGCACATCGTCCACCAGCGGGTCGCAGCGCAGCATCAGCTGGTCGATGCTCGCCTTCCCGCACAGCCCACAGCTGCTGCTCGCATAGAGGTTGCGGCGCAGCCGGGCCCAGTCCACCTCGAGCCCCTCGCGCAGGGTGATCTGCACGACGTTGCCCTCGGCCTCGGGGTCCTCGACCACGGTGCAGTGCCGCACGCTCCGCACCGCCTCGATCCCGTCGACCACGCCCTCGGTCGCCAAGAACCCCAGCGCCAGCTCCTCGTCGTGCCCGGGGGTGCGCATCACCACCGACACCGGCACGCCGCCGATGCGGATCTCGAGCGGCTCCTCGCGCACCACGTCGTCGGTGTCCTCGTGGGACGCGTCGCCCTGCCAGCACACCCGGTGCAGCGGGACACGTGGGTCGTCGGGCTCGACATCCATGACGAAGGGCTGGGGAGCCTAGCAGCTCGCCCGCAAAGGCGGCCCGGCCCCCGCCCCCAGGCCGCTCCCAGGCCACCCCCAGGCCATCCAGATGCCCCACGGGAGGTCCCCGTAACCACCGACCGTCGCGGGCCCGAGCCCCTCCGAGCGCGCGCGATCGAACGCCGCGCTTTGCGGACATCGGCGTCGAGGTATGACCTACGAGGGTCCGTTCCAAGAAAATTCGTGGTGGCTACGTTTTTCCCTTGTGACCTCACGCTTGAAATTTCGGTGGGTTCCTCTGGGGGCATGGGTCCTCAGGCAGAAGGCACCGCGTACCCCAACGCCAACTGACACCGAAACGACCTCCTCGAATTCGCCAACGCAGCTGGTGATCCGACGAAGTCGAGCACGGCCCGTGGCCACCAGCACCCACGTTTGTGGCTGCACGGCCGTGGGTTCGCAAAGCCCCAGGGTGTCACAGCCCCCTGCTGTCAAATGCCCTCACACGGCCTTCTACGGCCACTTCCAACGCGATTGCGTACAGGAACCCACTTGATCCCGGCGCCCACATTTGCGAGGATGCGAATGCCCGCTGCGGTGAGCGTCGAGGGGCTTGGAAGACGCTGCCGGGGCCGAGCGCATGTGCGCTCGCATCACAGGTTCTTTTCTCAAACGAGGCCACCGATGAGCGGTACGGCCTCACCACCTCCGGGGAGCGTTGGACGATGTACATGCGCAAGAACACCAAGACGCTGGGTCTCCGCACCATGGCGGCCGGCCTGGGCTTGCTGGCGATCACGGCTTGCGGAGCCGGTTCTGACAAGGACGAGGACTGCGTCTCGAACGAGGACTTCTTCAAGCAGAACGTCCAGCCGAAGCTCCTCGGGACCTGCATGGCCTGCCACAACCCGACGGGTGCGGCCAAGGACACCAGCTTCATCCTCCGCGACTCCAACTGGGGCCCCGACTACGTCGAGCAGAACATCGAGGTGTTCACCCAGATGTCGCGCCTCGAGTACGACGGCGTGCCCTGGATCCTCGCCAAGCCGACCGCCTCGGTCGCCCACGAGGGTGGCGAGCAGCTCCGCAGCGACAGCGACGAGTACAACGCCTTCACCGAGATGATCACCCGCATCGACGATCCCGTCGAGTGCGACGACTCGAACGTGGCGGAGGAGTTCTTCGACGGCGTGCAGCTGCTCGACGGCGTGGCCACGCTCCGCAAGGCCAGCCTCGCGCTGGTCGGCCGCCTGCCCACGCTCGAGCAGGAGCAGCGGGTCCGCGACGCCGACGACGAGTGGGCCGAGCTCGACCTCGTGCTCGACGAGCTGATGCGCGACGAGGTCTTCTACGACCGCATCGTCGAGATCTACGGCGACCACTTCCTGACGGATCGCTACTACCCCGAGACCCGCGCGCTCGACCTCTTGTCCGGCCTCGAGGACATGAACGGCAACGCGGTGTACCCGAACTTGTTCTGGTTCGAGAACCTGCCCGAGGAGCAGATGATCGAGGCCGAGGAGTTCTCCAACAAGGGTCTCTCGCGGCAGTCGCTCGAGCTCGTGGTCCACGTCGTCCGCAACAACAAGCCCTTCACCGAGATCCTCACCGCCGACTACACGATGGTGAACCCGTTCTCGGCCAAGAGCCTCGGCGTCGATGCGAACTTCGAGACGGGCGCATACGACGAGTTCGTGCCGGCGCAGGTCCCGGGCATCCCGCACGCGGGCGTCCTGACCAACACCGTGTTCATGAACCGGTTCCCGACCACGGCGACCAACCGCAACCGCCACCGGTCGCGCATGGTCTACAAGATGTTCCTCGCCACCGACGTGCTGCGGCTCGGCGAGCGCCCGCTGACCGGAGCCACCGAGGGGCTGCCGATCAACCCCACGCTCAACCACCAGGCCTGCACCGTCTGCCACAAGGTCGTGGATCCGCTCGCGGGCCTCATGCAGAACTGGTCCGACATGGGCGGCTACGCCCCGCCGGTCGAGGGCTGGTTCGGCGACATGGTCCCGCCCGGCTTCGGCGACGCGACCATGCCTCCCGAGGAGGCGCCCCGCGCCGAGCAGTGGCTGGCTCAGCAGCTGATCGCCGACCCGCGCTTCGCCATCTCCCCGGTCCACATCCTGTTCAAGGGTCTGTCGGGCCAGGAGCCGCTGCGCGAGCCCTCCGACGTCAACGACGAGCACTACCTGCAGTCCATCCGCGCCTTCGACGTGCAGAGCAAGGTCTTCCAGGAGATCGCGGATCAGTTCGTCGCCGACAACTACAACCTCAAGACGGTCGTCAAGGAGATCATCAAGTCCCCGTACTACCGTGCGGCCAACGCCTCCGGGCTCACCCCGGATCGCGAGGCCGAGCTGGCCGAGGTCGGCACGGGCCGCCTGCTCACGCCCGAGCAGCTGCACCGCAAGATCGAGGCGATCACCGGCCAGCCGTGGCGGCAGTTCGACAGCAACTTCCTGCTGAGCGAGAACGAGTACCTGATCTTCTACGGCGGCATCAACCACGACGACGTGGTGACGCGCATCGAGGAGCCCAACGGCATCATGGCCAACGTCGCCGCACGCATGGCCAACGAGATGGCGTGCTGGACGGTGGCGGGTGACTTCGCCAAGGATCCCTCGGATCGCAAGATGTTCCCGTTCGTCGAGATCGGGTTCGAGCCGGAGGACGTCAACGGCTTCGAGGTCTCGGGTGCCTCGTCGGCCATCCGCGCCAACATCCAGTACCTGCACCAGCGGCTGCTGGGCGAGTTCGTGGACCTCGACGACCCCGAGATCGACCGCACCTACGACCTCTACCTCGAGGTGTGGAAGGACGGGCGCGACAAGATGGCGCTCCCGCCCGAGCAGGGTGGTTACTCGCCGGGCCTGCCCGGCAACTGCCAGGCCACCACGGACTTCTGGACCGGAGAGCCGCTGGCTCCCGAGCGCCAGATCATCAACGACGACACCTACACCGTGCGGGCCTGGATGGCGGTCATCAGCTATCTGCTCGCCGACTACCGGTTCCTCCACGAGTAGCGCCCAACCGACGCAGAACGACACGAAGGAGATCGAAACCATGGATCGCCGCAACTTTCTCAAGATTGCCTCCACTGTCGGACTCTCGGTCGTCTCGCCCGTCGTGTACGGCGAGAGGGGCCTCAAGGAGCCGCCTCGGAACAGCTACGCGCCCTACGCGGGCACCCTGTTCCTGTTCGTGTCCGCAGATGGCGGGTGGGACCCCACCAGCTTCTGCGACCCGAAGGGTGCCGCGTACGCGGAAGACCCCGCGCGGATGAACAACTACCTCACCGAAGAGATCCTCACGGCGGGCAACATCAACTACGCCCCCGTCGGTGGGAACCAGGCGTTCTTCGAGAAGTACTACCAGGACCTTCTCGTCATCAACGGCATGGACATGCTGACCAACGGCCACGACCAGGGCCAGCGTCACACGTTCTCGGGCCGTCTGGCCGAGGGTTACCCGGCCCACGCCGCGTTCCTCGCCGCCGCCTTCGGCGTGGAGCAGCCGCTCGCGTTCCTCAGCTTCGGCGCGTACTCCGAGACCGCGGGTCTCGTGGCTCGCACCCGCTCGGGCAACATCAACGTGCTGCAGCGCCTGGCCTATCCCTCGCGGATGGACCCGGACCTCGAGGAGACCTCGTTCCACAGCCCGGCCGCCCAGGAGATCATCGCTCGCGCTCAGAAGGACCGCGAGGTCGCGCTGCTCGAGAACCAGGGCCTGCCCCGCATCCGGCAGGCGATGTCGACCCTGTTCACCTCGCGCTCGGGCTCCAACGAGCTCAAGCGGCTCACCGAGTACCTGCCCGAGACCTTCTCGGACAACCCGATCGGGTCGCAGGGTCAGCTCGCGATCGCGGCGTTCCGGGCGGGCGTGTGCGTGTCGGCCAACCTCAGCATCGGCGGGTTCGACACCCACGGCATGCATGACCAAAACCACATCCCGCAGCTGCAGACCCTGTTCGAGGGCGTGGATGTGATCATGCAGGAGGCCGAGGCGCAGGGCGTGGCCGACCGGGTGTTCATCGCCATGGGTTCCGACTTCGGCCGCTCGCCGGGCTACAACGACGGCAACGGCAAGGACCACTGGCCGGTCACCAGCATGATGTTCATGGGCAAGGGCGTCACCGGCAACCGCGTGGTCGGTGGCAGCACCTACCGCCACGAGCCCCTCGGGTTGAACTTCAGCACCCTCGAGACCGACGAGTCGCCGACCGCCAAGCACATCGAGCCGGGCCACGTCTGCCAGGCCATCCGCCAGCTCGCGGGTCTCGGCGAGTCCGAGCTCGCGGCCGCGTTCCCCATCGAGAACGAGGTCATCTCCGGCCTGTTCGGCTGAGACACCACCACCCTCGGGTGGTCGACGAAGCCGGGAGGCGCCACTTGGGCGCTCCCGGCTTCGGGCTTTTTGGCGGGTGCTATCATCGGGCGGCTCGCGAAGGCATGGGCTACCTCTTCCTCATCGCCGCTGGCTGGGCCGCATACGGGATCTACCGGATGCTCCGCACCGGGCGAGAGAGCCAGCGATACCTGTCGGAGAGCCCGCGCGAGTCGCCGCTGCAGACCGAGCACCTCACCCCGCCGCTCGCCCGGCTGGCGCACGAGACGAGGATCCTGCGGGTCAGCCTCGAGGCGCCGGTCCGGGAGATCCGGGAGCTGCTCGTCGGCGACCTCGACTCGGCCCGCAACGAAGACCTCGACGGCTTCGACAACATGCTGCTCAACATCAGCCGGCAGCTCGGCGAGTGGCTGCGAGCCATCGACCAGCTCCCTGCCACCGACGCCGCCTCGCTCCAGGACCTGGGCCTCAGTCCCGAGCCCATTCGCGAGGTGCTCATTCGCGAGGGCTGGAGCTTCGACCGCAAGCACCTGCGCGGCCCCGGGGGGCCGATGGATCGGCGGATCGCCCAGGTGATGGCCGAGCTCCAGCGGTTCGAGACCCAGCTCCAGGTGACCCGCCGCGTGTATCGCTGAGGGCTCGGCCCCAAGAGGGGCTGTCGCGATGCGTTTCGCCGGTAGCAGATCGCAACGCGGGCGGTGTTGGATGTTGCGACACCCGGGTCTCCCCTCACCCCGAAATCACGGGGAAACCCGCTGGCCCGGGTCGTGCATTTTCCACGCGTACGAGCCTGACTAACTCACCCTCTCGGACGTCAATATCAATGCTCATGCTGACCCCTGTCACGATCACCATTGCCCTGCTGTGCTGTGCCTTCGTCGTGGCCGTGGCATACATCGCGATCGACGAGCGCGTGTAGCCAGCCGGGTCGGGCCTCACCCGCCCGAAAATCCAGCAATATCAATGTCGAGCCGCCCTAGGGGCGGCTCTTCGCGTGTTCGCGCCAAGCCCCTTTGGGCTAGGACAGCACCTCGAGCTCGCGGCCCACCTTGGCAAAGGCGGCGAGCGCCCGGTCGATGTCCTCGCTCGAGTGCGCCGCCGAGAGCTGGACCCGGATGCGGGCCTGACCCTTGGGCACCACGGGATAGCAAAAGCCGATCACGTAGATCCCCTCACCCAGGAGTCGGGCGGCAAACTCCACCGCCAGCCGGGCCTCGCCGAGCATGATGGGCACGATGGGGTGCACGCCGGGGCGGATGGCAAAGCCCGCCGCGGTCATGCCCTCGCGGAAGCGCATGGTGTTGCGCTCCAGGCGGTCGCGCAGCTCGGTGGTCTCGGTGAGCATGCGGAGCACCGCCTGGCTGCCCGCCACGATCGGCGGCGCCAGCGTGTTGCTGAACAGGTACGGCCGCGAGCGGTTGCGGAGCAGCTCGATGAGCTCCTTGCGACCGCTGGTGAAGCCACCCGAGGCGCCGCCGAGTGCCTTGCCGAGCGTGGAGGTGATCACGTCCACGCGGTCCATGACCCCGCAGTGCTCGGGGGTGCCGCGGCCGGTGCGGCCCACGAAGCCGGTGGCGTGGCTGTCGTCGACCATCACCAGCGCCTCGTACTTCTCGGCGAGGTCGCAGATCGGTCCGAGGCGCGCGATGTCGCCGTCCATGCTGAACACGCCGTCGGTGGCGATCATGCGCAGGCGCGCGCTCGAGGTCTCCTGCAGCCGGCGCTCGAGGTCGGCGAGATCGTCGTGCTCGTAGCGATGGCGCTGGGCCTTGCACAGCCGCACGCCGTCGATGATCGAGGCGTGGTTGAGGGCATCGGAGATGATCGCGTCCTCGGGCCCGAGCAGGGTCTCGAACAAGCCGCCGTTGGCGTCGAAGCACGAGCTGTAGAGGATGGTGTCCTCGGTGCCCAGGAAGCGCGAGATCTCGGCCTCGAGCTCTTTGTGGCGGTCTTGGGTGCCGCAGATGAAGCGCACGCTCGAGAGCCCATAGCCGCGCTCGTCGAGCGAGGCGCGGGCCGCCTCGATCACCCGCGGGTCGCTCGAGAGCCCGAGGTAGTTGTTGGCGCAGAAGTTGAGGACCTCCTTGCCGGGCACCCCACCCGCTAGACGGATGCTCGCGCCCTGCGGCGATGCGATCACGCGCTCGTCCTTGTAGAGGCCGGCGTCGCGGATCTCCTTGATGATGGCGGCGTAGTGGTCCTTGGCCTGGCGGTACATGGGTCTCCGGCGGGGTGGGCGGGTGGGCACCGGCTAGAGCGACCGCAGGCCCACGCGCATGCGCCCCACGGTACCGTCGGCCTGGTTGGCGTAGTAGAGGGTATCTTCCCCGAAATCGTCGCGACCGAAGCGGAGGCCCGCGAACCGGGAGACGCTACCCCCCACGTCGGTGAACGTGCGGGAGAGCTCGGCCGGAGGCATGACCGCGTAGTGGGCCAGATACAGCGTGGAGATGTTGGGGCAGCCCACCCAGAGGTTGGCCCCTTCGTCGAACACGAGCCCGCTCACGTCGCAGGTGTCGTCGGGTAGCGCGAGGTAATCCTCGATGGTGCCCGCCACGCCGTCGTCGGTGAGCGCCACCCGCCATACGTGGCCCTGCCCGCCGATGTAGATCGTGTTGCCCTCGGGTCCGAACGTGAGCGCGTGGGGGCCAACTACGCCTGCATCGTCGAGGAACGTGTTGGAGTCGTCGATCTGCGAGTTGTAGCGCAGCACGGTCCCGTCGACGCCGGTCGAGATGTAGAGCTCGTAGAAGTCCTGGTTGGCGGCGACGGCGATGCTGCTGACCCCGGTGCCTGCGCCGTCGAACAGCGTGGAGACCGAGCCACCCACGGTGTTGAGCACGTCGATGTGGCCGGTGCCCTCGCGGTTGGCGATGTAGAGGCTCTCGTCGCTGTAGCGCACGCCCGCCGGCTGCCCGGGCACGTCGTAGCGCTGGATGAACGTGCCGTCGGGCGCAAAGCGCGACACGAAGCCCTCGGAGCTCGAGATCCACATGCCGGTGGCATCGAACTCGACGCCCTCGGCGGTGCCGAGCTCCATGGGGTCGGAGATCGCCGGCAACGCGTTCTGGAAGCTCGCGTCGAGGATCAGGATGCTGAGGTCGGCGTCGAGCGTGACCCCGTTGCGAGTGGCCGACAGGCGCAGCCTCACCGACTCATCCGGCGGGGCGTCGGCGGGCACGACCACGGCGATCTGCAGGGTCTCGGCGCCGAGGAGCTCGACCGGTGGCCCCGAGACCTGCGACCACTCGTACTCGTCGGCCATCGCGTTGGCCTGGATCGGCAGCAGCACCCCGCCCACCGCGGCCCGGTTGGGGTCGTCGCCGATGTCGATGAGCGGCCCTTGCACGCACATGTCCTCGACGCAGTAGGTCCCGCCCACGCACTGGCCATCGAGGCACTGGCAGCCGCCCTGGCCCGCCACGCAGTTGCCCCCCGAGTCGTCGGGGTCGGTCGTGTCGGGCCCGTCGTCGGTGCCGTCGTCGGTGCCCTGGGAGCTGGGACCGGAGGTTTCGTCCTCGTCGCCGCCGGTGCAAGCGGGAAGGACGAGGACGAGCGCGAGCGCGAGCGGACGGTGAGGCCAAATCACGGGACCATGATACCCGAGGCGCCACGCGCAGGTGGGGGGCGGGCGGCACCGGACGGCGTCGCCGGGGCCCCCCAGCTCATCACCCGCGCGACCCGCAGGCGAGGAGGCACACGGGGTGCGTCACGGGGCCACGACGAGGTCGTCGACGCCGCGCGGCAGGAGCACGGGCCGCGAGCCACCGAGCTCGGCCACGCCCCGCACGCGCGAGAGGTGCGTACCGGCGGGCAGCACGAGCTCTTCGAGGCCGAACGGGCGTAGATCCACGAGCACGGCCGCGCGGCTGTTCGGGGTCGCGCCCACGAGCATGGTGCCGGGCACGGACCCCTGACCGGTGACCACGAGCGCGAACGGCTCGACGTCGACGAGGGCATCGTCGAGGGTCATCGTCTCGGCAGCGGCGAGCTTGCCCGCCCGCACGCGCCGCGGCAGCACGGCCGACTGCATGCCACCCTCGACCGCGGACTCGAGCTCGAGCAGCCAGCCCTGCGCGTCGGACTGCACGTAGCCCTGGAGGTCGACCCAGCGGTCCTCGGACGGCATCGCGTCGCCGGGCTGCAAGAGCACGCGCAGGCCCATGTGCTGCTCGGCGGTCGGGTCTTGCACGTAGAACCATGCGTCGCGCCCGAGCGAGGCCCGGCCGGTGGTGGGGCGAACCTGCTCGATCATGACCCAGGTGCCCACGCCCAGGTCGCCGCGCTTGATGTCGGGGATGTCGGCCACGAGCGGCATGTCGTCGGACATCCCGAACAACGTGTCCTCGACGCCACCCGAGCTGCCCCCGCCCTCATCCGAGTCGACCGAAGGCATCCCGCCCTCGTCCACGGCGTGGGTGCCACCGCCGGTGGTGGTGGTGTCGGTATCCGCTCCGCCCCCCCCGCCAAAGTCGGGGTCGGGGGACACGCCGGTCCCGTCTCCACAGCCCGCCAGGGCCACCACGAGCCCCAAGCCCATCATTGCGCGCCAATAAGTCATGCGCTCAGTATAGCCGCGACGAGGCGCGGGGCGACCCGCGACGCCAGGCCGGCCACAGGCCGGCCGTCAGGCGTGGGCGGGGCCGAGCTGGGCGGGATCGTGCTCGAGCAGCGCGCGCACCCGTGGCACGAGGTCGTCGGTCATGGCGTCGAGCTCGAAGCGCGCCGACCAGCCCCAGTCGGTGCGGGCGGCCGTGTCGTCGAGCGCATCGGGCCACGAGTCGAGGATGGCCTGCCGCCTGGGATCGGGGGCGAAGCCGATGCGCACGCCAGGGATGGCCCGCGCGACGCTGTCGGCGATCTCCTGCGCGGTGGGGCTGAACGCGGCGATGTTGTAGATGCAGCGCTGCAGCCGCTCGCGCGGGGCGGCGGGCAGCTCCACCAGCGCCCGGATCCCGTCGGGCATGTACATCAGCGGGATGCGGGTGTCGGCGCGGCAGAACGCGTCGTAGGCCCCACGCCGCACCCCGTCCACGTACATGAACAGCGCGTAGTCGCTGGTGCCGCCGCCCGGGATCGCGGCGCTGATGAGCCCGGGGAACCGCACGCCGCGAAAGTCGAGCCCGTAGCGGCGGTGGTAGTACTCGCCGAGCAGCTCGCCCGCGGCCTTGGTGACCCCGTACATGGTGGTGGGGTGCAGCGGCACGTCGTCGGGCACCAGCGAGGGCAAGCCGGGGCCGTAGACGGCGATGGTGCTCGTGAACACGAGCTGCTCCACGCCGCGCCGGCGGCAGGCCTCGAGCACGTTCCAGGTGCCCTGCTGGTTGATGAGGTAGGTGCGCTGCGGATCGGTCTCACCGCGCGCGCTGAGGATCGCGGCCAGGTGGTACACGCGCCCGACCCCGAGCTCGCCCACGAGCCCGTCCACGCGCTCGGCATCGGTCACGTCGAGCGCGTGCCACGGGACCTTGGGATCGAGGGCTCGCTCGCCGGGGCGCGGCGTGACGTCGCTGCCGTGGACCTCGTGGCCGCGGGCGAGGAGCTCCGCGATGAGATCGAGCCCGACCTGTCCCCCCGCCCCCGTGACCAGTATGCGCATCGTCCTCTGTGCCCGGGAGCCAGCCCCGGGGCCCGAATCATTGCGGGAGGCCGCGGTCGCGGGCAAGCGGGAGCGCCACCACGGCCGTGGGGGCGCTCACGGGGCCTCTAGGAGGCTGCCAGGGCCACGCAGCCGCTATGAGGCTGCCAAAGACGGATCGCTTGCGAAGAAGCGGTTGACCTCGGGGCGTTGATAGCTGCGGTAGTCGATCGCCCACGGCGTGACCGTGGTCTCGCCGTCCTTGCGAGCGATCGTGAGCGCCATCGGGCGGACGTCGCGATAGTTGCTGTCCTCGGGCACGTCGTCGTTGGCCACGCCGCCGGCGGAGAACAGGGTGAGCAAGCGGAGGTCGTCGCGCGGGTACATGTCGCGAAAGCCGGCGTTGACCTTCTCGTGGCCGCGCACCATCAAGGCGCAGCCGAGCCGCTGCATGAAGCGGCGGAACTGCTGGCGGCCGAACGGGAAGCGGGCGCTCGCGTTCTGCAGGTCGTCGGGGATCACCTCGGCGCGGCTCGGGTCGCTCCACAGCATCTGGAAGCGGATGTCGGGGTCGTTGAGCGCGGTCATGTCCTTCCAGCGCTCGCGCATCAGCGAGTCGCGGGGGATCCCGCCGTGCACGAACATGAGGTTGTCGTAGAACAGGCTGTTGGGCATCTGCTCGAAGAACGCGAGGTAGCGCTCGAACACCTCGGTGGGCAGCACCTGCGACAGGCTGTTGATGGTGTCGGCCGGCTTGACCCCGCCGTACACGCGGCCCTGGTACTCGATGTAGTACTCGTGGTTGCCGCGCAGCACGAACACGTGCTCGGGCACGGCGAGGTAGAGCTTGAGCACCGCCCGCAGCACGCCGTTGAACGAGAACCGGCCGCGATCGATGTAGTCGCCGAGCAGCACCAGCCGCGGCTCGGGGTGGCGCGTGGGCTCGGCCCGGTAGGCGCGCACCTTGTTCATGAAGTCGGACTGCATCACGGCCGCCTTGAGGCAGCTGTAGCAGCCGTGGAGATCGCCGAGCACGGTGAGCTCGAAGTCCCGGGGTCGCGACACCAGGTGCACGTGGCCGTCGAGGAACTCGCCGGGCTCGCTGAAGTCCTCGATGCTCTGCTTGCCGCGCAGGCGGCCCTGCCCGGCCTTGCGCTGCTCGGCCCAGCGCGCCTCCACCTGGTCGAGCACGCGCAGGTCGGCCTCGACCTGGTGGCGGATCTGCTCGGGGTCGGCCGAGTAGTGGTGCTCGAAGCCGTGGAAGAACGGGTGGTCGTCCTGCTTGGGGCGGAGCTCCGCCTGCTTGGCCACCGCCACCTTGGGGACGACCTCGTCGGGCTCGGCTTCTTCGGCCTTCACGTCGCCGCCGAGCAGCGCGGCCAGGTCGTTGCGGAACTGCATCTCGGCGGGGTGCACCACCCCATCGGCGCTGATGAACTCGTCGACGGTGACGAGCAGCTCGGCGCGGTTGTCGGGCGACAGCTCGCGGAACATCTCGTAGCAGCGCAGCTTGAGCTGCGAGAGCACGAACCCCTGCGGGTCCTCGCCGTCGGCCACGGCCTCGGTGAACAGCGAGCGCACGTCGTAGTCGATCTGCTGGAAGCGCTCGACGTAGTGCTCGTGCTGGCGCTCGATCTGCTCGTAGCGGAGCTCGGGGTCGAGCCCGGGCTGGCTACCGTCGACGCGCGCCGTGACCAGCCGCCGCAGGAACGAGCGGACGAACGCCTTCTCGCGCAGATCGAATTCGGTGTCGATGTACCCGCAGGTCGTGAGGTAGAAGATCACGGCCTCGATCTGCTGCTCGGCGATCGTGGGGTCGGGGCTGAGCTGGATCATCGCGTCGTCCTGCTCCTCGAGCGGTCGGATGGCGTGTTCCGGGCTCGAGGGCCGGCCCGGGGCATGGGATGGTGTGCGGACGCATTCGCGCCCGAGGGGGAGAATAAACCCCAAACGCCGTCCGCACAGTGATCGGGGCCCCGATGCTCGCGGCGGCATGCCATGGGGCAAAACCTTCGTTTCACGAGCACTGCACGGGCTCGCAGTCACGAGCAAGCGCGGGCGCGAAGCGTGGAGCCGTGGCGGAAGCGCGAGACCGCACGGCATCCAATGAGGTCGCGCACGGCACGACGCACGGGGTAATCGTCGTTCCTGGCTCGGGATCGTACGGAGAGGTTTGACCGGTATTCCCTGGGTTTGGCATAAGGATCACGCCTGCGGTCGAGGCGTGGTCCGTCTCGACCCCAAACACCACCACTACTTCGTGAGGATCGAAATGCGAAAGACCGCTGCTCTCCTGTGCGCCCTGATTGCCATGCCCACCGTCGCCTGTGCCTACGGCGAGATGGTCGTGCACCCCAACGGCAAGATCTACGTGCAGCGCCACGACAGGTTCCTGTTCGGTGCCCTCCGCAAGATGTACGAGTGCACGCCCGACGGTGCCGGCAACGTGACCTGCGCCGACATGGCCGGCAAGCCGTAACGCTTGCGCTCCATCACCGACGACACCAACGACAAGAGGATCACAATGCGCAAGACCGTTCTTCTCCTGTGCGCCCTGATGACGCTGCCCGCCGTGGGCTGCAAGTACGGCAACATGGTCGTGCACCCCAACGGCAAGATCTACGTGCAGCGCCAGGACTCGTTCCTGTTCGGCGCCCTGCGCAAGATCTACGAGTGCACGCCCGATGGCGCGGGCAACGTGACCTGCGTCGACATGGCCGGCAAGCCGTAAGGCTCGCTCGACCGCGTCCCGGTACCCAGCTCGGCCCCGCGGTGCAGCGCACCTCGGGGCCGTGCTCTTTTCTCCTGCTCGCCGCGCTCGCCAGAGCCGAACCCGAACCCCGCTCCGAACGACCGTGCTCGACCTCGCCTCCCTCTCCCGCATCGCGACGTGCTGGCTCGCGCTGGTGCTCACCGGCTGTAGCGATCCACCGCCATCCGCACCGCAGCCCACGCCCCGCCCCGACGACCCCGAGCTCTCGCACTCGTGGCAGATGTCGGCCGACAAGAGCGTGCTGGCGAACGCCGACCTCGGCAGCAAGCCGCCCGCGCTCGCCGATGCGCTGATGGCCGGCGGCAAGGCGCCGGGGATCACCCACCGCAGCGCGACCGCGTGCGCACAGCAGGGCTCGCTCGCGGGCACCACCAGCGTGGCGCTGCGGCTGACGATCGCCGAGGGCGGAACCGTGACCTCGCTCGAAGGCGACCCCGCCGGCACGGCCGCCACCTGCATCGCCGAGGCCGTTCGGGCCGAGCTCGCCACGCTCGATGCCTTGCCCGCGGGCGCCGCGCTGATGGTGCTGCAATTCCACGCCGCCACCCCGCGCTGACGCCTTGCGTGGCGGCCCATCCGATACCGTCGCCTGGCGTGCCGCCTGGCGTGCCGAAAGGCCGCTGGACGCTCGCATACGCCACCGAGCGGGTCGCCCGGACGGCAAACTAGTCCCCCCGCGGGCTTTGGGCTAGCCTTCGAGCCGTGCGCTGCCGCGCATATCAGCTCCCGTCCGAGGTCTATCGAGAAATCGAGACCCAGATCCTCCAGCAGCTTCGCGACGGCGATCTCGACCAGCTCCGCCACCTCTTGGCCGACCACGATCTCGAGGTCGAGCTCTTGAGCGGCGAGTGGCGGGTGTTGTTCGCGGCGCTCAGCGACTACTTCCAGGAGGTCGACCACCGCAAGCGCATCGCTCGCATGGCGGTGAGCCCCGACGAGCTGGCCGAGTTCGTGCAGTTCCTGCGCAACGACGCCAGGCAAGAAGCGTGGCGGCCGATCTCGTTCGGCCTGGCCGAGCTCACCGACGCGCTGCCCGCCCACTGCGACCTCGTGGGCGTGGTGTTCACCGAGGAGTCCGACGACTGGCTGTGGGCCGAGCCCGTGTCCGAGATCGTCGCGCTGCGGCCCGAGGTGTTCATGCTGCTCGAGTCGCACATGCGCGCGCTGATGGAGGCGGGCGACTACGCAGCGCTGGCCCGGCTGGCGGGCGACCACGCCGAGGGCTCGATCGAGCTGTCGGCCCACCAGTGGAAGCTGCTGATGAAGCACTCGCAGGAGCGGGTGCCGGAGCTGATCCCGGTGGTGCAGCAGCGGATCTCGGTGCCCGCCCACTACACCAGCATCCTCGAGGCGCTCGCGCAGGTGGCCGACCCGCGCTACCAGCCGAGCCTCGACGCGTGGCTGCGGGTGCACTCGAACACGGCGCAGTACGCCCTCTACTTCCGCGACGCGGGGCTCGAGCGGCGCGAGCGCGAGGGCTCGGGTCTCATCAAGCTCTCCGACCTCGGCATCGAGGAGCAGGTGACGCTGCGGCTGCCGCGGGTGCCGCTGGTGCTCCAGCAGGCGCCGATCGCCCGGCCGCCGCGCGCGGGCGGGCGGAGCTCGTCCGACTCGGGCTCGAGCGACGAAGACGGCTGAAGGTCACCACAGCGGCCGTGACGACCGGCCGTGTGCTGGCATCGGGAACGCAAGCGGTGCACTCTCGACGCCGTGCAGCTTCGCTCGGTCCTCGGGAACTCGCAGCGCCTCGACGGAGGCGCGATGTTCGGCAACTGCCCGCGGGCGGTTTGGGAGCGCTGGTGCCCGGCCGATGCGCAGGGCCGCATCGCGCTGGCGTGCCGGGCGTTGCTCGTGCGCGAGGACGGCGGGCGCACGGTGCTGCTCGAGACCGGCATCGGCAGCTTCTTCCCGCCCAAGCTGCGCGATCGCTTCGGCGTGCAGGAGAGCGAGCACGTGCTGCTCGGCTCGCTGGCGGCGCTGGGCGTGACGCCGGGCGACGTGGACGTGATCGTGCTGTCGCACCTGCACTTCGATCACGCGGGCGGGCTCTTGCTGCCCTGGACGGAAGGGCAGGCGCCGGCGCTGGCGTTCCCGCAGGCGCGCTACGTGGTGGGCGCGCGCGCGTGGGCGCGGGCCAAGGCACCGCACGCTCGCGATCGGGCGTCGTTCATCCCCGAGCTGCCGGGGCTGCTCGAGGCCACCGGGCGGCTCGAGGTGGTGGAGGACGGAGCACGCTCGACCACGCTCGGCGAGGCCTACTCGTTCACGCTGTCCGACGGCCACACGCCAGGGCTCCTGCTCGCGCGCGTCGAGTCGCCGTGGGGGCCGGTGACGTTCATGGGGGATCTCGTGCCCGGGGTGCCGTGGGTGCACCTGCCGATCACGATGGGCTACGACCGCTTCCCGGAGCTCTTGATCGACGAGAAGCAGGCGCTGCTCGATCGGATCCATGCCGAGCAGGGGTGGATGTTCTTCACGCACGACGCCGAGGTGGCGGCGGCCCGCGTGGCAAAGGGCGAGGGCGGGCGCTACGGTGCAGCCGAGCCGGTGGCGGAGCTGCGCTGGGAGTGACGATGCACGCGGCGCGGAGCCCGCCATTTCGTATCGGCATGCGCGAGTTTCTCAGGTGATTGCCGCCCCCCAACGTGCCAACATCCTGGGCCCGGCCTCCGCCGTGGCTGTCACCATGTCCGTGCTGTCGTCCCTCGTCCTCGCGACGCTGCCGCTCGCGGCTTTCGCCACGCCGTCCCTCGCCCTTGCCATGGCGCCCGCTCCGGTCGAGGCCCAGCCCGCCGAGGACGAGTCCGAGGAAGAGCAGCAGCCCGATCGCCGCACCAAGGGCCTCGTGATCCGCGGCTATGGCCGCATGGGCACCGTGGGGCTGCCGGGCGTGGGCGGGGGCGGTGGGCTGTCGGTCGGCTACCTGCGCAACCGCTTCCGCATCGACCTCATGGGCGCGGGCCAGCTCAACCGCACGCAGTGGTACCCGGGTGCCACGGTGGGTGGCGATTTCGCGCTGTGGCGCGTGGGCCTGCGCGGGTGCGTGGTGTTCGGCTCGGGCAAGGTCTCCACGCCGATCTGCGGCGGGGCCGACACGGGCATGCTCACCGCCACTGGTGTGGGCGTCGCCTCGGCGCGGACCGAGCGGCGGCCATGGTCCTCGGTGTTCGCGGATGTCGACATGGTGTGGCACGTCCGGCCGCGGCTCGGGCTCGTCGTCACCAGCCGCGGGCTCGTGCCGCTCGTGCGTCAGCAGTTCTACGTGGGCGATCGCGGCACGCTCGTCACCACGTCGCCGTTCGGCGTGGAGATCGGGCTCGGGCTCGAGATCATCCTGCTCTGAGAGACCACGCCTGGCGAGCGCGCCTTTGCTCGGGCCAAGGCGCTAGCGTGCGGTCGAACGAGGTTCGTGCAGATGAAGCGCAGCGCAATTGCAGCCCTGGGGCCGCTTCTCCTCCTCTCGTCTTCGGTCCCCGCCTGCGGAGTGCCGGCCGAGCCGGTATGCATTGGCGAGTGCGAGGTGCCCAAGAACAACACCACCTCGACTACGACCGGCAGCGACACGAGCATGCCGCCCACCCCCGAGACCACCGGTCCGAGCCCCGATCCCACCGAGACCAGCCCCCCGGCCACCGACAGCACCTCGGGCCCCGACATCACCACCGAGAGCAGCGGCCCCGTCCCCGACGGCACCGACTCCAGCTCCAGCTCGAGCAGCTCCAGCTCGAGCAGCTCCAGCAGCTCCAGCTCGGGCTCCAGCTCCGACAGCACCAGCGACACCGGCGCGTAGGTGGTCCCGGGTGATGATGAGTGCCCTCTGGGCTCTCCCTCGCACCAATGTGAGCGCCCCCGAAAGCCCCCCGCCAACCCATCCCCTTGCGATCGACCTCGTTCGCCAAGCGCGAAGACTGGTGCGAGGGAGAGCCCAGAGGGCGCTCGTCATCGCCCGGGACCACCACTACGCGCCGGTCCCGCTCTACAGCCCCATCTGCTTGGCGATGATCACCTTCATGATCTCGCTCGTGCCCGCGAAGATCCGCTGCACCCGCGCATCCATGAACGCACGCGTCACCGGATACTCGAGCATGTAGCCGTACCCGCCGAACAGCTGCAAGCAGCCATCGACCACGCGCCCCAGCATCTCGGTCTGCCACAGCTTCGCCATCGAGCACTCCTTGACGAGGTACTGCCCCGCCATGTGCTCGGCGATCACGCGATCGAGGAACGCCCGCCCCACCTCCACCTCGGTGGCATGCTTGGCCAGCTCGAATTGCGTGTTCTGGAACTTGGAGAGCGGCCGCCCGAACGCCTGGCGCTCCTTGGTGTAGGCCACCGTATCGGCCAGCACCTGCTCGGCCGAGGCCTGGGCCGCCACCGCCACCACCAGCCGCTCCTGCTGGAGCTTCTGCATCAGCATCATGAAGCCCGCCCCCTCGGCGCCGAGCAGCGCATCGGCGGGCACGCGGCAGCCCTCGAAGAACAGCTCGGCCGTGTCCTGCGAGGCCATGCCCATCTTGGCCAGCTTCTTGCCCTTGATGAACCCGGGCGCGTCCGCGGGCACGAGCAGCAGCGAGATCGCCTTGTGCGGGTCGGCGGCGTTGGCCTCGGTCTTCACCGCCACGATGCACAGATCGCAGAGGAGCGCGTTGGAGATGAAGGTCTTCGCGCCGTCGATCACCCAGCCGTCGCCGTCGCGACGCGCGGTGGTCTTTATCGCCGCGAGGTCGGAGCCGGTGCCCGGCTCGGTCATGGCCAGCGCCGTGACCACCTCGCCGCTGGCGCAGCCCGGCAGCCAGCGCTGCTTGTGGGCCGGGGTGCCGTAGGCATGGATGTACGGCACCACGATGTCGGAGTGCAGCGGCATCGCAAAGCCCGACTCGTACACGCGGGCGAGCTCCTCCATCACCACCACCGAGTGAAGGAAGTCGCCGCCCGGGCCGCCGTGCTCCTCGGGCAGCCACGCGCACAACAGGCCCGCCTCGCCAGCCTTGCGCCACGCCTCGCGATCGACCGAGCCGGCCTCGTTCCAGCGGGCCTGGTGAGGCACCACCTCGCGCTCGAGGAAGCGACGCACCGCGTCGCGGAACAGGGCGTGTCCTTCGCTGAACAGGGCGCGTCGCATGCGAGGCCCGAGCGTAGCAGGCCCGCGCCGCCGGCGCGCGCGATGGTGGTAGGCTCGGCGGCTCCGGTCCTTGCCATGCACTCCACGCGGTGGTTCGAGCAGCTGTTCGGGTTTCGCGAGACCTCCTACGCGGGCACGCGCTGCATGTTCGCGGTCGAGGGCCCCACGCTGCGCTCGCTCGCCAACGGGCGATCGTTCGCGATCGGTACGTTTTCCACGCCCTCGCTGGCGTCGCTCCGCGTGCATGCTCGCGGCGCGCTGCCGTGGCGCGACCCCCTGCTCGTGGCCGAGGGCGCCGCGGCCGCTCGCGCGGGTCGCCTGAAGGTGGCTCACGAAGCGATCGGCGACGTGCTCGAGCTGCACGCGCAGCCGGAGAACCGCGGCGCGCTGTTCCAGGTCGCCTCGCAGCTCAACTGCCTCGAATTCGCCGGACCGAGCGTGTTGCCCGAGCACGGCGTCACCGGCTACGCCACCGACCCCACCCAGGGCCCCGCGTGCTCGCTCGCGGCCGCGGCGGCCACGGTGTACCGCAACTACTTCGCGCCGGTCCGCGGCATCGCCGGGCAGACCCACGATCGCCAGCTCGACACGCTCGACGAGCTCGCCGAGGCGCTCGGCCGCCCCGGCACCTACTGGGACGTCCGCAACGGCTATACGTGGTCCGACGAAGATCGCCTGCAGCGGCTGCGCGAGGCGCTGGCCCGGCACGATCGCGAGGCGCTGCTCGGCGCGGTGAAGATCGGCGTCCACGTCGACGTGGGCGTGACCTTCGCCCGCCGCTTCGCCGAGCCGGCCGAGCCCTCGCGCGTGAGCCAGGCGTTCTGCTCAGCGATCTCGTGCGGCTACACCGACGTGGCGCTCGCGTGCTGGGAGCCGCTCGCCACGCTCGTGCTCGACGCCGCCTACGAGGCCACGCTGCTCGCCGCGCTGCTCGACGCGCCCGCGGGCGATCGGAAGGACGCGCCGCCCAAGCGCGTGTGGCTCACGTTCCTGGGCGGTGGGGCGTTCGGCAACCGCAAGGAGTGGATCGCCCGTGCGATCGGACGCGCGCTGGCGCGGCTCGACGACGTGGATCTCGACGTCCGCATCGCCCACTACCGATCGATCGACGAGACGATGCAGCAAGAGATCGAGAGCGCCCGAGCGCAGGCGCTCGCGCGCCTCGGTCGCCGCACGACGCCCTGAGCGACGCCCTCGCGCGACGTCACCCACTGGTCGGTCGAAGCATCGTCCACGAGCCGTCGTGCTCGCGACGAACGATTCCAGTCTCGTCGCGCATCAGCGGCCGATCGGCCACGTCCTCGGCGAGCAGAGTGGCGCCCTCGGGGATGTCCTCGGCGAGCGTCTTCACCCGTCCTTGCGAGAACGAGACGAGCCGCGACCCACCCACGCCGAGCACTCGGCCTCGGCTCGTCTGGAACAGGTCGAAGTCGAGGTCTGGCTCCGTCCGCCACGCCTCAGGGGTCCACGGGAGGCTCACCCCCTTGGGTGGCGGCGCATGGACGCAGAGCTCGCCGTCGGGACACGACGCGTAGGTCCAGCCGTGGAGGTCGATGGCCACCTCGAAGACGTCCTCCGGGTACCACACCACGGCCGGCAGCTCCTTGCCTCGCAGCGACCCGCGATGGATCGTCGTGTAGGTGACTGCACACGAGAAGCCCTGGCCCCACTCCACCAAGAGCTCCACGCGATCGCGGGCATCGATCGCAAGCCCGCGCAGCTCGATGGTGGCGATGCTCGGGGAGGACATCGTGGAGCCGACCGCCAGGCTGCGCCAGTGCGCCCCGCCGTCGTGGGTCAGCAGCACGTCGGCGAGGTGCTCCGGCTCGGGGTGCGGCACGGCGATCCCGATCCATCCGCGTGAGAACGCGAGGTGCGGCTCGACGGCATCCGTGGCGGTCCACAGCGAAGCATCGACCGTCGCCGGGAGCGGCTCCCAGCGCTCGCGGCCATCGGAGCCGCGGTGACCGAGCCGGGTCCCGCGGAGCGCCCACAGGCCGCCGTCGTCGTCGAGCACGGCCTGCCACATGCGACCATCGCCCGCGAGCACGCGCAGCCACGACGAGCCATCGTCATCGCTGACCCATAGCGTGGACTCGGTCCACAGCGCGAGCTGCCTCGGCTCCACGGGCGAGGCTGCGAGCCGGAGCTCGGGCGCGTCGAGCGGCTCGGGCGGCTCGGGCGACTCGGGCTCGAGCTCGGTGCGAACCGTGTCCACCTCGGCGTGCGGCTCGACCTCCGGCATGGCGGGCACGCTCGGCGTCATCTCGGGCAGCAAGCGCGCGCTCGGGGGCTCGGCGAGCTCGCCCGGATCCAGCGCCGCGTAGCAGCCGGCCAGACCCACGGCGAGCGCACCGCCGAGCGCGAGGGATCGCATGCCCGCTCGAGGATCCCATGGGTCCCCGAGCACGCCAAGCCACCACGCCCGAAGCTCAGCTACGCCGCCGCTGCGGTGGCTCGCCGTCGACCCAGATCGTCGCCGGCATCCGCCCCTCGAGCTCGTGCTCGGGCAGCCGCGACAGGTCGTGAGCGTCCTCGGCGACCACCAGCGCGCGGGTCTGCGGGTCGATGGCCCGCCGCAGGCGCCCCAAGAACGCAGGCGCGGCCACCAGCACGATCGCATCTACGCGGTGCTCGTAGCGCCCATGCGCCAGCACCTCCGCCACCTCGCGGGCGAGCAGCTCGTGCTCGTGCTCGACCGGGTCGGTCTGCGCGCCCATGCTGGGGGCTCCATAACCGCCGCTCTGGTGCGTCTGGCCCGCCCGGTCGGACACATGGTCGTGATTGCGGAGGCGGCTTCCGGTGAGCTCATACGGCAGCACGGATCGCAGCCCGGGGGCCTGCCGGTGCGCCTCGAAGATACGGGCGCGGGCGCCATCCGCCACCACGACCCAACGCCCAGTGGCGGCGTCATCGGGGGGAACGAGATCGATGTCCATGCGGGCAGCCTGCGCCGGCCGGGCGTTCATTCGAGCCGCAATCCCTGCGCGCGTACGCTCGCCGACGGCGCCGCGATCGCTGCGCGCGGCGCCGCGGGCCCCTCGCTCAGCTCGGCAGCGAGATCCGGGGCTTCTCGCCGTTGCGCGGGTCGTTTTCGGGCCGGGGCCGATAGAGCACGATCACCCGCCCGATCACCTGCGTGAGGTCGGCCTCGGTCGCCTGGGCCAGCTCGCGTGCCGCCTCCTTGCGCTCACCGGCGAAGCCCTGGCCGAGCTTGACCTTGATCAGCTCGTGCTCCGCCAGCGCCTCGGTGGTGGCCTGGATCACCGGCTCGGTGAGCCCGTCGTTGCCCACCTGCACCACGGGCCGCAGGCCGTGGGCAAGCGAGCGGAGGTGAGAGCGAGCGCGGGTGCTGATGCTGGGTGCGGCCATGGCGAGCCGCCAACCCTGCCCGCTTCCGCGGGGGCGCGCAAGCCTGCGCGACACGAGCGTCGGCTCATGGGACCACGGGCGGCGAGACGGCCACGTCGTCCGCGGCGCCATGCAGCTCGCTCGCCTCGCTCGCCTCGCTCGCCTCCTCCAGCACCACCACGCGCCCGCGATCACCGTCCACGCGCACGCGTTGTCCGGTGCGGATCCGCTTGGTCGCGCCGTCGACCCCCACCACCGCCGGCAGGCCGTACTCGCGGGCCACCACCGAGCCGTGGGTCATCAGCCCGCCCACCTCCATCACCAGGCCTCCTGCGTGCACGAACAGCGGCGTCCAGCCGGGATCGGTGAACGGCGCCACCAGGATCTCCCCGGCCTCGAGCACCTGTCGCGAGGGATCGAGCACCACCCGGGCCACGCCCTCCACCACCCCGGCCGACGCGGCCACGCCCGCCAGCTCCCCGGGTGCGAGCGAGCCCGTCTGGTCGGGCAAGGGCGGCTGCTCGCCCTCGCTGGTGATCACCCGCGGTGGCACCAGCCGCGCATACCGGGCCAGCTCCTCGCTCCGGCGCGCCACCACGGCGCGCAGCGAGCCCGCGCCGGGGTCCTCGAGCGCGCTGGCCAGCTCCTCGAACGTGAGCATGAAGCCGTCGTCCGCATGATCGAGCTGGCCGCGCGCCACCGCCATGCGCGACGCCTCCACGATCGCCCGGCGCACGTGCTCGAGCAGCATGACGATCACGAACTTGCCGTGCTCGCGCAGCCCCAGGTACGCCCGCATGCGCCGCGCGAGCGCGCGTGCCAGCGGCCGCCGCAGCCAGCCCATGAGGCCCTCGCCGGCCGCCTGCTCGATCGCCGCCACCGCGGCCTCGGCTTCTCGCACCGCCGCCTGGTGCCGCCGCCGGTGCGCCCCCGGCTCGTCGCCGGTGATCCCCACCAGGCTCGTGACCAGGCTCGAGGGGTCGTCGGCCCAGCGCGGCGTGGACACGTCGATCTCACCGGGCCCGCGATGGCCGTATCGCGCCATGAAGCGATCCCACTCGGCGATGAATCGCTCGGTCCCGGGCAGCGTGCGCGCGGTCTCGATGGCGCGTGCCGGCTCGGCGCGTCGCAGGTGCTCGACGAGGCCCGGTACCTCCCGCGCCGTATCGGCGAGATCGCCGAGCTCGAGGTCCATGTCGGTGGTCACGTTGCCCGGCAGCCCTCGTGAGAGCGCGCGCACCGTGGCCTCGGGCACCCGCCCACGCACGAGCCGACGCAGCGCTCCCCACGACAGCATCCCACCGATGATCAACGCGACCTGCGTCGGGAAGACCGGCCCGTGGAAGAATTCGCCCACCGCATGGGTGGCCTCGCGCAGGCGCGGCGCCCCCGGCTCCACCCGAGCGAAGCGCTCGGCGAAGCCTCGACGACACTCGTCCACCATCGCGGCGAATTCGTCGCGTGCCCGCTCGGGCCGCGCCCAGAACAGCCGGCGAAGCAGGCCCGGCAGGATCCGTTTCACGAACCGCGCGACGATGCGGGGCCTGGCTGCCCGTTGCTTTCGACCCTCCTGAAACGCCGGCCGGTCGCGCACCGCCAGCACCCGCCCCGCGATGCCGGGATCCACGTTCGAGAGTGCGATCGGCGCAGCTCGCGACAGCGGCCAGCGCAGCAGCACGGGCGAGATGTCGAAGTAGATCCGCCCGCCCGCGGAGGCGACCAGCGATGAGCGCTCGTGCGGCGTCTGCTTGCCGAACGGCACCAGCCACCCCACGAGATCGTGCGCCACCGGACGCATGACCGCCGTGTTGACCTGCACGTGCCCGAAGCTCAGGTACACGCGCAGGCCACCGTCGGTCGACACCGGCGCGGGGATCGGAAACAACGACGTGATCGCGCGCGCCTGCACGAGCCAGAGCACGCCGGCCTCGATGCACCACTCGAGATCCTGCGGGCACCCTTGCAGCGCCTCGACCTCCTGCCCGAGCTCGAGCAGCGCCGCGAGCTGCTCGTCGGAGAGGCACCGGCGCCCGCGATCCCCGACCGGCACCGCCCGCCGCTCGGTCCCCCCTGCGGGCAGCGGCACGATCGCCTCCGCCTTGGCCCCCACCCGCGCCTCGAGCACCGCGCCCGTGGCCTTGTCGAGCCGATAGAGATCCGCATCGACCAACCCCGACACCAGCGCCTCGCCGAGGCCATAGCTCGCGTCGATCGAGCACACCCCGCGGTGACCGGTGACCGGATCGGCCGTGAACAGGATGCCCGAGAGCTCGGAGGCCACCATGCGCTGGACCACCACCGAGAGGCGAGCCGCCCGCGAGGGGAAGCCGTGCTGGCGGCGGTAGAGCACCGCGCGATCGGTGAAGAGCGAGGCCCAGCAGTCGCGCACGCGCGCCTCGATCGATGCCTCACCGCGCACCTCGAGGTACGTGTCCTGCTGGCCCGCGAACGAGGCCTGCGGCAGATCCTCGAGCGTTGCGCTCGAGCGCACCGCAAACGCGTGCTCGGGCCCCGCCTCGCGAAACGCCGCGAGCACCGCTGCGCGCACCTCGGGCGGTACGGGCAGCTCGCCCAGCCTGGCGCGCAGCATGCCCGCCCGGTCCCGTACGCCCTCCACGTCGTCCGGGTCGAGGCGATCGAGCTCGGCGAGTCGCTCCACCAGCTCGGGGTCCTGCGCCACGAAGCGATCGAACGCCGCCGTGGTCACGCAGAAGCCCGGCGGCACGGGCAACCCGGCCGCGGCCAGCACCCCCAGGTTCATGCCCTTGCCACCCACCCGTGGAAGGTCGTCGCGGCCCACCGCCGAGAGCGGCACCACCCACTCGCTCGTGCTCGTGCTCGCGTTCATCGTTGCGCTCCCTTCAGCCACGTCGACACCACGACCCGGGCTCGTTCCTCGATGGCGGCCTCGTCGTCGGGCGGGAGCACCAGCCGTGCCGCAACTCGCCGCCCCGCACCACCGATCAGCCGCGGAACCAGCAGCGAGGCCCCGAGCGACGCGCCCAGCAGCGAGGCCGCCAACAACCACGGATCGGCCGGCGCCAGCACCCCGCGCTCGATCTGCGCCTCGAGGTACCCCACCAGCCGCCCCGTCGTGCCGGAGCTGCCCTTGCGCACGCGCTCGAGCTCCGCCGCATCGGCCCCCTCGCTCAGGATCGCCAGGCGAGCCACGCCCGGGTGGGACACCACGAAGCGGAGCAGCGCCGCCACGAACCCCTGCAGCGCCGCCTCCACCGGCGCCTCGAGATCGCGGAGCTGCGTCAGCGCCAGCCGCCTCGGGCTGCGCTCGTCGAAGAACGCCCGCAAGAGGCCCTCGCGATCGCCAAAGCCCCGGTACACCGTGGCCGGCCCCACCCCCGCTCGCTCGGCCACCTGCTCGATGGTGAAGCGCAGGCCTTGCCCGTCGATCAATGCGCGCGTGGCATCGAGAATTCGCTCGCGGGTGGGATCGCCCAGCTCGGCCCCCGGCTCCACCCCCTGCGCCCGCAGCCGCTGGGCCAGCACCTCGCGGCTGGGCACCCGCCGGTACAGCGTGGCACGCGAGACCCCCGCGGCCTCGGCGAGCTGCCCCATGGTGAAGCCGGGCCCGTGCTCTCGCAACAGGCGCCGCGCCGCCGCGAGGATACGAGCCTCCAGCTCGTCGTCATCATCCCGAGACACTCAATAGTACTACGTCTCATTCGTATCAGGCGCAAGCGCGAAGCCGCCACGCCGCCCGCGAGCGCCGGTTCACGCGCTCTCGCCCTCGCCCTCGTCCTCGCCCTCGGGGCCGCGGGGCTCCACGGCGCCCGCGTCCCAGCGCAGCCACAATAGCTGCTCGCGGTTGCCGGTCCGCCCCTCCACCTCCGACTCGCACGCGTCGATCACCCGCAGCCCCGCCTGCTCCGCCGCGGTGCGGGCTCGCGCCAGCGCCTCGGCGCGATCGTCCTCGCCGCGCACGATCCCGCCCTTGCCCACGCGGCCGGGATCGAGCTCGAACTGCGGCTTGACCAGCACCACGGCATCGGCGTGCGGCGTCATGAACCGGGGCAGGTGAGGCAGCACCTTGGCCGCCGCGATGAACGAGCAGTCCATCACCACCAGCTCCACCGGCTCGCCGAGCTCGCGCGGGTGCAGCCGCCGAATGTTGCGACGATCGTGCACGACCACGCGCGGATCCTGGGCCAGGCGCCACGCGAGCTGCCCGTAGCCCACGTCCACCGCATGCACCCGCGCCACGCCGGCCTGCAGCAGGCAATCGGTGAAGCCCCCGGTCGACGCGCCCACGTCCATCGCCACCCGCCCCGCGATCACCAGCGGCTGCGGGGCAGAGGAGAACCCCCGCAGCGCACCAGCGAGCTTGAGCCCCCCGCGTGACACGTAAGGGTTGTCGTCGCCGCGCACCCGCACCGCGGCATCGCTCGCCACCAACGTGCCGGGCTTGTCCACGCGCTGGTCCGCCACCAGCACGTTGCCCGCCATGATCAAGGCCTGCGCGCGGGTACGGCTGGGCGCCAGCCCCCGCTCCACCAGCAGACGATCGATCCGCTCGCGCTTCATCGCCGCGGGGAGGCTAGCAGGCGCAAGCCCGCGCTCATTCGCTCGTGCTCCATCGGTTCGCTCCACCGGCCCCCCACCAGCGGCCCTTGCGCGACTCCCACCGCCACACCACGGGCTCCACCACCCATTCGCTCGCTCCACCGGCAAGCCCCCCTTGGGGGCCAGCTGGTTCCATGCTTGCCTACCGGTGGCCGTGGGGGGGCATGACTGGCTACCCTTTTCATGCATGCATGAGATGCATGACTGGCTGCTCGGCCTGACCCGCCCCGAGGATCACCTCGTCTGGGCCTGGGTCGCGATCGCAGCCGGCCATGCGGTGGTGGGCGTGACGTTGGGCCGTTTCCGGGCGCCCCCTCGCGATCGAACGCCGCAGGCGTCCGACTCGGAACCGGCCGGCACCCGGGACGCTAGCTCACGATGACGGCACCACCGCTTTTGGGCCCGTGCGAGGCCCTCTCGCCCCCTTGCACCCCCCGCGCCGTTCGGCTAGGTTCCCCGGCACTCTTTCGGGGCCGTAGCTCAGCTGGGAGAGCGGTGCGTTCGCAATGCACAGGTCAGGGGTTCGATCCCCCTCGGCTCCACCCCCGACCTTCTTCCTCCACCCGGTGGCGGTGACGACGCCAGGAGCTCGGAGGTATGTACAAGCTCTTCAAGCGCTCTCACGTGCCGGGGATCTTCGAGATCCAGATCTCCGGCGCCTGCGACCCCGGAATCGCCCGCGACCACAACGAGGACGCGATCGCGATCCAGGAGGACGACGGCCGCGGCTACATGCTGGCGATCGTGTGTGACGGCATGGGGGGCCACAGCGCGGGCGAGGTGGCCTCGGCCATCGCGGTCGCGGTGCTGAGCGACTACATCCAGAGCGAGTTCCACAACGGCAAGACGCCCGACATGCTGCTGCGCGAGGGCTTCTCGCTCGCCAACGCCCAGATCGACGAGCACGCCCAGGCCAACCCCAGCGCCCACGGCATGGGCTGCACGTGCGTGGCCGTGCTCGGCATCCGCGACCGCATGTGGGTGGCCCACGCGGGCGACAGCCGTCTCTACCGCGTGCGCGACCGCGTGCGCGAGGCGCAGAACGGGCCCAACACCGTCGAGCAGCTCACCACCGATCACACCATGGTCCAGGAGCTCGTCGACCAGAACCTGCTCACCCCCGAGCAGGCCGCCACCCACCCCTACCGCGGCCGCATCAGCCGCTGCTTGGGCCACGGCAAGCACAAGAGCGACGCCGAGATCAACGAGTTCGTGCTCGAGACCGGCGACAACCTGCTCCTCTGCAGCGACGGCCTGAGCGACGTGGTCCCCCCGGTCGAGATGCAGGCGCTGGTGTGCCAGCGCGACGTACGGGACGCCTCGCGCCGCCTGATCGAGTCCGCCAACAAACAGGGCGGTCCCGACAACATCTCGGCGATCATCATGCGCCGCGTGGTCTAGGCGCGCGGTGGCTGTTATCCTCGCGCCCCGGTGAGCGACCTCGAGGCCACCTGTCGTTACGCGGCTGGGCTGCCGCATGGAGGCATCCGCGCGCTGACCGATCGCGATCGTGCCTGGGTCGAGCGAAAGCTGCGGTGGTTCTTGCTCCGCACCCTCTTTGCGCTGCTCGGGCTCACAGCCGTGCTGTCGCGCGCCTTGCTGGTCGCGGACAACAATCCTTGGCTCGCCGAGCTGCTCCACGGCAGCGTGGGCACCGCCTTCGTCACGCTCGGAGCGGTGGGCGTCTTGACGGGTCTCGGCACCCCCGGCTGGTGGCGTCGGATCGTGCTCGTCGGCCTCGGCCTGCTCGCGCTCGCGTTCGTGGGCTACCGCTGGCTGCCCGCGCTCGCGCTGCCGCGATGGCTCGTCGCCGAGGTCCTGGTCATCACCATCGTGCTGGGCTTCAGCCGCCTGGTGCTCCGCTCGGCCCATCGCATCCGCATGCTGCTCCGCGTCCCGGGGCTCTACCTCGACCTGGACGCCGGTGTGGTGGAGCGCTTCGAGACCGGGGCGCCGCATGGCCCGCTCGGCCAGGTGCTGGCCCGCCTGCGCGACGCCGGCTACGTCGACCACCACGCGGTGATGCGGCTCGAGCTGCTCCCGCGCTCCGGCCTGGTGCTGCGCCTGGGCGGCCGCCGGATCAATCGCTGGGAGATGGTGCAGGTGATCGACGTGGCCCCGACCCCGCCGCATGCGCTGCGCATCGACCTGCCGCGCGAGGTGGCCCCGGCCCAGCCCGATCCGCGCGTGTGCCTCCAGCGACGCAGCCTCACTGCGCAGGAGCGCGCCGAGCTCGAGCGCCACATCGCCCGGCTGCGCCACCGCTGGTGGCCGCTCGCCGTCCTCGGCGGCATCGCGGTGCTGGGCGTGGTCGCGTGGGAGCTTCGCTTCAACACGTCCCACGACGCGCTGCCGCTCGACGGCGCCACGCTCGGGTGGCTCGTCATACTCGGCCTCATGTGCGTGAGCCACGTGCGCCGCGAGCTCGCGGCCCGCAAGCTCGAGCACGACAGCCGCCTGCGCTGGGTGGTCACCGTGCACCAGGACACGGCCGACCCGGATTGCGATCCGCCCTCGCTCGAGGTGCTGCCGATCTCGCAGCTCGCCTGGACCGAGCAGGCTGCCCCGGCTGGCTGGCGGCTCTCGCGACTGTGACCGCGGGCTACGAGCGAGCGTCGCCCTGGGCGCGACCGAGGCTCAACCAGCTCCGCTCGTGCAGGTAGTAGACGAAGATCTTGAGCAGCGAGTCGGCCACGCCGATCGCCAGCGCGAGCACGGCCTGCCCCGTGAAGAGGTAGACGATGCTCACGGTCAGCGCCCACGCCACCACCCGCCAGCTGAGCGCTCGTACCAAGCTCCTGCGTTCCGCGTCCACGTCGTGCCCTCCCCGTCGAGTACCGCCGCGTCCGACCCGGCGGCCTGCTCCAAGCATCGTCCGCCATCGCCGGCTTTTCAAACGGCTATCCACCGTATTTAAGATCCGCCACCTTCCGCCATCGCTCGCGAGACCTCTGGAATTCGAACTAATGCCAGTAACTACGAGTAGTTCACACGATTCGGCCCGACGATGGATTTCCCTCTAATTATCACAATAAAAACCGTATAATATTCCATCCGCAATTACCGCCCGCGTTGTTTAACCTCGCGGGCGTTGGCGCCACGCGAGCTCGTATCGATGGTGGAGCGGTCGCTCGCGCGTGGGCGACCGGCGATCGTCGTCGTGCTGCTCGGCGTGTGGCTCGTGCTCGCACCGTGGGCCGGGGCCGCTCCGGCCTTCGCACCGCCCTCGGGCTGGAGCGAGGGCGGGGCCGCGAACGAGCAGGCCCGGCGCCGCGCCGACGCATGGGCCCTGGCTTGGAACGCCGACGTGCGCCAAGTGATGTCCACCCGCGCCGACGACGGCTTCGCCGAGACGCTGGCGATCCTCGACGTGGCTGCGCCGATCCCCGCGGAGGTGCTCACCGATCTCGACGCCGCGCGCACCTGGCTCGCGCCGCGCGTGACCGCGGCGCTCGGAACCTCCGCCACGCTCGACCCCGACGGGCTCGAGCTGCGCCCGCGTCCCGAGCGAGGCGTGGCAGTGCTGGTGGCCCACGTGCGCCAGGACGATCGCCTCGTTCGCATCGCCGTGGCCCCGCACGGCGTCCGGCACCTCGCCGTGGTGCTGATGCTGCCCGAGGCGGAAGCGGTGCTCTACGCCGGCGTCTTCGACGACGCCGTCGACGGGCTCGAAGGCCTCCAGCCCCCGGTCACCCCGCTGCGCCGCGGCTTGCTGCGCACCGTCGCGCTGCTCTCGTGGCTGCTCGTGGGCAGCGGGTTCGCGTTCGCGTGGACGCGCCGCTCCCTGCCCGATCCCGGCGCACGCGTGGCCGGGCGTCAGGTCGCCGCCGCGCTCGTCGCCACGTCGGCGCTGGTGCTCGTGCTCGCCGGCTGGTTCCTCGGCGACGCCGCTGTCGAGCTCGCGCTCGCCGGCAGCGCTCCGTGGAGCTTCGCGCTCGAGCTCGCGCTCGGCGGCGTGGTGATGGCCGTGCTGGTGCTCGTGGCCACCGAGCTGTGGGAGCGCCGGGTACGGCCCATCGCCTCCGCGCCCGAGTCCGGCACCTTTGCCGTGCCATCGCCCGGGTCGCGTCGCGCCGGGTCCTCGATGTCCGTCCCCATCGTCCCGGTGCGCCCGGCCGTTACCGGCGACACCCACGTGGGTCCCCCGCCCGCCGTCACCGGCAATACTCAGGTCGGCCCCGCACCCACCGCGCCTCCGCCTGCCATCACCGGCGATACCCACGTGGGCCGCCCGCCCGCCGTCACCGGCAACACCAAGGTCGGCCCCGCGCCGCAGCCCGTGGTGATCGCGGGTGCCGATCCTCCGGTGCGCGAGATCATCTCGGGCGACATCGAGGTGCAGACCCAGGTCCGCCGCGCTCCCGAGCCCGACACGGTCAAGACCGCCGCGCCCCAGCCCGACACGGTCAAGACCGCCGCACCCCAGCCCGCGCGCGAGCAGGCGCTGCCCAAGCTCGAGATCGACTGGTCGTGAAGGCCTTCGGACGCCGGAGGCGTCCGAGCTCGGAGCGGCCGCCAAAGGCAGACGGCCGCGCGCCGTTACATACGGTAGGCCACGTAGAGATCCTGCGCGGGCGCTCCGCCGCGGTCGCTCGCGAAGTAGACGACATTGCCGTCCTGCGTCATCCACGGATCGTCGTCGAACCACACGGAGTTGAGATCCTCGAGCGGCTCCGGGTCCCCGAACGGCTCGTCCACCGTGGGCCGCGAGGCGATCCACAGATCGGTCTGGCTGTCCCCCGCGCGATCGGAGAAGAACAAGACCACCTGCGCGTTGGCATCGACCCACGCCCCGCAATCGAGCGTCGAGCCGCTGAGCTCCATCAATGGAAGGGGACCCGACCATTCCCCGGCGGGCTGGTCGCGCTCGAAGTGCACGAGGTCCAGGGTCACCCCCGGGCCGGTGCACAGGAACATGTCTCGCCCGTTGGGAAGCACGAACGGGCACACGTCCCGCACCACCGTGTTGATCTCGCTCACCGGAGTGGGCTCCGACCACGTCGACTCGCGATCGGCGCGCGTCGACATGAACACGTTCTCCTCCACGGGGCCGTCGCGCGTGCTCGAGAAGAACATGGTCCGCCCGTCGAGGCTGACCTCGGGGGTGTTCTCGCGCGCTACGGTGTTGAGCTCGGTCACCGGCATGGGCGCGTCCCAGTCGTGATTCTTCGTCTCGCGGCGCGCGACCCAGATGTCGTCGTTGCCCTCGCCGTCATTCCGATACGAGGCGAAGAACAGCTCGAGCTGATCCTCGGTGAGCGTGGGATCGTCGTCGTCGAAGTAGGGATCGTTGATCGACAAGGGCTCGGGGGGGCCGTAGGGACCCACGGTCGGCGGCGGTGGCAGCTCCTCGGGCCCGGTCTCCTCGCCCGCGGTCGGCTCGCTCGACGTGCTGGTCTCACTGGCGCCGTTCGTCGCCGTCACGGTGTCCGAATCGACGGTGGTGGACCCGCCCGCGCTCGAAGTCCCGGGGGCGTCCGCAGCGGAGCTCGCCGGCCCCGAGCTCCCGCCATCGTCCTCGAAGGCCGGGTTGAGGGCCGTACAGGCCGCGAGCACGACCAGGCCCCCCCACGCTCCGTACTTCCACGCCACAGCCACACTCACTCCCACGATGGAGCGTGACACGGATCGACGGCGGCCGAAACCGCAGAGCGATGGTCGCTCGGCTAGTTCTGCTCGGCTAGGTCGGCTCGGTCGGCTCGGTCGGCTCGCTCGGCTCGGTCGGCTCGCTCGGCTCGCTCGGCTCGCTCGGCTCGCTCGGGCCGGATCGCGGCCCCAGGCCCCGCGGCGGCTGGATCTCGAGCCCTTCGAGCAGCCCCCGCTCGCGGACCGCCGCCACGTAGTGCTCCGCGTCACGGCCCCCCTCGAGCTCCCCCGCGTCGCACAGCGCCTCGAGCCGCCTCCGCAGCTCGGCCAGGTGCTTGCCGGGCGGCAGCCCCAGCTCGGCCATCAAGAGGTTGCCGAGGCCCGGCGGCAGGGGCCGCTGCCGGGCGTCCTCACGGGCCAGCGCCTCGATGCGAAGCTCGAGCTCCTTGATCATCCGCAGACAGCGGGCCCGCTTGCCCGGCCGCTTGCTCGTCACGTCGGCCCGCGAGAGATCCAGTAGATCGCCGAGGAACGGCTCCATCTCGCGATGGAACCGGCGGACCGCGCTGTCGGTCCAGCTCCCGTCGTACTGCCCCGGCCGCAGGTGGTGCAGCACCAGCACCTCCACCCGCTCGCGCAGCTCGGGCGGGAAGCCGATGCGGCGTGCCGGCCCCCGCCTGAACATGCGGACGCCCTCTTCCGAGTGCCCGTGGAACGTGACCTTGCCGTCCTCGGTGAAGCGACGCGTCGTCACCTTGCCGATGTCGTGCAGCACCGCCGCCCAGCGCACGGCCGGGCGTGGCACCGCTTGCCGCACCACCGCCTTGGTGTGCTCCCAGACGTCCTTGTGGCGACGCCCGCCCTCCTGCGAGAACGCGTGGGTGGCATCGAGCTCCGGCAGCAGCCTTGCCAGGATTCCCGCGTCGCGCAGCCACTGCAGCACCAGCTCGGGGTGGCGGCTGCAGAGGGGCGGGGTGAGCCGCTCGTAGACGGCCTCGGGCGTCAGCGCCAGCACGCCGTCGGCCATGGCAGCCGTTTGCGCGGTCAGCGAGGCACCGGGCAGCCCTCCGCTCTGGCCGATCTCGTCGAGCGGCCGCAGGAGGTCCGCGGGGTCCGGGCGATCCATGGGGTCGAGGGAAGGAGCGAGCGACACGGCAGTCTCTCGGCGTGTTTACCCCAGATCGGGCGCGGAGGGGGGTGGGCCCGCGAGGTCCAGCCCCCCCAAGGGAAGGCCTTCGGACGCCGGAGGCGTCCGACCCCGAAGCGGCCGCCAAGAATGGCTCGGCGCGCGTGCCTCACGGGGGCCGTGCTAGTGTTGCCGCAGGTCCCGGGCCCATGTCGTCGCATTCGCCGCAGCTCGGCTACAACCACAACATCCCGCATCGCGGCCGCCTGTACCACGTGCAAACGGAGGACTCGGGCGTCGACAAGGCCCACATCTTCACCCACGTCTTCTACGACGGCACGATCATCTCGTCGCGCAAGACCGGCTACAAGGACCAGGTCGCCTCGCACGCCGACCACGCCGAGCTCGACCCCATCGTCATCGCCTTGATGCAGGAGTCGCACAAGGCGATGATCAAGGCGCTTCGCCACGGCGACTTCGACGAGAAGATCGTCCTGGTGATCGGCGAGCACCCCGTCGCCGACAACAGCGCCTCGTTCGAGCCGGTCCCCGCGCCCGAAGTCTCCAAGCGGCCGGAGCGGCGCCCGCCGCCCGACCCGCGCGATGTGGAGTCGCAAGGGCCGCCGCTCCTACCCGGCCAACCCGGCCCCACGGTCGATCCCGGTCTCTCGCATCCCGTGTACGCGTCGGCCGAGGCGCGCGCCCAGGTCCGCGCCAGCGCGGCCGGCCACGGCCCCCAGCGGCCGAGCCGCGGCCCCAGCCGGATTCGGCGGCGAGCCATCGGCGGCATCGGTGGCGCCGGCGTCAAAGCGGGTACCCCAGTGCCGATCACCCAGCGGCGTGACATCATCGTGGGCAAGTTCGCCAGCGAGCACCAGGCCCAGCTCGACGAGGACATCCTCTCCCTGCTTCGTGATGATGCTTGAGCATCGCTGCGCGACGCATCCATGACCCGCTCCACCTCGCCCGTCGCCGAGCCCCCGCCCGGCGTGCCTCGTCCCGAGGATCTCACCGCCCCCGTGGTGCTCTACACCACGCCGTGGTGCGGCTTCTGCCGCGCCGCGCTGGCGCTCTTGCTCCAACGCGGCATCGCGCACGTGGAGGTCGACGTGGTGGGCAACGACGCCGCGCGCGACTGGCTGGCCGAGGTCAGCGGGCAGACCACGGTGCCGCAGATCTTCGTGCGTGGCCGCAGCATCGGCGGCTACACCGAGCTTGCCGCGCTCGATCGCAGCGGCGAGCTCGACCGCATGCTCGAGCCCCCGGCGCAGGCCCAGGGCTAGCCCCGCGAGTGAGCCGCGCTCGGCTGCGCGACCCGGTCGGGATTCGCCCGTTGGTCAATGCTCGGCCCCCGCGGTATCCTGCGCGCCGGGTCATCGCCATGAGCAAGCATACATCTCGGCTTCGTTCCCTCGGCTTCGCCCTCGCGCTCTGCGGCGGGCTGTTGGTGGCACCCCAGGCCTTCGCGGGCGACGTGAAGTTCGGGGCCGCGCCGCTCGAGACCGACGACGCCGGCAAGATCACCGACGCCGGCAAGAAGGGGGCCATCAAGCAGCTCCCCAGCCGGCCCGGCGAGGAGGTCTGGCCGCTGCACGTGTGGGCCCAGATCGACAAGGGCGCCCCCGGCCCGCTCTACGTGGAGTTCTTCGACAAGCTCCCCGGCAGCGGCAAGCGCTACAAGGCGTGGGCCTACGAGCACTCCACCTACGAGGGCGAGAAGTACGTCACCCTCGAGATCGAGCTCGAGGGCGACGTGGGCTTCAACAAGGGCCACACCTACACCATCGAGATCTCCCAGCTCGACAACAAGGGCAAGAACCTGGTGCTCGCCAGCGGCACGCTCGAGCTCACCTACACCGAGGGCAAGCCCGAGGACGAAGAGGGCGAGGACGAGGGCGAAGGCGAGGACGAGGGTGAAGGCGAGGACGAGGGGCAGTCCGCAGAGCAGGACGCGCTCGATAGCTTCGCCGGCGGCGACGATGGCAAGGGCGAGGGCCCGCCCCCCGTGACCTCGCCCGGCAAGAAGAAGGGCTGCAGCGTCGACTCCGGCACCGACGCCGCCCCCGGCGCGCTCGTGCTGCTGCTGCTCGGCGCAGGTTTGGTGGGCAGACCCCGCCGTCGGCGCTAGTCGCTCTAGCGCCGCGCCAGCTCGGCGAGGAGCGCCTCGGCGCGCGACTCGATGCTCGCGTCGCCCCCCGCGGCCCGTACAGCGGCCGTGGCCATCTCCGCGCACGAGCGCGCCCACTCGGGATCGCCGCCGCGCGTGACGGCAGCGGTGGCGAGGCCCAGCCAGGCCTCGGCCTCGATCCGATCCTCGCCTGCGGCCCGGGCCAGCTGCAGCGCGCGGTGCAGCTCCTCCTCGCTGGCCTCGTGATCCCCGCGGGCCGCGAGCACCATGCCGCGCTCGAGCGCGCGCGCCGAGCCACCCGCGCCTTCGCCCCGCTCGGTCTGCAGCTCGACCCACGCCTCGTCCAGCCGACCCGCCCGGCGCAGCACCGCGGCACGAGCCCGCGTGCGCCGTGGACCATCGACCTCGCCCGTCGCAGGCGCGTGCGCGTGCACGCGCGCGGCTTCGCACTCCTCCGCGGCCGGCACCCCTTGCACCAGCGCATCGACATGCGCCGCGGTGGCGGCATCGGCACGCCGCAGCAGCGACACCGTCTCCTCGAGCTCGATCCACTGCCCGCGCAGGCACTCCTGCCGCGCCGCGAGCCGGACCGACGACTGCTCGCCGCGGACCCACGTGTCCTCGCAAGCATCGCGATCGGCCGTCACCCACGCCGCGACCCGGCGATCGAGCTCGATCACCGCCCGCTCGGCCGCGTCGCCCGACCCGAGCTCGCCGAGCCGTCGCCTCACCACGTCGCGCGTGGCCTCGTCCCACGCCATGCTCGGGACCGCGCCGGCTTCGGCGCACGGCAGGCTCGTGTCACCGGGTCGAGCCATCATCATCCCCGCTCCACCCAGCACCACGAGCCCCACGACCACGCCCACGCGCCAGCTTCCTGCGCGCACCCGAGCACGGCCCAGCGCCGCGAGCAGCGGCGCCATCGCCTCGAAGCGATCCGCGGGCACCGGCGACAGCCCGCGCCGTACCACCGCCCGCACCGACCTCGGCACGCGACCCGCGGTGCCCGGCGGATCCGCGTCGCTGCCGAGCCCTCGCCGCTTGGCCACGACCAGCGCCTCGCGATCGTCCATGTCGAACGGGCGGCGGCCGTACAGTGCCTCGAACGCCGTCACACAGAACGCATATTGATCGGAGCGCGGCCCCGCGTCCTCGCCCGCGTGCTGCTCGGGCGCCATGTAGGCCGGCGTGCCCAAGACATCGCCCACCGCGGTCAACGATGAACCGGATCCGGCGTCCGCTTCGAGCTCGCTCGTGGCGGGCTCGAGCGCCGCATCGTCGTCGATGCGACGCACCAATCCGAAGTCTCCCACCCGCGCACGCCCGTCCTCGCCCACGAGCACGTTGTCGGGCTTGAAATCGCGATGCACCAGCCCCAGCGCGTGGGCCGCGGCGAGTCCTCGCCCGGCCTGCTCCAGGACATCGACCACCTCGCGCCATGCTCGAGGCACCTCGAGCCAGCGTCGCAGGCTCTGCCCCTCGACCAGCTCCATGGCCAGGAACACACGTCCTCGATCGGTCCCCACGTCGAACACCCGCACCACGTTGGGATGGGCCAGTCGCGCGAGCGCCTGCGCCTCTCGCAACAGCCGCTGCCGCGCCGCTTCGTGTCCCTGGCGCAAGGCCGCCCCGGCTCTCAGCACCTTCAAGGCCACGCGACGCGCCAGCTCGGGGTCGTAGGCTGCATACACCGAGCCCATCGCCCCACGTCCCAGCCGGTCGAGCACCACGTAGCGACCGAGCGTCCCGCCCCGCACGAGCTCTTCTTCTTCGTCGGGGTCCACGTTCGCCCCAGGATCGACCATCGAGGCTCCTGCATCAACGCCCACGCTCGCTTACCGCGCCCGTTCGTGGCATTAACATCGATGCGCTTGCGATCGTGGCAGGGCAGCCGTACCCACGGGTGCCCTTGCTCGAGGGGCGCGCTACTCTTGAACCCACTACGACACCCTTGCCCCCTGCACCTGGCTCGAACAACGAGGCTCGCTTGGACATGAGACGACCCACACCTCGCTTCACTCTCTTTGGCAGTATCTCCCTGGTCTCGCTCGCCACCGGCTGTCCCGACGATCCGCCCGGTCACGTCGACGAGGGCACCAGCACCACCGGCGTGTTCACCGACACGCTGCCGGACGACACCACCAGCACCACCGCCGTCGTCGACGAGGGCAGCAGCTCGTCCAGCAGCACCACCGTATACATCGACGACACCACCACCGGCGGCCCGGTCTGCGAGACCATCCTCTGCGACGCCGAGTGCTGCGAGGTCGACTACGAGTGCGTCAACGAGGTGTGCCTGCCGCCGTGTCCGTCGGAGATCCGTTGCGGCGACAACCAAGAGGTCTGCTGCGACGACGGCCAGGTGTGCCTGGCGGGCGACTGCGCCACCCCCACGGGCCCGTGCGTCGACTCGTTCGACTGCGAGGAGGGCGAGTTCTGCGAGCCCACCCTCGACCAGTGCCTGCCGCAGCCCGAGCCGCTCGACTGCCAGATCCTGCCCGACTTCGAGGACGTGCAGGTCGCGCTCGAGTGGTCGTTCGAGGAGGAGCAGGTCATCTCCATGCCCGCCGTGGGTGACATCGACGGCGACATGCAGCCGGAGGTGGTGATCAACACCTACTACTCCGAAGCGGCGGAGTACACCGGCGAGATCATCGTGTTCGACGGCACCAACGGCTCCGAGCAGTTCCGGGTGGTCAACAACCCGATGGCCGACAGCTACGGCTCGTACTCCCGCTCCACCGTCGGTCTCTCCGACGTCGACGACAACGGCCTCGCCGACATCGTGTACGTCGGCCGGCCCGCGGTCAACATCCCGCCGTTCGCCAACAACTCGTCGCTCGTCCACGCCGTCAACGGCCTCGGGCAGCACCTGTGGGCCAGCCACGCGCCCGATGGCTCGCCGCACTACATCTATGTCCGCCACGGCGCGCCTGCATTCGCCAACTTCGACGACGACGATGCCTCGGAGATCGTGTTCGGCACCGCGGTGCTCGACAACGACGGCACCGTGGTGTTCGACCAGAACAACGCGCTGATGCGCGGCGGCGGCGTGTTCGGCTCCAACGGCGACTACTACGGCGGGATCTCGGCCATCGCCGATCTCAACGGCGACGGCTACCCCGAGATCGTCTCGGGCAGCCAGGCGTGGACGGTGAGCTGGGACCAGCCCGCGATGGGCCCGCCCGACGTCACCCTCACGTTGTTGTGGGAGTACATCGGCCCCGACGGCTATCCGGCCATCGCCGACCTCGATCAGGACGGCGACCCCGAGGTGGTGCTCGTGGGCGACCCGGCCCCGTACAATGTGCTCGACGGCCAGATCATCGTGCTCGACGGCGCCACCGGCCAGCTCTGGTGCGGAGTCGATCCCACCGATGCGCTCTGCGTGGCCGACCCGAACCTCCGCACCGCGCCGATCTACATCCCGGGCGGTGGCCGCGGCGGCCCGCCCACCATCGCCGACTTCGACGGCGACGGCCGGCCCGAGCTCGCGGTCGCGGGCGGCTCGTCGTACTCCGTCTACGACCTCAACCGCATGGGCGAGGACGTGGTGCAGCCGGCCGGCAATCCCCCGCCCGGCGCCGGTGACATCTACGTGCGCTGGACGTCCGTCACCCAGGACCAGTCGTCCAACACCACCGGCTCCTCGGTGTTCGACTTCCAGGGCGACGGGATCGCCGAGGTCATCTACCAGGACGAGTGCTACATGCGCGTCTACGCCGGTGACACCGGCAACATCATCCTCGAGCAGGAGAACTCGAGCGCCACGATCCACGAGTACCCGATCGTGGTCGACGTGGACGACGACGGGAACTCCGAGCTGCTCGTGGTGGCCAACGATGCCAACGCCATGACCGACTGCGGGGCGATCCCCGGCTACGTCACCCGTCGCGGCCTGTTCGTGTACGGCGACGTCAACGACCAGTGGGTGCGCACGCGGCAGGTCTGGAACTCGCACACGTACCACGTGACCAACGCCACCTCCGCGGGCCTCACCCCGCCCATGGAGAGCAACAACTGGGACGACCCCACGCTCAACAACTACCGGCAGAACTTCCAGGGCTCGGGCACCTTCAACGCCCCCGACCTCGAGGTCAACCTGTCGGTGGGCCTGGAGAACTGCATGCAGATGCAGTACGAGGTCATCGCCACCATCCGCAACACCGGCTCGATCGGGATCCCGGCGGGCATCGACGTGAGCCTGTACCGGGGCACCGACGCCACCGGGGAGCTGGTGAGCACCGTGCAGACCGTGGTCGCGCTCTTGCCCGGCGCGCAGACCGATGTCTCGTGGCTCGAGGACACGACCCCGACGGGCACCGACTACTTCGTGGTGGTCGACTCCGACGACGTGGACCTCGTGACCGAGTGCAACGAGGACAACAACTCCGCCTCGGCCAACGCGGTGGCGTGCCCGGGCATCGGCTAGCCCAAGCCAAGCGGGCGCCGCGGCGCCCATGAACCTCGCGCGTGAGCGGGTGGCGGATCCTCGAGATCCCCACCCGCTCCGCAATTCCGAGCTTCGTACGAATCAGCGTTTTGGGCGCTGAGGAGCCGTTCTACGCGGGTTTCGAAGATTTTCGCCGGGGCTCTGTAATCGCCGGCCGGCTCGCGCTCCTCACTGATGGGCGCGGGGCAAGACCCCGGGCGCGACCCCTCGGCGGAGGGCGTTCGCGGCCGGGGCGGGGGAACGCCACGCCACGACCCGAACGGATTTCAGGAGACTCATCATGAACATCTCGAGCTTCGTAGTGCTTCGCAACCTCGGCCTCGGCCTTGCCCTGCTCACGCCCGTGATCGCGCTCCAAGGCTGCGAGCCGGCCGAGGACGACGAGCCCGGTTCCGGCGAGGAAGGTGGAGAGGAGAGCGGCGGTGTCGAGGAAGGCGGCGTCGAGGAAGGCGGCGTCGAGGAAGGCGGAGGCGAGGGCGGAGGCGATGGAGCCGACAGCGATGACGGGGCCGACGATGGCACCGGCTGCGAGGAAGCGGCCGCGACCTGTGAGGCCGAGGGCTGGTCCGACGAGAAGTGTGCCGACGAGTTCCCCGACTGCTTCGACCCCCCGGCGCCGCCCACCTGCGACGAAGCGGCCGAGATCTGCGCTGCCGAGGGTCTCTCCGACGAGCAGTGCGCCAACGAGTTCCCCGAGTGCTTCGATCCCCCGCCGAGCGGCTGTGAAGAGGCGCTCGCCACCTGCGAGGAGCTCGACCTCACCGAGGAGCAGTGCGCCAACGAGTTCCCCGACTGCTTCGACCCCCCGCCGGCCGGCTGCGAGGAAGCGCTCGCCACCTGCGAGGAGCTCGGTCTCACCGAGGAGCAGTGCGCCAACGAGTTCCCCGACTGCTTCGACGAGCCCCCGCCCGCCAACTGCGAGGAAGCGCTCGCCAACTGCGAGGAGCTCGGCCTCAACGAGGAGCAGTGCGCCAACGAGTATCCCGACTGCTTCGACGAGCCCCCGCCCGCCAACTGCGAGGAAGCGCTCGCCAACTGCGCGGAGCTCGGCCTCACCGAGGAGCAGTGCGCCAACGAGTATCCCGACTGCTTCGACCCCCCGCCCCCGCCGCCCGAGTGCGAGGGCATCGGAGGCCTGTGCGAGATGCTCGGCCTCACCGAGGAGCAGTGCATCAACGAGTTCCCCGAGTGCTTCTAGTCTGATGTGGATGTGCTTCGGCCCTCGCGGTTCGTTCCGCGAGGGCCGTTGGCATTTCGAATGGTGGCGTGTCCGGGCACTCGTGGATCGGGCGCTTCGAGCCGCAACGAGCCGCTCCACCGAGTTCGAAGAAAATTCGCCGGAACCCTGTAATCCCCGGCCGACTCGCGTTCCTCACCGATGGGCGCGGGGCAAGACCTCTGGGCGCGACCCTCGGTAGAGGGCGTTCGCGACCAGTGCAGGGGATGCCACGCCACGACCGGACGATTTCAGGAGACCACATGAACACCTCGATCTTCGCAATGCTTCGCAACCTCGGCCTCGGCCTCGCTCTGCTCACGCCCGTGATCGCGCTTCAAGGCTGCGATCTGCTCGACGAAGGCGACGGTGCCGGTGATGACGGTGGCGACGAAGGCAGCGAAGAGACCGGTGGCGCTGGCGAGGACGGTGGCGGCGACGGTGGCGGCGACGGTGCCGAGGGCGGCGCTGGCGAGGACGGCGGTGTCGACGACGAGGGCGGTGCCGAGGAAGGCGGCGGTGCCGAGGAAGGCGGCGGTGCCGAGGAAGGCGGCGGTGCCGAGGAAGGCGGCGGTGCCGAGGAGGGCGGCGGTGCCGAGGAAGGCGGCGGTGCCGAGGAAGGCGGCGGTGCCGAGGAAGGCGGCGGTGCCGAAGAGGGCGGCGGTGCCGAAGAAGGCGGCGGTGCCGAGGAAGGCGGCGGTGCCGACGAGGGCGGCGGTGCCGAGGAAGGCGGCGGTGCCGAGGAAGGCGGCGGTGCCGAGGAAGGCGGCGGTGCCGAGGAAGGCGGCGGTGCCGAAGAGGGCGGCGGTGCCGAAGAAGGCGGCGGTGCCGAGGAAGGCGGCGGTGCCGAAGAGGGCGGCGGTGCCGAGGAAGGCGGCGGTGCCGAGGAAGGCGGCGGTGCCGAGGAAGGCGGCGGTGCCGAGGAAGGCGGCGGTGCCGAAGAGGGCGGCGGTGCCGAAGAAGGCGGCGGTGCCGAAGAGGGCGGCGGTGCCGAAGAGGGCGGCGGCGCCGAAGAAGGCGGCGGTGCCGAGGAAGGCGGCGGTGCCGAAGAAGGCGGCGGTGCCGAAGAAGGCGGCGGCGCCGAAGAGGGCGGTGGCCCCGTCGGCTGCGAGGAGGCTCTCGCGATCTGCACCGACCTCGGCCTCACCGAGGAGCAGTGCGCCAACGAGTTCCCCGAGTGCTTCTAGCCGAGCTCCCGAGGGCTGGTCATGGCCCCGGCGAGCAGGTCGACACGACGCTCGGCCCTCGCGGTCAATCCGCGAGGGCCGCTCGCATTTCGAAGCATCGCGAGCAGGGCTTCAGCCCGCGGCGAGCGCCCAGGCACCCGAAGCGGTCGCGCTGCGCGAGCCCTCGGTGCCCACGGCCGTGCGCAGGCGACGGGCGCAGATGCGGGCGTCGGCCTCGCGATAGGCCAGCGACGGACGAATCATGCGATCGAGCGCGAGCTTGGCCGACACGGGCAGCAGGCAGGAGGTCCGCACCCCGAGCTCGGGCTGCCACTCGAGGCGTGCGGCGATGCTCTCGGGCTCGTCCTCGAACGGGCAGGTCCCGGTGATCGCCTCCCACAGCACCACGCCCATCGCATAGAGATCAGTGCTGGCGCGCACACCGGCGCCCGCGAGCTGCTCGGGCGCCTTGTACTCGAGCACGCCCACCGGCGGCTCGTCGGCCAGCCGACCTTCGCCGAGGCCGGCGAGCGTCACGTACTGCAGACCCACGAGCTTGACCAGGCGGGGGCCGCTCGACGGGAGCATCAGGCTCTGCGGCGACACATCGCCGTGGACCAGGCCCTCGTCGTGCAGGGCCGCGAGCGCCTCGAGCCCCTGCGCCCCGAGCTCGAACGCCTCGACCCACGACAGCGGGCCGGACCGGCGTAGGCGCTCGGCGAGCGTCTCGCCCACCACGCTCTCCATCATCAAGCACGGCTGTCGACCCTCGTGCAGCCCGAAGTCGACGAGCCGCACCACGCCGGGGTGACACACCGCCGCCATCGCCTCGCCCTCGAGGAGCGCCGGGCGGGGATCCTCGTCGTCGGCCCATACCTTCACGTGCACGGGCGCGAGCGCGTGGAGATCGGCGCCCTGCCACGTCTCGGTGACCTCGCTCGAGCCGAGCAGCTCATCGATCCGATAGCGACCGAACAAGACCTCTCCGATGCCGACCATGGGGATTTCCGTCCTCGGAAGTTGCGCTTGTTGCGCTCGAATCGGTGCCATTATCTGATGAAATAATGGTGATGCCCGATTCTTCGCCAGAGATGGATAACACGTGGCTGGGAGGCCGGCATCCACCAAAGCGAACCACCGAAGGGTAGGGGTGTCCTTTTTTGGGCCTTCGCATGAATGCCCCGTCGTGGGGCTCACGCCAAACGCGCTGCACCGCGTGATCGGGATCCCACGCTAGGCCTGCACCTCGAAACCGCGCTGTCGCAGCTCGAGGCGGATCTTCTCGAGCGCGCGCTCCTGGAGCTGGCGGATGCGCTCGCGCGAGAGACCGTGCAGCTCGCCCACCTCGCGCAGGGTCATCGAGGTGCCGTCGAGCCCGAAGCGATGCCGCAGGATGTCGGCCTCCATCGGTCGCAGGGTCTCGAGCGCGGCGTGCAGAGCCTCGTCGAGGTGATCGTCGTGCAGCAGCCGCTCGGCACCGGGGCCCTCGTCGGGCAGGGAGTCGACGCCCCCGGGGCTGCCGTCGGGACCGGGGCCGTCGAGCGAGGTGTCCTGCTGCAGCATGGTCCGCTCGAGCCGCTCGAGCTTGCCCTCGGGTACGTCGAGCGCCGCGGCCAGCTCGCCGCGCTCGGGTGCGCGGCCGAGCCGGACCTCGAGCTCGCGGCGGACCCTGGCGAGCTTGTGCTGCAGCTCCACCACGTGCACGGGCAGGCGCACCGCCCGGCCCTTGTCCGACAGCGCGCGGCCGATCGCGTGACGGATCCACCAGCTGCCGTAGGTGGAGAAGCGAAAGCCTCGGCGCGGATCGAAGCGATCGACCGCGGTCAGGAGGCCGAGGTTGCCCTCCTGGATCAGGTCGGCCAGCGGCAGCCGCCCGTTGCGGCGGTAGCGGTGCGCCATGGTGACCACGAGCCGCAGGTTGGCCCGCACCAGCTCGTGCCGCGCAGCGCACAGCGCCATGCGAGCGCTGCGGACCCCGTGCAGGTAGCGGCGGAACGTGGCGCTGTCGCGGGCCGGTGCGCGCACGTCGAGGCCGGCCTCGCGAGCGTGACCCGCGTCGATGCTCTCGAGCGCGGCGAACAGGCGATCGGCCAGCTCGAGCGAGGGATCGAGAGCGGCCAGCTCCTCGCCGAACGCCACGCGCACGGCCTCGGCACGCTCGCGCTCGTCCTGCCGCGGGCGCCCGCGCAGCACCGCGGCCGCGCGCAGCATCTTGCCCATCGTTCGTGGCTCGCGGCCGCGGGCCGCGAGCGCCTCCTGCACGAGCGACAGCATCGCATCGAGGAACGGCGGGTAGCCGAGCAGACGAGCCCAGTGCTCGCATCGCAGCCGCAAGATCCGCTCGGCCGCCGCACGCTCCTCTTCGGCGTCCATCAGCGACTCGCGATCGAGATCGGTGAAGTACGACCCCATGCCCGGTTCGAGCCCGAGCCCGCCGGGCCGGCCCTCGTGCTTGCTGTGCATCGTCGTCGACGGCATCGCTTCCACCCTCGCTGCTCCGGTCTAACCGAAGATTCATTGTTTGTCAAATATTATACAAACTATGAACAATCATTGAACTACGCGTTGCACGGCCCCAGTACCGCGTTTCGGTGCGGTACACGCCGTCGCGGGGTCCTCCCGTACGAGCCTCGTACGAGCCTGTCGAAGCCTAGCGGGAGGCCTTCGAAGGCGCGGCGTCCTCACCGTAGCGAGCCAGGTACTCGCGCACCCGCAGCTTGCGCTGGGTGCTACCCGAGGTCATGTACCGGAGCTTGCCGAAGATCGGTCGCTCGGGTCCCCATGCACGATCGTAGCGCCCGAGCACCCACGCGATCCCGCTGTACGAGTTGGGGTCGCGCCCGTCGAGCGCCCAGCGATCGTTGAGCGCGAGCATCCGCGCGAGCGCCTGCTCGCCGCTCCGGGACCACTCGTAGATCCGCTTGCCCCACAGCATGCGCAGGTAGTTGTGGATCCGGCCCTCGCGGAGCAGCTGGCGCTGCGCGGCGTTCCACAGCGGATCGGCGGTGCGAGCCGCCTCCAGCTCGTCGAGGTCGTAGAGGTGCGGGCGGGGATCGGTCGCGTGCGCGGCCATCGTCGCGCGTGCCCATGCCGGCAGGCTCTCGAAGCGATCGGCATCGTCGCGGTGCGCACAGTAGTTGAAGCCGAGCTCGCGCCAGGTCACGAGCTCGTCGAGGAACGCCTCGGCCGCCGCGCTCGTGCCCCAGAACCCCTCGCGCGTGCCGCCCTGCGGCGGGCCGAGCCGGGCCGGCGCCCAGTCCTCGCGCTCGGCCAGCGCGTGCAGCACCTGGTGGGGCGACACGTGGCCGAAGTGCAGCCAGGGCGAGAGGCCGCTGCCGGCGTCGGCGTCGGGGTGGTTGCGCTCGTCGAGGTAGCGCGGCAGGCCCTCGTCGAGGAAGCGCTCGAGCCGGGCGGTGCCCGCACGCTCGCCACCGGCTCGGGCCGCCACCGGCCCAGGCCCGTGGTCGATGGGCAGCGCGGCCGCCAGGCGCTGGGGCTGCCGCAGCTCGGCCTCGCCGAGCATCGGCCAGCGCTGCAGCACCGTGCGCGGGAGCTTGGCCGTACCGAGCGCGTAGCCCCGCAGCGGGTCGGGGCGCGGCAGTTGCTCGAGGCACGCGGGCAGCGCTCGCTGGAGGTGTGCGCGAAACGAGTGCGCCACCGTGAACACGCGATCGGTCGCGCGCATCGGCACGAGGCCATTGCCGTCCACGGCCTCGAGCCGCACCCCGAGCTGCCGCCCCGCCGCCGCGATCATGCGGGGCAAGAAGAACGCGGGCCAGTCGTCGGTGACCACCACCGCCGCGCGCTCGGCCAGCGCGACGAGCAGGCCCCGGCCCGCGCCGGGCTCGGGCTCGGCGTAGGGCAGGTAGCGCACGCCGGCGGCCTGCAGGCGGGCGCGCTGATCGGCCATGCCCTGCAGCACGAACACGTGGTGCCGATCGGCCGCCCAGCGGTAGTCGGCGCGCAGCGGCTCGAGCACCACGAGCGGACACCGCAGCTCCTCGGCCCATGCGCGTGCGCGCTGCAGCGCGAAGCTGTAGCGGGTGCGGCGGGCGGCGATCATCCAGTAGAGCACGTAGGCACCCGCGCCCGTGCGCGGCGGCAGGTCGTTGATCACGCGCAGCCGCGACGCCGGGACCGAGTCGCGCAGCGCGATGCCCGGGCTCGGCTCGATCGTCCCCGCGCTGCGTGCTCGGGCGCGCGCTCGTGATCGCGGTGTCACGCGGGCCTCCCGAGCGCCCGCCGCGAGCCCGCTACGGCCATCGCGCGCTCGGGGTCCCCGTCGACCGATGCGCGACTCGGCGCCTTGGTACCTCTGATGAGCCTGGCTCGCGCGGCACCAACGAGATCTCGCGTAGCGATCGGGGACATACGCCGTTCTCGAGCGTGGTCCGCCCAGCGGGGTGGCTGGGTTTCGAAGCGGTCGTGGCCGAGCTGTGTGTAGAGGCGACCCGTTGTGGAACTCTCGAGTAAGGGTCGGCCTCCAGGAGGCCGGAGGAGGCACCGTGCAGCAATCCCTGCTTCGTTCGTGACCCCTTGAAGAAATCGCCGCCGACTCCTAAAAATAGACGCATGGAGGACCGCGAGACTCTCGTATACGGCTTCGTCGACGACGTCTACGTCGTCATCCACCGCGGCTCGTCGATCGACGAGCGCGAGTGGAAGCTCTGCCTCGATGGCGCGATCTATGCGTCGCAGGTCCAGCGCATGCTGCTCGTGGCCGGCGAGCTCATGCCCGACGTCGCTCAGCGCTTCGATCTCGGTCGGCTGCACGAGAAGCACCGCACCAAGATGGCGCTCCTGTCCGACTCGCCTGCGATCCGGCGCGTGGTCACTGCGCTCAAGTGGTCGGGCATCGAATCCGAGGGCTTCCGCATGGACGACCTCGACGGCATGCTCGGCTTCCTCGCGCGCCCGGCCCTGCGTGCACGGCTGTCGAGCGCGCTGGGCCCCTACCTCGATCGCAGCTGGCTGCACGAGGTCTCCGCGGGTGCGCCCACCGTGATGTCGACGAAGTCGCGCGCCTCGGCGGCACATCGCGGGATCAGCTGAAGCTCGAGCGCGCCGCATGAAGCGGCGCTCGCTGGCAGTGAGGGTCGAGCGCGACGGCCGGCCCCCGATCGGGCGGAGCTCGAGGTCGAGATCGTTGGTCAATTGGTGCCCAATGCTTGGATAGCATTGTTCAAACGTTTGACAAGCTCCGGCGCGGGTGCACAATACCGGCGAGCCGAGCGCCGTGGTCGACGACAAGGGCAAGTACCGCATCCATGCGGTCGCCGAGATGACGGGCATTCCCGCCGCGACGCTGCGCGCATGGGAGCGCCGCTACGGCGTGCCCGAGCCGCGCCGCACCGAGTCCTCGTACCGCGTCTACAGCGATGCCGACGTGGAGCTGATCCGTCGCGTCCGCGAGCTGTGCGAGCAGGGCATGGCGCCCTCGGAGGCGGCCAAGCTGGTGACGGCGGGCCTCGAGCGCCGCGAGGCGCCGGCGGGCGAGCACGTGGACCCGTTCGCCCACGCGGCCGAGGCGATCCTGCAGGCGGTGGCGGCGTACGATCCCCACCGGATCGAGGGCGCGGTGCAGCACGCACTGGCGCTGGGCCCCGCGGCGGTGGTGTTCGGGCGCGTGCTCCGACCCGCGATGATCGCGATCGGCGATCGCTGGCACGATGGGACGTTCAGCGTGGGGCAGGAGCACATGGCCACCGCCATCGTCGAGGCCGCCGTCTCCTCGATGCTGCGACTCTGCGCGCGCGAGGACGCCGAGCGCACCGCCGTGGTGGCCTGCTTCGCCGACGAGACGCACACCATGCCGCTCCTCGGCTTCGGGCTGCACATGGCCACGTGGGGCTTCGACGTGGTGCGCCTGGGCTCTCGCACCCCGCCGAGCGCGATCCGCCAGGCGATCGAGGAGCTCGCACCCGCGGTGGTGGGCCTGTCGGTCACGATCACGCCGGAGGGGCACCGCGCGCGCGAATTGGTGGAGGAGTATGCGGCGGCCTGCGGGGACACGCCGTGGGTGGTGGGTGGCAGCGCGACCTCCGGCATCGCCGAGCTCGTCGAGCAGCGCGGCGGCATCGTGCTCGAGGGGCTCGAGCCGCGTCCGCTGCGGAGCGCGATCGAGGCGCTCGTGGCCAAGAGCCGCAAGCGCCGATCGGCCGGCCGCAAGGACGATCGCGTGCAGCAGGGCCACGAGCCCGACCACGAACCCGACCATTGACAGGATTGGCTCGCCGCGAGGCTCGCTTTCGTACGCGTGCTCCAGGGCATCAGTTGTGAGATGATCGCTTGCTCGCCGCTCGAGTCCCATGACTGCCTCAACCTGGCCCGACGGCTGCGAGCCCCGCTCCTACTCCCTCGACGAGGCGTATGCGTGGTGCGAGGCCGTCGTGTCCGGCCACCCCGAGCACTACCCGGTGGCCTCGACGCGCATGGCCGAGCCGCTGCGTCGCAACGCCTCGGCCGTGTACGCGTTCTCGCGGGTGGCCAACGACTTCGCCGACCATCCCAACTACGCGGGGCGGCGCGTGCAGAGCCTCGACGCGTGGCAGGAGCTGCTCGAGCGGGCGTACCACGGCCGCGCCGAGCACCCCGCGTTCGTGGCCCTGGCCGCGGCAGTGCGGCAGTTCAACATCCCGATCACCCCGTTCCAGGACCTACTGGCGGGGTTTCGCATGGATCTGCACAAGCACCGGTACTCGACCTGGGGCGAGCTGCTCAACTATTGCTCGCTGTCGGGAGTGCCGGTAGGGCGGCTGCTCTTGCTGCTCGGAGGGGAGCAGCGCCCCGAGCTGGGGATGCTCGCCGATCCGCTGGCGATCGGCATGCGGCTGACCGACATCTTGCTCGACGTGGGCGCCGACGCCCGGGTGGGCCGCTACTACCTGCCCGAGGAGGACCTGCTGCTGTTCGAGGTCTCGGCCTCCGAGCTGGCCGCGGGCCGCAGCAGCGAGGCGTTCGAGGAGCTCGTGGCGTTCGAGGTGGCACGCGCCCGAATGTGGTTTCGGCGCGCGCGTCCGCTGGTGCGCAAGGTGGGCCCGGACCTCGCCGGCGAGGTGGGGGAGATCTGGCGCAGCGGCATGAAGACGCTCGACCGCATCGAGGGCGGCGAGATCGATCTCTTGGCGCCTCGCGACGGCGGCTGAGCGAGCCTCGGCGCCAGGACGGTGTAGACTCCGGCGCCGATGCTGGGGCCGAGCGCGGCGGCGTGGCTGGGGGCGCTGAGCGTGCTCGCTCCGAGCGAGGTGCCCGCTGCGGGGGTGAAGCTCGAGTGGTCGGCCCCGGCTCGCTGCCCCACGGGGAGCGCGGTGCAGGAGCGGCTGGCGCGGGCCCTGGCCGATAGTGCGGCCGATCCCGCTGGGCTGCGGGCACGCGCAGCGATCACGGAGGGCGAGGGCGGGGTGCTCACCCTCGTGCTCGAGCTCGAGCGCGACGACGGGCCCGTGGGGCAGCGGACCATGCAGGCCAGCGACTGCAACGAGCTGGCGACGGCGGCGGTGCTCATCGTGGCGCTGGCGGTGGATCCGAATGCTGCGATCGAGGAGCCCGTGGAGGAGCCGCCGCCCGAGGACGAGCTGGTGCCCGAGCCGAGCGAAGGGCCCGAGCCACCGCCGGAGCCGGTCGAGCCCGAGCCGCCGCCGGTCGAGCCCGAGCCGCCGCCGCCGATCGAGCCCGAGCCGGAGACCGCTGCGCCGGCTCGACCCGAGCAACCACCCGATCGAGCACCGTTGCTGCACGTGGGCCTGCGCGTGGGGGCGGGCGCGGGCTTCTCGGTGCTCACCAACGCGTCCGCGGTGGTCTCCGCCGGCGCGGCCGTGTGGGGGCGCGCATTTCGGGTGGAGCTCGGTGCGAGCTACTGGACCCCCGTGGAGGTTCGCCCCGAGGGGGCCTCGGCGGGCGGGCGCCTCCAGCAGTGGACCATCGACGCGCGCGGCTGCGGCCTCTTGCGGCCTGGGCCCATCGAGCTGCCGCTCTGCGGGGGTCTCGACGTGGGCGCAGTGCATGGCGTGGGCGTGGACGTGGCCTCGCCGCGGCAGGTGGCCTCGTTGCGCCTGGCGTTCGCCGCGGGCGCGGCCCTGGTGTGGCGACCCGCACGCTGGAAGCAGCGCGTGGGCCCGTGGATCGGCGCCGATCTGCTGGTGGCCCTGGTGCGCGCGCGCTTCCGCGCCACCCCCGCGACGCCGGGCCTCGTCCATCACACGCCCCCAGTAGGCGGGCGCGTGGCTGCGGGCATCGAGGTACGATTTCGTTGACGGATGCCGTGGGCGGCGGACTAAAGCCAGGGGTGAAGGTGCGCGAGCCGGAACCGGAGTCCGGAGGGCGCATCGCCTCGTCGTCCCATGCCACGCCGCCTCGCACCCTCGAAGAGGTCTACGAACGCCACTCCGGCTTCGTATGGCGCATCGTGCGGCGCATGGGCGTGCCCGATCATGGGGTCGAGGACGTGATGCACGAGACGTTCCTGGTCGTGCACCGCCGCCTGCCCGAGTACGACGGGCGCGTGGCGATGACCACGTGGCTCTACCACCTGACCCGCGGCGTGGTGAGCAACCACCGTCGCAGCCGGGCCCGCGAGCAGCGACGCATCGCGCTGGTCGATCCCAAGCCCACCGCCGCGCCGGACCCCGAGGCGCAGACCAAGCGGGGCCAGGCGGCCGCGTTCGTGCGGGCATTCCTCGCGGAGCTCGACGCCGACAAGCGCGAGGTGTTCGAGCTGGTCGAGCTCGAGGGGCTGCCCGTGCCCGAGGTGGCCGAGCTCGTGGGGCAGAACCTCAATACCACCTACTCGCGGCTGCGAGCCGCGCGGCAGCTGTTCCAGCGCACCGTCGACCGCATCCGCGCCGCCGACGAGCGCCGCCTCGTGGCGAGGAGCCAGTCGGCATGAGCGACGCGGATCACTCCGAGCCCGAGCTCGACGCCGATGCGCTCGCGATGCTGCGCGCGTACCGGGCCGAGGAACGCGTCCCGGCCGAGGTGCACGACCGCGTGTGGAGCCGGGTTCGGGCCGAGGTGGAGCCCGGGCCCGGGCGATGGCTGCGATACGGCGCCGTGGTGGGCGTGCTCGCGGCCGCGGCGGTGGCCGTGCTGTGGATGGGCGGGCAGCTGCTCCGCGGCGAGCCGCGTGCGTCGGCCAATCAGGCCGGGTACGAGCGAGAGGGCTCGACGCCCGGTGGGGTGGTCGAGCCACGCGCGCCCGAGCAAGCGACGCCGGGCGAGGCGCATGTGAAGCCGACGCCTTCGCCGGATCCCGCGGTCGTGCCGGAGGGCGTCACGCCCGACGCAGCCGCGGCAAAGGTCGAGCTCCCGACGCCCGCGGCGAGCTCGGACGAGGCCTCCGACACTCGCAGCAGCGGCGGACGCCGGGGTACCGCCGACAGCGATCGCCGAGCCACGCCCGTCGAGCCCGCGCCCGCGCCCGAGCCCGCGCCCGCGCCCGCGCCTGGCGGCACGCTGGCAGAAGAGAACCGGCTCCTGGCTCGAGCTCGCGCCGCGCTCATCGACGGACAGCCCGAGCAGGCGCTCACGCGGCTCGGCGAGCACGCGCGGCGCTTCCCCGACGGCGTGCTCTCCGAAGAGCGCCAGGCCCTGCGCGCGGTGGCGCTGTGCGAGGCGGGCCGCGATGCCGATGGCGACGCGGCGGCCCAGGCGTTCCTGCGCGAGCATCCACAGGCGGCGCTGGCCCAGCGGGTGCGCAGCGCCTGCCTCGAGTGATTCGCGGCTCGATCGCTTTTCGCTGACGGGTCGCGGGTCCCGTGCACTAAGACCCGATGAACCCTCCAACGATGGGGTGCTCGATACCATGACTTACTCGATGATGGTTTCTTCCTTGCTTCGCTCTTCGCTCTCGTTCTCCTGCGCCGGCTTGCTCGCGGGGCTGCTCGCCTCCGCGTGCGACCTGCCCGACAAGAACCTCGGCGACGACGACGACGATGCGTCCAGCTCCACCACCGCAGGCTCGTGCGAGCCGGGCGAGACGATGATGCAGGATTGCAACACCTGCTCGTGCGTCGACGGCGAGTGGGCCTGTACCGCGATCGGCTGCGATCCCACCGGCGGCAGCGCCGACGGCGGGGCCTGCGATCCCTTGCAGGACCCCTCGGACGATTGCAACGAGTGCTCGTGCGTCGACGGCGAGTGGGCCTGCACGCAGATGGACTGCGGCTCGTCGACCGACCACGGCGACTTCGGCTGCGATCCCGAGGAGGACCCGTCGAGCGAGTGCATCAGCTGCGAGTGCCTGGCGTCCGGCGAGTGGCTCTGCACGGAGGACATGTGCACGCACGCGGTCGAGCTCTGCGAGGCCGCGGACCCGACCGACCCCATCTCCGTCACCGATGTCACGCTCGACGGCGATTCCTTGCTGGTGTCGGTGCAGCACGGTGGTGGCTGTGCGTCGCACTTCTATGGCTCGTGCTGGGACGGGCTCTTCGCCGAGTCCGACCCGGTGCAGGCGAACCTGCAGATCAACCACGAGAGCAACGACGACGCCTGCGATGCGCTGTTGATGGCGCAGCTCGTCATCGACCTCACGCCGATGCGCGACGCGTGGATCGACGCCTACCAGCAGCCCTCGGGCACCATCACCGTGAACGTGGCCGACTGGGGCTCGCTCGACTACACGTTCTGATCCATGTCGCTCGCGTAGCCGCCGATCCCGTGCGCGCGCAGCAGGGCCTCCACCAGGGCCAGCGGCGCGCGCAGGTGCGGATCGTCGGCGTCCCCGCCGAGCACCGCCGACAACGAGCGGCCGAGCCACAGGCGCACCGCCTCGTCCCGCAGCCGCGTCGCCAGCGGCACGCGGCCGAGCCAGCGATAGCCGTGCACGCCCATGCGCCAGTAGCGGGCCTCCTGCTCGGGATGCTCGGCCGGCACGGCCAGCGCCTCCGCCAGCGCCTCGGGGTCGCGCAGGAGCAGCGTCAGCGTGGCGAGGGCGATGCTCACCCGGCGCACGAGATCCGCCTCGCTGCGCCACGCCGCGTGCTCGCGCGCCCGGGCGGCGGCACGCTCGTGCAGCGCTTCGAGCCACGGCGACACCGCCACGGCCGCGGGCGGCCCCGCGACCCAGGCCTCGTCGAGCGCGGGTAGCTGCCCGCCGCGGGTCATGTCGTCGGCCAACGCCCACAGCGTCGCCGCCGGATCGTCGGGCACGGAGCGCGCGGCGATGGTGGCGATCCACGCCCGCACCTCCGCGCGGGACGCCGCGTGTCCGGGCGTGAGCGCGAGCGACTCCGGCAGCTTCCGCACCACGATCGTCGACGGCAGCGCGCCGGCGTCGGTCCAGGCCGGATCGACGATCGGCTCGGGCTCGCCCCCGCGAGGGTCGAGCAGGCATGGGCACTCCGGCTTGGCCGACACGTGCACGGCCACGCCGTCGTCGACGAAGATCCGCGGGAACGAGCGGCACCCCCACGGCTTGGCCTCGGCCCCGCCCACGCGGTGCACCGCGCACAGCCCATCGGCCTGCAGGAACCCACACGCGCCGTCACGAGCGATCGCGGCCAGCACCGGCCCCGGCTCCGAGCCACGCACCGGCGAGAACCACCGCTCCGGTGGCACGTCCCCCACGCGCCAGCGAGGCAGCAAGCTCTGCACGCGCTGCGCCTCATCGGGGAACAGCATCACGGTGCCGTAGAGGCGGCAGCACGTGCCCTTGCCGTCGCAGCGCATGTCCTCACCGGGCAGCGGGATCAACCGCTTGGGCTCGGGCGCCGCGTCCACACGAGCAGCTGGGGTCGCCGGCGGCTCCACGCCAGCGCTCGCACGAGCACCGGCCGCTGCGGTCGCCCTCGGCTCCACGCTCGCACCAGCCTCCGCGGGCGCCGGCCCCTCCGCATTGCTCGCGCTCGGCGGCTCCGCGTCCTCCCCCGCCACCAGCATCCCCTGCTCCGCCAGCGCCGCCAGCAGCTCGCGCACCGCCGCCACGCGGGCATGCGCCCCCTCGCGGCGTGCCGCGACCAAGATGCCCTCGGGCTCGCGCGTGCCATCGGCGGCCTCGAGCACCGCCCACTCACGCGCGCCGATCTGCAGCACTCGGTCGCGCCCCTGATCGTGGAGGATCACGCGCTCCTCCCCGTCGATCACGTGACGCCGCGCCAGCACGTGGGCCGCCAGCCGTGGTCGTGGAGGGAGCTCACCCGTGCTCATGCACCCGCATGCTCGCGCACCACCGCACCGAACGCGAGGGGGACCACGGGCGCCAGCCTGCTATCCTCCGCGACCATCATGGAGCGCGTGCTCATCTTTGGTGCCAATTCGGCCATCGCCCGCGAGCTGGCCACCCGCTACGCCCAACGCGGCGCACGGCTGTGGCTCGTGGCCCGCGATCCCACCAAGCTCCACGAGCTGTGCACGCGCCTCGGCGCTGCCGTGGCCGGCCACGCCCAGGCCGATCTCGACGACACCGCGAGCAACGCCGCGCTCGTGCGCGAGGCGGTGGCCGCCCTCGGCGAGCTCGACGTGGCGATCGTGGCGCACGGCCTGCTCGGCGATCAGCAATCCACCGAGCACGACTGGGCCGCCGCCGAGCAGGTGCTGCGGACCAACCTGCTCGGCCCCGTGTCGCTGCTCATCCCGCTCGCCAACGTGATGGAGGCGCAGGGTCACGGGCACCTGGCGGTGCTCGGCTCGGTCGCAGGCGAGCGCGGGCGCCCGCGCAACTACACGTACGGCGCGGCCAAGGGCGGGCTCACGCGCTATCTGCAGGGCGTGCGCAGCCGCCTGTGGGCTCGCGGCGTGGCCGTGTCCACGTTCAAGCTCGGCCCCGTCGACACACCCATGACCGCCGATCACCCCAAGAACCCGCTGTTCGCCACGCCGGCGGCCGTGGCCCACGCCATCGTCGCGCATCTCGATCGCGGCCGCGGTGGCGAGATCTACTTGCCGTGGTACTGGGCGCCGATCATGAGAGTGGTGCGGCGCCTGCCCGAGCCGCTCTTCCAGCGCCTCGCGTTCCTCTCCGGGCGCTGAGCATCGCGAGTCGGCACACACAACCGCATGTAGCTCGCGCTCCGACACGCTCTCGCATCCACCCCTTCGCGCAATCACAGCGGCGTGAGCCGAAGCCCCCTCGTGGGACTCTCTCGAAGCACGAATGCAGTAGGGTTTCCCCTTGAACTGCGATCTTTCGTCGTGTTTGCGTGCCTGACGACTGTTCCGTCGCATCGTATCCTTGAGAAGCCTTGGGCATGCCCATTCCATCTCCGTCTGCCGACACGGTGCCCGACCGGAGCTCCTCGTCCGAGGCGCCCGTCATCGCGCACGTGGGGATGCGCGTGGCGGAGCGCTACCGATTGCTCGCCCGGCGCGGCGTGGGCGGCATCGGCGAGGTATGGGAAGCCGAGCAGCTCCTCACGAGTCGGCGGGTCGCCATCAAGCTGTTGCTGCCGGTGTGGCAGACCGAGCCCAGCGTCCGCAAGCGCTTCGTTCGCGAGGGCCGCCTGGCCAGTACGGTACAACACCGGAACATCGTCGAGATCTTCGAGGTGGGTGACACCGCCGATGGCCAGCCCTACATCGCCATGGAGCTGCTCGAAGGCCCCTCGCTCGACGTGGTGGTGCAACAGAGCGGGCCCATGCCATGGGAGCGGGTCAAGCGGATCCTGCTGCAGCTCTGTGGTGCGCTGGACCACGCGCACACCTTCCAGATCGTCCACCGCGACATCAAGCCGTCCAACGTGATGCTCGCCCCGCGCCCGGGCGACCCCGATCGCTGCAAGCTCGTCGACTTCGGCATCGCCAAGCAGAACCTGGTCAACCCGCAGACCCACCTCACTGCCGAGGGTCAGCTCCTGGGCAGCCCCGGCTTCATGAGCCCCGAGCAGCTCCAGGGCCGCCCCACCGACGTTCGCGGCGACATCTACGGCCTCGGCTGCACCGGCTACTACCTGCTCACGGGGCAGGTCCCGTTCGCCGGCGGCTCGGTGCCCGAGATGATCCACAACGCGCTCTACGAGAACCCGCGCTCGCTCGAGGGCGTCGGGATCGACGAGGCGCTGCGCAAGGACATCGAGGCCGTGTTCCACCGCGCGATCCATCGCAGCCCCGACGATCGCTTCGAGACGATCCTCGACTTCGTGGTCGCCCTCAACCAGGTGGGCCGCCCGCTCGACGAGCCGCGCTCGTGGACCAAGCTCCCGGCGATGCGCTCGGCGAGCGACGAGGCCGCCGAGGCCGCTGCCACGCCCACCCAGCCCGAGCCTCCGTCGTCCCCCACCGCCGAGGGCTCGGGCACGACGCCGCTCTCGATGTTCGGGGCCCTCGGGGCCATCACCACCTCCTCGCCCGCGCGCTCGCTGGCGTCGACCATGGGCCACAGCTGGGGCCTCACCGGGCGGGCCACGCTCGATCGCGTCGACTGGTCCGGCGCCGCCGGCTTCGTCGAGCTCGCCCGCTTGCCGCCCGACATCGTGCTCGTGCACCTGAGCGGCGTCATCGAGTCGGCCGCCGCCAAGCTGTTCCACGAGCAGCTCGGCTCGCTGCTCGAGCGCAACCGCCCCACCCAGATCTTCTGGCACCTCGCCAACATCAAGACCTACCCCTCCGACGTACGCGACGCGAGCCTGCGCAGCCTCACCGAGCACCGCGAGGCCATCGAGTCGGTGCACGTGCTCAACGGCCCGGGTCTGGTGGGCATGGCGATCCTGCTCGCCACCGTCGCGCTCGGCGGCAAGGCGCACATGTACGAGGAACAAACGCAGTGGAAGGCCGCCCTGGACGCCTGGTCGCTGGGCCGGCGCGGATGACGGGCGAGCCCCGCCCCGCTTGCCCCGTACGACGCGTCGGCCATACAACCTGGCCGTGAGCGTCGACGATCAAGGGACCGAGCGCCCGGCTCCGCCGCTGCGAGGCGTGCGGGTGCTCGACTTCACCCAGAACCTGCCCGGCCCCTACGCCACGCTCTTGCTCGCCGCGATGGGAGCCGAGGTCGTCAAGGTGGAGCCCCCGCGTGGCGACACGGGCCGCCTCCTCGGGCGCCTGTTCGACATCGTCAATGCCGGCAAGAAGAGCATCGTGCTCGACCTCAAGACCGAGCCCGATCGCGCGCGCCTGCATCGCTTGCTGCCCCACTTCGACGTGCTGCTCGACGGCTTCCGCCCCGGCGTGATGGACTCGTTCGGCGCCGGCCCCCGCGACGCGCTGGCCGCCAATCCCGGCCTCGTCTACTGCTCGCTCAGCGGCTACGGCCACAGCGGCCCCTACCGCGACTACCCCGCCCACGACATCAACCTGCAGGCGCTCACGGGCGCCTGCCACATGATGCGCGACGCCACCGATCACCCCTGGGGCTGCGCGCTGCCGATCGCCGATCTCTCCGCCGGCCTCGCCGCCGTCGCCACGATCTCCGCCGCGCTCTACGGCCGTCAGCGCGACGGTCGCGGCCGCCACCTCGACGTGGCCCTCACCGACACCGTGCTCTCGTGGGCCTACGTATGGTCGGAGGGCCTGACCCCCTCCACCGTGAAGCCCTCCGCCGTGCTCCCCCCCTTGCGCCGCTGGCTCGAGACCGAGTCACCCCGCTGGCTCGCCCCCGCCTCGCGCTTGCTCGCCAGCCCCACGGGCACCACCGCACTCGAGCGCACCGGCGAGTGGCTCGAGGGCACCTTCGCCTGGCGCAACCTCCTGCGCCTACGCCTGCACGCCCTGCCCCACTACGCCCTCTACCGCACCTCCGACGACCGCTGGATCAGCGTCGGAATCGTCGACGAGCGCAAGTTCTGGATCGCCCTCTGCAACGGCCTCGGCCTTCCCGGCCCCCTGCGCGCGACCCTGGCTGCCCTGCCCGTCGCCGCACGCGTCGTCGCCGGCCCTTCCGTGCGCCGCATTTTCGCCCACGCCTTCCGCCGTCACACCCTGGCCCACTGGCTCGAGGCCTTCGACCGCGAGCAAGTCCCCATCGCCCCCGTGCTCCCGCTCGACGAGTCCCTCGCCGACCCCCAGCTCACCGCCCGCATCCTCGACCCCCGCGGCCACGCCGTCACCCCCTATCCCTTCGCCAACGTCCCCCTGGGCCGTGGGCCCCGCCTCGGTGAGCACACCGAGGCGATCTTCGCCACGCTCCCCCCCCACGAGCCCTCCGCGTAGCTCGTTCCGGGCTCGCCTCGCCCGCGCACCACCAACTCTCACGCTCACTCACTCGCTCGACAACGGCGCAAACAAATCATCCACATCACTCTCCGTCAGCTCCAGCGTAGGATCCCCCGCGCACAAGATACTATCCGCCAAGTTCCGCTTCCTCCGCTGCAGCCCCATCATGCGCTCCTCCACGCTTCCCCCCACGATGAGGTTGTAGACGAACACCGGCTTGGTCTGTCCGATCCGATACGCCCGATCCGTCGCCTGCGCCTGCGCAGCCGGGTTCCACCACGGATCATAGTGAATCACCGTATCCGCCCGCGTAAGATTGAGCCCCGCTCCACCCGCCTTGAGCGAAATCAAGAACACCTCCGCCCGCCCCTGCTGGAACGCATCCACCATCGCCTGCCGATCCGTCGTGGCCCCCGTAAGGCTCACATGCCGGATCCCCCGCTGCCGCAGCCCCTCGGAGATCAGCGCCAGCATGCTCGTGAACTGCGAGAACACCAGCACCCGCCGCCCTCGCGGCAGCATCTCCTCGAGCATCTCCATCAGCGCCTCGTACTTCGCCGACTCTGCCACCGCCCGAGCAGAAGGCACCGGCACGAGCCGCGGATCGCAGCACACCTGCCGCAGCTTCATCAGCGCGCTCAAGATGTCGATCGTAGACGCCGCAAACCCCTTCTTCTTGACCACCTTGCGCACTGCCGCATGCGCCGCCAGCCGGATGCTCTCGTAGAGGTCGCGCTGGCTCCCGCACAGCTCCACCGTCCGTACGATCTCCGTCTTCGCGGGCAGGTCCTTGGCGACCGTGTCCTTCATGCGCCGCAGGATGAACGGTGCCACCCGCCGGCGCAGCGCCTCGAGCCGCCCCCCGTCGCCCATCCGCTCGATCGGTACGCGAAACGCCCCGCGGAACCGCTCGGCGCTGCCGAGCAGCCCCGGCATCAGGAAGTCGAACAGCGCCCATAGCTCCTCGAGGTTGTTCTCGAGCGGCGTACCCGTGATGCACAGCCGCAGCTCCGCGTCGATGGCCTTGACCGCCTGGTGGATCTGGCTGCGCACGTTCTTGACCGTGTGCGCCTCGTCGAGGATCTCGAGCTGGAAGCGATGCCGCGCGAACACCTCCATGTCGCGCAGCACCAGCGGATACGTGCTGATCACCACGTCCACCTCGTCGATGCGGTGGAACTTTTCGTGCCGCTTGGGCCCATGCAGCACCAGCACTCGCAGGCTCGGCGCGAACCTGGCCAGCTCGCGCCACCAGTTGCCCACCAGGCTCGTGGGTGCCACCACCAGCGCCGGCCGCTGCAGCCGCCCGGCCGCCTTCTCCGTGACGATGTGCGCGATGGCCTGGAGCGTCTTGCCCAGCCCCATGTCGTCGGCCAGGATCCCCCCCGCCCCGTGGGCGCGGAGGTTCTGCAGCCAGTCGAGCCCTTCTTGTTGGTACGGCCGCAGCGTGGCCCGCAGCTCGGGCGGCGCGGCCACCCGTGGCAGCTCGGCATCGCGCCCCAGCGTGGCCCGGCGCGCCGCCAGGTCCACCTGGCCACGCAGCTCGAGCTCCGCCTCGCCGAGCGCCTCGTCGAGCTCGTCGAGGTAGCTCGGCACCAGCTCGGGGATCCGCAGGCACCCCTCCCCCGTGCCCTCGAGCTCGTAGAGCTCGCGGACCACCCGCAGGATCGCCTGCAGCCGCTCGGCCGGCACCGCCAGGTAGCGGCGGTCGCCCACCGGCACCGCCGTGAAGCGCTTGGCCCGGCGCAGCAGCGCATCGAGGCCGGCCCCGCTGCTGGTCTGCAGCAGCTCGAGCAGGAGCGGCAAGAGGTCGACCTTGCGCCCGTCCACGTCCACGCCGAGCTCGAGCTCGAACCAATTGGTGTCGTCGTCCGCGGGCGGCTGCAGATCCGCGTACCACTTGGCGCCCTCGACCACGCGGCACTGGTAGCCCTCGGCGATCTCCACCTGCCAGCCGAGCGACCGCAGCCGCGGCACCGCCTGCGCCGAGAAGGCGCACAGCGCATCGATGTCGCCCGTCACATCGATCACATAGTCGGGATCGCTCTCATCGAAGCTCGCGTAGGTCGGCAGCTCCGACAGCTCCACCGGTCCAAAGCCCTCGAGCACCGCACGCGCCCGGGCCTCACTCGCGAGATCTCGCCGCCGCGCCGGCTGGTCACCCCCGGGCGCCTCGATGAGATCCCGGGGATCTCCCGCTGGCACCATCACACCCGCATAGTCGAATGCGAGGTGCAGCACTGCAGTCTCCACCTCGCGATAGTCCGCACCCAGCCCACCGCTCTGGTCCACCAGCACTGGCTTGCTCTCGAGACGCAAGCAGGGGGTGAAGACGGCGGCGGCGGCGTGGAGCTCGGCGCTGGGAGGAGAGGAAGGAGATCGCTCGGAGGACGGCGTCGAGAGCGGGGGGTTCCGCACGGAGGCCGCATTATGGACGAAGCTGGATCCGTGTCCAGTTCTGAACGGATCTATCCCCATGCCGAGCTCGCCCCCATGCCGAGCTCACCCCCATGCCGAGCTCGCGGCCCCATGCCGCGCTCGCACGAGAACCGATGACGCGATGGGCCGATCCATGCGATGGGTGCATCTTCCGTGGCGGTCCGTCTCGCCTTCGCCTACGTGGCGGTGTTCTTCTGGATGGGCGCGTATCTGCCCTACTGGCCCGTCTGGCTGGCGCATTCGGGCATGTCGCCGTCCGAGGTGGGAATCCTGCTCGGGATCACGCCATGGGCCCGCGTGATCGCGAGCCCGATCGCGGGTCACTGGGCCGACCGCACCGGTCGAGCCGATCGCCTGGCCACGGTCCTCTCGGTGCTGTGGGTGCTGGCGATGGCCAGCTTCACGCTCGTGAGCGGCTTCTGGGGCCTCTTGCTGATCATGATTGCAGTAGGGCTTGCCCATGCCCCACTGATCCCGCTGCTCGACGGCCTCACGATCGCCGCCGAAGCCGACGGCCGGCTCCGCTACGGCCCCGTGCGGCTGTGGGGCTCGGCCTCGTTCATCGCGGCCTCGTGGGTGGGCGGCGAGCTGCTCGAGCAGCACGGCGAGGCGATCGTGCTGTGGATCCTCGTGGGTGCCGCGGCCGTGACCGCGGTGGGCTCGACGCTGCTGCCGGGAGGAACGCGAGCCCCAGCCGGGCCGGAGGCCCCCGCGACGGAATCGCCACCCGCGAGCTTCTCCGCCCGCAGCTGGCCGTTCATCGGCTTCCTCGTGGTGACCGCCCTGCTCCATGCCGGCCATGCGGTGCTCTATGCGTTCGGCACCGAGCACTGGCGCGCACACGGCATCGATGCGAGCACGGCGGGCTTGCTGTGGGCGGAGAGCGTGGTGGTGGAGATCGTGCTGTTCGCCCACGCCGATCGACTGGATCGCTGGCTCAGCCCGCGGGGCCTGTGGCTCCTGGCAGGAGCCACCGCGGTGGTGCGCTGGACCGTGCTCGGCTCCACCGTCGCGTTGCCATGGCTCGTGGCCACGCAGGCGCTCCACGCCTTCACCTACGGGGCGCTGCACCTCGGGGCCATGGCGTACATCCGCCAGCGGGTGCCGGCCAGCGCCCGCGCCCGCGCCACCACGCTCTATTCGGCGGCCGCCACCGGCCTCGCGCTCGGAATCGCGCTACCGCTGGCCGGCGAGCTCTACGACCACATGGCCGGCGAGGCCTACTGGGTCATGGCCGGGATCGCGGCGCTCGGGATGCTCGTGGCCCTGGGCCTGCGAGAGCAGCCTCGCTGAGGGCCAGCCCCGCGCTCAGCAGAGCCCGGTGTCCTCGCTGCGGCAGCCCACGTCGAACGCCAGCTCGATCGACTCGGTGACCGGGCCGCACGCCGCATCGCCACACACGGCAAAGTCGAGCTGGGCCTGGATCTTGCGGGGGCCCTTGGCCTTGGGCGTGAACAGCACCGAGAACTCGAGCGCCTGGTCGTCGAAGCGCTGGGCGTCGTCCTTGCGCAGGACCGGCGCCACCAGCTCCACGTCGGCCGGCGCTCGCAGGTGCAGCTTGGCTGGGTACTCGACGTTCATGTGCCAGGGCGCCCGCGGGTGGACCCGCACGTGCGCGATGGTTTCCTGGCCACGGGTGGCCTGCGGCGGGAGCTCGATGTCGAGCGTGTAGCCGGGCTGCTCGGCGGCTCCCCCTGGCTCGCCCTCCCCTGCGGAAGCGCGCGAGGCCGGAGCGCTGACCGCCTGGGCGTCACAGGCGATCGGCGCGATCGCGGACGCCAGGAGCAAGAACAGCGTGGAAGCGGAGCGGAGAGCCGGCACGAGCAAGGAACGACACGAGCCGGAGAAACGTTAGCCCGGCGAATTCGCCGCCGTCCGGCCCCGGCGCCAGGCCCCAAGGTGCCTCGGGCCGAGCTCCGGACGCTCGAGGGCCTTAAATAGGCATGGGCCGGCTCCTTTCGGAGCCGGCCCATAAATCCGGCAACGTCCTACTCTCCCACAGAGTCTCCCCTGCAGTACCATCGGCGCTGGAGGGCTTAACGACCGAGTTCGGGATGGGATCGGGTGTGGCCCCTCCGCCATAGTCACCAGAAAATCGGTGAGCGGAGCACCACCCATGGCTCGACTCATCCAGTTCGCTGGACGGGGCCACGGGCGCTCATGTTTGTCTCCGAGCTGCTCTTCATCGAGAGCAGAGCCATCGGTTTCGCTCGAAACCTTGGATTCGACCCGGCGCCAAGCAACGCTGGTCTTGCTGCGAAATCTCTCTTCTGGCCAAGCCGAACGGCTCATTAGTACTGGTTAGCTCCGCACCTCACGGTGCTTCCACATCCAGCCTATCAACGTCGTGGTCTACGACGTGCCTTCAGGGAATCCTCATCTTGGAATTGGCTTCCCGCTTAGATGCTTTCAGCGGTTATCCGTTCCGGACTTAGCTACCCGGCAATGCCGCTGGCGCGACAACCGGAACACCAGGGGTCCGTCCATCCCGGTCCTCTCGTACTAGGGACAGATTTCCTCAAGATTCCTACGCCCACGGAAGATAGGGACCGAACTGTCTCACGACGTTCTGAACCCAGCTCGCGTACCGCTTTAATTGGCGAACAGCCAAACCCTTGGGACCGACTACAGCCCCAGGATGCGATGAGCCGACATCGAGGTGCCAAACCTCCCCGTCGATGTGAACTCTTGGGGGAGATAAGCCTGTTATCCCCGGAGTACCTTTTATCCGTTGAGCGATGGCCCTTCCACACAGAACCACCGGATCACTAAGGCCGACTTTCGTCCCTGCTCCACTTGTGTGTGTTGCAGTCAAGCTCCCTTCTGCCTTTACACTCTACGGCTGGTTTCCAATCAGCCTGAGGGAACCTTTGCGCGCCTCCGTTACTCTTTCGGAGGTGACCGCCCCAGTCAAACTACCCACCAGGCAGTGTCCCGGGCCCGGCTTACGGGCCTCGGTTAGGTTTCCAGACTCACCAGGGTGGTATTTCAAGGATGGCTCCACAGAACCTAGCGGCCCCGCTTCAACGCCTCCCACCTATCCTACACAGATAAGCCCGAAAACCAGTGCCAAGCTGCAGTGAAGGTTCACGGGGTCTTTCCGTCTATCC
>Ga0315912_10000024_pt1:372500-453601 | contig 453601 bp, 357 predicted proteins | sample VfabasoilMG_FD_204469 | JGI IMG/M metagenome (GOLD analysis project Ga0315912, IMG submission 204469) | Garden soil microbial communities collected in Santa Monica, California, United States - V. faba soil | ecosystem: Environmental > Terrestrial > Soil > Garden | place: USA...
TGCGGCCACGCAGGTCGAGATCCGCGAGGCTGCGGCTCGCCCAGCGACGCCCCACCACCACGCGCTCGAGGATGATGCCGGCGCCGAGGCCCAGCTCCTGATCGGGGCGGCCGCCGGCGGTGACCTGCACGACCTCGTGCTGCTGGCCGAGCACCTTGTCGCTGTAGTGCGCGATGAGATCGCCGCGACGGATGATGCCGTGCAGGCGCCGGTCCTCGTCGACGACGGGCAGCACCTCCTGCTGGGCGCGGGCGAACGCCAGCATCGCGCCCGCGAGCGTATCGGTGGGGTAGAGCAGCGTCAGGTTGCGCTTGCCCATGAGGTCGCGCGCGGTCGAGCCGGGCTGGATCTCGCCGTGCAACATGCGGCGCGCGAGCTGGTTGCCGTCGATGTAGCCGACCACGGCGCCGGTGGGATCGATGATGAAGGTGGCGCCGAGCTCGGCCTCGACGCACGCGCGGCGGATCTCGTCGAGCTCGGCACCGGGGGTGAGCACCTTGGGCGGGGCGAGCATCAGCTCGCGCACCAGGCCGCGCTTCATCACCTCGCCCTCGGCCTCGTGGTCGAGCACGATGCCGCGGGCGTGGAGCTGCATGCGGTAGAGACCCTCGGAGTTGACGCGGCGCGAGACCAGGAGCGCGAGGATGCAGCCGAGCATGAGCGGCAGGATCACCCCGTAGTCGTGGGTGAGCTCGAACAGCATCACGATCGGGGTGAGCGGTGCCTGCATGAGCGCGGCGAACGTGGCGCCCATGCCGACGAGCGCGTAGGCGCCCGGGGCGTCGGCGGCGGGGCCGAGCACGAGCTGGGCGAGCGCGGCGAAGATGGTGCCGAGGCACGCGCCGACGTAGAGCACGGGCATGAACGCGCCGCCGAAGCCTCCGCTGCCGAGCGTGAGCGCGGTGACGATGATCTTGAGGCCGAGCAGCAGGAGCGCGAGCTGCCAGGCGAGATCGCCCTGGAGCGCGGCCGAGACGGTGGCGCGGCCGGGGCCGAGCAGCTGGCTCGAGACGGTGACGGCGATGAGCCCCACGCCCAGCGCCCCGAGCGCGGGCTTGAGCCAGCTCGGCATGCGCAGCGCGTCGAAGCGGATCTCGGCGTAGATCAGCGCGCGGGCCATGGCGGCGCCCACGAGCCCCGCGGTGACGCCGAGCAAGGCATAGAAGCCGAAGTCGGCGAGCGCGGCGGAGTCGTGGACGGGCAGCGCGAACTCGGTGCGCGGCCCGAAGATCGCGTGAGCGGTGACGGTGCCGGAGACCGCGGAGACGATGAGCGGGATGAACACCGACATGGTGCCGATGTTGCCGCCGATGGCTCCCCCGAACACGAGCTCGACGGTGAAGATGACGCCGGCGAGCGGGGCATCGAAGGCGGCCGCGAGCCCGCCTGCGCAGCCGGCTCCGACCATCGCCACGTGTCGGCGGAGCCGCAGGCCGAGGAAGCGCGCGACCACGGCTCCGACGGCGGCTCCGATCGCGACCGAGGGGCCCTCGTGACCGCACGAGCCGCCGCTGCCGATGCTGACGCCGGTGCCGATGCCGTTGATGACGGCACCGGTGCCGTCGAGGCGGCCGCCGTGCTTGGCGACGGCGGCGATGACCCCCATGGGGCCGACGACGAGGCGCGTGTGGAGCAGGCGATCGGCGAGCACCCGCAGGCCGCCGGCAGCGAGGCCGCCGAGCACGGGGAACGAGAGCATGATGGTCCAGCCGAGCGCGCCGGCGAAGCGACCGATGAACAGTCGGTTGGCGCTCTCGATCCACAGCAGCAAGAGGCCCGAGGCCGCACCGCTGATGACGCCCACGAGCGCCGCGAGCACGATGATGTAGACGTGGTCGTCGCGGATGACGGTGGCCAGGCGACGGCCGAGCAAGAGGCCGAGCATCCGCCAGAGCCGTGCGAGGCGATCGGAGGGGGGCAGCGGCTTGTGGTAGCCGGTCGACGACAGATCGGGCGTGCGCCGGGCCACCATCGATCGGCTGGCCTCCACGAGCGGGCCGGGCGAGTCGGTGACGTCCGGCACGCGCCCGGAGGGTGCATCCCCAGGCGGCAGCGGGGACCAGTCGGGGGGCATCGGGCCAAAGCTACCGCCGGGCCTGCAACGGAGCCAGGGCGTTGGGGAGCAAGCGGTGTGCTCGGTGGGTCGCGGCTTACCGTTAAGTACCGGCTTTCCTGATTCGCTTGTCGCGGGCGGCCCGGCGCGCCGATACTGCTGTGCGGTGGGCCCAATGCGAACGGCGATGAAGCGGATGGCGAAGTGGGGTGCAGCGCTGGTGCTGCAGGGAGGGCTCGGGTGCGGTGCGACGCCGCCGGAACCCACGGTGCAGCAGCGGATTGCGAATGACCCAGCGGGGGACCTCGTGGCGCGGGCGCCCGACCGCGGCAAGGTTCGCGGTGGCGAGCGGATGCGCCGCAGCGTGAAATGGCCGGGTGCGGATGCACGGGACCTGGCGGCCTACGAGGCGTTCGACGCGGGCTCGCGGGCGGCGATCGATGGGGCACCGGTGCCGGTGCTGGTGCCCGGGCCCGAGCTGGTGCTCGACCGGCGCCAGGTGATGAACGGGCCCGAGTGGTACGCGTTCTGGGGGCAGCGCGAGACGGCCGGAATCGAGGTGACGATCACGGTGCAGGCCAGCCGCATGGCGCGGGTGTATCCGGGCGTGCGCCCGCAGCCGGGGCCGCACACGCTGCGCGGACAGGAGGCCTGGGTGACGCGCAACGAGGGGATCTGGAGCGCGAGCTGGATCGAGCACGGCGTGGCCTACGATCTCGGGATCGAGTGCGCGCCCGTCGATGCGCCGCCGTGTGACGACCAGCGCGAGCTCGAGCGATTGGCGGAGGGCTTGCGTTACGCGGGTGGCCGCGAGGAGGTGACGCGATGAGACCGATGCACGTGCAAGCGATCACCGTGCTCGGGCTCGCGGCGGTGGTGCTGGTGCCCACCGCGGCCGTGGCCGCGCCCGAGCCGTTCGAGTACGACCCGCCCGGCGCGCTGGTGCCCGGCTCGGGCGAGGGCCGCTACGACGAGACGGTCTACGTGCCGGGGATGCGGTTTCCCATCGAGGAAGGGCCGGCGTTCGCGAACTCGCAGGTATGGGGCAACGGCGGCAGCGAGGGGCCCGGCGGCTCGCAGTGCGACGCGGTGAACTTCTCGTATCCGTGGCACGACAACTACTGCGAGACGCGCTCGTGGGACATGCCGATGTGCCCGGCGGGCATCGGCCACCAGGGGCAGGACATCCGGGCGGCGACGTGCGACAGCGGCGTGCACTGGACGGTGGCGGCGGCGGACGGCACGGTCACCAGCATCGGCAGCTACTCGATCTACGTGACGGCGGCCGACGGCACCCGCTTCGACTACCTGCACAGCACGAACTTGCAGGTGTCGGTGGGCCAGGCGCTCGCACGCGAGGAGCGGATCAGCCAGGTCTCGAACGAGTTCGGCGGCACCTCCACCACGGTGCACCTGCACTTCAACATCCATCAGGACGTGGCGGGCTTCGGCTCGGTCTATGCGCCCACCTATATGTCGCTGATCGGGGCGTACCAGGAGCTCTACGACCTCGTGGGCAACGGGCAGGGGGCGGTGGAGCTCGAGAGCAGCAGCTGCACGGCGATGGTCGGCTGGGCGCAGAGCGGCGACGACCCCGAGGGCGCGGCGACGGTGCTGGTGGCATTCGACGGGGCGCAGGACGATCCGGGAGCGACGGTGATCGAGGTGCTCGCCGACCGCGATCGGCCGGACCTCTGCGAGGCGCTGGGCTCGTGCGATCACGGCTTCGAGGTCGAGGTGCCGCTGCGGCTGCGCGACACGTCGATGCATGACGCGCGCTTCTACGTGGTGGGGCAGGACGGCACGCCGCTCGAGCTCGAGGACAGCCCGTTCTCGTTCACGTGCGAGCCGCCGCCGCTGCCCGAGGGGGTGCGCCGCGAGCTCGAGAGCCCCGAGGTGATGGCGGCGTGGGCGTTCTCGCCGCTGTATCAGGTGGCCTGGGCACCGGCCGACGTGCTGGCCGGGCTCGCGGCGGGCAACGTGTTCCCCGAGCGGCCGGTGCTGGTGGTGAGCGACGCCGACGCCGCTCCCGCCGATGCGCGGACGCGGTGGGTGATGGACCCGGGCTACAAGCGCCGGGTGGCCAGCGAGGCGATCGCGAGCGCGTGGGGCCTGCCGTGGGCCGCGCCCGAGGTGTGGCCGGGCGTGGTGCTCGACGATGTGCCGGAGGGCACGCCGCTGCGGCCCGCGCCGTTCCTGGTGACGAGCGACGAGGGGATCGTGTTCGCGATCGACGACGAGCAGTGCCCGCTCGGCGAGAACGGCCAGCTCGACCCGGGCTGCGAGCCGGTGGGACTGGACGACACGGCCGGCGACACGACCGAGGGCGAAGCCACGCTGGGAACGGCGGGTGACGCCGACGGCGACGGTACGGATGGAATCCCGGTGCCTCCGGGGGCCAACGACGAGAGCGAGGGCTGCCAGTGTCGAACGGGCGATGGCTCGCGTCACGCCGCCTGGTGGTCGCTGCTGCTCGTCGCCGGGCTCCGGCGGCGTCGCGGCGCGTAGCATCGAGGTCGCGGCGGACGAGCGGTGCGCCGCGACTCGCGGTGCACCGCCCGACCACGACAACCACGACAACGGCGGCAACGCTCACCCGCTCGCGCGCGGTTCCGATCCCACGCTCGCTCCGAGTATCGATGTCGCTCGCGGAACCTCGACGTTCCGCAGTAGTCGATCTCCCGTATGATGCCGGGCATGTCCAAGCATCGCCGTGGTTGGCTCGTGCTCCTCGCCTTCGTGCTGGCGGTGCTCTCCCCGAGCTCGAGCCGCGCGGCGCCACCCCCCGAGGCGGCCCAGGTGCCGAGGGAGCTGCCGGGTGAGCTCGCGGACTGGGTGCAATGGGTCAAGGAGGTCGAGCCCGAGCCACGGGACTGCCGCGAGGTCGAGGGCGAGATCACGATCTGCGTGTGGCCGACCCACCTGCGCCTGGAGGTGGGGGCCAAGGGAGCGCGCTTCGTGATGGACGTGTCGGTGTTCGGGCCGCACGAGGTGGAGCTGCCGGGTGACACGGAGCAGTGGCCGCAGGAGGTCGAGGTCGACGGGAAGACCAGCGCGGTGCTGCGCGACGGCGAAGCACCCACGATCGAGCTCGTCGAGGGCCGCCACACCGTGACGGGGCTGATTCCGTGGCGCGAGGCGCCCGACAGCCTGCGGGTGCCGGCGGAGATCGGGCTCATCGAGCTGGTGGTGGGCGGCAAGGTGGTGCCGTTTCCGTCGCGCAGCGACGTGACGCTGTCGCTCGAGGGCCTCGAGGGCTCCGAGGAGGTGGACGAGCCCGAGCCCGAGCCCGACGAGCCGGTCGAGGTCGTGCCCGACTCGGAGACGCTCGAGGTGTCGCGGCGCCTGATCGACGGGGTGCCGCTGCAGGTGGTGACGCGCATCGACGTGCACGTCGCCGGCAAGCCGCGCGAGCTCGTGCTGCCCAATCCGATGCTGGAGGGGGCCAAGCTCTTGCAGGTGACGGCACCGGTGCCGGTCACGCTGGGCGAAGGCGGCAGCCTGGTGCTGCAGGTGCGCCCGGGCACGATCACCCTCGAGCTCACGGGGGTGCTGCCCCGCTCGCCCAAGCGCCTGAGCCCGCTCCAGCAGCCCGCGCCGTGGCCCAGCCAGGAGATCTGGGTGTGGAACGCGGCCCCGGCCGGGGCGCCCAGCATGGGGCAGCTCAGCCTCTCGGGCGCGCAGGCGGTCGATCATGCGCGCACGCATGCACCGAGCGAGTGGCAGGGCGGAGCGACCTATCGCCTCGACTCGGGAGGGGCGCTGGAATTCGAGATCATCCAGCGCGGAGTGTCCGAGACCAGCACCAACCAGCTGGTGCTGATCCGCGACATGCGGGTCGATCTCTCCGGCACGGGCTGGACGATCGTCGACGACATCCGCGGCGAGATGAACAACGGCAGCCGCATGGACCTGCTCGGGGACCAGGGGGTCCTCGGCAGCGTGGCGATCAATGGCCAGCCGCAGGTCATCACCGTGACCGACAGCGGCTCCGCCGGGGTCGAGGTGCGAGATCCCTCGCTCGACATGCGAGCCCACTGGCGCATCGAGGGCGGTACGTCGAACCTGCCGCTCGGTGGATGGTCCGAGGATTTCGACTCGGTCCACCTCGACTTCATGCTGCCGCGCGGCTGGGACTTGCTGCATGCCGAGGGTCCGGGGTCGCTCGGGCCCACGTGGTTCGGGGCCTGGCGCCCGCTGGATCTCATCTTGCTGCTCGGCGTGGTGCTGCTGGTCGGGCGCATCGTGGGTCCGCTCGCGGGGCTGGCCGCGCTCTTGGGCCTGGGCCTGGCGTACACCCGCAACGGCGACGGCTACGTGATGCTGCTGGCGCTGGTCGCCGGCTTGACGGTGCTGCTGCTGCCGCTGCGGCGCCAGCAGGCCACGGGCACGGGCGTGGCGCTGCGCCTCGTGTGGGCGGCGGCGGCGTTCGTGGCCTGTGGATGGGTGATCTGGCGGGTGCCGGCCGGAGTGGCCGCCGTGTGGCGCGATGGCCTCTCGGGCCTGGCGCACGTGCGCCTCGAAGACGAGCTCCTCACCCTGGCCAAGCTCGCGATCGTGCTCGGCGTGGTCGCCAGCATCGTGCTGGTGATGGCGGCCCTCGCTGCGCGCGCGAGCAAGGGCCTCGGGCGGGTGGTGGCCTCGACCCTCACGGGGGTGCTGGCGATCGGGTTCGTGGCGACCGTGCTGACCACGGCCGAGGACCGCGGCGCGATCTCGACCGGCGGCGACCGTCGCAGCTCGGTGGACTTCTCCGAGGTGGGCGCGCAGCAAGAACAGCTGGCGGCGGCCCCCGAGGAGCCCATGGAAGCAGAGCCCGAGTACAGGTACGAGACGAAGGCCGAGACGAAGACCTGGGTCGGGCCCGGGCAGCGGCACATGGGCGAGGAAGGCCGCATGGGCCGGCCCTCGGCCAACATGAAGTCGGGCCTCTACGCCATGGCGGGCCCCAGAGAGGACGCGTCCGACAACGACGACGAGGACGTGTGGGGCGGCCTCACGGGCACCGAGGTCGGTGAGGACTTCAGCGTGGATGATCTCGGCCTCGTGGGCACCGGTCGCGGCGGCGGTGGCACGGGCGAGGGCACCATCGGCCTCGGCAACACCGGGCTCATCGGCAAGGGCGGCGGCGGCGGAACCGGCGAGGGCTACGGCCGCGGCAGCGGGGCCGGCTTCGGCGGCCGGGGCAACATCGTGCCCATGGTTCGGCAGGCCAAGGCCGAGGTCCAAGGCGACCTCGACAAGGACATCATTCGCCGAATCGTGCGCGCCCACATCAACGAGGTGCGCCACTGCTACAGCCAGGGGCTGGCCAACGATCCCGCGCTCGAGGGCCGGGTCAGCGTTCAGTTCACGATCAACCCCACGGGCAAGGTCCCCGTGGCAGTGGTGCAGGAATCCACGCTCTCCGACGCCCAGGTGGCCAACTGCATCGCGGCCGCCGTCAAGCGCTGGACGTTTCCCAAGCCCAAGGACGAGGGCAACGCGATCGTGACGTACCCGTTCGTGCTGAGCCCCGGCGGCCCGAGCAATGGGTCCGAGCCCGCCGCGCCTCCGCCCGAGGAGCGCTTCATCGCCACGAACGTCGAGCTGCCGGAGGTCGAGGCGCCGGCGGTCCCGCAGACCGGCGAGGGCGTGCCGGAGTGGTCGGGCCCGCGCTGGACGATGCGCCTCGATCGCACGGTGAAGCGCGACGAGTCGGTGACGCTGTGGCTGGTGACGCCCGCGATGTCGCGTGCGATCTCGATCGTGCGGGCGCTGGCCCTGATGTTCCTGGTGTTCGTGCTGCTGCGCGAGGGCTGGCTGGCTCGGACCACGCCACTGCGCGGAGCTTCACCCGGCGGCGGCTCGCGGGTCGGCGCGCTCGCAGCAGGGCTGGTGATGTTCCTGGTGGCACAGCCGGCCGCGGCAGCCCCGCCCCAGGAGCTGCTCGACCAGCTGGCCGAGCGCGTCAACGCGGAGCGGCCGCTGGCGCCTTCGCCTCCGTGCGGCACCGAGTGTGCCTTGGTCAACAAGCTCGACGTCACGGTCGCGGGTGACGAGCTGCGCTTGCGGGCCGAGGTGCACATGGCCGGCCCGGGGGTGTGGGAGCTGCCGGGCTCCGTGGATGCGTGGTTGCCACGCACGGTGCGGGTCGATGACGAGCCGGCGCGCGCCATGGCCGTGCAAGGAACGCAGCTCTTGCTGCACCTCCCGCCCGGCCGCCACGTGGTCGAGCTCGGCGGCCCGGTCGGATCCGACGTGCTCGATCTCGACCTGGCCGGTGCCCCCAAGCACGTGGTGGTGACGGCCGAGGGCTGGACGGTCGACGGGGTCGACGAGAACGACCTGGCCGAGAGCCTGCACCTCGAGCGCAATCGAGGGGACGAGCCCGAAGGCCCCGAAGGCCCCGAAGACCCCGGCGAGCCCGAGGACCCCGAAGCCGCGCCCGAGCGGCACTCGCAAGACATGGAGCCCTGGTTCGCGCTGGAGCGGCGGATCCAGATCGGCCCGCGCTGGACGATGGAGACCACGGTCACGCGCCTGAGCCACGGCCCTTCGCCCACCAAGCTGCACGTGCCGCTGCTGCCGGGCGAGAAGATGCTCGAGGCCAGCGGCAAGGTCGACGATCCCAAGGCCACGGTCACGCTGCGCTCGCCGGGCGAGAGCATCACCTGGACCTCGGTGCTCGAGCAGCGCGCTGCGCTGGAGCTGGTGGCGCCCTCCGACGAGGACTGGACCGAGAGCTGGGTCATCAGCTGCGCCGGTGCCTGGCAGTGCAGCGACGAGGGCACGCCGGCCACCACCGACAGCGGGGGCACGCGCGTGTTCCATCCGTGGCCCGGCGAGACGCTGAAGCTGACGCTCTTCGAGCCCAGCCCCGCCGAAGGCCAGCTGCTCGTCATCGACCACGCCAACCTCGACCTCGAGCTCGGCGAGACGGGCACCGAGGCGCACCTGACCATGCAGGTGCGCACGGCCACGGTCACCGAGCGCGTCATCACCCTGCCCGACGGCGCCCACGTGGGCTCGGTCCGGATCGACGGCAACGACGTGCCCATGGCCAAGGACGCCACGGAGCTGCGCCTCACGTTCCAGCCCGGCCTGCACCAGGTGTGGATCGAATTCAAGCAGGACGCGGGGGCGGCCGCGGTGGTGCGAGCCCCGGTGGTGCAGCTCGGCGGCCACGCCGTCAACGCGCGCGTGAGCTTCGAATACTCCGACGCGAGCGAGCGCGTGGTGGTGTGGACCGCAGGCGAAGGCATGGGGCCGATGGTGTGGCTGTGGCCCTACATCGGCGTGCTGGGGCTGTTGGCGTTCGCGCTGGCCCGCTTCGCCCGGCCGCGCCTCAACGTGCTGCAATGGTTCTTGCTGAGCCTCGGCTTCTCGGTGCTGGCGCTGCCGGTGGTCTGGCTGTGGTTCGTGCTCGTCGAGCAGCGCGAGCGCCATGCCTCGCGACTCGACGGACCGGTACGCTACAACCTCGCGCAGATCGCGCTGGGCATCATGACGCTCGCGGTGGTGGGGATCGTGTTGCTCACCGCCAAGGAGCTCTTGACCTCGCCGGCCTCGACCATCGTGCACAACTGGTCGGACGGCAGCCAGCTGTCCTGGTACGACGACCGGGCCGAGACGAGCACGCCGGCCGCCACCGTGATCACGATGCCGACCAGCCTGTGGCGCGGTGTGTGGGCGATCTGGGTGGTGTGGCTGGCGTGGAGCTCGATCGCGTGGGGCAAGTGGGTCTGGCGCGTGGCCTCGGCGGACGGGTGGCTGCACCGCCAGCCCGATCCCGTGCAGGAGGTGCTCGCCGAGCCGGTACAAGCGCTTTCCGAGCTGGTGCAGGCGACTTCCGAGCAAGCAGCGCCCGCGCAAGCACAGCCCGAGGTCGAGTCTCGAGCCACACCCACCGTCGAAGCGCCCGCGCAACCCGACGGAGCCACGGACGCGCCGCCGAGCGACACGCCCGCGCCCAAGGACGAGTGACGAGCGGCTGCGGTCGAGCGGTGCACCGTGCCTCCACGGTGCACCGCCCATTCGCGACGAGCCTCACTGCTTGCCGAGCACGACCACGCCGTAGTGCTCGACGAACAGTGCGAGCTCGTCGCCGGGCTTGCCGTCGAGGTCGCCCACCGCGGCGGTGATGCCCACGTCGTGGCTGCGCACGCGCAGGATCGGCTGACCCGACTGATCGTACGCAATGACGCCCTGGCGCCCCGCCACCACGATGTCGTCGCGGCCGTCGCCATCGACGTCGACGTCGAGCTTGGGCGAGGGGTCCCACTCGCCCTCGTAGAGGTCGACCATGCCATCGGGGGTGTCGATGCGACCGGCGAGCTTGCGGCCCTCGGGGGCCTTGCCGACGCGCTCGATGACCTTGCCGCGCGGGCTGAGCCGCATGAGCTCGCCGTTGGCCTGGACGAGCAGACCACCGGCCGGGTCGACGCGCACGGCCTCGAGCTGCTCGAACGGCGCCGAGGTCCAGAACGGATCGGGCACCGCCTTCATCGCGACCACCCGCTCGCCGTCCTGCAGCACGAGCTCCTGGAAGCCGTCGCCGTCGAGGTCGTGGTGCGCAGCCACGGTGATCGCGTCCTTGCCGGTGTGCTCCCAGTAGAGCTCGCCCTGGCTGTCGAGCACCTTCACGTCACGCCAGCCGCCGACGATCCACTCGCGCTTGCCGTCGCCGTCGAGGTCGGTGGCCTCGAGGCTCTGGCTCCAACCGGTGAGCGGCTTGACGGGCAGCGCCTTGCCGTCGGCGGACCAGCGCATGAGGCCCTCGCGGCCCACCGCCGCCACCTCGCCGCCCTTGCCGGACTTGTCGCCCTTGGCCGGCGCGGCCACGGCCAGCGCCCGCGCGTCGCCGCTGACGGGCTGCTTCCAGCGCACGCCCCAGCCCGCGGGCGCCTGCTCGATGGTGAGCAGCTCGCGAGGAACGCCACCCTTGCTGTCGACGATGGCCTTGATCTCGTGGGCGAGCTTCTCCTTGAGCTGCGCGTCGTAGCCGGTGCGCGCGTGGGCCACGCGGCCCTCGCGGTCGATCACGTAGAGCGCCGGGATCCCGCTGTAGTCGTAGCCGGTGAGCTGGGCCGGGTCCTCGAGCAGCACGCGGATCCGCAGGTCGTTCTCCTCGAGGAAGGGCTTGATCTTGGAGCGGCTGTTGAAGTCGTCGATGTTGATCGCGAGCACCTCGACGCCCTTGTCCTTGTGCTCCTTCTGGAACTTCTGCAGCTCGGGCATCTCCTTCTTGCATGGGCCGCACCACGTGGCCCAGAACGTGACGAGCACGACCTTCCCGCGGAAATCGGCGAGCTTGACGGTCTTGCCCGCGAGATCCTTGAGCGCGAACTCCTGGGCGGGCTGGGCCGCGGCGGTGACCTCCTGCTGAGTGCCGGTGGCGAGGCCGAGCTGGTCGTGCAGCCGGTCGTACATCCCGCGCAGCTCGAGGTCGTCGGTGAAGCCGAGCGCCTGGCCCATGGCCTCGCGCGCGGCCTCCTTGTTGCCCTGGCGATAGTGGATCTCGGCCGTGAGCACGTGCAGCTCCTCGAGCACGCCCGCGGCGAGCGTGCGCACGGGCTTTTGCTGGGCGTCGCGCACCACGATGTCCTTGGCGATCTTGGCCGACTCGGCGTGACCGCGCTCGAGCGCGCGCATGGCCTCGTCGAGCTTGCCGGCGCGGAGCTGCAGCCGCGCCTCGAACGCGTGGGTGTTGGCGCGCTGGTACGCGAGGTAGAGCGCCATCCACTTGCGCTGGCGCTCGTCCTTGACGAGCGCCAGCTCCTCCTCGTCGTCGAGCAGCCGCTTGCGGGTGAGGTCGAGCAGCCGCAGGCCGCTGTCGACGGGCAGGTCGTGCTTGAGGTGGTAGCGCTCGACGAGCTCGGTGGGCAGCGACGAGTCGTCCTCGAGCGCGGCCTTGGCCTCGAGGCAGCCCGCGAGCTCGGCAGGATCGAACCCGCCCTTCTCCACCAGCGAGTCGGCCAGCGACTCGAACACGTCGGAGGCGGTCTGGTGGTCGGGGTGCGCCTTGACGAACGCGCGACACTTGGCGATGCGAGCCTCGAGCTCGGCCTCGCGGGTGGCGGCCTCGCCCTCTTGCTTGACCGTGCGCCACTGATCGAGCGGCACGGGCGGCCGCTCGTCGACCTCGACCTCGGCCTCGGCGACGGGCGGCGTGGCCTGTGGCTGCCCGGGGGTCTTGGTGGTGAGCTGGCCGTCGCCGCCCGCATCGGTGGCACACGCGGCGACGAGGGGAAGCAGGAGCGCGAACGAGGAGAGCTTGGGGGTCGCAGTCATGGAGTGGCTCGCAGAGGTTTGCGTGTCGTGGACGGGCCCAGGTTTCGGCACACGTCGAAAAGCCATCGACTTGTCGCAGAGAACCGTGCGGTCGTCGATCACCACCCACCAAGCCCCCCCAAGGCCCGCAGCGTGCAATTGAACCTCGTTCCCAAGCCACACGCACGATGGCCCAATCGACGCGCTCACGAGGAGCGTGCGTCGCGGCGCCTAACGCAGCGGTAGAACGAGCTCTTCGCGGCGCTCGACGAACAGCTCGCTACCCACGAAATCACCCGCGTCGAACGAGGCGGTCTGCAGGCGGCTCGCGGTCACCCGCAGCGCCTCGGTGTCGAGCTGCAGGCCGAGCGGGCGCAGGGTGTCGAACGAGAGCCGCGTCTGGCCGAGGTCGTGCACCACGCAGGTGACCTCGGCCCCGGTGGGCTCTCCACCCTGCAGACCAGTGATCCGCAGCGTGACCACGTCGTCGCGCTCGGCCACGCCTTGCCAGCGTAGCACCAGCGCCTCGCGGCGCAGCTCGTAGAGGTCGCCCTCGGTGACGTGCAGCGCCAGCGCCGACGGCACGATGCCCTCGGCCCGGAACGCGGGCAGCTCGGCCCCGGGATCCGGCGAGGGCGAGCCCTGGGACTCGACCACCACCACCGTGCCACCACCGTCGGCCTCGTCGGCGAGCGCCGACGGCAGCTCCTCGGCGTAGTAGAGGTACTCGTAGCCGGTGTAGTAGGGCAGCAGATCGGGCACGTTGACGATGGGCACCGGGATCGCGTCGTCGCTGCCGATCTGCATGCGGAGGTCGCCGACGTCGACGAGCAACAGCTCGCCGCGGGGCGACTCGCTCTGCTCGGCGGCCGAGAGCTGCTCGGACGCCACGCACGAGCTCGGGGCCACCACGTCGCTCGGCAGCACGGGCATGTCGATGCGCGCGCGGACGAAGTCCTCCTCGAGGCCACGCACGAACGCGAAGCGGGCGGTGACCTCGAACGCGTCCCAGTCGTCGAACGGCTCGTCGGCGGGGTCGTGCTCGGGCTCGAGCACCACGTGGACCCGGCCGAGGCGGAGCGACTCGAGCTCGGGCTCGGCGGGGTTGGTGTCGAGATCCTCGCCCACGCAGCCCCCCGCGCTCCCCGTGAGCACGGCGAGCGCGAGCGCGGCCAGGTGACCGAGCGACCTCACGTCTTGAACGTACCGCGGTCGGGACGCGCTGTCACGGAACCAGGATGGACCTGGGCAAGGGGCCACGGACGCCGCAGGACCGGGCTAGGGAGGCCCTAGCGCCCGCAATCGGACGTGGAGCGCTGGGTCTGCGGAGATCTCGCAGCGGCGCACCAGCCGCTTACCCATACGACCCTACCCACCGGCCTCGACCGAGCGCTCGTCGAGGAGGGCGTTACCGGATGTGACCGCGGCTCGGCTCGGGATCCGTGTGTGTCATCGCCAGCGGAGCGGGCCTCGGGCGACTCGATCTCGGCGGCCTCGTGGTCTTCGAGGACGTATGCTCCCCGGCATGCGGGCTCACTGTGAACGCTGCGCGGCCGAGGTCGACGCGAGCTACCGGCGCCCGCGGGCGCGTCGGTATGCCCGCGGCTATCCGCTGCTCATCGTCCCGTTCATCCCCCTCATCCCGATCATCGCCGCCGACTACGTGGTGATGATCCCCATGCTGATGATCTACATGCTGGGCGCGGGCCCGGTGCTCGCGATCCTGCGCGACCCGCCGGTCTGCGACGACTGTGGAGCGATCGTGAAGGCCTTGCCCAAGGCCCTGACCAAGGCGCTGCCCAAGCCGGCGAGCACGTAGTGCTCAGCCGCCGCGCAGGTCACCCGCCAAATCACCGACCCCCAAGTACCCGACCCATAGCCGCGTGACCTCGGCGGCGAACGCTTCCGGCTCCACGCCCTCGGGATCCTCGACCCAGCGGTGCACGAGCGCGTCGGTGCCCTCCACCACCACGCGCACGGCCAGCACCACGTCGGGCACCTTCACCTCGGGCTGCGCACGCAGCCACGCCACCAGCTCGTCCCGCACGCGCCGCTCGACCTCGACCAGCCGTCGGCGTACCGCGGGCATCCCCATCACCCGACCCACCAGCATGCGGTGCAGACCCGGGCGATCGGCGTGTAGCTCGAGCATGCGATCGACCAGCTTGCGCACGCCGACCGCGAGCGGGGTGGTGGCGGGGGGCAGCGCCGCGAGCTCGCGCCGCAGCTCGGCGACCGCGTCCTCCACGTGGTGGTCGACGAGCGACTCGAGGATCGCGTCCTTGTTGGGGAAGTACTCGTAGAGCGAGCCGATCGAGACCCCGGCCAGCCGCGCGATGCCGTTGGTGGTGGCGCCCCCGCGATCGAAGAGCCGAGCCGCCGCCTCGAGGATCGCCGCCACGGTGCCCCGCGATCGCTCCTGGATCGGCCTACGACGGGAATTGGCGGGTTTTTCGGCGGTGGCCACGGGACCCTCGAATCCGAGTCGTCGGCGAGGCCCGGGGCGGTCACGCTTCGGGCATGAGCACCGACCTCCTCGCGAGCGTAGCACTGGGTGCGCTGGGCCTGTACGGCCTGGTCGCGCTGCTCGGCCGCAGCCTCCTGCAATGGCGACGCACCGGCTCCGCCGGCTACCGGGGCGTGCACGGTCGCCCTGGCAGCGCGGCCTGGTGGGCGGGCGTGATGATGGCGCTCGCGGTGGTGGGCCTCGTGCTCGCGCCGGCGATCGCGATCGGCCTGCCCGCGAGCACGGCGGGCGGGCTGCGCGTGACGCTCGGCGCCGCGCTGTTCCTCGTGGGCTTCGCCGTCACCGTGATCGCCCAGCTCGCCATGGGCGACGCCTGGCGCATCGGCGTGCAGGAGGGCGAGCGCACGGAGCTCCGCACCGGCGGCCCGTTTGCGTGGTGCCGCAACCCGATCTTCACCGGCATGCTGCTGGTCGGCCTCGGCATGGCAGCCTGGGTCCCGCTCGCCGCCCCGGCCTGGCTCGCGCTGTGGGCCGGCCTCGAGCTGCAGGTGCGCGTGGTCGAGGAGCCGCATCTATTGAGGATCCACGGCGCCCACTACCAGGCCTACGCAGCCCGCACGGGCCGCTTCTGGCCTGGCCTGGGCCTGCGGGTCGCCGGTGGCCCGCCCCACGAATGACCCCAACGGGCCACGGTGCACGTCGGCGACGCCCGCCGGTTTTCGATCGATCGCGACGATCTTTTCGACGATCCCCGCGCAACGCCGCGCCTGGGTGGTCGAGAACCAGACCGTGGTCGACACCAGCCCCCACTCCTCGTCTTCCCTCGCGGTCTCCTCCCTGCCCGGCGTGGCCCTGCCCAGCGCGGCTCTACCCCTTGGCCCTCCCGGGCCCTTTCGCCTCGGCGGCTACGAGCTGCTCGAGCGCGTGGGCGCGGGCGGGATGGCCGAGGTATGGATGGCCCGTAGGGCCGTGATCCCCGGCGGCCTGCAGGCCTGCGCGCTCAAGATCGTCCACGGGCGCTTCTCCAAGGATCACCGCTACCAGCGGATGTTCCTGCAGGAGGCCCGGCTGGCGCTCAAGCTGCGCCACGCCAACGTCGTGTCGATGTTCGACGTGGGCGAGGCCGAGGGCCGGCTCTACATGGCGCTCGAGTGGGTCGACGGTGTGCACTTGCGCGAGTTTGCTCAGCTCGCACAGGTACGGCTGGGCCCACTGCCCGTACCCCTGGTGTGCCACGTGGTGGGCGAGCTCTTGCAGGGCCTGCGCCATGCCCACGGCCTGCGCGTGGGCGGCCAGCCGCTCGGGGTGATCCACCGCGACGTGGCCCCGCACAACGTGCTGGTCAGCAGCGCGGGCGAGGTGAAGCTGGCCGACTTCGGCATCGCGCGGGTGACCGGCGAGCTGAGCTCGGGCGAGCACGTCAAGGGCCGCGCGCGCTACATGGCGCCCGAGCAGCTCCACGGCGAGCCCACGCAGGCCTCCGACCTGTTCGCGGTGGGCGGGATCCTGCACGAGCTGCTCGATGGCCGCCGCTTCCGCGACGGGCTCGAGCGGCTCACGGACTGGCACCGCGTGGTGGCCGAGGCCCCGCTGCCGCCGCTCGAGCGCGAGGACGTCCCGGCCGCCCTCGAGGCGCTGCGCGTGGGCCTCTTGCAGCCCAACCCCGCGCGTCGCATCGCGAGCGCCGACGAGGCGCTCGGCTGGCTCCTGCGGTGCCCGCCGTGGCCAGCGGGGGCCACCACGCTGCGCCAGCTCTATGCGCGCTGCGTGGGCACGGCCCGCCGCACGGGGCTCACCGATTCCGAGGCCATGCGCCCGCGCTGCGCCTCGTCCGCGCCATGGGCCGTCGCCGCGCCGTGGGCCTCCGCCGCCGTGCCGTCCTCCGCCTCCGCCCTCGCGGCGCCATGGCCCGCGCTCGCAGTGGCGCCCTCGCTCGCGCCCAGACCCGAGCTCACCGCGACCCTGCGGCCCCGCGACCGACCGATGTCCTGCACGCCCACGCCCTCGCGAAGCACCGATACCCACCGGGCTGCCGGGTGCGAGGCCGTCGTGATCCGCCGTCGCTCGGCCCCGCGGGCCTTTCGACCGCCCGTCCGGCTGGGCTCTTGGGCGCCGAAGGCATCGATCTACGAAGGGGCGGCCAAGTGTCGCCTGCACCGGCTGAGCCGCGGGCTATGGCTCCTGGCGGCCGGCCTGGCGGTGCTCGCCACCGGCCTCGCCCTCACGCCGGGGCGGCCGCAGCCGCTTCCAGCCTGCATCCACGAGGCACCCGTGGCCCCCGACCAGCGGGCCCGGCTGCGGCTGCGTGGGGATGGGCAGCCCCTTGCGCAGGTGAGGATCGACATGCAGACCCTGGAGGTGGCTTCTCACGGCGAGTGCTTCCTGTCGCCCGGCGTCCACGAGCTGGAATGGCGCCCATCGGCGGCCGAGCCGTGGCGGCCTGTTGGATCACACACGCTCGTTTCCGCCAAGGAGCACCTCGTCCGGGTGGCCGAGGACGGATTGGCGATTACCGCGTACGATCCCTGACTCGCGCATGTCCACTCCGGCCGATCCCAATCGATCCACGCGCCTGTACCGCGCGGCCAGCCCCGTGGGCGAGGAAGACATCCATCCGGGCGCCGTCATCGGCGACGGGCGCTTCAAGATCTTCGGCCTCATCGGGCGCGGCAAGATGGCGTCGGTGTTCCGCGCCCGCGACCTGCGGCGCAACACCGACGTGGCGCTCAAGGTGCTGGCTCGTAAGTTCGTGGGCCACCACGATCAGGAGCGACGCTTCGACAACGAGGCGCGGCTGGCGGGTCGCCTGCAGGGCCACCGCAACGTGGTCGCGCCGATCGAGTCGGGCCGCCTCGACGACTGCGGCGGCCGCATGTTCCTCGCCATGGAGCTCGTGCGCGGCCCCACCCTGGCCGACCTGGTGAGCATGCATGGCCCGCTGCCGGTGGAGGACGCCTGCATGTACCTGCGGGACATCGCGCGGGCGCTCCGCGACCTGCACCAGAGCGGGGTGGTCCATCGCGACGTGAAGCCCGAGAACGTGATCGTGGTGGAGATGAAGGGCGAGCGCGTGGCCAAGCTGCTCGACTTCGGCCTCGCTGCCGACACGGGTGCCGGCGCCGATGCCCGCATGACGCGAATGGGCGAGCGTCCCGGTACGCGTCACTACATGTCGCCCGAGCAGGCCTGGGACGCGCCGGCCCATCCGGTGTTCGACATCTACGCGCTGGGGATCACGTTCTACGAGGTGCTCACCGGGCACCCGCCGTTCTTCGAGCTCGACGAGGCCGAGGTCATCGCCCGCAAGTGCGACCTCTCGCAGCCCTCGCCCACCATCAAGGGGCGACGCGACGGGCTGCCCGAGCGGCTCGAGCAGCTCGTCGACGCGTGCCTCGAGCCCGTCGCCAAGAAGCGCCTGCCCACCATCAACGCGTTCCTCAAGCGGCTCGACGCGGTGACCGAGGGCTTCGGAGCCCCCGGCGGCATGAGCCCGCGTACCCGCCAGCAGACCAGCATGGTGGGCCAGGCCCGGACGATCGCGGCGCCCAAGCAGCGCAAGAGCAAGCTGCCCGAGATCATGGCGCAAGCCGCCGCCAAGAAGCAGCAGCAGGCGTTCGTGGCCGAGCCCGCCCACGTCTCGCCCGAGGCCCCCACGCCCGATCCCGATCGCGTGGTCAGCCGGCGCGCGGTCAACCGCGCGGTGGAAGGGCTCGCGCAGTCGGCCACTGCGCTCGGTGGGCAGCCTGCCACGGTGCCGCACCTGCAGCCCACCGCGCCGAGCCCTCAGGCGCGCCCGGTGCAGCCGCCGCCGGCCAGCTACGGTCAGAGCCCGGGGATGGCCCCGGGACCCGCGTACGCGCCCGCCCAGAGCGCTGCGCCGCATGCCTATACGCCGCAGGCCCACACTCAGCCCCACCCGCGCCAGCCCAACGCCCAGCCCCAGCAGCCCTACGCTGCACAAGCCCAGGCCTCGCACTCCCAGGCCGCCCAGGTCTCGTACGCCCAGGCGTCCCAGGTCTCGCCCTCCCAGAACGCCCAGGCCTCGTACGCCCAGGCGTCCCAGGCCCGGGGCTCGTATGCCTCGCAGGACCAGGCTTCCGCCTCGGGGCCGGGGCACTCCGTACCCACGATGGGCGTGGCAGCGCCGGTTCGCCAGACCCGCGCGGCCCCACGACGCCGCTCGATGACCAACAACCGCGCGATCGTCTTCGGCCTGGTGGTGGGCGCGGTGCTCAGCGCTCTGCTGGTGGTGGGCCTGTGGATGTGGATCCAGATCCGCAAGGGCGGCTGAGCCACGACCGCAGGACCGCGTTCGGCTCGGTCCTCACGAAGGCCATCGGACCCTGATAGCCTCCCGTCGAGCACAGCGACGGATGACCGACATGCACGACGGACGGGCCCAGGCCCGCAGCCAGGAGCTATTCGAAGCGGCCAAGCGCGTGATCCCGGGCGGGGTCAACAGCCCGGTCCGCGCGTTCGGCTCGGTGGGGGGCGCCCCGCCGTTCATCACCCGCGCCGAGGGAGCGCACCTCTACACCGAGGACGGCGCACGGCTGGTGGACTACGTGGGCACCTGGGGCCCGGCGCTGCTCGGACACGCGCACCCCGAGGTGGTCGAGGCGGTCTGCAAGGCCGCGGCCAACGGCCTGAGCTTCGGCGCGGCCACCGGGGCCGAGGCCGAGTTCGCGGAGCTCGTGTGCTCGATGGTGCCGGGCCTGCGGGGCGGCATGCTGCGGCTGGTCTGCTCGGGCACCGAGGCCACCATGAGCGCGCTGCGGGTCGCGCGGGGCTTCACCGGCCGCAACAAGATCGTGAAGATGGACGGCGCCTACCACGGGCACGCCGACGTGCTGCTGGTGGCCGCTGGCTCGGGCGCGGCCACGCTCGGCCTGCCGGGCTCGGCCGGCGTGCCGCCCAAGGTGGTCGAGGACACGCTGCTCCTGCCCCACAACGACGCCGACGCGGTCGAGGCGCTGTGCGCCGAGCAGGGCGACCAGATCGCGGCGATCATCGTCGAGCCGGTGGCCGGCAACATGGGCTGCGTGCCGCCCGCGCCGGGCTACCTCGAGCGCCTGCGCGAGCTGACCCGCCGCCACGGCATCCTGCTCGTGTTCGACGAGGTGATGACCGGCTTTCGCGTGGCCAAGGGCGGCGCCCAGGAGCGCTACGGCATCACCCCCGACCTCACGTGCCTCGGCAAGATCGTGGGCGGCGGCATGCCGGTGGCGGCCTACGGCGGCCGGCGCGAGATCATGCAGCAGGTCGCGCCGCTCGGCCCCGTGTACCAGGCGGGCACGCTCAGCGGAAACCCGCTCGCCGTGGCCGCGGGGCTCGCCACGCTGCGGATCATCGAGCGCGACCCGCCCTACGCGCGGCTCGAGGCGCTCTCGGCCCGCCTCGCCGATGGCCTCGCCGCACGAGCGGCCGCGGCCGGCGTGCCGTATACCGGCAACCGCGTGGGCTCGATGCTCACCGGCTTCTTCCAGAGCGGCGCCGTGACCAACTACCAAGACGCCAAGCGCAGCGACACCGCCGCGTTCGCCCGCTTCCACCAGGCGATGCTGGCGCGCGGGGTCTACCTCGCGCCGTCGCAGTTCGAGGCCGCGTTCGTGTCGGTGGCGCACGACGAGGCGAGCATCGACCTCACGCTCGACGCGGCCGCAGAGGCGTTCGCGCTGGTGAGGTCCGGGGGGCAGTGAGGCCGGCATGCCCGCGCCCGACGAGCCTCGTACACCGCCCAAGCGTGCGCGCTGGTTCCTCTACACCGATGCGTCTTCGCTCGGCATCGAGATCGCCGTGGCGGTGACGACGGGCGCCGTGGGCGGCTACTACATCGAGCGCTATCTCACCCATTGGTCGCCGTGGACGATGCTGCTCGGCTTCGCGTTCGGCATCGTCGTGGCGACCAAGGCCGTGCTACGCACCGCACGGGCGTACCAGGCCTCGCTGCGCCGCGACGCTGCCGAAGCGGCGAAGCCCAAGGACGAGTGAGGCCGAGAAGAAGTGAGGAAAGCATGAGCACCGCTCCCAATTCCGTGTTGGTGCGCCATGCCGCGCTGTGGACCACCCTCATGGCCGTGGTCGCCGGTGCGATCTCCCTGCCGCTGTTCGGGCACGAGATGAGCCTCGGCATCGCGCTCGGAGCGCTGGTTGGTTGGGTCAACCTGTGGCTGCTCGCGCGAGCGCTGCGGACCATGCTCCGCGACCCCCGGCAATACCGCCCCACGGGCTCGCGAACGTGGGTCTTGCCCGGCGTATTGCTGCTCAAGTGGCCGTTCATCCTGCTTGCGCTGGCATTGATCCTTTGGTACATGCCGGCGCGACCCGAAGGGGTGGCCCTGGGTGCCCTCCTTGCCCTCGTAGGGGCCTCTATCGCGGCTCTACGGGCAAACCGAGGCACGACGACTCCGAGCCCCGAGCACCAAGACCCGGACGCTCCGACCCCCTCCTCCTGACCTCCTCCGCAGCCATCACATGGGCGAACACGACACCTGGTACACGCTGCTGCCCGGCTGGCACGACTTCGAAAAGACGTTCGAGGAAGGGCTGCGGCGCGACTGGAAGTTCCTGATGTTCCAGGACACGCACTTCACCATGATCCACGTGGTGGGGGCGCTGATCGCTGCGGCGCTGATCCTGGTCGCCACGCTGCGCTGGCGCGCCAGCCTGCAGTCGGCCGAGACCAACAACGGCCTGCTCCCCAGCCGTCGCTTCACCCTCGCCGCGATGATCGACGGCATGGTGGGAGCCACCTACAAGCTCTCGGTCGACGTGATGGGCGAGAAGGATGCCAAGCGCTTCCTGCCGCTCACCGGCACGCTCGCGCTGTTCATCCTGTGCTGCAACGTGCAGGGCCTGATCCCGGGCCTCTTGCCGCCCACCGACACGCTCAAGACCAACCTGGCGCTGTCGCTGCTCGTGTTCGTCATCTACAACGGCATGGGCATCTACCGGAACGGCATGAGCTACGTGGCCCACTTCTTCGGCCCCAAGCTCGGCGGGTTCCCGTGGCTGTTCCCGATCTTCCTGCCCGTGGAGATCGCGTCGCACCTCGGCCGTCCCGTGTCGCTGTCGCTGCGGCTCATGGGCAACATCCTCGCCGACCACAAGGTCGTGCTCGCCATCGCCGGCCTCATCGCCGTGCTGATGCCCGTCCCCTTCCTGTTGCTCGGGGTGCTGGTCGTCATCGTCCAGACCCTGATCTTCACGCTGCTCACGATCATCTACATCGGCTCGGCCATCGAGCACATGGAACACCATCACTAGCTCGCCGAGCGCCCAAGGACACCACAATGAACCGTCGCATCACCACCCTCGTCGCCTTCGTGACCTGCTTCCTCGCGCCGATGATCGCGATGGCGGCCCCCGCTGCCGGTGGCCCCTCCGGCGGCCCCAACGACGGCATCTTCGCCATCGCCATGGGCTTCGGCATGGGCCTCGCCGCGCTCGGCTGCGGCATGGGCCAGGGCCGCGCCGCTGCGGCCGCGCTCGAGGGCATCTGCCGCAACCCCAACGCCGCCGAGAAGGTCAACACCCCCATGCTGCTGGGCCTGGCCTTCATCGAGTCGCTGACCATCTTCACGCTGGTCACCGCGTTCCTCATCTACGGCAAGTTCGGCGCCTGAAGAGCCGCCTTTCGCCGTACCGGCAGGGTCGGTCGTCCCGAGCGGATGGCCGGCCCTTCGCATTTCGAACGTCCGGGCTCGAGGTCCCCTTATGCTCGCGGCATGCGACATCGACTCGACCTCTCGGCTTCGCTCGCGCTTGCGCTGATCGGCTGCGGTGACGACGGCCCCGGCGCAGGCACCGAAGATGGCACGCAGACCGGCAGCACCACCGCGTCGAGCACCGAGACCTCGCCGTCCACGAGCAACGGCAGCGCCGACACCACCGCCGCCACGAGCAATGGCACCACTGCCAGCACCAGCTCGAGCGACGGCGCCGACACGAGCGATGGCACTGCTGCCGACAGCGGCTCGACGGACACGGGCGAGACCACCGACACCGGCGTCGAGTGCCGAGCCGCGACCCCGAGCACGTTCGTCACGTACCTCGGCGGCAACGACTTCGAGCACGGCCGCGACGTGGCGTTCGACTGCGAGGGCAACCTCTACGTGGCCGGCGGCACCCGCAGCGACGACTTCCCCGCCGGGCTCGGCGGTCCGGCGGGCAACGTCGACGTGTTCGTGACCAAGTATGACGCCACCGGCGCGCTCGTCTGGGTCCACCGCTTCGGCGGCCCCAACTACGACCGCGCCTACGCGCTCGAGCTCGACCCGAGCGGCGACCTCGTGGTGGCCGGCCGGGCCGGCGACGGCTTCCCCACCACCGCGGGCGCCTTGCAGGAGGCATTCGGCGGCGACATGGATCCCGCCGCGGCCTACGGCCAAGAGGACGGGTTCGTGGCCAAGCTGACCGCGGATGGCGAGCTCGTGTGGGCCACGTACTTCGGCAGCGCGGGTCGTGACTTCATCCGCGACGTGGCCGTCGACGGCAGCGGCGACGTGTACGTGGCCGCGTCGCAGGTCACCCGCGATCACCCCCACGTCACGAACGGCTCGTTCGATGCCACGCGCTCGGCGATGGACTGCGTGGCCGCGCGCATCAGTAGCGACGGCAGCTCGATGGTCTGGGGCGGCTATCTCGGCGGCGGCGGCGATGATTGCCCCGAGCCGTCGATCCGCGTCGACCCGGCGACCGGGCGGGCCGTGATGGTGATCAGCACCGACGCCGGCGATCTGCCCGATACCCCCGGTGCGCTGCAGGCCGCGCCCGCGGGCAACTACGACGTGTTCGTGGCCGCGATCGCGCCCGACGGCGGCTCGCTCGACTTCGGCACCTACGTGGGCGGCAGCGACGGCGACGGGCTCGAGACCCACAACCTCGCGCTCATGCCCGACGGTCGCGTGGTGCTCGGCTTCGTCACCACCTCGAGCGACCTGCCCACCACGCCCGGGGCGTTCCAGCCGGCCTACGGCGGCACCGGGGGCGGCGGCACCGGCCAGAACACCAACTACCCCGGCGACGGCTGGGTGGGCGTGCTCTCGGCCGACGGCACCACGCTCGACCACGCCACCTACCTCGGCGGCACGCTGGGCGATGCGGTCGAGGGCATCACCGTGGCCGACGACGGCCGCGTGTATGTGAGCGGTGGGACGTTCTCCGCCAACTTCCCCACCGCCGGCACGCCCTACCAGGACATGGCGGCGGGCAACCTCGAGGCGTTCGTGGGCATCCTATCGCCGGACCTCACCGACCTCGAGAATGCGACGTTCGTGGGCGGCGGCGACTGGGACGTTGCGCGCGCGGTCGCGATCGGGCCGAGCGGCCAGCTCGCCGCGACCGGCGAGACGCGCTCGAACGATCTCAACACGACCCCGGGCGCCGAGGATGGCTCGTACGGCGGCGGCGGGGAGTTCGATGCGCTCGTGATCCAGTGGGTGCCGTGAGCGCAAGAGCACGTACTGGCCGCCACCCTGCGCCACCACTCGGCCCGCACCCGATCCAGGCACCATCGGCGACTATGGGTCGCACGAACCCACCAAGATGAGCCGATGGAGGGGGCGACACGCGAGCACCCACGAGGGGAAACCGTGGTTGCGTGTGCTAGACTCGCAACCTGCGAGACCTACGAGCGGTGCTCTGAACCCGTACGCTCATGCGCCGTGAAAGGGCCGCGTGAGCACATCAGGACAACGGGAGAGGCAACATGAACATCAACGTCAGCATCATCGACCAGCAGGTTCGTGGGCTCGCCCAACGCCTCAAGGCTGGCATCGAAGCCGAGCTGGACAAGCAGCTCGACGAGACGACTACACGTTCGGTGGCGTTCGTGGTGCTGTGCGCGAAGGTGATGCTCGGCCTCACCGACGTCGAGGCCATCGAGACACTCACCGAGGGCGGCAACGACTTCGGCGTCGACGCCATCGAGGTCGGCGATCTGAATGACGGCGAGTTTGTCGTGACGCTGTTCCAGGGTAAGTACCACCACGCGAACCTCGAAGGCGTCAAGGGCTTCCCTCAGGACGCGGTCGAGAAAGCGGTGCAGGCCGTTCGGGCGCTCTTCAATCCGTCAGCGCCAGTCGACCTCAACAAACGACTTCAGGCCCGTATCGAGGAGGTACGCTCCCTCATCCTCGACGGCAACATCCCTCGCGTTCGCTTTCTGCTCTGCAGCAACGGCATGTCTTGGAAAGTGCCCGAGTCGCAGGCCATCATCGATCGTGAGCATTTCGGCGACCGCGCGACGTTCGAACACGTCAACCACGACGTCCTCATTCGGATCCTTGGTGCGACCCAACCGGTGAAGGAATCCATCAAGTTCGCTGGAAAGTCGCTCACTGAGGACATCCAATTCGTTCGTGTCTTCATCGGCAAGGTGGCGGTGTCCGAGATTGCGCGGATCATGGATGCGCATGGCGACCGGCTCCTCGATCGCAACATCCGTCGCTACCTCGGGCTTCACGGCAATCGCGTCAACGAGGCGATTCAGAGGACGCTCATGGACGGGCAGGAGCGCCCCAACTTCTTCTTCTACAACAACGGCGTGACGCTCATCTGCGAGCGCTTCGACTTCAATGCGTTGCAGAACGAGAACCACATCGTGCGTGTCGAGGGGCTCCAGATCATCAACGGTGGCCAGACGAGCAAGACCATCCAGGCGACCTTCGCGGCGGGGCAGCAACTGAGTGCCGAGGACGCACATGTCCTCGTGCGTTTGTACCAGGTGCCCAAGGACGCAGGGCCCTCCGTTCAGACGATCACGTACGCCATCAACAGCCAGAACCCTGTCGACCTGAAGGATCTGCGCTCGGGGGACGAGGGGCAGAGGAAGCTCGAGATCGCCATGAAAGCCCTCGGCTTCGACTACCGCCGGCAACGTTCGGACGATGCGCTCACTACGAAGGACGTCAGCGTCGGGACCGCGGCCGAGGCGGTGCTATCCGTCTGGCGGAAGCGACCTCAGCGCGCCAAGTTCCGCCAGAGCGAGCTGTTCGACAAGTCCTACAAGGACATCTTCACGGAAGATCTCACCGCTGCGCAGGTCGTGATCGCAGTGATGTTGTTCCGCATCGCGGAAAACAAGCGCAAGCGCCCGCCTGCCGACGCTCCCGAGCTCGTGCGGTACGCCTCCAACTTCATTGCGATGCTGATGGGGCGCTACCTGTTGAGCGACCTCCAGCTCACGCTGGACAAGCTCGATCATCGAGCATTCGAACGTGCACGAAAGCTCGTCGAGGACAATGGCGAAGCCTACTTCAATCGCGCTGTCCAGGAGCTGGAACACGCGCTCGACAGGCTGTACGGTGGCCAGCAGGTCAGCCCACAGCGATTGGCCGCGACCTTCAGGCGGGGCGACTTGTTCACCTATCTGCAACCCCCCGCTGCGCAGGCTCCGTGATGACAAGGCCTCGGGCCCGATCTTGGTTTGCTAGGGTGACGGGGGACCGATAGCTCACAGCCACCCCTTCTCGCGCGCCTTCGCGGCCGCCTCGGTGCGGCTGCGGGCCTCGAGCTTGGTGATCGCGCTCGAGAGGTAGTTGCGTACCGTGCCCTCCGAGAGGTCGAGCGCGTCGGCGATCTCGCCCGTGGCGCGGCCCTTCTCCGCCAGGCGCAGCACCTGTCGCTCGCGGTGCGTGAGCGGGTCGGGCTCGGCACAGGCCTCCGCGGCCAGCTCGGGATCGACGATGCGCTGGCCTGCGCTCGCGCCCCGGATCGCGGCCGCCAGGCTCGATGCGGGCCCGTCCTTGAGCAGGTAGCCCGCGGCCCCGGCCTCCATCGCGCGCCGCAGGTAGCCCGAGCGCGCGAACGTGGTGAGCACCACCACCTTGACCTCGGGCGCGCGCTGCTTGACCGCGGCGCACAGCTCGAGCCCGTTCATGCGCGGCATCTCGATGTCGGTCACCACCACGTCGATGCCGCCGTCCGCGAGCCGATCGAGCGCGGCACGGCCGTCTGCGGCGCAGGCGACGACGCAGAGGTCGCCCTCGATCTCGAGCAGCGCGGCCAAGGCCCCGAGCACCAGGGCCTGATCCTCCACCAGCATCACGCGGATCACGATGCTTCCCTCCTCGACGGCCCGCTCGGGTCGGATGCCTTCGGCGCCCGAAGGGCCTTCACCAGCGGAAACCGAGCCACCAGCCGCGTTCCCGGCGTCGCGGGGCCGATCTCGAGGCGGCCGCCCACCGCCTCCACACGCTCGCGCATGCCGAGCAGGCCATGGCCGGGACGGTCGCTCGGGCCGCGACCGTCGTCGCGCACCTCGAGGCCAAAACAGTCGTCGGCGGCCTGAAAGAAGCGGATCTCGCAGGTGCGTGCCCGCGCGTGGCGAACCACGTTGGTGGTGGCCTCGCGCAGCACCAGCGCCAGCACGGCTTCGTGGGTGGCGTCGGTGTGGGGACCGACGACCTCGGGGTCACCGTCGCAGCGCAGCTCGACCTCGGCGGCCGCCAGCGCCTGCTCGGCGCGGCCGAGCTCCTGCCGCAGCCCGGCGCCGCTGCCCACTCGATAGCCACGCACCGCGGTGCGGACCTCGGACAGGGCCTCGCGCGCCACGTCGCGCACGTCGGCCATCTCCTTGCGGGCCCGGCCGGGATCGCGCTCGACGAGCTTCTCCGCCAGCTCGGCCTTGAGCGCCACGACCGAGAGCGAGTGGCCGAGCAGGTCGTGCAGGTCGCGGGCGATCCGCTCGCGCTCGGCGATGCGGGCGAGCGCCGCCACCTCCTCACGGGCCAGCCGCAGGCTGGCGTGGACGCGCTCGCGCTGGACCTGCTGCATGCCGAACGCACCGATCACCACCACGCCCACGGCCGGCGGAGCCCAGAAGTACGGGCCCGCCTGCAACACCAGCTCGGTCACGAGCAGCGCGAGCCCCACCATGCCGACCCGCACCGCACCCCCGGCCAGGCTGATGGTGGACATGCCGGCGAAGTAGGCCGCGTAGATGAAGAACGTGTTGCTGCCGGGGTTGATCGGCGCCAGCGCCATACCGAGCGCCGTGATCCCCAGGGCGAGCAGCAGTCGCGGTCGACCGTCGACCCAGTAGGCGCGGAAGTACAGCGGCAAGAACAGCAGACAGGCGACGATCGACGAGCCCCACACCAGGGGCCCCGCGTCGTCCATGAACGCGGCCGGCACCATGAACACGAAGCCCAGGTAGAGGAGCCACGCGAACGGGGTCGACCCGAGCTCGGGATCGTCGGGCAGCCAACGCCAGCGACGCGCCATACATTCATGGTACGCCGCCCCCGACCCCCATCGACGTGACAGGGATCCCGTGCATGACACCCGTCATCCTCACCATGTGACGGCCAGCCCTCGCCGATGACAGCGGTCGGGCGCAAGAATCGGGCATGACGATCGCGTCGCTGCTCCTCGCCCCCAGCCTCACCCTCGCCCTGGCCGGTCCCGGCTCCGGCCCCGAGCCCGTGGCTCCCGTGGCCGATGCCGCCTACTCCCAGGCGGTCAATCGCTCGGCGCGTGGGCTCGGCTTCGGCATCGACCAGGGCATCTACGGCGGAGCGTTCGGCCAGCGCCTGCACCTCGATGTACCGTTCGGACGCCGCGTGGGGCAGTTCTTCGGGCTGCGCGTGCAGGGCACCGTGGCTTACAACGTTCGAGGAGCATTCGATCCGGTGGCGATGGGCGGGCTCGAGCTGTTCGGGCGCTCGCCGGTGATGGGCGGAATCGTGAGGGTCTACGGCGGTGGTGGGGTGTTCGTGGGCGGGCGCTTCGCCCCGGGGGTCGAGGGGCGAAGGTTCGGCATCGCCGGCGGCGGGCACATGGGCATCGAGGCCTTCGCCATGCCGCGCATGTCGTTCTCGGTCGAGATCGGCGGGCAAGCCCCGGTGCACGCCCTGGGCCTCGACGCGGGCGCCAGCGTGCTGGGGGGCATCAACTTCTACTTCGGCCGCTGACGCGGCAGCGGGGCCGCCACGCGCCTCGGCCGTCGCAGCATGGGGCTCCCAGCCCCCCATGCCGTGCATTGGCGACCACTCGCGCTCGGTCTACCCTGGAGCGGCCGATGACGTCGCTTCGTACGATCGTGCTGTCCTCCGTGCTCCTGGCCGCCTGCACCCAGGATGCCCCCCCACCGACCAAGCCGGCGGCTCCCGAGACCGCGCCGGCGAAGGCCCCGGGCAGCCTGGCGGAGAAGCGACTGCCGCCCGACGATCCGCACGCCGAGCCGCCGCCCGGCGAGGAACCGCCCGAGATGAGCATCGTGCCCTCGGCCGCGGGCACGATCGAGGCGACGATCGACGGCAAGCCCGTCCACTTCGTGCGGCTGCCCCCCGGGCAGAACCGGGCGGTGACGCTGCCGGGCGAGGGCGTGGGACGGGTGAGCATCGCGGGCTCCGAGGAGGACGTCGGGCTGCCGCACCTACGGCTCATCATCGAGGGCCTGCGACCCGATCAGGCACAGTACCCGGTCACGATCGCCGCCAAGCCCAACGAGACCGCGAAGGGCCCGTCGGTATCGGTGCGCTACGAGGTCAACGAGCACCGCATCTACGTGATCGATCTGGCCAAGGGTGCCGACGTGCAGGTGACCCTCGATGGCTGGGAGGGCACCACCCTGCGCGGCCGCTTCGACGGCAAGCTCGCTCCCACCGCAGCGGGCCTCGGCGCACCGATCACCATCACGGGCAAGTTCGAGGTGACGCTGGGCCTGAACGGAGTGCAGCCCGGAGCTGGCGCGGCTGCTGCCGGAGCTGGCGCGGCTGCTGCCGGAGCTGGCGCGGCTGCTGCCGGAGCTGGCGCGGCTGGTGCCGGAGCTAGCGCGGTTGTTGATAGTAAAACCGCTCCTTGATGATCTTCCCGTCCCTCCACGTGCGCACGGCGACCTCCTCGAGGCGCATGCGGGTGCCGTCGAGCAAGGTGGCGTCGAACATCTGCTCGCAGAAGCTGACGTTGCCGCTCACCGCCGTGGCGCCGAGGCTCGCGGCGTGGACTTCCTTGATGTTGCCGAAGAACTCCTGCTCGCGCCTGCGATTGACGTCCTTGCCCACGAACGCCTGATCGTTCTCCATCATCACCACGTCTTCGGCGTAGAACCTCTCGAAGGCCTCGAGGGCCTTGCCCTGGCGGATCATGTCGTTGAGCTCGGCGTCGAGCTGGGCAACGTGGGACATCGGTCGTCGGACTCCTTGGATGAGGCTGCAGGCGGGCGCTCGCGAGGGAACGGCTCCACGCGGGCCACCTTGCGCAAAGAATAACGCCGCCTCCCATCGAATTCGCGCCGACCACGGACTCGTGGTCCAACGTAGTTTCGGGCCCGACACCGTGCCGATCCTTGTGGTTGACAGCCCCCGGCCACCGGGCATACTCGACACAGTCCCGGGTAAACCGTCAGTGCCAAGCTTGCTTCGCCCTGCCAGCCAATGGCTTGCCGGGTCGACCCTTCCGGGTCGCCTCGCGCTGCGGGTTTGGTTGGTGCTGGCCCTGGTGGCACCGGCGCTGGGCCTGGGCGGCTGGGTGCAACCCGCCCCGGCCGAGCACGTGCAGACGGCCGAGCTGGGCCTCCATGCCGGGTCTTCGCAGCATGGCGACCTGGCCGAGCGCACCTTCGACCTCCCGCTGCGCGGCGAGGTCGAGGACTCCAAGGACTCCGAAGACGAGCTCCGCGAGCGCACCTCGATCGCCCCGCTGTGGCTCGCCCCCGACCTCGCCCTCGACCTCGCAGCCGTCAGTCGCGGGCATCGCTTCGCCGATGCGCGCCACGGCGGGCCGGGCTCCTCGCACCGCGGGGCGCTCCACAATCGCGGTCCCCCAGTCGCGTAGCTCACCGCGGGCCGCTGGCCCGCTGTCGCTCGGGTGGTGATTCGCTTTTTTGCGGACGGCTCCGACCTCGCGTCGCGAGGAAAGGTCCAGCCCCGAGCGCCGATCGGTGATCGCACGGACACCGGTTGCGTGAGCAGGTCGCCCTGCGCGGCCTCGTGATTGCCTGCCTCGAACGAGCAGGCTGGATCGGCTTCGCCACTTCGAGGCCATTGGAGATCTTCGACCCGAAGACGGACTCAAAACGAGAAGGAGGCACGATGCCTCGCTACGACTCTCCCTTTACCGGAGCCGACTACCGCAAGGACGTACTGAGCGGCTTCCTGGTGTTCCTCATTGCCCTTCCGCTGTGCCTCGGCATCGCCATGGCCAGCGGCTTCCCGCCGATTGCCGGCATCCTCACCGCGATCATCGGTGGCGTGCTGGTCAGCTTCCTCGGCAGCGCCCGCCTCACCATCAAGGGTCCCGCGGCCGGCCTCATCGTGATCGTGCTGGGTGCCGTCACGGAGCTCGGTGCGGGGGATGCGGAGCTCGGCTATCGCCGCGCCATCGCCGTGGGCGTGGTCGCCGGCGTCATCCAGATCATCTTCGCGCTCGTGCGTGCCGGGGTCATCCGCGACCTCATGCCCCCCTCGGTGGTGCACGGCATGCTCGCGGCGATCGGCGTCATCATCATCTCCAAGCAGACCCACGTGGCGCTGGGCGTCAAGCCCGAGGCCAAGGATCCGCTGGGCCTCATCGCCGAGATCCCCCACAGCATCGGGCAGGCCAACCCCGAGATCGTGCTCATCGGCGGCCTCGCGCTGCTCATCTTGTTCGGGATGCCGTTCGTGAAGGCCCCGTGGGCCAAGCGGATCCCAGGGGCGCTGCTCGTGCTGCTCATGGCGGTCCCGCTCGGCCTCTACTTCAACCTCGACCAGGAGCACTCGTACACGTTCGGCTCGCAGGCGTACACGGTGGGCCCGCAGTTCCTGGTCACGCTGCCCGGCAACCTGCTCGACGCGATCCAGACCCCGGACTTCAGCGTCATCACCAGCGGCACCTCGATCAAGTACATCGTGATGTTCTCGCTGGTGGGCACCATCGAGTCGCTGCTGAGCGTGAGCGCGGTGGACTCGATCGACAAGGCCAAGCGCCTGTCCAACGCCAACCGCGACCTGTTCGCGCTGGGCGTGGGCAACACGCTGGCGGCCGCGATCGGCGGCCTGCCGATGATCTCCGAGATCGTCCGCTCCAAGGCCAACATCGACAGCGGTGCGACCAGTCCGTTCTCGAACTTCTTCCACGGCGTGTTCCTCCTGGTGCTGGTGGTCGCGGTGCCGGGGCTCCTGCACCAGATCCCGCTGGCCGCGCTGGCCGCCATGCTGGTGTTCACGGGCTTTCGGCTCGCGTCGCCCAACGAGTTCCGCAACGTGTGGTCGATCGGGCCCACGCAGCTCTTCTTGTTCGTCACCACCCTCGTGGTGACGCTGGCCACCGACCTCCTGGTCGGCGTGGGCACCGGCGTGGTGCTCAAGGTGGTGCTGCACGTCGCCTCGGGGGTGCCGCTGCGCTACCTGTTCAAGGCCCCCATCGACGTCGACCGCGAGGGTGATCGCCTCACGATCAAGGTCCACGGCGCCGCGGTGTTCACCAACTACCTGGGCCTCAAGCGCGTGCTCGACGGGCTCGACGACAGCATCCGCAAGGTGGTGATCGACTTCTCCGAGGCGCAGCTCGTGGACCACACCGTGCTCGAGAAGCTGCACGTGGTCACCCATGAGTGGGTCGACCGCACGCTCGAGCTGCGCGGGTTCGAGAACCACGTCGCAGCCACCAGCCACGAGCTGGCGGTGCGGCGGCGCAAGAGGAAGGCGTCATGAGCGACACCCACGAGGCCACGGGGAGCGAGCCCGCGCTCTCGCCCGTCGAGCTCGGCGTCAAGGAGTGGATCGACCGGTTCGGCAAGTGGCTGCCCGAGCAGCGGCCGCTCTCCGTGTTCGTGCATCAGAACCCGATGATGGCGCTCGAGAACCGGCACTTCCACGCGGTGTGCGAGGCTGCCACGCGAATCCGGGGCGCCCGCACCACGCTCACCTATGGGCGCTACCGGCAGCTCCTGGCCGACCGGCAGATCCGCCCCGAGGACGTCGCGGCCGCGACCAAGCGCATCAAGACGCTCGGGCTCGAGCCCGTCGATGCGCTGCCCGAGCCGCGGCCCGGCACGATCCTCTTGTCGAAGGTCCGACCCGAGATGGCGACCGAGGTCGGCGAGATGGTGGACGCATTCCTGTTGCGGGTGCTGCCGGCCTTCCTCGACCTCGGCTCGGCGATCTGGCCGATGCCGGGCCGCGAGCACGGACTGCTCGCCACGCTGCGCTGGCTCGCCCGCACGCCGCTCGGAGCGCCCGAGCCGTGGCTCTCGGGCCTACGGGCACGCCTCCATGCCGACGCCTCGGCGATGTCGCTCGTGGTCCAGTGCCTGGAGAAGCGCGGCGACGCGGAGACGGGCTGGCCGAGCATCATCCACGAGGCCATGTTCGCGCTGCCCGGCTATGCCGGCATGATCCACCGGCTCGAGCACATCGCCAGCGAGCGTCCCAAGGGCGTCGACATCAAGCTCGTCGAGTACGTCGCGGCCCGGCTGGTGGTGGAGGAGCTCGCGCTCACCGACGTCGCGCGTGGCCTGTTCGGGCGCAAGGCAACGCTCGCCAACCTCGCGAGCTCCCTCAAGTCGCTCGACTGCCCGTCCACGCCCTCGATGTGGTCGCAGGAGCTCGGCGCGTTCCAGGACGCGTTCGAGGAGGAGTACATCCGCAGCTTCATCGGCGGCATCGTGATGGCGCAGGAGGCCGACCGAAGCGCAACCGATCCGCTCGCGGTGCAATTCGTGTGCTGCATCGACGATCGCTGCGAGTCGATCCGCCGGCACGTCGAGGAGCACGTGGACGGGGCCGAGACATTCGGCTCGGCCGGCTTCTTCGGGGTCGCGCTCAAGCACCGCGCCCCGCTCAACGTCGACGAGGCATTCTCCTGCCCTGCGCCGGTCACTCCCACCAAGCGGGTCACCGAGCAGCTCGACGCGGCCGGCGAGGCCGCGCTGCAACGCTCGCGCCGCCGCAAGGGCTTGCTCGGAGCGTCGCTCGGCGCCGATGCCTCGCGCGCGCCGATCCGCGGGATGCTCGCGAGCTTCGCGAACTTCATGCGGGCGCCCAAGACGCTGATGCAGCTCTTGTTCCCCGAGCTGTTCGTCGAGCCGGCGCACGACTTCGAGGGCACGAAGATCCTCTACGACAAGAGCGTGGAGCCCGAGGGCTACACGCTCGAGGATCGCATCGGGCTCGTCGAGGGCAACCTCCGCACCATCGGCCTCATTAAGAGCTTCGCCCGCTGGGTGCTCATCATCGGCCACGGGTCGATGGCGGTGAACAACCAGTTCATGTCGGGCTACCAGTGCGGAGCGTGTGGCGGCCGGCGCGGAGGCATCAATGCGCGGGTGTTCTGCGCGTTCGCCAACGCCCCCGACGTGCGCGAGGGGCTGATCGCGCGCGGCATCGAGATCCCCGCGGCGACGATCTTCATGCCCGGCGAGCACGACACCGCGCTCGACCACATCCGGTGGTTCGACCTCGACACGCTCTCGGCCGATCGTCACAAGGAGCTCGACCGCATCCGCGAGCAGCTCGCGGTTGCGCTCGAGCGCAACGCCAAGGAGCGATCGCGCCGCTTCGCCGACGTTCCGCTCGAGGAGCCGATCGCCCAGTCGGCGATCCGCGTGCGCTCGCGCTGCGCCGACTTCTCCGAGACGCGGCCCGAGTACAACCACGCCACCAACGCCGCCTGCATCATCGGCCGCCGCTCGCTCACCCGCGGGCTGTTCCTCGACCGGCGGCCGTTCATGGTCTCCTACGACCCCACCACCGACGACCCCGAGAGCAAGACGCTCGAGAAGCTGATGGCTGCGCCGCTGCCGGTATGCGCCGGCATCAGCCACGAGTACTTCTTCTCGACCATGGATCCGCAGCGGTTCGGCTGCGACACCAAGCTGCCCCACAACGTGGTGGGGCTGCTCGGCGTGTCCAACGGGGCCGACGGCGACCTGCGGCCGGGGCTATGGCGCCAGACCACGGAGATCCACGAGGCCATCCGGCTCGTCACGCTCATCGACGCCGAGCCCGAGGCCGTGGCCAAGGTCCTCGACCGACTGCCGCCGGTCAAGGACACCGTGGTCAACGCGTGGATCCACATGTTCGCGTGCTCGCCGTCGGGCCGCGGATTCTTCCGCTGGGTGGGCAACGGCTTCGAGCCCTATGACGCCCTCCCGCACATCCTGTTCGAGGTGGGCTCGTCGCTCGAGGCCTGCGGGCACACCCGCGCGAACGTCACGCCCTGCCTGATCGCGAAGCGACCAGCCGTGCTGGAGGCAGCATCATGATGGACTGGCTCGTCACCGAGGCGGCTTCGCAGCCGCCGCTCCACATCCTCACCTGCGTGACCCTGCTGTCGCCGGCCGCGGGCGCGCTGGTGCTGGTGCTGCTGAGCATCAGCGGCATCAAGCCGCACGAGCGCTGGGTCTCCGTGGTCTCGGGCTTCACCGTGTCCGGTGCCGCAATCGCGGCGGTGCTGCTCGCGGGTCTCACGATGCTGCGGCCCAACCACGAGTTCGACGAGGTCCTGTGGACCATGTACTCGGTGGGCTCCTATCACCTCGACGTGTCGGTCTACGTCGACCCGCTGTCGGCGAGCCTGACCGCGCTCGGGGCCTGCGTGCTCCCGGTGCTGGCCCGCTTCTCGGGCCGCTATCTGCACAACGAGCCCGGCTACCTGCGCTTCTTCGTGCTGGTGGGCGTGGCGGCGACCGGGTTCTTCTGGTTCGTGCTCGGCGGCAGCATCGACATGGCGTTCTTCGGCTGGGAGCTGCTGGGGCTCTCGAGCGCGCTGCTCGTGGCGTTCTTCTGGGAGCGCTCCGAGACGGTGGTCGCCAGCGGTCGCGTGTTCGCCACGTATCGCCTGGCCGACATCGCGCTGCTCGCCGGCATGGTGGGCCTGCACCACTATGCGCCCGACACGAGCTGGGCGTCGGTGCTCGGGGTCGGCGACGCCTGGCACGCCGTGCACCTCGGGACGTTCGCGGCCACCGTGCTCGGCCTCGCGTTCCTCGTGGCCGCCATGGGCAAGTCGGCGCAGGTGCCATTGACCGGCTACGTGCTGCGAGCGATGGAAGGCCCCACCGTCTCGAGCGCGCTGTTCTACGGCACGCTCTCGATCCACTGCGGGGTGTACCTCATCCTGCGCGTGGAGCCGCTGCTCCAGGATGCACCGATCGCCCGCATCGCCGTGGTCGCGGTGGGTCTCTCGACGGCGATCACTGCCTCGCTCTCGGCCCGCGTGCGAGCCGATGCCAAGGGCGCGCTAGCGCTCTCCTCGGCCGCCCAGGCCGGGCTGATGCTCGCCGAGGCGGGCATGGGATGGACGCAGCTCGCGATGGTCCACATGCTCGCGCACGGCCTCTTGCGGCTGGCGCAGTTCCTGCGCTCGCCGTCGTGGCTGCAAGACGCGCACGAGCGCCGCAGCGCGCTCGGGGGTGGCACGTTCCGCTCGGGCTTCTACGCCGAGCGGCTGCTGCCGGTCCCGCTGCGCAACCTCCTCTACGCCGCGGCGCTGTCCCGCTTCGGCATCGACGCGTTCATCGATCGCCTGTTCTGGCGGCCGCTGTCGGCCCTTGCCCACCTCGTGAGCGCACCGCGTCCGCGGACCCGTCACCGCCACGGCGGGCGGCGCATCGCCGAGGCCGATCTGCCGCGGCAGGTGCCGGTCCACGAGGTCACCCCGCCGCTACGACCGACCAACTCGCAAGGAGCACGCTGATGCTCGGGTGGATGTTCGACGCATTCTTCTGGCTGGTGCTGCCGGTCGCCGTGCTCGAGGCGCTGCGAATCGCTCGCCTCGAGCGAAAGCGACGCGGTCGCTCGATCCCGGGGGCGATCGCCTATGGCGCCTTCGAGCTGATGGTGCTGGGCCTGTGCGCCGCGACCAGCTCGCCGCTGTTGTTCGTGCTGGTGGCCGCCCTGCGGGTGTTCATCGTGTACACGCGCGAGCGCCAATGGTGGGGCCGTCGTCTGATCAAGACCACGCTCATGAGCACGGCGCTGCTGCTGCTGGCGACCGTGGGCCACGTGAGCTCGTTCGCCCAGGCCGCCACGGCCAGCATGGATGGCCCCTGGCGGATCGTGATCATCACGCTCGTGTGTACTGCGTGTGCAGTGGCGATCCTCCCCGTACGGGTCTCCGACGAGCCCAAGGAGACGCTCGCGGCACCACTGGCGTTCATATTGTTCGCGCGGGTGGCCCTGCCGCTCGGCGAGGCCGAGCCGCAGTTCGCGGTCGTACTGCCGATCGCCGCCGCGGTGGTGAGCCTGGTGTGCGCGCTGTGGCTGCTCTCCGCCGGCACGCGGGCCAACCACTTCGAGCCGTCGACGCTGGTCTCGGAGATCCTGGTGTGCGAGCGCGGGGTGATCCTGTCGTTCGTGTGGCTGGGGCTCTCGTCGGGCGAGCACCTCGCGGGAGTCGGCGCGCTCATGCAGTGGTGGTCGGGCGCGCTGGCCTTGCTCGCGCTCGAGGCCTCGCTGCGGCGGCGGCCGCTGCCCAAGCCGATGGCCTTCTTCGCGCTGGCCATGGCGGTGAGCCTGCCGGGGACGATGGGGTTCGTGGCCGAGGACTTGCTCGCGCACGGCCTGCTCGAGCTGCGACCGGTGCTGGCGGCGGCCTTCGTGATCGTGGCCGCGATCAACGCGGCAGCGCTCTACCTAGCGCTCGTCAACATCATCGTCGATCTCCGCGCGCAGCAGCTCCAGCTCCACCTGCCGCAGGAGCCCGCGGCGCGCCCGAGCTTCATGATGCTCGGCGCGGCGGGCCTGTCGTTGCTCGTGGGCTTGGTTCCGCGCCCGTTCGTTGCGAGTGCGACACAGGCGCACGCTGCGATCGTGCCGCACCCCGTGCAGCACTCGGCGGTCTCGCATCACTAAGCGTCGACGAGCGCGATTGCCCGGCGCGTGGCGAAGTTTTGCCGTTCTCGCGGACCTGGCCGCGAGAACGGCGGATCGCTCCCGTCTGTGTGGGTAAGGCGGTATGCTCGCTGCCCATGGATTGCCCGCGTACGCTCGATTCGATGGCAACGCCCCGCTCGTCGACCGCAGCCTGGCTGGCCGCGGCCGCGCTCGGCCTTGGGGCCTGTGGCAACGGCAGCGAGGACGGCAGCGGGGAGGACTCTGCGACCTCGATCTCCACGCTCTCGGTGGGCGGCACCACGGCGTCGTCGGTCGACGACACCGTCGGCGCCACGGGCTCGGGCAGCGCAGGGCAGACCGGCAGCACGTCCCCGGCCACCACCGCGCCGACCACCGTCGACGACACGGCCTCGGACACGGTCTCGGTCTCGTTCGACGTGGGAGTGATCCCCGACTCTGGCACCACCTGCGGCGGGGGCAAGGGTGGCGACATCGAGTTCTCGTACATCTGGGTCGCGAACTCGACGCAGAATGCGGTCAGCAAGATCAACACGCAGACGCTGGTCGAGGAGGGCCGCTACCTGGTGCACCCGGCCAACGGCAACCCCTCGCGCACCTCGGTGAGCCTCTCGGGCGACGTGGCGATCGCCAACCGCAACGGCGGCATCACCAAGGTCTACGCCAACGTCGAGGACTGCCAGGACACCAACGGCACGCCTGGCATCCAGACGAGCACCGGCGGCGGCGACCTCCTGGCGTGGGGCACGGACGAGTGCGTCGCCTGGCACACCCCCATGGCCTACACCACGCAGCGGCCGGTGGCGTGGTCGTCGGGCACGTTCAACCCCGGGAGCTGCGGGTGGGAGGGTCAGAGCGTCTGGACCGCCTCCGCGCAGTCCGGCATCTCGGGCTCCGTGGTGGTGACGGTGCTCGATGGCGAGACGGGCGCAGTGGACTCCGAGATTCCCATCCCCGAGCTTCAGATCGGCTACTACGGGCCCTACGGCGCCGCGTTCGACACCAATGGCGACTTCTGGTTCGTGGACTCGGGCAACGACGGCTCGTCCCAGGAGCTGGTGCGGGTCGACGGCGTCACGCTCGACTACGACATCTGGATGACCCCGTCGATCAGCCCCTACGGGTTCACGGTGGACACGCTGGGACGACCGTGGGTTGCCGGCTACGCCGGCGGCATCGCGCGCTTCGACCCGGTGACCGAGACCTTCGACGTCAACAACGCGATCACCGGCCTCGGGATCCAGGAGGATGCCAACGGGATCATGTGGATGGCCCACTATCCGTGGGACATCGAGCGGGTGATCGCGATCGACCGCGACAGCATGGCGGTGGTCGACGAGATCATGCTGCCGGGGGCGAGCCTCGCCAAGGGCGTGAGCATCGACTTCTACGGCTACGTGTGGGTGGTGGACCAGGGCACGAGCGCGTTCCGCATCGACCCGGTCGCGGAGACCATCGACACGTTCACCGGGCTCGTGGGGCCGTACACGTACAGCGACATGACCGGCTGGGGGCTCTCGAGCGTGACCAACCCGGAGGGGTGAGAGGCGAGCACCTGCGCCGAACGTCATGAGCGTCGCGAGCCGCTGGTTCGATCTCGTCGTAGGCGTCGATCTACACCTGGAGCTCGTTCCGGGCTCGCCATCGCCGGTTCCGCTGCCCCATCCGTTCGTGGGGCTGGTGGGGGATCCGGCCGGGCTCGTGCTCGACGAGCTCGTCGGTGCCGGCTTGGCCTTGACGGGGGAGCCATCGCCACCCGGGCCGGTGCTGGTGAGCGGCGTACCGGCCACGACCACCGGCGATGAAGCGAGGATGCCCGCGGGGCACGTGCTGCTCCCCCCGGGGGTCGCATGGGCGCCGCTGCCCAAGCCACCCATACCGGGCGCGAGCGGGAGCGAGCCCGCGCTGCCGGAGCTGCCGGCACCGCCGGCCGGAGACGCGATGCTGCTGATCGGCACTCGGACGGTGGAGTGGCGCGGTGGTCGGGCGGTACGGGCGGGCGACCCCGCGCTCTCGTGCTCCGATCCGGTGCGACTGCCGACCTCGTTCGTGATCTCGACCGGCCCGGCCAACGTGCTCGTGGGCGGTCCACCGGCGCTGGACTGGGGCTCGCTGATCGCGATGACGGGGCTCGGGGCCATTCGCACGCGCTGGGCCAGCGCGCTCGTCCATGCGGGGGTCGAGCGGTTCGTGCCCAAGCGGCTCGACCGGGCGCGCGACTTCCTGCACGACGCGGCGTGCTTCGTCACCGGCCATCCGGTCAACGTGGTGAATGGCAGCGTGTTCACCACGTGGTCGGACTTCGAGCTGCCAGGGCCGATTCCGCTGGCGTTCACGCGGCGCTATCGGTCGAGCTTCTGCGACCGTGACGGCGTGCTCGGGCACGGGTGGTCGCATGGGCTCGATCAGCAGCTGTGGCTGGAAGAAGGCCGCGTGGTGTACCTGACCGAGGACGGCCGCGAGCTCGAATTCGACACGTGGGAGCTTCCCGACCGGGCGATGCGCAACGGGGACGTGATCTTCGACCCGGTGAGCCGCTTCACGCTGCGGGCGCTCGGTGGGTTTCGCTGGGAGCTGACCGACCCCGACGGGCTGGTGCGGGACTTCGGCCCGATCGCGGGTGAGTCGTCTCGCAACCGCGATCGCGGACGCTCGCGGCTCGTACGGATCCGCAATCGTGCAGGGGATGCAATCGAGCTGCGCTACGACGGGGCCGCCCGGCTCTCGCAGGTGCAGGACAGCGGCGGGCGGACGATCGCCCTCGAGTACGGCAGCGACGGCCGGATCGCGAGCCTGTGGCTGCCGACGGCGACGGGTGAGGGCATGCGACAGCATGCTGAGTTCCGCTACTCGGCCGAGGGCGACCTCGTGGAGGTCCACGATGCACTGGGCAAGCTGGTGCGCTTCGCCTACGACCGACACACGCTGGTGAGGGAGACCGACCGCAACGGGCTCTCGTTCCACTTCGAGTACGACGGCTGGGGGCCGTTCGCCCGCTGCACGCGGACGTGGGGCGACGGGGGGCTGCTCGACCATGTGCTCACGTACGACGTGAAGGGTCGGCGAACCGTGGTCGAGGACTCGCTCGGGCACGCGACGGTGTACGAATACGGGGCGTATGGGCTCGTCGAGCGGGTGATCGATGCGCGGGGCGGGACCACCCGCTACGAGCACGACGACCGCCTGCGGCGTACCGCGGTGATCGATCCGCTCGGTCACGTGACACGCACCACCTACGATGCGCGCGGCAACCCGCTGATGATCGTCGCGGTGGACGGCGCGATCACGAAGATCGGCTATGACGCGCACGATGCCCCAGTGTGGCTGCAGACCCCACGCGGCGGGCAGTGGCGCTGGACATACGACGACGCGGGGCGGCGACTGACCGAGACCGATCCGAGGGGGGCGTGCACGCGGTACTGCTACGAAGCCGGGCGCCTGGCCGCGATCGAGGATGCCGCGGGGCTGCGCACCATCGTGCAGTACGACGCGGCGGGCAACCTCGTCGCGGTCACGCACCCCGACGGCACCACCGAGCGCTGGCAAACCGACGCCCTCGGGCGTGTCGTGGCGGAGCTCGATGCCAAGGGCAACGCGCGACGGATCACCTACGATGCGCTGGGCCGCCCCGTGCGCGTGGACGAGCCCGACGGCAACGTTCGCCTGCTCGAGCGCGATGGCGAGGGCAACGTGGTGCTCGCGCGCGATCACCAGCGCGAGCTCCGGTTCACGTACCAGGGCCTGGGCAAGCCAGCCTCGCGGACGGTCGCCGGCACGACGGTGCGACTCGAGTACGACACCGAGGAGCGGCTCGTCGCGTTCGTGAACGGCAAGGGTCACGCATACCGCTTCGAGCGCGACCCCGTGGGCGACGTGCTCGCGGAGGTCTGCTTCGACGAGGCGCGACGGATCTATCAGCGCGACGTGGCGGGCCGTGTGACCAAGGTGCTGCGACCGGGGATCGGCGTGCACACGCGCTACGAGCACGACGCGGCCGGGCGCGTGACCAAGGTGAGCCACTCCGACGGCCTCGTGGAGGCGCTCGCCTACGACGAGGACGGGCAGCTCGTGGCGGCGAGCAACCCCGACGCGACGGTCCGCTTCGAGCGCGACCTGCTCGGACGCGTGGTGAAGGAGCACCAGGACGAGCACTGGGTGGCCTCTCACCTCGATCACCGCGGCCGGCGGCTCGGCATGGAGTCCTCGCTCGGCGCCAAGCAGACGATCACCCGCAATGCGCTCGGCGACATGGTGGGCCTCGTCGCCAAGCAGGGTGTGCAGCAGTGGGAGGCGGCGATCGTACGCGACGCCCTCGGCCTCGAGGTCGACCGCCAGCTGCCCGGCGGTGTGCGCTCGTACTGGTGGCGCGACGCGATCGGGCGCCCCACCCAGCACTTCGTGGGCAAGGAGCGCCAGCTCGTGCGCGGGCGGAGATACGCGTGGGAGGTCGACGATCGCATCACCGCAATCGCCGAGGAGGGCGAGGGCGAGTCGCGGTTCGAGCACGACGCCCGCGGGTACCTCGTGTCGACGACGCGGCCGAGCGGGCGCGTCGAGCTGCGCGTGGCCGACGAGGTGGGCAATCTGTTCCACACGGCCACGCGTGAGGATCGAGAGTACGGACCCACGGGGGATCTGCGAAAGGAGCGAACGCCGGACGGCGTGCGAACGTACCGGTACGACGCCGAAGGCAACCTCGTGCGCAGGGAAGACCCCGACGGCGGCGCGTGGACCTACGCGTGGGACGGCGCAGGGCGGCTGCGCAAGGTGGTGACCGCGGCCGGCGAGGAGGTGACGTTTGCGTACAATCCGCTCGGGCGGAGGGTGAAGAAGACCGCGCGCGGGGAGACGACGACGTGGGTGTGGGACGGGGATGTGGTGCTGCACGAGCTGCAAGAGGAGGCGAGCGCAGCCCCCGACACGGCACGAGCGCCGATCACGTGGATCTTCGATCCCGATCGCTTCGCTCCTGCCGCCCGCCTCGACGCCGAGAGTGCGCTGAGCGTGGTGACCGATCACCTCGGCACGCCGCTGTGCCTCGTCGACGAGCACGGTACCGCCCGCTGGCAAGGCAGCCTCGACGCGTGGGGCAAGGCGACCGTCGTGGGGGACGCGGGGCTGTGCCCGTGGCGGTTCCCGGGACAGTACGAGGATGAGGAGACGGGGCTCTACTACAACCGGTTTCGGTACTACGACGCGGAGGTGGGATCGTACATCAGCCAAGACCCCACTGGCCTAATCGGAGGAGCCGCGACCCGTGCATACGTATCCGATCCCGTGACTTGGTTCGATGCACTTGGCCTCACGGCTCGTTCAGACTACGGCGGGACGAGGAAGATCCCGATAGCAGGTGGCGGTGCATCACTTGGGAACATCCCGATCCCCGCCCAAGCACGCATTCAGGCGTTTGCGAACGATTACCGGACCGAAGTGACGGTCGTCGGCAGCCGTGCCCGGAGAGCCGGAGGAAATGGCTCCGACTCGGACTGGGGCTACATCCTCTCCAACCCACCGAGCAAATTGCGCAAGCGCGCCGCGCAGCGACTTCCCGCCGGTCGCGGAGGCGGGGAATTGCGCGGTGGAAACTGGTCGGGTCAAGACTTCCTGGACGGCCCCGTCGATCAACAATTGCCCTTCATCCGCTTCGAGCCCAACGACTAGACGAGACTTTCGTTCCCCATCCGCCGAGCAACCAATCGCATGACCAGCCAACGACAAGAGCTAGAGATCATTCAGAACACCGTGAATGCAGTCGTCGCTCGCGTGCGTGGTCGAGCGTTCCCCGGCATGCTCTTGCAGGGGGACACCCTGCACAGCCTCTACCAAAGTGCCTGCCGGATCGTAGCGCGCGGCAGTGTAGAGGGCCGAGAGGATGACGATGCAGAATTCATCCGAGACACCTTGGAAGGCATGCTCGTGGTCTACGAAAAGGTCCTCCAAGAACACGGGCTACGTCTGCCCTACGAGGGCGGCGTGAAGCAGGACCAACGCGAGGAGCCCTCGGGATGACCGCCGCGACTCACGGAGCGTCCGCCCCCACCACATCCATCATCGCCTCCGTCGGCCCCCGTGGCTCGCCGTCCACGTCCTCGTACGGATCCCCTCCCTGCCACACCGCGAGCCCTCCGAACGGGGTCTCTACGGGATCCGCCACGTGGAAGTCTCCACCAGGAAGATCCGCGAACCACACCGGAGAGAGCGCGGCCACCTCGACGTTCGCTTCGCCCGGCACCGCCACGTCGACGACGTTACCGGTCGCCATAAGCTCCGTGCAGTCGATCGAGTCACCGTTCAGCGCCACTGCGATCGAGCTGCGCAGCTCGGCGCTCGCCGTCTGCTCGCATGCGAGCGATGCCGAGGGCTGCATGCCGCGGTTGGCGGCGAGGGTGGAGTACACGATGCTCGCCGTGCTCTCGTCCCGCACCCAGATCGCATGGGTGGACGCGTCGGGCGTGCCGTTGAGCCCGAGGATCGAGCTGCTCAGCTCGAGCGCGGAGCGCCCGCGGAGCTCGATGGCATGCCCGTCGCGGTCGATGATCTGGCTGCGCCCCACGTGGAGCTCGCAATTGCTGGCGACGATGCCGTCGCCAGGGCTGCTGTGAACGACCACGTCCTCGAGCCACAGCTCCGCGCCGGCGCAGTTGATCGCAGGATCACCGCCGAGCACGTCGATGCCGGCGACCAAGAGCCGTGCACCGCTGGAGGCGTTGATCACGAAGGATCCAGCCGACAGCCGGGGACGGCCACTTTGGGCCCGGATTGCGACCGTGCGTCGCTCACCCACGATCACCTGCTCGGCAAGGACCGAGCTGCCTCGAACCCACACGGTCAGCACGTCGCCCGGTAGCGCGAGCGCGGAGTCGATCTCGCAGAACGGATCATTCTCACTCCCCGTTCCTGGCCCAGGGCATGCGCTGCCATCCACCCACGCCACCGCGGTGACGGGCATGCATGTACCCGTGTGGAGATCGCACGCACTGTCGGGACACTGCTCGTGCTTCCAGCATCCCCGGCACACGCGATCGGACGCGCAGAACGGGGTGGCCGCGGCGCATAGCGGCTCGGCTGGCGTGCACTCGACGCAGCGCTTGGAGCCGTCGTCGCAGACCGGCAGGCCCGGGTCCACGGCAGCACAGAACTCCTCGGCAAACACATCACAGCCCTGACACGCTCCGTCGTCGCAATAAGGGGTCTGCAGTGGACAGGCCAGGTCGGGCCCAGCGACGGCGACACACTCTGCTCCACTCTCGCTCGAGTCGCCCGAGCCACTGCTGCCCACTTCACTCGGAGCGGGAAGACACCGAGCCAAGGCAGGCCGCTCGGCCATGCAGCCAGCATGGGCGAGGGTGCAGAGATCACAGTGTGGCGTCGGATCCCCACAAGCCATGTCTCCGCCGTTGTTGCCGCAGTGCTCGTCGACGCGAGACAGACACATCGTCTCGGTTCCCAGCATGACGAGCACGCAGGCCGTATACAGTGCCCGAGCAGCCACAACGTCCCCTCCGACCCACTTTGGCGAAAGCCGCTCGGTTGGGCAAGAGGCAGGATCTGGCCGCACGGGGATCTCGAGTGAGGGGGTGCCCGCACTGCTCGTCTCCCACCGGTCCCCACTGGTCCCGCTGCGTACCGCTGGCCCCGTCGATCCCCGTCGAATCGCGGGTCCTCGGGGCTTGTGCAGAGGGCACCGCTGGTACGATGAGGACCGTTTGGACTAACTCGTCCCGACTGGGCAACGAGCCTCGTGGGGGATATCCTCGTCGACCTCTCGGCATGGTTCCCGTGCCCGTCGTTCCCCGCTGGTTGCGTCCTCGGCTCGTCGAGCTTGGCCTCGCGTGGGTCTTCTTCGTGGCATGGTCGGGCGTAGCCGTGGCTGCGCCCCCGGAGGTGCGTCTCGAGGCCACTGCCGAGCTGGGCACGCCGCCGGAGGATCGAGCCCCGTTCGAGGAAGCGCTCGTGGACGCCGTGCGGCGAGGCGTGGGGGCAGCAGGAGTCGTCGAGCAAGCGGAAGCACCGGCCCGGCTCGTGGTCGAGCTCGCCTGGGAGGACGAGCGGCGCATCGACTACGTGGGGACGATCGAGGTTCGGCGCGTGGATGCTCCCGAGGCAGAGCCGTTGGTCATCCGTGGCTTCGGCTGCGAGATGTGCGGCGCTGGAGATCTCTTCGGTCGAGTGGAGAGCGAGGTCGCGCTCGCGCTCGCAGCCGTCGATTGGGCGGCCGCCGCACCCGTGCCACCGAAGCCCGGTGTGGCCGCGGTGGGTCATGCGTTACCGGCTGACGACGCCGATCCGGTACGCAGACGACCCCGCCTGCATCGGCTCAGCGCAGCGGGCCTGGGCGTAGCGGGCTTGGGCGTCGTCTCGGGGGTGGTTGGAGCGGTGCTGTGGGCCCGCGAGGATCGAATCGAGCTCCGGCCCGAGGATCCGGAGGGCCCCGTGTGGAAGCGGAGCTACCGGCCGCCGGGCATTGCCCTCGTGGCCACGGGCGTGGGCGCGGTGCTCGCAGGCGCTACGCTCGTGGCGGTGGATCTCGCGAGGGCGCGTCGCCGTGACGTGGCCGTGGGGCCGATGCTCGCGCCCGGCTTCGCGGGCTTGCGAGTGAAAGGCTGCTTCTAGCGATGCTCGAGCCACGAACGCCAGGAGGCCACTGCTAGTCATGTCCGAGCCGATCCCCGACCACATCGGACCGTACCAGATCATCCGCCTCCTCGGCCTCGGCGGCATGGCCCAGGTCTACCATGCACGAAAGCACGTGGAGGGCGTGGATCTCGTGGTGGCACTCAAAGTTCCGCGTCAGCACGTGGTGCTGGAACGGGCGGCGCGGGCTCGCTTCCTCAAGGAGGCCCACATCACCGCGCGCATGGGGTCACACCCCAACATCGTGCAAGTGCTCGACGTGGGCGTCGACGGCGAGCTGCCCTACATGGCGCTGGAATACATCACCGGTGTGGATCTCGGCCGGCTCTGCAAAGCCATGAGCAAGGTGGGTACGCGTTGGCCCGAGCCGGCGATCCTGTGGGTGCTGGCCAGCATCGTTCAGGGGCTTCGGCATGCTTGGGGGGCCGAGGTGGAAGGCCGGCCGCTGCACGTCATCCACCGCGACATCTCGCCCTCGAACGTCCTCGTCACCTACGAGGGCCAGATCAAGGTCACCGACTTCGGGATCTCGCACATGGCCGGGCTCGATACCTCCGGCTCGATCCGTGGCAAGGCCCGCTACATGCCCTACGAGCAGCTGATGGGGCAGGCGAGCGCAGCCTCCGATCTCTACGCGGTCGGAGCCATCGCGTGGGAGCTCATCGAAGGCAAGCCGTTCCGCCACGACAAGCCGACCGAGAACGAGATGTACTTGGCCATGATGGAGGGCGAGCTCCCCGCGATCACCCGCAAGGACGTCTCGCCGCGGCTCGTGCAGCTCGTGACGAAGCTGCTCCACCACCACGACGAGCAGCGCCCGCAGACCCCGATGGACGCGTGGCTCGAGCTCAAGGCGTGCCCGGGGCTCAACCTCGTCGATCCCGACCCGGTCAGAGCGCTGGTCGAGGAATTCCTCGGACAGCACCGACAGTCGGGGTATACGGCCGTGCAAGTCCGCGTCCACCCGGAGCTGGTGGCGACACGCGCGGCGTTGGCCGCCGTGGCCGGGGAGCAGGTGGCCGATGCAGCGCGCCCCGGAGAGGTGGACCCGGAGCCACCCCCAGAGGCCACGTTGAAGTGGCCCTACGAGAATGTGGCAAGCACAGGCTTGGTGGTGCCACAGGCGCAATATCACCGGCCGGCCGTGGTGGACCACGGCAACGAGGTGAAGCTACCGCGGAAGCGGACGATCACCGTAGCGCCACCGCGCTTCGACAAGCCGCGCTTCGACACGCCGCGCTTCGAGACATCGCGGCGTGGCTCCGGTGCGCTGGGCCTGGCGGGCCTGGGGCTGCTCCTGGGTGTGGGGGTCGCGTTCGGTGCGATGAAGCTGATGATCGAGCCGGCACCCGTGACCGAGGCTCGACCCGCGGAACCTGTGCGCGAGAGCGAGGCATCCGTGCCGGCGAGCGCGGCCCACGACGAGCGTCCCTCGACCACGCTGGTGAGAGCACCGGAGCTCGTCGCCGAGACGGAGCATGACACCGTGCCCGGTGGAGCCGCTCCACTGCCCGAGGACGCAGGCTCGCGTCGCGACCCTCGATCCGATCCTGCACCCGTCGAGCCCAAGCCCAAGGCGGTGCCTCGGGCCAAGCTCCACGTGCGGCTCGATCTGGCCCCCGAGCTCGAGCTACGCGTTGGATCGAAGGTACGGCGCATCACCGGCAGCGTCACGCTCCCGGTTCCCGCCAGCACCAAGGAGCTTGCCGTCCGCACGCCGGGATCGACGACCTGGTACACCTCGAAGGCCCGACTCGAGCCCGGGCGCGAGTACCTGTTGCGGCTGCACGCCAAGCGCGTCGAGCTGATCCCGCTCGACGAGAGAACACGATGACGCACCTGCGAGCCCCAGCGTTCCGCGAAGCATCGACGGGATACTCGAGCTTCGATCGCGAGCCCGAGGAGCGGCTCGTCAGCGGCCAGCTCGTCGCCGCCGGCCGTTACCGCGTGACGAGAGAGCTCGGCCACGGCGGCATGGCCGTCGTCTACGAGGTCGAGGATCTCCGCACGGGCGAGGCGGTGGCGCTCAAGCTGGTGGTGCGGCGGCTCGCCGATCGCGAGGATGCCGTGGCGCGCTATCACAACGAGGCTCGGCTCGCCGCGGCGCTGGACCGTCATCCACGTGTCGTGCACCCGCTGGCGATGGGGCGGCTGCCGGAGCTGGACGACAGGCTCTACCTGGTCACCGAGCTCGTGCGTGGCCACTCGCTCGGCGCCGTGGTGCTCGAACAGCCGCGGGGGCTCGCGATCGACCGGGTGGGTCGAATCGGCCACGACGTGGCGCAGGCGCTCGTGGCCCTGCACGCGCGCGGCATCGTGCACCGTGACGTCAAGCCCGGCAACGTGATGCTCGAGCAGCACGAGGGGCGCGAGCGCGCCCGGCTGCTCGACTTCGGCTGTGCGTACGCGACCGGCGATGGCGGCGTGGCGGCATCCGCCGATCTCACGCAGGCGCACGAGCGCGTGGGCTCGCCGGTGTACATGGCCCCGGAGCAGGCGCTGGGTCTGCGCCCGGTGCCGAGCTTCGACATCTACGCGTTCGGGGCCATGCTCTACGAGCTCCTCACCGGTGCACCTCCCTATGGGGGCAGTACCAAGCTCGAGGTGGTCGAGCGCAAGTGTGCGCCGGATGATCCGCCCCTGCCGGTGGGATCGAGGCGCGAGGGCATCCCACCACGCCTCGCCGCGCTGGTGGACCGTTGCCTCGCACGCGATGCCAAGCGCCGCCCCAGGGCCGAGGCCGTGCTGGGGGAGCTCGGAGCGGTGCTGCGGGAGCTCGGGCACGGAGGCGAGCTCGAGGCTGTGGCCGACCGGGCGACGTCGAAGCGATGGATCACCGCAACGATGCTCGCGGTGCTCCTTGGCGGTGGAGTATGGTGGGCGGTCTCCGTGGACTCGAAGCAGCAGGAGGTGTCGGCTCCCGGTGTCGGTGTGGAATCGGAGCCCGTACCCGAGCCGGTAGCCACGATCGAGACCACGCCGGTACCCGACGTCCTGCACCCGTCCGAGCCGGACGTCCAACCGATGCCCGAGCCCATCCCCGAGGTCGTGCCCGATCTCCCGACCCCTGCGGCCAAGGCCCAACCTCCTCGCCCGCCCGCGCCATGCCCCGATGTCGCCGCCAAGGCGCAGGATGCGAGCCGCAGCCGTGATTGGAGCCGCGTCCTGCAGCTCACCAAGTCGTCGCGCTGCTGGAACGACGCCGGAGCCCGCGTTTGGCTGCGCATCGAGGCATTGTCCGAGCTACGCCTCTTCGACGAGTGCGTGCAGGTAGGATCCAAGAGCCGAGACCCCTCGGTCAAACGGCTCGTCAAGCAGTGCCAGAAACACCTCGACGAGGAGAGCACGCCATGATCGCCATCCCGTTGGTCCTCTCGCTGACGACGGCCCTCGCTTCGCCGCTCGTCGACGCACTCCCGGCCAGCTCGGTTGCGACCGCGGGCCCCCACGACGTATCGCTCCGCATCGATCACTCGGCGCTGCTCGAGCACGAGAGCGCGACCGTCGTCGAGCACACCGTCTTCTACGTGCATGAGGACGCCACCAAGACGCTCGGTCGGGACCACGGCGTCACGCTCGTCGAGGAGCCACGGGCTGCCGCCATCCTCGTGACGCTATCGTGGGTGAGCTACGAGGACTCGACCTACGGCGTGACCATCGAGACCCAGCGCCCCGGCGAGACGGCGCGGCTGCTCGAGCGATTCGAGTGCGAGTGCATCAACTCCGGCCTCGCCAAGGCCGTCGTCGAGCGGCTCCCGGCCGCACTCGAGCAACTCGAGCCGCCAGCTACGGCCCCATCGGGCCCGGTCGTCGAAGATCCTCCGATGGAGCCGACCGACGAGCCGCCCGGGCGCACACCCCTCGGTGTGAAGGGCAAGGCAGGAGTCGGTTTGCTCGCAGCGGGTGTGGCCAGCACTATCGCCGGTGGCATCGTGTTCGCGCAGCGGCGCCGATACACCGAGGACGACGTCGAGGGTGAGGTCTGGTCGGGTCGCGACTTCGAGCCACCCGGCGTGGCACTGATGGTGGCCGGTGGCGTGGTCGCGGTGACTGGGGTGGCGCTGCTCGTCGTCGACCGCGTGCAGGCGCGACGGAACGGACGCGCTGGAAACGGAACAGCCAGACTCATGCCCTCACGCAGGGCCTTGGCCCTTACATTCCGCTTTTGAGGGAGCAATGACGATGCCCACGTACACGAAGATCACGAGGGTTGGGCTGGCCGCGGGGTGGCTGGGCGCGACCGGTTGCCGGTTCACGGAGTACAATTCGGGCCATTGCGCCAACAATGAGGGCGACGCGACTTGTGAGCTCATCGGCGACGGCAGCAAGCCCTACTGTCGGCGAGGTACCGATGAGTGCATCACTCCTGGCAGCGAGCACGGGTGTGTCGCCGAGCGCCCCGAGGATGCGTGCTACAGCCCTTGTGGCGGGCGGAGCACGATCAGCGAGAACGGCGAGTGCGTGATGGTCGAGGAGTCCTCGAGCAGCGGTACTTCCGTGACCACTGACATCACCACCACCAGTGAGAGCACCACCAGCGGCAGCACCACCGCGGGTCCCACTCCTTGTGCCTCCTCGGAGGACTGTGACGTGCTCGACGCTCCCTATTGCGCCGACACGGGCGTCTGCGTCCCTTGCAACCAGGCCCCCGTGTCCGCAGACGGCGACGCCGCCTGTGCCGCCCTCGAGCCCGCCTTGCCCGCCTGTGCCCCCGACGGCTCCTGTGTACAGTGCACCTCCCAGAACCCTACCGCATGCATCGATACCACACCGGTGTGTGACGACTCCTCGTTCACCTGCGTTCCCTGTGATGCTCACGACCAGTGTCTGCCTGCCGCATGCAACCTCTTCACTGGTGCCTGCTTGCCCAAGGACGAGGTCTATCACGTTGGCCCGGGCCAGGAGTACTCCTCCATCGCTGCTGCCGTCGCTTCCTTCACCGCTATCGGTGACCAAGGCACTCTCATCCTTCATTCCAACAGCTACAACGAGGCCGTCATCGTCGACAACGACCGCGTCTTGGCCTTCCTCGCCGCCGACATCGGCGAGGGCGCCACTCCTCCCGAGTGGGACACCCCCGCCGGCAATCCCTCCGTCCCTCAGCTCTCCGTCACCACCGGCGCCACTGCCTTCCTCGACGGCCTGCAGCTGTCGGGCAACGGTACCTCCATGGCACCGGGCCTACGCCTCGATGCCGCCCGCGTCTGGATCGACCGTACTCGTGTCGTCCAGAACGCTGGCGGCAGCATCCGGGCCCAGAACGACGCGGAGCTCATAGTCCGCAACTGCTTCGTCGGCGACGGCACCAACGGTGACCACGGTGTGTCGGTCGATGGCTCCTTGGCCAACATTCTCTCGACTACTGTGGGTACGGGTGTCGATAACTTCGCTGATGTGTTCCCGATCTACTGCAACGGATCGGTCGATGTCTCCATCCGCAACAGCTTGCTGGTTTCCTTCGACAACCCGGCGGAGATTTCATGCTCCATGGCTACGGTCACCGATACCGCGTCGGAAACCCTGATCACCGGTGCAGGTAACGTCGCTCTCGGAAACGTCGCCATGGACTGGTTCATGGATATCGACAGCGGTGACTTCCACCTCGACAATCCTCCAACCACGCTCGATACCGCTGCCCGCTGGACCATCAGCGACCCTCCCACCGACATCGACGGTGACCCCCGTCCCTCCTCCGATGCCTCCCCGGACTTCGCCGGCGCCGACGTCCCGTAGCACCTCGTCCACACCTCGAGCCCCTCGAGGCGCGCGGTCTCAATCTCGTGGCCGTGGAGCAGATAGTTGGGCTCTCGATGATCTCTCCTGGGGGCGAACGACCCCACGCGACATCGGCCTAGCACAACGAGCGTCGACCGTGCCACGATCACCCGCATTTGCGATGCACATAGGAGAGAGCGATGGCGCACACGAGATCACGACGAGAACCGATGGCCTTCGCCGGGGCAGCGCTGCTGGGGCTCGCGCTCGGCTGCAACGGCGATGGAAACGTCGTCGATGACGACGCGAGCTCGGCCGGCACGATGTCGGCCGGCACGATGACAGCCGGCACGGTAACGCCGGAGACGGCCGACGACCCGAGCACTGTGACGGCCGGCTCGGTCGACGGCAGCGCCACCGGCTCGAGCAGCAGCAGCAGCAGCGGCAACGACAGCCTGGACGACACCTCCACCGACACCGGCCCGCCCGCGGCCTGTGGCGAGCAGTTCTTCCCCAACGACTCGCCCTGGTACCGCGACTACACCGACGCTGACGTGCACCCGAATTCCGCGGCGATCGTGGGCTGGCTCGAGGATGCGGGCTGGGGCGGCGGCGACCAGATGCGCATCGACTTCTCCATCGAGATCCTCGAGGCCGACGCCTCCACCCCGCGCATGCCATTCGAGGCCACCGGCGACTTCTACTCGCCCGATTGCGACTTCGTGCCGGTGCCGGTGCCCGACGGCGGCGCGCTCGAGGGCGAGGCGGGCTACGCCTGTGAGAACGACGGCGACTGCCACCTCATCGTGTACGACTGCGACGAAGGCCAGCTCTACGAGATGTGGCGCGCCAACATCGACGGTGGCACGTTCTACGGCGGATGCCTCGCAGTGTGGGACATGAACATGGTCTACCCCGACACGGGGCGCGGCGACGGCTGCACCAGCGCGGACGCGGCGGGCTTCCCGATCTCGCCGCTGTTGTTCAGCGCCGACGAGGTCGCCGCGGGGGAGATCAACCACGCGATCCGCTTCATCCTGCCCAACGACAACATCCGGCACTACATCTATACGCGGCCGGCCACCCACAGCACCGGACCCACCAGCGCGCCCGACCCGGCGCCGCCCTATGGCGTGCACCTGCGGCTGCGCAGCGACTACCCGCTCGACTCGCTGCCGAGCGACGGCGCGCGGGTGGTGGCGCAGGCGCTGCAGCACCATGGCATGTTCCTCGCCGACGGCGGGCAGATCACGCTCACGGCCCGCAGCGACCGCTTCACCACCGCCAAGTGGGACGGGCTCTTGGACTCGTACGACCTGTCGTCGATCCGCCCGAGCGACTTCCAGGTGATCGACTGGGGCCCGGATCTCGACTGGGAGCAGGTGGAGTGCACCCGCGAGCCGCTCGGCGGCGTACCGCCGTGAGCGAGCCGCGGGCCCGCGAGCGGGTGTAGACTCGCGGGCACCATGGCGGCGGCTCATGAACGATCCAACACGCGGCCGGAGGCTGGCTCCGGCCTGCAGGTGATCGGCGCCGGCTTCGGCCGCACCGGCACCAACTCGCTGCAGGTCGCGCTGGAGAAGCTGGGCTTCGGGCCCTGTCACCACATGCGCGAGCTGTTCGCCCACCAAGAGCAATCTCCGACGTGGCAGGCCGCCTATCGCGGTGAGCCGGTCGACTGGCGGAGCTTCCTTGCCGGCTACCGAGCCTGCGTGGACTGGCCCGCCTGCACGTTCTACCGCGAGCTGATGGAAGCCTTCCCGGACGCCAAGGTGCTGCTCTCGGTTCGCGACCCCGATCGCTGGTACGAGAGCGCACGCGAGACGATCTACGCGTTCCCCTCGATCACGCCGCGCTGGCTGCGATGGGTGGCGTCACCGCTGCGGGCAATCCTCGACACGTCCAAGCCGATCTGGGAGAAGGTCTTCGACGGGCGCTTCGAGGACAAGGCCTACGCGATCTCGGTGTTCGAGGCGCACGTCGCCGAGGTCAAGCGCGTGGTCCCACCCGAGCGGCTGCTCGTGTACGAGGTCACGCAGGGCTGGGAGCCGCTGTGCGAGTTCCTCGGCGTGCCGGTGCCCGACGAGCCGTTCCCACGCCTCAACGACCGCGACGAGATGCTCAAGCGCATCCGCATGATCAAGCGGGTGCGCGTGGCAGGGCCGGTGGTACTGGGCGCACTCGCGCTGGCGATCGCGGCCCTGGTGTGGCGCGTGGTGCGATAGCGGCTCGCCTCGGCCGCCGCCCGCGACACTGCTCCTTCGTCACGCGCCCGCTGGCGCCCGTACGCTCGACCGCACCGGCGATTGCCGAGCCCGCACCGGCCGACAGTATGCTCTGGCTCGCCGGCCGATGATCGACGTCGTCTACGCGCATCCCTATCCCGACCGCTCCGTTGCCAACCGCACGCTCGTGGCCGCGCTCGACGGCCTACCCGGGCTGCGGCTCGCGTCGCTCTACGAGCTCTACCCCGACTGGGGGATCGACGTGGACGCCGAGCAGGACGCGCTCGCAAACGCCGACCTCCTGGTGCTGCAGCACCCCATGCACTGGTACGGACCCACGCCGATGCTCAAGCTCTGGCTCGACAAGGTGCTCGCGCTCGGCTGGGCCTACGGCGAGGGCGGCACCGCCCTGCACGGCAAGACATGCCTGTGGGTGGTGACGACCGGCGGCGACGAGCTGTCGTACTCCGACGAGGGCCTGCACGCCCACGGCTTCGAGACGTTCGTGAGCCCGATGCGCCAGACCGCCGTGCTGTGCGGCATGCGGTTCGTGGAGCCGATCGTGCTGCACGCGGCGCACCGGCAGTCGCCCGCGGCGCTCGAGGCCACGGCGCGAGCCTACCGCGAGCGGCTCGAGCAGCTCGCCGAGGAGGTCGCCCGATGAGCGCTCAACCGCTCGCACTCGACGCGCTGGTGGCTCTCGCCGCAGCCGAGCCCGAGGCCGGGCACGGCCTGGCGTTCGATGTGATGGTCTACCTCGCAGCCGCGGTGGTGTGCGTACCGATCGCCAAGCGGCTGGGGCTCGGTAGCGTGCTCGGCTATCTCGCGGCGGGCTGCATCATCGGCCCGTGGGGCCTGCGATTCGTGACCAACGTGGAATCGACCATGCACTTCTCCGAGTTCGGGGTGGTGCTGATGCTGTTCGTGATCGGGCTCGAGCTCGAGCCCGAGCGGCTCAAGGCCATGCGACGCGAGGTGCTGCTCGGCGGCTCGCTGCAGGTGGTCGCGTGCGCGGCTCCGCTGGCGCTCGTGGGGCTCGCCGTGGGCCTGCCGTGGCAAGGGGCGGTGGTCTCGGGGGTGGCGCTGGCGCTGTCGTCGACCGCGATCGTGATGACCACGCTCGCCGAGCGCAGCCTCGGCAACACCACCGTCGGCCGCACGAGCTTCGCGATCCTGCTGTTCCAGGACATCGCCGCGATCCCGCTCCTGGTGGTGATCCCGCTGCTCGCCGCCGGCTCGGACGCGGCCATCGGCTGGGAGGGTCCCGTCGCGGGCGTGCTGGCCGTGGCCGCAGTGGTGCTGATCGGCCTCTACGTGACCCCGCCCGTGATGCGGCGCATGGCGAGCCTGCGCCAGCGCGAGGTGTTCACCGCGTTCGCGCTGCTGCTCGTGCTCGGCATCGCCGAGCTCATGGCGGCGGTGGGCGTGTCGATGGGGCTCGGGGCGTTCCTGGCCGGGGTGCTGCTGGCGGGCTCGGAGTACCGCCACGCGCTCGAGTCCGACCTCGAGCCGTTCCGCGGGCTCTTGATGGGCCTCTTCTTCATCGCGGTGGGCATGACGGTGGACTTCGGCCTCTTGCGGCACGAGCCGCTGCTCGTGCTGGCGATGGTGGTGGGGTTCTCGGTGCTCAAGCTCGCGGCACTGCGGGCGATCGCGGGGCGGCTGCACGTGCCGGCGCGGCAGCGCTGGCTGCTCGCGGTGCTCCTGGCTCAGGGCGGCGAGTTCGCGTTCGTGGTGTTCGGCGCGGCGCGACAGGCCAAGCTGCTGCCCGGGAGCTGGGACGCGCGGCTCACCTTGACCGTGGCGCTGTCGATGGCGCTCGTGCCCGTGCTGCTCATCGTGCACGACCGCCTGTTTGCACGGGTGGCCGATGCAGCCCCGCCGGCCGCCGTGGAGGCGATCGAGAGCGAGGACGCGCCGGTGATCATCGCGGGCTTCGGGCGCTTTGGGCAGATCGTGGGACGTCTCCTGTTCGCCTCCGGGCTCCGGGCCACGGTGCTCGACCACGACGCCGACCAGATCGAGTTCCTCAAGCGCTTCGGGTTTCGCGTGTTCTACGGCGACGCACGCCGCCACGATCTCATGCTGGCGGCCGGCGCCGCCAAGGCCCAGGTGCTGGTGATCGCGGTCGACGACGCCGAGGCATGCCTCGCCATCGCCGAGATGGCGCGACACGAGTTCCCGCACCTGCGGATCGTGGCGCGGGCGCGCAACGTGCAGCAGTTCTTCGCGCTGCGTCGGCTCGGCATCGAGCTCATCGAGCGCGAGCTGTTCGAAGCGTCGATGTCGGCGGGCCGGCGCACGCTCGAGCTGCTCGGCGTGGGACGCCACGAGGCGTTCGAACGCGCGGCGACGTTCCGCCGGCACAACGTCGTGCTGCTCGAGCAGCTGCTCCTGCACCTCGACGACGAGGCGCGCCGGATCTCGGTGGCGCGAGTCGCTCGCGAGGACCTCGAGAAGCAGTTCGTTCGCGAGCACCAGCGGCTCACGCGGCACGCGGCACGCGGCTGGCACCCCGGCGACGATGATCAGGTGCGCTGACACCCTACGGCAGGAGCATGGTGGGCATACCGATCACTCTTGCTCCTCGAGCGCTCGCTCCTACATTGTATTCATGGTGAATCAACCACGAAATTCAGGAATGACCCAAAAGCCTCGGGGACCCTGCTCTGATGGACTCAATCGTACCGGAGAGACCCGGGCGGGTCAGGTGTTTGCCCAGCCACCATAGTGAATTCGCACGGTAACACCCTATCATAACCGCTCCGAACTGGTCACCAAGATCTCAGTAGTGAGCGAACACTGTTTTCATGTTCAGTGCGAAAACGGAGGGCGCGATGTGACGGCGGCAACCCCTCATGGCTTTCTCACCAGGTCGCTTTCGCCTATAGCTGAGTGATGCCGATTCTTTTGGAAGACCTCGACCTCCGCAAGGCCGAGCGTTTGCTGTGCCAGAACGCGCTCGCGCGGGCGGGCAGCATCGTGGAGGCCGCCCAGCTCTTGGGCATCACGCGTCACGCCCTCAAGCGGCGGATGCTCAAGCACCGACTCGAATGGCCACTGACTGGCGTGGCGGCTGCTCGCGACCACCGACCCACGGCGCCCGAGCGCGTGACGCCACGCGTCGATCCGCCCGAGCGCACCTGAAAAACACGCTCGAAAAATCCAAGCGACCTTCGACGAAGGGCCGCCAACAAGACAGCCCCGTCATCCTCTGGATGACGGGGCTTCGCACGTCATGAGCCCCACGCGATCCTTCAAGCCTTGCGCTCGGTGATCCGCCACAGCCGGTGGATCGGCGGATCGCGACGGAAGTCGGGCGGGAGGCTCTTGTCGGTGAGGTCCTCCACCTCCCACCACTGCGCGACCTCGGGGGCCAGCACGAAGCGCCGCGCGTTGGTGGAGAACCATAGCTCGCCGCCCGGCGCGAGCCGGGCCATCGTTGCGGTCAAGAGGTCGAGGTGGTCTCGCACCACGTCGAAGCGATCCTCCATCGCCTTGGAGCTCGAGGTGGTGGGCGGGTCGAGGAACACGAGGTCATAGCCCCCGCGATCCTCCTCGAGGAAGCGCCGCGCGTCGGCCCGCACCAGCCGGTGCCGCTCGCCCGGGGTGATGCCGTTGAGCTCGAGGTTGGCGCGCGTCCAGTCGAGGTAGGTATTGGAGAGGTCGACGGTGGTGGTGCGCTCGGCCCCGCCGCACGCGGCATAGACGGTGGCGGTGCCGGTGTACGCGAACAGATTGAGGAAGCGCTTGCCGCGGGCGTGCTGCTCGAGCATGCGTCGCGTGAGGCGATGGTCGAGGAACAGACCGGTGTCGAGATAGTCGTGCAGGTTCACCCAGAACCGGTGCCCGCCCTCCTCTACCTGCGTGCGGTAGCGGGTGGCGGCGAGCGGGCGGTACTGGGCGTGGCCACGGCTCCGGCGGCGGCGCTTGAGCACCACGTGCTCGGGCTGCATGCCGGTCGTGCCGGGCAGCACGGCGATCACCAGATCGAGCCGCCGTGCGGCCCGCTCGGGATCGATGCGCGGGGGCGCCTCGTACTCCTGCACGTGCAGCCAGCGGTCGTAGACATCGATGGCCACGTTGAACTCGGGCACGTCGGCGTCGTAGAGGCGATAGCACGTCACGCCCTCGCGCTCGGCCCAGCGGCGGCGCTGCTCGAGGTTCTTGCGCAGGCGGTTGGCGAACGGCGCGGCCTCGGCCTCGACCTGGGCGTCGAGCGGCGCGCTCGGGCGCGGGAGCGCGGCGTCGGCCTCCGTCGCCTCGGGCAGCGAGTAGCGGAGCGCGGCGCAGGGCAGCGGGCCGTTGTCGACCGGCAGCGTGGCCTCGGGCACCAGGCCCACCGCGTGGCGCAGCGCATCGTCGGAGGTGAGCACCACCGCGCCCCAGCCCGGGAAGCAGCTCGAGAGCGTGCGGCCCAGGCGACCGTACAAGCCGCGCAGGTCGGCCTTGTCGCCCAGCCGCTCGCCGTAGGGCGGGTTGAGGGCCAAGAGGCCCTGGGCTGGCGCCTGGCCGGGAACCCAGCTCCGCAGCGGGCGGAGCTCGACCACGACGCGCTCGGAGAGCCCCGCTCGCTCCACGCTGGCCCGCGCATGGGCGACGGCCTCGGCGTCGCCGTCGTAGGCGAGCACCTCGGCACGCGGGCCCGCGGCTCGGGCCGCGGCGCGCTCCTGGGCCTCGCGGCGCAGCTCGGCCCATGCAGCTGCGTCATGACCACGCCAGCGCAAGAAGCCCCAACGGTCGCGGCGCAGGCCCGGCGCCACGTCGTCGGCGATCCACGCGGCCTCGATCGCCAGCGTGCCCGCCCCTGCCATGGGATCGACGAACGCCCCGCCCGCCGCGGCGACGCGCGGCCACTCGGCCCAGACGAGCAGCCCCGCGGCCAGGTTCTCCTTGAGTGGTGCCGCGCCGTGCTCGCGACGGTAGCCGCGGCGGTGCAGGCTGTCGCCGGCGAGGTCGATCGCCACGCTGCAGCCCGCCCCGCGCGCGAACACGTTGACGCGCAGATCGGGGCGCTCGGGATCGACCGAGGGTCGCCGGCCCCCATGTTCACGGAAGCGGTCGACGATCGCGTCCTTGACCCGCTGCATGCCGAAGCGCGAGTGGTCCACCGCCGCACGCACGGAGACGTAGTCGACCGCGAGCGTGTCGTCGACGCCGAGGTGATCCTCCCATGGCAGCGCGCGCACGCCCTCGTAGAGCCCGGTGTCGTCGCGCACCGGCAGGTCGGCCAGGTGCAGCAGCACGCGGTTGGCCACGCGCGACCACAGGCAGATCCGGTAGCCGAACTCGAGCGGCCCCCGCACGCGGCAGCCCCCGGGCTCGGTCCGCACCACGCGGGCCCCCAGCATGCGCAGCTCGTCGGCCAGCACGTCCACCAGGCCCCGCGGGGCGGTCACGAAGAATGCGTGCACGGTCATGAGCACGCTCGATCCGGGGCGACATGCCCCGCCTGCAGCTCGGGGCTCACGTGCGGTCGCCTCCGATGATGCGGCCGAGCGCGAGCCCGGCGGTGCTGCGCCACAGCCGGGGCGACATGCGTCGCAGGAGCAGCGCCGGGTAGCTCGCACCCAGCGTGGTGGCCAGCGGCGCGCCGCTCCGCACCGCTCGCAGGATGTCCCGCGCTACCCGCTCGGGCGGGATGCCCCGCTTCTCGTAGAAGTCCACCACCTGGTGCTTGCGCTCGCCCAGCGCCCCTTCGAGGCGACCCGCGCGGACGATGTCGGTGGCGATCACGCCGGGGCAGATCGCGGTGACGCGGATCCCGTGCGGCGAGAGCTCGGCCCCCAGCGCCTCGGACAGGCCCACCACCGCGAACTTGCTCGCGCAGTACGGTGCCATCGACGGCACCCCCACGAGACCCGCGAACGAGGCGGTGTTGACCACGTGCGCATTGCCGCCCTGATCGATGAGCCGCGGCACGAACGCATGGATCCCGTGGATCACCCCCCAGAGGTTCACGTCGAGCACCCAGCGCCAGTCGTCGAGGCTGGTCTCCTGCACGAGCGCGCTGTGACCCACGCCGGCATTGTTCACCAGCACGTCCACGCGTCGATGCCGGGCGTACACGTCGTGGGCGAGCTGCTCCATCGCGGTGGCGTCGCGCACGTCGACCACGTGGGCCCGCGCCGGTGGGCCCACGCGCTGGGCCGCGGCTGCGACCTCCTCCAGCCGCCCCTGGTGGATGTCCACCAGGTGCACCCATGCGCCGTCCTTGGCAAAGGCAAGCGCGGTGGCGCGACCGATGCCCGATCCGGCGCCGGTGATCACCACCACGCGATCCTTGAACCTCTTGGAGAAGATCCCCAGCATGCCCAGGCGGCACGGTATCAGGCCGTACCCCTCGGGGGCCAGGCTCGGGCGCCGAGCATCAGCGATCGGCCCCGGCCACGTCGGGGGATCCCGCAACCCCCGGGCGCTCGTCGCCGTCGAGATCGACGAGCGGATCGCTGGCCTGCCACTCGGCCACGTCGTCGAACGGGTGGCCCGGCTCGAGGTGGAAGTCGCCCATGCCGGGTGCCGTGAACCAGCCCGCGTCGAAGGCATCGAGCACCTCCACGCCGTCGCCGTCGAGGAACGAGTCGAGCGCGCTGTGCTCGGCCGCAAGACCGGAGCAGTCGATCGAGCCCGGCTCGATCGCCGCCACGATCGAGTTGCCCAGCATGCCCGCGCTGGCCCCCGTGCACACGATGGAGGCCACGCCCGCGCTGTCGTTGCCCGCGATGGTGACGTAGCGCAGCGTGAAGCCCGAGTCGGTGGCGCGCAGCGCCTGGGCATCGGCGAGCGCCGAGCCGTTGGCACCGAGCACCGAATTGCGCGCGAACAGAGTGGCCCCGTTGCTCAGCGAGACGCCGCCGCCCTGGTTGAGCACCACGAGCCAGCCGTCGAGGTGGAGCACCGCGCCCACCACCTGTACGGCCTCGACCACCGCGCTGCCGTCCACGCGACCGCGATCGAGGTAGGCCACCGCTCCGCTCGTGACGGTGACCGGCGCTCCCACCCCACCGCCCGAGAAGCGCGGCCGCTCGTCCGCCAAGCCGCGCACGGCGACCACGCGACCACCGGTGATCGTGAAGCCGCCGGCATACCCCGCATCGCCGGCACGGGCGTGTACCCACAGCGTACCGGTCTCGCCTGGCCCCACGTTGGCCAGCGCAGCCCCCATGGTGCAGTAGGGCGAGACCGGGCTGCCGTCGGCCGCGACGCAGCTTCCGGCGTCGCCGTCCACGTGCCATACCCGATCGGTGGGCAGGCAGCTGCCCTCCTCGATGTGGCAGGCGCTCGCGGGGCACTGCGCGTGAAACGAGCAGCCCACACAGCTGCCGGAGGGCAGGTCGCATACCGGGGTGAGGCCCTCGCAGGCCGTCGTATCTTCTTCGGTGCAGGCCACGCAACCCTGAAGGCCCTCGACGCACAGCGGGCGCGTGGGGTCGAGCGACTCGCAAGCCGCGGCCGGGTCGGGCGCGAGGCTGCACGGCACGCACTCGCCATCCACGCAGATCGGCGTCGGCTCGGCGCAGGCATCGTCGTCCTGGCACGCCGAGGTGGTGGTGCTCGCGCTCGTGCCCGTGCTCTCGTCCACCGCGGCGGTGGTGATGCTCGTGCTCGCGCTCGTGCTCTCGTCCACCACGGCGGTGGTGCTCGTGCCCGTGCCCGTGTCTTCGGGCATGCACACGGCGGCCATCGCGAACAAGGTGCCCTGGCCACAAGGGCTGTAGCACTCGTCCTCGGGGCGCTGCGACACGCAGCCGTTGCCGTGCGGGCTATGGGCGCAGGTGCTGCAGTACGGCAGCGTCCCCGTGGGGTAGAGCGCGGCACAGACCGCATCGCCGCTCAGGATCGAGCAGTGCCGGCCATTGAGCGAGCCCTCGAGGCATGACGACGAGCACGCGAGCCCGAGGCCCAACGCGAGCCCCAGCCAGCGAGGAGAAGGGAGGAGGAACGGATGGATTCTGTTGCGCATGGAGTCACGGATGAACGGCTCGGAGACGAGCGCGGGGAAGACGACGATCGAAGATCAGCAGGAAGGCACCGGTCGCAAGCACGCCGGTGCCCACGACCATGGGAACGAGGCCGCGAGGCCGTGAGAGCGTGTGGAGGGACCACTGCTCGCCATCGACGACGGAGGTGGCCGTGGCCGCGCCGATACCCGCACCGAGCACGAGCCCTCCCAGGGCCACCAGCGCCACACCGAGGCGATCGCGGCGCCCGAGGCTGCGATGCGGCACGATCGGGCGCGGTGACGCGGGCGAGTGCGGAGGTACGACCACGCGCGGCGGCGTGGGCGAAGGTGGAGGTACGACCACGCGCGGTGGTGGCGGGCAGCGGGGACGAGCGCGTAGCTCCTGCGTCAGCCGCTCCTGCACGTGGGCGACGAGCTCGGCGTGGGTGCAGGCGCACCGCGACCACGAGCTTGCCCCGGCGGGTCCGAGCGCGAGGCTCACACGGAAGTCGAGCAGCTCGCCGGTGACGTGGATCGACACTGCGGCTCCGGTCATGGGTCGCAAGCGTCGTGACAGCGGCTCGACCCCCGCGACGAGGCGGGCCGCGAGCGCATCGCCGTCGACGACTGCGGCATCGACCACCACGGAAACGGGCGAGGGCTCGGGCGTCGAGCCGGCCGGATCGGCCGCCGCGGTGAGCAGCCGGGCGCCGAGGAGCACGGCGATCACGCTCATGGTGGACCTCCTGCACCAGCGCCCGCCTCGGCGGGAGCGAGGCGTTGGCGACAACGCTCCACCAGGCGCACGAGCGTGGGCTCCTGCACGTCGGCGCCCTCGTCCACGCAGGCATCGAAGCGCCGCTGCTCGATCCACGCGACCAGGCGCAGCCGCATGCGCTCACCGGCCACGGGCCAGCAGCGGCGATCAGTCGTGGCACGGAGCACCGCGGCCCAGTCCCAGCGGCGCGCGGCTGCGTGGGCTCGCTCGCGCTGCTCGTCGCACGCCGGAGCGCTCATGGGCTCGCGGCTCGCCACCGCCTTGCGGGACGCCGCGGCGGGCAACCGCGGCGGCGAGCCGATGATCGGTGGGTCCGCGAGCAATGAAGGCGGCTGCGAGCGCACCGGTAGAGCCATCGGCACGACCGTGGTCGGCCAGACCAGACCCGTGGGCTCGTGCAATTGCACGCTCGTGCTCGCAGCCGCTTCGCTCGCACCGAGCATCGGCCCTACCGCTTGCAGTCCCAGCACCACGCCAACGACGGTCGTCGCGAGCCCGACGATCCACCATCGTCCTCGTGCGGTGCGCACTGGCACCGCCTCGATGGGTCGCGGCTGCCCGAGCACCCGCGTTCGCTCCTCGCCGCAGCGCGAGCAACCCGAGAGCCGCAGCACCGTGGCTCCTCGTTCGAGCGCGCGCTCGAGCACGAGCAGCACCGCCACCATCCCGTCGGTCGTGGGGCGTCGCGCGGGATCGGGCTCGAGGCAGGCATCCACCAAGGCCCGCAGCTCGGGTGGCCCCGCATCGCTGCGACTCGTGAGCCGTGGGGCCACCCGGACCCCCTCGCGATGGCGCTCCAGCAGCTGCACCTGCGAGACGGTGGCGTGGGGATCCTCGGCGGTCAGCATCTCGTAGAGCAGCCGGCCCAGCGCATACACGTCCATCGCGGGATGGGCTGGACGACCCATGTACTGCTCGGGCGCCATCGCGGTGACCGTGCCGGGGCGCTGGTCCGGCCGAGTCAGCCGCGACGCCCCTGGTACGGGCTCGAGCACTGCCGCCATGCCAAAATCCACCACGATGGGCTCCGCATCCTCGCCCCCGTGGTCCAGCATCACGTTGCGCGCAGTGAGATCGCGATGCACCACCCCGGCGGCGTGCACCACCACCAACGCTCGTGAGAGCCCCAGCCCCAGCGCCACCGAGCGCCGCGCGGGCATGCGAAGATCGGAGGCGAGACGAAACGCGAGCGTGGGCCCCTCCACCAGCGGCGTGGCCAGGAATGGCCGCTCGCCCAGCTCGGGCAGGCGCCCCGCGTGGAGCAGGCGCAAGAGGCCAGGATGCGAGGGCAGCCGCGCCATCAGCCCGGCCTCGTGCTCGAAGCGAGCCATACGAGCCTCGTCGCGCGCCGAGCCGGTGAGCATCACCTTGAGGGCCACGTCGCGCCCGAGCCTTCGATCGTGGCTGCGATACACGGTCGCCATGCCACCGCGGCCGAGCAGCGCCCCCACCACGAAGCGGCCCTTGCCCACCCGCATGCCAGGCAACAGCTCCGCGCCCGAGGCCTGCCTGCATGGCCAGCCCGGCGGCGTTCCGCAGCGCGCCTTGGGATCGGCCCTCACGATCGCGGCCTCCCGACGTCACGGTCGTCCCGCAGTACCTCGTTCGGGTCGCGTCCACACCCCACCGCGGCGACCACCATCCCGACGACGATGGAGAGCCCGCCCAGCACGACCAGCACCACCCATCTGAGCCTCGGGCGCGAGACCTCGCGACCCGCGATGTGGCGGTCCGCCAAGAACCATCCCGCCCATCTCACGGCCGAGCCACCGCGGCTCACCCCACGATCGACAGAGGGCGGGCGGGGCCAAGGCTCGGTGATCTCTCGCTCGAACGAGTCCTCCATGGTCGAGCCCGCGAGCTCGTCGGCATGCGCTTCACCGCTGTCCGAGCCACCCGGATCGACCACGCCCCCACGATCGTTCCCAGCCGCTTCGCCTGCCTTCGACGCCGCATCCTGGGCCATGCGATGCGCCGAGACGCGCTCGGACGCCCGGGCGTGGACCACCGCACCGTCGAGCCACTCGTGGGCCCCGGACCCATCGCGCGCCCCGAGGTGCGGCACCGGCCGTGACACCTCGCGATCCTTCATACGCCGAGCCGGGCGCACGTCGTCGAACGCCGGTGGCACGGCAACCCGCCCGGTGGCGACCCGCCGTTGCAGCTCGTCGGGGGGCCCGAGCGACAAGAGCTGCGTGAGGCCCGAGCGCGGCTCGCCGATGACCTGACGATAGAGCGCCTCGAGCTGGAGCCGCCGGTTGCGATAGCCCGACCACTCCGACAAGAGGGTGAGCGCACGCCAGGCCGTCTTGATGCGCAGCTCCACCCGCGGCTCCAGCAGGCCTCGTCGCAGGGTCTCGATGGGCGCGGGCACCCGCCGCTCGAGCGGAGGAATGCCGCCCTCGAAGATCTCGGCCACCAGCGCGTCGTCGGTCTCGCACCAGTACCGGAACTTCCGCCCATCGAGCAGCTCGTGGAGGATGGCCCCCACCGCGAACAGATCAGACGCCGGCTCGGGCCGCCCCCGCGCCTGCTCGCGCGAGAGGTAGCGCAGCGTGCCCCGGAATCGCGGCGTGCTGCCCTCGCACAGCGTCCGATCGAGCCAGCACAGCCCACGATGCTCGAGCCCCGCGAGGCCGAAATCCATCAGCTTGACCTCGCCTCGTGACGTGACCATCACGTTCCCAGGCGAGACGTCGCGGTGGACGATGCCGTGCTCGCGCCCGGCGATGCAAAAACCATGGGCATAGCCCAGCGCGTCGAGCAGCGCGCCCGCCACGTGTACGGCGTCCTCCACCGCCAGCGCCCGTCCGCCCGCGGCGAGCTGCACCTGGTGGCGGAACGAGCCCAGGTCGACCCCGTCGACCCAGTCCATGGCCATGAACAGCAGCTCGTCCACCACGCCCACGTCGAACACCGACACGATGTTGGCGTGCCCGAGCATCATGGCCACGCGGCCCTCGGCCACGAACATTCGGCGGTACTGCTCGTCGCCCGCGAGCGCCGGCCGGATCACCTTGATGGCGCACGGCTTGATCGCTCCCTCCACGCCGAAGCGGGCGGCAGCCCACACCTCGCCCATGCCGCCCTCGCCCAGGCGGGATACGAGCTCGTAGCCCGCTCCACGCAGATCCCTCGGGCCCTCCGACGGGCTCGGGCCATTGGCCATACCGGCGTCCATGATCGATCACATCGCCACCCGCGACCCCAAGCGACGGCCGCGACGCGCTCGATTCCTTGTCTAGCACTCGTGGTCGCTCGAAGGGAGCCTTCGCGACATGACTTTTACCCGGCGCGACACGATCCATCTACGCGACCTTCGAGGTCCCTCCGCAGCACTTCGACCGGATCACGCTGACGCAGCGAGCAGGCTTTTTCGTCTCGCGTCGAACATGGAAGGAGCGGCGCGCCAGTTTGCAAGCCGAGAAATCGCACTATCTCCCGCCGAAGGGCTCGCTGCCGGGATCTGGTGAACCACTTGGGCCTGCCGTTTCATCGGTCATAATTCGAATTCCTTCCACTAATACGTCGGTTCGCGCGATCACACTGGTACAGCTTTGAACCAGTTGCCGGTACGCTTTGGTCCATTCACGCGCAATATCGCGCCGTGATATCAACCCCGCGACATGACGAGCAAGGTGGAGCGCACGGCCGCAACGACGCGGACCGAACGGACGGCCACGATCGTTCGCAAGCTACGCAGCCTCAAGCTGCGGCGGATAAGCGGTGCGGCTCCAGGCACGCCCCAAACCTTCACCGTGCCGCGCGTCACCATGGGACGCAGCCGGACGTGTCATGTCATGGTGCCGCACGCCTCGGTGAGCGCCCTGCACTGCGAGCTGCGGGTCCGCGGCAAGCACGTCGAGATCCGCGACCTCGACAGCACCAACGGCACCCACCTCGAGGGCCGCCGCGTGTACCACGTGGAGCTCCACCCCGGCGACTGCTTCACCGTGGGCGAGGTGATGTTCGAGCTGATGGATGCCAGCGAGGTCGAGGTACCCATCTCCGCCGACGATCGCTTCGAGGAGATGTGGGGCGACAGCCCCGTCATCCGCGAGGTGTTCGCGCAGCTCGACGCGCTCGCCAGCACCACGATCGACGTGCTCATCGCCGGCGAGACCGGCACCGGCAAGGAGGTCGCGGCCCGCTCGCTGCACCTGCGCTCGGGCCGGAAGGGCGCGTTCGTGAGCCACGACTGCGCCAGCCAGGCTCCCAACGCGCTCGAGACCGCGTTCCTCGATGCCAACGGCGGCACGCTGCTGCTCGACGAGGTGTCGGATCTACCGGGCGAGCAGCAAACCAAGCTCTTGCGGCTGCTCGATCGGCGCGAGATCCGACCAGAGGCCCGGCGCGATCCTGCGCATCGCCGGCCCATCGACGAGCGCCCGGTCGACGTGCGGATCGTGGCCTCCACCCGCACGGATCTCCCGAAGCTCGTGGCCACCCACCACTTCCGCGAGGACCTCTACTTTCGCGTGGCCCAGGCCGTGGTCGAGCTGCCGCCGCTGCGCGAGCGTGGTGAAGACGTGGAGCTGCTCGCCGCGCAGTTCCTCACCGAGCAGGCCAGCCTCACCGGCGACCCACCGCTCGAGCTCGCCGACGACGCTCGGCTCGCGCTGCTCGAGTATCGGTGGCCCGGCAACGTTCGCGAGCTCCGCAACGTGATCCAGCGGGCGATCCACCTCGCTCGCGGGCCGCGGATCCACGCCGACGATCTCGCGATCCGCGACCAAGCCGAAACGATGGCCATCGAGGAGCTCTTGGCCCTGCCCTATCACGAGGCCCACACCCTGCTCGACCGCTTCTACCTGCGGCGCATCATGGCCGAGACCCGCGGCAACATCACCCACGCCGCCGTCCGCCTGGGCACCAGCCGCCGTGCGCTCCGCGAGCGCCTCAAGCGGCTCGACCTCTACAGCCCCGACTGAGCTCGATCGCGCTCCGACGGAGCTTCGAGACAGTGTCAGAACCGCAGCCGCAGCACGACACCGCCCGCAGGCTGCTGCACGCTCGCCCACGGCAGCAGTGAGACGCGGGCTTGGGCCGCCTTCACCTCGCGATAGTCCCGGTTGATCCGCACGCCGCGAGCCAGCAGGAACCCAGCCGCCACCGCGAGCACGCCCGCGACCCCGAACGACAGCCCGCCCGCGATCCGCCCCTGCCGGCCGGGGTTGGGGAAGCCGCAGTCGATCGACCCGCTGCCCTCGTCGCAAGCCTTCTGGGTGCGCCGCGCCTGTACGATCTCCCAGGCCCCGCGCCCGATCAGCAGACCCGACGTGCCGACCACCACCGAGCCGAGCGTCAGCTCGAGCACGCCCCTTCGCGTGCCGCCTTCCGAGCGGTCCGTGTCGGCTCGACGCTGCTGGCGACGCTCCTTTCCGCTCTGCTTGGTGGGCACGATCTGCGTGGGGCCCCCACTACGAGCACGGTCCCGCGCGGCCGCGGCCGACAGGGGCATCATCGCCACTGCAACCGCCAGCACGGCGACCTGGAGTCTTCGCGGCTCGGAGCGGCCCACGAGCCCAACGGTACCAGGCCGCCGCGGCTCGTGATACCCATGCGCAATGGCTCTGCGATGGCAACGGGTCTTGCCCTGGGTGGTCGTGTCGGCGCTCGCATGCGGCGGCTGCAAGAAGGACGATCCCGCCGCCGCTGATGGCGGCCTCGGAGCAGATGGCACGCGCACCAAGCGAGCGCCCGCGCGGGTCGAGGCCGTCGAGCTCGACGAGCTCGGCGTGCAGCCCGGCATGCTCGCCGACGGTGCGATCTTCGTGGCCGTGCGGGCCGGCAGCGCCCAGGATTTCCTGCGCCAGATCCCGCTGCCCGGCGAGGTCACCCGCGAGCTTGCCGAGGCCCGCCGCGAGATCGGCTTCGACCCGCTCACCGATGACGTGCTCGCCCGCTTCGCGATCCCCCCCGACGCCGTGGTGAGCATGACCCTCGGCCGCCCCGTGGGCAGCGAGTCACGCAAGGCCCTCGCCAAGGGCCTCGCGTCCCGGGACGACCGCTTCCTCGCGCTCGTGACCCGCGTGCTGCAAGAGGGCGAGGGGCTCGACAAGCCACCCTCGGCCGTGCCCTACGAGACGAAGGTCGAGGAGGCCGTGCCCCCGATGCCGCTCCCCGAGGAGGCCGTGCCGCCGTCGGCACCGGACCCCAAGCCCATCGTCTTCGCGCCGCCACCCGAGGTCGCCGCACCGCCGCCGATCTCGCCGCCCATCGAGAAGACCCCGCCCATCGCCGAGCCACCCATCGCCGAGCCACCCATCGCGCCGCTCCTCGACCCGTTCCCGCTCCCGCCGCCACCCCCGCCCGAGCCCGAGCCCATCGCCCCCGCCGACCGTCGCGAGATCGACGAGCTCTTGCGCCACGCCGACGGCATCGCGCTGCAGCTCCGGATCCACATCCCCACCGACGACCCGAGCAAGATCTTGAGCGAGATCCGCACGCGCATCGACCCCGAGCCGCTGGCCCAGGGCGAGGTGGTGTGCCGCGGCCTCGGGGTCGAGCTGTGCATCTCGGGCGGACACGAGACCCTCCTCGCGCATCGCGACGGCAAGGCCGTCGTGCTCGACATGCTGTTCTTCACCGGCCGTCGCGATCGCACCGCCGACCCCGAGGCGCGCCGCCGTGCCGTGAGCGAGGCGTTCGCGGCCCGCCGCGCCGAGCTGCCGGTGCTGTCGACGCTGGCCGGCCACGCCGGCGCGTACATCCATGCGCCCGCGCTCGTGGACCTCATCGAGCACGAGCGCACCGGCCATGCCCTGCGCGAGCTCGAGTGGGACACCACCATGCCCGCCAACACCGTGCGTCGCCACTTCGACGAGTCCGAGCAGCTCCGCCGCATGCTCGACGCCACGCGCCTGTTCGACGGCCTCGTGGCCAACGTCCACCACGAGCGCGATCGCACCCAGCTCCAGCTCACCTGGCCCCTGCGCGAGGATCAGGCCACGCTGGCCAAGAGCACGCTGTCGCCCCCGCCGCTGGTGGTGCCGGTGCCCTCGCTCGCCGCCCTCTGCGACGGCGCGCTGCTCTGCGCCCGCAGCCGTGGCCTGCCCTCGCCCCAGGAGATCGGCACCAAGCTCGGCATGGGCATCTACGGCGACGCCGACAAGCTCGACGACGCCTTCGATGCCAACGACGAGGCCGCCGCCCTGGTGCTGTTCGCCGCCACCTGGCCCAACGCCATCGGCACGCTGCTGTGGCACCTGCCGCTCGCGGAGGCACGCGGCGCCGAGTCGGCGCTCGTCCGCGGCCTGCTCGACTCCGTGGCGCGGATCCAGGGCGCGGGCCTGAGCGTGCGCCGCATCGACGTCGGCCGCCGCTCGCTCATGGGCGACTACGCCCTCTACGCCCGCGTGCCCGTCAACGACCTGGCCCTCGTGAGCACGCTGCTCGCCATGGCCGAGCAGAAGCTCGTGCCCACCACCGTGGACGGCGTGGAGGGCACGGTGTCGATGCTGCGGATCCCCGAGGACGAATTCCCGGCGGTGCTCATGACCCGCGAGGACCCCGACACCGTGAAGAGCGCCGAGGGGAAGGACGTGCGCTACGGCTGGCTGACCCTCGTCGACGGCAACGACCGCCTCAAGTGGCTGCTCGACCTCCCCACCGACGACGGCCAGGAGCCGCTCTTCTACGGCGAGATCCCCGATATGTGGCGGCTGGTCGCCTCGGTGCCCGATGCGGTCGACGAGCTCGGCTTTGCCCGCACCTGGGCCACCGAGCGCTCGTTCAAGGCCGCCCTCCACCTCGACGACGGCCAGCCGCGCGTGCTGCTCGAGGTGGCGCTGCACCCCAGCACGCCTGCCGAGGGGACGAAGTAGCTCCACGACGTCGGCGTCGCCCCGATACCTCCAGGCCAGGACACCCGTGCCCTACCGACGGCCCGCCGGACGGCGGCGCGATCTGCAAATATTTGAAATTACTGGATTCTCCGTCCAGGGTGTCGCTCTTGCACGATTCCAAAGCGCCTGCGGCCGGCTCCAAGCCGGCGCTGCTTTGGATTTGGTATGCGCCGCTCGTCGCCATCCCTTCCGCTGTTGGCCCTCTCTGCCCTGGTCTCGCTCGGCGCGCCGGGTTGCTCCTCCTCCGGCGAGCGTCTCGGGCCCACGCCCGGCGCCCCCGTGGCCGAAGGCGGCCATGACGACGACGAGCAGTCCGAAGACGAGAGCACCGGCGGCTCCTCGGGCGACGAGTCCGGCAACGGCTCGGACGACGGCTCCGCTGGCCCCGCGCCCGAGCCCGAGCCCGACGACGACGGGCGCGGCGACATGTCCGTCGAGCCCGAGGAGTGCGACGTGCAGACCGACGTCTCGCGCTGGATCTCGCCCAACGACTCCAACTCGATGGCCTCGCCGGTATGGGTGCGCGAGGCGGCGCTCGGGGACCTCGGCGCGGTGCAGTCGGTGGCGATCCGCACCTACGAGTTCTTCAACTACTACCACTTCGGGTATCCCGCGGCCGAGCCCGGCTCGCTCGCGGTGAGCCCCGCGCTGATGCAGCCCGACGACGCCCCTGCCGGTGAATTCGTGCTGCAGCTCGGCGTGAGCAGCGAGCTCGTCGACGCCCAGGCGCGCGAGCCGATGAGCGTGACCATGGTGCTCGACGCCTCCGGCTCGATGGAGGGCGAGGCCATGGACATGCTCGCGGAGACCTGCCGGGCAATCGCGGCCAGCCTCCAGCCGGGCGACGTGGTCTCGATGGTCACCTGGAGCGCCGAGAACGCGGTGGTGCTGGCCCGCCACGAGGTGACCGGCCCCAACGACCCCGAGCTGCTCGCGAAGATCGACGGCCTCACCCCCAGCGGCGTCACCGACCTGCACGCGGGCCTGGTCGCAGGCTACGAGCTGGCCGAGCAATCGTTCGCGAGCAACCGCATCAACCGCGTGGTGCTGGTGAGCGATGGTGGCGTCAGCGCGAGCCTCGATGACCTCGACCTCATCGCGCAGCACAGCGGCGCCGGCAACGAGGAGGGCATCTACCTCGTGGGCGTGGGCGTGGGCGATGCGACGACCTACCACGACGAGCTCGTGGGCGCGGCCACCCACGCGGGCAAGGGTGCGTCGGTGTTCATCGCCAGCCCCGAAGAGGCGTGGGCCACGTTCCACGACGACTTCGTCGCCACCATGGCCGTCGCCGCCCGCAACGTGCAGGTGCGCCTCGACATGCCGCCCGGCTTCGAGCTCGTGGGCACTGGCAGCGAGGAGGTGGCGGGCCTGGACGTCGACGACGTGGAGCCGCAGTACCTCGCGCCCAACGACGCGATGGTGTTCCACCAGCGCATCCGCACCTGCGCGCCGCTGCTGCTCACCGACGACATGACGATCACCGTGACCGTGATCTGGATCGACGCGCAGACGCTCAACCCACGGCAGGTGCAGCACGTGGCCACGCTGGGCGAGCTGTTCGCGGCCGACCGCACGCCGCTGCTCAAGGGCGCCGCCGTGCTCGCCTACGCCGACGGGCTCAAGGCCTACAAGTGGACCGACGCCGAGGCCCGCGTGCCGACGATGATCAGCGCATTCGAGGCGCTCGCGCAGGCCGAGGCCGCGCTGCCCGGCGACCCCGAGCTGGCGGAGATCCGGCAGGTGCTCGAGGCGCTGACGGAGTAGCGCTCCGCGCTACGACAGCCCGCCCCAGATCTCGGCCTCGGTCCAGCCCAGCGCGGTGAGCTCGTCCTTGCGCAGCGGCGCGTCGGCCTCCGGGAAGAACTCGTCGAGCTGCGGCGGTGCGACCGAGGTGCCGCTCAGCATCGCATGTGCCTGCCCACGGTGGTGGATCTGGTGCTCGAACAGGTGCAGCAGCACGCGATCGCAGCGCTCCACCTGATCGCGATCACCCCGGTTCATGGTGACGCTCCGGGCCAGCCCGACGGCGTCCAGCCCGTCGCACACTGCCAGCAAGCGGCGGTCGACCGCCGCCTGCTCGCGCTGCAGCGCCTCGACGGTGTGGCATGGCTCCTCGTGGGCCCACGCTGCGGGACCGAGACGCCCGCCCTCCAGCGCGTCGACGTAGAACCAGTCCACTACCAGGATGTGGCCGAGCGTCCGTCGCAGCGACGGAAAGAAGCCCGTGCGCGGGGCCACGAGCTCCTCGGGCGAGAGCTTCGCGCATGCGCCGAGCAAGCGGTGATTGGCCCACGCGTTGTTGCGGGCCATCGCCCGGAAGTAGATCGCCGGATCGGTCATCGTCACCCTCCTGGATCGTGCTGGGCTCGCGTCAGCGCGGCCCTCACCCGTTCGCGTAGCGCGTCGGGTCGGGCACGCCGGCTTCGGTGAAGCCCTTGCGGCGGAGCTGGCAGCTGTCGCAGTGGCCGCAGGCCAGCGGCAGGCCCTGCGGATCGGGCACGGGGTCGTAGCAGCTCACGGTGTCGGCGTAGTCGACCCCCAGCGCCACGCCGCGCGCGATGATGTCGGCCTTGGGCAGGTCGATGAGCGGGGTACGGAGACGGATCGCGTCACCGCTGCCCTCCACGCCGGCGCGGGTGCCGAGGTTGGCCATGCGGGCGAACGCTTCGATGAACGCGGGGCGGCAGTCGGGGTAGCCCGAGTAGTCGAGCGCGTTGACGCCGATCCAGATGTCGCCCGCCCCGAGCGCCTCGGCCCACGCAAGCGCGTACGCGAGGAACAACGTGTTGCGCGCGGGGACGTAGGTGACGGGGATGTCGCTGGCGTGGTCCACGTCGCGATCCTTGGGCACCGCGAGCGGGCTGCCCTGCACCAGTGCGGTGGCCGAGGCGACCAGCCGGCCGAGGTGCGAGAGGTCGACGATCTCGTGCGCGCGCGCCCCGAGACGCTCGGCCTGCCGCGCGGCGCACCCGAGCTCGAGCACGTGGCGCTGGCCGTAGCGAAAGCTCAGCGCATGCGCGTCGTACCCGGCCTCGCGCGCGATGGCCAGCACGGTGACCGAGTCGAGGCCGCCGCTGAGCAGCACCACCGCTGCGGGCATCTACAAGCAAGCCTCGTCGAACGGGCCGCCCGGCTCGGGGCAACAATAGAGGTCGAAGCGCTCGTTGCTGAAGCCCGCGTTGCACTCGCACGCGGGCTGGCCGTCGGAGTCGGGAATGCACACGCCGCGATCCTCGCCGCCGCAGAAGAACCCGGCGCACGGGTTGACGGGGTCGTAGCAGAAGTTGCGCTCGCGATTGCACGTGCCCAATTGGCAGTGGCCGTCGGGCGCCAGGCACAGCCCGCCGAGCAGGCCCGGCGGAGGATCCTTGTCTCGCTCACCGCCGTGATAGCACGCGTCGCCGAGACCCAGCACCACGAGCAGCACTGCCCCGATGCCCCAGCCGCGGCTCTTCATGGAGCCCGAACCCTGCGCCCCGAGCTTCGCGTCGTTCGACACCTGGCCGAACCTTATCCTCAAATCGCACGGGAGAGAACCGGGCGCGCGCCACGAAGCCCCCCGAGACGGCCGTGGCTCCGGCTGCCGCGGGCCGGCGCCTTGCGTTGCAGGAGCAAGGCGCCCCACGCGAAATCCCACCGCGGCACGGGGCCGGGCGCTGCGCGGCCGTTCGGTTTGAAAAACGACAACGGCTCCGGTAGCTTGGCGCCGTGATCCGACGCGGGTGGTCGAGTCGAGGACGCGCAGGGCTCCGTACCGCGGCCACGACGCTGGCGCTGACGATGGGCCTGGCCACCGTGCCGGTGGCGGCCCGCGGCGCCTCGCTGCCGCTGCCGTCCTCGCTCCTGGCCCCCAAGAAAAAAGCCAAGGACGGGCTCACCCCCGAGCAGGCCGCGGAGAAGCGCTCGCCGGTGCAGAGCCAGGGCCGACAGATGGTGGCCGCCGGCGAGCTCACGGCCGCCACCATCCTGTTCGACAACGCCGCGCAGACCCAGGGCGACCCGGTGCTGTTCCTCGACTCCGGCGAGACCTGGCTCGAGATCGCCACCAAGGATCGCGACCTCGCGGCGGCCGAGACCGCCAAGCAGCGCGCCCAGGTCGCCCAAGACATCCTCTACTTCCACCTCGATTCCTCGTCCGATCCCGACTACCGGCAGGTCGCCAACGAGGAGGTCTCGGGGCTCTTGGCGCGCGCAGGCCTGCTCATCGAGAAGGCCGACGACATGATCGCGGAGATCCAGGCCGAGAATGACTCGGTGGTCGCCCCCGAGTCGGCCCCCAAGCGCAAGAAGGGCAACGGCCGCGGCATGCGAATCGCGGGCGCCGGCTTCATGGGCCTGGGCATCGCCGGCCTCGGCGTGGGCGCGGCCGGCCTGGTGATCGGCGGCATCAACCAGCAGAAGGTCGACGACCCCGCGGTCTATGGCGTCGAGTTCGACCAGTACGACCTCAAGGGCCGGCGCGGGAACGTGCTGGCCGGGGTCGGCTTCGCCGTGGGCGGGGCAGCGCTCGCCGTGGGCATCACGCTGTTCATCATCGGCACGCAGCGCAGCAAGAAGGCCGGCAATGCCGCGCCCGAGGAGTCCTCCGCGAGCACTCGCAAGCGAGCGCGAGCGCTCGTGCTCGTACCCACCGGCCGCGGCGTGGCCGTCGCCGGCCGGTTCTAGTCTAGCCCCCCCACAATCGCCTTCGACCAAACCAACGCCTTCCTGCCCCCCGAGGGGGCTGCTTTGCCCTCACCTCTCAGCAGGCACCAACGTCATGTCCAGGCCCACCATCTTCCGACTCCCCCTCATGGCCCTCGCGCTCGCGGCCGGCGTCGCCCTCGGGTTCGCCTCGCCCGGAGCCTCGGCGGCCGCCGCCTTCGCCTGCGACGACGCCAGCGGCCTGTGCGTCGACTCGGGCGGCGCGAGCTGGGAGCCCGACAAGAAGAGCACCTCCAAGGATCGCAAGAAGCGAAGCAGCAAGTCGCCGGGCTCGCTGTCGGTGGGCATCGATGGCGGCCGCGGCAGCGTGTTCCTCAACGGCCGCTACGTGGGCACCGCCCCGGTCAGCGGCGTGGAGCTGCCCTCGGGCAAGAACGATCTGCAGGTACGCGACGGCGCCGACGTGCTGGCGACCGGCCTGCTCGATGTCCCCAAGGGCGCGAGCGTCTCGGTGACCGTGCGACACGGGTGATCGCGGCGGGCTCGAGCGCCGGCTCCGTGTCATGCTCGGGGGCGTGATCGTCCCGCGTGCGAGTCGATGGCTGCTCGCGTCAGAGCTGCTCGGTGCCTGCGCCGAGCAAGCCGACGGTCTCAAGCCCGTGTCTCCGGTCTCGCTGTCCGAGCCCACCGTGGAGCACATCACCGCTCAGCGCTTGCGTGAGCACGTGGAATTCTTGGCCGACGATCGCCTACGCGGGCGCTTCACTCCGTCGCCGCAGCTCGACGAGGCTGCGAGATACCTGCGCGAACAGCTGCATGGGTACGGCTTGGTCGCGCCCCCGCTCGCCCCCGAGCACGAGCAGCGCTTCGAGTGCGGCGGCCCGGAGCACCCGGGATTGGCCAGCAACGTGCTCGCGCTCCTGCCCGGCCGCGACCCCGCCCTCGCCACGCAGACGGTGCTGGTGAGCGCGCACTACGATCACATAGGCGTGGGCGGGCTCGACGACGACGGGATCTTCAACGGAGCCAACGACGACGCCAGCGGCACCGCGGCGGTGCTCGCGATCGCCGAGGCGCTGGTGGCCACGCCACCGCGCCGCAGCGTGCTGTTCGTGGCCTTCTGCGGCGAGGAGCATGGCCTGCTCGGCTCGCGTTACTTTGCGGAGCACCCGGTACGCCCGCTCGCCGACGTGGTCGCCCACGTCAACCTCGAGATGCTCGGCCGGCCCGGCCCCACCGAGCCGCCCATGGCGTGGCTACCCGGCAGCACGCGCAGCGACCTCGTCACGTGGCTCTCGGCGGCGAATCCCGGTGCGCCCGCGGTGCGCTTCCACGACGGCTACGCAATCGGCCCCGAGGAGGGCGCCGCGTTCAACCGCGCCGACAACTATCCGCTGGCGCTCGCGGGCGTGGTGGCCCACACCGTGGCCGCGGGCACCATCGACGAGCTCTACCACTCGCCCGACGACGAGAGCGAGACGCTCGACTACGACCGCATGGCCGTGATCGTACAAGCGGTGGCCCGCGGGGTGTACCGCCTGGCGGAGCACGACGGCCGCCCCAAGTGGATCGATCCGCCGCGCTGAGCTCGGGAGCCCAGCGCACGCTCCGGTCACCGCTCCACGCCCGCCACCATCCTTCGTGCCGTGCTTGCCCCGCGAGCCCTGGCCGCGCCAAGCTATCGTGGTGCAGACGTCGGGGCTCACTCGCATCGTGACATGTGCCTGCTCGCTGCTCGCGGCCGCCTGTGCTCCGCCGGACCCGTCCGCCACGCCCGACGAGACCACCACCAGCGCCACCGAGGGTGCCACCGGCAGCGCCAGCTCCACCGGGCACGCGCCGAGCACCACCACCGCCGAGCCCAGCACGGGCCTCGTCGACACCGGCACGGACGCCACCACCAATCCGGATACGAGCACCACCGCTGTCGCCGACGGCTCCACCACCGCCGAGCCCACCACCGACTCCACGACCGGCTCGAGTAGCTCCGAGAGCACCACCGGCCCCGATCCCGGCCTCGGCGTGATCGCGGGCGATTGCGGGCTCATCGATGCGATGGAGCTCGACTCGCCGAGCCCCTTCACGTTCCAGAATTCCATCGATTTCGGCCGGATCGGCTTCGACTACGACATGCTCACCCCCGGCGGCCAGGAGGTGTACGACGACGGCAACCTCGGCGGCAGCTCGCTCGAGTCCGAGGTGATCTCGTTCGAGGTGCTCGCCCGCTGCGAGGGCGCCAGCCTGCTCGCGACCGAGGCCGAGATCCTCTACACCGACCCGATGGGGATCAAGACCGACATCCTGGTGGAGATCGACGACCGCGTGGTGGGCGTGAGCGTGACGCGAGCGGTGGGCTTCCCGTTCGATGCGCCCTACACCGAGATGCAGGCCAACGACCTCCTCACCGGCAAGCTCGAGGACATCCTCGCCAGCACCGCCAACGTGGCTCCGGCCGACGCGTGGGTCAAGCAGATCCTCCACGTCATCGCCTACGCCGACATGCACGCAGAGAGCATCCTCGCCGCCTATGCCACGCTGCCGCCCGAGGTCACGGCCGACACCATCCTGCTGGTCACGGTGACCAACGGCGACGACGCGTTCGTATACTGACGTCGAGCTGGTATCGTGGGGCAATGGTCTACAGCGCCCGCGTCGCCTTGCTCGCCGCTCTGAGCCTCTCCGTGGGCTGCAACGGCCCGACCGGCGTGGCCGACTCCACGAACGGCGCCAGTGAGAGCTCCTCCGGCGACGGTTCCTCCACGAGCCCCACGCTCGACACCGGCTCGAGCACCAGCGCGGCCACGCAGACCGACACCGACGCCACGCAGGCCGACACCGGCTCCTCCACGAGCGACGCCACCGGCACCACCGACCCCTCGACGGACTCCACCACCGGTGACGACGCCGATGCGGATCACGACGGCTACCTGCCGCCCGAGGATTGCGACGACGCCGATCCCGAGGTGCACCCCGGTGCGGCCGAGCGCTGCAACGGCACCGACGACGACTGCGACCCGGCCACGGTGGAGGACGGCGTGGTCTCGGTCGACGGCCAGGGCAGCTTCGCCAGCATCGGCGAGGCGATGGCCGCCGCCGTCCCGGGCTCGGAGGTGCGGGTGTGCGCCGGCACGTATCCCGAGACCGTGCTCATCGACCAAGACCTCTCGCTCGTGGCGCAAGAGGACTCCGCGGTCACGATCATCGACGCCGAAGGGGCCGGCCCCACCGTGCGCGTGGACGCCGGCGAGGTCGACATCACCGGCTTCACGCTCACCGGTGGCAGCAGCGTGGGCCAGGGCGGCGGGCTGAGCGTGTTCGGCACCGATCCGGTCACGGTGGACTCGTGCGTGATCACCGGCAACCAGTCCACCGATGGCGCCGGCATCTACACGTACCTCGGCGCGCAGCTGGTGGTGGTGCAGACCACGATCTCGGACAACGTCGGGGGCATCGGCGGCGGCGTGGCGATGAACGGCGACGGGCTCGCGGCCAGCCTCTCGATGACGGGCTGCACGATCGCGAACAACGTGACCGACGAGGCCGGCGCGGGCCTCGTGCTGTTCGAGATCCCCGAGGTGCAGATCGACTCGACCAGCATCGTCGACAACCAATCGCTCGACGGCGGCGGGCTCACGGTGGGCGGCTCCGCGGTCACGCTGACCAACAGCAGCGTGCTGCGCAACACCGCCAGCAGCCAGGGCGGCGGGGCCTTGCTCTACCCGGGCGTCGGCGAGGTCGTCTCGGTCGACAGCGACTGGGGCACCGGAGCGGACGACAACGCCCCGGAGGACGTCTCGATCCCCGGCATCGGCAGCTGGGCGAGCTTCGGCATGGGCGCGAGCTTCACGTGCGATTTCACGGGCTGCGCCTGAGCGCTGCTGCCCTCGGCCCCTGGCTCAGCGGCGGCGCCGACGAGGCGGCGGCGGATCGGCGAAGCGATCGTCGGACGACGCCCCTGGCCACGCATCGGGCTCGCCGTGGTGGTGCACGAACATCGGCTCGGGCTCGATCGGCACGCCCCGCGCCGCGAGCCCGCGCGCCGAGTCGTAGCGGATCTTGGTGGTGAAGTCCGGCCGCCGGTGGCTCTGGCGGGTGAAGCCCACCTCGCGCACGGCGCTGAAGCGCTGCTCGCCGAACTCGGTGCCGAGCTCGTTGCTCTGCTCGAAGCTGGAATCCGCGTGCGAGCGGGAGGTGGTCGAGGGCGCCTTGGCGTCCTTCTTGGCGTTGCCCTTGCTCTCGCTGCCGCGGGACCCACCGCCACCGCTGGGTGCCGAGGCCTCGGGCGCGGCGAGCGTGCCATCGGCCAGCCGATGCGCCTGCTCGTGGAACACCGCCACGCCGATCACCCCGGCGTGCTGCGGCGTGCCCTTCCGGGCGGTGTAGCTGTCCTCCACGCCCGAGAAACGGAACGCCGCGACCTGCTCGAGCGAGGTGCGAAACCCGTCGATCACCACGCTGTCGAACGGATCGAGCACGTAGCCGCGGTGCTTGGTGAAGTCGCCAGGCTTGCCCGTGACCACGTCGCGCCCGTCCACGCTCACCACCACCTCCACCCGGCCCGCGGTGTTGTTGGTGACCACGATCTCGTAGCGCTCGCCTCGCTCGCCGGCCACGAACGTCTGCCCACGGTGCCGCACGCTGGTGAGCCCATGGCCGTCCTCCGACTGCAGCGAGACCGAGACCGCCGGCTGGACCACCGGCGTGGGCGGCCGCCATGGCCGACCACCATGCGCCAATGCCGCGGGCTCCACGAGCATCACGCCCGAGGCGGAGCAGAGGGCCAGCAGGAAGGCGAACGGGAGCGTACGACGACGGGCCATGGACCGGACCCAACGCATCAGCCTACGCGAGCGGTCTACTCCGAGGACGGCCGGTCGCCCGGGCCGCGAAATGCCGCTCGAGTGCCCTAGCGGCTGCGATTTCGAGCTACGGTCCGCCCCCCGCATGCCCAGCCGCGAGGTGCACCACGCCGACGGCATCGAGTGGCTGCGCGGTGCTCGGCTCGGCCCCGAGCACGCGCTGGTCACCTCGCTGCCCGACGTCTCCGAGCTGCCCAGGCTCGACGTACCCGCGTGGCGGGCGTGGTTCGTCGACACCGTGGCGCTCGCGTGCAGCCGCGTGGCGCCGCGGGCGGTGGCGATCTTCTACCAGACCGACATCAAGCACGCCGGCCGCTGGATCGACAAGGGCTACCTCGTGCACCGCGGCGCCGAGCAAGCCGGGCTCGCGTGCCTCTGGCACAAGATCGTGTGCCGAGCACCCGCCGGCCGCACCACCTACGGCCGGCCCGCCTACGGGCACTGGCTGGCGTTCTCGGCCGAGCTCGAGCTACCCACCTCTGCGTCCACGCCCGACGTGCTGCCCGAGCTCGGCGAGATGACCTGGGCCCGCGCCATGCCCATGAGCGCCGCGGTGGAGACCTGCCGCTTCCTCGTGCAGCACACCGCCTGCCGCGTGGTGGTGGACCCGTTCTGCGGCCACGGCACGATCCTCGCGGTGGCCAACGAGCACGGGCTCGATGCGATCGGCGTGGAGATCTCGAGCAAGCGCGTTCGCAAGGCGCTGGCGCTGCGGCGCGACGCCGGAGCTCCTCGCAGCGGCTGAAATCAGCCCTCGACGACGACGGTGATGGCGGAGAGCGCCAGGAGGCTGGCCGAGAGCGTCTGGTCCTCGTCGTCGACGAGCTGGTCGCCGACGTAGGCCCAGTCGGCCTCGCGCTGGGCGACCATGGTCAGGTCGTCGGCGTCGGCGTCGCCCAGGG